>Ga0247844_1000008_pt1 | contig 532824 bp, 450 predicted proteins | sample LaCtaG_FD_192421 | JGI IMG/M metagenome (GOLD analysis project Ga0247844, IMG submission 192421) | Freshwater microbial communities from meromictic Lake La Cruz, Castile-La Mancha, Spain - LaCruzMarch201714.5m_1 | ecosystem: Environmental > Aquatic > Freshwater > Lake | place: Spain... | reverse complement strand
TGCGCTTCTCTCAATATCCCGATAATTTGCTCTTCACTAAATCGACTTCTTTTCATTTTGTTCTGCTCCCTTTTCTTTGAGCAGAACTCCACTTTTGTCACGTCCACTTTTTGGGGGGCAGGTCAACTTCACTGAAAGCGATTGTCGTCAATGCGTTGCGCCGGGAACTTGCTCCCGCACAAGAGGTATCAAATCCGGATCCGGAGAAATTTGAGCTTGGACCATTAGGCTTTCTTGTGGTGAAGCGGCGGCCTGATGACGTGGTGGCTTCCCAGCAAATCCAAGCAATCCAAGAAAGGCTGGATGAGGAAGAATTTCAGCGAGCTGTCAATCCGCGACTGGCATGATCCATCTGCTGGACCTCAATGTCTTGATCGCGCTGTGCGACCCGGCACATCCAAGTGCTTCTGCTTTTGAAACCGTAGATGGATCGGCTACGATGCCCCTGACTGATTGCTGGCCGTTAAACTCGGATCCAGCGATTAAAGAGGTTTAGACAGAATTAACAGAAGGAACAGAATCGGTTATGAGGAATACAGACTGTCCTGAAATTTTCCTGTGCTTTTGGCCCAAGTCCCTTCTCATTAATTCCGTTCATTCTGTAAATTCTGTCAAAAATCGTTTTCGGGTTAAACACCTCGGATCGGCTCCCTCTGATCGGGAATGGCTGTTCGTAAAAGCTGCGCCCCCGCGACGAGAAAATGCACGCCCAGACCGTAAAAAACGCCCCCGTGACGAGAAAACGCACGCCCAGATCGGAAAAAGCGCCCCCGCGACGGGAAAATGCTCGCCCAGACGATAAAAAGCACCCCGACATCGGGAAAACGCTCGCCCAGACCAGAAAAAGCACCTCCGCGACGAGAAAAAGCACGCCCAGACCATAAAAAACGCCCCCGTGACGGGAAAATGCACTGCGGCAACGAGAAAACGCACCGCCTCCCGCACACCGTGGAATTGATGGTAGTCCGCGATCTTCTCGATCAACGCGTCGCCGTCCGCCTCGAAGAGCAAGAAATAGCGGATGTAATTGAGAAACAGGTCCGGCTGGTTCACCGCCGTTCACAGCCATTGTTCCGTAATTGAGATGTAGAAGCCACGCCGGCGCTACCGCTAGCATCCATTCAGCGCTTCACAGACGGCTGATTCCTTTCAGAACCAAATGAATCACTTCATCAGCGAATGGCGTTTCAAAGAGCCGCGCATTTTCCTCAGGGGCTAATCCGTTTCGAAGGTCTGCGTTCATTATCCGTTCCAATACGTGTTGATGCCGTTCCTGATAACCGACCCCCCGCGAGGCCGCAAAAGTCGCCATCTCCGCGAGCCCAGGATTATTGTTCAACTGCCACGCAAGTGTTAGTTCCTCGGGAACTTTTTTCTCTCCTATCATGCGGCATACACTCCGAGTCACACCACCAAAGCCGCCAAGTAAGAAAATGGGTTTTCTCATCTCAACCGAGAGAGCGATCTCCTCCAATACACCAGGCAACCACCCCTTGTATCCAGCCAGCCTGCCGCCGGCGCAGATTCGGAAATCGCACCCCTCAACCATTGTTCTCCTCATCTCCGTAAGGCTCCTGCTCCATACAAAGGAGTTCAATTGCCCTGCAGGAGGCAAGAACTCGGTCGTAGAATTTACGAGCTCACGGACGTCCGCGGGAATCCCGTGCTCGACCATCGTAGCTACCTTCACGTGTTTGGCCTTCCAGTCACGAAGGTCTGCTTTATCGGCAAGGTGGATTGGCCAGGCAATGTGATTAGTAATGTGCGCATTGAGACTTTTCAATCTACTCCGTAGCGCATGCCCTTCTTGAAACAGGAATTCCGTGAAGCCACCCGGTCTAAGGTCCCCGCCGTAGATCAATTCTGCTCCGTAGCTGAGTGCGTAACGAGCGACGTCCTGCATCAAGAGGACCAGATGCTGAGCGGTATGCCCGATCTGCAACAGCTCTGATTCAGCACTCTCAGAAATGGAAATCCCTATGTTCCTTCCGCGCAAATTTAGCCTAACGCAAGTCAGCGGCGTGTATGGTTTGAGTCCGAACTTCTCGAAATGGCGCGCCTCCTCCTGATAGATAGGAGGGTCTGGATACACGAAATCTAAACGGCCGTCTTTCTCGTCTTTGATGTTCTCAGCAAGGCGCGCCAAAACGCACGCTTCAGGAGGTCGAGCCGACAAATAAGCATCTGGGGGAAACCACTCGGCGTCCCGATACGCAACCAGACACACATTGCTGTAGGAGTAACGTATCGTTTCGACGAGTGCAGCCTGAAGAATTCCAAGGAGGTCGGCTTCCTTGATCTGATGATCGCCATCGACAGGAACTCGGATAACTGGAAGGTTCCCTCCTAAAGGAAAACGCCGGTCTTCATACTTTCCGATGAGGTCGACTGCTACGATTGGCCGATCAGCATCTTTCGCTGCTAAAACCTCCCGCTGACACCAATAGCGAGAAGAATACGAATCGGAATGAATCGCGAGAAGAGTCGAGTCTCCTACGTGTGCGAGAATATCCGCCTCAAAATCATATCCCGCGGCAATATCCGTAGTATCGAAGAACTCGCGCATCGGGCCGTCCTCTATCAATCGCTTCAGAGCGGCGGCCGCAGCAACGCCCTGACTCTTGTCCTTCGCGTGACTTAGAAACAGCTTCAGAGAACTGTCTTTTCCCCGGTCAAGCTCTTTCCGGGACTCGTTGAGGCCAAAGCGGTAGATCTCGTGGAAGATCGATATACATGTCCGCTGCTGGCGCGTCTCGACGGGGAAATCATACGTGCGAATGAAATTCAACCTTTCGAGTTTCCCAAGAACATTGAAAGCCGTGTCATCAAGCGCGACAGGAACGATGTCGGATCGATCCACCGCCGCCAAAGCTTGAAGGTATTTCACCCATTCAGGATCGCTTACCGCATTCTTTCCAATGAAAGCAAAGACGGTTGCTTGCTTTGAAAGAACGGAAATCTTTGGCGGGACGGCGTTCTCCTCGCACGTTCGCACAAACACAGGAATATTTATGGAACGGGAAAACGGCCTTTCAACGTCTCGTTGAAGGCAGACGAAGCACTCCTCAAATACCGGAAGAACGATTTCATTGTCGTTCGGGTGCCAAACAAAATAAACAGAAAGCGGGCTCAGATAGCGATCCGCGAACTTCAAATCATTAGCTTCCATAAAACAGATTCTTGAAGTCAGGATGCTCGTCTGAGCCACTCGCCGAGCTCGGTGCCTGTGTTTTTATGGTGATCAAGGACCATCCAAACCGGAGTTGTCTGCCCTTTGAAATTCGCGAAGACAATTCTTGGATAAATCCCCAAATACTCTCGCTCGGGCCAGTCAACGTTGGGTTGGTTCTCAACGTCCGGTAATATGGCGACGTTTTGGAGCTTTTTCTTCTCGTCAGCTATTCCCAACTCCCACGGTATCCATCGACTGTCCTTGCTGTTTGCGGTTACGAGAACAATAAACTTCGGGCATTGCGCGATCCGCTCCTTCAGTTTCGCGCCAGTTTCAGGCGATGTCTTCTGAGGCAGTTCCTTATCCGCTTTGTCGATGTAGACCTTGGCACCGTGCTGCACAAGCAGTCCGATCGCTTTTGGGAGTGCATTCTTCTTGTCGGCGGATGAGTGGGACAAAAAAACATCCACAGCCGAAGCCGACGCCCGCTTTTCAAACTCGTGCGCTTCGACAACGATGCCCCTGCTGAAATTCTGAATCTCGCTCGCTGTGCTGCTAAAGTATTTCATTTCTGCCCTTAGATTCCGATCAAGGGATTGTAGTCAGAGCGCCGCATCTCGCGGCTCATGTCGTATTCGTTTGTCTCTCTGGCTTGGAAGGCGGCTTCAATCAGGAAAGCCAATCGACTTGGGCTTGTCAGCTTTTCCCACGGGACCACAGAAATCTTAGCTTTCGGTTCAAGGAGGTTATCGATGATGCGGTCCGGTAGGCATGGATAGCGCTGCTCATATTCCGTTCGGGTCTTTACGCTAGTCCATGACGTGCATTCAGGGTGAAGAAGATCTTTCTCACCCTGATGGGGAGCGGTAAAGGTTTTGCAGCCCGTTGATGGCAAGGTGATCACCAGAATACCGGACTTCTTATTGACGCTACCGTCGATCATACTCGACTTGATTTCCCAATCGATATGCTTGCGATACTTAGTTTCTGTGCCCACCAGCAGAATTGTCACTGTGGAATCGGCAAGATATTGGTCTCGGATGATTCGCCTGATTGCCTGACTCGGCAGGTCGTCGTCAATATCGCCGATATCGACCGAGGCATCAATGAAGATACCGTGAGTATCGTTATAAGTCAGTAAGCCTTGTTTGTAGGATTGGTCATTTCGGTGGTGATAGCTGATGAACACCTTCCTCTTTGGCGAAACACTTAACGTTTGCATATGCGATTCTGAGTGACTTACTCGGGGAGCGCGACCATGCACTCAACAAGATCGCCCTCCATGAATGCCGGTCGGATTTGCCCCTCGCCGGTGGAGCCGCTGCTCATTGAGCCACTGGCGAGGTGGTGGAGCATGTGCTGGATCCAAGCGAAATTCGCGTTGCCCTTCGGCGGGGTGCCGTATTTCCAGCGCGGGTTGCCCTCGAGCTTCGCGTCCCACCATTCGCTGATGTTGAACGGCGGGGTCGCCACCACGTAGTCGGCGCGCAGGTCGGGGTGCTGGTCGCTGGTGAAGGAGATGCCGCGGATGCGCATTTCAGTGCAGGGGCGAATGAGGGGATGCGACATCGGGATGAAATGAGCGAGTGCGATTTCGAAGGTGCTAAGCGTTTGAGGGCTTCATTGCAAGGCGCAAGGCGTGTCGGTGGGAGGAATGCGGTTTTTTGACAGGATTTGCAGGATTTCCCGGATACACCCTCGGATCCTTCGATCATTTCCTCTGAATCCGTAAAATAGTGAGATGTGGAGGGTAAGGATGCAACCACCCAGAACATTGGATAGTCGAATGAACTAGCGTTTTTTGGCGGGGACATATGGTGCAGGATCTTCGCGGACGGTGGGTGAAGACATCGGGCGGATGAGCAGTGCGCGTTCTCGTAGTGCATCAAGCATCCGGAGTTTTTCCGCTATGGGGCGGGCGGCGAGGCGCTGTCGGTAGAGGCGCTTGCTTTCGAGGATGGCTTGGAGATCGGGAGTCATGGCGTATCGGAGAGAAACTGGAGTTGGAACCGGGTCCACTGCTCGGTAAGCGCATGCCGGGGCGGATGGGTGAATGCAACATCGGGATAAAGTAGTGGATGTCAATTCGAAGGTTGCTATGTCTTTGAGGGCTGAGTTGCAAGGCGCAGGCCCGTCGGTGGGAGGAACGCAGCGAGTTTCTCACGAAGGCGCGAAGGCACGGAGGGGGGAATTCCTAAACTCTCTGTGTTCTCTGCGCCTTTGCGCGAGATCCAGTATCTGACTGCTCAGAATTCATACGGAAGTGGCCTCGAAGGTAGGAAGGACCGCCTCGTGACTAGCTCTCCGTGATCCTCGAAACTTTGGGCGCGAAACGGCAACTCGGAAAACCAGACCGAGCGGTGAAGGTTCTTATCCTCGAGCTTCAGACAGAGACCAAGTCCGCCTCCAGAGGGTTTTCTTTTCTGAAGTGGCTCACGCCCATGATGCTGAAGCCCACAACATGCCCCTTCTCATCCACGCGCTCCATCACTGCATCGTGGTTGGTTTCCTTTTCGTAGCCGGCCACTTCTGAGAAGCGCACTTCTAGAAAATCCGCCTCGGCGTCGAACCAGACTTTTAATTTTGCGGCCATAATATTTCTCCGGTTTTTGGTTTGTCAGTGAGATACGCAGTAACGACAAAAGCATCATCCACGAAATATTTTACGACAACGCACAGCCATTTGCTACCCACAATTGTCCTGGCGTAAAACTCGTAAAACAACCGAACGGCATCATCAGAACGGGAGCGCCGCACGGTCTGCGGATCGGTCAACGCCCGCTCAATCTCGGCACCCATCTCTTTCATTTCGGGATGCTCCAAAATATGGGCCATACGCTCATCCGTCAGCCTCACCGCACGACCAAAGCAATCTCGGATCTCTATCATGCCTAGTAGCTGTTGTTGCTGACGGGAGGTAATTTCATCGTCGATGTAGATTCGTGCCGGGGGCGGATGGGTGAATGCATCAGGATGAAACGAGCGGAAGGAATTCTGATGGTGCTAAGCGTTCGAAATCTTCTTTGCAAGGCGCAAGGCGTGTCGGCGGGAGGAAAAGGGGGGGTGACAGGATTTGCAGGATCTCAGGGATATAGATCCTGATGCCTCAATCATTTCCTGTGAGTCCTTTATATCTTGGGAAATCCTGTCAAAAAAGCGCGGAGGGTAAGTCACTGCGAAGCTCTCCAAAAGGGTTGATCCACCCACCGAAATCCTGATCTTGCTTGCAGTCAGCTCACGCGCTCGTCCTCAGCAGTTTTTGAAGTTCTTCCCACTGCCGATGGGGGTATGGTTCGCTCCGACCTGCCTCCACCGGCCAGCTGGCTTGACAGGATTGCACGTAAAACATAGTTTTACAACATGGTTAAAACGATTTCGAAGATTGGCAATTCGCACGGATTGATGTTTGACGCGGCGTTGATGGACATGGCGCACTTGAATGTCGGCGATCAGCTGAACGTGGAAGTCCACGAGGGCGGCACGATCACTCTGACACCGCTGCATCCCAAGCGATCGCGTGAGGAGGTCTCCGAGGTCATAAAGGCCACGATGAAGGATTACGCGCGTACCATGAAGAAGTTGGCGTGAGCGCTACAGCGCGAGACTGTTTCCATCTCACGGTGGAAATCGTGCGGGAGATTCACGGGGAAGCCATCGGCCGGTTTGGCGGCTCGGACGGAGTGCGCGAGCAGGCGTTGCTGGAGTCGGCAGTGGCCGCGCCGCAGGCGAGCTTTGGCGGCAAGTCGCCGTATCAAGACATCACCGAAGTCGCGGCGGCGTATCTATTTTATCTCTGCAAGAATCATCCGTTCGTGGACGGCAACAAACGGGCGGCGCTGGGCGCCTGCATCGTTTTTCTCCGGTTGAACGGCATAGAGCCAAAGCCGGACGGGCCAGTGTGGGAAGAGCTAACGCTGGCGGTGGCGGCGAGTGAGATTGACCGTGATGAAGCCACACGGCGGTTACGAAAGCTTTTGCCGAAACAAAAATAAGCGATCCCGCACCGCAACTAGAACAGAAATGGGGGCGGTTGTTTCATATTTGCATTCCGGCGATTTTTGACCTGTTCGATCTCAACCTGCGATGCACGTCCTTTCGTCGGCCCGCAGCGATTATGAACGAAAAATGATGGCGGGGCCGTGGCGGATCGAATACGGAAGGTGATGCTTTACTCCGTGGGTTGTGGAAGTCATGGGTGCTTATATGCCGTCTAAATGCGCGTCCGACATCGATCAGCTGCCCGCGCAGTTGAGCGCGGCATTTGTCGCGCTTTATGTTGCTGGCATTCGGTCTCGGGAGCTGTATTCCAGCATCCTTCAGGAATCGCTGGTTGCCAATCCGCGCTTGCTTTCGACATGGACGGTTTGGGAGCCGGATGCGTTTGATGGTCGGGACGCTGAGTTCGTGAATACCGAGGGTCATGATGGAACCGGGCGGTTTGTGACGTGTTGGCATCGTGCGGCGGGACACATCGAGAGGGTGCCGGTGATTGGATACCATTCGCCGGGGGAGGGGGATTGGTATTGGATGCCGAAGCGTCGGCTTACTGCGTGTCAACTTGCGCCGATGGACTATCAATTCGGCACGCATGCCGTTCGGATTACCAGTCGGATTTCGCCCTTGGTGATCGATGGCCGGTTCCATGGGGCGGTTGGGATTGATCTGTCCGCGTCTCCCGCGCTCGATGGGGACGGAACGCAGCAAAAGCACCGCGCAACCACCTCTCCGCTGCTTGAATCCAAGCTCTCGGTGTTGAGCCCACGGGAGCGGGAGGTGGTGCATTGGTTGGGCCAGGGCAAATCGAATGACGAGATCGCAACCATCCTCGGAATCAGCTCCCACACCGTAAAGAACCACTTGGACCACATCTTTCAAAAGCTCGGCGTCCATAATCGCTACGAGGCGATACTTGCTACGACATAGGACGTTCTTCCTATTGCGCGACCGGGGATCGTAGGGCAACGTCCCCGCACGATGAACGGGGGAATGGGTCATATTGGTGAAACGCGTGGATTTTTATCCGGGTGGTTCGACTTTGGCGCCTCCCTGACACTTTCAGCGAAGGTGGTTCTCTTGGTGCTGGGCGTCGGTGGATTTTTGCTCCTTTGGCAGTTCGCCCCGCGCTCAGAAAGCATGCAAACGCTGTTGCCGAGCCTCTCGCAGACCGTGGCAACGATGGGCCAGCTTTTCACCGAAAAAGACTTTGGTCTCGACGTGGTCGCCAGCATCAAACGCATTGCAATCAGCTTCGCCATCGCCGCTGCCATTGCCCTGCCGCTCGGCATCCTGATGGGGTCCTTTCCGGCGGTGGAGGGGGTGCTCAATCCGGTGGTTTCGCCGCTCCGCTACCTTCCGGCCCCATCGTTCATCCCGCTCCTGCTGGCGCTTCTCGGCACCGGAGACGAACAAAAGATCGCACTCCTGATCATCGGGGTCGTTTGGTTTTTGATTAGCCTCGTCATGGACAACACCAAACGCGTCCCGATGGAGCTGGTCGAAGCGTCTCGGACGCTCGGTGCAGGGCGCTTGCGGGCCGTCGCATTCGTAATCTTACCATCCGCGCTCCCGTATTTCCTCGATACGATGCGGCAGATGCTGGCCGTCACTTGGACCTACCTCGTGATCGCCGAAATCGTGGCCTCCACCGACGGCATCGGCGCGGTGATGATGCGGGCCCGCCGGCTGGTTCGAATGGATATCATCCTCGCCTGCATTCTCATGATTGGGGTCCTCGGGTTTTTGTCCGACGCGTTGTTCCGCTATGTGCGCTGGCTCGCATTTCCATATCTCAGACAACCACGCTAACCAAAAAACCAAACCATGAAACACATACTCACCATCCTGTTCCTGTGCACCACCACGGCGGCGATTGCTGCGGATCTCCCGACTGTTCGAGTCGCGTTATTCTCATGGCCGGGCTATGGATTCTGGTTCATCGCGAAAGAAAAAAACCTCGCGCCGGACATCAACCTCGATATCCAAATCATCGAAGATCCGTATGAAAGCTTTGGCCAGATGACAGCCGGCCAAATCGACGTGTCGTCCAGCACGTCGGAATACGGCCCAATCGCCGCCGACGCCGGAAATGGAATCAAACTCGTCGCCTACACCAACCCATCGACCGGCACGGATAAGATCATTCTTTCTCCAAAGGCAGAGACTGCAGCGGACCTGAAAGGCCAATCGGTCGCCGTGCTGGAGGGCGGGCTCACCCAGATCTTCATGGCCATGTGGCTTGAAAAGCATGGCGTGAAGTTCGACGAGGTCAAATACGTCAACGTAGTCATGGATGATGCAGTCGCAGCCATGGTGAGCGGCAAAGTTGCAGCCGGTGAGTTCTGGGAGCCATTTGGCGGGCAAGTCCTCAAAACGCTGAAAGGCTCGAAGTCAGTTGCCAACTCGGGCGAGGAAGAATGGTTAAAAACCGGCCTCATCGGCGACGGGATGTATATGTCCGACGCATTTCTCACGAAGAATCCGGAAGTCGCGAAAAAGGCGATGAAGGCGTATTGGGATGCTGTCGATTGGTGGAAAAAGAATCCGGAAGAGGGCAATGCCATCATTGCGAAAGCGATCAAGTTTGATGTCCAAGACGTCGTGGACGTGATCGGCAAAGCAGAGGGCCCGATGACCTCGGGGATCTATTGTTTTGACCTCACCGAGGCCGCGCAGTTCATGGGGCTGGCACCCGGCAATCCGCCGCTCGGGCTGTCGAACAACCAAATCCAACAACACTGGAATCTCACGTCGGATTGGTGGCTCAAGTTTGGATTCACCAAAAAGATCAACCCGATCGAAAGCGGTGTGAGTTTTGAACCACTCAAGAGTTTGGTCACAACCGCCGAATAATCATGAATACGTCAGCCACCTATTTTGACGACGCCACGGTGAAGGGTGGGGAAGCGCCGCTGACTGGCAGGCATGGACTCGGCTACTCCGCCGAGAACTGGCAGCCCGCCGCGCCCAAGCGTCCGCTGCCGGACATCCTGCGCGATGTCGAGGAAGCGGCGAACCTGCCACTTGCGCTGAGCCGCACCCTGCCGCCAGAGGTTTACACGAGCCCGGCATTCTTGGACTGGGAAGTCGAAAATGTCCTCGGCGCAGGCTGGGTCTGTCTGGCCCATCAATCGCAAATCCCAAACCCTGGTGACTTCCTGAATCTCGATGTGCTCGGGGACCCGCTCATCGTGGTGCATGGGAAAGATGGTGTCATTCGCGTGCTCTCGCGGATTTGTCCGCACCGGGCCATGGATATCATGCCGCCTGGCTTCGGCTATGATGGACACGGACCTGCGGACGCCAAAGAGGGACAGCCCGGCTGCGGCCACACGCGGTTGTTTCTTTGCCCATATCATCACTGGAGCTTCGAACTCGACGGGTCGCTGAAAGGCTGCCCCGAGATGCACAAGGCAGAGTGTTTCGAGCGCGATGCAACCGGATTGAGAACCTTCCGCTGTGAAGTGTGGCATGGGTTTATCTTTTTGAACGCATCCGGCGATGCCGCCCCCGTGGCGGAACAATACGCCGAGCTGGACCGCGATTTGCGCGGATGGGACATGGGCTCCATGACCGTTGCCATCGCGAAGGAATGGGACTGCCCATTCAACTGGAAGGTCCTCGTTGAGAATTTCATGGAGGCCTACCACCACCTAGGCGCCCACTGCAAAACTCTGCAACCCCTCATGCCGGCGCGCGACACATGGACCGAAGCCGAGCGCGCTCATTCGATCCGCGTTAACCTTCCATACAAAGAATCCGTCCCGACCACCGACGTCACGGACTTCGCGCCCATCCCGACGCTCGATCCCGAGCACTACCGTCAAATGGCAGTCTTCCTCGGGCAACCGAGCTTCCTGTTGTTCACGGCTGCGGATCGTGTCTTCTGGTATCGGATCGATGCAATCTCGCCGACTCGGAGCCGTTTGCTCACGACCTGCCTGATCCCGGCCCATGCGGCCGACGACCCGAACTACACGGAAAAAATGGCAGCCGCCGAAAAGATGCTCGTCGATTTCCACCTCGAGGACATGGAGGTCTGCACGGCAGTTCAGCGGGGATTCACGGCCAAGGGATACCAACGCGGTCGCCTCAGCCATCTGGAAATGCCGATCTGGCTCATCCAGCGCTACCTCGCCGCCCGCGCACGGGGATCTTATCCCGCCACGGACACCCCGGCCGCTCCAGCCCAACGATGATCGACCTCGTTACCATCGAGGGCGGGCGGTTCCTGATGGGAGAAAATCCGGACGACAAATTCGCGAACGACACCGAGCGTCCGCGTCACGCGGTGGATGTGCCGTCATTCCGCCTCGGGCGGGCACCGGTGACGATTGCTGAGTTTCGCCAATTCCGTCCCGACCATGAACGTGGATTGCCCGGTGACTGGCCGGTCGCCATGGTGTCGTGGGATGACGCCGTGGCGTATTGCGAGTGGCTTGGCGACGGTATTCGCCTGCCGAGCGAGGCGGAATGGGAGTTCGCCGCCCGCGCAGGATCGCAAAGCCCGTTCCCGTGGGGGGCCGATATAACTCCTGCTCACGCCAACTACTACTACACCGAACAAGGCAACAAAGTCGGCCCCGGTCATCGCACGCCGTCCGGGCAATATCCGGCGAATGCATATGGAGTTTTCGACCTCACCGGAAATGTCTGCGAGTGGACGCTGGATGCGTGGCAGGCCGACTACCACGACGCGCCCACGGATGGCTCGCCGCGCGAGGCCAGCACTGTCCCCGCTCACCGCGTGCTGCGCGGCGGAGCATGGGACTATCTTCCCCGGCTCCTTCGCGTTTCGTGGCGCGATCACCTTTTCCAAACCCACCGCCGCGATAATGTCGGCTTTCGCATCGCTTCCAACCTATGAAACTCGAATTTTTCAAAACACTGTGGGGCCACTCGGGCCCATATGCCGCCGCCGCCGACCTTGCCGTGAATGCCGGATTTGCCGGATTTGCCGGACTTGAGGGCCCCATTCCGACCGACCCGGCCATCCGCGAAGAATTTCTCGAAGCGCTGAAGTCGCGGAACCTCAGCTACATCGCGGAAATCTCCACCACTGGATTCGCGGTGCCGGATCCGGGATCGACGCCCCGCCAGCACCTCGACGCGTTCGAAGGGATCCTCGTAAACTCGCTTGAAGCATCGCCTCGCTTTTTTTCATCGATGGCTGGAAACGACCTCTGGGAGTTTTCGGAGAGTGTCGCATTTTTGACTGATGCTAAAAAAATCGCAGACCGCTACGGAGTTCGAGTCGGCTTCGAAACCCACCGCAGCCGCAGCCTGTTTCATCCAATCGTTACCAAAAATATCCTGCACCAAATTCCGGACCTCGAACTCACCATCGATTTCAGTCACTGGTGCAATGTCTGCGAACGCCTCGTGCTCGACGAACTGCCCGATGTCCTCGACCTCTGCGCGGAACGCGTCCTGCATATTCAACCCCGTGTCGGATACGATCAGGGTGCTCAAATCCCCGATCCCCGATCCGCGATCTATCGCAGTCCGATCGAAGCACACCTGCGATGGTGGAAAATCCTGTGGGCTGGGCAAGAGAAGCGCGGATTCACGGAAATCACGATGACCCCGGAGTTCGGCCCCGACGGATACCAACAAATCGATCCGCACACCGGCACTCCGCACGGCGACCTCTGGGATTTCAATCAATACATAGCCAAGCTACTCCGTGAGGCCTACACCGAAGCTTAGATGTGCGCATTTGGATCGTTCTGTTGAGTCAGCGCCAGTGGCGGGAGGCGTTGGGGCCTCGGGATTCGAGGAGGCGAATTTCTGCTTTGGTCAGACTGGCTAATCCATGACGAAGTAGCTTTTCAACCGCTTCGTCACGGGACGCGGCGATGGGGAGGTCGGGATCCATCGCAGCGTCCCATTCGCTCTCGGACGTGAATTTACGATGCTTTCCAGCATTAGTCCGCATCCACTTCGAGACATGTGCGAATACAAACCCGAATGCAAACCCACCGAGGTGCGCGGCATGTCCGACGCCGGGTGCGAGACCGGTGATCCAGAACAAGATGGACCCCAACACGACGGCGACTCCAAGCGCACCTGCCTTCATCCGGATCGGAATAAGAAAAAAGATCAGTGCGGTGACAGGCACTTTCGGGAACGTGGTGGTGAGCGCCAATAGCACCGCACACACGCTGCCCGAGGCACCGATCAGGACGCCACCCGGAGCAAGAAACGGGAGTTGAAAGAGTCCGCCGCAAATCCCTCCGCCAAAATACAAGAGAAGGAATCCGTTCCTTCCAATCACTTCCTCCATGTCCCGTCCTACGAACCATAGCATGACCATGTTCATCAGGAGATGGACACCGTTCCCGTGAAGAAATTGGTGCGTTATCAACTGCCACCACCAACCGTCAGCAAGACCGGCAGTGCTCAGTCCAAAAATGCTATTGGACGCAACTACAAATTGCGGCCCAAGAATCGCGCCAATTGCAAAAACGACCCCGTTCGCAAGGATGAGTGACTTTGTGATTCGTCCGCCGGGATTTGAGAGGCCTTTCATTGCCGCGCTTCTCTCATGAAATAGTCGAGGGCTGGCCCGCTTTGTGGCTGCGTCGCTTGCGCGGGACTAAGACGCGCAGTTGGTATGGAGCGATTCGGAAGTCCACAGGCACGCACCCCGTGATCTCACCATCGAGTTCCACGGGCACATCGGCCGCAGATTCCACGCGAATCGACTTGGATTGAAAATACTCGACGTCATGGAGCTCGGGATGCGCTTGGAACAAGATCGCATGGACGTAGCGCATGACATCCCAGTGGCTCTGATTTTTGAACACAACCACGTCGAGTAATCCATCATCGAGCTTCGCGTCCCGAAACAAAACCAGCGGCCCGCCGTAGTAGCGTCCATTTCCTACAAGAACAAAACATCCTTTTCGCTCGATGCCTTCAGCGTCGGTGATCGTTAACTCTGGTGGCTTGCCAGCGGCTACATGGGCGAGCGAGACCACGTAGCTGACCGGCCCAAGCGCACGCTTAAAGTCCGGTGTCGTTTGGCGCACGACTTCTGCATCCAATCCCACGCCGGCAAGCTGCACAAAATACTCACCGTTGCCGGTGGGTAGGTCCACGGATCGGGTGAAGCCAGCCTCGATCACATCCCATGCTTTGCGCAGGTTGTTCATGGGTATTCCGAGCTCTAGAGCGAAAACATTCATTGTGCCGATGGGCAGGATTCCAAAGGCAACGTCGGCTTCACCAATTCCATTGACGACCTCGTTCACAGTGCCATCACCGCCCGCAGCCACGATCGTTTTGTATCCTTGAGCGATGCCTCGCTCCGCCATAGCCTCCGCGTCGCCAGCCGCCGTGGTCACCCGAACGACTGCGCGGATCGAAAGGGCGCGGATCGCATCGACCATCGACTTTGCCCGATCACCTCTCGCACTAGGATTAACAATGACTAGAATTTTATTCACGCTTCACATTCGGTCAGGGAAAGGTAGTTTGCGAACGTGATTCGACCAGTCAAAATCATCGCCGCAGTCATGGGTGCGCTTGGCCTGTTGGCAGTGGTAACCCTCATCGGAATAAACCTGTACCTCCAATCGGCGGATGTGCAACAGCGGATCCGCGTGGCTACCGAGGATGCCATCGGAGCTCCCGTGACTGTCCGGTCTACCATCTACACGCCGTGGAGTGGGTTGACATTGAGCGGTCTGAAAGTGCCACCGTGGATTCAGCCGGCGCCGAATATGTTTGAGGCTGCGAATTTCTCGGTTCGTTTCGAGTTGCTTCCGCTGCTCAATCGGCGCTTTGTGATTCGTGAGGTAAATCTGGAACAACCTGTCTTTGCACTCCGTCAGCGGGACGATGGAGTGTGGTCGATCGTTCCCCCCGCGGAAAGCGAGGCAATGGTCGGCACCATGCCATCATTGGTTCCCGATGCCAGTGTGGTAACCGAAGTGCCCCAACCGCCGACGGTTGCTGTCACGCAAGAAGTGCCCCGACCGCCTATGGTAAAGCGTGCGGTGACACCCTACGTCGTAGAACTTCGAAAAGTGCACGTTCTCGATGGAAGCTTGGTTCTGCTTGATAAGCGCGGGAGGCCGTTGGTCGTGTTGCGCGGGGTGCGCGCCACCGCGCAGATGGATTCGATGACATCCGGGAGCGGTGAGTTTTCCATAGACAAACTGGAATTCGCCGAGGCGCTAAAGCCGCGCACGCTGCGAGGGAATTTTACGTTTTCCGGCGACAAGGTATCCATCACGGATATCGCATGTGATCTCGCGGACGGGGTGTTTACGGCAACCTTGGACATCGATGCATTACGTTCTGGTAAGCCTGAATTCGAGCTTATCGCTGACGCGCAAAATGTCTCTATCCCAAGACTCTTGATCGATGCGACGGGCGAAGCGGTAGGTGCCTCGGGAACGGCCTCAGCTAACTTTAAACTCTCCGGCTCTCCAAAAGCCACCAAGTCGTTGCGCGGAACCGGAAGTGTCGAACTCACGGAGGCTCGGATGCAACCCGTGGACTTCATCAGACAAATCGGTTTACTCCTTCGGATCGATGAATTGCAGATGCTGGATTTGACCGAGGCAGAGGCGCAATTTTCCATCGCGGACGAACGGGTCAATGTGGATCGGATGCTTTTGCGTTCGAGCAATTTGATTATCACTGCGGAAGGGCCGATTCGTTTCAATGGAAAGATGAATCTGGATGCCCGCTTGCTACTGAGTGAAAAACTCCAGAATCAACTTCGTCCGGTGCTTAGCGACAACTTCACTGCGTCGGAAGATGCCGCATTTCAGCAAGTGACATTCACGGTCAAAGGCCAGGTGTCGCGACCGGAAACCAACTTGGTGGAGCGAATGACCGGGTTCAAACTCGGAAGTTTCGGCGGCATAATCCGAGGGCTTTTCCAAACTCCGAAGCAGAACCGTGAGATCGAGGATGAGCCATAACGTATCAGAGATCGGAAGATGCGGGTAGTGGCTGGATCGGCGGGTGGCATCACATTGACAGTGCCGAAATCAGTGACTCGTCCAACGATGGATAAAGTTCGCGGCGCCGTATTTTCAAGTCTCGGAGATGCCGTTCCGGGTAGTCGTGTGCTGGATTTGTTTGCAGGCTCCGGCGGGTATGGGATCGAGGCACTCAGTCGTGGTGCGGCATCCGCGACATTTGTCGATAGCCAGCGCGGGGCGGTGGATGCCATTCGTGCAAACCTACTGCGCACGAAACTTAGCGGCACGGTGCAACTCGCAGATGCGCTTGCATTTCTTTCTCGTGGCGGATCGACGGTTCGGTATGACTTGATTTTTGCGGATCCTCCCTACGTCAAGCAAACGAATGACACGGACTTCCCGGCGCTCCTGCTCGCATCGCTCGATTTACGGAGTGCGCTTTCGCAAGGCGGGACATTGGTGCTCGAAACGGGATCTTGGCAAAAACTCGACGGGATCGAATCGCAAGGATGGTCCGTGTTGCGCACTCGCGTTTACGGCGATACCGCAGTGCATTACTTGGTCGGCGTCCAATGATTCTTCTACGCATCACATACAATCTTGCGTTTCCGTTGGTGGTCCTTGGGATGTTGCCATGGTTGATCCAACGCATGATCCGACGCGGAAAATACCGGCATAAGTTTGGTCAACGGTTTTCGATTTACTCACGACGGGTCCGTGCCCGGTTAAAACTCCGCGAGTGGACATGGGTCCATGCTGTGAGTGTAGGTGAGGTCTTGATCGCATTGAAATTCATGCGGGAATTGAAGGCCCAAGACGCATCCCGCCGATTCGTTCTATCAACGACCACGTCAACCGGGTTTGCACTGGCCAGCGAAAATCGATGCGCTTGGATCGAGCCGATTTACAATCCGATGGATTTTTTCCTATTCACTTCAAGGGCTCTCAACTTGATCCGACCGAAACAAATCATACTTGTCGAGGCCGAAGTTTGGCCAAACCTAGTCACGCAAGCCAAGAAACGTGGGATTCCGACGTTTTTGATCAATGCGAGACTCTCGCCGCGCTCGGAGGCGCGGTTTCGGAAGTTTCGATTCTTTACGGCCCCCATTTTCAACCAACTCACTGCGATCTGCGTGCCTGATGAGGAGGACGTGAACCGCTGGGTGCGTATGGGCGTGGATGAGAAAAAGATCGTTCGCACCGGGAGTATCAAATTCGATGAGCCGGAAACAAAAGGGAAGGTGATCCGGGATTTTTGGCCGGTCTTGGAGGCATTTGGCGTCAGACGTGACGCGCCAATATTCCTCGGGGCAAGCACACATGCAGGTGAGGAACTGGCCTTAGCAAGGGTGTTTTTGCAATTGCGGGAGCAATTTCCTGAGTTGATCTTTCTATCAGTTCCGCGCCATGCCGAGCGTGCCCGATCGGTGGTTGAGGAACTTCAAAGCGTCGGCTTGCAAGTTGGGTTGCGTAGCGCGTTTGAGTCCGATGATCGGAGCTTATCAGTTGACGCAGTCGTGGTAGATTCGACCGGCGAGCTGAGAGATTGGTATCGCTGTGCGACGGTTGTTTTTGTCGGGAAGAGCCTTTTGCATCGGGGGGGGCAAAACCCTGCGGAGCCGATTTTGTGCGGATGTCCGGTCATCGTCGGGCCGCACATGCGGAATTTTGACGTGCTGGTTCGCCAGCTTGTCCGCAAGAATGGTATTGTTCAGGTCGGGTCCGAGATTGAGGTGACGGATGCGGTGGCAACGTTGATGGCTTCAGCGGATGCTAGAAGTCAACTCGTCGCGCACGGGCAGCAAGTCATCGCATCGCACCGAGGAGCGACCGGTAGGACGTGTGATGTGATTGCGGGGTGGAAACAGTGAGATCAGGACCTCTGTTGGGCGCAACTTTTCCAAATGGTGTTTGCGCATTTGCGCATGATTGAGTGACGATGCGCCGATGCTAAACCGTGTGATTCCATTTGACAATCTCAGCGATTTTGCCAGCAGTGACGAGGTGCTGGGCAAGCGGATCGTGCTCACCAACGGGTGCTTTGATCTACTGCATGCTGGCCATGTGGATTACCTAGAGCGCGCGCGAGCACTTGGTGACGCGTTGATCGTGGCTATCAATTCCGATCGATCCGTCCGCGAACTCAAAGGACCCACGCGCCCAATCAACCACGAGGAAAATCGTGCACGCGTTATCTCCGCGTTGAGGTGTGTAGATTATGTCACTGTGTTCGACTCGCTTCGTGTCACCAAGGTGATCGAGCTTCTGCGCCCGGCGATGTATGCCAAAGGGGGGGACTACACGTTGGAAACTCTGGATGCCGGCGAACGGGAGGCAATGATCGCCTGTGGAACTGAGATCTGTATCTTACCCTTGGTTCCAGGGCAGTCCACGACGCAAACCATCGCTCGGGCATCGCGGTCGTCTGAGCTCTGAGTCGGAAAATATTATCAGCTCGCGGGGAGATAGTCCGTGATCTCGTAGAGTGTCTTGTCTCTTGCGGGATTGCGTCGACGATGAAGCATCGACCGAATAGAACTCGCACCTTCCGCTGGTCCGTCCGGGTCGCCCGTCTCAAATCCTTCGAGGGCATCACCGTATTCCGCTTCCAGTGCCTCAGGATCCTCGCCAGACGCCATACGGTCCATCATTTCGTTGAATACATCGGGTAACTTCTGTCCAGTCAAAGCTGCCATTTTTCGCATCATGCCGGCCATCTGTTTTGGGTCCGGGTTGTCGGAGTCCATCGATGAAAACTCGCGCTCCATTTCTGCCATGGCTCGCTCCATGCGCGGATCAAGTGCTGGATCTCCGGCCGTAGCAGCGCTGGGCTCGGCTTCACCGGGGCTTGTGATAGCGAACGTGGATGCAATCCGTTCCATCGGAGCCGTCGGGTCGTCCGGGCATGTTGGCACTCGTCCCGCATAGGCCATGGATCGGGCAAAAAAGGTGTAAATCGTATGCGTCTTCGGACTGTAAAACTCGTAAATTGGCATCGTAACTTGATCCCTCTTAGGGGAGCTTCCGTCAAACAATCATCCCCGCCGCAACAGTCTCGAAGGTGCCGGGGTGAATAAGCACAAATGATCCAGTGATCCGGTTGCGTCGATACGAATCGTGAATCAACGGGCTGGCCGTGCGCATGGTAATGCGTCCAATATCATTTAGCCCCATCGCTTTGACCCCCTCGACTTTGTGGAGCGTGTTGATGTCCACGATGTAGCGCACGTCTTTAATGATCGCCTGGGTCTCTCGCGTTGTGTGTCGAACGATGTATTTTCCGCGATCTGCAAGCGGAGTTTGCGAAAACCAGCAGATCATCGCCTCGATATCTTGCTCCACTTTTGGACGGTTGTTCGCTTTAACGATCATGTCGCCGCGCGAGATATCGATTTCGTTTTCAAGCGTGATCGTTACCGATTCCGGTGCGAACGCCTCTGGCACGGTGTTTTGGTCTTTGTAAACCGCTTTCACCTTGGTGGTGAATCCGGATGGAAGCACCGTGACATCATCGCCGGGTTTGAAAACCCCGCCTGCGACGCGTCCCGCATAGCCTCGGAAGTCGTGCCATTCATTCGATTGCGGACGGATCACCCACTGAACCGGAAATCTCGCGTCTACATGATTGTGCTCACCACCCACATAGACGGTTTCGAGGAAATAGAGGAGCGATGGGCCTTGGTACCACGGCATGTTCTGTGAGCGGTCCACCACATTGTCCCCTTCGAGCGCACTGATCGGGATCGTTGTGATGTCCACCAAGTTATCGAGGCGCGAGGCGAACGCTTTATAGTCAGCGACAATCTTGTTGTAGACCTCCTCCGAGTAGTCCACGAGGTCCATTTTATTGATTGCCACGACGACGTGTTGGATTTTCAGAAGCTCGGCGATGAACGAATGCCGTTTGGTTTGCTCGATCACGCCCTTCCGTGCATCGACTAAGATGATCGCAAGGTTTGCGGTCGACGCGCCAGTGACCATGTTCCGCGTGTATTGGATGTGGCCTGGCGTGTCTGCGATGATGAACTTCCGTTTCGGTGTGGCAAAATAGCGATAGGCCACGTCAATCGTAATGCCTTGCTCGCGTTCCGCCTTGAGTCCATCGGTGAGGAGGGCCAAGTTGACCACCGCGTCTCCGCGCCGCTTCGAGCTTTCTTCGACGGCGGCCATTTGGTCCTCGAAGATGCTTTTGGAATCGTAAAGCAGTCGTCCAATCAGCGTTGACTTGCCATCATCCACCGATCCAGCCGTGGTAAAACGTAAAATATCCATAGGTATGTGCTAAATTGTCGGAACGCTATCGGCTAAAAATACCCTTCGCGCTTGCGGTCTTCCATGGCTGTTTCTGAGCGTTTATCATCGGTGCGTGTGCCGCGCTCGGTGACGCGGGACGCAGAGACTTCCGCGATGACCTCGTCCAGATTTGCCGCAGGGCTTTCGACGGCTCCTGTGCAAGTCGCGTCGCCAATGGTCCGGAACCGCACGACCTTGCGCTCGACGATTTCATTTGGCTGAACGGTGACAAAATCAGTGACTGCGAGCAGGCTGCCGGAGCGCACAAAGACATCGCGCTCATGGGAGAAATAAATCGACGGAAGCGGAATGTTTTCGCGTTGGATATACATCCACACGTCCATTTCTGTGAAGTTCGAGAGCGGGAAAACCCGGAAGTGCTCGCCTTCGTTTTTCAGGCCGTTGAACAAATTCCATAGCTCGGGCCTCTGGTTCTTCGGATCCCACTGGCCAAACTCATCGCGATGGGAAAAAAACCGCTCTTTCGCGCGGGCTTTCTCCTCGTCCCGACGGCCACCGCCCAAGCAGGCGTCATACCCATGCGCGGCAATGGTATCCAGCAATGTGATCGTCTGGAGCTTGTTGCGAGAGGCGTTCACGCCTTTTTCCTCAACCACGCGTCCTTCGTCGATGGACTGCTGGACTGACCCCACCACCAGATCTGCACCCAGCGATGAGACAAACTCATCGCGGTATGTCATGGTTTCCGGGAAATTATGGCCGGTGTCGATATGCACCAACGGGAATGGCATCTTCGCTGGCCAAAAGGCTTTGCGCGCCAAGTGCGCCATGACGATCGAGTCCTTTCCACCAGAGAATAGCAGAGCCGGTTTGCGAAACTGGGCCGCAGTTTCCCGCAGAATGAAGATCGCCTCCGCTTCAAGCTGGTCGAGATGGGTGAGATGGTAGTCCGGCATAGCTGAATAGGTCTAATGTGTCTGGTTCCCCACGCGTCTTGAGGGGGCTGGAAGTTGCTGAGAGAGATATGCGATCAATTTGGTCGCACATTCATCCACGGTGTGGGCATTGGTGTCCAGAATAAGATCGGCGGCATCGGGTGATTCAAATCCGCTGTCTTTTCCGGTAAAATCGCGCACTTTGCCCGCTGCGGCTTTTTGATAGAGCCCTTTGGGGTCCCGAACGGCGCAATTTTCGTAGGATGCTTGGATGAAAACTTCATGATAGCAACCCCCGACGATGGTGCGAGCGGCCTTGCGAAACGCATTCTTTGGGGTGATGAGGGACACGAATGTAATGATACCCTGCGAGGCAAAAAGTTTGGCCACCTCTGCGGTGCGGCGGATATTTTCGGCCCGATCGGCGTCTGAAAATCCAAGGTCTCGGTTGAGGCCGGTTCGAAGATTGTCGCCGTCGAGGATCGTTGTCATTCTTCCTGCCGCGTGAAAATACCGTTCCACGGCATTGGCGATGGTGGATTTTCCCGATCCGGAAAGGCCGGTCATCCAAACCACCAAGCCCTTTTGGCCAAGCAACGACTCTTTGTCTTGCTGGGCTAAAAATCGGTGGAACTCTGGATGAATATGATCTGCCATGAGCGCGGGTCGGTAATCTTCTGGTTATTGCTAGGCATCATGCAAGCAACAATGAGCTTCAGCATGAATTTAGGGCGCCGTGCGGGTAAAACGAGGGGGAGGCGAGCACTAGGTGACGTTGCGAAAACCGGAGCTTTCCTCGCCATCGAGCTGCTTGAGCACCGTGGTCAGAAAGACCGGCTCGGGGTGCAGTCGGCGGTATTTGGTAATCTCGCGGCGCGCCAACACCTGAAACCCGTAACGCTCAAACAACCGCGATCCTCGCCGTCCCTCGTAGGTTACGACTTGCCCGTAAACCGCTTTCTCCCCAGCGGCGCGCAAATAGTCGAAATACGCGCCTAACAACGCACGGGTCCCACCCACACTTTGCACCTCGGGCAGCAAGTTAAAGTGGAAGTGCGCGGTCCTGCGCGGCGCCGCGGGGACTTCCCGCCACGAGTTGCGCAGGATCCAGCCAATGAAATCGCGCGACTCCCGGCGATAACCGCGGTATCGGCTCATCCCTTTCAAAAACAGGCGGATGTTCATGGAAAAGCTGTGGAGTTGCTGGCGGGTAGGACGTCGCGAGCCCAGCAAGTAGCCTTTCACGGCACCGTCGTGCAGGACGACAAACGACGATTCCGGTTCGATGTCGGTGTAATACTCAGTCAGGTAATCCGCAAAAATCTCGCGATCTTCAAAAACCGGATCGATCGGTTGCCCGAGAAAACCCGTGTCACAACACAAATTGCGCACGGCATCCCGGTCGCAGGCTTGGTAAGGCCGGATACTTACATCTCGGAATTGAATCACGCTTATGGGTTGTATTCGGCAATCACCGTTCGGTAAATCCCAAAGAGGCGGTCGAAGACGGCGTCCCATCCGTAGGTTTTTCGGACTGTTTCACTCGCGCGCAGACCTTCTTGCACGAGATCGCAGCGTGATAGCGAGCAGATGGCAGCAGCGAGCGCATCGGGTGTGTTTTCGTTGGCCCACATCATTTGGTTCGTAAAAATGATGCGGTCCATGTAGCTGCCACGAATCCCAACGACCGGGGTCCCGCAGGCTTGTGCTTCAAGCGTGACCAACCCAAAGGTTTCGAGCACTCCGGGGTGAACAAATAAATCCGCCGCACGATAAAACCGGGCGAGTTGCGCGGCATCCGAGCAATACTGCTCCCACGTCACCGCACCCGTGGATTGCTGCACACGCTCCAAATCCGCGCGGCGGGTTCCATCACCGACCGCCAACAAATGAAACCGCCCCGGCTCGCGTTGATGAGCAATTTCAAATGCATCGAACAACGTGCGCACGTTTTTTTCGGATGCCAGCCGTCCGACGTAAAGCAGCAAGATCGCCTGCGCCGGAATGCCAAGCTCCGCCCGCACATCGTGCCCGGAAGTCTCATCCGGGCAAAAGATCGTGGTGTCCACTCCGAGGTCGGTCACCTCGATGTTATCGACGCGCCAATTCCGAAGCACGTTGGCCAATGCGGGACTCGGGACCAGCGTGCGCTCAAACCGGTTGTAGAGCGCCGACACGTAGCGCTCCGAGATTTCCTCGGCCATCTGCACCGAGAGCTTGCCAAAGTACTTCGCCACCGAGCGAAGGTATGCCTCCGGGAAATGCGAATGATAAAACCCAACCGCCGGGATTCCCAGCAATCGGCCGGATGTTACGGCTTTCCATGCAACCTGATACGGGTCGCCGGATTCGATGATGCTTGGCTTTTCGCGTTCTAGGATTTCTTCAATGCGATTCAGGTTGAGCAGTGCGCGATAGCGCGATGTGCGGGAGACCTGCGGCGACTGGATCGTATAGACTTTCGCGATTTCATCGCCGCTCACCCCGTCCTTCTCACCGGGCACGATCAGCACATGCCGGTCCCCCGCTCCGGCGCGGCGGATATACGCGGCCTTTTGCTCCAGATACCTCCTGACACCCCCGCTGACGGGTGAGTAAAACTGGGTCAGGTCACAGACTTTCATTCAAAATACAAACCATGGACCCCTGTGGTGTGCGCGAAATTGTGCGCGGAATAAATCAAATTCTCGGAATCAACAACAGCAACCCACTATCTTTCTGCTCGAATGCTCCGGTATGACTGCCCCTTGACCGCAGCTCCATTCAGAATAGTCGAGATATCTCAAAGACTCGATATCAAAGAACGTGTCAAAATAAATGACCGATTCCTTGGGAGAAAGGGGCAGAGTGCATATTCTTGCATAGTGAGCTTGGGATTCTGGGTGCTGAGCTGACAAAAATTGCGTAAGGCGAGAAGATAATGGAATAAGATGCACACGGATCCCATTTCCCCTTGTTGCCTCAGAAAATTGGTTGTAGTAGGGGTGATTATGCGCCGCCCACCTACAAAACCAAAAAGCGCCCCCGTGAAGCGGCGGCAGTCGCATCAGACCCAGCCCAATCGCAAGAAGCTCAGGGCTACCGATGTAAGCGGCCCGATTGTTGTGAAAGACGATCCGGGAGTGTACTCGGCGGTAAGACAGGGTCGCGGGACGACGCTGGATCTTTTTTGTGGAGCAGGAGGGATCACGGAGGGATTTCGGCAAGCTGGGTTTCAGTGCCTCTATGCCAATGACATCAGCTACTGGGCAATTGAGACTTTCCGAGCAAATCACCCGACCACACTCGCGGACAACCGCCCTATCGAGGAAGTCGATGCTGCTGCCCTTAGAAATGAGCTCCGACTACAAAAGGGTGAGTTGGATGTGCTTGTGGGCGGACCTCCCTGCCAAGGGTTTTCGATAAATGCGCCCGAGCGCTTTCTGGACGATCCGCGAAACAGTCTCTTTCGCCACTACATCCGGTTTATCGATGAGTTTCAGCCCCGATCGCTGCTTTTCGAGAATGTACCAGGAATGCTTTCGCTCGGAGATGGCGTGATTTTTGAGCGGATTTTACAAGCGCTTGAGGAGCAAGGATACCACCTATCGGTCAAAATCATGTTCGCTGCCCACTATGGGATTCCACAGGAACGTTGGCGCACAATTATTCTTGGTTCCCGAGGTGCCTCAGCCCCCAATCATCCCTATCCGACACACTACGCGACCGCTCGTGCCAACTTCAAGGGTGGGAAGACCATGACATTCCCGATGCTCCCTTTGGAGCAACCCATTCTAAAACCGTTTGTGACTTTAGGCGAAGCGATTGGTGACCTTCCTCGCCTCGCCATGGGGGAGGGGGGAGAAATCGTGTCCTACGATAAACCGGCGCTCAGTGAGTATGCACGACGCATGCGAAGCGCGGAGACAGTTACCTACAACCACTTCGCCAACGTTTTTGGCCCCCGTAATGTTGAGCGAATGAAACACGTTAAGCCCGGGGGCTCGTGGCGCGACATCCCATTTGATCTTTTGCCCAAAGGGATGCAAAAAGCCCGCAAGTCTGATCACACGAAACGTTATGGCCGACTCCGGAACGATGGATTGGCCGGAACGGTTCTCACGAAATGCGACCCCCATTGGGGCGCGGTTTTTCTGCCAGACCAAGACCGCGCGCTCACCGTACGCGAGGCTGCGCGGATACAATCCTTCCCCGACTCATACAAATTCCTGGGTCCTCGCGTGGCGCAATATGAGCAAGTAGGGAACGCTGTTCCTGTGCTCATGGCCAAGGCCATCGGAGCCGAGATAAAAAAACATCTCGCGCGGGACAGCCAGGGGACTCTTCGCGATGTCGCTTAAGCTGTGGGAGTTTTTCGGATTTGATCCGCTCGACCCGAGTCCCGCTGCTCGGAACGCTCGAGCAAGTGCTCAGTGTCCCTTTGTTGGAGGGCGATGCATTAAGCGTTTCAAGAGCGGATTGACCTCTGGCGCATGCAGCGTCAAGCCCGCTACGAGCGGCCCGGTTATCGTATGTCCGAACCGGATGTATGCGCATGATTACAGGGTGCTGTTGGATGTTGCCGTGGCGTCTTTCGGAGAAGGTGTCCGACTATGCCGCACCGCAGCGGATGCGAGATACGACGGGAAAGACGTTCAAGTATTCGGCAAAAAATGGGGGAAAGAGCTCCGCCTCCCCAATCGAGGCAAAGGAGGGGGCTATTTCGTCGACTGGATTCTGGCGCTCACCGATGACGAGCGCAACCTGCGCGAATTTGTAGCGGTAGAACTCCAGACCATGGATACCACAGGCAGCTACGAGGCCGAGGTGAGGAGCTACTACGATGAGGTGCCAGCCAACCCCAGCAAAGCGGGCATCAACTGGGAGAACGTCTCAAAGCGCATTTTACCGCAGATCATTTATAAAGGGCACGTGCTGCGGCGCGAACCGTTGTGCACGAAAGGATTGTTCTTCGTCTGCCCGGCACCAGTTTACCGCCGGATTCTGACACGGCTCGGGGGAGAACTCGCCAGCTATCATCCCCAAGCCGGAGCACTCACCTTCCGCTGGTACGACGTCGCCGAATCTAGCCCTGGAATGCCTAAAGACCTTGAATTTCAAGGACAGATGACGACTACCATTGATCAGGTAGCTCTGGCATTCACCTCTCCCTCTGGGCTTCCGGGACAAGGTGTTTACGAGCAAGCCATCCGCGCGGAGCTGGCGCGGGACCGGACGAATATGTGACGAGAAAAAGTGTGAGCAGGTTGCAAGTGAATCAAGTTCACATCCTCCGTCCCGACCTTTTCAGTATCTGAATTAGCTCTTTGCCCTTGAGTCTTGGTAACCTCGGCATGATTAGATTCGGATCCGCTGCACACCAACGAATGTAGAGGGAATGAACCCATCTTCCTGATCTTCAAGGCACAACTCGATTACCTCGCGAAAGTGCTTCATCAATGTATCGAGTGATTTCGCTTGCGTGTGACAACCCCGAAGCTCAGGAACGGTTGCCGCAAAATACCCGTCAGAATCTTGCTCGATTACGACATTGAATTCGTGGCCTGTCTTCATGATTGAAGGTTATCGAGATCGCCCCAGAGAGCAATATTTTCTACCGAGCGTCCGCGATCACCGGCACCCACGGCGCGGGTGCAATCCATCTAACTTGCAAGAACTTGCTGACTGCCCCCGTTTTTATGTAATCAGGCGACGCTGAATGAGCTGGAGTAAGTCGCAAGAAATTTACTTGGTGTCAACTTGTAGGATTCAAGAAGCGCCATGATATTGGCTGGAGAATCGTCGTCCCTGCTTACGACAGCGTGCGCAAACCCGCGAATCGCTTCGCGAAGTTCATCTAGCCTTTCACGGGTTATTATCCTGGTGTCCGGATGTGGTGAGCAGGCGTGCTCAAATCTCGATGAAGGGTGAACCAGAACGGGGGTGCCGTGACAGGTATGGTCGTAACTTCCCTCGAACCAATTAATCGAGCCGTTCAACTGGTTGCAGTCGTGCTTGTTGATGGTCGGCGTTACAGCTCCATTTTTTGCCTCAATTACCCAATATCTCAGTTCTCCCACAGACCACAACACATCGGGACCTCTCTTGAAAACTTGCTCTGGTCGTTGGGAACCGTAACCCAGAACCAGGGCCAGTTTTCGCATTGCCTCCTCGAACGCGGTTGATGTCTCGGGACGGAATACGAATGTTTCCAGCAGGGCATCTATCGCCATCATCGCATGATTTGGCGAGTCATATGCCCCCTTAAAATGGTCAATAACTAGCTGCGCTTGGCCAACTTGGCTTGGTGTCAGTCTCTGGAAGACAATACCCTCGATCGGGAGCGGCAAGCGCGGGTTAAGGACGACGGCAGATTTCAGGATCTCTTGCGCTTTAACCGGGTCAACGTAGTGTTCATATTCGGCAAGCTCGAACTTCAGCCATCCCTTCGTTGCGGCGTTCTCAGTCAAATTCACCACACCCTGAATCGTCGAAACCGCACGAGGATAGTCCCGTATCAATGCAGCGTTGAACGCTTTTCTCTGCGCGATAACGAGTGCGCTGATACGACTTTGCGGTTCATAGGTCAAACCGATCAGCGCATTCTTTGCCGTGCGTGTCCACGCAGAGACGCGCCCGAGGCAATAGTCCATCGCCTCTGAGATCTGTTCGATTGTGGCGTTCTGAAGTTGATTCTCCAGTTTATCAAGCAACCTTAGTTGGGCTTGGGTAGCCCGAGAGAACTTTTCGGGAGCCTTAGCGTCAAACAGCCAGTTTGTGAGGGTTTTCCCCATCAAGACAACTACGCAGTGGTCTTCAGTGGACCGAATTCCGCGTCCCATCCCTTGTTCTATTTTCTGAATGCGCTGATTCAGCACGAAGTCACTTTCCTCCAGCATTATTTCCTGCAACTTGTCGATCTTCCGTCTGACATCGGGCAAGCCATCAAGCACGAGGATGCGGCATGCATCCTTGGGTAAGTCTATCCCATCATATCGATTGACAATGACCACGAGCCCCTGATGCCCATTCTTCAAATCTTCGATTCCTTGGTGGAAATCGGTTTTAGTGAGTTTTCGAGCACCCGCTTCCACCCAAAACCCTGCCCTGAACCCTGACGGAACGATGACCACGACGTTATATTTTTTGGCTTTCTCGACCATTAAGTCGCGCAACTCCGTGTCTTTAAGAGATGGATTGGAATCTTGCGGCACCAAGATCATGCGTTCGCCGATATCGTTAGCGGTCACAGGGGTGATCGCGTTTGCTACGCTCTCCGCCAAGACGTCAAAGTGAGAAACTAAAACGCCGTCGTCCGCCAACGTCGCACTCATGAAGATGCGCCTTGGTGCCGACGCGAATGCCGGAATTTCTGAGATCGGAAGCATCCGAGGCGATATCTCAACCATGCCTTCTCCAACAACACAGCGGCAAAGCCTCAAGTGCTTCCTGAGGAGGTTCCAAGAGAAGGCGATTTCTTCCCCGCCATACCTTTGAATGATTTCAAGAACGTCTCTCTCTTTATTCGCCCAGGTCCAAAACGGGACGAGCATGTTTTTGTATGGCTCTTGGATTGAGACGTCCATAGCGCGACTGGGATTCTGCTGAATAAGCGACTCCTCAAATAGCTGGAAAAGGTTGGAATATGCCTCCCCTGTTAACGTCAGAGTAAACTGCTTCTCCGCAGTGCTGAGGCAAGCATGCGCATCGTCCAAGACAATGCTTCCGATTCTGATCCTAGTTCCCGTATCCCCGATACCGAAAACGGACTGCCCATTGATAAGTTTGTGGGCGTTGATTACTAAAACGGCACGTCCCCGAACGTAACGCGTATCGCGAGGATCTTCTGTTGTTTCGATACCAAGCCCCGCCGCTTCTCCCAGCACCTGATTAACGAGAAATGGATCTGGCGCAACATAGACCGCAGGCCCTTTTCCTTCATTCAAGCAGCTTTTGAGGATGAGCAATCCAACGACCGTTTTTCCTGCCCCCGTATTCAATTTTAATAGCAGGTCTTTCTCATTCTTCCGCGCGGACCAGTTATTCCAAACCTCCGTTTGAACATCTCGGGGGTAATTGTATTTCTCCGCTTTGTTTGGTAGGGCACTAAAAATCTCGCGCGGATGAAGGACCGTATCGGCGGAATCACCGCCTTCTAACAAACCAAAATCTAGGGGCATGGCACTTTATGCGTTGAAAATGGGCTCGGTAGCGAACAAAAAAGGGTCAAGGCGTCGGTCATTCATATTGACACATTTGCCGATAGCGCTTTCGCCCAACCATTACACCCGGAAGATCGCGCCAAGTTTTTTGCCAAGAATCAGGCTGGCTCCGAGGATTGTGACGCCGAGGAAAACCATGGCCCATACCCCCAGCGCGCTGGCCACGAACCGGCCTTCTCCGAGGAGTTGATACAGCTCGTAAATCGCCTTGGTAATAGGAAAGTCCTCCTGTTTTTGCGCGAGGATGAGCGAGTCGGAGACCTCGAGCATCGCAAAGGAAAATGCCAGCATCGCGCCGGCGGTCAGGTTGGCAGCGATGAGTGGGATCGTGATCTTCCGCAATGTGCGCAGTGGTGGGCAGCCCAAGTTATGTGCGGCTTCCTCCAGCGTTTCGCTCGTCTGTTGGAACCCGGCGGCTGCTGAGCGCACGACATACGGAAGCCGGCGCACGCTGTAGGCAATCACTAAAATCAACAACGGATCCACTTTCGGATCCATGAATCCAAAAAGCTTCCCTTCCTGCGTCATGGCTAGGTAGCCGAATGCGAGCACCAACCCGGGCACGGCGAGCGGGAGCATCGACATTGCATCGAGGATTTGACGTCCGGGTAGTTTCGTTCGCACGACAACATACGCAATCGCAATTCCGAGCACGACGTCGATCAGCGTCGCGAGGGATGCGTATTTCAGGCTGTTCTGGATCGATGGCAGGGTCAGGTTGTGACCGAGAGCCGATTCGAAGTGCGCGAGCGTCCAGCCGGTCGGAAGGATGCGGTCATACCAGTCCGACGAGAACGCGACCAAGATCACCCCGATGTGTGGCAGCACGGCAATCAATGTGACCACCGTGAACGCAAGCGTGCATAGGATCGCGGGCAGGGGAGGTAATCCCCTCGGTCCGCCGAGGCTCGTCGCTTTTGGCATCATGGCATGGTTGTCGCGGCCAAAGAAGTATTTGCTCGCGGCGTAAAGAATCACGGTCGAGAGCAGCATCACAGCAACTAACGCAAACGGAAACGGGTTCCCGCCAATGTCCTTGATGCCATGAAAAATCTGAACCGATGTCACCCGGTTGAATTCAAACATGAGCGGAACTCCAAGCTCGGTGAACGCCCAGATGAACACAATCGTGCCGCCTGCAAACAGGCCGGGCATGATCAGCGGAAGCGTGATTTTCCGGAACTTCCGGAATCCGGTGCAGCCGAGGTTTTCAGCGGCCTCTTCCATCGCAGGGTCCACGTTGGCCAGCGCAGCCACCAAATTCAAATAAAGGATCGGATACAAATGCAGGGCATTCATGATGACGACGCCCCAGAGACGGCTTTGGCCGAGCCAATCGATCGGGTGCTCAGGGTCCATCAATCCCATCGATTGCAGCAACGCATTGAGGGCCCCCATTTGACCTAGGATTTGTTTCACGCCAATCGCACCCACAAACGGGGGTAGAATCATCGGGATGAGGATGAGCGCCGACAAAATCGTTTTGCCGGGGAACAAAAATCGGTTCGCGAGAAACGCGAGCGGCAACGCAATGCCGATGGCCAAGAGTGTGCTGAAGACACCCATGAGGAGCGAGTTCCAGAGGCCTTCGAGGTAAATCGGATTGCGAAATACTTCGATGATATACGCCAACGTGAACCCCTTGCCGGGTTCGTGGAAGGCACCGCTGAGGGTCTCAAAGATCGGCAGCACGAAGAAGCACGCGAAAAACACCGCGGTCAGCGCAAAAACAAAAATCGAAAGCGGTTTGGACATGGTGTGTGGTTCCTATTTGTTTTGCCGGGCTAGCTCGGCGGTCTCGCGATACTGTTTGCGAAAACGGTCACCTAGTTCCTTAGCGAGCTGAACCTCATCGATTCGCCGCGCCGAGCGGAGCACAGGTCGGAGTTTTTCCATCGCGAGTGCGTAATCCACGGCGCTCAAGTCGTAGAATCGAGCGGTCGCCTCGGGAGGAAACCCTGCATCGATGAGTGCCTTCCATGCCGCCACCTGTTCATCGTGTGTATCCAGGCACATCACCCGAATGATGAACCGCAAAGGTCCGAATAATGGTGTGGTCCATGATTCGTGATAGGTGAAGAATTTTGCGTCTTCGTAGGGTTCCACATCGGGGTCGGATCTCAACGCACGGTATTCCGGTGCGTAGAGTTCTTTGCGCACTGGTAGCCGACGTAGAGCGTAGCGTACCGGTCCGCCGGGTTCACCGATCTTAAAGTTCCAGAGTTTCTGCCCCTCCAGTGATAACACAAATTCAATGAATAGCTTCGCAACCTCGGGATTGGGTGCGCCGCGAAGCAACCCGATCGGGTCCACCCCTACCGAGGATCCACCTAGCGGCGTGAAGTATTGCAAGCGGGATGGGGCATCCCCGATCTTCACTTCCTCGCTCTGAAATCGCCCGAAGAAATCAATGCACATCCCGATCGCCGCGTCGCCCAGTGACACGTCCATGGGGACTTTGCCGGCTGCATCGGTGAAATAGCGCGCATTGGCCGAGGCACCCTGGATGATTCGAAGCCCCGCCAGCCAACCGTCAGCTTTCGCAAGCGCAAGGGCCGCGTCTTCGGACATTCCCTGCGCGAGCGCTTCCTTCCGAGCGATCTGCATTTGCTGCTGGATAACCATCTCAAACGCCTTAGCTGCCGACCCGCTTTTAGTCGGATCGGCCAGCGCCACTTGTTTGAAAAATAGAGGATTCGTAAGGTCTGTCCACGCCGCCGGGATCGACTCCACCCCGAGCCGCTTCAGGGAATCCGTGTTATACGCAATCCCGAACGACGAAAGACACGTCCCAATCCACCGCCCGTCCGCATCGTAAAATGGCTCACCAGAAACCTCCGCCGGGATGCTTTCATCGGTGAACCACTCCGGGCGAATCGTCGTGATTCCGGAATCAACCAACCGGCCTGCATCCGCCTGCTGAATGAAATCATACGCCCCGCCGCCAAAAAAGAGATCCACTCCGATCCCGAAGTCGGATTCGAGGAACATGCGTCTGGCGCGCTGGGCTTCGTCATCGTCCGATGGATTTTCAGGAAGCTTCAATCGCGCGTTGGAAAAACCCGCAGCAACGGCATCGCTCCATGGATTCCCAGCGCGCTTCCACTCACGCTCGAACACGGTGTAGTACTCAGAAGCTAGGTAGCGCGCGATTTCACTGGTGCCGCCAACGATCCGCCAATCGATCCGGACGGATCGGCCAGTGCGTTCTTTGTAGAATTTCGTGAACGCGTGCGTGAACTCATAACGGATCGCTTCATTGTGCGGAGTGACAATGATGAGTGTGTCGTCCGCCTCCGCGAGGGTGTTTTCTTCCGGTCGTAGTAAAAACGGCAGGCCCACAATGGCCACCAACAAGCCCGTGATAATCAGAATGCGCGCAAGCATGGGTTAGCGACGGAGGATTACCACGTCATCAGCGGTCGCCGTCGCGAACAATGGGACATCCGCTCGACGTTGCGAAAGATGCGGGTTCAATTCAAAAATCTTGAGCGCTTGATCTCCCGCTTGAAATTGATACTGGGCGACTTCACCGAGGTAGATCGACTCACCGATCCGGCCCGGCGCGCAATTCTTACTCACTGCGGACGTCACGAGTTTCCATGCCTCGGGGCGAATCGAAAGTGTGACGGCTTCCCCCGCGGATGGAGTCCAGCCGCTCTCGGTGATCACCCCCTCAAACACCCCGATTGGCGTTTCGACCACCGCTCCGCCCGGTGCCGCGCCGACCACGGTGCCTGCAATGAAATTCGTCTCACCGATAAAGTCCGCAACGACGCGGGTGAGGGGACGGCGGTAAACGGTTTCCGGGTCGCCGATCTGTGCGATGTGACCGCTTTCAAGAATGGCCATGCGGTCCGAGATCGACAGCGCTTCTTTTTGATCGTGCGTCACGTAAATCGCCGTCAGTCCAAACTCTTTGCAAACGCGGCGGATCTCGGTGCGCATTTCGAGTCGCAGTTTTGCATCCAAATTCGAAAGCGGTTCATCCAGCAGCAAACACCGGGGCCTGATTACCAGCGCTCTTGCCAGCGCGACCCGCTGTTGCTGTCCGCCCGATAGCTGTGCGATTTTGCGCGAGGCATACGATTGCATCCGCACCGACTCCAGCGCCTCACCCACGCGGCGCTCGATCTCCGGCTTCGACACCTTGCGCTCAACCAACCCGAAGCCCACGTTCTGCGCCACCGTCATGTGCGGCCACAGCGCGTAACTCTGGAACATCATCCCCGTATTTCGCTTGTGAGGCGGGAGACGCGTCACATCATCGGCATCAAAAAGAATGCGTCCGCTCTCAGGAATGTAAAACCCAGCGATATTTCGCAAAAGGGTGGTCTTGCCGCAACCGCTGGGGCCGAGGAGGAAGAACAACTCTCCGGGTTCGATGCGGAATGTCAGGCCGTTCAGTGCGATATTATCGCCAAATTTTTTGACGAGGTTGTCAATGGTGATCGAAATCATCGGTATGCGGGAGGTTCTAGTCGGTTATTGCCCGCGCTGCAATGCCGCATCCCGCGTGCCAATGTTACGAACTTGTGACAGGTAGCAAAGAATCCGCTGCCCGAATCGATCGAACTGCACACCCGTCCGCGTTGAAAAAGTAGGAGTCGGGTGAAAGCCATGGTGTTCCGCGCCCGGATTACCGGGCAATATGCTCGTGCCGGGATTCAGCGCGGGGGGAAAGGATGGAGGCATCGGCTTGCTGCATGGTGGTTTCTGGTGATCTGGTTTCGACAGCGCGCATTGATGGCGGAAGCAGGCAACGAGTTCTTGGGTTGCGATAGTCCGGCGGTTCGAATGGGTCGGTATGCCGACAGTTTCGTGCATGGCCTGCGATTCCAACTAAATCGTAACAATATACCGATTGGCGTCTCCGCGAAGAGACGATGAATTGCCTACGCTCCATGCTGTTCCGGAGTAACCCCGCAAGCATTCTTGTGGACGACACCCGACATTAACCTCTTCGCAAAAAAACAAATGAACCCAATCAAAACCGCAGCGTTTGCCGCGTTGGCCCTCGCGAGTGTTTCGCAGGTTGCCCGCGCTCAGTATTCGCTTACCTTTCTTCATAACAACGACGGGGAATCCCGTTTGACAAGCTACACGGATGCGCTTCCGCAATTCGGTGGCGTGGCTCGTTTTGCAACGATGCTCAACGAAACCCGAGATTTCTATCGGGCACAAAACCACGGCGTCGTGTCAATCTTTGCGGGTGACACGTTCCTGGCCGGTGCTCAATTTCAAGCAAGTCTGGACTCTGGACTTCCCGGCAGTCGCACGTTTTACGATGCACTCGCGATCAGCCGAATGGGCTATGATGTTTCGGTGATCGGCAATCACGAGTTTGACTTCGGCCCGAACGTGCTGGCGGAGTTCATCACTGGCGCGCAAACGACCAACCCGACAACTTATCTCAGCGCCAATTTGAATTTCGCCTCCGAAGCTGCGCTCCAAGCGCATGTTGCGGCCGGCCGAATCGCCCCGTCCAAAACAGTGACGGTCCCCACGGCTTCGGGCAATAAAACGATTGGCATCATCGGTGTCACGACCGACAACCTTCCGTTCATTTCCTCGCCGGGATTGGTTGGAGTCAATCCAGTCGCCGCAGCGGTCAACTCACAAATCGCGAGCCTCAAGCTGTCGGGAGTGGACCACATCGTCTTGGCAGGCCATTTGCAAGGTTTGAGCACGGACAATACGCTCGTCTCAAGCTTGGATGGTGGGATCGATCTCATTATTGCCGGCGGTGGCGATGAGTTGCTGCACAACGTAGCAGCGACATCCCCTCTGACTGCCTACAATGCGTCAGCGCCCGGCAGTGTGGTGGATACGGGGTTCATTGGAACTGAGGGTCGCGCGACGCTTTCAGGCAGTCTCGCAGGCGCGACCAACACGTATCCGCTTCCGAGCACGGTGACTGATGCCGCAGGTCGCAATATTCCAATCGTGACCACCGGCGGGAACTACGGCTATCTTGGCCGGGTCACGCTGAATGTCGATGCGGGTGGCGCAATCACGATTGACGACTCGTCGGCAGCGCAGCGCGTGGCCGATGTTAGCGCCGATGCCACACACGGTGTCACCGCAAACGCCACCGTCCTCGCTGAATCGGTGGCTCCCGTTCAGACCTTTGTCGCAGGGCTCGCAGCGAACAAAATCGGCGAGACTTCGGTCCAGTTACTCCACGGTGGGTCATCAACCATCCGCTCGCGTGAAACGAACCTCGGAAATTTCGTTGCCGATGGCATCTTGCACGCAGCACAACAACGTGCCGCATCGTTCGGCGTGGACGCTCCGGTCATCGGCCTCGTAAACGGTGGCGGAATCCGTGCGAACATCGCCGCAGGTGATATCAGCCGGAAATCCACCTTCGACGTCTCTCCTTTCGGCAACTTTGTCTCTGTCGTGGAAGATGTTCGCGCTGCGGACCTCAAGTTATTGCTGGAAAATGCCTACTCGCGCACGACCGATAGCAACCTCGCTGACGGCATCAATCCTTCCGGCAGTGATGGGCGGTTTGCTCAAATCGCTGGAATGTCCGTCGTTTATGATGTGACACGTGCCGGATTCGCATTTGATAACGCGGGGAACGTCACGACTCCGGGTGAGCGGATTCGCGATTTGACCATTGGTAATGTGCCAATTTTGCAAGGCGGGAGCTGGCTCATCGACCCGATTGCGATGACCTTTGACATCGCGACGCTGGGCTTTAGCGCAAATGGTGGTGACCAATGGTTCCGCACGACAATCGGCGGCACATCCACCTATCTGTCGCAAATCTACAGCTTCACCAACGTCGGCGTTACCGACCAGAACGCCCTCCAAGGCTACGTTGGATTCATCAACGGCGGAAACAACGCGGTCGATGTCTCAGGATTCAAGCCGGAGTATAGCGTTCAGCAGAGTTTTCAAGGCGACCGTATCTCGGCTATTCCTGAACCGGGAACTTGGATGCTAGTCGGTCTCGGGCTTGCGTTCGCGCTCCTGAAGTGCCGCACACGTCGCTCGGCATAACCAAAGAGTCAGTCGATTTCGCAATCCGGGCTGGAGCGAGAGCTTCAGCCCGGATTTTCTTTAACCGCAGGTTCTGGTCCGCTAGGGCAGAAGAGGGGACGGTTTTGGTGGTTTGCGCTTGAATACGAGACTGGCGTAGCGTGCCATCTGGGATGATAAACCAACGATGAATCCGCTCGAAAGCTCCGTCGCTGCCTTGGGCATAAACAATCTCGAGCGGCATATTTTTATCTGTGCGGATCAGACAGAGCCAACGTGCTGCGCCAAAGCGCAGGGCCTCGAATCTTGGGAGTATCTCAAACGACGCCTCAAGGAGCTCGGCCTTGCTAACGGGCCTGACGCTTCGATCTTTCGAACGAAAGCAAACTGTTTGAGGATTTGCATGCAAGGACCGATTGCGGTCGTTTACCCCGATGGGGTTTGGTATCACTCCTGCACGCCGGAGGTGCTTGAGCGGATCATTCAAGAGCACCTGATCCGAGGGGTCGTCGTCGCGGAGTTTGTCTTTGCGCGGAATAATCTCATGCAGAGCTAGCCCGAAGGTGCTGGAATCGCAGCGGCGGAGAAAAATATAGTGCCAATAAGCAGTTGCGAGGAGTCGGTTCGGTGGGCTACTTTTGCGGGTTCATGGAACGTTATTGGTTGGTTGCTGCGCTGATCTGTTTCCTGCTCAGCCTTGGCTACACGCTGTTTGCCTTGGGAGCGGGCCGCTTCCGTCCGGCGCGATTTAATGTGGGAATGATGCTAACCGGCTTCGTGCTCCAATCGGTGTTCTTGGTTAAACGGGGAGAGCTGGTTGGCTCGTGCCCGATCACGAATCTCTTTGAGGTCCTCGTCTTTTTGAGTTGGTCAATCGTGCTGATTTACCTGCTCGTCGGTCCTGCGTATCGACTTTCTCTCATGGGCGCATTCACGGCGCCGCTCGTCGCGACTATTTTGCTCGCCGCCCTTCTAGCGCCGATCGATCAACCATCCGGGGTGGTGATCCCGAATCCTTGGGTCGAGATGCATGCGTCGCTCTCGCTGATTGCTTACGGTGCTTTCGGTCTCGCTGCGATTTCTGGGTGCATGTATCTCGTGCAGGAAAGGCAGCTGAAATCAAAAAAGGCCTCTGAGTTGCTGTATAATTTGCCGCCGATCACCGACCTCAGTATGGCGAACGGGCGGCTCTTGCTGACGGGGTTTGTATTGCTCACGATTGCGTTTGCGTGCGGGATGGTGGCTGGCTTGCCGGTCGATAGCTTGAAGTTTGGAGCATCCGCCATGATTTGGGTGCTGTATGGTGGGTTGTGGGCTGCGCGGCGGCAATACTGGCTCGCTCCAAGTCGCGTAGCGGCGTGTTCGGTCGCCGTGTTCCTGCTGGCATTGGTGACATTGCCAGGAATTCAATTTCTCTCGGTTCCGCATCCATGAATATCCTCTGTGCCGGAATCAATCATCATGTCGCACCGGTCGATGTGCGGGAGCGTTTTGCCGTTCCAGCGCACGAGATCCGTGACGTATTGCATTCGATCAAGGCGATTGACGGGCTTTCGGAGGCAGTTGTGGTGTCCACATGCAATCGGGTCGAATTTTACACGGCAGGTATCTGCCCAGTACGCACATTGCAAGGGCTGCGTGGATTGCTAAGCGCAAGATCTGGTGTGGAAGCACCGCTGTATCATCATGATACCCCGGCGAGCGTGCGACACCTCTTCCGGGTGGCGAGCGGATTGGACTCGATGGTGCTCGGCGAGACGGAAATTCTTGGTCAGGTGAAGCAGGCTTATGCGACAGCGTCTGATCATGGCACGACATCCCGGGTGCTTAACCGCCTGTTCCAATCAGCCTTCCGTGTCGCTAAATCGGTGCGCTCCGATACCCACATCACGCGTGGTGCCACGTCTGTAGGATCGGTTGCTGTGGATCTGGCCGGGAAAATTTTCGGCGATCTGAATCACCACCGCGTCATGATCCTCGGGGCCGGTGAGACAAGCGAGCGGACCGCACGTAGCCTGGTCTCGCGCGGAGTGAAAACGGTGATTGTTTCGAACAGGACGTTCGAACGAGCGGCGCAATTGGCTGCCGAAATCGGCGGTATGGCTATCCATTTCGACCACTGGCATCGTGAGTTTGATGATGTGGATATTTTAATCAGTTCGACCAGCGCGCCGCATTACTTGCTGGATCGGAGCAAACTCGAACCGATGGTCCGGCGTCGTGGTGGGCGTCCGTTATTCCTCATCGATTTGGCAGTACCCCGCGACATCAACCCCGACGTGAACACATTGGAAGGCGTATTTCTTTATGACATCGACTCGTTGCAGGACATCGCCGCGCGATCAATGGCTGTGCGTCAGCAGGAAGTCGTGCAGTGCGAAAAAATCATCGATGCCCATGTTGGTGACTTTGTGACCTGGATGAGTAAACAGTCGACCATCGACCGTACATGCTAGCCCAAAAAATGACCATCGGAACGCGAGGGAGTGACCTCGCATTGGCTCAAACGAGAATGGTCGCCGGCCTGCTAGCGGTCGCGCACCCTGCGCTGGAACTGCAAGAACAGATCATTCGAACGACCGGCGATGTGCGCTTGGACGTCGTGCTCAGCAATCCGGGCCCGCTAGACAAAGGGCTATTCACCAAGGAATTGGAGAGGGCGTTGATCGACGGTACGATCGATGCCGCGGTGCACAGCTTAAAGGACCTTCCGACCGAGAATCCGGAGGGGTTGGCGATCGGTGCGATTTTGGAGAGGGAAGAAGATGATGATCTTCTAGTCTCCAAATTTCCCGGTGGCCTAGCCGGGTTGCCGGATCGCGCTACGGTCGCGACCGGTAGCCTGCGCAGGAAATGTTTCCTCCAATGGAAGCGTCCCGACCTGCAGATCATTGAAATCCGTGGCAATGTCCCGACGCGGATTTCCAAGCTTTGTGATCATGAGCAAATGGATGCATTGGTGCTGGCGAGTGCGGGATTGCGGCGCTTGACGGCTGCAGGGTGTCTGCTGGCACTGGATGGATTGCATCAGTCGGTTTTGGACTTCATGCTTCCGGCACCGGGTCAAGGGGCGGTCGCTGTCCAATGCCGCTCCTCCGATGATGCGACGCTATCGGCATTGGCCAAGCTTCATCACCTTGCCACCGCAGTTTCCGTGACTGCTGAGCGTGCCGTGCTATCCGGACTGGGAGGTGGCTGCCACATGCCCCTCGGCGTCCGTGCATTGGTGGAAGAGGGCAATATCAAGATCGATGCCGCGTGGTTTGAATCCGGCACTGGACTGCCCCGAGTGGCCTCAGGTTCCTCACCGATAGAGCAATGGACCGAGGCGGTGTCCGACGTAATCAAACAATTTTATGGCCAAATCAAATAAATCGGGTGTCTGTTTTTTAGTCGGAGCCGGACCGGGAGACCCAGGACTACTGACTCTGCGAGGACGCGACTGTCTGCTCAAGGCGGACGTTGTCGTTTACGACTACCTCAGTAACCCGGAATTCGTGCGTATAGCGCCGGAGGGCGTTGAGTCGATCTACGTTGGAAAAACGGCGGGCGCTCACACGATGAAGCAGGACGACATCAATGCGCTCCTCGTGCGATTAACGAAAGAGGGTAAAACGGTCGTCCGGTTGAAAGGTGGGGATTGTTTTCTCTTCGGTCGCGGAGGAGAGGAAGCAGAGGCGCTCGCAGCGGCAGGACTCCGCTTTGAGATCGTGCCTGGAGTTTCCTCGTCGCTCGCCGGACCGGCATACGCTGGGATTCCCGTGACGCACCGGGCGCACAATGCGGCGCTCACGATTTTTACCGGTCATGAAGACCCGACCAAACCGGAAACCGCCATCGACTACTCAGCCATCGCTGCAGCTCACGGCACGAAAGTCATGCTCATGGGGATCGATCGGTTGGCATTGATCACCAAGTCCCTCCTCGACGAGGGCATGCGGCCGGAAACGCCGGTTGCGCTGATTCGATGGGCAACGACGCCGCGCCAGCAGACATTGATCGGGACGCTGGCTGATATCGCCGGAAAAGCCGAGGCCGCGGTATTTAAGGCGCCCGCAGTGGCGGTGATCGGTGAGGTTGTGAACTGCCGGGACTCGTTGAACTGGTTTGAATCAAAGCCGCTCTTCGGCCAGCGCGTGGCCGTGACTCGCACGCGAAAGCAGGCAGGATCTCTCGTTGAGGCGCTCCGGGATCTTGGGGCGGATGCGTTCGAGTTGCCCACGATCCGGATCGAACCTCCAAAGGATACTCGGGCATTCGGTGAATTTGTCGCTTATGCTCACACCTACGAATGGCTCATTTTTACGAGTCCCAACGGAGTCGATGCCTTTTTCGAGATGTTTTATAAACTCTATCACGATGCGCGGGAGATCGGCGGGTTGCGCATCGCCGCCATCGGACCAGCGACGGCGGAGCGAGTCCGGGCGTATCACCTCGCTGTCGATGTGCAGCCAGCGAAGTATGTCGCGGAGGAAATCATCACCGCCCTTCAAGCAGAGACGTCTGTCGAGAACGTGAAGATCCTGCTCGCTCGGGCGGAAGGTGCTAGGGATGTCCTTGCCACCGAGTTGACGCGTCTCGGTGCCATCGTGGATGAGGCAGTGTCGTATCGCACCGTGCCCGAAACCGAGGATGTGTCCGGTGGAATCGCTCGATTGCGGGATGGTGGTGCCGATTGGATCACGTTCACGAGTTCATCCACTGCAGAGAACTTTCACGCGCTGGAATTGCCATGGCCGGATGGAATGAAGACCGTGAGTATCGGCCCCGTGACCTCTGCAACCATGATGACACTCGGTATGACTGTCGATGCCGAGGCGGAGGTGCATGACATCCCCGGGGTGGTAGACGCGCTACTTAAGGCTGTAAAGGCCCGGTGATTCGCTATGGATCCCGGCTTTGAGAATCCGCTCCTCTTTGGCAGGAATCCAGAGCACTGCCTTGTGGCGGTTGAGTTCGATGGCGAGTCGCATGCGTTGCTGTATTCCCGGAGGCCAGACGGATCAACGGTTTGCCGACGGGAGTGGTTTGAACCTTTTCTGTGGTCGTCGGTGCCATTGCTGGATTCGATGGATCTTGCAGGGGGGCAAACGCTCCAGTTTTTAACCCGATTCCCGGATTGGGATAGATTTCAAAACCAGCGCGCTGCACTGAAGTCAGCCGACTTTGAATGGTTCGCAATCAACGATCCGGTCCAACAATTTCTAACGTCCACCGGGCGAACATTGTTCAAGGGCATGGAGTTCGCGCAAATCCGACGCATGCAGCTCGATATCGAAACCGCCTGCGCAGCCAGGTATGCATTTTCGAATCCGGACCGCGATGCGCTCACGGCGATTGCTATCAGTGACGAAACGGGATGGGAGGAATTCATCGCGGTGGATCCTGGAGACCCATCGTCTGAAAAATCTGCCATCGAACGCTTGACGGCCTTGATCTCGGAGCGAGATCCCGACCTGATTGAAGGGCATAACATTTTTAAGTTCGACATTCCGTTTTTAACGATGCGGGCAAAAATGCATCGTCTGCGCTTGAAGTGGGGGCGGGATGGCTCGGCGATTTCTTCACGTTCCTCGCGGTTACAAATCGCAGAGAAGACGATTCAATATCCGCGGTGCGCGATTCACGGGCGTCATGTGGTCGATACGTTTATTCTGGCCCAGTTGTATGATGTTGGAACTCGCGAGTTGGATGGATTCGGACTCAAGTCTGTAGCTGCACACTTCGGACTCACGGAGCAGGATCGAGTCATTCTCGATGGCGACGAATTACAATCCGTCCGGATCACAGACCCTGATCGATTCCGCGCTTATGCATTGCAGGATGTGCGCGAGACGCGGGCGCTCTCGTCGACGTTGGCGATTAGCTACTTCGTGCAGGCGCAGATTTTCCCGTACAATTTTCAAGATGTGATCACTCGCGGCAACGCGACGCGAATCAATGCACTTTTTCTGCGGGCCTACCTGTCAGCGGGACAGTCGTTGCCGGGCCTGCCAGAGCCGGTTGGATTTGAAGGGGGTTACACGGATATCTTCTCCACTGGGGTGATGCGCGACGTTTGGCATTGCGACGTGGCTTCGCTTTATCCATCGGTAATTCTCGAGTTTGGTCTTCTGCCTCGCAGCGACTCGCTCAGTGTTTTTCGATCGATGTTGAGTGATTTGCGACGCTATCGATTGGAAGCAAAAGCCAAGGTGCGTCGAGCGGTGAACGAGAGTGAAAGACTCCGATTTGATGCACTGCAATCGGTGTTTAAGATTTTGATCAATAGCTTCTACGGCTACCTTGGGTTTTCACAGGGACACTTTGCAGACTTCCATGTCGCGGCTGAAGTCACTTCGAAAGGACGTGATATCCTTCGGCAAATGGTCGATTGGCTAAACGCGCAAGATGCCAAGGTGATCGAAATTGATACGGATGGTATTTATTTTCAGCCTCCGCCGTCGGTATCCGTGGATACCCTGAATGCAGGAATGCAGCGTGTGTTGCCGGCTGGAATCGAAGTCGAGTTTGATAAGAGGTATTCCGCCATGTTCAGCTACAAAGCAAAGAACTACGCGTTGCTCGACGAGCATGGCCGCGTCACGCTGAAGGGTGCTGCGCTCAAGTCACGCGGAATGGAGCCCTTTCTGCGTGACTTTCTCCTCGAGTTGGTGCGACTGCTTCTCGTAGAGCGGCCTGATGCATTGCCGGAACTTCATCAAAAGTTTACGTCTGGCTTACAGGGGCGAACGTGGGATGTGAAGCGATTCGCCAAGACGGAAGCGCTCCAAGACAGCGTCGCGGCGTATCAGAAAAAAATCCAATCATCGTCCCGTAACCGATCCGCCGCCTTCGAGGTCGCGCTCCGCAGTGGGCGCGAGTATCAGGCGGGCGACCAGATCACGTATTACATCACCGGCACGAAGAAAAAAGTGACGGCCTACGACCACGCCAAACCGATCAGCGAGTGGGACCCCGCCGCCCGTGACGAAAACGTCGATTATTACGTGGGGAAGCTGGACGAGCTTTACAAGAAGTTTGCTGACTTTGCGGCGGCTGCTGAGACGCAAGCTGGATTTGATTTTTAAATCTACTCCGGTACGGACTGCATCGTCACACGGCGGTTCAGACCGGACTCCGCTAGCGTTGTGACCACAGAGGATGAGGTGCAAAGCCGCTCGACGACAGCACTACCATCTGCGTCGGTCCCGTCCTCGGCCAGCGGAGCCGCGGCGATAGTGGACACATGTCCGACGACATTTCCCTGCTGATTTACGAGTGGGCCACCGCTGGAGCCGGGAGCAAACTCGGCGGTCACGTCCAGAAACGTGAGCTTTTTGCCATCAATCACGCTGCCCGCGAGGCGTGCGATGATGCCTTCGCTAAAGCGGAAATATCTGCCGTCTGGATGGCTCATTAAATACACCATCTCACCCGTGCGAGCAGATGGTGCTAGAGGCAACGGCGGAATATGCCCTGCGCCATCAAGCTGGATGAGGCACGAGTCGGCATCGGCATCGGCAGCAAGCAAGGTGGTGACCGGATAAACACGCCCGGCCGCGTCCACCGCGATCGGATATGTCTCGTCGACCGCCTCCTCGAAATCCTGGAAAATGTGCAGGCTGGTGGCAGCAACTCCCGTGTTTGAAGCCATGAAGCCGCTGGAGAGATAGACGTGCCACGTTTTGCATTCTTTGCAGTAGGATGTCGTGCCGATGGCTAAAGTAGAGGCGAGGAGTCTCTCGGCGATCTCGGGTGCTTGAAGGACAGTCTCGCTAGCGGCGGCGAGGGGAACTTCGCGTCGGTTTGCAGGCAGCGATTTGAAAAAGTCAGGCAGAGACACTAACCGTCCATCCTTTAAAAGTTGATCGATCTGACGTTCGGCCGTTTCGTCGAACTCCACATCGTTGATGACTAATGGCTCGCTGCTCGGCTCTGCGTGGGCTGATGGCGATGCGATCGCAAACGCACTAAACAAGGCGCCTGCAGCGACGGCAATTGCCTTGGCGATGACCTTCTGCACTCAGCGCTTTTTCGTTGAGCTCATCCGGATACTTGCAGATCGGCCGTGCGCATCAAGGCCTTCGATTTCGCTGAAAACCCTGAGGTGTGGCAATGATTTACGAAGCGATTCTTCGTCGAAGCGAACGATGCTCGTTCTGCGCTGAAATTGATCAGCGGTCAGGCCCGCAAATGACTTGCACGCACCGCCAGTGGGCAATTCGTGACTCGGCCCCGCAAGAAAGTCTCCGCCGGCGACAGGCGAGATGCCTCCAAGAAAGATGCAGCCGGATGTGGTTAGCTGCCCGGCAATCACTCCAGGATTCTCGGTTGCGACCGATACATGCTCGCTTGCAAAATCGTTGGCCAGCTGAACCGCCTCAGCCATGTCTTTCGTCTGGACGAGCGATGCATATTGCAACGCTTCCGCTAGAAGCTCTGGCCGCGAGGATTCGCTTGCTTGGCTTGCAACGGATGCCGCGACTGCATTGAGAACCTTTGCTGATGGGGTAAGCAAAATCGAAATGCTCCCGTGGCCGTGCTCCGATTGTGCCAACAGGTCTGCCGCGATCCAGTCGGGATTTGCATTTTCATCCGCGATGACGAGTACCTCGCTTGGTCCCGGTAGGAGATCGACTGCCACCCGGCCAAATACTTGGCGCTTCGCTTCGACGACATACGCGTTGCCGGGACCAAAAACTTTGCTCACCGGCCGGATGGTCTTAGTTCCCAGCGCCAGCGCAGCAATCGCTTGAGCGCCACCGACGCGGTAGATTTCCGTTGCACCGCAGAGCGCAAGCGCTGCGAGCAGGGAGGGATGGATCTTTCCATCTCGGCCTGCCGGCGATACGGCAACGATCTCCGGAACTCCCGCTGTGGCGGCGATCGTGCAGGTCATCACCGCAGTGGACACGAGCGGCGCCGTGCCGCCGGGGATGTAAACCCCAACACGGGAGAACGGATCGAAGCGCTCGCCGGTGATGACACCTTGTTTGTTTTTCGTAAACCAGCTTTCGCGGAGACTCTGGCGTGCGAAATCTCGCACATTGGTCCGTGCCGCGATGATTGCTTTGCGGACGCGGGCTGGGAGTTCACGGACCGCCGATTCGACTTCGGCTTGTGAGACACTGAGTTTTGCTGGCGTGAGCTTCGGTCCGCCAAACTTTTCGGTGTATTCGCACAACGCCCGATCTCCACGAGATTCGATCGCCGACAAAATCTCATGCACCGTTGTGGCGACCGCTGGAGATGGAATCGCTCGGCGATTCAGGGAAAGGATTTTCTTGGAATAGCTGGGATCGGAATATCGGAGAGTACGCATAGCTGCCTCCAACATTGCCCAATTCAACGCAAAGGCGAAACTCGAAATGCGTCGCTACGGGAAAATTACACTTTCAGATACGGCAAGAGCCCGTGCAATCCACCTTCGCGCCCGAATCCGCTTTCTTTGTAGCCGCCAAATGGACTCGTCGGATCGAACTTATTATAGGTATTTGCCCAGATCACCCCGGCTTTTAACTTCGATGCAATCTTAAAGATTTTGCTGCCTTTATCGGTCCATATCCCGGCGCTAAGGCCGAAGGCGGTGTTGTTTGTACGTTCGATTGCCTCGTCAGGTGTGCGGAAAGTCATAATGCTAAGGACTGGACCAAAAATCTCCTCGCGTGCGATCCGGTGCGATGCCGTAACACCGGTGAAAAATCCGGGCGCAAACCAGTTTCCCTCCGCCGGCAAACGGCACGGGGGTTGGTGCAGCACGGCACCTTCATCCACGCCGCTGGCGACCAGTTCTTTGATTCGGGCCAATTGCTCGGTCGAGTGGATCGCTCCGACATCAGTATTTTTGTCCAACGGATCGCCGACACGGAGTGTGCGAATGCGATCGCGGAGGCGCTCGACCACTTCGTCTGCAACCGATTCTTGCACCAGGAGGCGTGACCCGGCGCAGCAGACGTGCCCTTGATTGAAATAGATGCCTGATACGATTCCTTCGACTGCTTGGGTGATCGGGGCATCGTCGAAAACAATGTTTGCCGCTTTTCCTCCCAGCTCCAGCGTCACTTTTTTGGATGTGCCGGCCGCGCTCGCGGCGATGCGTTTGCCGACTTCGGTGGATCCGGTGAACGCGATCTTATCGACTCCCGGATGCTGAACTAAGGCGGCTCCCGCTTCCGGCCCACCGGTGACAATATTCACGACGCCATCGGGTAGCTCGGCTTCCTGCAAGATCTGCGCGAGATGTAGTGCGGTGAGGCTCGAGGACTCTGCTGGTTTTAGGACACAGGTATTGCCGCAAGCCAAGGCAGGGGCCAGTTTCCATGCTGCCATGAGGAGAGGGAAATTCCATGGGATGATCTGCCCGGCCACGCCGAGAGGAGCCGGCGTGCGACCGGGTACGGCGTATGCAAGTTTATCCGCCCAACCCGCGTAGTAAAAAAAGTGCGCCGCTGCGAGTGGGAGGTCGATGTCCCGGCTTTCTTTGATCGGTTTGCCACCGTCCATTGATTCCAGCACGGCAAGTTCCCGCGAGCGCTCTTGGATCAATCGCGCGATGCGGTAGAGGTATTTTCCGCGTTCGCTCCCGGATGTTTTGGACCAATTGGAGTCGTAGGCCGTCCGCGCGGCACGCACGGCACGATCCACATCGGATTTGTCAGCGACTGCGATCTTGGCGAGCGATTTTCCATTGGCAGGATTGGTGGTGGCCATGGATTTCCCAGCACCGGGGTCACACCATTTTCCATTGATGAATAACCCGTACGCCGGGCGAATCTTGACGGGAGTGGATTCGGGGGCTGGAGCATAGGCCAAGCCTTCGCCCAGTTTGAGGTGTCGGGATCCGGCAGGAATCGGGCCGCCGTGTGGAACGGCGTTGCGATGAAGATCTGTGGATTTGGCGGGCCGTTTTTTAGCGTTCATGGAAGAGAGAAGTAATCGGACGATTGGTAGGGTCCGTCGACCAGCTTTGCGATTTGCATCAGCACGTCGTTAGCAAGCGTGCTTGCACCAAAGCGGAATAATTCCGGCGTCATCCAGTCTGCACCCAAGACCTCGTTAAGCATAACAAGGTATGCGAGCGCTTCTTTGGCCGTCTTGATACCACCTGCCGGCTTCATCCCGATGCGAACTCCGGTTTCGAAAAAGTAGTCGCGGATGGCTTCGAACATGACCAGTGTGACAGGCATCGTTGCGGCAGGGCTGACTTTTCCTGTGCTTGTTTTGATGAAGTCTGCTCCTGCGTGCATCGCGAGGTCACTTGCGAAGCGCACCCGATCCAGCGTGCCAAGTTCGCCAGTTTCCAGGATGACTTTAAGGTGTGCAGCGCCGCATGCTTGTTTCACGGCCATGATTTCATCCGAGACTTGGTTGTATTCGCCGGCGAGAAACGCACCCCGGTCAATGACCATGTCGATCTCATCGGCCCCGTATCCTACGGCCGCTCGCACGTCGTCGAGTTTGATGCTCAATGGCATGAGCCCACTCGGAAAGGCCGTGGCAACGGCAGCAACTTTCACTCCGGTGCCTGCGGTGAACCTTTTTGCGCACGGGACAAGATTCGGGTAGACGCATACGGCCGCCGTCGACGGAACACCATACCGTGGTGCCGCGGGCTGAATCGCTTTGCGGCAGAGGTGTTCGACTTTTCCTGGAGTGTCTTTGCCTTCGAGAGTAGTGAGGTCCATCATCGAAATCGCGAGCTTCAATGCGACTAATTTCGACTGCGATTTAATACTGCGCTTCGAGAATGAAGCCGCGCGCTCCTCAGTCATTATTTGATCCACCGGGCGGATCGGGATTTTCAACTTCGTCATGAGTATTAGTGGGTGAGGGGATGCTGACTGTTTCCGGGTTCAGGAAAGTCGCACGAGATCTCTCAAAAATTGAATCCAAAGAAAAAGCATGCCGCGTGCCGAATACCGGATTTTATCTTCTCCCGCACGCGCCAACAGGCCGATGGCCAAGTTATGATGAATTTGGCGCTGAAGGTCCGTTTCGATGTGCCTGCGCATGCCATCCGGAGTTTGAGGGGCAATCGCGTTTAGGCTAACGGCGTTTCGATCGAGAAAATGTCGATGCTCGGCAAGCATCTCGGTGAACTCAGTGCTGGGCTCCACTCGCCGCAAATGAAGGGTCGGAAGCAATCGAAGTCCGTACGAGAAGGGATAGTTCCACGTGATATACACGTTCCCGTCGTTTGTGCGGGAGGTCACCGATAGATAGTAAAACGAGAGCCCGTCTTGCTCGACGAGGCAAATGGCCGCTTCTGTGCTGCTTTGCTCTTGATAAAAAAAGCGATAAAAGTGCGACTGTGTGTCCGTGCTCCAGGAAAAATCATCGAGCTGCTCAAACCCACTTGCTTCCACGTCATCGGATAGTTCGGTCAAATTAGGAAAATCACTCCTTGCGGGTGGAGCAGTTGGTTCGAGCGTTCTTTCGATCGGAAGGCGAAGTTTACGAATGCGGGTTAAGATCTCGAGCCAAGGCAGCAAGATCCAACTGGATGCAAACAAGACACCCAGCAGCAAACTGCCACCGATCAGCCAGCCAGCCAAAAACGATGTCGCAAAGACGCCGATGGTTCCCATGCGTCGGAGCGTGAGCTGCTTGTATGTCCGCAGTGCCATGCTCAGCACGGCAACCGCAGCGACAATGAACACATCCGAGAGCATCAGGGCGTAATGCTATGGGATTTGAGAAAAGATTCAAGCTGCCCGACATCGAAGTCCGGCAGTACCTCCCCATTGTCCAGCTCCAGCGTGGGCGTCAGCGATTGATTTGAGATTTCTCTCATGTGAGCAAACGCCGCGCTGTCACTCAGCACATCAATGGTTTCAAACCGATAGCCCTTCGACTCCAACCATCGAATCGCTTCGATACACCACGGGCACCAAATTTTTACATACAATTTCATCAGCAATTTTTGCGGTGATTTTCGCGCCTCGTCACAAACCGCACTCAACGGGAAAACGAATTCGGGACAGATCGCATCGTCAACGCCAATCCGGCGTTACGAATACATAATGTCTCGGGCGGGGTCGGTTTCGAAGTCCAACGCAAACCGTTCGGTCGTGAACGGCTTGATGACTTCCTCGACGAATCTCACATGGATCGGGTCATCGCGGTAAATCGCGAGTTTCTCCATGCTTTCTACGTCGACCGATAGAAAGAACGACCAGTCGGATCCCGGATCAATTTGTTTCCCGCACTTAACGCTCAACACTTCTGGAATTTTGAGAAGCTGGATCCGAGTTTCTCGCATCATCCATTCGATGCGCTCGTCATCGACCTCATTGCAGGTCTTAAAAAGGACAAGATGATGAATCATGAAGTCAAAAATGAATCACTTTGACCAATCGAGGGCACCCTTTTTGATTGCGTAAATGTAGCCGAAAAGCAGGACAACCACAAAACTGAGCATGCTCCACAGGATCATGGTCCCGTGCTCTACAAGGTAATCACGGAATACTACCGCCCACGGATACATGAAAACGATCTCGATATCGAAAAGAATGAAGAGCATCGCAACGAGATAAAACTTCACACTGAATCTCGGTTGCGCTCCTTCATCCGGAATTACACCACACTCGTAAGCGCTGTCCTTGTTTTTGTTGCGCTTCCCGGCGCGCCCCAAAAGGACGTTTGTGAGCAGCGCCACCGTTGCAAAACCAATGGCCACCGCCACATGCAAGAGCACCGGAATGTAATCCTGAATATCCATATCAAAGCATCACTACCAGAAGGGGCGGTGAACGATCAACCATTGAAAATGATGTTCTCAAGCCAAGCCGTGCGTTGCCGTCGGATTCGGTTCGCAGTCGCTATCGTGCTACTTTGCGGCGGCGACTGGCGCATCCGGCGGGGTGAGCGCTTTCGCAAGCGAAGCCAGGCCTTTGTATTTTTTGCCGGTCTTTTTCACCATGCCGCGAGAAACCAAGTTCTGAAGTTTCTCGTATGCGCGAAGGCGTAGCATTTCTTCCCCACCGCTGGCGGCATTTCGGGCCTTCAGTTGCTCGTGTACCACTTCGAAAAGTTGCTTGAACTCGAACGATGTGTTCTTCTTCGACAGGGCGGCGACGAGCTCTTCGGTAACCAGATCAGGAAGGCGGCGGGAAAAAGCACTTTTTCTTTGCATATACGTTAGCGGGTAAGATAGCACACGCACTGGGATAAGCTAGCCAGTTTTTCGGTTTTCGGGCTTTAACTCTGACTGCTGCTGACTATTCGGTGATTCTAAGGGTTCGATTCCTGCAATCCGCAGGGTTCCGCTGTCTTTACGAAGTCACACCTTACTAATCATCTCGTCGTCCCGTTGAGTCGGTTGAAGGATGGCTGCTTCCGTTCCGCGTGACTCTTCAATCAGTCGCCTGCCGACATCGCCCGGCGAACCTGTCTTCCGCGCCAACAACGAATACCCGACCGGAACGATATAGAGCGTGAGGACCGTAGCCACAAGAACGCCGGAGATTACAACGACACCGATCACGATCCGCGTTTCAGCTCCGGCACCAAAGGAAGTCACCAACGGAATAGCCCCCGCCACGGTGGTTATCCCCGTCATCAGAATGGGCCTCAACCGCACCCGTGCGGCCTCCAACAACGCCGCATCGAAGTTTGTCCCTTCGTCGCGGAGCTGGTTCGCAAATTCCACGATCAAAATTCCATTCTTCGCGGCGAGGCCCACGAGCATGATCAATCCGATCTGGCTGTAGATGTTCAAGGAATTGCCGGTGATATAAAGCCCGAACAGCCCGCCCGCCACCGCCAACGGAACGGTTAGAATGATCACAAGGGGATGCACGTAACTCTCAAACTGTGCCGCCAGCACCAAAAAAACGACGACGATCCCGAGAATGAACACAAATGCCATGGACGATCCGGATTCCTGAAAATCTCTCGACTGGCCCTTATAGTCGATGATCGCGGTCTCAGGAAGATGTTCTCTTGCAAGTTGCTCGAGGTACGCGAGAGCATCCCCGAGAACGAGTCCGTCTTTCAGATTAGCCTCGAGCGTGATCGATCGTACGCGGTTGTATCTGTTCAAGGAGGCAGAGTCGGCAAACTCCCTCACCGAAACCAAATTCGAAAGCGGTATCAGCTCACCTGTCCGATCGGAGCGCACGTAGATGCTTTCAAGCGCCGTTGGCGTACGCTGGTCGTCGCGCTCACCCTCCAACAATACATCATACTCCTCACCACCATCGACATAGGTGGTTACCCTGCGCGAACCAAGCATGGTTTCCAGTGTCCGGCCGATTTCATTGATTGTGACACCGAGCTCAGACGCCCTGTCGTAGTCGACATCGACTTCGAGTTGCGGTTTGGTTTCTTTGTAGTCCCAGTCGATGCCGTCTAACCCCGGGTTCGACTCCGCGATTTTCTCCAAGAGGATATCTCTCCAATCGCTTAACTCTTCGTAGGTTCCACCACCAATAACAAACTGCACTGGTTTTTGAATCCCGGCGCCGAATCCTTGGCGCATGACCGGGAATGCCCGCACACCGGGCAGACCGGAGAGACGCTCGCGGACCTCAGCCATAATCTCCGCACCTGGTCGACGCATAGACCAGTCGTTCAATACCAAAACCACCCGTCCGGAGTTGAACGCGGCGCCACTCCCAAAGCCGCCTGGTGAACGAACCAATAACCGCCTGGCTTCGCCGCTTTCGATGTATGGTAGGAGTCTGGACTCGATCTCGGTCATATATTCTTCGATGTATGAAAAGGTCGCACCCTCAGGACCTGTAACAATCACAAAGAATACGCCCCGATCTTCGCTCGGCGCATACTCCGACGGAATCTGAGTGAACAATACTCCTGCGCTCCCAAGGGATGCAGCGAAGACGATGACCGAAATGACCGGGTGCCGGAGCGCCGCGCGAAGGCTCCTGCCGTAGAGTTTTTGGAGTCTGATCACTTGGTTCTCAACCAACCTAGTGAGCGCGTTTTGGTCGCAGGACCTTGGAAGCAAGCATCGGAGACAAGGTCAGCGCGACCAAACTTGAAAAGCTGACAGCCGCAGCCATTGTGATCGCAAACTCTGCGAACAATCGCCCAATGTCGCCTGTCAAAAATGCGATCGGCACGAAAACCGCGACGAGCACAAGCGTGGTTGCAATCACCGCGAATCCAACCTGGCGGGTTCCGCGATACGCGGCTACCAGCGGCGTTTCACCCTCCTCGTCGATTCGACGGGAAATGTTTTCCAGCACGACGATGGCGTCATCGACGACCAGCCCGATTGCCAGGACCAATGCAAGCAGCGTAAGGAGATTGACGGAATATCCCAGCGCACTCAGCACGATAAACGTAGCAACCAACGAAACCGGTACGGTCACAGCAGGCACCAGCGTTGCGCGCAAGTTTCCGAGAAAAAGATAGATGATCAAAACCACCAACCCGATTGCAATCGCAAGCGTGTTGTATACCTCGCGGATCGACTGCTCGATAAAAATCGAACTGTCGTAGCTGTAATCGATCTTCAGTCCCTCCGGCAGGGTTTTGTTGATTCTCGCGGCCTCTTCTTTGGCACCGCGAGCAACCTCGATCGTGTTGGCCGTCGATTGCTTCACGATTCCAAGCCCGATCATAGGAATCCCGTTTCCGTTGAACAATCTGCGCTCTTCCTCCGTCCCTCGTTCCACCCGCGCGACGTCGCCAAGGCGGACCAAATATCCATCGTTGCCGCGTCCGATGACCAAGCCTGCAAAATCTTCCGGAGTAAGGAAATTCCGCTTCACGCGCACTGTGAACTGTCGTTGGTTGGACTCGATGCTCCCTGCCGGAAGCTCGACGTTTCCGGATCGCAATGCACTTTCGACGTCACTCACCGTAAGAGACCGCGCAGCGAGTGCTTGACGATCCAGCCAAATGCGCATCGCGTAGGTTTTGCTTCCACCGACTTGGACTCGGGCCACGCCGTCGAGTACGGAGAAGCGATCCACCAAAAACCTCTCTGCGTAGTCCGTCAGCTCTGGGATGCTCATGCTGTCGCTGGAGAGATTCAACCAAATGATCACATCGTCACTGGAATCCACCTTCTGGATATCCGGTGGGTCCGCCTCGATCGGAAGATCGTCCAGCACTCCCGATACCCGGTCCCGGATATCGTTCGCCGCCGCATCGATATCACGCCCAGTGCTAAATTCGACGGAGATCCGCGACTCTCCATCCTCGCTTTGTGATTGGATAAACTGGATGCCCTCGATCCCCGCAATTCGTTCTTCGATCACTTCGGTGATCCGTGTTTCGACGACACTGGCGGCTGCTCCTCGATAAGTGGTATCAATCGACACTACCGGTGGGTCAATGTCTGGGTATTCGCGCAACGGCAGGCGCAGAAAGGAAATCACCCCGAATGTGATGAGCAGTAACGAAAGAACCGATGAAAATACCGGCCTTGTGATGGAAATGTCGGAAATCCTCACTGCTGCGGCTTCGATTTTTCGTTCAGCATTTCGGACAGTTTGGTGTCGCTGTCAGCTAGTGCGCTGACTGTGATCGCACTGCCCTCGGTGATGGCCATTCCGCCTCGGGTGACCACTTTTTCGCCTGGTGCCAATCCAGACAGGATTTCAACCTCTCCGGTGCGGCGAGCTCCGATCTCTACCGAACGGCTCTGCACCACGGGAGGGGTCTTGGATTCATCGACGACGAATACCGAATTCCCGTCACCTTTGGGCATTAGTGCATCCTCCGGAATTGCTATCGATGTCCTCTCGTTGCTAAGAATTTCGACGGTCATCAGCAGACCGGGAACAAGCTTCTGATCTGGATTTGGTATCTCCGCTCGGACGAGGACCGACCGAGTCACAGGGTCCACACGACTGTCAACACTCGTAATATTACCCCAAAATGCTTCGCTTCCGAATCCCCGCGCTTGTGCTTTGATTGGCACTCCTGGGCGAACGGCGCTGAGAAATGTCGACGGGACAGAAAAGTCGAGCTTCATGATACTGTCGTCATCGAGCGTGGTGATCAAGTCTCCTGCCTGAAGCAGCGCGCCCACGCTGATGTTCCGAAGCCCGACGATTCCGTCAAATGGTGCGACGATTCGCAGGTCGGTCAGGCGTGATTCGATGGCGCCGAGTCGGGCCTTGGCCGTCTCGTGGATTCTGCGGGACTCATCGAGTGATGCGACGGCGGAGGCGCCAGATTTTGCGAGTTGTTGAACGCGTTCGAATTGCTGCCGCGCTTCGTTGGCCGTGGACTTTGCCTCGACAATGAGGGCTTCCTCTTCGACCGCAAGCATCTCAAGCAGCAAGTCCCCCTTCTTTACCCGCTGCCCGTCGTCGAATCCGATCGCCGTCACTTGCTCGGCGACATTGGCTTTGATCTCGACGGACTCGTTTGCCTTCAGCGTGCCCAGCGCTTCGATGCGGTCGAAGAAGGTGCTGTGCTTCACCTCCGCAGCAACCACCGTTTGCGGTGAGGTGCGGCCGTCAGCGGCAAGCAGGTTGGGCGGGACCACCACGAGGCTGGTGAGTATTGCCAGCGCGGCGACGGGAATATTCGTGGTTTGCATCATTGTTTCACAGAGTGGCGCTAAATCTAGCACATGACTCTCGTCTATGCACCTTCGGGGTGCGGCTTGGCTTTATCCCCGGCGGTCAAGCGGCCTGCCTGCGAATCCTGAATTCTGCTCGTCTCACGAATTCGCGGTCCCGGAAGTACTCAATCAATGTCTCGCGCGTTTGCACTCGGACGAGTTGCCGATTCACCGCGTTGTTGCCAAGGATTTTGCGTAGTTGCATAAGGCGTTGACCACCGGATTGTGAGTCATAGGCATTGAATGCGACCCGGATCCGCCCGCTGCTGGGGAGATGCAGCGGTTCGACACGAAGGGAATCGTTTTCGCCAGTGATGCGGTATTCAACGCCCATGATGCTTCGGTAGTCGTCGCGTCGGAAATTCTCCGCCAAGATGGTGCTTAGTTCTTCGTGATCCAGATCGGCTGTAACGATGTAGTTTTCGTACGGGAGGATTTTCCACACGTCGCGAATCGTTTTCGATCCTGCCGGCACCGGACCGTCGGGAAACAATAACCCGTGAAAAACCGCATCGACCGGATGCCCCATAGACGCCAATCCGGTTGAGATCGCAGAGGCGATGAGCCACTCGACGTCGCTGGGTGCGACTGGCGTTCGTTGAATGGAAAGCTCGTCCTCAAGAATCCCAACGGTTGTCTCTAGGATCTCTGCCGATCTTGCGAGGTCGCTCGCCGTGAGACTTGCGATCACCGGGTCGTCCGGGATGCTCGCATCCATAAGCACGGATTGCGGCTCGACCGAGAGCAGAGTTCGGTTGTTTTTGTCGAACACCAGATCCAACTTCCCCGCGTAGATCCCGTGGTAAGCGGGTTGCGAAAATGCCACACCATCGATCCATTCACCCGGCACATGCCGATGGGTGTGCCCGCCAAGAAACGCGGCAACCTCTCCGCGGAACTCGGCGATGAGCTCATACGTGCGGTTCGCAAAATTGCCGCGGTGCAATCCCATGTGACCCGCCAGAACGATGGCATCCGCCCCGCGCGACTGGAGTTCGCGTATGGATTGCCTGACCGGTTCGATGGGATCAATCGCTTCAAAGCCGTCGAGGAATTCATCGGGAAACCAATACGTCAGGTGAGGGGTGGTGATTCCGACAATCCCGATTTTAAAACCATCGACCTCCTTCAGAAGGTAGGGTGTGATTTTTGCCAGTGGGCCGCTCGTCGATCCCGCATGCCCCGACGGACGCCCCTCCAACAGTGCGTTTGCGGACAACACCGGCATCGACGACGCTTCAACCACGGCCCGAAACGGCTCGATACCCCAGTCAAACTCATGATTCCCCGGCACCCATGCGTCGTACCGCATTTGGTTAAGGCAACGCATCATGATCTCGCCCTTCGTGCGAACTCCGGCCTCAGTGCCTTGATAAATATCTCCGCAATCAACAAGGATCGACGATGGATTCTGATTCCTCCACCGCGCGATTTGAGACGCTACCCGAATCAGGCCGCCCACGCCTTCTGTGCCATCGTAAGCCCGCGTAGGCCGGAGATGGCTGTGAAGATCCGTGGTGTGCAGGATCGATACCGTGCTGGTATCTGCACTCGCAGCGAAGCTAGTCCGATTCGGCAGGAAAAACCCGAGTCCGGCGAGCCCCATCGCTTGAATGAACGCCCTGCGTTCTATTTCAGGCAATGCATTGACCGGGTTGCGCCGATTCATAGGGGGCTTTTTTGGGTTACCGATCTCAAAGGTTGCCGCCGACCTGCGGAAGCATGACCGGCGGTGCCGATTCAGCGTCCGGCTTACCTGTCGGAATGAGCCCTCGACGGCCTAAAAATGCCATACTGCGTCGGATGCCCGCTATCTCAGCGACTTCGAGCGTCACGGTCACGGTTTTCCAAAGATCGCCGGACGCGATGATCGGTGGCCACGCTACGTTTCCGGCACCCAGTGGAAGGTGGCTGTCGCGATCACCGCAGTTGTCACTCCAATGCATGTGCCGCACTTGGGTCGGAATCGCGTCAATCCATGCTTTCGGGCTGTAGTGGCCGTAAACATGCGCGTGCGCCACATCCAGACACATGCCCAAATGGGGATGCTGGAGCGTGGCGAAAATCTCCCTAAAAATCGTCCAGTCTGTTTCCCATTGGTTTTCTAAACAGATCGTGATCCCAGGATAGCTGCTCAGGATGTAGGACCAGAAGTTCACGTGGGATTCGACCAAGCGTTGCCGATAGCGGTCGCCCGGGACCAATGGATTGAAGCCCAAATGAAAAACCACCTTCTCGCAGCCGAGACGCAGAGCCGTGAGCACGTCGCGTTCAATCCGGCTTTGCGAGATGGCCGTAATCCGGTCGTCGTCGCTGTGAATTGCCAAGTCCAAAAAGGCGCCATGCATCGTCTTCAATCCCGAAAAGTCTGCCAACTCGGACTCGATTTGCCCCTCCAAGATGTCACGATCTGCCGCGTCGTTCAGCGCTGTGCCTCCAATGAACGCGGTCACCTCCAAACCGAGATCCCGGCTCTCGGCATAAGCCATCCGTTCCTCCCGGCGCTCCCTACCAAACGGAATCAAAAATTTATAATCAGTCGCCATCAATCCTTCCTTTCCCCGCAGAAGCCGTGCCAAACACGCGCTTTAGAACAACCCACTTAGCCGCTTTAACTCACGGCAGCGCCGGTCAATTTAATGACACATTATCCGCGCCCGTCCGAAATTCAAGCAAATGCTCAAGTTGCAATGCACCGTCGCGGAACGGAATCCGCGATTGACTTATGAGAATGTCTTCTCATATTGGCCCGTGACGATCGGCGATTGCTCCAAGCCATCGACTTTCGTATTCCAGCACCTGCGACCGAAAACTGGTCATCCATCTTCATGCACGAAACAAAACTTTTCTTCGCGGTCATTGTAGCTTTCGCCATCAGCGCCGCGTCGCTGTTTGCGGAGGAAGAAATCATTGGTCAGGTTCTCGACACCGATCGGACGGATTGGTGGGGAGGGGATGGGTTCACTGGGGATTGGTTTGGCACCCGCACTACGCTCGCGGATCATGGGCTCGACTTGTTTGGCTCATACACCGTGGATATTTTTGGCAATACTGCGGGAGGTCTCAAAACCGGGACTGTTTACGCGGGGTCGCTGCAGTTCGGGGCGGAGCTCGATTTGGAATCCCTGATGGGATGGAAGGGCGGTAGCTTGAGCACGACGTGGATGTGGCTCAGCGGGCGTGATGCCTCCAAGGACCTGGTGGGAAACTTCCTCACCATCTCCAACATCGCCGGGTTTAACACGCTGCGGATGTTTGAGCTTTGGTTTCAGCAGACTTTGCTCGACGACAAAGTTTCCGTGCGGGTCGGGCAACTCGCGGCGGACTCGGAATTCATCATCTCAGACTACGCCTGCCTTTTTCTCAACGGCACGTTCGGCTGGCCGTCCTTCGCGTACATGAACATCCCAGCGGGCGGACCGGGGTATCCGATGGGAACACTCGGGTTCCGGTTTGCATTGCAACCGGTGGAATGGTTCACCTTCCTGACGGCGGCGTTCCAAGGTAATGTCTTTGCTGAGGATGTGAATCGCCATGGATTCCGCTACCGCCTCGATGCCGTCACCGGATACACATTCATCAACGAAGGCCAGTTCCGGTGGAATCATGCCGAAGAAGAAACCGGCCTGCGCGGCGGGCTCAAAGCGGGTGCGTGGTTTCAAAGCGGGCGCACTGCGGACGCCCTCGCCGACTCCACCAGCTCCGGGAATCTCGGGGCGTATTTCATCTTGGATCAAATGCTCTACCGCGAAACGGATACGATGATAGAATTGCCGCCGGTTGAAGCGAATGGCGCGACCGATTCGAAGCATGCGAAGAAAACCACGCCATCAGCGTCCGAAAAATCGGATCAAGGCCTTGGGTTCTTCACAAGGGTTTCTTTTTCACCGCAGGATCGAAACTACGTGAGCTTCTACTTTGACACGGGCCTCAGTTTCAAAGGGCTTGTTCCAAGTCGCGATGCCGACACGATCGGCGTGGGTTTTGGCTACGCGCATATCAGCAAAGGCGCCCGGTTCGCTCTGCGCGAGGACGACGCGACACCTGTCGGCGCCGAAATGGTCCTCGAAGCGACTTACCAGGTCCAAGTCAATGAGTGGTTGGTCGTCCAGCCCGATTTGCAGGTCATCATCAATCCTAATGCAACCAGTGATCTTGGAAATGCACTGGTGCTTGGTTTTCGGGGTGCGGTGACATTCTGAGCGGACAGATTTGCTCGTCGAACTCCAGAGGATGAGTTAGTGCTGTGGGAACGATGAACCCATTGGCGACACCAACCACATTGTCCCGCAGGAAATTCATCAAAACCGCCAGCCTTGCGGGTGCAGGATTGCTTATTTCATCAAGTCCCGTGCGCGCCCGTACGGACGACTCGAAAAGCCGTATCCTCATCATCGGCGGTGGCATTGCCGGCCTCGGCGCTGCACATAAACTCCGCAATGCCGGCTTCCATCCCGTAATCATTGAGGCCAGAGAGCGCCTCGGCGGGCGGATCTGGACGCATCAAAGCGGCATCGATCTCGGAGCCTCATGGATCCACGGGAAAGCCGGAAATCCATTGATGGATCTGGTGAGGGAAACCAAGGCAGAGACATTTGAATTCGACTACAACAACCACTGGCGCTACGGGTCGGAGGGTGAACTCAGCGATGAGGCAGACCGCCTGATAGATCGCAATTTTTCTGCTTTGGAGGATGAAATCGCAAAATGGCAAGACACGGCAGAGCGCGCCACTCCCTTGCAGCAAGTCATCGGGGAGTTCTCATCACGGCTCCCAGCCTCGGAGCGGGGCGACCTCCGCTACGCAGTAAATAGCAGCATCACGCTCGAATACGCCGCAGATCCATCGCGTCTCTCGCTGGCGTATTTTGATCATGGAGCCGAGCAGCGGGGCGGCGATTTGTTGCTGCCCGGCGGCTATTTCCGTTTGCTTGAGGCGTTGCGACCTGCGGCAGAAACTCACCTCGGCCACATCGTTCAGGAGATCGGTTGGAGCGGAAACGAAGTGACTGTTTTGACAGATAACGGCTCGTTTTCTGGAGCGGGCGCGATCATCACGCTGCCGCTGGGGGTCCTGAAATCGGGCAAGGTCCACTTCCGCAGTGGATTGCCCGAAGGTCATCGGCAAGCCATCCAGCGTCTCGGTTTTGGCACCCTAGACAAACTCGCTCTGCGTTTTCCAAACGTTGCATGGCCCAGCGATCCGCATCTCTTCGGGTTTGTCGGGAATGGACTTTGGGAGGAATGGGTGAATTTAGCACCGCTTAACGGCCAGCCAATATTGGTGGGATTCAATGGGGGCGATTTGGCGAAATCGATGGAGCCCAAGAGCGACAAGGACCTCTCCGATTCCGCAATGGGAGTGCTCAGGAAAATGTTCGGCGCATCACTCCCTCCACCCACGGAGATCATCGCCACGCGCTGGCGCCAGGACCCCTATGCTTTGGGTTCATACTCCAACTACGCACCAGGGAGCAGCCCCAAAGATCGTTACGCCCTCGCCGCTCCCCTCGCAGAGCATGTCATTCTCGCCGGTGAGGCGTGCTCATCCAAACACCCCGGCACCGTCCACGGAGCGCTCCAAAGCGGCCGAGACGCCGCCAGGTTCTTCATTCGTCATGTAACGCCGTAGATCGCGTGACGTGGTCGATAATGGAGACCCTCCGCAGTTGGCGGCTGGGATCGGACGATTTTCTGGAGAGGTTGCAGGAGAAAGTGGACATCCAGCCGCAAAGGGGAAGTCACCGACCAGAAGAGGCGGCTGCTCTAGTGTCTTCAATGGATTGGGACAAGTGGCGTTCTCAGCGATCCTTTAGCTTCATAGGAACAACCTCGATGGAATGGGTTCCATCGCCGACCCAGATTGTTCCATCCTGCACGGTGACCTGCAATTCCATGCTTCGCTGAGCCAGCGTGGCCAGAGATTCGCTTTGGTCGGCAGGAATTTGCCAGACCGTCAGGTTGCGGGTGCGGGTGAGTTTTGATTCGAGGTTTTTCCACCAGATGGACGTGCTTGGGCTGAAACTGTAAACGCTCACTCGGCCCACGCGCGCCGTCATCCGAAGGAGCCGTTTTTCATCCGGCTGACCGACTTCAATCCAATGCATGCAATAGCCCGTGTAGTCTTTTTGCCAAAGACTGGGCTCGTCCGGGTCCCACATGTCCTTGGCAAATTCCAGCGGCCCTTGATCTCCGTCGAGTGGAACGTTGAGCGCGAACGCGAGTAAACGGATGAGCATGCGCTCATCGGTCTCGGACGGATGCCTAGCGATCACCACCGGATAGTCGGCGTAGTGGCCGCGATCAATATCCGAGAGTTGGACATTCGCTTTGGAGATGGTTGCTTTGATGGCCATGGGTGCGTGTGCTGGTGAACAGTGCTACGTATGGCCTCTTGGTGCCGGATCGTCGAAGTTTCATTCATCCACTCCGCGTCCGGGCGAGGATAGGCGTCCGCGGCGTTGCCCGAATCGTAATTTAAAACGTGTCATCTCATTCATCATCACCGCGCTGGATGCGCAACGTTCTTCTCGCAGCAGCTGCATACAATGTGGTTTGGGGGGCGTTTGTCGTGTTGTTTCCCGGTGCAATCTTTTCGTGGCTTAATATGCCGCAGCCGAACTACCCGCAGTTTTGGCAATGCATTGGCATGATCGTCGGCGTGTTCGGTGTGGGATATGCGATTGCGGCGTTTGATCCGGTCCGGCATTGGCCGATCGTGTTGGTCGGATTTCTGGGCAAGGTTTTTGGTCCGCTGGGAATGGTGCAGGCGTTATGGACAGAGCAATTGCCGTGGGCATTTGCGCTCAACTGCGTCACGAACGATCTCATTTGGTGGATCCCGTTTGCGCTGATCCTGAAACATGCGTGGGAGCATTACCGCGATGATATGGGCGCAGAAATGTTACCATCGGAGGAGACACTCATCGCGGGGGCCCGGAGCAATGATGGCAACACGCTCGCGGAGCTTTCGCGTCAGCATCCGGTCTTGCTTGTTTTCCTTCGGCACTCGGGTTGTACGTTTTGCCGAGAAGCTCTCGCTGACCTTGCTCAGGGAAGGGGAGAGATTGAAAAATGTGGCACGCGACTGGCGTTGGTTCACATGGGATCGCCGGACTCATTTGCGGACTTTGCCGGGCAGTATGGACTAGGCGACGTGCCCGCATTCTCTGACCCCGCAAGGCGTCTGTATCGAGGCCTCGGTCTGCGTAAAGGGCGACTCATGCAGCTACTTGGATGGAATGTCTGGCTGCGCGGAATTCCTGCGTTTTTGAGGGGACATCGGGTGGGTGCGTTGGATGGTGACCGGGCGCAACTACCCGGCGTTTTTGTTATCCGTGATGGTCGTGTTGCGCGAAGATTTGCTCATGCGGATGCCTCGGTGCGCCCTGACTATTTTGACCTCAGCCGAAGCCGCCCTGCCGCCGCATGACCACGCTCATCGCAGTCCATGAATGTGCGACATGGGCGCTCGTGGGGTTGATCTGGACGATCCAACTCGTCCATTACCCTTTGTTCGGGCAGGTGGGCCGGGAGGTTTTTTCTGCGTATCACCGGCGCCACTCGCAGCGAATCACGTGGCTTGTCGCGCCGTTGATGTTCGCAGAAGTCGTCACGGCCGTGCTGCTGCTTGTGCTTGGCTGGTATAACTCTTGGTTTCTTGCGAGCCTGCCGCTGCTGGCATTCAATTGGGTATCGACGGCTCTCATCCAGATTCCCCTCCACAGCCGCCTCGGCAACGGGTTTGAACCCGAAACGCACAGACGCTTGGTTGCTACAAACTGGTGGCGCACGGCAGCTTGGACTCTACGCGGCGGTTGCCTCCTGTTGGCGAGTTGAGAACCTGCTTTGGTTCGATCTTGAATGTCATCTCTGCCGTTCTGCGCGGCAATACGATCCCGGTTTGTGAGCGTCCGTGTGCCTTGCGGCGTTCTTAACGTGATTTGGATTGGACTGCGGTTTTTGTCTAATCACTCGTGCGCAATGCGCCAACGGAAGAATTGGCGTTTTTCGCCGGGTAAAGTCTCAACAAGCGAGATGAATCCTCCTCCTCGGGCAATCTGGTTTTTGGAGATAGTGTGCCACGTGTTCATGTCCAAACTCATTTCCAGTTGCCCTGTCTCGCCGTCTACTCCGGCACTCGCAACCAGCATTTGCTTTTCCGAAACCATTCGAATGCCGCTCGAGCGATCTCTTACCTGCCCACTTGAACGGGTAGAGTGACCAAGGACATGCTGCATAACCGGTGAGGTCGTTTCGGCGGGGCCGATAGGGAAACGATCGTCCCTGCCAACCGAAAACGGAGATCCAAGCTGGAGTTCGTCGCGATCGGGAATTCCATCGTTGTCCCAGTCCTCTTGGACAAATTTCCAAACATAGCTGCCGTTCGCACCGTAGATAATGCCGTCGGCGTCCACTGAGATCGATCCGCCAGCTTGGACGGTGGATTCTTCGACAGATATCAAACTCTGATTGGGTAGTGGAACCGTCTTTCCAACTAGTGTTGAAACGAAGCCGTCTGGACTGATCTTGCGAATGTTTCCCCCAAAATTCCCGTCTACCACATAAAGGTTTCCGATTCTGTCGAAGACAAGGGACTCGAATGAGGTGAATCTTGCATCGGCACTCGGGCCATCGACACCTCCCGACCTGTTTAAACTACCATGTATTGTCTGAAATGAGTTCCCAGAGAGCTTTTGAATGGTATTTCGTGTCGTGCCGACGAAAATTTCACCCGCGGGTGAGACGGCGATGCATTTGACATCGCCATTAGCTCTCGCAAGCAGCTGAGGGCTCGCGCCGGGGCGAGCTCTCCATAATCGATCTGATCCCGGGTTACCGACGAGATAGGATCCCGACGCCTCTGGGTAGAGAGTTGCTAGGGTGACGCCGAGAGAGAGGTTCGAGCTTCGAGCGTGTCCAGGCGGAGAAAACCGCCATGCATCTGCCGAACCAAATGATCCTGCGCGAACGACGAGCAGCGTCTCGTCGGGAGTTGTGACGGCTTCCATGAATTCATCTGCATGGACCCCCTGATAAAGTGGTGTTGAAACTCCGTTCGATATTCGCCAAATCCAGGGATTGTATCTTCCGTCCACGGCGAAGAGCACTCCGGATGCAGATCGAGCGACGTTTTGGGGCTTTGATATTGGCGTTGACAGGGTTGGTCCGGGAACTGCAATGGTGCTCGCACCGACGGGAGTGAGTTGGTGAATCGTTCCGCGCGACGGAACGACCGCGTGTTGTGCGACGGTTCGAAAGCTCGGAATCATACCCTCCTTGAATGCTCCAACGGTTAAGGTGCTGTCTGACGTTGTAAGCTGGGGAGTTGAGTAGACAGGCGAATTCTCGGTAGGGGTGCTGCCGTCTGTCGTGTAGCGGAATGTCACACCTCCGATGGAAACGCTGGGACGAATCGGTGCATAAAGAAGCGGACCGGCGGCAGTCGTAGCTACCTGAAACGTCGGAAGTGGCACCCAAAGTGTGTAGTGCTCGACACTCTCATCGCCAGCGAGCCATCCCGAGCGATAGGCCCGAGCTCGGACGATGGTAGGCTTGGTGATCCAGAGGTCTGCTTGAGGAGCGTGCGGATTGAAGATCGGACTCGATTCCGTCACGGGCGTGTCATTCACCGTGTATCGAATTGTCATTCCTGACGTATAGACCGTGGGTGCGATCTGGGTGTAGTCCTCGAGACGAAAATACGGTAACGAGACAGGGCCAGCTTTTAGGACGTAGTCAGCGGAAATCGTCTCGCTCGGCTCTACCCCTGGATAAAACGCGCGGACTTTTACGGTGGCAGCATCCCACAATGGGATTTTTGCATCGGCAGTATCCCACCAGTTGCCTCTGCTTAACTCCTCGGCAAGCGGGCTGTCTGACGTGGGCTCGGTGCCGTCTAACGTGTAGCGAAGTTGCGTCTGAAGCTGTGGGTTTTCAAGCCCGACATCAAGCGGTCCGATGTGTGTGCCTGACGTCGTTACGAATTTTGGCGACTGAGCCTTAGAGGCCACGACGATTCGTTGTGGCCCTTCGTATGCGACTCCAAAGAGGAGCTCTCCATTGTGATCGGTGCCAAAGCAGGTGATTGGGAGTCCTGAAGCAATTTTATTGACTTGCACGTCGCCATTCGCTGCTCGCTTGAGTGTTCGGACGGTGCCGCCGAACTCCCCGAAAATGTAAAGCGGTTCGTCCACCAAACTTCCCGAAGTCATGAAGTCGCCGCCAATGATGGCCGATTCGGTAGGGTACTCGTAGGCTGGCGGCGTAAACGTTGCATCTGACGGAGTTTGACCCTCGACCGGAAGTGTTCCCTCGAAATACGGCCATCCGAAGTTGACGCCACGGAGTCGGTCGGACACCGTGAGGATGTTGACTTCTTCGCGCGCTTGCTCGCCCGCATCACCGATGTAGAGATCGCCATTGCGAGGATGGAACGCAAATCGCCAAGGATTGCGCAGGCCCCAAGCCAAGATCTCGGGCTTTGCATCCGCGCGTCCTACGAGCGGGTTGTCCGCGGGAATTCGGTAGGGAGTTCCCTCCTGCGCGCCCTCGGGGTCGATTCGCAGAATTTTGCCATGAAAGTTGCGGAGATGTTGCGCATTGCTGCTGATGGTGCCGGGCGCACCATCATCACCGACTCCGATGTATAGGAATCCGTCCGGACCAAAACGAATCTGACCACCAACATGCGTCGGATTGTTTCGCGTGAACTCCATAATCAACTCGCGCGTCCATGGAAGGATCTCACCGGAAATTGAATCGACGTCAAACCTCAGAATCCGCGACCATGAACCCTCGGCGACGAAGAGATAAACTCGGAGCGAATCGGAAAATGACGGAGGGAACGCCATTCCAAGCAAACCATCTTCATTCACGGGATTAGTGGCTAGCTGGAGCACCTCCGTGACGACGCCATTCCTTGCCGCATGTATGACTCCGCCCGAAGTGGCAAAGTAGACGACGCCTGGCAGCGTCGGAGATCGGACGATGTCCGTGATAAATCCTCCGTGATAAATGGAAAGGTTCGTGGACTCGACCTGAAGCAGTGGTATAGGCTCAGAGGCACCTGCGGGTTTAGGCCCGATCGCGAGGCTCAGAACGATCGAACCAACCAAGGCACGCACGGATTTCAATCCCTCCATAGCCGCGATAGTGTCTTCGGTGGGAAAGGCCTGACAAGCTCAATTCGAAAACATTATCGCGTATTGGTCATCAAGTTCTCGATGGGATCTGGGCGGCGATTCGGCTGGCGAGCCTGCTGAATGGAAGACTCTGGATGTAAACGCTTCCCGTCCCGCGCAGCGTGGCGAGGAAGAGGCCTTCACCGCCGAAGATCATCGACTTCAGATTTCCCGCTCGCTCGATGTCAAATTCGATTCCTTCGGTGAAGCCCGCAAGGCATCCAGTGTCGACGCGCAGAGTTTCACCGTTCAGGTCTTTGCGCACAAGTGCCCCGCCCGCATGGATAAATGCAAGACCATCTCCTTCGAGTTTCTGAAGGATAAATCCCTCGCCGCCGAACATTCCGGCCCCGAATTTTTTGGTGAAGGCAATACTGATTTTGGTGCCTGATGCAGCGCAGAGGAAGGCATCGCGCTGGCAGAGGAAACGCCCGCCGATCTCCGAGAGGTCGATGGGTAGAATTTTCCCGGGATATGGCGCCGAGAAAGCCACACGCCTTTTGCCAGTGCCTGTATTAGTGAAGTGCGTGAGGAAGACTCCCGCGCCGCCGACAGCCCGTTTCGCGGCTCCCATGAGGCTGTCCATCAGGCCGCCACCGCCGGTGCCATCTCCCATGCGAGCTTCAAACGTGATCCCGTCTTCCATGTAATTCATTGCTCCGGCTTCAGCGATAACTGTCTCCGCAGGGTCTAGCTCGATTTCAAGGACTTGCAGGTCGTGACCAATGACTTCGTAATCGATTTCGTGGGATGGCATAAAAGATGGAAGGGTTCGACTCGGTCGTAGCACGATCCGATATCTTGACAAGAGAATACTGAGGCGGGTCGGAGAGTGTAATTCTGGGTGAGATCAGCAATCAACCGTCCCTCTACCAAGAGACTGCATCAGGCCTTTTAGGCGAGAGGATTGGGTTCGGTCGAGTGTCTTCCAGTGCTGCTAAAACGGAATATTCGCCCAGTGGATGATGCGGCAGGAGTCTCCGTCGCGTTCCAGTATGGCCATCACGGAACGCTCGGCTTGGATCACGGTCGGACCACCGCCTGTTGGGACTTTGATCGATTGTGCCGTCGAATACACACGGAATGTGTTACCTCGTGTCGTCGCAAGATCGAGAACTTGGCGCATAAGTAGCTCACCCGCCTCGTTCGTTGCGCCCAATCCTTCGATCTGGGTCAACTCACCAGGTGAAAATAGTGCATCGGGAACAAGAAGGAAACCATCGGCGGCCTTCGTCCTTGCCTGCAATGAGGCCATCGTTGACTCGACATTCAAACCCGAAATTCCCGTTAAAAGGCTTCTCAACGGTTCCGGACGGAGCAATGTGGTAAACGGTTGTATCGGTGAATTAATATTGATTCGTCCCGCAGTAGTCAAAGGACGCGGACGGTAACGTGCTAACAGCTCTGGCGACGGGCTGTCACCAGTCGGTGTAACGATAGGTGCGACGAATAAATCGGTGATTACCCAATCGGGAAGCGTGCTGGCTGAACTTCCCGAAGTCGGTCTGAGGCGAATGGTTCTCCATGGCACACCGACCTGATTGGTGCCGAATCGGCCAGTCGAAACCACGCCGAGTTCTGCGACGGACTGCACGGCTCCGAATGGATTTCCACTTCCTCGCTGAGCGGGCATGCGAAGGGAGGCCTCGGCTCCAACGCCGTCGCGAGGTGGATTGGATACCTCGATTTGTCCACTCTCCCAAATTGAGTTTCTCGAACCAAACGTGTTTCCATCTGCGCGGCGAACCCAGTCGGTGCTGTGGCTGCCTACGCGTGGATCACTGATCTCTACGGAACGCACGGAGGTGGGATTGTATGGCTCGCTAACGTCATTGATTGGAACGCGCATTTGCAGGCCTGTTAAGTTGAGCGGCGCAATGCTTATCGCGTTATTTTTCCAGCGCAACGGTACTCGGAGAGGAAAATCCGTCCTCGGTGATCTCTGAGCGTTGCTTCTGAAAAGAAGCTCGACCACTACGTAGTCGCCCCGTTTGAGTTCGGTCGCGCCGGGAGGATAGAGGATTTTTACACCGGTTGTTGATGGATCTAATTTGTATCCCGTGCCGGTGGGGGCGGTTTTTCCAGTTATACTCATGTCAATGTCGAATTCGCCGAGCGCGATTGGCGGCAGATTGAAATCTTCCGGAGAGTGAATCTCCACTAGCAGCCTGCCCTCGAAATCGGGGCCTTGCACGGGGCCCATCCACATGCCGATCTCCGTGATCACGGGACGGCGTGTCATTCCGATCAATGCATTCGACCCGAAAGTATCGGCAGTGGTGAAAGTTCCGCTCCCGTCAATCGATCCGCGAGTGGGGATAACGACGGACTCCGTGCTTTCAGACGAGCGCACGTAATCGATGATGTCTACCGCAAGTGCCGCAGAGAATTTGGGATCGTTGCCGAACTTTTTTCCGTATCCATCGGTTGAGGTCGTGTAGGGGTGCTTGCGGTTCAACTTTGTAGCCAGATCATTCACCGTTTTCACAATGTTTGTACCCAAAACGTTGAGATAGGGCCTTGCGTCTGCGAGTTCGGCACGCGTTGTGAGAACGATTTTCGCTTCGCCCGACGCATTCAAGTCGTCACTCCAAGCTGCATGAGTGGTCAAAAAGCGGTTTTCCGAAAGGATTGTCGCAAGACCGGAATTTAAGCGGCGAGCCTCGTCGGGGCTTGCAAATGGATTTTTGGCAGCGGTGTCGAATATTTGCTGCCCATCAAAGCTCGTGATTCCTGGGATCGCTTCCAGCGCAATCTTGCTAGGGCTGCTGGAGGAGTTTGTGTTTCCGAGTCTTTGCCAAGCGGTATTTAGATTGATTCGTGATGACTCGTTATCTGCCCAGAATGCATAGCGGCCGATCGCGTCCGTTGTCGGGGCAGCGGTTCGTGTTCCGTCGTTGTTTACATAGATCCAAGCGACGTTCATCTCGCTGGCCGTTTTGTTTCCGGTCATAGCTGTGCGCTCGTCCGCGCTCAGCACTACACGGTTTAGATCGAATGCAGTATCTGGAGTGCCGCCTGGTGGACCCGAATGCAATAGGCTGGTCTGCACAGTGTTTGGGTCATTAATCGGCCATGATTTGATCCATCCGGGACCAGCTGACCATAAACGCCCAGGTTTAGTGGCATCCAAAACGGCGGCTCGCGCGGCCTCGACCCCCTCATGCGAAAGAACGTCAGCCTCGACTCCGCTTGAGAAGTGGCCAACGGACGTTCTTTCTGTCCGCATCGCTACGGACAGACTGACTGCAACCGCTGCAATGAGCACCACGACGGCCAGCACTATGACGAGAGCCATTCCACTCTGTCGGACGTTGTTTCCTGCGATTCTCATGGGTGGGGTTAGGGGGCTGGAGTGGGTAGGGGAGCCGCACGAAGGGCGACGCGTTGGCGGAAAACCTGAGCGGTGATTCCTTGATCCTGTTGAAGCTTTAAGGCGGCGTCATCCGCGTCATCAGGGTCATCTCCATAGTGCTTGGTGACATCGTTTGACGAGTTGAGCCTCTTGGCGGTCGTGGGGTCGAGAACCAGAATTGCAACCTCTGCGAAGGCTGGGCGGTTCGTGTCGGTGATAGAGTCGTAGTTTGTCGGGAGTGCTGTGCCGTCCGATTTGAAAAGCTTGATCCACAAGCCAGCAATGTTCTGCCCGATCAATCCACGCTGGCTGTTTGTATCCTCTGACCCTGGGGCCAACCTTGCGACGGTGGCTGCGTCGAGCGTTTGCGAGGGATCTTGAAAGATAGAGTCTGGGTCGATACCCGGAATGAACAGCCTGCGGAGCTCAGCCGTCTGTCGGCTATCATTCGTCGTCCAAACCACGAAATACCCGACTTGTGCTACATCCGTGCCGTCCTCTCCGGCCGGTGCGGTGGCCGCCCAGAAAGCAGCATTAGGATTCTGAAATTCGTTAAATCCCGGATTGAGTCGCCATTCCAAACGGGGATCTGCGTTTGTCGAAAAACTAAAGAGACTGGATTCGAGGTCCTTGGTGATCGCGGCCATTGCCATTCTGGCGGTTTGTTGGCGATTTTTTTGACCTTCGGCTCGCTGCCAGAGGGTGCTGACGTTTTGGGTCATACCGAGCAATATCACTAAGAGAATCGTCAGCACAGAAACGGCAACGAGCAGCTCAATCAGCGTGAACGCTTTCAGCCAGAGGCGATCTATTTTCATTTCAGGTAGTCCGCAATGTGAGTTTCGACGATATTGGTCTGGCGAGCTTTTTCAGGCGCAGCTGCGGGCCAAGCGATTTCGACCCGAACCCGTCGCGATCGCGTTTTGGCTCCAGCATCGGGAAGCGAAGAGGCCTCGATCTTCGTTTGTGCGATGAAATAGGCGGAGGCACTATTCGTCTCCACGCCATCCACGGTGTAATATACATCCGGCTGGGTTTGGAGAGTGGCGTAGGTGTTGGTCCCAAGATTGCCGAGCTGTCTTTGCATCAAGAGCGAGGAAGCCATGTCGTCGCGGGACTCTTTGCCGGTCCTGAGGCCCACGCTTATCAAGCTGATGAGCGCAAGCAGTACGAATCCAAGTACCCCGAGTGCGAGCGTGACTTCGACCAGACTAAAGCCATTTGTCCGGAGTTTGTCAGTTGCGAGTGATTCGATGGCTCGATGTGTCGAGACTGAATGCAATTTCATATTTGTTTGCGGTCGCCGTAGATTGGCCCTTTTGAAATACGGTAAGCTTCGGCGCATCGGTACTGGTTCCTACCGGTGGCATCTTCCCGGTTGGATAGAACACAAGGCCTCCTGTCGGAGAAAATGTCTTACCTCGGTAGGTAAGGGTCGGCGCACCGGTCGGAGCAGGAATATCCTGTTCAGCAGAATTGGTGATCTCCACCGAATCCGGCAATTGGAGCCATTGCGTGGCCAAGCGCCATTGACGATCAGGGCCAAACTCGATCACTCCTGCTGATGGACCAGAGCCGTCAGTGGGTGTGGGTGCAAATACAACTGCCGTGATCACATTCTTACTCAAAGCAGTTTGGCGGGCCAATGCTGACAAGTCTGCCAGTTGATTTCCTGCCGTTGTGAGCCGCATGCCTCGAATCCCTGACAGCGCAGCCGGCACCGACACCACTGCGAGAATTCCGATCATGGCCACCACGATAAGCAACTCAACGAGGGAAAATGCGACAGACTTACGACAAAGTGGGGGATGCATCAGACGAAAATCAGACACAATTTGCGGTTTGTCAACATGAGAGTTTTTGGCCAACTAGATTTTGTGCGTTACGCCGACCAGTCGTCGACTGGATCCGCGTGTCTCGGCTGGTTTCGGAATTCTCTGACTGAGCGCACCTGACAACGCTGGGTCAAAGCAAGGTGCCTTTGAGCACGGCCTGAGCGACGGAGAAGTAGATAATGATGCCGGTGACATCAACCAGAGTTGCCACGAATGGGGCCGAACACACAGCCGGGTCAAGTTTGAGTTTGCTGAGCAAGAACGGAAGCATCGCACCGACAACGCTTCCGAAACAAACGACCGATACGATGCTCAGGCTGACAGCCAGCCCAAGCATGGCATAGTGGTCGGTGAATATGGCCTCGCGATTGGGCGAGAGCACGATGCGGGCGTATCCAATGGCTGCGAGAATAAGGCCCAGGACTAAGCCGGACACAAGCTCGCGGCGGAACACGCGCGCCCAGTCGCTGAGGGTAACGTCCCGCATTGCCAGTGCCCGAATGATCAACGTCGAGGCTTGAGAGCCGGAGTTGCCGCCGCTGCTGATGATGAGGGGGATGAAAAGCGCCAGCACGAGTGCGGTTGCGAGTTCGCCCTCGTAGTGTCCCATGGCGGATGCAGTGAGCATTTGCCCGAGGAAGAGCAAAATCAACCAGCCGACCCGTTTGCGGATCATCGCGAACAACCCGGTCTGCATGTAAGAGGCGTCGAGCGCCTGCATACCGCCCATTTTTTGCATGTCCTCGGTAGCTTCCTCCTCGGAAATGTCGAGCACATCGTCCACGGTCACAACGCCCACAAGCCGCTCGGCGGAATCGAGGACGGGCAGGGTGGTCCGGTCGTATTTGCGGAAGATCGCGACTGCTTCCTCCTGCGGATCGTAAGCGTGTAGCGAGAGCGTTTGCGGTTCGATCAGCTCAGAAACGGGTGTGGTGCCGGTCGAAACCAAAACGCTCCGCAAACGAATCACACCGACGAGTCGGCCGCCCGGCTCGACGACGAAAAGCTGATTGAACGATTCCAGCTTTTTCCCGATTTGCCGGAGGTGTTCGAGAACTTGATCGACGGTCCAATCCTCCTTTACCATGACGTATTCCGGTGTCATGCGGCGGGCGATGGAGCCCTCTGGATACCCCAGCAGCGTCACGGCGACGCGGCGTTCCTCGGGCGAGAGCATGTTGATTAACCGCTGCGTCGCCTTGGCTGGCAGTTCCTCAAGGATAGCGGTCCGGTCGTCCGGCTCCATTTCGTTAAGGATCCGTGCGACATCCTCATTTCCGAGGGCGCGCAGGAGGTTCTCCAAATCCTCGACCTCGATGTGTTCGAGCACGTCGGCGGCGAGGTGGTTGGGCAGGACACGCAACATCACGGCGCAATCCTCTGGTTCAAGGTCTCCGAGGATTTCTGCGATATCAGCCGGCGGGAACTCACACAGCGCGTGTCGCAGTTCGGTGAAGTTCCTTTGCTCGATGAGTTGGTGGAGCTCCGGTTTGAGCAGGTTGCCGATCATGCGGGTGTGGAGGATAGCCGGACGTCCGGGTTGTTTTTGATGAAAAAGTCACAGGCCCATGAACTTGGGAAAAAGAGCACCCACTGGCCTTTACGATCTTTTGCGAGTGCAGCACCCGTGGGGAGTTTGAATTCGGGTTTTTCCTCGGTGGGTGCGATATCTGGCAACCAGCGTGCGATGGACCACGGCGCGGACTCTAGTCGCGCCGCCGCGCCGTATTCGTTTTCCATGCGGTGAAGTAAAACCTCGAATTGCAGCGGCCCGACCGCGCCGAGCAGCGCCACGCGTTGCAGGCTGTTGATGATCTCAAACGGCTGGGCGACCCCCTCTTTCATCAGCTGATCGAGCCCCTCGCGAAACCGCTTGGCTTGCGCTGTGCTCGGATTGTGCAGATAGGAAAAAACCTCGGGCGCGAAGGTTGGAATCTCATCGAACAAGATCGCCGGATCTTCGGCGATCGTGTCGCCGATGAAAAAGTCCTGATTTCCGACGATGCCGACGACGTCTCCGGCGAATGCTTCGTCGACCGTTTCGCGTTCTTGGGCGAATAGCCGCTGCGAGTTCGCGAGACGCATGGACTTCCCGGAGCGCGCATTGGTGACCAGCATGTCGCGCTCGAACTTACCGGAGACCACACGAATGAATGCGACCCGGTCGCGGTGTTTTGGGTTCATGTTGGCTTGGATTTTGAACACGAAGCCCGAAAAACCGGTATCTGCAGGCTGCACCGTGCGGTCGTGGGTAGAACGCGGGGCAGGGGGTGGGGCGAGTCGGAGAAATCCATCCAACATGAGCTGCACGCCGAAATTGTTCGCCGCACTGCCGAAGAATACCGGCGTGAGTTGGCCGGACAAAATCGCATCTCGCGAAAAGTCGGCACCCACGCCGTCAAGAATATCGAGTTCCTCGCAGACCCGCGTGTGCACATCGGGCGCGAGCGCTTTGCGCACGGTTTCATCTTTGATGCCGGACACCGCCACGGGCGCACGAAAACTCCCGCCGGGTGTGCGCTCGAACAAATGCACTTCGCTCGTGGATCGATCCAGCACGCCCTTGAACTCGGGTCCATCGCCGAGCGGCCAGTTCATGGCGCAGGCTTGGATGCCGAGCACGCTTTCGAGTTCATCGAGGAGTTCGAGCGACGGCCGCGCCGGTCGGTCGAGCTTGTTCATGAACGTGAAAATCGGAACGCCCCGCCGCCGACAAACTTCAAAAAGCTTCCGCGTCTGCGCTTCGATTCCTTTACCGGCATCAATCACCATCACTGCCGCATCCACCGCCGTCAGCACGCGATACGTGTCTTCGGAGAAATCCTTGTGACCCGGTGTGTCGAGGAGGTTGACGACGTATCCGCCGTATTCGAATTGCAGGACCGTCGATGTGACCGAGATGCCACGTTGCCGCTCCAACTCCATCCAGTCGCTGGTCGCGGCACGTTGGTTTTTTCGAGCGGTCACACTGCCTGCAAGTTGGAGCGCTCCGCCATACAGCAGGAATTTTTCGGTCAATGTCGTCTTACCCGCATCCGGATGGGAAATGATCGCGAACGTGCGGCGGCGCGAGGCGGGATGAGATGACGGGATGGTTGAATGGGCGGACATGAGAGAGTGATGAGTGCCTGCGATACGCGCGAGAAAAGGACGGCTGTTTTACCGTTTGATGCAACTGCGTGATTGTGATAGCAAGAACCCCGCCCCCATGAAAATCAAATATCTCGTCACATTCGGCGTCGCATCGATTCTGTCGTTCGGTCAACTTTCTGCAGAAGACTCGCGATTTTGGACATTTTACACGCCGCATCCGTCAAATTACATGGGCTCGCAGGAATGGTGGGACGGTGAGGTGATGCTCGGTGATTGGTGGGGACTGCGCAATGGATTTGATGACGCGGGCGTTGAGTTCTCGCTGACTTATACAAATAACATCGCGGGAAACCCTGTGGGTGGAAAATCTCAGGGATTCACCTACACGGATAACATCGGGTTCGGCGCAACGTTTGATTTGGAAAAGCTGATCGGGTGGGATGGCGCTGAATTCACGATTAGCGGGCTCAACCGCTCAGGCAGCAGTTTGTCGCAAGATAACATCGGGAACCAATTTACCGTGCAGCAGGTGTTTGGAGGGCAGACAGCCATGTTTTACGCCCTCTTCCTTGAGCAGAAGCTCATGGATGATAAGTTGGTTTTGAAGCTCGGTAGATTCGCCACAGGGGACGATTTTGCATCATCGCCGATCTACTGGTATTACATGAACAATGGAATCGACGGCAACCCACAGGCGTTGCCCGTCAATACTCAGTTCTCGGCATATCCGTGGGCCGTGTGGGCCGCCCGCCTCCGCGCGAACATCAATGAGGAATTAAACGCAATGGCAGGTGTTTACCAGGTATCCACTCGGGTCTTCGATCGGGAGTATCACGGGATGGATTGGAGCATTCGGCCAGATGATGGCGTGCTCATGATCGGGCAGGTTGGCTGGACGCCGGAGTTTTTCAAACGCCCTGTGACTACGCCCGCTGCCGCGAGCGATGGGAAATCGGCGGTGAGTTCCAAGTCGTTTAAATCTGACTCGGTGGTGCCGGAGATGGCAGGACTACCAGGCCACTACTGGTTTGGTGCCTACTACTCGCCTTGGCAGTTCAGCCAGTTTGGGACAGACGAAATGGCGAGCAATTCCTACGGGTTCTACTGGCATGCGGACCAAATGGTGTTTCAGGAATCGCCGGGATCGGCTCAGGGGCTGACGCTCTGGTCGGCCTCCGTGCTCTCGCCGCAGCAAAATATCGCCAAGCTTCCGTTCCAATTGAACGCGGGTGCCGTTTACACAGGCCTCTTTCCGATGCGCGATTTGGACGCCACGATGTTGGGATTTGTGTACGGAAAATTCAGCCGCAACTTCGCGCGCAGTGTGAATGTAGGCGGTGAGGGATATCCTCAATACGAGATCGTTCTGGAAGCGGGTCACCGGTTCCAAATTAATCAATTCCTCTACGCACAGCCGAACCTGCAATATGTCATAAATCCCGGCGGCACTGGCGATATCCCGAATGCGTTGGTGCTCGGCGCGCAGGTCGGAGTTGAGTTCTGATTCGATCCGCCGACTTACTGGCTCAACAATGCGGCAGCGAATTAGTTTCTCGCGGACAGCTCAGTGCGCTCGTAAGTTTTCACTTCGCTGAGCCATGCGCGATCCCCGGGTGTTTGTTGGCGGGTGCAGTATTCTTCCCACACCGCTCCTAGCGGCAGGGTCTTTGCCTCCTCGAGCAACGCAAGACGAGACGTAAAGTCGCCCGATTGTTCGGCTCCAATCAACAATGCTGACGGCTCCAATAGTGCTGTGAGCAGTGCTTTCAGGCTGGAGCGGGTCCCTAACACCCATGCTGCGATCCGATTGATACTCGCGTCAAAAAAGTCCAATCCGATATGTGTCCTCGAAAGAAAATCACCCCGGACGAGTTCCTCCATGATGGCGCGGGTCGGATCATCCAAGAGCACCACATGGTCGCTGTCCCATCGAACACCGCGGCTCACGTGCAGAAGCAGTCGAGGCACGAATTGGAGCACAGACGAGATTTTATCCGAGAGATTTTCTGTCGGATGGAAATGTCCGGCATCTAGGCAGTAGATAAGTTGATTTTTTACGGCATAGGCCAAGTAGAATTCATGGCTGCCGACGACGTAAGATTCCGATCCGATGCCGAAGAGCTTGCTTTCGATCGCATCCAGATGGTGAGCTGGGTCGATTGGTGCCGAAAAAATGCTGTCCAGCGACGCCTCGAGTCGCTCCCGAGGGGACTTGCGGTCGAACGGGATGTCTTTGGATCCATCGGGGATCCAGACGTTTGTTACCGTGGTGCTGCCAAGTTGGCGGCCCATTTCGGCACCAATCTGGCGGCAAGCGATCCCGTGTTCGATCCAGTAATTACGAATGGCCGAGTCCGGATTCGTGAGCGTGAGCCCACTGGCTGCGAGGGGATGAGAAAAGTAGCTCGGGTTAAAATCCATACCCATCTCGCGGGCTTTGCACCAATCGATCCAGCCTTGGAATTCGCGGACGGTGTATTCATTTCGTTCCACTTTTCCTTGGCTCAGATCTGCGTAACAGGCGTGCAAGTTCAGGCGGTGCTTTCCAGGAATCAGCGAAAGCGCTATATCTAGATCTTTCTGCAACTCGCTAATCGAGCGGGCTTTTCCGGGATAGTTTCCAGTGGCTTGAATGCCGCCACCGGAGAGTTCCGCGCCAGCGGTTTCAAATCCGCCCACGTCATCACCCTGCCAGCAATGCAGCGAAATCGGGATGGTGGCGAGCCTAGCCATGGCGTTTTCTGTGTCGACGCCGACGGACGCGTATTGCTCTTTTGCGAGTGAGTATGCAGTGCTCATTGGATTTTTGGATTGTTTGAATGACGAGTAGTAAAAATATTGCGGCCGAGATTACATTAAACGGTTGCCGAATGATCAGGTGGTAATACGAAAGTGGCTGATCGGGGAGTCTGCAACGTATTAATAGAAGACCATCCGACGAAATATTGTCAAAGAACCTTGCATGCAAATATCTCTCAAGGGCATATAAATATCTATCACTGACTATTTCGAATATCTGCCGGTTGGCCCGCACGAAGCTGCATGGACGTTTTGTATCTCTGCGGTTGGAAGGGCTACGATTGCACCCGCAGACAACGCGACTGACGAAGTCTCGACAAGCGCCCACACGATAAAAAGTGTTCGCGGCCTGCTGCTCAATGGGATGGAGGTGGCTCGGGTGGCAAGAACGTTGGGCGTTAGTTATCCGACATTCTACAGACGCTTCGAGAGCGTGACCGGCCTAACGCCAAAGGAATACGCTAGGGCGCTGCGATTGGCCAGAGCTGAGGACTTACTTTCTGGCTCAAACCTTAGCATCAAGGAAGTTGCAGCGCGCCTCGGGTACTATTCCGCCAGTCATTTCTCGCTTGAATTTCGGCGATCAAGGAACGTATCGCCCGCGTCTTGGCCTGAACGCACACCGCTCGATCCATCTCCAGGGAATCCTCAAAATTTGAAGCCGATCGAACTGTAGAGTCCGTAAGAATTCATATTGTATAGAAAGCCATCGCTTTCGTAGTCCACATACATATAGCGATAGCCAAGCTCCGCGAAAACGTTGCGTGTGAAGTTGACGCCGATCGTGGCTTGTGTGTTCCAAGTGATCTGCGAACCGGCACCAAAACCTCCGACGTCTGCCTGCGCTGCGAGGAAAAGCCAGCGGGTGAGATTCAGTTGCCCCCTTAGACCAACAATCGGATCGATCCACCACTCATCGCCGGCAGCATGCGTCGGAAGCGAGTCCTCAAGCGCATTCGAAATGCTCTTCGCCAATTTCGCCTTAGCTGCATTTGCGCGGCTCTGCAAGGCCGAGGTGACGGTCCCAGCAATCTTGGCGACCTCTAGTTCCGCTTGTGCGCGAATAAATTCCCGAATCGCGCCTTTTGAAGATGCGAGGACGCCTCTGAGATCCTTCCGGTCGAGAGAGCGAAGGGCGTTCTTCTGTAGCTCCAGTCTGCGTGCATCGGAGGCACGCTGGCTTGCGATCCGCGAATCTCGCTCCAGTTCACGAGGCTTCTCGCTGCGGCGACTATCGCGGGAGCGGCCCCGCGCATCTCGCTCCAGCACACTGGGTTTATCGCTGCGGTGATTGCCACGTGATCGCCCCCGCGAATCGCCCGCCAGTCTTTCCAACACCTTTAGGCTTTCTACCGACTGCTTGGTCTTGGATTGGCTGGCGAAAAGCTCGTTGGAGAGGTCACTTTCCACTGTGAATGCGACATTTGCTGATGCCAGAGCTTTGACAGCTGCGACCTGTGCCTGCTCGGTGGGAAGTGCCACAGCGGCTGCCGCGGCCTGGGACCTAATGCTATCCAACCGCGCTTCAGCGGCGGCTGCCACGGCCGCGGCGATCTCGGGCTTCGCTGTATCCAACTTTGCTTGCACGGCAGACGAGATTTTGGATGCTACCGCATCGGAAATTCCTACGCCGAGCGCGTTGATGCCCGCCGAGTCGGTGCTGAGATCCATTTGGACGCCGAGGAAATTGTAGCGCGCCCCGGCATAGATATCGATGAATCCGCGGCGGTCATCGATGATCCGGTATGCGAGGGCCAGAGAGGCGATTGCCTGCTGTAGCTGAATGCTGCCGTCTTTATAGAGGTTGCCGCCGAGATCGCCCGATCCGGAAAGCGCGGCGTAGTATCCGTCCCCGACAACCCCCCACCGGCCTTTGCGGATTTCGCCAGTCCCGAAGATCGCCCAATCAAGATGCCGGAGCGCATTGATCGCGCTCTGTTCGACACTCATTGCAGGGAACCCGCCGACTCCCGTCTTGCCTTCGATGCCCATCGCCCACCCATAAGGCTCGAAAACAAAACCCCAGCCATTGGGATCTTTACCGGGCACCAACTCGAAAGGCGTCTTCGGTTGCAGAATCGAATCGTTCGCAAAATCGCCGATGGGGTCGAGGAACGAATACGACGGTCGTTCGCCAGGGTCAGGTGCAGATGTTTCGACGGTTTGTGCCTGAGCATGGACGGCAACCAGAGCCATCAAGAGGGCTATCTTTTTCATGAAATGATCGAGAGTGTGAGAATGGGTCGGGAAGCTACCGAATGCCATTCCGAATCACTATCCACTTTGTGCAAGTGCTGAACGGATGATCGGATTCTCCTAGTCGTATCCAATTTCGCTTGATCGCCTGGTTCACTTTTCCTACGAACGGATGATGCAATCTACCCATCTCTCTCTTCTCGCGGTTCTAGCCCTGTCTTCGGTGGCATTAGTCCATGCGGAAGACCGGGAAATCTCATTAGGTGTATGAGAACTCACTGCCGCGTTGCAAGTCCCGGGAAAATGGGGCAATGGCACCCCGTTTACACAAGTAAATGCGGAAGAGAAGGGCGTCTTCTTGCGGATGCCGGATGCAACCATGAACTACTCCGGAATGCTGTGGAAAGGCCTCGCTCCCAAGGGGGAATCCACCGACTCGAGTCCGTTGTTGACCATCGCTCTGGTTGCCGTTCTTGCTGAATTCGAAGACGACGAAGGGTCCCGTCTGCCGGAAAATGAACGTCCGGAACGAACGCTCACCAAGGAGCAAAAATTAGCCGTCTTCGCGCCGCTGAAAAAAAATCTTTAATCGCTCTGCCGTGGATGTGAAACGTTTTCAGGCCGACGGAAAGCGGCCTGCGAAGGAACTATACGGTGCTTGGTGGGGCAATGATGGATTTGGCACGCAGAAAGTTCTCGATGTTCAATTCATCGAAAACGCGGACAAATCGCTGCGGGGGATCCTGTATTTTTACACCGACGCTAGCGACTTGAGTTTTGCCGTCGCATCCCGAATCCTGCTTTAAAATTCCGAGATGCGATCGCTCGTGATCATGGATCTGCCCCTCTACTCCTTCCCCGAAGCCGCGGCGCTGGAAAATCCAATCATCGATGGAGTCAAAGGGGCTTACGACAAGGGAGTCGATTTCTATCGCAATCGGAAAGCTTGGGCCGATTCCCCGATGGGCCGGATCGTCGCAGCCATGGAGAACGTGGCCCGAACGGTAAAACTCGACTGATTAGCCCTCACTCGCCGCCACCCACGGCGGCGGTCAGAAGTTCCTTCAATTGGAGGTTGTCCTGGTTGGGATAGCGGATGTCATCAATCTTCCACTGTTTGTCATTTCCTTCCTTGAACTGGAACGAGACCATCTGCTCCGCGCCGGCGTTCTTGAAGGTTACTTGGACGACAGCTACGTCGTCTGCGCCGAACTTGTCGTCGCCTCCCCAACCGGTCTCCATGATTTCAAAATCGGTGATCTGCGGATCATGCGAGCCAAAGAGCGGATCGAAATCTAAAGCCCCGACTTCACCGTTCGCAGTCACCGCGTCTTTCCAAATCAAATTCGCGAATTCCTTGGTGAAGAATTTATCGACGAGCGCCCGATTTTCCGTCTGAAAAAACGGACTCGCGCCGGCGTCTTGGGCTGCGTAGAGTTCCGCCACAATCACATGGGGATCCTCGGTTCCCGCCTTCGATTGGGCAGGGGCCAAAAATGCCAGAGACAGAAGCAGACAACTCAGAAGTGGGGCTTTATTTCGCATGAGCTTTTTTGTTAACCGACTAAATCCCCACGGTCAAGCGCTGGCAGAAGGGCGCTGCGTCCGTCGCAAGGATTACAATACGGGGGCTGGTTTTTACCAATTCGCGGGCGTCACGGCTATGTCGGTGCCAGCGTAACGAGCGCCAACCGACCATCAGTTCGCCAAGGATCACCACCGCCGTTCGTTCCCTGTCGCTCCTTGTGGTAGCCGTCGATCCAGCGGGTCGCAGCCACCCGAGTCGCTTTGGTCAGGTCGGCACTCAGGAGATCCCTCTCGGCATCCACGTCGGGAGAAATGTGATGCGTCACTTCCCCGGTTGTGCGGCTGAGTTCGACGCCGACGTCGAACGCAGCTGAGCCGATCCAAACCGGTCGCTCGTCAGCCGTCTCGTGGGTGCGCCAGAAGCGGACGTGATGCCTCTCCTTCGGGCTGCCGCCGACCGGCTTTTCGAACGCGAGATCTTCCTTCCGCCCGAACAAGAATAGACTGCTAACCGGAGCCTTATCGTCCGGCTTCTTGAACACGGTATCGACGGCGATTTTCACGCTGCTGTGGAACGTCAGTGGGTCGGCCGGATTCCAGCCGGCGGCATTCATCCCGAGGATCAGTTCTTCTTCGGAGCCGATCACTTCGATGTTGAGCGGATCACCCGGCAACCCCGTCTTCGTGTGGGTCAGGTGCAGATTCCCGGCCAGTGCCGGACCACGGCGTACTTTGCGCCGGTCGAACCGGGGCATGACGACGTAGGCAACAACCAGATATGCACCAAGTATGCCGAGGGTGACGCGAGCCCAGACACTCAGAAGCCCAAGCATAAAGGCGGCAGGCGTTTTCTTGCGGATTGATAGACGGGATGTTGTCGGCATGGTTTCGGTTATTTGGCGAGCGGTGTCAGAATAGAAGGCCTGTGCATTCGTCTCTGGCAGGACTAAGGGGCGACCGCGAGGCCCGGAGGGGCCCATGTGCCATCACCAGGCGGGAGGATGGAGGGTGCCTCGGTCTTTGGCCAGTAGAGGCGCATGACCATATAAATGGGGCCGTTTGGGGCCGGGAGCCAGTTGGCTTCTTTATCGGGACCGGGGTTATCCTTTTGGATGTAGAGGGTCAGTGAGCCGTCCTCGTTTTTCTTCATACTGGAAAGCATGGGCGAGTTGATGAGGTAGCGGTTGATCGGGTTTTCGATCAGGAGCTGGGTTTTTCCGTCATACATGGTGACGGACCAGAAGGCATTGACCGGAGGGAGTTGTCCGGCGGGGAAGGTGAGGGAGTAATTGTGTTTGCTGCCGTTGAGGGGCTGGCCGCTGGCGTCGTCACGGGTCATAGGATACATGGCCTCGATGGCGTCGTTGCCGTAGATGCCGCCCTTCGCTCCGGCGGCGCGCTTGAGCCAGTCGCCGTTGTAAAAGGCCTCATCGCCGAAGAGCGAACTGATCTTCCAGCCGTGGATGTCTTTCGATCCGGTGTTCAGGAAGTTATCCACTTTGTCAGTGCCGGCCTTGAGTCCGAGGAGCACGGCGGCTTTGTGTTCGAGCGAGAGGTCTTTGAAAGCAAATGTCTTTCCGGGGCCGATGCCGATTTTGGCTAGGCGGGCGCGGATCGGCGCGTCGAGTGTCGTTTCGGGCACGAATGCCAACGCGGCGTCGAGGTATTCAAAGAAGTTGTCCTTGATGCCCTTCGTGCTGGCAGGAACAAAGTCGATTTTTGGTGCGGCGGGCGGCGCTGGTTGATTTAGGAACGCCGAGAGTGGCTGTGCCTTGTAGCCGGACTGCACGTTCACGACGTTCGGCATGTCGTCGGCATTGAAGAGTTGAGTGCGGAAAATGGTTAGGGCAAATGGTGTGGTCGAATGGAAAACTTCCTTGATGCCCGGCGGCTTCTCACCTTTCCAGCCCGGGCCGACCACCAAGTAATTGCCCGCTTCCGTTCCCGTGGCGCGGCTGCCGATGTAACCGTAGTTGTAGGCGTTGCCATCGGTGAGTTGCACGGAATAATAGCGCGGACTTTCTACCGCAGGCACGGAGATAACCATTGGCTCGGCACGAAGATTGAGCCAGAGCATCGAGTAAGGCGTGTCGCTGTTTGGAGTCGGAACGGCGGTGTCCTTGTAGGTGAAGACGCGGGCCTCGTTGCTGATGGTGTTGAACGGCCCCTTGTATTGCCCCGAGTCCTTATCGACGCAGAACTCATTCATGATGGCGTAGTTCATCACGAGTGGAAGGCCATAAACAAAAGCCTCTTCGGCGATCGCTTTGACTTCTTCGATGCCGGGCGCTGGGACACCGGATTTTTTGTCGGCTTCGGCGGCCTGGTTGATTGGGGCGGTCTTCTTTTCGCAGCCTGTGAAAATGCTGACGGTCAGCAACGCTGCGGTCGCAGCGGAAGTGAGAGAGCGGGAGTGCGGGTGCATGGTCTTTGGAGAAATGTGGTTGAGCCGATGAATGAAGGAATGCGGTGCGCCAGTTTCAAGGCCGAACGGATGACTACTTTTTCGCCTCCTTGGCGGGCAGGACTTGCAGGGTGATGAATCCTTTGCCGGTCGGGAAATAGACGCGACCGCCGAAGCCGGGTGTGATTAGCGAGCCGGCGGTGAGGGGCTCGAAAAAATCGGATGCGGCGATGATCCGACCCGTGGCGGCATCGCGCCACGTCACCTGCTCTTTATAATTGCCGGTGAAGAGGGCGAGTTTGATCGGCTCTTTCGCCACGTTGAGTTTGGCGTTCGAGAGGAGCATGACGCGCTGGTCCTTCGGACCGATGAGGGGCTGGAAGGCGCTGGTAATGTCATCCACGACCCACACAGTTTTCATCTCGCCCGTGGCCTGGTCGATTTTGATGCCGGCCACTTTGCCCATGCCCATGTCGGCGGAGTAGATCATGCTGTTCTCGGGGTCGGTATGGGGCTTGGGCGGCGCGAAGCTCCATTTGCCTTTCTTGAGTTCGCCGAAGGGAAAGATCGTCGTCATTTTCGCCGGATCGTATTGATTCACCGCGACGATGCTGGAGGCGACGGTGTCACTGCCGATGCCGTTGGTCTGGAGAACGATCCAATCGCCCAGAAGACTCGGCGCGTCGGAGGTGGTCTGGCCCTTCTTCATCGGGGACACGACCCAGGTGGTGTCCTGCGAAAGCTTCTTCGTGGCGGGGTCCCAGAAGTAGCGCAGAGCGCCGCTGTTCACGCCGATGTAGATGGCGATTTTGCCCTGAAACATCGTGATGAGGTGCGGCACCGTGGCGGGCTCGGGCAGCGAGAGGTGGTCGAGGATTTCCAGCGTGTCGGGGTTCACTGCGACGAGTTCCGAGTTGCCCTGTTTCAGGCCCGCGTCCACGCCCTTGATGATGGCCATCGTGCCCTGGTCCTGGCTGCCGGTCGGGCGGGTCTGGTTCTTCAGGATGAGGGTGCGGTCCGGCGCGACGGTGAGGTGCTTGAAGTTCGAATCGGCGGGCGCCGTCTGGCCGGTGGGCAGGGTGTTTTGCTTGAGGATGAGACCGGTGTCCCCATCGATCAACACGACTTGCGTGGCCCAGGAAAAGGCGATGTTTCCGTTGTCAAGGATGTTCAGGTTGGCGTTGCCGATCCAGTTCCGCGTGACGTTCGCGTTGTCGAGATAGGTGCGCCAGATTTGCTTGCCGGTGGTAGCATCCACCTTGGCGACAAAGGGTCCAGCCGGGATGGGCAACTTGCCCGCCGGGGTGTCGCCGCCGACGAGAAACAACTCACCGGGTTTGCGGTTGTTGATGTAGGTCACGCCGTCGAAGGCGTCTTCGCTGCGCCAGGCGTAGACCTGGTTGGGACCGTCGAAGGAACCCGTGAAGGTGGCCTGCGGAAAGAGTCCGCTGCGCTGGGCGTCGGCGATTTCCGCGCCATTGATGGATGGAAAATAGCCGGGGCTGGACAGCGCCTCGGAGGCCCGGAGTTCTCTTTCGTAGAGGCTCAAATCGCCGGGCAGCGGACCTTGGGCGGCGATTTCGTTCGAGGTCAGGCCGATTTCGGAAAGGCGATGCTCGACCTTGGGCGCGATGGCCGTCCCGAGGAGCTTGTAGACCGCGATGCCGAGAATGGCACCGACCGCCAAGCTGAGGATGAGGATGAGTTTGTTGGCTTTCATTCCGGTTGATTGTTGATGGTCCGCTTCACGGGATGGACTTCTTCACTCCGCTTTCGGTTTTGTATCAGCTTCGGGGGTAGAAGGTCCAGCCGCGCGGTTCGCCGAACCGCCCACCGGAGCGGTGATTGCGACCGGATGGAATTTGCCATGATTTGCTCAGTTGGGAGGTCGATCGACAGAGATCAGGATTTGCGGGATTGCTATCCGTTTTGGGCAACTTGCAGGCCATAGGCGATCAGACCTCATGGATTGTCGATTCAACTGTCTAGGATTAGCGTTTGTCCATTCGAGCATCTTCACGAATAGGTAACATAACGGCATAACGGCCTTCTATAATCTCGTATTGAGTGACGCCTCCACGTGGCTTGATTCAAACGGCACGGCTCTCTCCACGGCGCGCCTTGGAGCAGCTTTCTCGACCTATCTTGATACAGGGGCTGTTTATCTGAACTACGCAACCGCCGAACTCGCCATCCCCGAGCCATCGACCATCGCTTTGCTGGCCCTCGGTTTGGCAGCTTTTGCGCTCCACCGGCGACTGCGAAGGTCAGGAGGCGGGGGTAGCTCACAAGTTTAGTCGCCGGACGACTTTACGCAGAAGCGCATCCCGTCAAGCGGCCTAGAACCCGTCGGGCGCTGTTCGAAGACTTTCACGAAAACCACCCCGCTGGCGGAAACGCTGATGCTCGAATGAGGCATGATCCTTTCGGTGGGTTCGGGATGTCGCCAACACCAGAGCGAAAATCCGACGGGAATTTGATCAGCTGTACCGCTTCAATGCGAGGTTTGCCGGGGAGTTCACTTCGCCGCCTTCGACGGTTCGCCCGTAGAGCGGGCCGAAATGGGTTTTGTCGCCAGTCAGAAAAACCTGGCACTGATGATAGATTGATGCAGCCAGCACGGGTCTGTCCTTTTCTGTCTTTCCACAGGGAGCGTTAATGCGGGGCGGAGGAGGATACCTTCCGACGTGGCTTCAGCGATGAGGCTGTCTTTGCGGATGGATTCCCGCTGCCTTCCGCATTTCTGCGGGTAGAGCGATCAGACCACGATCTGAAACTGAAAGCGTTACTTTCATGTTCAAAACATGCAGAAACGCAGTAAATCTGCTGACGGAAGATCTACATCGCAGCGTGGGTCGCCCGAAGGCCGAAGCCGCTCCAACGGGAAGTTTAATGGGCGCGCATCATCGGGTGTCCGCGATGAGGACAAGGTTGACACTGTATTCGTGTGCACTACAATAGTGCTCATGAAGAATGTGACCCTCAGCGCGGATGAAGAACTGATCGAGCAGGCGAGGGAATGGGCCCGTCTGCAAAAATCCACGCTGAATGCTCTTTTTCGCCAATGGCTGTCGGACCTCGTGAAGCAGAAGGAATCCGAGGAGCGGTTAAGGGCGCTGGAGTTACGCATCGGCTACGCGCGCTCTGGAGGAAAGTTTTCACGGGAGGAAATGAATGCCCGCTGAAGTGTTTTTGGAAACCAACATTTTGGTCTATAGCTTCGACGCCGACTCTCCAGCGAAACAATGGAAAGCGAAGGAACTTCTTTCCGGATCTGGATGGTTTGTGAGCTGGCAGGTCATTCAGGAATTCTCCTCGGTGGCGCTGCATCGGTTCAAAGTTCCATTGCAACCCCAGGATTTGTCCGACTATGTCACCCTCAAACTTTGGCCGCGCTGCAGAATTCTTCCCAGCGAAGTCATTTTGACGAGAGCCATCGCGATCCACTCCCGCTACGGCTTCCGGTATTATGACAGTTTGGCGGTCGCCTCGGCAATCGCCGGGAGCGCCAGCACGCTTTTCTCCCAAGACCTCCAGCACGGGCAGTCCATCGACTCCCTCACCATTCAGAATCCGTTTCTTGAGTGAAGCGACCTTTTAGGCGAAGGTTGGATCGGATGCTGGCAGAGTGGGGTTCAAGCGGTCAGGGGGCCGCTTTCGATGCAGCTTTTCCACCTTACTGTCACCATGTCCGCATCGCTCGAGGTGCCGACGGCTCCCGCCAAAGCCTGGATTTTTAATCCTACCCAGGTATAGGTTGTGAACCGACAGTGAAGGCAGACTGTTTAGCAAGGCACCAGCTCCTATTCCAACGATGATTCCGCCAGCGCGGCACTCCTACCGAAAATCACCCCGCTGACTCATTGCTTCTCTGCAATCACTGAGGTGCAGGCTCTGCGCCATTTTTCAGAATTTATGCGGAGTTGAGATTTTTGAAACCATTTCTGGTTTTTGGGGTTCCATGTCTGTGCCCAAGATTCGCAATAGTGAACACCGTTTCGTGGCGGCGAGATGTCGCTATCCGTCATCGCTCTTTTGTTGCCTCGGAGGAGAAGGAACAAATGAGCGACCATTGCTACGCAACCGAACTCAGCAGTTCACAAAAGATGAACGTGCAGAGTAGGACTTACGTTGGATGCTGGTTCGAGCCAACCGTGCACGTGAGCGCCGGATTTGACGAGTGCGCAAGCAAAAAGGGAAGCATTCTACCGAGGCCATTGACGCCTTTACATCAACGCCGACGCAAGCCGAATTCCTCGAAAGCTGATATGTTTAAACCCTACATTCTCGTCACGGCTCTTGGTCTTGCTTTTGCATCAAGCGCACTGGCCGTCGCACCACTGATCAGTGACTTACCGGATCAAGTCATCGCGCAGTCCGCCGACACTGGCACGCTCTTTATCACGATCGGCGACGCCGAGACTGCGTTTGCCGCCCTCACGCTCGCTGCTTCGTCGAGTAACACCACTCTGGTTCCAAACAGCGGTGCCAATCTTATCGTGGGTGGTACGAATGCCCGCCGGACTATCAAGGTCGTTCCTGTCAGCGGACTCATCGGCTCGGCGGTCATCACCCTGACGGTTACCGATGGAGAAGGTCTCACCGCGAGTAGCACTTTCAGCGTGACGGTGACTACGGCGAACACGGCGCCCACGATCACTGGTTTGCAAGGTTTTCAAATCGTTAGCCCGGGGCAGACTCCAGCAAAAGTTCATTTCACCGTCGGTGATGCACAGACGGCGGTGGCCGCACTGAATGTCGTGGCAACGTCCTCGAACACGGATCTCGTTCCAACTACAAACCTGGCACTCGTGAACAATGGTGCGAGTCGAAGCGTGGAGGTGACCCCGGTTGTGGGCCAGCGAGGGTCGGCTGTGATTAAGTTGCGCGTCACCGATGCGCTCGGTGCCTTCTCGCAAAAAGAATTCATCTTCAGCGTTTTCGATCCCGGCTCAGCTAATAACGGTTTCAAGCAACCGCGTGGCATCTACGTGCTGGACAGCGTGGCGGGAACCACCATCGGCGGCGTGCCGATGCGTGATGCGAACGTGAGCAACAAAGCGTTCGTGGATGGCTATGTGCTGCGAACGGAATGGGCCACGCTGGAACCGACAATGGGGGTTTATGACTTCACGATCATCGACAACATCCTCTCCAAACTTACGCCGATTAACCAAAAGCTGTCACTCATGCTCGCGAGTGGCATGTTGCCGACATGGTTGAACACGGTGCCCGGCGTCGCGACCTATACCGCTGGCAATCCGGCCGCCACCCTGCCCATTCCATGGAATGCCACCGTGCAGGAACGCTACAGACTCTTGCTCATGGCACTGAGCAATCACGTCGTGGATGGCGTGCCGTTGCGTGATCACCCGCGCCTCGCTGCCTTTGATCCATGGATTCCCGGATTGAAAAGCGGCATCCGGGCTCAGACCGCACAAATTCGTGACATCCCAGGATACAACCGTTCGCTCTTTGAGGGCGGCGTGCTCAAGCACTTGGCGAATGTCACCGATAATTTTCCCAATGTGCCCGTAATGATCGGCTTCTGGACTTACACGGACGCGACAGCCAGCCCGTCGGCGTGGGAGGCATTGCGGCAAGCGATTCTTGCGCAACAGAACGGTGTTGATCGTCCGCGTGTCGGTTTTTGGATGGAGAACCTCGCAGCCAATCGGGCCGCGGCAGACGCTGATCCTTGGGTTGGGCTGCCCAGTCTTGCGTTCACGGCACCGCTCTACGCGTCACAAGACCAAACCTTCATCGGCTACCAGGTGCTCGGTTCGTGGTCCCAGCCATTCAACTCGGACCATGTGGACAACAACCTCAACGGCAGCCCGGAGGACGCCATGGAATATGGATTCACGGAGTTCCAATGTCGCTACTACGAGCACTATCAGGCCGACATCGATTTTGCCAACTACGAGCCCGAGTGGCAGCGCTGGCATGATTTCCTCGCCGCCTTACCCGGATCACCGCTGCCGCTCGTCTTCAGTAGCAATCAGGGGGGCGTAACAATGAACGCAGCGAGCGGTGCAGCGATCAACATCAGCCTGAGTGCTACGGGTGGCACCGCCCCTTATGTTTGGACGCTTGTCGGAGGGGCGCTTCCCAGTGGCATCACGCTCAGCAGTGGAGGCGTGCTGAGTGGCACATCCACGGCGAGCGGAGTTTACAACTTGGCCGTGCAAGCCACGGACTCGACGGGTGGCAGCGACGCACAGGCCTACACACTAACGGTTGACGCGCCACCGAGCGCCCCGGATTGGACAGCGACCGCCACCTCAAATGCGGATGGAAGCATCACTCTCAACTGGCCCAGCAAGGTCGACTACTGGTATCAAGTCGAAATCAGTAGTGACCTCATGAACTGGGTCTTCGTAGGAAACTCCGTGAGGGCCACCGCCAACTCGATGACTTGGACCGACAACGGTATCCAAACAGGCAGCCATCCATCCACTCAGCCTAAGCGGTTTTATCGCGTGCGCGACTGGGGCAATTTCACCGTGAATTTTACGACGACCGCCACGCCGACCTTCACTTACGTCGATGATGCTCTCACCGTGACTGGCATATTTGCCAAACCTGCGGGTGCTGGCCCATTTCCAGCGCTCATCATCAATCACGGCACTGGCGGTAACGCAGCGGGCTTCTCCCGAGCTCGTGCGAATGAAATGAGCCCGTGGGGCCTCGTGTGTATCGGTGCCGATCTCACGCATCGAGCAGGACAAAACGAAAACCTGGAAACTTGGGGCTACTCGGCGGAGAACCTCGCCCGCAATCGTGCATGTCTGGCTGCACTATCCACTCGGAGTGATGTGGATTTGAATCGCGTTGTCATGTGGGGGCACAGCCGCGGCGCGTTCGCGAGCATCGGCGTAGCGTCCGCTTTTGGCAGCGACCTCAAAGTGCTCGGTTTTACGGCAGGCGGCGCAGTCGAAAATACCGGCATCTACGAAGCGACAGGTCAGCCGGAGCTCACCTATCCCACACTCGATGAATCCGCAGGCATCCGAGCAGCAACCCTCATGTTTCACATTGTCGGCACGCCGGGCGATACCGTTGTCATCCCCGCAGGCTCCGCGAGGCTTCAAACGCAACTGAATTCATTGGGTGTGACGAACAATCGTATCACCTACGACTCCACTGTTACAGGCTTAACTGGTGAAGCCTGCCACAACATCTACACAACCACGTTTTACCCGGATGTCCTTGGCAAGTGGCGAGCATGGCTGCAGGGGCAAGGTGTTCTACCTTGATCGGCGCGATTGAATGTGCGCAATCGCCGAGGCGCAGCATGAGGATGAAGTGATTGGGTGGAGGAGAGCCAAGCGGCTCTCTGGTTCATATTGCTATCCGATTTGTGCAAGTTGGATGCGGGATTGTTGAATTGGAGTTAACCACGAGCGTGTGGGGAAATAGCTGAATCGATTATGGAAAAGAACTGCTACCCGAAGCCATCGATCATGAACCCCGTCAGAAACGTCACGGCTGCCTTATTTACTACGGTCGCCCTTGTCGCTGTGGTGGCTTGGCATCCCGCCGCACAGGCGCAGGCGGTTGCCGCTACCCCATCCGCCAAACCCGCAGCCACGGGGTTGATCGATCCATTCGAGGTCAAGGGTGAGAACTGGCGGAGAAGGCCGTTTTACGAAATCCTCTTCATGAACCGCGAAGCCAATGGCAGCGGAATCGGTAACTACTTCAACTCTCTTGGAAACACCTTTGACGTCGCTCCGGAAGTGACTGACGCAAAGTTCCGCGCGCTGAATGCAGAGGTGTTGGCAAAGGGATTTGGGAGCGACGGAGTATTCTTTAATGGCTCGCGGCGTTACGTGGCAAACGGCTTCACCGCGATTGCCTACAATGGCGGCCAGAAGCCAGTCATGGGCACGCCTGCGGCATCGAATGACGGCACGAGTTTCAGGAGTGAATCCGTGCGGCTCATCGGTCGAGGCGATCAGCCAGTTTGAGGCGACGTTGAAGTTCCTGCTGTTTTTCCGCATCGCTGGCACCGGGATGTTGGGCGGCGATCCCCGCAAGCTGGAGCTGGGCGGTGGTGGAATCCGTTGACCTACTCTTTACCCGCCTCGGCTTTTTCCATTCCCTCTTCGAGCGCCTTGATGTCGGCGGGCGAAAGTTGGGGCCTATCGATTTTGATCGTGAGCTTGTCGAGCTGGGCGGTCAGCGGGAAGGGCGGCTGGTAGTCGGCGTCGTTGACTCCGGTGAGGGTGTCGGAGCCGATGTCGAAGCTTTCGTCCCATTGGAGTATCATGGGCAGCGTGTGCGGCATGGTTTCGGTGGCGACGACTTTGCCATCGACTTTCAGCGTGCCGGTGCCGGGGCGTCCGAGGCCGCTCATGTTGTTGAAGGCGAGGGTGCCGACGCCAAGACCGTCATATTTGAAGTCGAACTCTAGGGTGTGCTTGCCGGGCGGGAGGGCGTCGGGACCTTCCCACTTGATGCGCTCGAGGTTCACGAGGTTCCAGAGGAAGACGGGTCTGCCCTTGAGTAGGTAGAATCCGTAGCCGGCGAAGCGTCCGCCGGAGGTGAGGATCATGCCCTCGGCCCCACCCTCGGGCACGGTGACCTCGGCGGTGATCGTGTAGGAGCTGTTGAGCAGAAACGGTGAGTCGCCTTGGGGAAGGCCGACCATCGGCCAAGTATAAACGAACTCGGTGCGCCCGGCGGTGATGTTCGGACGCGGGGCGACGATGCGGGCTGCGACGGAGGCGTCCATCGGGAAGACCTGGAATTTCTTCGCTTCCTCAATGAACATGGCCTTCATCTCCTTTACCTTGTCGGGGAACTTGTCGGCGATGTTCTGCGACTGACTAAAATCTTCGTTGAGGTTGTAGAGTTCAAGAGTCTGGTTGTTGAGTGGATCGGGATTTGCCGCGCCGAAGGCTTCCCATGGTGCGCGGTTGACTTTTGTGCTGAGGAACCAGCCTTCGTGGTAGAGCGCGTATTGGCCCATCATTTCAAAATACTGCGTGGTGCGGCGGGATGGGGCCTTGGCATTGGCGGCGTCGAAGGTGTAGGCGAAGCTGGTGCCTTCCATCGGGGCCTGCTTGATGCCGTCTACCGTGTCAGGTGCAGGGATGCCGGCCACGTCGAGGATGGTCGGAACGACATCGATGAAGTGCATGAACTGCTGGCGCAATCCGCCGGCGTCCTTGATGCGGGCGGGCCACATGACGGCCATGTTCTGGCGCACGCCGCCGAGCTTTGAGCCGTTCTGCTTGAACCATGAAAACGGCGTATCGAAGGCCCAGGACCAGCCGGCGGACATGTGGTTGTAGGTCTCCTCGGTGCCCCAGACGTCATACCACTTCATCTGCACGTCCACGGGGACCTGCACGCCGTTGAAGAACGCGACTTCGTTCGGCGTGCCGAGCGGGCCGCCCTCGGCGCTCGTGCCGTTGTCACCGTTGATGTAGATGATGAGGGTGTTGTCGAGCTTGCCCATGTCCTCGATGGCCTGGATGACGCGGCCGATTTCGTGATCGGTGTAGGCGGCGTAGGCAGCAAAAACCTCGACCTGCTTGATGAAGAGTTTTTTCTCCTCGGCGCTGAGTTCGTCCCACGGCTTGAGGATGTCTTTCGGCCATGGGGCGAGCTGGGTGTCGGGCGGGATGACGCCGAGCTTCTTCTGATTCTCGAATATCCGCTCGCGGAGTTTTTCGTAGCCATCGTCGAAGAGGTGCATGGCGCTGATTTTGTCCACCCATTCCTTGGTCGGATGGTGCGGGGCGTGCGTGCCGCCGGGTGCGTATTTCACAAAGAACGGCTTGCTCGGCATCGTCTGGTTGATGCGATTCAGGTAATCAATGGCGTCGTCCGCCATGCCGGTGATGAGGTTCCAGCCGGGTTTGCCGAGGAAGGGGTAAATCTGGGTCGTATTGCGGAAGAGGTTCGGCTGCCACTGGTTTGCGTCGCCTCCGACGAAACCATAAAAATACTCGAAGCCCATCCCCGTAGGCCACTGGTCAAATGGTCCGACCGCGCTCGCGGCGAAGGCGGGAGTGTTATGATCCTTACCGAACCACGAGGTCGCATAGCCGTTCTCGAGCAGGATGCGGCCGATGGTCGCTTTGTCCTCGGGGATAATGCTGTTGTAGCCGGGGAAGCCAGTGGACTGCTCGGAGATGACACCGAAGCCCACCGAGTGGTGGTTGCGCCCGGTGATGAGCGCGGCGCGACTTGGCGAGCAAAGCGAGGTCGAGTGGATGTTGTTGTAGCGAAGGCCCGCCTTGGCTACGCGGTCCATGGTCGGCGTGGGAATCACCCCCCCGAACGTGCTCGGCACACCGAATCCTGCATCGTCGGTAAGAATAACGAGGACGTTCGGTGCTTCTTTAGGCGGAACGATGCGTGGTGCCCACCAAGCCTTGGATTGGAGGGCAGCATCCTTGATCACGCCCCCGAATGCGGGCTGGGGCGCGGGGAGCTGGTTGCCGGGAATGGTGGTTGTGGCACTTGGAGAACCGGGGGCGCCGGTGGTCTGGATCGCGTCAGACCCAAACAGGGCTGTGGTGGCGAGAATCTGAGTTCCGAGGAGAAGGATGAATTTCCGGGTCATGGTGCCGAAAGCTACCTTTTGGCGCGAAAATGACTATCCGCTTTGTGCAATCTATGCTTGCGAGCGCAGACGGTGTGTTTTTTTATCCCAGCGAATCCATGAGTTCCATTTTTCCAGGCGGAGCGAAAATTGATGTGACAGCCGATTCCTATGAGGCGGCAGAGGCGATCGCCCTCCGGTGGAGCATGGAAACAACGCAATTGGAGCCGGGGCGGTATCACTTTTGCATTCAGGCCGTGCACACACCGCACCTCCAACTTGCTCGGTCTTGGCGCTCGCTCGGCACTCAGCTTTCCGGGAAAGTTCCCGAGGGATCGGTGGTGCTTGCGTTTTCGCTTAACCCCGATGCGCGGGTTCAGTTCCGCGGACAAGCAGTGCATGCGGGAGATCTGATCGTGCAGGAGGATACGCGAGGGTTGGATTTTTCGTTCATGGGAAAAATCGATATCATTTCAATCTCGGTGAGCCGTGCGGAACTGAACCGCCGGGCGCAACTTCACTGGGGCAAACCGTTCCCGAGCGACAGCCGAACCGGGTTGATTCGCTTTAAGAATGCGAAGACTTCGGCTCAGGCGAAGCTCAAGATCGCCCGTGCGCACGCGCAATGGTTAAAAATGGCGGAATTGCTGGCCCTGGATGGCCCGGCGCGGCAACTTGAAGACCTCGTTCTCGACGCCCTCTTCGCGCAACTTGAAGATCACACCAAAGCGCGGGGATCCGCAGAACGCCATCGCGCGGCGAAGCGGGCCGCAGCGTATATTTTTGACCACTGTCGGGATGATCTCTCGATGGCGCAACTTTGCCATGCCGTCCGTGCCACCCGGCGCACACTCCACCTAGGATTTGTCGAACTCTATGGAACACCTCCCATTAAGTATTTGCAATGCGTGAGGCTATGTAAGGTTCGCCGGGAGCTGACAAGATCCGAAAATGCGCACAAAAAAGTGACCAGTATCGCGACGACATGGGGGTTTAATCACCTCGGCCGCTTCGCCGGGGCATACCGTAAGTTTTTCGGAGAACTGCCGTCGGAACGCGACCTGCCAAGGAACGGAACCGCTCGAAATGATCGAGGTGGCGATTCCTAGACAAGATTTGCAGAATTTACAGAAGAGAGCGACGGGGGTAAGCTTTTCTGGCTATGCTGGCTGTTTCTGTCCACTTTGTGCAAGGCGTGCGGGGCGCACGCGTTTCGTTTTTGACACGCTGGCGATGTTTCCTTCTTCTTGCGCAGATGAAATATGTGCCTGTGCTTTTCGTGTGCCTGCTCGCTGGCTGCGTGAACCCGATCAATCCGCTTGGAAAGTTTGATCCGGCACCGAGGGTGTCGGGAGCGATCCCGGCCCCTACGACCTCTGAGAAATTTGCATGGGGGATTTCCACGGCGAGTTATCAGTATGAAGATCCTGCCGTGACTGCGGGCAAGCCAGAGTATTTTTCGACGGATTGGGATATCCTCGTGTCACAGGGCAAGGCCCCGCCGAAGGGCAATGCGTTATATTCATGGACCGAATTTGAAAAGGATCTGGAGGCATTGAAAAAGATCCGTCCGACGCACTACCGGTTCAGCATCGAATGGGCCCGAGTGGAGCCGCAGCCCGGTGTGTATAACGAAGAGGCGATTGCTGGGTACGTGCGAATGGCGCGCGAACTCAAAAAACTCGGGATAGAGCCGGTGGTTTGTTTGTGGCATTTCACATTTCCAGACTGGCTCTACAACAAAGAAAACCCAGCCGCGTCGAACTGGCTTCATCCCGCCGTGCGCGAGCGTTGGAATGCATACGTGAGCAAAATGGTAAAGGTCACGTCGCCTTATACCAAGTTCTACGCCCCACAAAACGAGCCAAACGGCCAGATCACCACAGCTTACATCGTGGGTCAGTGGCCACCGGCGATGTCGTTGGCATTTGGGCATTACTGGAAGGCGATCGACGCGAGCACGGGTATGTTCCGCGATGCAGCGACTCGCATCAAGGCGATCAAACCGTCCGCTAAAGTAATCAGCGTCGAGGCTCTACCGTGGTGGGAGCGCGCACCTCTCGATCCGGGCGGGCTGATTTACAATACGATGATTCATGGTAACACGGACCATCTGGACCGGATTTACGACGTGTGCGACATCCTTGGGATAAATTATTACTACTCTCAGGCGCCTGGGCCGGTTTCGCTCCTCGCAGGTCCTTCGATGCGGGGGAAGAAGTTCACCATGATGGGGTGGCGCATCGACCCCGATGGGCTTTACAAGGAAATCAAGCGCGTCGCCACTCGTTACGGGAAACCGATGATGATCACGGAAAATGGGATCGCGACCCGGGACGATGCCAAGCGCGAGTGGTACATGCAAAACCACCTCGCGGCCATCGGCCGGGCGATCAAAGACGGCTACGATGTGCGTGGATACTTTGCATGGTCGCTGGCGGACAACTATGAGTGGCACTATGGATTCAAGGCTACCTTCGGGCTTGCGACGATGGACCCGAAAACAAAGGTCCGCGTCCTGAAGCCCTCGGCTCACAAGTTTGCGAAAACGATCGCTAGCTATCCGACGGTCGGATCCGTGAAGTCGATTCAGCCACAAGAGAGCTTCTGACTCTCCAAATGTGCCGAAGGCGAGGGAGGCCGAACGCGTCTCTAGTTGGTAGTCGGCGGAGCGTCGGTCGGAAGGCGATTGACTAGATCTTTGATTTCCCCCTGCGTTTCTAGCGGGGCGATGAATGGATCATTGATGAGTCGCTCGACGGCTTGAGCCGAATCGAGGGCATGCGCTTTTCGAAAGGATTCGACTGCGGCAGTCACGTTGTCCTGCTGTAAATCAATCGCTGCCACGTCGAGCCATAAGTCAGCGGTGTTCAAGTTGACGGCGCGTTTGGCAGCGAGCGAGCGCGCTTGCGGTATTTCCTCAAGCTGAACGAGTAGATCAGTCATGAGTGACAGGAATTCATCTTTGCTCTCCAAGTGCGACTTTGCCTCTTCGTAGAGTGCAAGGAAGTCGTCTTGGTTGCCGTCGTCCGCAAGGAGTTTGACCGCATCACGGAACGCGGTAAACGAATCCGGATCGGCGCGATACGCGGCAATTGCGGCCGTGATTTTTGGGGCGGTCTCGCGTTTGTCATCAGCGAGCAAGAAGAGGGCAGCAGCATCAGGGCTTTTGGAATCCTGCGCAAATGCGCTTTGAGCAAGCAAAACAGGAGTTTCAAAATCGCCCTCTTTCCATAAAATCTGCGACAGGAATCGAATCGCCTCCAAGTTACCCGGCCACAGCGTTATTGCCTCGCGGAATGCCTGTTTCGCCTGCTCCATGAGTTTGCGGTGCTCATAAAGCCGGCCACTCGTCACACGCAGTTTTGAGAACGACCGCTGTGCATCAAAATCCTTGGCATAGGCAGGGTCGGCCAACAATTCGGACGTATAGTTCTTCCAAAAGAGCATGTCTGCCTCGACCGCTGCAGGCGGGATCTCGTTGATGGAATCGCGTGCGATCTCGTAAAGCATCCCGGACGGAATGGCATGATCGTAGGACCACTGCATGGGGTAACTTTCTTCCACGAAAAATCGGTGGTTTTCTTTGTTGTTCTCAAAAATCCATTTTGCGACTTCGCCATGAGTCCGGTCGGCTAAATCCCGGCGGTCAGATAGCTTCTTCTTTTCCTCCTGCAGTTGCTCTGCCTGCTTCGTAAGCAGAGCGGTAACGTCCGCGCGCGTGGGAAGTTTGAGGGCCGTTTCGGGATAGGTTTCATTGCGGTCAAGCCATTTTTCGAAGGCATTGGCGACCGGTGGGCGATCTCCATAGTGGTCGCGGATATACGATAGATACAATGGATCACCCGTTGCGTTTTGGGTGATGATGGAGAGGTCGCGTCGATCAAAACCGGGGTCCCGTTTTACCGATGGATCTTGCAGGCTCTCGCCGAAAATCATGTAAGTCGGCACAAAGCGCCCCGGATCGGTCCCGCCGAAAACGACGGCTCCCTCTGGCAGCGCCTGAAGCATGTCATAGCCATACTTCCATCCGAACCACCGGTTGCGTTGGCTGGCGCCGTCGGCGTTGAAATAGAGCGCCCACAGCGGCATCAGTGCAACGAGAAGGACTGAGAGTCGTCGCCATACCGAGCGAGTGCGCGGAATTCGCGAAATCAAGAACAACGCGCCAAGGCCACAAACCAAAGCAAAGATGAAATTCGTGTAGGTGTGGTACGGCATTTGGAGCCACCAACCAGCATTATCAGTCCGCGCTTTATCGATGGCGGGCTGCAAAAATGCGGCCAATGCAAAGCCGATCAGGATCACGTAATACCAAACTCGGCGGTCCAATGACTTGCCTACTAAGGCAAAGAGAGCTCCGAAAAACAAAATGAAACTCACCGGGGAAAAGCTAACGATGAGTTTTTCCCAGAAAAACGTGGCCCATAGGAAAACAGGATGCCGCTGTAGTTTTTGCTTTGGTTCCGCTGTCTCAGTTGCTGCAATCTTTGCCGATGGACCAGCCGTGCCCATTCCAACGACGTTGGTTAACACCCTCAGGCTTTGGTCTGAAAGAGAACCGGAATACTGTGACCGGTTGAACGACGCGAAAAATCCCTCGAGAGTCCGAGTGTACCCCCAATTCATGGGCGGATTCGTGGACGATGCGATCGGAAGATACGCGTAAGGGAGCATCCCTAGCGCCAAAATGAATGGAAGAAACGCGATCAGCCGGAAGTGCACGCGGAATCGACGAACCACCACAAACAAAACAAAGATCGGTCCAATTAGAAATCCAAACCGCAGCGCTGCTTTTAGCACGAGAGGATCGTCGGCAAGCGCAGCAAATCCCAGATATCCGAGCAGCGCCGCCAGCAGCGATCCCATGATCATGTCCGGCAGGATGTCCCGGCGGATCAGCAACGCCACGAGGAACGGCAATGGGATGAGAACAAGGCAGAGTTGATGATTGCTGAACGCCAACGCAAGCGTGAAAAACGTCCAGTAAATCGCACGGTCCGAGTTCGGATTCCGCAGCCAGACATACAGGCACAGAAAGAAAATGCCGACCAACAGCGCGTGCAGGGTGTAAACCTCAGCGATCACCGCCTGGGACCACATCGAGAAGCTGAATGCAAACGTGAGCGCCATCGATATCGCAACCACCGATTGCAAGAGTTCCGACGGGAGTTGCGTGTTGGCCAGCATCCATCGGCTGCTACTCCGCATCAATAGCGCCGCGAGTCCCGTCGCAAATGCGCCCAAGACACCACTCATGAGGTTGATTTCCCACGCTGCATTGCCAAGCGGGAGGAATTGAAAAATCCATCCGAGCAGCGTCCAAAGAGGATATCCAGTGGGATGCGGAACTCCGAAATGCTGGGCAGCCACGATAAACTCACCGGAATCCAAAAGCGTCACGTTCGGCGCCGTCGTCCAAAAATAGACCGCAAACGCCACCAAGGTCGCAATACCGGCGCAGATCCAATCCGCGCGCACAAACAATCGGGATTCGGTTCCAGACGACTTCATCTTTCAGACTCTCCGATTGGGGTGCTCGAACGCCCGCCGGCGCCCATTGATCGAAGCGTAAGCGCGATGATTGCAATCACCGAGAGCATCCACGACACGAGGCTTACAGTCATGACGACACCATACCAGCCGGGCGGGGAAAACGTGAAGACCACCTGCGACCTGCCCGCATCAAGCTCCACCGCCGGAAATGCACCGGACGCCCTCTGGACGCCCACGGGTACGGAGTTGATGGTTGCAGTCCAGTCGGGATGCCATGCCTGGCTGAGGACGAGGATGCCTGGTCCGTGATCGGACACCGCGCGGAACTCGACTGGTGAATCTTGAATGACCTCGACATTTTTAAAGTCACTAGTCGATCCCGGGTTCTCGGGTTTTTCAAGGACCTCGGGGGCCGACGGATCACCGATCAGAACGATGCCCAGCACCGCCGCTGCAAGGGCGTTTTCCGGCGTTGCGTTGGATGCGCGGATCGAACGCGATGAAAAGTATGCGGGAAACAAGGCGTTTGGGTTTTCGTAGATCGAGAAATGCGGGTTCTCAAATGGCTTTGGCATCCAAGAACTAAACCATGCCTCCCCGTCGCTGGTGAGGACTGTGTCATTCCGATCAATCAACACATGCGAAACACCTGCAAGTGCAAGATATGTTTGCAGCGATGCCAGCGAGTTGCCCCTAGCTGCCTCTAAGAGCGCCGTATTCCGAAGCATGAAATAATGTTGAATTGCCTCCGTGCTCAATGCCCGCTTGGATTCCGCCGGTATGCCTAAATAGAAATACCGTCCAGATAGTGCCGATACACGGCCCGCGGGTTCCGCATCGCGAAGGAACTCCGTTGCTTTTTGAAAATCGCGGTAAAGCGCGCTTGGTAGCCCGTTCGAAAAGAAACCCCGCGCATTGATGCTGGCATCCCAGAGCACAAAGACACAAACGGCTGCGGCCACGGCAATCCGAACCCAAGGAATGCGGATTCGTTTAAGGCAGAATGCGACCGCTATTCCGCCAGCGACTGACCACAGAAACGAACCGTTCAAAATCCAGAACGAATCCGGTGCCCTCAGGTTCGCGAAAAGCGGAATCCTCTCAATCCAAACAAATCCCGGAACGAGGTAATACACGAGCAGCAAGACCGCAAAAATCGCCATCCTCCAGCGCGCGGGACCTACGGCCCACCACAAAAACACCCCTGGTGCCACCAGCGCAAACCATGGCAGGGAGATGCTCCAATCCGGTAGGTTGAATGCCCCGCTCATGAGTTCAAAATGGCCCTGAATCACCGATCGGGGTCCGAGAGAAAGCCAAAAAATAACCAGCGTCAGCGCCAACATCGCCCGAAGTCCGACCGGGGCCGCAATTCGATTTTTCCATGTCGCCACAATGGTTCCGATCACCGCAACGAGCGGAATGATTCCCAGATAGTATCCGCCGCGGTCGACAGATAAGATCGGTGGCAAATTGCCGAAAAACTCACCGCCCCGGTCCAACCACGAGGCCGCCGATTTTGCCGAATACATTGCCTGCCATACGGAAAATGGACCGAGTTCGAACACGGTCATCAGGCGAAACTCTCTAAGCAACGGCAGCAATGGAAGCACCCCAAGAAGCAGAATGGCTGGGATCGCCCACATCGCTCCTTTGAGCAAGTGCATCCGTGCATCGGGACGACTCGCAAAGAGCCACAACGCAAACCCCGCAAGAGGCACTGAAAGGGTTGCGCCCATTTTGCTCCAGCAGAGGAGCGTCGCCGCAAAGCTCATCGCGAGGAGTAGCGAGTCTTTTAGACTGCCTGTCGTTGCCACTCGAAGCATCGCCCAAAAGGTGAGGGGAACGAGCGGAAACGTCGTTACAATCGTCATGTGCTCCTGCCAACCCAATCGCATGAGCAACTGTGGGCTTGTGAAGTAAAGTAACCCGATCAGCGAGCCCGTCCATCGGCAACGCGTGAACTCACAACCAAATGAGCGCGCCGCCAATGCACCCAATCCGAGAAGCAGAAGACCGCCCACTTTGAATGCCTCGACGTCCGGTAGCACCAAGCTCAGCAGCGCATACGGGACCAAAGAGGCCGCGTAGCTCAGCATCGCCACCCCGCTGAATCCCCCAAGAAAATCCCCGATCCACCAAGAGGGGGAATTTCCCTGCGCCCATTGCTCGCGCATCCATGACCACTTGCCGGCGTATGCGATCAATTCCTCGTGGGATGGGGTGAGCGGCAGCCACGCTGTCCCGAGACCGATTAGGCAGCCCGTCACGACGACGATGAACGCCGCGAGGGACGGATCAATGAGTCGGAGTGAGCTTCGTTGCGGGGAATTCAAATCGCGTGAAAGCACAACCGCACAACGCTAAAATGGCCAGTTAATTGATAGCAAGCGGTCGCCTTTTTCCTATCCCGTCGTGCGGAGTCCGCTAGCGATGGCATTGATCGATAGCAATACGCGAGGCAATAGGTCTTGCACCCGTTCCGGGTTGTCCGCCGTGCGCCACGCTTTCAATAGCTCGATTTGGCGGCTGTGCAACAAGCGCAGTGCATCAGCCCTCAATCCCAGTGTTTTGAGCATTCGAGGCCTGCGCGTTTCCAAGCTGCCTTGGAAAACCTCGTCCAACATGAAACGCGCACGCTCAAACTCCGTAACGATCTCGGCGAGAAAGCGGTCGCGACATTCGCTGTCGGGCACCAACTGGGCATACGCAGACATGATCTCCACATCGGCACTTGCGAGATTCGTTTCGACGTTTGCGAGGACGTAGTAAAGGACCGGGCTGTCTCGCAGACGATCCCTCATCGCGTGGAATAACGCGGGTTCTTTTTTGGACAACGCTTCCAGCCCACTACCCACGCCGTACCAGCCGGGCAGGTAAAAGCGCGATTGGTTCCAACTGAATACCCATGGGATGGCGCGCAGATCTGCCAACGTCCGTTTGCCGGTGCGTCGGGCTGGCCTTGATCCAATCCGTGTCATCTCAAGCGCATCAATCGGCGTGGCCGCGGAGTAGAAATCAATGAACCCCTCGGCCCTAACCAATCCGGTGTATGCCGCAGTGGATGCATCGGCGAGTGTTTCCCAGAGTTCGTCGGACTCGGTCTGAGCTGCAGGTTTTCCTAGGTGTTGTTCGATCGAAACCGCGGTCACACCCGCGAGAAGAAGCTCCAAATTGAACGCCGCAGTGTAGAGGTTAGCGTATTTCTGAGCAATCGTCTCACCTTGCTCCGTCAAACGAAAATCCCCCTGAATCGTTTTTTGCGGAAGCGCATCCAGAAAGCGATGCGTCGGACCCGCACCGCGGCTGATCGTCCCGCCACGCCCATGAAAGAAACGGATCTGAACCCCGGCATTTTCGCCCGCCTGGGTGACTTCTCGTTGGGCTTTGTGCAGTGCCCATTGGCACGCCATAATGCCGCAATCTTTGTTGCTGTCGCTGTATCCGATCATTACTTGCTGAATCGGTCGCGATGTTCTTGCCGGCATGCTGCGGCGCAAGGTTCGCTGGTGCTTCAAACTGGCAACTGTGACCGGATGCGCCAGAAATTCCGCAATCAGTCGCCCGCTTTGCTCAAGGTCATTCTGCGTTTCAAACAATGGCACGACGGGCAAATCGCAAACGAGCTGACCATCGATCCATTTTGTCAGGCCGGTCTCGCGTGCGAGGATATAGACCACAAGCAGGTCTGAGACCGAGCGTGTCATGCTGACAATCAGAGATCCGATTCCCTCGGCACCATACTCTTGGATATGTTTCCGAAGCACGCTGTAGCATCCGAAGACAGAGTCCGCCTCGGGTCCAATGTCGCTGTCATAGTAGAGAAATGGTCGTGGCGATTTGAGTTCTTCGCTCAGAAATTCCACCCGACGAGCTTCGTCCCAGTTTACGAAGTCAGCGCCCTCAAGCCCCGCCGCCTTCAAAATCTGCGAAACCGCGAGATCGTGGAAGTGGCTGTTCTGGCGAATATCCAATGCCGCAAGGTGAAAGCCAAAAACATCCAAGGCCCTGCGCACCGGCCAGACCGCGCTTTCCCCGATCCGGTTCGCACCAATGCTGACGAGCGAGGAGTTAAGCAGGTCGAGATCTTTATCGAGGCTGGCGGCAAAACGATAGGACTCCGCAGACTCGACGATTTTCGCGTTTTCGTCTCGCTGTTCCTGAAGCGGCAAGAGTGCCTTGATTGCCAGAACGTATTGACGCCATGGCTCATCGGGAAACTGCGCTTGCAGCTTCTCACCGCGGTCGCCCAACGCAATCAGCAACTCAGAAAGCCGTGTCAGAAACGCATCCGGTGGCTGCTGGATGGTCATCGAAAGCGGGAGCTGAGCAGCCAGCGTTTTGAGCTCCCGATCGATCACGAGTAACGCACTGCGCCGCAGTTCCATGAGGGTGTCGCGCGTCACTGCCGGCGTCACAAACGGATGGCCATCCCGATCTCCACCGACCCATGTGCCAAAACGGATGCGAGGCCAGTTGTCATGCGATGCAATCTCGCTGGCTGGAAATCCTGCATCTGCCCATGCATCGCGCAGCTGCGTGTCGAGAACCGGAAGGGCTTTAGGGAAAACGTCCCGAAGGTGAAAAATAATCCCGGTCCGCTCTGTAGCGATCTCCGGTTTGGCATTAAGAATTTCGCCCGAGCGCCAGAGCCGCTCTAACGATACGGTTAAATCCTCTGCCAGTCGCCGACGATCCGCCGGGGATGCACTTGGGTTGTCCATGGACTCTAGCAGGCCAGTGAGGTGACGATGCTGCGCGAGCACGGCGGGGCGTTTAGATTCGGTCGGGTGTGCGGTGAGCACTGGTTCGACCCGAACTCCTGGGAAAAAATCAGCGATATCCTCAGGGCTAAACCCCTCCTCCTTGAGCCGGTCCAGGTAATACGGCCACGTTCCCGGATTCTTGCGTGCATCGCCTGATGCTTCACGCAGACGTCGGGTGCGCGTGGATGCCGCTTCCTCGACCATATTCAACAGCTGGAACGCGATTGAATGTGATTGCTCGATAGCGGGTGAGTTGGTTGCGTCGGTTACGCCCGATTCACCGCCCTGCCACGGTAGCATTGCAGCCGCGTCGGTTTCGCCAAGGTTTTCGAGCACCTGCCGAAACGTATCTATAAGCGTTTTGATGTCCGAATCGATTTTCGCGAATCCGGAGGCGATGTAATCCGAAGTGTTTTTATCCCGTTCCACAGTGGTTTTCCCTTTATTTTTGGCGAGTTGAACGCAGACCACGCGGTCACGCAACCCCGATTGTATAAAATCAGTAGATTTCTACCGGTGATCGCTTTCCATCCTCAGGACTGCGCTGGTTTGCAAGCTCCTCTCCGAGCGTCGCAACGCGCAGATCCCACACCTGCTCGTCCAGCATGCGGTGCGCGGATTCGGAGAACGGATCAGGTGCCACCATGTGCGACTTGAATAATGCCACGTTCTCCATCGCGCGGTTCAAGATGTTTTGACCGACCGATTGAATCGCCTCCAACGCCTGGCGACCGGTCTCGATGCGGTGACAAATCATCAAAAGGTCATTCCCGGCCTGCAGGCCAAGGCGCATGGTTTCATCAAATCCGTAGTGATTTAAAATTGCACCCATATCGAGGTCGTCCGTCATCACCAAACCCCGGAACCCCATGTCGTCTTTTAGCAAGCCGTTGATGATCGCTGGAGCCAACGACGCAGGCAGGCCCGATGCATCCAAGCCATCTACCGAAATATGCCCGATCATCATGCTATCGACCTTGTCCGCAAAATGCCGGAACACGGCGAGCTCGAATTCCTCCATCAATTCCTTGGATCGCGCCAGTCGTGGCAGCTCGTGGTGCGGGTCCATACCAGCCGATGCGTAACCGGGAAAATGTTTGCCGCAGCTCAGGATGCCCGTGCTCCGGAGTCCGTCATTGAACGCGCCTGCCAGATCGATGACCTGCTCGACCGTCGTCCCGTAGCATCGTCCGCGCAACGAGTTGTCGGCTTCGTCGTCAAACGAAATATCCAACACGGGGCAGAGATCCAGATTGAATCCGAAGAGCCGGAGCAAACCGCCGGTGATTTCGCCGTGACGGGTGATTAGCGCGCGGTCTCCTTTTTGTCGCAGCTGCTGGGCATTCGGTGGCTCGTGACCCAGGAGCTTCAACCGCGAGACCCGCCCGCCTTCTTGGTCAATCGTGATAATCGGCTCCACCGCACTCACATCCCGGAGGTCATCGATCAACTTGCGCAATTGGGTGACGGACTGGATGTTCCTGCCGAATAGAATGAACCCGCCCGGTTGCAGATCCTGAAAGAGTCGTGCCGTATCTGGATCCAGCTCAGTGCCGGGAACACCCAATAATAAAAGCTGGCCGGGATGGTGTGCTTGCATATTGCGTCAGAGACGAATCATATTCCGGTATGACAGTGGAAGCGAAAAAGTATCCAACACGCATGATTAACGACGGGCGAGACGTGTCATGAGAATCGGACTGTATGGCGGGTCATTCGACCCGATTCATCACGGGCATCTGATTCTCGCCCGCGAGGCGATGGAGCAGTTGTCGCTGGATCGTGTCGTTTTCATCCCAGCTTTCGTTTCCCCGTTCAAACAAGAATCCAAGCCGGCTCCGGCCGCACTGCGACTCGAAATGGTGCGCGCCGCAATTGCAGGAGAACCGGGATTCGATTGCTCAGATCTTGAAATCCTGCGCAAGGGCCCATCGTATTCCATCGACACGGTGCAGACGTTTCGGCAGAAATTTCCTGACGCTACCATCCATTATCTGATCGGTGATGATAACCTGCCGCTCCTGCACAAATGGCATGAAATCGACCTGCTCCGGGAGCTAGTCACATTTGTCGTGTTGTCCCGCAGTGCCATTCAAGCACCAGACGGCATGCCCGTGATCAAGCGGTCAGTGGACATCTCATCGACAGACATCAGAAATCGGATTGCTTGTGGCCGCTCAATCCGTTACCTCCTACCCATGAGCGTTTCTCTCCTGATCGATAACAACGGGCTGTATTTGAATGAATGAGGCCGAGTCCTTGGCGCGGGCATGCGCTGCTGCGGCCGCCGACAAAAAAGCAGAGGACATCGTGGTTCTGGATCTGCGCGGGATTTCAACCTTCACCGACTTTTTTGTAGTTTGCAGTGGCACATCGGATCCGCAGATCAAGGCGATCTCGTCGGGGATTCGCACCACGATTCGCGAAAAATTCGGCAAGGGCCCTTTTGCAGAAGACGGGTTACCATCCAGCCGCTGGATCGTGGTCGATTACGCACAAGTGATCATTCACATCTTTCATACCGAGTCGCGCGACTTTTATTCATTAGAAGACCTATGGGGCGATGCACCCCGCTTGGAGATCGCGTTTGACTAACCATGGACATCGTCGAGGAAGTTGACATCGCATGCCCCCAGTGCGGGGAGACATTTTTCATCGAAGTCGAAACCACCAACCCCCGCTGGGAATCTATTGAAGACTGTGCGGTCTGTTGCCGTCCGATGACAATTGTTGTCCTGTGCGAACCCGGCGTGGTTGTGGAGATTCGGGTGACAGCTGCTTGATTCTCCGGCACCGGATTTTACCCGCCAAACGCGTCGTTGAGCTGGTTTTCGATATTCGATCGCAACCGGCTCACAAATCCTAGTGTGAAGTCCACGAGGTCCGATGGGTCTTTTCCAATAAGCGGACTCAAATCCATCGCAAAGGCTGCGTCTGTCATGCCATCGCCGCGATGCGAATCGAGCAGCGTGGCATTGGCTTTCCGACGCCCCGCTACCGCAAGGTCGTATCGTTTCCCTCCAGCAATCTGGGAATCGAATACCCCGTTGAGCGCGGAAGCCAAATGGCCGTGGCCGCTCACGTCCATCACCACTTTGTCCGCGTCGTCCATCCAGTCGAGACCACGCCACATCTCGCAACCGTAGAGAGCGGATGGTCTGTCGGTGGATGGTAAACTCTGAATCGCTGCAAGCACGGCAACCAGCACGCGAACGTGCGTTGCATGCTTATCGGCGGGGTTGTGCGTGTAGATGACATCCGGCTTTGCCGATGTAATCAGTTCCCGAAGATCGGAAACAATGGGCGTTCCGAGCGGGTGGCTGATTGATGCGCTGGGATAGTTCAGCTGCGCGATGAACGAATACCTGCCTATGTCGGCCGCCTGTCTCTGCTCCCGCATACGAACTTCGCAGAGGTCTTCATCAGACATCTCCGCATACGGACCTGTTCGAGAACTTCCCGCTCCATCCGTGCAGATGATGCCACCAAACCAGCGCTCATTTGAGTGCAGGCATGCGGCAATCCCATGGAATGCCATGAACTCCAAGTCGTCCTGGTGCGCGCCGATGCCGAGGTGTGTGGTCCGGGTGAGGGCGGGTCCCCGCTCCATGCCATCCGGAACATGAAAATCGGGCGCGGGCATCACCTACTTGTAAAGCGGACCGTAGTTTGCACAGGCCCGGAAGTCAGCACCCTCAAGGTCTGCGGTGCCGAACAAATTCCATGACGCTGGACGAAACACGCGGTCTGCGCTGACATTGTGCATGTAAACTGGGATGCGAAGCATGGATGCGAGCGTGATGTAAAGGTGGCCGACATGGCCGCAAGTCATCACGCAGTGGTTTGCGCCCCATTGGTTCATGACATCGTAGGTGCTGCGAAATGCGCCAGTTCCGGTGAGTCGTGGTGCAAACCACGTCGTTGGCCAAGTCGGGTTGGTCCGCTGGTCCAAGGCGTCGTGCACATCCTCGGGAAGCTCGACGGTTTCACCTTCGGCGATTTGCAGCGCAGGCCCGAGCCCCCCTGCGAGGTTGAGCCGAATCATTGTTGCCTTCATTCCGCCGCGTGTTTTGAATCGGGTGCTGAGCCCGCCGCCGGGGAAATATTCGGTCATCGATGGATGCCATGTCGTTGCTCCGAGACACGCCTTCACTTCGTCATCAGTGATTTCCCAAAATGCCTTCATCACTGGGTTACCATCGGCGTCCGACTGCTCACCGGTGCCATCCAGCGCCGCGGGACCGCTATTGATCAGGTGGAGCAGACCGTCGGCAACGGCTGGGTGGGAAAATGCTCTGCCGCTGGCGGACGCAATCGCATCCACGCTCCAATACGTGCGCAGATCCGCAAAAATTTGTGCGGAGTTAGTGAGCAACCATCCGAAAAGCATGCCCGCGCCGTTAAGCGCATCATTCTCTGTCGCAACAATGAACGGTGCCCGCTTGCCATTCCAGTCGAAGCTCGAATTGAGAATCGCCTCAAGGAAATCGCCATTCGGAAAATGATCCGTCCATTGGCGTTGTCCTTGGAATCCGGATGCAATCGCAAAATGCCCGCTGGCTTGCTCGCCGAGGCCCATTTCTGCGAGCTTCGGATTGCCGACCATGAGATCCCGCGCGATGAGCGTCATCTTTACGGAATCTTCCCATTCTTTATCGATCTGCTCGCGGGTGCGTTTGCTCGACTCGCCGTTGTAGTCTTTTCCTTCCGGGCAGTTTTCTTTCACCCAGGCAAGGGCGCGTTGATACTCCTCCGGATCGTATTGCCCCTTGTGCATGCGCCCGGTGAACTCGGACATATCGATCGCCTCGACCCGCATGCCGAAGTATTTTTCCCAAAGCGAGGATTCCACCACGGAACCAGCGATCCCCATGGATGTGCCGCCCATGGAAAGATACGCTTTGCCGCGCAGGATGGCGACTGTAAGGCCGCAGCGGGCAAAGGTAAGGAGTTTTTCGCGCACGTCGGCCGGGATATTTTTGTTTCCAGCCGATTGCACATCGCGTCCATAGATTCCGAATGCAGGCAGACCTTTTTGGGTGTGGCCGGCCAGTGCGGCCGCGAGGTAAACGGCACCCGGACGCTCGGTTCCGTTGAACCCCCAAATCGCCTTCGGCACGTGCGGGTCCATGTCCATGGTTTCGGATCCGTAGCACCAGCAAGGTGTGACCGTAAGGCTGACACCCACGCCTTCACGGCGGAACTTTTCCGCACAAGCTGCAGCCTCCGCCACGCCGCCAATCGTGGTATCCGCAATCACGCATTCCACAGCCGATCCGTCCGGGTATCGCAGCTCGGATGTGAGCAGAGCTACGACCGCACGGGCCTGCTCCATGGTTTGATCTTCCAGGGATTCGCGCACGCCACCGAGGCGGCCGTCGATCGTTGGTCGGATTCCGATTTTCGGAAATGGGGAGGTGTGAGGTTGCATAGGTTGAGTGAAAAGTTTGACTGCGCGGGGAAGTAAGTCGTCAACTGACGACGTGGCCGCTGTGCTCGGCGCGCTAATTCATCGAAAACGGGCTATACGTCGACTCCTCGTAGGCGGAGTCATAGAAACCGTCCACGACGGGCTCGTTGTAGCCGAACGGCTGCTCGTCCTGATAAAGCGGGGAATTGTAGTATTGATCCGATTGCTGTTTCTGCGTGCGGGCAGCGGCAGCAGGTGGATTGTAGGCGTAGAGCCCATCGGTCTCAGACAAGTAGTGAACCACTTCGGATGAAGCACCCGCGGCCGTCAATCCATCCATCTGCGATGCCGTGAAATTGTAAACTTTCTCCGTGCTCTGGAGGTAGCTCACGATGATGTGGCTTGGAACTCCAGCGCGGACGAGCGCGACAATGTCGTTGTATCCGAGCGCTTGGCCGCCGTAAACTTTTTGGTAGGTTGCGCCCGTAACCCCGTGGGAGGTGAGGGAGTCCGTGATTTGGGAGTCCACAGCAGGTCCTGAGGCACACCCAGTAATCAAAAGTGTGAACACGGTGGCGACGCAGGCAACGAGTGAACGGGAGATCAGAATCATGCTTATGGCATAGTCGAATCCCCCAAGGTCGGCAATGACTTTGATCCGATTTCTCCTGTGTCAAACCCCATCCAAACGAATCGCACGGGAGTGAGAAATTCGAGAATCGAATCACAACGCGGTAATTAGATTAAAATCGCTTGCCACCGCGAGTTAACACAGCTACTTTTCCGTTCCGTTTTTGACCTACCGGGTTGGTAGCTCAATGGTAGAGCAGTGCCCTTTTAAGGCATTGGTTGAGGGTTCGAGCCCCTCCCAACCCACTCCCCTTTTTACTCTGTAATCCGCATGAAATAAGCCTCTGCGGGTTTTTACGTGTCTCGGTATATGAATCACCTAGAAACACGATAAACGGTTAAAAAACACCAAAAACACGTTTTTTTTGGCAGCGAAATGGCAGCGAAATGGAAACAGAATTACTTCGTTTTGATCCTGAAACCGGATGGCTGCGGTATGGAAAACGGGATGGCAAAAATACTTTTGCTGCCATCTGCTGCCAAAAATCCACAATCCAGAAAGCAAATTTCCTTACCCGGTCGCGTGGCGTGTGGTTCCTTTACTTATTCGCTGCTCCAACGGCGAATCGATAATCTCACTTTCCGATCAACTACACTTCGACCACGCAGCGGTGTGGCAGAAAGGTGCCCCCCAAGCAGCGGCAAGGTGCTTCCTAGCGCCTCGCATTTGCGGCAAACCAGCGCATGTTGAAATGGGTCGCTTGACGCTCAACCCCCGATCTGAAAGAATTTTCGAATGCTATCTCCTGCTTCCAGCTTCAAGCTCAGGAGTAACGCCCCGGAGGGCCATGAGCGGTTTCTCATTAGATCGTTTCGAACGGGCGATTGTCGGTAAAGTCATTGGTTATGACGATTTTCCAGCTCACCAGCGAAGCCGTCAGACAGAGTCAGGAACTTACCTTCGACTACAAGAAACTCGACTCGACGAAATACGATCGCCGCACCCTCAAACCCTACCACCTCGCCTGCGTTCAGGATCAGTGGTATGTCATCGGACATTGCCTGAAGCGTGACGCCCTCCGCACCTTCGTCCTGGCCCGGATGAAAAATGCATCGCTTGGTTCAGTCACGTTCGAGCGCCATGCCAACTTCTCCATCGAAAAACATCTCAAAGACAGCTTCGGCGTGTTCTCCGCCAAAGGCACCCACACCGAGCTGTCGATGAGGATGATGGGCGTCATGATTTGCGGTCTCGGGATTCCCTCAAATCGATCTTCTCAACGTCACCGGCCTCGATTTCGTCATTACTTGTGAAATCCAGTGTGCCGAAGCTCGCCACCAGCCCCTGAACGCGCTGCTGACGATTGAATCCCTCCAGTGCCTTTATCACCGCCTCCCGTTTCGTCTTCGCGTTGGTGAAGCGCATGGCATCCGCCAACGCCGCATCAGGAATATCAATTGTGGTCTTCATGGAATCCATCTGCACGATAGAATGATCTCGCTCAATGCGCAATTGGGAGGGGATTAGGCGAGATCGGTGCATTTGGGCTTCCGCAAAATCCTGAGATTGGGGTCAGTTCTTCCGTAGTGCCATCAAGCAGAGTTGATTCACGAGCCAGCCGAGCGGGGAGCTTCCAATTTAGGGCATTTTAACCGCAGAGAGTGCAAGGAACCCAGAGTTTGTGAATTAACCCCTCTGCGATCTTTGTGATCTTTGCGCTTCGATTCCTACAATTCATGGGGTCGCAAAGGATAGAGCACTCACTCGCACGGGGGTGGGGGTTACACCCCATGGCACTGTATATGAACTCGCGTAAGGTTGGCTTATGAAAACAACAAATATCTGCCTTCTCGCACTCACCGGATCGCTCTTCCTTACCGGCTGCATCAGCGTCAAGACGCAAAAAGAGCCTACTGCCCGCGTGACTCGAGTCACGGAAGAAACCACCGTGAAATATCCCCGTTCGACTACCGTGGAAACCCAAACCACCCGGAGCTACTGACAATGTTATACACCTTCGCGGTAATCCTAATCATCCTGTGGCTGCTCGGTGTTGTCACCGGCTACACCATGGGGGCGTTTGTCCACATTCTTCTGGTGGTTGCCATTGTGATGATCTTGGTAAACATCATTTCCGGACGGCGCCCGCTCTGAGCGCCCACCCACACGGGTCTGCGGATCGCCGGGATAATGGGGGGATGGCGAAATCTGGTGGTGGCACTCCTCGAAAGAGTCCGGAGACGGGACTGGGGCTAATTGCTCAGACTCCGTGAAGCATGCGTTTTGCGGTGAGCGCCGCTTCGATGGCTCCGAGTGGAAGGCAGTTGATGACATCCGTTTTTGACAACCAGCCTTTGCGGGCGGATTTGATTCCGAAGACCAAATCCTGGAGCCCGTGGATCGAGTGAGCATCCGGGTTGATGGCGCAGCGCACGCCTTTGGATTTCGCGAGCGGCCACCAGCGCCAATCCATGTCGAGACGGTGTGGGCTGGCGTTGAGTTCGATGATGGTGTGCGTCTCGGCGGCGGCGTCGATGATGGCTGGAAGATCCACTTGGTAGGCGTCGCGCTGGGCGAGCAGGCGTCCGGTGACGTGGCCGAGCATGGTGACATACGGATTGTGCATGGCCCGGATGATGCGGGCCGTCATTTGTGCTTCGGGCAGAGTGAATACCGAATGCACGGATGCGATGACAAAATCCAGCGTTGCCAACACATCGTCGGGGTAATCAAGCGAGCCGTCCTTGAGGATGTCGCACTCGACGCCGGCGAAGAGTTTGAATCCGTCGAACGTGGCATTGAGCGCGTCGATTTCTGCGCGTTGGTCGGCGAGGCGGTTCGCATCCAATCCGATTGCCTGCACCGAGCTTTTGCTGTGATCGGTGATGCCGAGATACGTCAGGCCGAGGGCTTGTGCTGCGGCGGCCATGTCAGCGAGTGACGCCCGTCCGTCGCTGGCCGTCGTGTGGGCATGGAATGCCCCGCGCAGATTCGGCCAATCCACCAACACGGGCAGCGTGCCATTTTCTGCGGCGTCAAATTCGCCGAGGTTTTCGCGCAGTTCCGGCGGGATGAACTCCAATCCGAGCGCGCGGTAGATCCCGGATTCCTCGTAGATCTCGGGGATCGTGTCGGCGTCTGGTTTGATTGCCGAAAACCGGTATTCGTTGAGTGACCATCCGCGTTCGAGCGCCCGCGAGCGCATGCGGACATTGTGTTCCTTGCTGCCGGTGAAATAGTTCAGCGCAAATGGGAACTCTGCCGACGTGACCACGCGCAGGTCACACTGCAACCCGTTTTTCAGTCGGATGCTGGATTTGGTTGCACCCTTCGCAATGATCGAATCGACGAGCGGATGTGCGACGAACGATTCCATCACCCGATCCGGAAACCGGCTTGCAACCAGCATATCGAGGTCATGCACCGTTTCCTTGCCGCGTCGAAAACTTCCGGCCACGTCGGCGAGGGAAACGTCGGGGTGCGCGCGCAGGTCGTCCAGCAACTCGCTTGCGAGCGCCATCACGTCGCCGAGCAGAAACTTCCCGACGTTTTGTTGTTGGTGTGCGATGGACTCGAGGAACTTGGCGGCTGACTTTTCTCCGAATCCGTCGAGCGCAGCGACCCGTCCGTCCCGGCAAGCCTGCTCCAACTCCGGAATCGAGGAAATCCCGAGGTGATCCCAGAGCGCTTTGATCTTCTTGGCTCCCAGTCCTTGAAGATCGAATAACGTGAGGATGTCGGGTGGAAACTCGGCGCGGAGTTTGTCGTAGAACGGGAGGGATCCAGTTTGGATGAGCGTGGTGAGCTTTTCCGCCAGTGCCGTGCCGATGCCATCGAGTTCGCCGAGTTTCCCGTCGGCCGCGAGCTGTTTCAGGTCGGCCGTCGTCGTTTCAATCGTTCGCGCACCATTCACGTAGGCGCGGATTTTGAATGGATTTTCCCCCTTGATTTCGAGGAGGCGTGCGATGTTTTCGAGCGTCTCGCAGAGCGTATCGTTGGTCATGAATCGCAGATCAGGGTGCGTAGGTGGCGCAGCGGTTACGCCATCCGGGCAGCCATTTGGCTTCATTTCTCGCGGGCGGCGAGTTTTTCACCCGATTGGTAAGCACCTGCTCCGAGGCGCGGGAGAACGCTGGCAGTGGCGGGCCGGCTGGCATCGATTCCAGCACTTGAGAAAGCCCCCATCCTTCGCCCTGATAGCGCTCGGTGGGCGAAATGCCTTCGCCTTTGAAATTGACGTAATCAATCAGGGCATACATCCCAAGCGGCTCGGCAGCGACGCGGTAGAAGTTCTCACGGATCTTCTCGCGGGACTCCGGCGGGGCGGCGGCAAGCATTTTCGGCAGTGCCTGCTCAAGGCGTAGCGCCGCAAACCGGGCCTGCCACGGCACCGTGGCCGCCAAAAACTTCCGGAGATCCTGCATTTTCGCTGATTGAAAGTCCGCCATGAATTCCGCGCGGGTATTCCATGGGCATGCCCCACCTTTGGCGAGCCATGCCGGCATCTCGACCGAGTTCTTTTTAAGCCATTCGATCAGCTTCGGAAAACTCTCCTCGAACGGGCCACGCTTGCCGTCCACATACCAGATGAAATGGCCAATGCCCAAGGATGCAAAATCCTCGCCTTTGTTCCATGAAGTCAGCCCATCCACGGTGCCGGCGCATTCGTTTTTCCAGATCTTTTGGCCAATCGCCTTCGCTTGTGCGTCGCTGAGTCGCACGGTTTGGGCCTCGGCGCTCCAGAGCAGCGCGGCGCTGATTGCAAGAAATAGGATCTTCCTCATTACGGGCAAAAAGTAGCGGTATTCGCGGATGATGCCAGCATCGTTTCAGTCGTCAGGGCAAAGGCATTTAATGATTGGCTCGCGCCAAGATCGCCAAGGTCGCCAAGACCCACCTGCCACGGGAAGTCATTCGGTGGATCACTTTTGTGGGGTGTTTTATGCGAGAGGTGCGATCTTCGGCGGTTGCTGCATCTGCTGGGCAAGCGTGAATCCCTCGATGAGTTCATCTTGGTGCATTGACGCCCACTCGATCACCAACCCCAACGCTCGGGGAGGAATATGTCCCTCCAGAACGGCGAGACGATGAATGTCTATGACCGCAGCGAACTCGCCGTAAAGCGCATGAAAGTGCGGCGGTGGATGATCACCGAAATAGATTTGAATAATGATTCCGTAGAACCTCGATACCTCAGGCATGAGCTACAATGTGCTTCAGAGCAGGAAATAGTTCCTCAGGCTCTTGGCCGGTGGCCCTCAAATACATCGAATCTGGGCACAGGTCCAAGTCCCCAGGCCAATTCAGCGCGCCGTAGTCCGTAACTGTGACCTGATCAAAGACTCCTGGCTTCAGCCATGCCTGAAATACACCTCTTCCAGCAATGTCAGATAAATCGACCACGCCATTGGTTCCATCAGAAAAAACCAGACGCAATCGAAAATCCGGAAGTGGATCAGCGGCCAATATTTTCATCACTCGAAGCTACGCAAAACATCGCGATTGTCGATGTTTTCCCGGCCTCTGCCCCAGATGTGTCAATGTGAATGACCGACCCCTTCACTGTCCAAACTTCGTCAATCGCTGGATCCGGGTCAAACTGCTTTTCGGATGAGTGCGACGATGCGATCTCCGGCGCGGAGTTTGGTATGGAGCGGGGGGTGTTGGCTGTTTGTGCCGTCTTGGTGCCGGATGGTTAGGATGATGCAACGACCCTTGATGGCATCGACAAATGTGCTCAGCGGCGCCGTGTCGAGGTGGCTTCCGCTGGGAATGGGTATCTCGTCGATGTCGACGCCAAGCTCCTGAAGATCGTCACGGAGAAAGGCAACGGCGGTGGATGGCAATGGCGGCGACTAGGACAAGGATAACCACGGCGGCGGTGCCATTTTCCGGAACGACGGTGTAGTTCAGGTAAATGTCGCTGCCGTTCTGGTAGAGAGCGAATGATGCTGCGGACCGCTCGGCGGAGAGAAGGACTCCATTTTTGTCGAGCCATGTCGAGGGGGCACTCAGGCCAAGGTTTGCAAAGGATGTGATGCTGCCAGAGATGTCGTAAACCAGCCATCCGCTGGTGCCCAGTTTGTCTGTGTCCCAGAACGAGTTTGTCCAATCCACGTTGATGGCAAAGTCGAGTTGGAGAGTGGTTAGGCCTTCAAAATCCACGTTGCTGGCGACATTGATGCCGTCGTAAGCAGTTCCCCGGGTGCCGATGGCGTTGGCTTCCAGTTCCCACTCGATGGTCGAGAGGCCCCCGGAGTAAGTCAGATCGCCATCAACGGTCTGGATGCCGGGGCTGGTGCCCGGGGACTGGTTGCCGAGCACATTCACATTGCCAGTAACGATGCCATTACCGCCAAGCGTGGCTCCCGCAGCGACCGTCATATTGCTGTAGAGGACGGTGGCGATGTTGAGTCGGCCTGCGCTGATTGTGGTGCCACTGATTGTGGTGAGCGTGGTGTTGAGCGGACGGTCAAGCGTCCACGTTCCTGCGCCCTGCTTGACGAAAGAACCGAAAAAGGTGGATGTCCCGGTGACGGCGGCGGAGTAGGTTTGGTTGCCGGGGCCATCAAGGATCAAGGTCGTGGATTGGCTGGGGCCTGCGTAGAGATCGCCATCGATGACGCCGCCTGACACGAGCGTCACGGTATTCGCGTGGTTCTCCATGATCACTGAGCCTTGGATGGTGCCCGAGTTGGTCAGGTTGCCAGGACCGCCTTGGATGAGGACGCCATAGCCATCGCTACCCGCTGTGCCGGAGGTGGAGTTTCCACCGGCTCCCGCGAGGATCGAAGCGCCCGTCTGATTGACCACCGCGCCGCCGCCTTGGAAGAAAACGCCATTGCCGCCATTGCCGCCGAAGGACGAGCCACCTTCGCCGGGGTTGTTGCCGCCCGCGCCGGCTACGATGGACGCTCCAGTCTGGTTCGTGAGCGTGCCGCCGTTGTTGAACGAGACACCGTTTCCGCCATTGCCGCCGTTGTTGTCGGAGGATTCTCCGCCGCCTCCTCCGACGATGGAAGCACCATTCTCGTTCGTCAGGGTGCCGACGCTATTGAAGGCAACGCCATCGGCTCCATTTCCGCCGCCGAAGATGGACTGTGCGCCGCCGCCGCCGGTGATGGTGCCGTTCCCGTTGGTCAGTGTGCCGACGCCGTTGATAAAAACGCCATTGCCGCCGTTGCCACCGTTGTTCCCATTGCCTCCGGTGATGGTCGCGTTCAGGTTGGTCAGCGTGCCATTTGCGTTGAAGGAAACGCCGATGCTGCCATTGCCGCCAAAACTATTTGGCCCATTGCTGGCGTTGATGGACGCGCCATCCTGGTTGGTTACCGTGCCATCTCCCAAAAACGATACGCCCATGCCGCTATTGCCTGCACTAGCACCCGCTTGATTGGTTCCGCCGGTGATGGACGCGTTTTGGTTGGTCAGGGTGCCTGTGGAATTGAAGAGGACCGCCGTGCCGCCCCGGCCGCCGCCCAGGCTGCCGACTCCCCCACTGCCGCCGCCGATGGAGGCTCCGGTCTCGTTGATCAGCGTGCCATTTGCTCCAAAAGAAACGCCGATGCCACCATGTCCCCCGACGTCTCCACCACCGCCCATACCGCCGACGATGGATGAACCCGTCTGATTGGTGAGCGTGGCGTCCGCTCCGAGGGAAATGCTAGTGCCACCGGTGAGCCCAAAACCTGCCGCAGCAGCCACTTCCACGGTGGACGCTTCGAGGACAAGGGAGGCGGCGACTGGAATTTCCAATACTCCGTCGCCGGATAAACCGGTGAGATGGTAGGTCTCTCCCGCAGCAACAAAGAGCAGCGTCCCATCGTTGGTGACCGTGCCGTTGCCAATGTCGGTAGTGAGATTTAGCGAGGCACCCGCGTTATTGGTGAGCGTGAACGGATCGGTCCGGCCAAAGGCACTGAAATCATGACTGCCGGATTCGTGTGTGAGGTTGACCAGCGAAACCCCACTCAGGATTAAACCCATCGTCCCCGCCGTAAAAGCCTCGTCACTGAGCGCCATGTTCTCGCTTTTTCGGGCAATGAGTGTCGCCGGGATGGCACCAGTGTTGATCAGGATGCCCTCGCTGCCAGTGAAACCGGAGTAGTCGAACGTGTTGCCACCGCTCGTTGAGATGTCTCGCACCTGATTGAGGAGCCCACCCCCGGAGACGAGGATCGGTGACGTGAGGCTTGCGCTAAATGGAACCCCGCCCTCCAACCTCACAACTTGCTCGGACCTTTCAAACGTAATCGCGAGGCTGGTGACTGGCCAATACGACGTTGGGTGAAAATCCGATCCGCGAACCTCGAGTTGGTTGGGATCTCCGGTAATCACTATTGCTTCGTTTTTATCCCGCGCACCCAGATCGATTTGCAACTGACCGGAGTAAAAATTTACCGAAATCGGGTGCGCCACGACCGGCGCGGGCTGCAAGACCAGTATCGTCAGCGCAAGGAGAAAGATCGATCCTGACCGGCGGGCAGTCATGTTCAAGGTCGATTTGCTCAAAAACGGGACGAGATGATTCATTATGGGTGGTTCTTCTGCCTTCTGTCGTTGGTCCTTTTGCAATGGGTGTCACTTAAGCCTCTGTTACATCTTGTCAACTAACAATCGTGCGCTTTCTCATGATCCGAATTTGAACGAGGCACTCGGGCGATATTTGAAGGCAAAAACCAGCGTCGGCATTCCTGCTTAAACTGCCTTTCGAATGAGTGCGACGATGCGATCTCCGGCGCGGAGTTGGGTATGGAGCGGGGGGTGTTGGCTGTTTGTGCCGTCTTGGTGCCGGATGGTTAGGATGATGCAACGTCCCTTGATGGCATCGACAAATGTGCTCAGTGGCGCGGCGTCGAGGTGGCTTCCGCTGGGAATGGGAATCTCGTCGATGTCAACACCGAGCTCCTGAAGATCGTCACGGAGGAAGGCGGCGTCGGATTCTAGAACGCCGAGGAGGGACGGGCGGGTGATGCGATGGGCAATGTGGAGGCCGCCGGTCAATGCGGGAAGAATGACTTCATTCGCGCCCGCTTGCCGGAGTTTTTTCTCCGTGGCAGGACTTTCGGCGCGTGCAAGAATCATGAGGGTGGGGCACATGTTTCGCGCGGTGAGAGTAATGAACACGTTGACCATGTCGTTGGGCAGCACGGTTGCCAAGTTACGGGCGTCTTCGATGTGAGCACGGGTCAGTGTTTCCTCGTCCCCGGCGTCGCCGTCGAGGGTGAGGTAACCAAGACTTTCAGACGCGGCGATGCGCACCGGGTCTTTATCGAGAACAATAAACGGATGCGACGCTTTGACGAGCTCGCGGGCGATGGTTTGTCCGATGCGTCCGAAGCCGCAGATGATGGTGTGGTTTTTGATTTCGTCCATGCTTTTGAGTTTTCGATTTTCGGCCATAACCGTTTGGATTTCGCCTTGCGTGATCACTTGGATGAGCGATCCGACGACGTAGATGGTCGCGGATGTGCCTGCCAGGATGCTGAGGATGGTTGTCCAGCGTTCGAGGGCGGTGTCAACCGGCTCGATTTCACCAAATCCGACCCCGAAAACGGTGATGATGACCATGTAGAACGCGTTCGAGAGCGACCAGCCCTGAAGCCAGTAGGACAAGGTGGCAATGCCGACGACGGCGGCAAAGATGCCGACGGCGATTTGGACCTGTCGGATGACCTTTTGAGCGGTTGCGGAATGTGCTTTCCCTGGCACGGGCGAGGTTTATGGCAGGTCGCCGCAGAATTGCCAAGTGGGAAGCGTCGTGGTCGACGCTGGATCCGGCATTAGTGCTTGAGCGGGCGCCCGGCTAGCGGAGCCGCGGCGATCAGGCGGTTGATCGCATCAGTCGCAACCTCCGCGCCGTCCTCCAGGCGCATCCGGTCACCCAATTTGGCGGCGGTGGACTGGTAGGATGGATCGGCGATCGCCCGCTTCACTGCGGCGGCGAGCGGGCGGGCGCGCAGGGTCAGGCGACTAAGCACGGCCGGAGCGGCACCCAAGCGGACGAGTTCACTGCCCCACATGAATTGGTCCGCGACATGAGCAACGACGACCGACGGACGACCGGAGACGAGGGCCGCTTGGGTGGTACCCGATCCGCCGTGATGCACGATGGCAGCACATCGCGGAAAAAGTGCGCGATGTGGCACCCGACCGACAAAATAGCAGTTATCACGGGCTAACGAGTCCACCAACGGAAGCAATTCCTCAGGGATCTGGTAAACCGCTCGGCACTTCGCCAATCCCGCCGCCCGTTGCCACAGCCGAACGGTTTGACGCAGAAGCGCTGGCTGGGTCGGAACCAAACTGCCAAAGCCGAAAAACACGGGTGCCGGTCCGCGATCAAGGAATTCCTCCAATCCATCCGGAATCTTCTCGACCACACCATCCACCGGGAAATCCAAATACCCGCACACGACGTGCGAGGAATCCCAGTCATCCGGCCGATCAAATATCGTCGGACTCACGCAGATCAGATTCAGGTCCTTGGACACCCATGACCCCGTGAGCGCATCACGAAATGGCGGGAGACCGTGTTTCGCTCGGAGCGTGTTGGCATCCCGCAGAACCAATTGGTTGCTCGCCCATTTGGCCATGGTCCACGCGAATGGCCTCAACCATGGAAAATGATCCGGGAACCCGAGCGGACTGAGTTGTTTGGTCGGCACCATCCCGTGGACCAACTGCACGCTGACATACCGGATGCCGCGTAACTCCGCAGCAGCGCGGAGGGGATGGAGCACAAAGTGACCGATCACAAGGTCGCATTCGGTAGCCAACTCAAACGCCGCCGCTGTGATCTCCGGCAGCACTGGCTTCAATGCGCTAGAGAAAATGAACCGCGCTTGTAGGGACGGATGGCGCACGAGTAAAAGCAATGCGCCGAGCGCGGCCATCTCATCGGGTGACTTGAGCACGGGAGACGCCACCATGCGCAACGTGAATCCATGTTTCTCGGCAACTCTCGTGTAGTCGCGTTCGGCGATCTCCGTGACGACCAGCGTGACATCATGACCCGCCCGCACCAACGCGGCAGCGAGGGCTGTGAACGGGCGGATATCCCCCTCGCTCCCCCAAGTTTGTATGCCGATTTTCATGCGCCGATAGGTTTTCAGAAAGTGTCTGGTTGCACAATCCTGCGCGAATTGTTTGCCAATCATGCGCTGGGTGACGATGCTCCCTGACTTTCACTGATTTGCCATGCTTACGATTCGAAAACTCAAGAAGACCTTTGCCGGTCGCACACTATTTGAAGATGCCTCCATGCAGGTGAACTACGGGGAGCGTGTGGCGCTCGTGGGTCCAAATGGAGCGGGCAAATCGACGCTATTTTCCATTATCCTGGGACAGGATGAAGCCGACAGCGGCGCACTCCAACGCGACGAGTGGACGATGGTTGGATACCTGCCGCAGGAAAGCGAACCGGTCGGCGACGAGACCGTGTTGGATATTGCCACGGGTCGCGCGGGTGATCTCGCCGCCATCGAGGCGACACTCCGGGCACTGGAGGAGAAGGGTGATGTCGATTGCGCGGCATACTATGAAGCGCAGGCGAAGTTTGACGCGCTCAATGATCCCAAGGTCGAAGCCAAGGCCAAGAAGATGCTGACCGGTCTCTCCTACCGGGAGTCCGACTTCAACCGCCGGGCTCGGGAGATGAGCGGGGGATGGGTGATGCGGGCGCATCTGGCGCGGTTGCTTGTGATGGAGCCGGACCTCCTGATGTTGGACGAGCCCACGAACCATCTCGATCTCATGACGCTGCTGTGGTTGCAGGATTATTTGAAAACGTATTCCGGTGCGATTTTGCTGATTTCCCATGACCGCCAGTTCATGGATGAAATCATCGAAACCGTGTTTGAGATCTCCGATCAGCGGTTGCTCGAATACAAAGGCAACTACTCCGATTTCGAGAAGCAACGCGAGGCGAACTACGAGCAGCAGTCGGCGGCTTACAAAAACCAGCAGAAAGAAATTGCCGCGCTTCAGGAGTTTGCCAATCGGTTTTTATCCGTCGCTTCCAAGGCGTCGCAGGCGCAGAGCAAGCTCAAGCAAATCGAGCGCATGGAGAAAATCGAAAAGCCGCTGCCGCCGAAAAAGCCATTCCGGTTTCAGATTCCTCAACCGCCACGCGGCGGGCAGCGCGCGATTTCGTTGGATGGACTCCACATGGCCTACGGAAACCACAAAGTTTACGAGGGGCTGGAGCTTACGATCGAACGCGACGAGCGCACCGTCCTGGTCGGCCCGAATGGTGCAGGCAAATCCACGCTTTTGAAAATCCTGGCCGGTGTGCTCGAATTCCAGAAAGGGGAGCGGCGCGAAGGGCACAACTCGAAGATCGGATACTTCAGCCAGCACCGGTCTGATAGCCTGGATCCTGCGAAGACGATTCTCGAAGAGGTGATGTCGAGCGCGCCCACGCTTCGAGAAGAAGAGGCTCGCGGCGTTCTCGGTTCGTTTTTGTTCAAACGGGATGACATTTACAAAAAGACAGCCGTGCTGAGCGGGGGCGAAAAGAGCCGGCTCAATTTGGTCAAATTCCTCGTCGATCCGCCGAACCTCTTGCTCATGGATGAACCCACGACGCACTTGGATATCCATAGCGTCGAATCACTGATTCTCGCCCTTCAGAACTACGAAGGCACGCTGGTCTTCATTTCGCACGACGTGCATTTCATTCGCAAACTCGCGACCAAAGTGCTCCATGTCCGCGACGGCAAGGTGGTGCCGTATCCCGGTGGCTACGATTACTATTTGGAGAAATCCGGCGGCGATGCGAGGGCGGCGATCACAGCTTGATGATCGTCTTGGACTCCGCCTCGACCGACTCGGTGTCGTCGGTGCTCGGGGTGCCGATGTGGCCACGGCCCTCGTCCATGATTGATTGATCCCAAAGCTTCACGTTTTTTGCGTAGGCCGCGCGGCCAAGCATGTGGGCTGCTACCGGTGCCGTAAGGAAAATAAATGCGACGGTGATGATTGCCTTCGTGGCCACAGCCAAATCCTGGAAATAGATCGCGCACGCGATCAGCAGTAACGCGACTCCCAGCGATGCGCCCTTGGTTGATGCGTGCATCCGCAGGAATAGGTCCGGCATTCGAAAAATCCCGAGCCCTGCCAAGGTCATGAATCCGGCGCCGGAAACAAGCATCACCGCAACGAGAATCGAGATCATTTGAACACCCCTTTCTCAAGGCTCATTGCCAGCGCGACCGTTCCAAGGAACGTGATTATTGCCATCGCGAGTGCGACATCTAAAAGCAATTTTTGGCCGGTCGTGATGGATGTCAGCGCGAGGGCACCCACCGCCATGGTTGCGATCACATCGAGTGCAACCACGCGGTCAGGAAGGGATGGCCCGCGCAGCAGGCGCAGGAACGCAAACACCATGCCGAGCACCAGCAAAGCGATGGCGATGTTGCAGCCGATCTGTAAAATAAGGTCCAATTCCATGGCGGTCTTTCGGGTTAGCGAAGAATCTCCAGCACTCTCCGCTCAAGGTTGTCGGTGATATCTGCTCGCAGGGCGTCGATGTCATGGATATACATCGCATGAATATACAATGTCTTCCGGTCCTCGGAAACATCCAGACTCAGCGTGCCAGGTGTCATCGTGATCAAGTTTGCGAGCAACGTGATCTCAAGGTCCGTTTCGGCGCGAATGGGTATAGCGACGACGCCCGGTTTCATGTAGTGGCGGCGAGTTAGGATATCTGCGGCCACGATCAAATTCGATTTCAAGAGTTCCCACATGTAATAACCGATGAACCCGAGGATCATCGGAGGTTTTGTAAAATACGCGCGCGAGTCGTCGCGGTTCCGGTAAATCACCCACAACAAACCGTAGCTCAGAAAGAAGCCTGATAGCAGGGTCGCGTAGTCGATCGAGCCCAGCAACCCGGCCCAGATCAAAGTCAGAATGAGGTGAGTTAACCCAAGCATTATGGATTTCCTCCCAAGACGGCTTCGATGTAGGCGGTCGGGTCTAAAAGCTGGTGCGCGGCCTCCATGGCGTAGTTGAAAAAGAACTCGGGCATCAGTCCAATTACGACGGTGAGTGTCGCAAGAATCACAACCGGGGAGAAGAGCAGCCAGCGTTGAGGGCCGGTCATGGCAGCCGTGTTCACCGGATGGTTTACATCCGGCTTTTTCCAAAATGCTTCATTCCAGATTTTGATCATCGAAAAAAGTGTGAGCAACCCGACCGCAAGCGCGACAGCACCAAGGATGGCCGCGCCAGATCCGAACATCGTATCCCCGGCGAGGCTGGCTTTCACGACCGCGAACTTCGCAAAAAACCCGGACAACGGCGGAATCCCACCAAGCGACATCGCGGGAATGAAAAACAACAACGCCAGCCACGGTGCCGCCGAATACAATCCGCCCATCTTTTTCAGGTAAAACGTGCCGCTATACCGGTTTGCAATTCCGCTGATGAGATATAGGTTGGTTTTGACCAGAATGTGATGGAACAAATAAAACACAGTGCCTGCGAGGGCGAGGGGAGTGAACAATGCCAATCCCAGCACCATGTAGCCGATCTGGCTGATGATGTGAAACGATAGCAGTCGCCGAAAATCAAACTGCGACATCGCCCCAAGCACGCCGCACACCATCGTAAATCCGGCCAGAATCAAAAGCAGCCCGTGCGTGAACAGGAGGTCGCCGACAAAAATCAACGTGAACACGCGGATCATCGCATAGACTCCCACCTTGGTCAGCAATCCCGCAAAGATGGCTGATACGGCCACGGGCGGCGTGTGATACGACGCCGGCAGCCAGAAAAATAGCGGAAAGATCCCCGCTTTGACGCCGAATGCCACGAGGAAAAGCATCGCCGTGACGGTGAGCAATTCCGGCTCCATCAGGTCCTTTGTTTTCACTGCAAGGTCCGCCATGTTCAGGGTTCCGGTCTTGCCGTAGAGGATGCCGCATGCGGTTAGGAAAAATGCCGAGGAAACGAGGTTGAGGACTACATACTTGATGGCGCCCTCCATTTGCGCCCGTTCGCCGCCCAGCGTCATCAACACAAACGACGAGAGCAACATCACCTCGAACCACACGAACATGTTAAAAATATCACCCGTGATGAACGCGCCAACCACGCCCAGCATCATCAAATGCAGGAATGCATAATACCCGAACCGCTCCCGATTTGCGTCGATGTCGGCAACCGAATACACCGCAACCGTGAATCCGATAATCGCCGCGACGAGCACCATGATGGCTGCGATGAGGTCCGCGACGAGTGTGATTCCATACGGCGCGGCCCAATTCCCCATAGTGATGGCTTGAATCCCGTTGTTTGCGACCACGGCAAACAGATTGCCTGCGGCCACGAGGAGCGCGACCATGCCGAGCACGCCGATCCATCGCTGCGCAACCGGAAAGCGCCAACACAGGATGCACGCCAGCGCGGAGGCAAATGGAACAATGAGGCAAAGGGTCAGTGCATCCATCAGACGTCCGTGCTTTTCATTTCATCGAGGTCGTCCGTGCCGACGGTTTCGTCCACACGCTGCGTCATGGCCAGCGTGAATGCCAGCACCCCGAAACTGATCACGATGGCGGTCAAAATCAACGCCTGCGGCAATGGATCCGCCGCTGTCGGCGAGAGGGCTGTGGCACCCTCCTCAACAAACGCAGCCGACCCGGACCGCAGCCCGGATGCCGTCAGGATCAGCAGATTCACGGCCTGGCTGAGCACCGCAATGCCAAAAATCATTTTGATCACGCTGCGCCGGAGCAGCAAAAACGACGCCACCGCAAAGAGCACGCCGATCGTGATGGCGAGGACTAATTCCATGGCGCACCCTCCTCGGATGAATTCTCATCTTGGTCGTCGGCGAGGACAAAAACGATCATCGAAACCACACCCAGAACCACGATGTAAACCCCCACGTCGAACACGAACGGTGTGCCGAGTTTTCCAATCACAGGAAGCGGTGTCTTCTCCCAAATGCCGGTCAAAAATGGCAGTCCGAAAAGATTTCCCCACAGTCCGCTGACGAATGCCACGATGAGGCCAATCCCAATAATGGTTCGGGGATCAATGATGAGAAGCTGCCGCGCCGAGGGAACCCCATAAGCCAACGCTTGCAGCGCAAAGGCCGCCGCTGCGACGAGCCCACCGCAGAATCCCCCGCCCGGTAAGTTGTGTCCTCGAATCAGCAGAAACACCGAAAACAACAGAAGCAATCCGATAATGAACCGGTTGGTCGTATTAAGGATCAGCGTTTTCATGGCGTGGGTTTGTGGTTGCGCTTGGGACGCAGCTTAAGCATCGCAAGGATTCCAAGCGCCGCGATCGCAAGCACCGTGATCTCACCCAGCGTGTCCAACGCCCGGAAATCGACCAGGATCACATTCACGACGTTTCGACCGTAGGCCGTCGGCAGGCTCTCGCGCGCCATGAACTCGGAGATCGGCACATCCGCAGACTCAAAGTGAAATGCCACCAACACGAGCAGTGTCATCACGCCGCCGAAGATCGTGGATAGCACCGCGTCCCTCGCGCGAATCGCACGGGACGAAAATTCGCGCAAACTCGGCAGTTTGTAAAACGCCAGTACGAAAAGAACCACCGTCAGCGTCTCCACCAAGATCTGAGTCATCGCGAGGTCCGGCGCGCTGAATAGGAAAAACAGCATCGCCACGCCGAGGCCAACGACCCCAAGTACCAAGATTGCGGTAAAGCGTGAGCGTGCGAAGCACGCGAACACGGCTGATATCATGATCAGGACGCAGACAAAAACTGGCAGGATCGAGATCGGCGCCATGCCGTCCATGTCGAGGGTAAAGCGGTTCCTTGGCAGGACCCAGACCAAAAGCACCACCGCAAATCCACCGACCGTGAGGATGTAGTTTCGCAGGCGGCCATTTTGGAGCACTCCCGTTTGCCATGCGGCGAACACCAGCACACCGTCTAGGATTTTGAAATAAATCTGCTCTGGCCCAATGGCAGCGAGCACACGATAGCTCGACGCCATCGCAGACCTCCAGCGGGCGGCTATCAGGTAAATTCCAACACCGACAGCGAGCGTGAGAATACTGAGCATGAGCGCGGTATTCCAGCCGTGCCAGAGTTTGAGATTCGCACGGTAAGTCGGGTCGGCAACCACCGCCGCAGCCGCTGCGGATACCAAATGGTCGCCCGCCAGCGCTGGAAACACGCCCATCACAAGGGCAAGCGCTCCAAGAATGACGGGCCCGATCCACATCGTCCATGGCCCCTCATGCGCATGCTTGGGCGTTATTTTCAGTGCCCCAAAATACGGACGTATGCCAGCTGTGACTGCCAGCGCAACCATCACCATGCTCGCACCCACGCCGAGGGCCTCCCACAAGTAGGGTGGACCATCGGCGTCGAGCAGGGCCTTGTAAAAATACTCTTTGCTCACGAACCCGATCAAAAGCGGAATGCCAGCCATCGAAAGCGCTCCCATGATCGCACCCGCCGCTGTGAATGGCATCACCCGCCGCAACCCGGACAAATCGCCCAACTCACGCGTGCCCGTCTCGTGGTCCACGGTGCCCGCCGTCATGAACAACGCCGCCTTGTAGAGCGCATGCGCCAGCAAATAAACGATGCATGCCTTGATCGCCATCTCCGTGCCGATTCCGAGAAGCATGGTCAACGTGCCCAGCACCGCAAGCGTGGTGTAGGCCATGATTTTTTTAAGGTCCGTCTCCCGGAGTCCAAGGAAAACTCCGGTGACCATCGTGATCGCCCCGACCGGCGCGACGATTGATGGCCACATCGCATGATCCGACAAACAGGGATGCAGCCGCGCCAGTAGGAAGATGCCCGCTTTGACCATCGTCGCCGAATGCAAAAACGCACTCACCGGAGCAGGTGCCGCCATCGCATTAGGCAACCAAAAATGAAACGGGAATTGCGCGGATTTGGTGAAGGCACCCAGCAAAATCAAAACCAGGATCGTCGGGAACTCCGGGAGCGCGGCGATGCTCGCTCCACCGATCGCAAGGAGCCCGCTGATCTCAAACGTCCCGGCTCCGAAGCCCAGCAAAATGAACCCGGCCAGCATCGCCAGTCCACCGGCCCCGGTCACCAGCACTGCCTGCAACGCGGACCGGCGGGATGCGGGATCTTCATGATAGTAACCGATCAGCAGAAACGACGTGATGCTGGTGAGCTCCCAAAAGATGAACAGGACAATCAGGTTGTCCGAGGCTACCACCCCGAGCATCGCTGCCATGAAGCTGAGGAGATACAGATAAAACTTGCCGAGCGATTTGCTCCCGTGCAGATAGCCTGCGGCATACCAAACGATAAACGTGCCGATTCCGCTAATGATCAGCAGGAAAAGCAGGCTCAGCCCATCTACGAAAAAACTCAGCGGAATCCCGAGCCCATCAGCCCATGGGATGCTGGCCCGGATCGATCCGCCCTGCGCGACCGATGGAATCAAGGTCGTGTAGTAAATGAATCCACCGAGCGGCACCAGCGCCAGCAACTTCCCCAAGTGGTCGCCCATCCGTCGATGCAATGCCGGCGCGGCAAACGCCGCGACGAATATCGCCAGAATGGGAAAAGCAACCGCTAATGACATGGAAATGATGCTGGTGATACTCGCCGACAAAATCTTTCAGCGAACGCGACACAAAGCTTTGCAGATTCGGCGCAATGTCAAATGAAAGCGGATTTCACTTCTCAAAAGTTTGAATCTCCGCCTGATTCTAAGCTGTTTCCGAGACGGTGAGCGGGCAGCGCACCAATGCCGCAAAAAACCTCAGATGTTGTCACCAAGGAACGTGTGAATTCCGCACTCCGCCTTGTCGAATCCAGTCCAGCGGCCCGCACGCTCGCCGTCGGACTCACCCACAGGACGCGTGCATGGGAGACACCCGATGCTTCGATAGCCCCGCGATTGAAGGGGATTCACCGGGATCCCGCGCTCTTTCAATCGTGCCTGCACTTGGTCGCGCGACCAGTTGGCCATCGGGTTCAATTTCAAAATATATTGGTCCCTCAACACATCGAATTTATACAACTCGGCGATCTGTGTTTTTTGGCGGTCATCCGATTGCTGCCTGCGCAATCCGGTGATCCAGACGTCCAATGATTTGAGCTTATTCTGAAGCGGGATCACCTTGCGCATCGTGCAACAGAGGTCCGGATGACGGGCCCACAGTGCCTCCCCGTGCTCAGCCGCTTGCTCATCCACCGATTGCTCCGGATGCAGGGATTCGATTTCGATGCCAAACTTTTCCTCTAACTGGCGTTTCAATTCCAACGTCTCCGGAAACAATAAACCGGTGTCGATAGTGAAAACGGGGAACTTAAAACCTAAGCGAATCGCCGTGTCGATCACGACTAAACCAGCCCCCTGAAAGCTCGTTCCAATCGCCGCCCGCGTGCCATACGTCTCCCACGCCCACCCCAAAATCTCATCCAACGAGCGCTCTTCGAACTCCTCGGCTTTGCGATGAATAACATCAGGGTTGAACTTTTCCAGTGACATGAATCGTCGAAACTAGCTTCAACGACCAATCCGGTCAAGGTTCGAGGTTCCATCCAAATCCGAGCATAACGCAAACCAGGGGAGGGCAAACCTCCGTGTGAGCCCATATATGAAATGATCACGGCTCTGACAGCCGACCGCAGGGAGGCAGGATTGCCGAAGGTAAGAGCGAAGCGCTCAAAGCCTCACCCTCTCTCTTGTTATCGATGGGTCCTTGGCCCGTTCCCCTCCGGTTTTTTTCTTGCGCACGGATCAGGGTTCCATGCGAACCCAGAGAATGTGAGTGTATCGCTCCTTTCGCTTCGATTTTCTCATAACCGCATTCGTATTTTGTAAAGCCGACGCATTTCGCCGGATAATTATCGGCCATTTGCAGCAATCAAAGACTTGCACACCATCATCAACGTCTTGCACACCCCAATCAAGTCCTTGGAGACCGTCATCAAAGACTTGCAAACCATCATCAAGTCGTTGCAGACCATCTCCAAGTTTTTTGAAACCCCGATCAAGTCCTTGGAGACCGTCATCAAAGACCTGCAAACCATCATCAAGTCGTTGGAGACGATCTCCAAGTTTTTTGAGACCCCAATCAAGTCCTTGGAGACCGTCATCAAAGACTTGCAAACCATCATCAAGTGATTGAATGGGATCATCAAGTCGTTGCAAGCGAGCTGCAAGACGTTGGAAGAGTTCTCCAAATCGGCAGATAACCCAATCCCCTCCAGTCGTTTCAACACCAGATGGTTCAATGTGGACGAGCGCGACGAATAGCGTCCGCTCAGCACGAAATGCACTCGCGCAAACGGGAAAACGCCCGCCCAGATCATAAAAAGCGCCCCCGCGACGGTAAAATGCGCGCCCAGATCATAAAAAGCACCCCCATGATGGGAAAAAACGCGCCCAGACCGTAAAAAGCGCCCCCGCGACGGGAAAACGCTCGCCCAGACCATAATCCGGACCCCGACAGCGGTAAATCACACCCCGACAGTCAAAAAACGCGCGCTCAGAGCGGAAAATGCACCTCAACGAACAGAACGCAGCCAGATGAGCACGTCCTAAAGGGCGCGTCCGTAATACTGGATGGAAGCGCCGCTACTCCGGTTCAGTAAGTGCCTTCACGCGATTCGAAAAAGCCAAAAACATCTTCGGCGTCCATTCGGCAAACCAGTCGCACACCGCTTTTCGATTGGCTTCGATCTTCGGGTCAATCTTTGCTTCGAGGAGGACTTTTGAACATCCTCTGTCGAGCATTGGCCGCCAATCCAGACGTGCCCCAACCTCCTTCTCGATGTCGGCTGTGTGAGCTTTGAGTTGCTCGAAAGCGGAATCTTTCCACCCTTTCGGCTGAATGTTCATCTCGACGACGATGGTCTGATTCTTCGGTGTTAAAAGCATGGACATGTGAAATCCAGATCGTCCAACCGCAATCGACGACCAGTGGTCTTGACCGGGTCTCTGAAGGCGAAACGGAAGCTTCTCCGATTTCATCCGATTGTGAATGTCCGACCAAAAAGCGAGTCTCCACGCATTCCGCTTCTTTTCGCCTTCACTGAGCGCAGCGTTCGCTTGCTTCATTGTCACGTTCGGGCGGCAAACCACATCTAGCTGGGGGGCCGCCGGGCTTGAGCCGATCGTGAATGCTTTGAGTTCGGCTAAATAAAGCGAAACAGTATTCGGGGTATTCTCGTTCAACCAGTCGATGACTTGGCGATGGTCATCCGCTGCTTCCTCGGCAATCCAAATACCGACGACAGCCTTATGGACTGCCGCGTAAGTCAGCAGCTTTGCCAGATGGTCGTGATTGGTTCTGCCGAATTGGTTTTCAATGACCACGACATGGCTTTCGTCACCGACAACGTTTGCAACGATGTCGCATGAGAAATTCGCGCCCTTGCCTTCGCGGCGGGGATTTTCAATCTCAATCTCGAGATCCTGTGCCAAAAGATCCAGCCCATCTTGAGTAGCCAGCCAATCAGAAAAGTGGGTCTCCTGCTGCCAGAGGGATTTGAGATTTTTTACCTGCACCCGCTTGGAAACGGGCAGTTTGTTGGATTGTGGACTCATCTCCTTACTTTTTTTGGTATTCATCGCTAGGTGCTACACAATACAACGTGTTAGAAGTTGCACGAGATGATATGCAGGCTCGTAGGTGCGATTCGTCTGAGCATCAGGTACGACCTCGCCGTGGAAAAGTAGGTTGCGCATCGAATACAGGATTTCAATCAACCCGGCAAAAATCGCTGCTTTGTCGCCGACGAAATGAATGCCGTCCATTTCAATTGTCCCTGATGGTGGCGGCAATGGTGCTAGTAATGAGGCGAAACTAAGCGGGTTTGCCGCTTCAAAGCACTGGAGCAGGCGCGGTTTGTCTTCCTCGCCCAACGCGACGCAATCCGGATGCAGTTCAAATTCCTCAACGTCCCAGCCATTTGCCTGAGTGATTGATGTTTGCACCCTGCCGCGATTGCTGGTGATGGTGGAAACGATATTCTTGGAACTCACGATGCGTTCAACTCGATAGAGCCAATGACCGTATTTATTTTCAGAAAATCGCTGTGGATTCGGGCCAATCAGAACGCGTTCAAAGCCCACTTTTCCATTTCGACCTTCCAGCGGATCGGCGGCGAGGCGTCGATGGAACGCGGCGATATAATTGCGAATCTCCTGACTGTCTGGGTCGCTACCTTCCAGACGCGCCATGATGCGGGAGCGGATGCGATTTCCGTCCCTCTTCACTTCATTGAAGATATCCCGCTCGTGCTGGATGGTTTCGTAATTAAGCCGATACTAGGCGTTGAAGGGAATCCGCGCCTTTACGGAATGCGTGAAGTAGTCGATGTCGGTCTTTTCAAGCAACGCTGTCTTGGCGCGGGGCATGGTCAAATTTCTTTCAAGTAGCTCAATGCGGCAGATTCCGATTCCTCAATCGCCACCTCCACGGCGCGTTTGGCTTTCGCCAACAGGACTTGGGCTTGTTGACGGGCGGCGTGGGCTTGCCGGACTTCGGTGATGATCTGGGTGGCGACCTTGTCAGTGATTCTGGGAATAGGGAGTTTGAGGAGGTCGCGCTCGGAGATAGCGGGGTAGAGGCTGGCGCTGGTGTGGAGGTCCATCAACTCGCAGATGATGGGCAGACGCAGGTAGGTGAGCAGGACTTCTGGGGCGATGTATGCCGGATTGAGGACGACGAAGCCGGAGGAACACACGTGGCCGTCCTGTTCCGGGGCGATGATGGCGCTGAGACGGCGGATGGGGCGGACGGTGGAGGTGATGATGTCTCCCGTGCGGACCAACTGGCTGGCGCGGCTCGGGGCTTCGTCGGTGAGAGTGGCTTCGCTGGTGGCGGTGCCGTCGCTGCGCACGCCGCTGATCTCGATGTAGTCGAAAGTTTCGCCCGTGTGCTTGGCGGCGCCGAAGGAATCATGCCGGACCGGGGCGACATCGCGGATCGTCAAGCCGTCGGCACTGAGCTTGGAAAGCAGTTGTGAGACGCGGGGCGAGAAGTATTCGGAATCGAAACGCTCGGCGGCAAGGGCTTCGGAGGCGCGGCGGGTGTAGGTCAACGGCTCCGGCGGTTGCCAGTCTTCCAAACCCAAAGCTCGCAGCAGTGATTGTTCGGCAGCGGCTTGTGCGACGACTGCCCCCCGTCGTTTAGCGAGCGCAGCATTTACAATATCTGAAACGCCCCTCTGAAAATTGTCGCTGAGTATCGGAACGGGGATCTCTCGGACTTTTTGTAAGGAGAGTCCCTGCTGTACCATCCCCGATGCGAAACGCAGCATGTGATCCTGTCCAAAGCTGGAGTTCAGGTAAGCAATCACAAATCCGGGAAGAAACCCAGCGCCGGGTCTGAAAGAGATTCGGGCGACATCCTGATCGATATTTGCGGGTAGCACTTCTCTCGTCACTAAGGCGCAGAAACCCACGGTTCCACGGGTAGATAAAATGACATCGTTTTCAGCGAGAGAGGAGCGTTGGTTTGCGTCGTGGACGAAAAGAGCCAACGGGTCGGCTGAATCTCGATCGCTAAACCAATCCTTCGCATTTTTCGCGGTGAGCATAACCACCGGTGACGACTCATCCACAACGTGGTATCCGTGCGGTCCGTCGGTGACATTAGCGAAATCGCCAACAAGCTTCTGCGGCCATTTCGACAGCGCGGATGCCTCATGGAGATAACGCTTCCAAAAGAACTCAGCTTCAAACCGCATTTCTGAGTTGATCGAGTTCAGTGGGACAACTGAAACCTCCAGCCCCTCCAACAACCTTGCATATCGCTTGGCGTTGAAGGGGCGGCTCAGAAAAAACTTAGTTTTTCCTTCGCCGCGAATTCCTCAAAGGCTTCGGCAATACCGTCTTGAGTAAGTCCGTCGTGATTGAAAAAATCATGTTGCACCACCCAATGCCCGTGAGTGTCTCGCAGGCGTTCATAATAGAAGTGTGGCAATCGCTCTTGGACGCGCAGACCTCCGTAGTAGGTTGGAATCTTCTCACCTCGGTCAGCCATTTGCGCTTCGTCGAGAATATCGTAACTGCCGTATTCCTTCATGACCGCGAAAAGCCGCGGAAAGACTGAAGGGCCCGCCTTGTAATCCTTCATTTCCTCCTCGGATGCTTCACGCACAATCTCTCTCCACTCTCCAGTCTTGGGATTCTTCTCATACCACCTCAACTTGAGCCGGGTGACGTAGATTTTATCGCCCCGATTGTCCTTGGATTGCAGTTGTTGGGTAGCAAAGAAAATCGGGTAGTCCAACTCCTCGGTGATGGCATGGCTTGCCATAAAGGCGGTTCTCTCAGACTCCAAATCCTTGGGCTTCCAGCCGCTGCAAAACTGGAGCACGTGACGATGCCAATCTGCTTCGCGTTCTGCTATGAGCGCATCACGATTGCTATTTTCCGAATCCGTCCATTTCTGCACGAAGAGCACGCTTGTTTTGGTGCCGGTGTGGGGTTTGAAGGTGTTACCGTGGACGCCGACGACGGCGAGGATGCGGCAGCGTTCCATGATGAACTCGCGCACGCGCTGGTCGCTGCTGTTGTTGAAGCGGCCCTGCGGCAGAACTACGGCCATGCGTCCGCCGGGTTTGAGGAAGTCGAGATTGCGCTCGATGAAGAGCAGATCGCGGCCCACGGCGGACTCCAGCTTGCCCTGGCCGCCGTCCTTGGCCTTTTTGTGCGCCAGTTCGTAGGGGCTGAGCATGTCGGTCTGCTTGATGTCGCCCGCGAAGGGCGGATTTGCCATGAGCACATCGAACTCAAAGGCTCGGTAGTCGTTTTTCTCCGCCATGAGCTTGCGGAGCCTTTTCCAGCCCTCATTGTAGATGTCGATCCAGTCCGGCTGCTTTGTGGTTTCGTCCCAGCGTTTGAAGTCGAGGGTGTTGAGGTGGAGGACGTTCGTCTGGCCGTCTCCGGCGATAAGGTTGAGGCAGCGGGAGACGCGGACGGACTTCTCGTCGAAGTCGATCGCGAAGACTTTGTCCTGCACATATTTGGCGCAGCGCGGCGGTTTCTTCTCCATGGTGAAGAGATGGGAGGCGGGCTTGCCCATGTCTTCGAAGATGGCTTTCCAAACGTGGAAGATGCTGTGGACGGTGAACCCGGCTGAGCCGCAAGCGGTGTCGATGATGGTCTCGGACTCCTTGGGATTGAGCATCTTCACGCATAGGTCGATGACCCAGCGCGGGGTGAAGTATTGGCCCTTTTCGCCTTTGGAGGATTTGTTGACGAGGTATTCAAAGGCCTCGTCCACCACGTCAAGATTGGAGTTGAAGAGCTTCCACTTTTCCAGTGAGCCCACGCAGACCTGCAAGTGTTCGGGCGTAAGGCGGATTCTGTCGTCAGCGGCGAAGACGCCTTCCCATTTCTCCTTGGCCTCGTCGAAGAGATCCTGAATGGCCTTTTTTGTTTGAGCGGCAGTGTTGACGTTGCGAAAACGAAGGTGGGTGCTGTGCTCGGAGTAGGTGGTGAGTTCGTCGTAGAGCTTGGTGAAGATCAGCTTGAATACCTCCTCAAAGACATCGACTCCGGCGTTTGCCAGTACTTCGTCTTCGAGGTCCTCAATGAGTTGCCTAAGACTCCGCCCCTTGCTGCCCTCGGCATCCCGCTGTTTCTCGTAGTCGATCAAGGTATCGATCGTCCACGGCTGACCAGCGATCATTTCGATCGTTTCGTTGGCACCCGGAAGAGCTGGAATCTCTTCAAAATAGTTGGGGTTTTTCCGGTGCCAAACGATCACTGTGGTGCCATCGCTCCAGAGTGCAAGAGGTGCACCAGTCGCATGGGTGTAGCTCTTGAGTTGCTCCTTGCCACCCTTCGCCGTGGCCTGTTTTACCTCAATGATGACGTAAGGGACGGTGGGGCGGTCAGCATCGAAAATCACGATGTCAGCGCGCTTCGAGGTGTCGCGCCCGAACGTGATGGGATACTCGACCTGAAGCCGAGAGAGCGGATACTTATACCGATGGAGCAGTTGATGAATCCAGAGTTGCCGAACAATTTCTTCCGGCTTGGCTAACACCTCTTTCTGGCGAACAAGGCATCTGATGTAAGTCTTTTCGTTTTTAGAAACGAGCAGGCTCTCCACTGCAGCGACCGTTTTTTCGTCAAAGTGCGTGGTGTGGGAAAACTGAGCGAACAGCTTTGGAAAGAGGTCGAGGGTGGGCATAGACGAGCAAGGATTGTGGATGGCAGGCTATTGCAAGCGGCGCAATCGGCGAGCCAAATCACGCGAGGAATTGCTTGGGTAGAGTGGGATGTCGGCGGTAAGAATACGTGGTTTTTCGCGCGGAGGCGCAGGGGCGCAGAGGTTGAGGAATCGAACCGCAAAGATCGCAAAGACCTGAATCGGAAGTTCTTTGGGCTCGCTGCGTTCTACAAAAACCGTAGCAATCATTTTCTGTGGGTCGGCGAGTGGCTTGCTAGTTGAGGGAGCCAAGAGCCGTGTTTGTTCAGGATACGCTATACCATCGCCCTGATCTTGGCTCGGGCGATTTCGCGGAGTGGCTAGTCGATGGTGACGATTTTCTTTATTTGGCAAGTGTCGCGCGCGGGTCCAGCTGCAAGATGACACTGCCCTTCTTCCTTCCCGAGTCCACGACACGATAAGCATCGACAATGCGTTCGAAAGGGAAGCACTGGTCAATTACCGGGCGAAACTTTCCTTGTTCGGCAAGTTCTGTGATCGTCATCAGGTCCTCGGCTTTTTCGGAAGCGGGGCCAGCGACGACTCGGTGCGAATTTTTGCCACCTACGAACGCGGCACCGAGCATGGCGGAAAGGTCGGCGAGCACCGCGAGCAGGCGGCCGCGGGGAGCGAGGACAGGCTTCACACGTGGATACGGTGCATTTCCCACGCAATCGATGACGACGTCGTAGCGCACCTCTCCGGTCGCGAAGTCGCACGTTGCGTAGTCGATCACTTCGTCGGCACCGAGCGAGCGGACCAGTGAGGCATTGGCTGCGCTGCACACCGCAGTGACGTGTGCGCCGAGGTGTTTGGAGAGTTGCACCGCCGCCGACCCGACGTTGCCGGAAGCGCCGTTCACCAGAACGCGTTCGCCCTGCTGCACCTTGCCGCGTCGAAGGAAATCGATTGCCGTCATCCCCCCAAACGGAAGTGCTGCCGCCTCCTCAAAGCTCAGATTTGCCGGCTTGGGTGCCACACACCCATCTGCGGGCATCACAAGGAACTCAGCGTGGCAGCCCATGGAAAATCCTGGAAACGCGACCACAGAATCGCCGACCTTGAAGCCCGTGACGCCCGCGCCGACCGCATCGATCACCCCGGCCGCATCGCTTCCCAAGATTCCCTTTCGCGGACCGCCGAATCCGAGGGCGATGCCTCGCAGCGCACCGAAACCGCGCGGCAAGACACCGCTGCGCAACCGCCAATCGGCTGCCGTCACCGCCGCCGCGAGGACGCGGATACGCACCTCCCCCGCTCCGGGTGAAGGAGTCGGAACCTCGCGGAACTCAACCACCTCCGGGGGACCATAACGGGGGACGAAGACAGCTTTCATGGCCGCAGTTCTAAGGGGGAGCGTGAGATAACAAAAGTCCTATTCACAAGACCTGCCAATCGCACTTGCCGGTGTGCACAAGTCGGTCGATGGGGGGCGGCGCTCTGGGCTCTACAATCCGGGCAGGAAGGCGACGACGAACGTGAAGATCCCGCAGGCCACGGCTAGAATGACGCCGACGGTTTGGGCTACCTTGGTTACTAGCGGAAAGCGATTGATGTGCGCGCAAACCGAGGCGAAGGCGATCCACAGTAGCGGAATCACAAAAAGCCAGAGACTGAGGCGGTCGAGGTTTTGCAGATACGGCGAGATCGTTTCCGACCCGCTCGCGTGAATCAGGATTTTCAGCGCAACGATTCCCAGTGCGAGGAAGGCGAATTGGGTCAATGCAATCACGGTGACCATGGTGTCGAGATTATCAGATGTGGGGAGATCGCAAGTAGATTATCTGACGCACCGTGATTGCTGCCGCAGGGAAGAATCCCCGTAAGCAGGCTGGAAATTCCTTTTGCGGCACGTTAGGTTGCCGGATTCCATCATGCCCAGTGTCTTCATAAAAACCTACGGATGCCAAATGAACGAGCGCGATAGCGAGCAGGTTTCGCGTATGCTCGAATCGCGCGGTTATCGCATGACACAGGCTGAAACCGAGGCGGATGTCATCTTGCTAAACACGTGCAGCGTGCGCGACATGGCCGAGCGCAAAGCCATTGGAAAGATGGGGATTTTGAAAAAGCTCCGCCGAAAAAAACCGCATCTGGTCCTTGGTTATCTCGGGTGCATGGCGCAGAGCCGGGGGGCTGAGCTATTGGAGACATCCCCGCATGTGGATCTGGTGGTTGGCACGCAGAAGTTCCACCGGGTGGCCGATTACATCGATGACCTTTTGCGGCAGCGCATGGATGCGCTCATGGACGATCAGCGGCGGGCCATCGTGGATGTGGATGAAGAAGAGGGGTCTCAGAATACGATTCGCGAGCACACCTTGCGTGACCACCAAGCCACCGCATTTGTATCGATCATGCAGGGCTGCAATATGCACTGCACATTCTGCATTGTGCCGAGCACGCGCGGAGCGGAGCGATCCCGCCCGATCCAAGAAATCGTCGATGAAGTGCGCGGGCTTGTGGATCGCGGAGTGAAAGAGGTCACGTTACTCGGGCAAATCGTGAACCTTTATGGGCGGCACGAGTTTGAAAAAGCAGACGGACTGAGCCCGTTTGTGCAGTTGCTTGAGGCGGTGCAAAATGTCGATGGATTGGAGCGGTTGCGCTTCACGTCGCCGCATCCCATCGGGTTTCGGAACGATCTGCTGTCTGCATTCAACCGGCTCCCGAAGCTGATGGAACACGTTCATCTCCCGCTGCAATCGGGTTCGAACGCATTGCTCAAACGCATGCACCGGGGATATACGCGCGAGAAGTTTTTGGATTTGGTTGGCCGTCTGCGGGCGGCGCGTCCGGGCATTGCTGTCACTACGGATATCATCGTGGGTTTTCCGGGTGAAACCGAAGAGGACTATGCGCTGACACGCGAGATCGTCGTCGAAGCAGACTTCGATAATGCGTTCATCTTCAGGTATTCGCCCCGTAAAGACACACCGGCTGCGACGATGGATGGACAGCTTCCCGAGGAAGTGAAGGAGGCGCGAAATCAGGACCTCCTCGCCTTGGTGAACCAAAACGTGGAGAAGAAGCTACTCGCCTGCGTCGGCACGCGAATGCAGATATTGTGCGAGGGGCCCAGTCGCTCGAATGCCGAACGCTATGCCGGCCGCACGCGAACGAACAAAATCGTCGTGTTCCCCGGTGACCCGCGGCACGTCGGCGAGTTGATGGATTTGCAAATCGTCAGCGCCTCGACCACGACACTTTACGGCGACCCGGTCATTCACGGATGAGTCGTGTCGAATCCGCGCCGGATACCATCATCGAAGCTCCGGATTTTAACCTCGCCCTCACGCTCAACAGCGGACAGGTCTTTCATTGGACGGAGATCGACGGATGGTGGGAAGGTGTGATCGGTGCTCGGTTTTGTGCCGTGCGGGAAAGCAACGGAAACCTTGAGTTTCGAGGCAATGTCGCTGCCTCCGACGTGATGCGGTATTTTTCTCTCGATCATCCGATGGAGCAAATCCGCGCATCGTTTCCGGGCGATTCGTTCAGTCAAACAGCTCTGCAGGCGTGCAAAGGACTCCGGATCATCCGCCAACCCGAATGGGAGTGTCTTGCGACATTCATCACCAGTTCGATGAAGCAAGTGGCGCACATTCGCCAGATGTCGCTGGCTATCCGCTCGCGCTACGGGGCTCCAGTGAACGGATCAGAAATCAACGCCTATCCCGAACCTGCGATTTTATCGAAGCTGGCGGAGGGCGACCTGCGTGATTGTGGCCTTGGGTTCCGGGCAAAAAGTCTGCTCGGTGCGTCCCGCGTAATCGCCCATGGCGAGGTCGATCTCCGCGCACTACGCAGCATCAAAACCTCGGTTGCCCGCGAGGTGCTTTGTTCCGTGCCGGGCGTCGGCGTGAAAGTGGCAAACTGCGTCCTCCTTTTCGCCTACGAGCGACTCGATGCCGTTCCCGTTGACGTGTGGATTGACCGGATCCTCCGAGCGATGCGCGGAAATCGGCCAGCATCACCCGCCCAACTGCAAAGGTATTCCGCACGCCGCCTCGGCCCCTACGCCGGATATGTGCAGCAATATCTCTTCCATCATGCCCGCGTTTCAAAGACGCTGCCGCAGCGATGAGCGAATACACGACGACAACAAGAAAACTGGAGCGCCGCCGGACGGTGATCTCGTTCATTGCGTCGTTGATAATCCATCTCCTGCTCCTTTTGATCGCTGCGATCATCTTCTCGCTGAATCCAAAGTGGTTCGAGCGTCCGACTCCAGAACCGGATCCCGACGAACCGATTGAAATCACGATGCTACCGCCACCCGAGCCGGAGCCACAGGAGAAGATGTTTATCGATAGTAGCCAAACGGAAGTGACGGACACTCCACCTCCGGATGCGGCCTTTGAGTCGGATCAGAATTCCGTTGCGGCGTCCGAACGTCCACCGATGGACCAGACACCCGTGCCGACGACCGATGGTGAAGAAGAACGATCATTCGATCTCAGAGATCAAATGCTTACGCTCGGTCCGGCCCCACAGCCGCAGCCACCGCAACCTGATACCCCGGAACAGCGCACAGAAATATCGCCCGATGTGTTGCCGAGTGAGCCGCTCCCGACGCCAACACCAGTCGCCACCGCGACCCCGGAACCTACTCCCGAAGCGACCCCGGAGGTCGAGTTGGCGGAGCAGTCCGACCTAAAGCTCCTCGATCCAGAGGAAACCCCCACGCCAACTCCCACGCCTACGCCGGAGCCCACTCCGACGCCGACAGAGACTCCCGAGCCGGAGGTGCGTCGGGCTGAGGCCCCCACCAAGCCATCGTCTCCGATCGCCCCCGGTTACCAGCCCGAAAGCCGAACCACGCGGTTGACCGGTGGAATTTCGAACAAGGGGCGTGCGTCGGTGGCTTCCGAAGCCACACCACTCGGTAAATATCGCAAAATGCTTTCCGACGCGATTGGCTCGCGCTGGTATTATTACGTCGCGGACTTGATCGACCTAGTAAATATCGGGACCGTTGAAATCCGGTTTGTGGTTCGATCAGATGGTACAGTGGAGGGTGTGCGCGTGCTCAAAAACTCATCCAATGAGAGCCTCGCAAGCGTTAGCGTGCGTGCCGTCATCGAAGCCGAAATCCCGCCGATTCCGCCCGAGGTCGTGCAGGAATTGGAGGATGGCCGTCTCGAAGTGGACTATTCGTTCACCATCGTTGGTCGCTGATCCGCAGCGGTTAGGAGGGGCATCATCCAATCCTTGGCAGATTCGAGTGCCCGATAGCCGAAATGCCCCTGCCGCACACTCACCAGATCGGTTGCTCCCCATCGGCGCTGCAATTCCCGTAACGGGCCGATCGGGCTGATGCTGTCGAATTCCCCCGCAACGATGAGCCGGTGCGGGGCAGATGGCGCCTTCGTGTGGAGCGGTGAGCTGAGGTGAGAATGATCAGCCGATTCGCCGCGTTGGATCCCGCGAGATTGGATCGCACGACGTAGTTCCGCCGCAACCGGACTCTCCCAGATCACGTGTTCGAGATCCACGATCGGTTGGATCAATGCGACAAAATGAATGTCCGTTTCCAGCGGGGCCGCAAGTGCGGCAGTCCATCCGCCGTAGCTCGTCCCGAGAAGCCCGAACCGGTCTGCGCCAGCCGCCCGCAAACACGCCATGATCTGCCGGATTTCTGTCACCCCCTGCCGCAACGACTCGGCATTCCGTGGAAGGTTCGACGAAATAGCCAGTGACCCTTGTTTGAATCCGCGTGGGACTCTCGAGTAGTGAAACGGCAAATGCGGAAGCACTGCATTCCATCCTCGCTGATTGATAGCCCGCGCAAGCTTTCGATACCCGAGATCGCTTGCGGACATCAATGCATGGAGAACGATGACAGTTGGACGCGACCAGTCACCATCCGCAGAGAAAAATAATGCTCGCGCGGTGTCATTTTCCGGATAACCGCTCAGGTGAGGGGATGGCCAGGCAATGATTTCTGGCCAGCGGGAGCGATGGCACATCGCGAGATTCGGGCCGGTCGGCGACTCACGCGTCGGAAGGTAAAATGTCTCGGCGGTGTATGGACGGCAGGCCTCAATGTATGCGTCGAACTCAGCCCTCGTGCACGTGTGATTGCGCAGCTGCCATTGCAGGCGGTTCATCACCGCACACATCGCTCCGTCCATGATCCATGCGGACGCTTTAGTGACCATGCCATTCATCGTTTCAAAGCCATATACGGATCCTCACCCTTGCGGGCTTGGGGAGATTTCGGAAGGTCATCAGGACGCAGTTGATATCGCGCAACCAACTCGCTTTGCAATTCAATCATTGCCCTTTGCAATCGTCCGCAGAGGTCCGTCCTCGCAGCTGCGCCAGTCAGACGCGGATCGATAGTCAATGGCTTGCCGACCCCGATCCAAATCGGAATGCGAACCAGCGGACGCCAGTTTTGTCGATGATACAGCCGCTCGGAACCCAAGATCACGCAGGGCACGACGGGTGCATCCGCCATCATTGCCAAGACGGCCACGCCAGGCCGCATCGGAGCCCCGCAGAGAATTGACCCCTCTCCGGCCCGAATGCCACCCTCGGGAAAGATCCCGAGCGCCGCACCTGCATCCAAGCGGCCGAGTGCAGTTCGAATCGCCCCGCGATCCGCGCCGCCACGATCCACCGGAAACGCACCCAAACCGCCAAGCAGTCGCGCCGACCATGGATTGCGAAACAATTCCTCCATGGCCATCCAATCCAACTGACGAGGGAAAAATGCACCGATCACCGGCGGATCGAAATGGCTGATGTGATTCGAAGCGAGGATCATCTTACCCTTTGGAACCGGCCCATGCGGATGATGCAGGTGCACACGCACCAGTGGAGTTAATAGAATCCGCGCGGTGATGCGACCGGCATGAGAAAAAAATCGACGTGCAGCGGCGTTTTCCATTCGTAAAACGAGGTCCTCTCAGCCGATCGAATTAACGGCCACCTTTACGATCATTGAAACCTCGGCCTGGATGCGCCCTTTCCACGATCCTGAGACCGGCGCTGCCTTGCTCGGCTCCCGTGCTACGGCTACGGATACATGTTCCACTCCGGTGAGTTTATTGTTCGTCGGATCAAACCCCTTCCACCCAGCTCCGGGGATGTAAATCTCGGTCCATGCGTGCGTGGCACCATGCTGGTCCTGCGAGGTTGGCGTCTGGAGATACCCGCTCACGAACCGTGCGCCGAACCCCCAATGCCGCGCGGCCTCCATCATGAACGTCGCAAAGTCCCGGCACGATCCACTCCCGGATGCAAGTGTGTGGGCAGGAGTTTGAACACCTTGTTCCTCGCGACGTTTGTAAACGAACGTTTCAAAAATTGCGCGATTCAGCGTTGAGAGCAGATCAAACGTGCCGATCAACTGGCCGGGTTTGTAAAACTGCTGCAACCAGTCCACGAGGACCTGGCTGTCCTGCGGATACGAAGAAAGCCGATAGGGAATCAACTCGGGTTGCTCGTCTGTGCCGTATCGAAATGGATACGAGACCGCCGCCGGATCGATGATAAAATCCAGCGGATTGTGATCGTAGTGCTGGACGACGACATCGCTGAAAATGTGCAGGAGCGATGACGGTTGCGCAAAGTTCACGACGGCAATCGAGTTTCCATAAGTGTCGCGCAACCATCGCACCGTCGACTGGGGTTGGATCCGCAAGCGTGAGCTTTCGATATGCACGTCATGCCCTTCTCGTGGTCGCACCATAATGCGGTGCGGCCCAAATGTAACCGGCTCGCTGTATCGATACTCGGTGGTGTGGGTGATTCGGATGCGTTTCATACAAAAGCTCCTTGGTTTGAGCTGCACGGATTCTGGATGAGAATCGAGCCAGCGGGAAGAGTAAGATTTTTACGAAATTGTGAAACGCGGAGATGGTCGAATCCAATCAATCACGTTTATACTGGGCCCATGTCCCCTATAAAAAAAGCTGTCATACTTGCCGCCGGGCGCGGCACCCGCATGCGTGAACTCACAGATGATCTTCCGAAACCGATGATCCCGGTGAGAGGACGACCGATTTTGGATCATATCGTTGGAGGCCTGCGCGACGCGGGAGTCAGCGAGGTGTTGCTGATCGTTGGATACCGGGAGGACGTCGTGCGGGGGTTTTTCGGGGATGGCAGCGCGCACGGGCTCAGCGTGAGCTATGAACGCCAGATCGTGCAGGATGGCACTGGCCGGGTCGTGGAGTTGGCAAAGGCTTTTACGGGCAGCGACGGATTTGTATTGAGCTACGGTGATATTTTACTCGATCCCCGGAATTACCCGATTCTGTGCCAACCGGGTGCAGAAGAGGCGATCATTTCAGTCAAAAAAAACGAGGATGTCAGCAAGGGGGGGGCCGTGTTTGTGGATGAGGGTTTCAATATGATCGATCTCCGCGAAAAACCCGCGCCGGGTGAGCCCACCAGCCCGTGGTATAATGCCGGAGTGTATATGTTCCGGCCGTCGATCTTTGAGTTCACTGCGAAGCTTGAGCTATCGCCGCGCGGGGAGTACGAACTTACGGATGCCATTCGCAATCTTGCGCTTGCTGGCCGCCGAGTGCGTGCATTGGAACTCCGTGGCGAATGGGCCGACGTGCGGGACCCCGAGGTTCTCGCTGAGCTTAACAACTAACCGTTAATGCAAAAAGACCTATGAGTGCAATACCGTCACCACACACACCGGGCTGGACTTTATTGTCCGCAGAGGCTTTTGAGGATCGGATCGAAGAGTCGATGAGTCTCGATGCCAACTGGCTTGAATCCGCGTGTCCGGCGGTCGCTGAGTTTTTGTCCGAGATGGATGAGGACCTGATCGATGACGCCGAGCTTGAACTTCTCTATTTTCTTGCAACGCGAGTGGTTGCTGCCTGCCAGCCCGACACCGCGAAGACGCAAGCGATACACGCTGACGAGCTGTGGGACGTGTCTGGTGAGTTGCTTCAGATGATTGAGGACTGGAGCGATGCGGGCATGGCGTTACAAGATATCCCCGGCGAGTTGTGCAAACAGTCGGTGCAGCCGCAGGCAATCGAGTTTGCGCTCAGTATGCTCACCGAGTTCTCAGAACAACCGAGCGTTCAAGGCAAAGGCACTGGGGTTCGGGCGGACGCGGTGATTCCCATGGTCACGCAGTTGGAGGCGATCATGCGGTGTTTGAAACAGCACGCGAGTTAGACGAGCGCGCTCATGCCGGTTTTCCCCCACGCTTCCTTTCAGAGCCTGCTGGATGCCGTTGTCAAAGACCTGCCCGCAGGCGCCAGTGTTCCGCCGCGTCTGTTTCCGGTGGTCGTGCCGTCGCTTCCATTCGGCGATTCACTCCAACTCCATATCGCGCGGCGGCGCGGCATTTGCATGGGTTTCGAGTTTTTGATGCCGCAGCAGTTTCTGCAAAAGGTTCCGGGCCCTGCGTCACCGGGACGGGACAGCGACTGGTCGAGGCGGCGCTTGCAATGGAGGCTGCTTCCCATGACCCCGTCTATCGCAGGCTCACTGGGGCTTACCAATCCGTCGTTGCGCGATCAATTTGCACTAGCGGGATTACTCGCGGATCAGTTCGATCAATACGGTCACTTCCGTCCGCGAATGATCCGGCGCTGGGCGGCGGGCCAGAGTTTTTTCCCATCGAACGCAACGCCTGAAGCCAAGGCGCAAGAGGCATGGCAGCGGGAATTGTGGGGGCAATTGCAGGCAGTCATCGCGGAACCCCATCCGGCGTTGGAACTGCCGCGCGTGCACGACGACGCAGCGGCGATGAAATCATTGCGGTCGGCATTTCCGAGATTGGTTGTGATTGGAACGGGGACGCTCGACCCGCTGCTGATTGAAGTTTTGTCGGTGATGCAATCCGCGGGATGCGAGGTTTCCTTGCATGTCCTGTTGCCGTCGCTGGGATTTCTCGGTGGCATGCGCCGGGGAGTGCTTCCGGATTTTCAGCAGGATCCCGAGTTGCTTGAGGTTTCGCCCGGACATCCATTGTTGGAGTCCATGGGGCGGCACGCCGTCGGTTCATTTCTGCTGCTTGGCGAACTGGATGACCAATACAGCCACTGGCCGGAAATTGAAGGTGTAGGTGAAACATCGAATCAGACCACGTCCCTATTGGGCAGATTGCAGGACGATATCCGCTGGATTCGGAGGCCGGAGCTGCATACTTGCGCGCCCGATGGCTCGATCACAGTGCATTCTTGCTTCGGCCCACGCCGTGAGCTGGAGGTTCTGCGCGACGAAATTCTAAGGGCATTTGCGGAGATCGACGACTTGAAACCGGATGAAATCCACATCGTGACACCATCACTTGAGGTTTACGCCCCGCTGGTTGCTGCGGTGCTTGAGCAAGGTGAGCAGCCACTGCCGGTGCGGATCACCGAGGTGAATGCGTCGGGTCAACATGCCGCCGCCGAAGCGCTTCTCGTGCTCATGGATACGGCTGCAAACGAGCGATTCGCTGCAAGCCGGTTGTTAGAAATTGCTTCGCTGCGTGCGGTGCTCGAGGCACTCGGTGTTGCGGACGACTCCAGCAGCGTGGAAACGATGCGGAGGTGGATTCGGGACAGCGGATTCATGCGCGATCTCGATGAGAACGATGGTATCCGCGCCGACGTGCGCGTTGGAACGTGGTCGTTTGCTCAGGACCGTCTGATCGCCGGACGATGGTTTGGTTCGCATTCTGACGCGGTTTACCCGGATGGGTCATTCGTGCTGCCCATCGCGGACGATTTGCGTGGGGATTTGGATTTTCGCGAACGCTGGATTTGTTGGATGGCAGACCTTGATCGGACGCTGAAGGTGTGGCGAACTCCGGCGACGGCGAGGCAGTGGAGTCAACGCATTGGTGACGCCTGCGACCAATTGCTGACAGGTAGCGACGATTCGCGGTTGGCACTGCAGGACGTGATTCAGTTTTTACATTCGGTCCCGGAAGACGAGTTATTGGATTCCAGTGTGATGTTCGATTGGCTGCAAACCGAGGTTCTCCGCGATCGGCGGCGAACGATGGTTTCCGGAAAAATCACGTTTGGTCGATTCAAGCAATTGCAAAACCTGCCGTGCCGAGTCCTCGCAATGGTGGGCATGGAGGAGGGGGCATTTCCGGTACGCAGTCGCACGCCGAGCTGGGATTTGCTTCGAATGAGCCCGCAAGTTTGGGATCGGAATCCACGCGTGGATGATCGTCAGTTGTTCTTGGATGCGGTTTTGACTCCGTCGGACCTGCTTATCATTACCGGATCGAACCGTTGTGTTCGGACGGGAAAAGACGGGCCGTTGTCGCCGTGTGTGGATGAATTGCTGCGAGTCGTGCGTCAGATGGGTGCAGGCGACGAGGTGGTGGTGAAGCACCGGTTGCAGCCGTTCAATAGCGCGTACTTCGACCACTCCGGGAATCTGCCGCCATCCTATGACGCCTGCTACGAAAGTGCGGCGCGCACTCTCGGTGAGCCGGGTCGCAAGGATGGTATTCCATTTTTCAATTCAGCGGATGTCGTGGAACCGACTGGCGATGTGGAGGCGATCTCGATTGACCAACTGGCAGATTTCTGGCGCGACCCGGCCCGTGCGTTTCTGCGTTCGATGGGTGTTGTTTTGTCGAAGGACGAGCAGGACGACTCGATGTTGGATCGTGCACCAATGATTCCTGAGGGATTGGAGGCGTGGAAGGTGAAAAATGAAATCCTCACCGCAATGCTGAACGGGAGCCGTGATTTGGACCACGTGCATGCGCTCGCGTGTGCCAACCGAATGCTTCCATCCGGCGCACTCGGACGCACGATTTGGTCGAACCTCACCCAATCTCTTGAGCCGATCGGAGCCTCCGCGGCAGCGCTTATGGGGGATAGCCGGGAAATCGATTTCGTGCTGGATGGCACATCGTGCCGCATCACTGGCTCCGTGCAAATGAGCAAGTCGGGAACCCACCTTGTCGGCATAGCCGCGAGCGCAAACTTCAGCGCCAAGCATGCATTGCCAGCGAGGATTGCCGCGCTTGCTGCGTCGGCGTCGGGAATGCCGTTGCCGACGTGGATGATCAACGAGGAGAATGCGGAATCCCCGCTCGAGCTTGATGCCATTGGCCAATCGGATGCGGTCGGGAGTTTGGCAATTTTGATCGATGGATTTCGCGCGGGTTGCCATCGGCCCTTGCGCTTTTCGCCCGCTGCCTCAGACGCCTGCGCAAAGGAGTTCGTGAAATCCAGCGACCAAACCAAGGCGATTGGGGCGGCCGAGACGAGTTGGTGTAAGGAGGGGAAATTCGGGTCGGGGGCAGGGGATGGATGGCAGGCATCCTCCCGGCTGGCATGGAGGGATATCGAGCCATTCACGGATCAGGAGGAATGGCTGTTTTGGGCCGAGGCCGTGTCGAAACCCTTACGGGATTGGGCGAAACTGAAATGACTGGTCCACCATCAGGTCCAAATTTCGATTTCGTCGAAACGAAGCTTCATCCGGGGTTGTCGGTCATTGAGGCCAGTGCCGGCACCGGCAAAACCTACGCGATCAGTCACCTCGTGCCGCGCCTGCTTTTGGATCGTTCAGTTTCGCGGCTCGATGAAATCCTGCTTGTCACCTACACCAATGATGCCTCACGTGAGCTTTCTGAGCGGGTGCGGCGGGTGCTGGAAAAACTAGATGCTGATCCCCAACCGGACGAAGCCGATCGGGACCCTGGCATTGCACGGCTGCGGGCAAAGTATCCTTCCGATGCGGATCGCGAGATTATCTCGCGCGCACTCCTTGACATCGATCGTCTTGGAGTTTCGACGATTCATGCATTTTGCCAGCGTGTCCTCCAATCCGAGGGCACGTTATGCGGTTGGCCGGTGGAGCCCGAGATCACACCCGACGTTTCGGAGATTGTTGAAGAAGCGCTGTATGATTTTTGGCTGCGGCACTTGGGAAACAGTGCGGCCGTTGCGGCTGTGGCCATGGCCGACGACTGGTCGCTGGGGGAATGCGCGCGTTTTGTGAAAACCCTGATGGCAGTCGATGAGCCCGCGCTGATGCCAGCGCCGGTTGAGTTTAGTCTTGTGGAGGATGGCCTGCGGCGGCTGCCAGAAAAGATCAAACCGGAGAGCATCGATGAGTTTGCTTCGATTCTCGGATTGGTCAGTAGCTGGAGAAATGCTGCTCCTGAGCCGCACACGCGCGAGGAAATGATTCGCGTGCTTCGCGAGGGTCAGCCGGGATTCATTGACGTGATCAAATGCATCAGCAAGTCACCGGAATGGATTGATGCGCGTCGCAAAGAGGAGAGAGCATTGAAGGCGTCACTCTCCGCCTGCAATCTTCTGACCGAGGTGGCCGACATTCTCCGTGATATGCAAAGCGCCGCATGGCAGTGGAAGATATTTTGTTTTCAAACGGTTCGCGAACAGGTCCTCGCAAAGTTGCGAAAGAACCGTCAGATAACCTACGACGGTCTGATTACCACGCTTCGCGATGCACTGCGGTCCGAAGACCACGGTCCGATACTGGCTCAACGTCTTCGCGCACAGGTGCGGATCGCATTGATCGATGAGTCGCAGGACACCGACGCGAGGCAATTTGAGATTTTTAGATCCCTCTTCATGCATCCCGAAACGAATCACCGGTTAATCCTGATCGGCGATCCCAAGCAGGCGATTTATGAATTTCGCGGCGCGGATTTAAACACGTATCTCAATGCCCGGAAGCTGGCGGTGGACACATTTCGGCTCGATAGAACCTACCGCTCTCCCCAGCCGCTGGTTGACGCAGTGACCGCCATTTTTCGCATCCCCAATGCGTTTTTGAATCGCGAACTCAGCTTCACGCCGAGTGTGTCCGGTTTGCCGGGTGACGTATTGCTTGAAGTAGATGGAATTCCCGAGCATTCACGGCTGCGGTTTTGGATCGTTCAGGGAGAGCGAAAATCCGAGTATTCGAATCAGGACAAGCGGCTGAGTTTGATTGCCGAAACCGTCGGCACTGAGATCGTGCGGTTACTCTCGGCGAACGCGCGAATCTTGCATTCGGACAATCCGGAATCTAACCGCGCTGTGCGTCCGGGCGACATCGCCGTGTTGGTAAGTAACCATTCGGAGGCGGATGCGATGCTCGCTGCGTTGCGCAGCCGGGGCGTGCCTGCCGTCCAAGCCAAGCGGGCGGATGTGATGCTCTCCGATGACGCTGCCGAGCTTCTCATCATTCTGCGCGCGCTTGAGCAACCCCGGCATTCCGGCCTCCGACGCGCCGCCATGGCAACTCGACTGCTTGGCGGCAGTGCGGATGCTATCCTCGCGACAGATCGCAACCCGACTCTCGCCGATGCGGAACTCGAGAAGTTCGTTCGTTGGCAGCGCACGTTTTACCATCATGGAATCTCCGCCGCCTTGGCGCAGATCGATCAGGAGGAATCGGTATTGCTGCGCATGGCCGGGCTGATGAATGGAGAACGTCGCATTACGAATCTGCGTCAACTCACCGACCTGCTTCAGGCCGCAACGCAGGAAATCGGAAAGCTTCCCGGACGATTGCTAGGATGGTTTGCTCAGGAGATCGCACGGGCAACGGAACGAACCGATGTGGATGAGCGTCAGCAGCAATTGGAAACGGATGCGATGGCCGTCCAGATTGTCACGATGCATGCCGCCAAAGGGCTGGAATACAGCTTCGTTTTCTGTCCGTTTTTGTGGTCGGCCAAGGCAAATCGCCCCGACCCAGTGGTCAAGATTTCGGGTCTGGATGGGGCGGTCACATTTGTGAACACGGAATTGGTTCCGGGCTCTGCGGACCATTCGCAGGCCGTGATAGCGCGCGCCTTGGAGGACCGATTGCGCCTTTCGTATGTGGCGATCACGAGAGCCAAAGTGGGAGTGTGGATTTTTGCGGGTGACTGTTCCGGGGATCGATCGGGCGCCTCGGCGTTGGATTGGCTGTTGCGCTCAGATTCCACGGAACCATTCGCAGAGTGGCTCGGGTCCGCAGGCGCGACCGGACGTGGGGTGCGTCATTCCAATGCCGTGGAATTGCTTATCGAATCAGTCTCCGGCGATGTCATCAGTCAATCGGAACCGCCGGCGATCAATTCGGAGCGTTGGCGGCCGCCAATCGAAACTTCGCGCCCCGCATTGTCGGCGCTGCCGCCGCCTGCGGTGCCAAATCCGTGGGGAATCACATCGTTTTCGGCACTCACGCGCGAGAAGCACCGTCATGCGGACACTCTGCCGATTGGAATTCCATCAACCAACGCGTACACCGTACCGGCGGTCGGCAGTGGATTTTTACACGCGCCCGGTGGTGCCCGCATGGGCACTGCGATTCACGACTGGCTGGAGTCATGGGATTTCATCTCGCTCGATATGACTGCTCTCGAGGAGCATTTGCAAAAGTATCACGTGCTGGGCATGGGGTCTGAAAACACGCGCGTATTGGCTCAATCCGTCGGGGAAATGCTGCTCGGATTGCGTGAGTCGCTATTGCCGGGAATGGATTGTTCCGTCGCTGAAGCTTGCAGCGATGCGGGCGCATCGGAATGGCATTTTCATTTACCGATTGATCGATCACTCAGTCCGAAGGTTTTGGCGTCTGCGTTTTCGGAGTTTGGGTCCGGCGCGGCGAAACAGTATGCCAGCGACCTGGATGCGCTCACGGTGGATGAATTGCAGGGATACCTCCAAGGGTTCTTGGACCGGCTTGCCGTGCATGGCGGGCGGTGGGGCGTGATCGATTGGAAGACGAATCGGCTTGGTGATTCCATGGAAGCATACGAGCCGGATTCACTGATGCGCTGTGCGCGTCAAAGCCACTATTTGTTGCAGGCGCACTTGTATTTGGTCGCCCTTCGCCGTTATCTCGGCCCGGATGCATCGATTGCTGGTGCATGGCTGATCTTTCTGCGCGGCGTGTCGCCAGAATCTGCAAATGGAGTTTTGCATGTTTCACCGTCAGCCGAGTTCCTCGATGCGCTCGACGGATTGTTTTTTCGATTATGAATACCGTATCACCGCATTTGGATTGGCTTATTCGCAGATGGAACTTGCCGACGGCAGGTCCGGAGGCGAGCGCGGTGATGCAGTTGCTTGCCGCTGAAGATTCCGGCAGCACGGCCTGCGTGCTGGATCCTCAGCGCAAGTATAATTGGGGAAATGCAGTAGCTGATCATCGTGGCTCTGAGCACAGCCCGCTGGTCATCGTGGATAGTGCCCGTGGATTGTTTCTGCAATCGAGACATCTCAGCGGCGTGGAGCGGGCGATCTCCGCGCGATTGAGTGCGTTGGCACAAGTTCAGCAGCCCGCCGCCGCGTCGGAGATTTTGTCGGCAGGCTGGGAGGCAGCATCCGGGCTTTCGGACCAGCAGCTCGTTGCCGCGCGCCATGCGTGTGATCATCGCCTCACGATCCTAACGGGTGGACCGGGAACTGGAAAAACTTTTACGCTTGCTCGCATTCTTGCACTATTCGTGGAGTCTGGAGTTTCTGATGGTGAGATTCGCCTCGCGGCGCCGACTGGAAAGGCTGCGGATCGCATGAAGCAGGCGGTGTCGGATTCAATTTCGACACTGCCCGATGCGTGCCGTCCGCATGGGCAAGCCCTCCAAGCAATAGCGCATACGAGCACAACGCTGCATAGTTTACTCGGGTACCATCCGGACTCGGGAAAATGTCGTTACCATCGTGCGCGTCCGCTCCGCTGTCAGGTTTTGATTGTGGACGAATGTTCGATGGTGGACCTTTTGCTTTGGCATGCGCTTTTCGACGCGCTACCGCAGACAGCGCGGGTTATTCTCATCGGCGACCCGAATCAGCTGGAGAGTATCGGACAAGGAAACGTTTTTGCCGAGATAGCCGGAATCGCCTCCGATCCTTCGTCGCGATTAGGTGGGTTCTTAGTGCACCTCTCGGAGGCGCGTCGATTCAAAGACCGCCCGGGAATTCTTGCATTTGCGAACGCGCTGGAGGCCGGCGATGCGGATACGGCGGTTCGGGTGCTTGAGCATTGCGATCAAGACAGCGGACTCGCGTGGATGCCGATGGCGTCCGGTAACTTGCCGATGGAAGATGGATTTCCAGCATCCGTGTTGCGGGCCTTAGGTGATGTGGCTTTTGCGACAACGCCCGAGGATGCGCTCGATGCCATGCAGCACATCTGCATTCTGACTGCACAGCGCCAGTATTTTGTTGGAGCGGTTGCGGTGAGTGAGCAACTGGAAAATTTCTTCCGATCCCAAGGTCGAGAACAAGTGAATCAACCGGTGATTATCAACCGCAATGATCCTGAAACTGGCCTGCGCAACGGAAGCATCGGCATCATTCACACGGACGGCGAGGGTCAGCGATTGGCTTGGTTTCGGGATGTGCGCGGAGAGCTCAAGGCGTATTCGCTCGCGAGCTTGCCCGAGTTCAGTCCGGCATGGGCGATTACTGTTCACCGCTCGCAGGGGAGCGAATACCGCGAAGTATTTGTCATTCTTCCACGTGAAGACAGCCCGCTTGCAACCCGCGAGTTGCTCTACACAGCGATAACCCGGGCAAAATCCCAGGTGACCATCGCAGGTGATCTCGATGCCGTGCGAAAAGCAGTTTCGACGCGCTCGGATCGAGTCACATTACTTGCGGACTATCTTACGATGGATGACCACCGCCCTCCAGCGCTGCCAGCGTGACGGGCGTTGCGTTTCTCTTGCCATCCGGTGCATTCGGGCGACATATTTGCGCACCCTAATGGAAAACCTGATTGCCCTCCTACAGCATAACCCGCTCATGCCCCGTGCGGATTTGGCATGTCTTCTCGCGATGTCTGAAGAGGACGTTAACGCGCGCATCGCTCAACTGGAAAAGGAGGGGGTGATCCTCGGCTATCAAACCGTGATCAATCGGGAGGTCTGGAATCCGGATACGGTCACCGCGGTGATCGAGGTCAAAGTGACTCCGGAACGCGATGGTGGGTTTGATCGGATCGCGTCGCGGATCTCCAAGTTTGATGAGGTGCAAAGCTGCTACTTGATGAGTGGCGGGTATGATTTGCTTGTGTTGGTCGAGGCGGATAACTTGCGGCAGGTGGCGGCATTTGTTTCCGAAAAGCTCAGCACGATTGAGGCCGTGGTCTCGACGGCCACGAGGTTCCGGCTGAAAACGTATAAGGAAAACGGCGCGTTTCACCATTTCGAGACGACGGCCGAGCGTCTAGCCGTTTCGCCGTGAGCATTCCGATCGCCGACCACATCCGTGATATCCCGAAGTCGGGTATCCGGGATTTTTTTGAAATCGTGCAGTCGATGCAGGATGTCATTTCGCTTGGAATCGGCGAGCCGGATTTTGTCACGCCGTGGCACATCCGGGAGGCTGCGATTTACTCGCTGGAAAAAGGCCGCACCGGATACACGTCGAACCTCGGACTACCCAGACTGCGAAGATCGATCTCGGATTATGTCGGAAAGATCACGGGCGTCCGCTACGAGCCGTTGAGCGAGGTTTTGGTTTCCGTTGGAGTTTCTGAAGCAATCGACACCGCGTTGCGTGCGATTTTGAATCCGGGTGACGAAGTGCTCTATCATGAACCCTGCTACGTCAGCTACAGCCCCAGCGTGGCACTGGCCCATGGGGTGGCGCGCGGGATTCGCACACGCGCGGAGGATGGATTTAAGCTGCTTCCGGCTGCCCTTGATGCTGCAGTGGGTCCACGCACCAAAGCGGTTTTATTGAATTTCCCGACCAATCCGACTGGTGCCACACTCACGCGCCCGGAGGCTGAAGCGCTCGCGGAGGTGTGTTTGCGGCGGAACTTGGTGTTGCTGACTGATGAGATTTACAGCGAGTTGACCTACGACGACATGCCGCATTTCAGCCCGGTATCGGTGCCTGGAATGAAAGATCGCACGGTGTTTTTGCACGGCATGTCCAAGGCTTATGCGATGACAGGGTTTCGTGTCGGCTACGCTTGTGGGCCGGCGCCGTTGATCGAGGCCATGATGAAGATTCATCAGTATTCGATTTTGTGTGCCTCCACGACGAGCCAGGATGCTGCGATCGAAGCTCTAGAGCGCGGCGACGCCAGTGTTCGCCGCATGAAACGCGAGTATGAATTGCGGAGAAATTTCATCTCTGCTGCGCTGTCCGATATGGGTCTCCCTTGCGGTACCCCGCGCGGGGCATTTTACGCGTTTGCGGATATTCGTTTGACGGGGCTCACGAGCACGGAGTTTTCGCATCGGTTTCTGCGCGAGAAGTCAGTCGCCGTGGTGCCGGGCTGTGCGTTTGGGCCGAGCGGTGAGGGGTTTGTGCGGTGCAGTTTTGCGACCGGGCTTGATCAGATCACTGTTGCGATGACGCGCATGGCGGAGTTTGTAAAGTCCGTGCGCGCCACCTGACTGCGATGGGATTCGCTGAAGCAGCGTGGTTGTTTGCGGCGGCATTTCTTGCCGGAGCCATGAATGCGGTTGCTGGCGGCGGGACCGTCCTGACATTTCCGGCGCTCTTGTTTTTCGGAATGCCGGCGATTCAGGCAAATGCAACCAGCACGCTCGCTTTGATGGTTGGCATGTGCGGCAGTGTCGCTGGATACCGGAATCAGATTGTCGAGGTGAGGGGACTCGTGTTGCGCTTTGCCGGAGTCAGTATCATCGGAGGATTTTTGGGTGCCGTGCTTCTGACGCGAACGAGCGAGGAGGCATTTGAGCACCTGGTGCCGTATCTTCTGCTGTTTGCAACCATCTGCTTCATCGGGCATGGTATCGTGCGCCGCTGGTTGCAGCAAAGTGTGCCGACGCGTTCGGATGGTCGCTGGGGGTCCGGAGTCTGGTTTGCGATTGGGCTCCAGTTTTTGGTGGCAATTTACGGCGGGTATTTCGGTGCCGGAATTGGGATCCTTATGCTTGCGGCGCTAGGCATCATGGGTATGCGGGATATCCACGAAATGAACGCACTCAAGACCGTGCTGGCTGCTTTGATCAATCTGATTGCAACCGTATACTTTATTTTTGCCGGCCTCATCGTATGGCCGCAAGCGCTTGTAATGACGGTAGGGGCCACGGTCGGCTACTACGTGTCGTCACGAATCGCGCTCGGTGTTCCTCAATCTTTCGTGCGAGGAATTGCAGCAGCGATCGGATTGCTAATCTCCGCTCTCATGTTCTGGCGGCAGTTTAGTGGGGGTTAGCTCAGGGCCTTGGTCACAGCATCGAGCACGGTTTTCACCGTTTTGACTCGCGCCGCCCATTTGAAGTTTCCGGGTATGAGGGTCCATGGCGCGTAATCCGTCGAAGTTTTTTCAAACATGTCCTCCGCCGCAGCGTTGTGTTCATCCCACTTCTTCCGGTTCCGCCAATCCTCATCATTGATCTTCCAATGCTTATACGGATCGGCTTCGCGTTCCTTGAATCGCGTCAGTTGCTCATCCTTCGAAACGTGCATGTAGATTTTCACAATGATCGCGCGATCATCTGTCCATTGCTTTTCCATTTCGTTGATTTCCCGATAGGCGCGCTGCCATTCTTCGGTGGTGGCGAATTGCTCGACCCGTTCCACGAGGACGCGACCGTACCACGATCGATCGAATATCGCGGTCTCGCCGTAGCTCGGGATTTTGTTCCAAAACCGCCAAAGATAGTGGTGTTTGTATTCTTCCGGGGTGGGTTTGACGACAGAATAGACCCGGATGAGTCTTGGGTCGATTCTCTCGGTGATACGCCGGATTGCGCCGCCTTTCCCTGCCGCGTCAGGACCTTCCATCACTACGATCAGGGAGTGTTTGGTGTCACGCAGTGTGAGCTGCATGTTCAGCAGTTTAAGCTGATACTTCTTGAGCTTTTCTTTGTAGTCGTCGGCTTCCAGTGAAACCGACTGGTCCAGTTCATCGAGTTTGATTTTAGGCATGAGAGAGTAACAACCGTTGTGCCTCATTCCTTCGGTGGCGGCAAGTATTGGTTCGATACCAGCTAAGAAAAAAAGCCCGGCGCGCGGTTGGCGCACGCCGGGCTGAATGCGGTTGGAATGTGGGCATCTCGCCCGAATCCAAAAATCGCTTACGCTAGATTTAGTATTTCACCGAGCAGCCGTAGGGCTTGGTTTCAGCGGTGGTTACCGCTTGGCCGCTGGTTGCCTCGCCGAGTGCCGCAGCCACGAAGTTGCGCGCCGACGCGATGTCTGCGGAATCGGTTGATGGTTTGTCATCGATGGCTCCTTTGTAAATCAGGACGCCTTCCGGATTGATCACAAACATCTCGGGTGTGGTTCGGGCATTGTAGGATTTGCCTACCGTGCCGTCCGCATCGATAAGATATCCTGTGCCCTTGTAACCGATGCTTTCAAGCTTCGCTTGCAGCTCAGCAGGCGTGTGATGGCCCTGTTTTCCTTCGGCTGAAGAGCAAATCGAGAGCCAAACCACGTCTTTGCCGGTATGGGCGGCTTGGAGTTTTTGCATTTCGCCGGAGTCGTAAAACTTCTTCACAAACGGGCATCCGAAGTTGACCCACTCTAGGACGACGAACTTTCCTTTGAAGTCGGAGAGCGAGTGGGATTTGCCGTTTGAATCGGTGAGTGTGAATGCAGGGGCTGGCTTTCCGATCTCTGGAGACGCGATAGCCATCGTGGCGGTAAACAAAAGTGCCGTAGCGACATGGTGTAGTTTCATTGGGATAGTTGGTGGGTTTTGGGTTAAACTGAGGCCCAACTTAGGCTCATGATGCCATCCGCGCAAGGGGTGACGTGTGAAGCCGAGTCGTTTGAGCGATCAGCGCGACATTTTGAGGGCCTCGATCACGATTGACTCTGTGAGCAACTCGGGCAGCGTGATCGGCTCATTCGCTCTGCCTGCCGGATAGATGACATAAAATGGCACGCCGACCCGCCCGAACGCCTTGAGCGCGGCTGTGATCTCCGGGTTGCTGTTGGTCCAATCTGCTTTGATGGGAACCACGCCCAACTCAGCGATGAGTGCACGCACTGCCGGAGTATTGATCGCGGTGCGTTCGTTGAATTTGCAGGTGATGCACCAGTCGGCTGTAAAATCAATGAACACGGGCTTGCCCTCGGCCAATAACTCGTCCACGAGCGCTTGGCTGAAAGGTTGCCATGGGATACCATCCTTGGATACCGCGCCAGACTGAGCCGTGGCAGTAAGGAAGCCGGAGCCAATGAAAAACCATCCCCCTCCGAGGGCCACGCCGAGGGCGCAAGCGATCGCAAGGACTCGCGTCCGGACAGAACTCAGCGGTCCACAAAATGCCCCGTAGATCCACACCGCCAACCCGAGCGAGAGCAAAAATGCGGCGGTCCACAGGATACCGTCAATGCCCTTTTGTCCACCTAAAATCGACAAAAGCCACAGCAACGTCGCAAACAACGGGAATGCCATGAATTGCTTGAGTTTTTCCATCCACGCACCGGGCTTGGGTAGGAATTTCATCCATCCGGGCCGCGCCGAGAGCAGCAAATACGGCGATGCCATTCCGAGCGCGATAGATCCGAACATTGCCATCACCACTCCGCCCGGTTGGCTGAATGCAAACCCGAGCGCCGTTCCCAAGAACGGCCCGGTGCACGGGGTCGCGAGCAAGGTAGCGAAAACCCCCTGAAAAAAGGACCCGCTAAACCCCTCTTTGCCGCTCAAATCGCTCATCGTGCCAACGGCCTTACCGGGCAGCGTCAGCTCGAACACGCCGCACAGATTTAACGCAAAAACAAAAACCACCGCCGCAATCACGAGGATGAACATCGGGTTCTGGAACTGAAATGCCCATGTGACCTCGGTGCCACTCGCCTTGAGCGCAACGATCACCGCACCCAGCCCCAAAAACCAAAAAAAGATCCCGCTCGAAAATGCCAGCCCGTGGAGAAAAATCTGGCGAGGGTCGTCACCCGCCTGGCGGATAAATCCAAACACCTTCAACGAAATCACCGGCAGCACGCACGGCATCAAATTCAATATGATCCCGCCTAGGAACCCAAACAACAAGGCTTGCCACAAAGGAGGTAAAGTGGCGATCACCCCCAGAGATGCGTCACTCGATGTCTCGGCAGTCTCGGCAATACCCGGTTCCGCAACGACCAGCCATGATCGATCCTGCCCGTTGACCACCGCAGCAATCACCCCGCGGAGCGGCGAGGCAGCTGTTACGGAAATCGTGGAGGCCCCATCCCCTGAGCCTGATACGCGAGGGTGTCCAACCGATTGATTACCCGAAGGAAGCGGAAAAAACCGAACGTTCTCGACGCCGGCGACGGATCGCACCCGGGCAGTCAGGCTGTCGCCGGATTTTGACCACGTCACATTATACGGTGGCGGTTCGGCTGATGGCACACGCGTTTGCCAATCCGCGATGATTTTTCCAGCCGCGGACGCGACGGCAGTGGCGGCCACAGGCAGCGTGATTTCCACCTTTGCGCTTCCGGGGATGCAGATTTCCTCGCAAACCAGCCATGACGCAACACCCCGCAAGGTGACCTCCGTGCCCGGTGTGAGATCGGCAGGTGGCTGAATCGCAATCAACAAGACGACCTCGCCCGAATACCCGTAAACCTCGATATCACCGGGTTCTAGTTTTGCTTTCGGAATCGGCCATTCGATCGGTCCTGCGCCGAATCCTGGTGGCAAATCCCATTTGATTTTGGTCGGGATACCCGCGTCTCCCGAGTATTCCCAGTATGTGTGCCATCCCGGCGCCATCGTCAGCTTTAGTCCGACGTAAAACGTCTCTCCCGGCGCGATCGCGCTCGCACTCGAAATCAACTCGGCCTGCACCAATGTCTTGCCATCCACCACCTGCGCGACGGATGCGGACGGAGTACCACACAAAATAATGGTGACCGCAAGGATCGCCAGCCAGCTTTTAGACATCAGCCGACGGTAACATGGATCTGCGGAATAGCAAAACGTCGGATTGCCCGGCATCACTGCTTGGAGCCCGATGTGGCGATGCCTTGTATGAATGATTTCTGTGTGAAAAAGAACAAAACGATCACCGGAAGCAACACAAGGGTCGATGCGGCCATAAGGTGATGCCATGCGGTCCCGCCCGACTGGCTTTGAAAACTCTGCAATCCGAGCGCCAACGTGAAATCGCGCTGATCGGTCAAATAGATGAGCGGACCCAAAAAGTCATTCCACGAGTAGAGAAACTGGAAAAGTGCCACGACCAACAGCGCTGGTTTGCACAATGGCAGAATGATCCGAACAAAAATACCGAACTCCGAGCATCCGTCCATTCTCGCCGCCTCGGAGATATCCCGCGGAAGGCCGAGGAAAAATTGCCTCAGCAGGAACACATTGAACGCACTCGCAAAAAATGCGGGAACCCATAGCGGCTTGAACGTGCCGATCCATCCCAGCTCTTTGAAAAACCCGTAAATCGGAACCATCACCACAGGAAACGGGATCATCATCGTCGCAAGCAAAACCAAAAACACCTTGTCCCGGCCCCGCCACTCGATGCGTGAAAATCCATACGCCGCAAGCGCACTGCTCGTTACGGTGCCGATCACGCTCAGCAAACAAATCCAAAGCGAATTGGCCGCATACCTCCAAAAATAGCGCATTTCGGCGATCGCTTCCGGATAGTTCTCCCATCGAATCGTGGAAGGAATCCAGCGGGTCGGAACGGACATGGTTTCATTCAGCGGTTTGAGGGACGTGGATACCATCCACGCCAGAGGAAGCAAAAACGCGAACGCCGCGACTCCGAGAGCCACGTAAACCAGCAGCGTGCTGAACGAAATGGGCGATCTATTTGCCGGCATAAAAGACGTGGCGTTCGGAGAGTTTGTTGGCCAGCAGAGTGAGAGTCAGAATGATCACGAACATGACGAACCCGATGGCGCAGGCATATCCCATGTTCCAAAACTCGAATGCATTTTGATACAGGTAGGTGGCAAGGAAGAGCATGGAACGTCCGGGGCCCTCACCGCCGCCGGTCATCACGTACGGCACCGCGAAGACTTGAAAGGAACCGATGAGCCCCATGATGAGATTAAAATGAATGACTGGTGAAATCGTAGGCAGCGTGATGTGCCAGAGTTTTTGTGGAAAATTCGCGCCGTCCATTTCGGCGGATTCATAAAGGTGCACCGGCACGTCCTGAAGTCCGGCGAGGAAAATCACGACGCTGTTTCCGACGCCCCAGAGCATCGTGAAAATCAACCCCCATTTGGCGTAGCGGGCGTCCGAGAGCCAATTCGGTGGTCGAAGCTCGCTGCCAAGAAGTGAGTTGATCGCATTCAGTGGCACGCGCAGTGCCTCATTCACAAGGCCGACATCCCCGTTCAACATCCACTGCCAAAGCACGGCAAGGCACACCATAGGCACAAGCGAGGGTAGGAAAAAAATCGTTCGGAACACACCTCGTCCGCGCACGTTCGCATTCAATAAAACCGCCAACGCAAGCGACAACAACAATCCCAACGGAATCGCAAAGACCGCAAAAAACAAGGTGTTGGAAACGGCAGTCCAAAAAACTTCATCGCCTGCGAGCTCGACGTAGTTCTGCCATCCGGTGAATACCGCAGGCGATAAAATCGAATAGTCGCACAGCGAGAGGTAAAAGGATTTGATCACCGGATAGACACAAAATGTCAGGAATCCAATCACCCACGGGGAGATGAAAAGCAGACCGTTTCGGAGGTTTCGGCGTTCGGATGGATTCATTGCGAGTTCCAGGATTTTTGAAGCGATTCCTCGACGCGCTCCCAGCGTGCAGCGCTTCGGGTCAGTGCTTTTTGCTGACGCTCCTGCACGGCTTGCAACGCATCCTCTGCGGGCGCTTTTCCGGTCCAGATCAGATTAACGGCATTTCTCATATCTGCATTGATGGCATTCCACACGGCAACCCGCGGGACTGAGATCGCGCCGGGGCTTTTGGCAAGCTCCAGAAACGTGCGAATGTGTGGATTCGGGTGTTTTTGGAAAAACTCGTCGCTGCACACACGAAGCGGGCTGAATTTCCTCTGACCAAGGCAGAGTTTTTCCATGTTTTTTTGGGAGTTCACGTAGGTGATGAATTCGAACGCCTCGAGCGGATGCTTCGCCCCGTGAGGAATCACTAAAACATCACACTCAACCACCGACACATCACCAAGTTTTTCGGGGTCATTCGTCGGAAATGGTGCGACCCCCCACTCAAAATCCGCCGGCGCGTAGTTTTGGATGTAATTGTAAATCCACACTCCCTGCATGATCATCGCGACCCGTCCGGTAAAAAACGCATTCTGCGGGGAGGCAAAATTTCCAAAACCGTCCCTCATGCCAAGCAGGTCTTCAGCCCCAAACCGCTCAGGGTATGATTGCACCCACCGATAGGCCTCTAGGTTTTCTTGAGAAGTCGCCGTAAGCTCGGAGTCTCCCTTGATCAATGCGCCTCCGAACCAACTCCCCCATAGCCCGTTCCACCATCCGGGCTCTTCGGCCAAGTGACCGATGCGCTCGATGCGACCATTCGCCGAGCGCTTGAAGATTTTTTCGTTGAACTCTTCCAATTCCGCGATCGTCCGCGGAGGGCGTTCAGGGTCCAATCCGGCCTCGCGAAACAGCTTTTTGTTGTAAATCAGAGCCGTATTTCCCGGCGTGCTTGGCAAAGCCCAAAGTTGGTTGCGGTGACTGCAAAGTTTCCAAATGATCGGCAAATAGTCATCCTCGCGAATCCCAGCCTTCTCGGCCATCGACGTCAGCGGCGTCAGCGCGTTGTTCTCGGAATACACAGGAATATTGTAAGCCCAGATTCCGGCAACATCCGGCGGCACCCCGCCCGCGATCGCCAACGTGAGCCGACGATCAATCTGACTCACAGAGGAGTATTCAACAAAGATACGGCTTTGGGAGGAGTTGAAGTCATCGACGATCTCCCTCATTGCGTCGGCCTCAAACCCCGCCCATTTCTCCCAATACCGGATCACGACGGGGTCGACCGCATGCAGCTGCGGGGTCGAGAGCGCCAACAGGCATCCCGTCGCTAAAAGAAGCAATGACCAGTGTCTTTGGGAGAACATTACAGAGAGGGAATCTAGCCGGGATCCAAAGTTTGAAGAGGTTTCGACAGGATAAATACAATAGCCAAAATGGGCTAAAATTCCTCCGAATTGACCAAAATCTGTCGCAGCCGCTTGATCCCGCCCGGGTTTTCATTCACGCCATGATTGGATGGTACGATGGTTTCGCTTTTTGCGCCGGGTAGGCTGGAACTCCAAAACGGGACTACACCGTCCGAGCTGTTCGGGCTGTCCCCGCGGCCCCGATCTCCGATGATCGAATGAAATCTCACTCGCTCCGACATCGGCAGTCGCAGAATCGCGCTGAGGAGCGGAGAGTCCGATCGTAGGAACTGAATGCTGTTGGCCGGTGCTACGAAAAACCCACGCACATCTTCTCGCAACGCGGTGACGATCGGCGTGCGATCCCTCGCCAATAGTTCAAACGGAAGCCGAATCGCTCCGGACACAAATCCCGCGATCGGCCGTAGGGCAAGGGGACTACCCTTGTGCGGGGTGGCCATGAACACCACCCGTGAAATGTCCGAACGGGGTCGGAAGTTGATCATGGTGTCTACCAAATCAAGTAAATCCTGAGCAAGGTCTAATTTCTCTAAAGAAGTGTCGGAGAATTGCATCCATAGCTTATTACCGCCTTCACGTATTAACATACTGGATATTAGTCCTCCCATACTATGCCCAACCAGGACCATTTCTTGCATCGGTTTGCTACGAGCCTTCGGGTCTACCGCGCTTTGAAATCGATCGAGCTCATCGCGAAGTATTGCCGCAGATGCCCAAACTGGCAGGCCGGTAGGATAGAGGAAATACCAGAACTGATACTTTTTGCGTATTACCGGATCGGCGAGGAGTTCGTTCGTGGCGCGAGTCCAGGCTTCGGGTCTCGACAACAACCCATGAACGAAGACAACGGGGATCTTTTCGGGATCATAAGGATGAATTTGCAGCAGACCAGCCCGGTTGACTTTGGTGTCGGAAAAAAACATTGCCCTGGGATCGAGGGCGCGATTTGGACCTTTCGCAATGAGAACGGCCAATGGAGCAGAGAAATCAGCGGCTAGTGGCACAGACTTTCCTGCGAGTTTTACGCTGGTGGAATCGGTTGGATCCCGAAACACGATGCGCGCGGTTTGATTTTCGAATGTCAGGTAGGCCGTAAGCGGTATAGTCAGCCCAAACTTGGGGATTCCTGGCTGTCCCTTGAGTAATGGATTCCCGGGTCTGAGTTCCGCGACGTAGGGAACCCCGATCCCATCGACCACAGCGCGTGAGAGAAGTCCACGAATCGAAACGGTGTCAGCAGCGTAGATCGAGTCAACCGTGCTTGGATCGACTTGATTGTTTTCGCTGCCGCGAGCAACGATCAAGCGACGCAAAAGTCCGGATTGGATGGATTCGTTTGGTTCGAGGGATGAAAACTCGAGATCCATATCTTTAAAGTCTTGTGCGTAAAGTTCAGCGACGATGGCACGAACCGCGATAGCGTAAATCTCAGCGTCTTTAGAGGATATATCCCGAGTGGCTCCGGGCAAGGCGAGACGGGCTGACTGAGAGAGAGCACTCACTTTCTGTGTGGGCGTGAGGTCATTTCGCAGTCCGTAGGCGAGCCATTGCGCTTGAAGCGGCGGCGTTTCGGCTTGGTTCAATTTTGCGAGCACCCGTCGCGTCTCCCGTTTTTCGGTGTTTGCGTCGACTCGCACGTGCAGCGCGGCACACCCGCTGGTCAGGGAGACTATCAAACAAAGAAGTAGGATTCGATTCATCATGAGGACAGAGAATGGGCGGTCAGGATTTGGCACGAGGGTCGAGGGCATCGCGGAGCGCATCACCTAGGAAATTCAATGAAAGCAAGGTTAGGGCCATGAAAGCAGATGGAAAGACGATCATCCACCAAAAGCTGCGAACTGGATTAATGGCGGAGGCTCCGTCGGCCAGCAATGATCCGAGGCTTGCGCGGGGAGCCTGCGTGCCAAGCCCCAAAAAGCTCAGGAATGATTCGTCAATAATGACAGCCGGGATCGTCAAGGTGAGGTAAACGACGATGACCCCAAGCAGATTGGGCAAAATATGGCGCAGCAGAATGCGCACATGCGACTGCCCGAGAGCTTGGGCGGCGAGGACAAACGTGCGGGATTTGATCGCAAGCACCTGACCACGAACAATACGCGCCATGGTGAGCCATTCGATCACACCCAGCGAGATAATCAGGATTGCAATGCGCGAGTAGTCAACCAACCAGACCCACCCGCGCTCGGCGGCAAACTGCTCGAGCGTCGAATTGAACGCGTTGATCAGGACGAGGATAAAAATCAGTCGTGGAATCGAATACAGGATGTCGACACCGCGCATCATGACTTGGTCCGTTCGGCCTCCCGCATATCCAGAGATCAGGCCGTATGCGGTGCCGATGACGAGGCTGATTGCCGCGCCGCAGAGCCCGACAAGCAGCGAGAGTCGGGTTCCCGATAGCACGCGATAGAGCAGATCGCGGCCATTTAGATCCGTGCCAAATGGATGCGCTAGCGACGGTGCCGCGTATTGGTTGGGTCCCGGCTCTCGATACGACGCCGGGAGCAGCTCCGGGCCGATCAATGAGGCCAGAACAACCATCGCAAGCACTCCGGCCGCAACGATTGCTGACGGATTGCGTGTCAATCGCTGCCATGCTCCGGGATCAGTCATTGAGAGCGATCCTCCGATCTAGAAGCGAGTAGGCGATATCGACAAGAAGGTTGAAAATCACCAAGAGGACGCAATAAACAATAACAACTCCACCCAACAAGAATCCGTCACGATTCTGAATCGAATGCACAAAAAATCCCCCTGCTCCGGGAATGTGAAAAATCGTCTCGACTACGATGGATCCGGTCAGAAGGTGAGCGGCGAGGGGGCCCATAAATGTAACAACCGGCAAGATCGCGACCCGGAGCGCGTGTTTCCATAACACGACCCGCTCGGCAAGGCCTTTGGCGCGCGCTGTGCGGACAAAATCCTGATTCAGCGTATCCAACATGCTGGAGCGCATGAGCCGCGCAATGTAGGCCACATAGGGTGCCGCCAGTGTGATCGCCGGAAGAATCATCTGCTTCAGCGATCCCCACCCGCCCACCGGCAGCCATTTTAGATCGAGGGCAAACACCAAAACCAGGAGCGGCCCGATCACAAACGACGGCAGCGAAATGGCAAACAGCGCACCGAGCATCGCCATCGTATCGCCGGCACGGCGGTGATGCGTCGCGGCGAAGGTTCCCAGCCAGACTCCCGCTATGGTTGCCAGGAGAAATGCGATGGCACCGAGTGTGAAGGTGACGGGCAGCGTTTGGGCTAAGATTTCGTTGACTGATCGATTGCGGTATTTGGTGGATAACCGCAAATCCCCCCGAAGCAAATCGCCCCAGTATCCAGAAAACTGCTCCCATAAAGAACCGTCCAGTTTATACTTCGCGAGAAGCTGCTTTTCGATGGCCTCGGGAAGCTTGCGCTCGGCGTCAAAAGGACCACCGGGCGAAAGCCGAATCAGAAAAAACGTCGCCGATATGACGATCCCGAGGACAACGAGAAGTGATACTCCCCGCCTAAGCAGCATGCCAGTCATGGAGTGCAAAGGGACCGCCACGCGGTATTCTTGTGGTCAATCCTCATCAATGCCCACCCGTGAGTTTGTCAATTTGCGTTGCCGCTTAGAATTTGGCCCATGGCGTTGAGCACAATATCCACATTATCTGGAGATGAGGATTCGCCCATGAGGCCGATGCGCCAGACTTTGCCTTTGAGTGGGCCAAGGCCTGCACCGATCTCAATGCCGAAGTCGGCCAGCAACCGCTGCCGCACTCCTGCTTCATCGACTCCGTCCGGGACGTGAATGCTGTTGAGCTGCCAGAGCTGGTGGCCCGGCTGTGAGGCAATCTCAAGACCCATCGAGCCGAGCCCGTCGCGGAGTCGGAGGTAGTTCGCCTCGTGACGGTCAAACCGGTTTTCAAGCCCCTCTTCCAGCACCAACCTCAACGCTTCGTGGAGTGCGTAGTTCATCGAAACCGGCGCGGTGTGGTGATAGGCACGCTCGCCGCCCCAGTAAGATGCGAGCAAGTTGACATCGAGATACCAGCTCTGGACCTTCGTCTTTCGGGACGTAGCAACCTCCATGGCGCGGGGACTGAAGGACACGGGGGACAACCCGGGCGGGCAACTCAGGCATTTCTGGGTCCCGCTGTAAACAGCATCCACGCCCCATGCGTCGATTTCGACGGGGCAACCAGCCAGCGATGTCACCGTGTCGATGAGGACCAGCGCACCCGCATCGCGGGCCAACCGTGCAATTTCCGGGATCGGTGTGCGAGCCCCTGTGGAAGTTTCCGCGTGGACGACGCCCACAAGTTTCGGGTTCGGGCAGGATTTCAGTGCCTCGGCGACTTGCTGTGGATCGATGATATGACCCCATGGTGCCTCCACCCGCACGACCTCCGCGCCGCAGCGGGATGCGACCTCGGCCATCCGTCCACCAAACACGCCGTTCACGCATATGATCACTTTGTCTCCGGGTTCGAGCAGGTTAGCCATGCAGAATTCCATGCCAGCGCTGCCAGTTCCACTCACCGGAAAAGTCATCAAGTTTTCTGTCGCAAAAACTTGGCGCAACATGGATTTGATTTCTTCCATCATGCGGATGAATTCAGGATCCAGGTGCCCAACCAGCGGCTTGGCCATGGCTTCGAGCACGGAGGGTGCGACCATGCTGGGCCCTGGGCCGAGCAGGAGTCGCGACGGTGGATGGAATGCGGGTGGTGGTAGGGTCATCATGATTTTGTGGCGGTATTCGGCGCGCCTGCCGCAAGGGCGAGAAGCGAAACTCCGTAGAAAATCGAGTTGATCCCGTAGAGCAGCCCAAGCACCCATGCCGAATCGCCGGGCAGTTTGCTGAGGATCAGGGCCGCAAGTATGATGGCTACGATGCCATTCATCAGCATGATAATCCACGCGCCGTGTCGGCGGGATGCGAGGGCGGCACCGATGAACGACAGACCCTCGAACAAAAAGAAAATCGCCAAAACAAGCGTGAGGGCCTCGACGCCGGACTCCACCCAGAGCAGCAATGCCAATCCGGCAGCCAACCGTATAATCGCCAGTGCGACCGAACTGATGCAGTGCGTCTTTTCCTTACCGAAGATGACCGATCCGATTGAGAACACGCCGCTGACCACGCAGAAAATACCAATCACCTGAGCGATTGCGACACTCATCGCGAGCGGAAACCCAATCGCAAACATCCCAACCACGATTGAAAACATTCCGAAGAATATAAGCCATCCGCGACTTTTTTTGAGTGCTTCCTGCGCTGGAAAGGGAATGGGTGATGAATTCATGTTGGGGCGATACTCGATTATTCGCCCGGCGGAGTCAGTCAAAAACGCATTCGGCGCTCGCAAAATTTGATGCTTGCCGCTTGGGCTTCCAACCAGTGATCTTCGGAGCACCATGGCACGATCCAATCAACGCGAACCCGGCGACACCCGAATCATTCAATTCGAACCCGACATCGCGCCGCACGCCGACGGATCGGTCTTGATTTCATTTGGGGATACGCGGGTGATTTGCTCGGCGATGATTGAAAACGGCGTGCCTCGCTGGATGAAGGAGCAAAATGTGTCCGGCGGATGGATCACTGCGGAATACTCGATGCTGCCATATTCCACGCTGATCCGTAAAACCCGGGATTCATCGCGTGGGAAACAGGACGGTCGGAGCACCGAGATCCAACGACTCATTGGCCGCTCGCTACGCGCCGTGATTGATTTAGAGGCTCTTGGGCCCCGGACGATCTGGGTCGACTGTGATGTTTTGCAAGCTGACGGTGGCACGCGCACAGCGGCGATCACGGGTGCGGCGGTGGCCATCGAAATGGCATGCATGCGGCTGGTTGCGGAGGGCAAATGCAAAACCCTACCGATCCGCCAACGGGTCGCTGCGGTGAGCGTCGGCGTGATCAACGGCGAGGTCCTCGTGGACTTGGATTACCTCGAAGACAAAGATGCCTCCGTGGATATGAATCTCGTCATGACCGACAGCCTTGAATTCGTCGAGGTCCAAGGCTCCGGCGAGGAGGCCACATTCTCAGAAGCCGAGTTTTCAGCCATGCTCGCTGCCGGAAAAGAAGCGATCCGTTCGCTCCTCGAACGCCAGCAGGAAGCTCTGCTTTTGTGGACTCTGGCTTCAAGTTTGTCACCAGAGTGATATAGCGTTGCGCCGCGAAACGAGTTGGGTATTTTTCCTCTCGGATTGTGCAGAAATAGAGGGATGAAGACACTAATTCTTAGTTTGTTTTGGCTCATGGTTATTCCATTCACGGTGCGCGCCGCGGAGGAAATCAAGGTGCCGTTCAATTTCCGTTGGGGGGATTCCGCGAAGTTGGTCGAGGACACGATCGTTCGTACCCAAGCGAAGGTAGTCGAGCGCCGTAAATCGGGAGCGAGGGATGTGCTGGTCGTCGAGGGACACCCGGATCCGCGTCTCAAGCGCTCGTTGTTTTATTTCGATAACGATGCGTTGGACGAAATCGAACTCCAATATGCCGACCCGTCATGGGACATTTCGCGACTCAACGGTGTGTTTGAGCAAACGCGCCGGAACCTCGAACAAAAATACGGGATCAGCCGCAATGTCGTTCGCCAACGCGGAAATGAAGCCGATGTATTTCAGACGGTCGTCGGATACCAGTGGACCCAAGCCTACACGTCGTTACGATTGTTCTTGTATTCCGCCGAGCAGGGCGCCCAGTCATACCGGGTCCTGAGTTACCACTACCGCGGGTTTTAGTTTTCCGCCTCGGTTCGCACGCATCGCGGCCATCCGACACATTCGCCTCGTCAACTCCCGATCCTACCGCCACCATGCGCCCTGTGTTCCAGCAAACGTATCCCATCACTATCGACGACATCGCATTTGGCGGCAAAGGAGTTGGGCGGTTGCCCGATGGTATGGCGTGCTTTGTTCCCGACGTCGCGCCCGGCGAGCGGGTTTACGTCGAGTTGACCAAACGCACCAAACGTTTTGCCGAGGGGCGGGTGACTGGATTTATCGAACGCTCGATGTCGCGGGTCGAGCCGCCGTGCGCATTTTTTGGCGCTTGCGGCGGATGCGTATATCAACACCTTCCATACACCAGCCAACTGGAAATCAAATCCGCGCAGGTCGCCCAGATGCTGCGACGGCTCGGCGGGTTTGAATCCCCGAACGTGCTGCCAACCATCGGCTCCCCAAAAGAATACCATTACCGCAATCGGATCACCGTGCATGTCAAACGCGGCCGCGTTGGGTTTTATCAACGTGGCGGACAGAAACTCGTGGAAATCGACCGCTGCCTGCTCGCGGCAGATTCCGTGAACGACTGGCTCGCCGCGTGGAGGCGGCGCGACCTCGATGACGGAGTCAAAACGATTCGCGAAAACACCGAGCAAACCGGGTTCCATCAGACCAACGATAGCGTCGCCGCGCTCTTGCTTGACGCGGTGGATCGCCTTTTCGAAGCGGGCGGCAAACGCTTGATTGATGCCTACTGCGGCTCCGGCTTTTTTGCAAAACGTCTGGCTGCACGCTTCGAATCGGTCATCGGAATCGAATGGAACAGCATGGCCATCGAATCAGCCCGCGCCACTGCCGGCCCGAACGAATCATACCTCGCGGGCGACGTGGCCAATTGCCTCGACGACGTGTTCTCCGGGTCCGCAGCCATCGAAACGCATGTCATCCTCGACCCACCCGCGCAAGGGGTGAGTCCGCAAGTCTGCGAAACACTGATTCGGCACCGCCCGGAGAAGATCGTCTATATCTCGTGTGACCCGTCCACTCTATCGCGAGACCTCAAGGCGCTCTCGACAAACTACGACCTTGTCGCCGCGCAACCTTTCGACATGTTTCCACAAACTGCGGAAATCGAAGTGTTAGCCGTGATGCAACGCCGCGCGTAACTACCAACGTATGATCTACCGTCGATTTGGCCGAACAGAACTGCAGATGCCTGTATTCTCCTGCGGTGGCATGCGATACCAACACGCATGGACCGATGTCGCGCCCGAAGAAATACCGGCCGCAAACCAAAAGCACCTGGAAGCCACAATCCACCGATCCATCGAAGTCGGAATCAACCACATCGAGACGGCGAGGGGATACGGCACCTCGGAGATGCAACTTGGTAGTGTCCTGCCGCAGTTGCCCCGCGAAAATATCATCGTTCAAACCAAAGTCTCGCCGCGCGAGTCCGCCGCCGAGTTCCTCGAAACATTTGAAACGTCGATGAAGTATTTGCGGCTCGATCATGTCGATCTGCTTTCGATCCACGGAATCAACACGCCGCATTTGCTCGACCTCACACTGCGTCCCGGCGGATGCATGGAAGTCTGCCGCCAATTGCAACGCGACAGGCGGGTGCGGTTTGTCGGATTTTCCACGCATGGCCCGGCGCAGACGATTGTGAATGCGGTTGAAACCGGCGAGTTCGATTATTTTAACGTGCATTGGTATTGGGTGAACCGGCGCAACTGGCGCAGCATCGAGGCGGCCACCCGCCGCGACATGGGAGTGTTCATCATTAGCCCGAATGACAAAGGTGGAAAACTCTACGCGCCACCGCCAAAACTCGTGGACTTGTGCAGCCCGCTGTCCCCGATGGCATTCAACGACCTGTTCTGCCTGCAACGCCCCGAGGTCCACACGCTGAGCCTCGGTGCTTCAAAACCCAGCGACTTCGACGAACACATCCATGCTCTCGACAAGATGGCCCACGCCGCCAGAGCGATCGCCGAAATCAACGAGCGATTGACCGCCGAGATGCATCGTGTGCTCGGTCGTGACTGGTGCGAAAACTGGGAGACTGGGATTCCCGAGTGCGACGAGATCCCCGGCGAGATTAACGTCTGGGAAATCCTGCGGCTTTACAATTTGGCGAAGGCGCTCGACCTCGTGGATTTTGCCAAGATGCGATACAACCTGCTAGGCAACGCAGACCATTGGTTTCCCGGAAATCAGGCCGTGGATTTTGATGACGCCGCATTGCGTGAGGCCTTGCATCAAAGCCCGTTCCGCGATGAAATCCCGGGCATCCTTCGCGAAGCGCACGCGCTCCTCCATGAGGCACCGCAGAAGCGGCTCAGCGAATCGTAGGAAGTGCTCCGCCAACTTTTTAATCATCCATCCACTGAACGTATGAAACACATTGCCGTCCTAACCAGCGGGGGAGACGCCCCCGGAATGAACGCAGCCATTCGTGCAGTGGCCCGCGAAGCCCTAGCGCGCGGCCTTACCGTAAGCGGTATCCAGCACGGATACGCCGGACTGCTAAACAATCAGATCTGTCCGCTCGACGCCCGCGCGGTCGGCGGGATCATCCACAAGGGCGGCACCGTGCTGGGGAGCGCACGCTCACCCGAATTCCGCACCGAGGAGGGGATCACGCAAGGGATCAAAAACCTCACCGACGCGGGCATCGACGGCCTCGTGGTAATCGGCGGAAATGGCTCGCAAACCGGAGCATCCAAGTTGTTCGAACGCGGCATTCCCGTGGTCGGAGTAGCATCCACCATCGACAATGACCTGTGCGGCACGGACATCACCATCGGTGCCGACACCGCGCTCAACATCGCGCTCGAAGCGATTGACCGCCTGCGCGTAACGGCATCGTCGCACCGGCGCGCATTTTTGCTCGAAGTGATGGGCCGGGACTGCGGGTATCTCGCGTTGATGACCGGACTCGCCGGAGGCGCTGAGATCGTTGTCATTCCCGAAAAACAGACCACGCCGGACGAAGTCGCGGCTGCACTGACGGAAGCATTCGTTCGCGGCAAAACGCACGCGCTCGCCGTGGTTGCCGAGGGGGCCGAGTACAACGCCGCCGTGCTCAGCAGCTTTTTCCGCGAAAACCGCTCGAAACTCGGACTCGAAGTGCGCACGACCACGCTCGGTCACGTCCAGCGCGGTGGGACACCCGGTGCCTTCGACCGCATCCTCGCAACCCGCCTCGGCGCATCCGCCGTGGATAACTTGCTGGCAGGCAATGCAGGCCACCTCGTCGGATGGGTCGGCAGCGGAATCAAACTTTCGCCGTATTCGGAGATCGCCGGCAAAACCAAGGCTCCGGACATAAAACTCCTCGATCTCATCAGCCGACTCGCGCTCTAAAGGCGAACTCGCAGTCAGCCCGCACAGTGAAAAATGCTTGCGTCACGCCACCTCACGGAGTTGTGCGCCCAGCTTTACCCGCCCCGAGTCGAAATGAACCTCCTGACTATAACCCTTAACTCTGTAGCGAAGTGGCGCTTCCGGTAGCTGGTACCACATCTTGACGTTCGGCAAAAATGGAAGACACGGCAAACCTCGAGAGAAAGTTCGATGACTACTTCCAATCTCTCGGATTCAGTCGCGTCTCGGAGTTTGTTGGGGAATCGCCCGGTTTTGAAAATGCGGATTATATACGCGATTGTGACCGTTTGGTCGTGGAACTCAAAATTCTCGACAAAGACTACTTTCCACAAGTTGGGATTATTGATCGTTTTTGTGCGATCGTGCCAGCACCAGTGAATGTGAATCCTGACGGAACTGGCATCTACACCGTGTCAATGCCTAAAACCAATCGAGAAGGAAGAGGTGACACCTTTGAGGAGCCGATGCGAAGAGTGCTAAAGAAGGCCAACCGGCAACTCAAGGAGACCAATAGGGTATTGTTTGATACCGAAGGTCGTGGCTTTGTGGTGATTGTCATGAATGGCTTTCGCTCTCTTGCCCCGACTGTCGTCGCAAGGATGGTTTCTGAGCTTTTAGCCGTGGAGTTCAGCGGTATCTCCGGATACATTCTTTGCGCTAGATCACCTGAGTTATGGTGTCTATCAGGGATGGCGCCGGATCTCAAAGAAGTCGAATACAACACCTGGTTTTCCATTGCCGAGCAGATCGGCGACTACCTAGAACTTGAAAACGAAGCAGAACAAGACGTCACTCCTAACGCCTGACCCGCCTCGAGTTCCAGCCTCACCCCCGGTCAGGTGTAGGAGGACTCAACGTTCGCCTTAATAGAAAGAAAACCGCGATGGCTACAGCTTACATAGAGACCACCATTCCCAGCTACTACGTCGCGCGGACATCGGATAGCCTTTTGCAAGCGGCGAAGCAAGCCTCCACTCGAAGGTGGTGGGACGATGGCTGCTCAGGTTTTGAACTGTTTACGTCGCTTGAGACTCTTGATGAGGCTGGCAAGGGTGATTCTCTGATGGCCGCTGACAGGCTGAAGCTTATGCGTGACATTCCGTTGTTACCCTTACCAGACGAGGGATTGGAACTAGCGCAACGGCTAGTCGTTTCGAGAATCGTTCCGCCAAACGCCGCTTCGGACGCACTTCATATTGCGGTGGCGTCGGTTCACCGAATCGACTACCTTGTGACATGGAATTTTAAGCATATTGCCAATCCGTTCATCCGCGACCGCTTGCGCAAGGCTGTGTCCGAAGCGGGATTTGAACTTCCGGTGATGTGCAGCCCAGATGAATTACTCCAAAACGAAGATGAAGACGATTGATTACCCAAAGGCCATAGTTGATCCGGTCATTACCGAAGTCCGCCGACACAAAGTAGAAATCGCGGAGGCGTTCGGGTTTGATGTTTTAGCCATCGGGCGTTCATTGCAACGGCGCGAAATCGGAGATCCCCGGTTCAAGACACCCCGGGGCGAACAAGACGCTCCATCCACCGGAGGTAACCGTCCTGTTTGAATACGGGCTTTGCTCCCGCCGTTGATGTACTAGGCGTTCATGCACAAAAAGTTGGTGCCCACGCCACTAGAGCTATTCTCACGTTATGGTTGCGCTTGAACACAGACCGGTGAATTCCGATCGGAAGGTCCTTGGTGCGACATTGGTGTTCAGAAACACGCGGGTAATCGCTCAAACACTGTTAGATTACCTTGAATGCGACTGATTCTATTGGGGAGTTTCTGTCTGATTTTCCGAATGTGAGCCGGGAAGACGCCGTCCATGTTTTGCAGATTGCGCGGGAAGAAAGTTATTCTTGATGAGAATCTGCCTATCCCGCTCCGGCACATGTCTCCAGATTGGGATGTGGTGACTGTTCAGTATCAGGGATGGTCTGGCGTCCAGGACGGCGATCTGATTCGGTATGCCATTTCGACCTCTTCGGCTGGCAGCTACATACGAATACAGACCTAACCATGCGAGTCGGCGCCTAGCTACCCCATCACGCCCGACGTGCGCTCTCTAGGCTAACTGATAAACTTAAAAACCGAGTTGGAACCACGGATTTCACGAATTACCGATGCTTAACGAAAACGAAGTCTTTCAACCCGCGGCTGGATGCTTGTTTGCATCAAATACTGCTGTAACAGTTTGTATCCGTGTTCTCCTCGGTTCACTCCCATTTAGGATAAAGCTATGGTAAGACGCCTTCTTCTGATCTGCACAGCCGGTGTTTTTGCTGGAATTTTTGTGATTCCGCTTAATCCCGTGAATAGCAGCGTTCTGAAGGTCGCATGGATTGGTTGTGTTGTCGGGGCGTGGATTGGTGCGGTGATTCTCCTATGGAAGAAGAAGCCGTGGCGTGTGGCTGTGCTGATTGCTCCGTTTCTTGGAATGGTTCCGTTCCTTCTCCCGGGCGGCAAGATGGACGCCGCCGAATTGAGGCAAGACTATGTCCGACGAATGGCTGCATTTGAAGACACCAAATATCACTGGGGAGGCGAGAGTTCTCGGGGGATTGATTGCTCTGGACTGCCTCGGCGAGCGCTACGCGATGCGATGTTCGCCTATGGAATCAAGCACCTAAATGGTCGTGCATTCCGTGGCTGCGTCGAACAGTGGTGGTTTGATGCCAGTGCGAGGGCTTTGGCAGAGGGCTACCGAGATTACACAAAACCGCTCGAACCAGCCGGAACAATCCGCGCAATGTCGTATGAGAGCTTAGCGGCGGGCGACTTAGCAGTTACCACGAGCGGCGTCCACATTTTGGTTTATTTAGGCGATGGTAAGTGGATTCAAGCTGACCCCGGACTCGGATATGTTGCGACACTTGATGGCCGGACTTCTGACAATGACTGGTTCAGCGCTCCTGTGACCACCCATCGTTGGCAAGTCCTTGACGAAAATTGAAACGATTCCGAGCACCGTCGTGAGACTGCGGAACTCAGGCTTGGAGAGTTTTCTATTCCGCACAATGCGGTTGTAGGTCCAGGTTATCGGGTCAGCGCGCGGGCTTCTTCCGGTGTCAGCAAAGTTGCGTCTTTCAGGAGGCGGCAGAATTCCTTTTTGGTCACTTCGTGATGTTTTCCCTTGGCGATTGGATCGGCGCTGAGTGCCTTGTATTGCACGCGAAGCCGCTCCAGTTCGACGATGCGGAGGAATTCATCGCCGCGCTTCCAGACTTGGTTTTGTAATAACTTCACCACGCGGCAAAGGTATCGCGCCCTCGCGGCGGGATACAGAAATTTCGTTGCACTGGCCTGCGGCCGCTTGCCGTTAGACCCTGAGGTCCTTGGGAGGATTTGTGATCGGGTCGGATTTGTCATCATTTAGAAAGCGATGAATGACACCACCCAAAATGGCACCTATGATCGGGGCGACCCAGAATAGCCAGAGTTGCGAAATGGCCCATCCGCCGGCAAACACCGCCACCGCCGTGCTGCGGGCCGGGTTTACCGAGGTATTGGTCACCGGGATGCTGATAAGGTGAATGAGCGTTAACCCGAGCCCGATCGCAATCGGCGCAAATCCCACTGGGACCTTTTTATCAGTCGCCCCAAGGATGATCACCAAAAACATCGCCGTCATGACCACTTCCGTCACCAACGCAGCCAGAAGCGAATACCCGCCCGGCGAATGCTCTCCGAAGCCATTGGATGCAAAGCCGGCTGTGACATCGAATCCTGCTTTGCCACTGGCAATAAGGAACAAAGTTCCGCCCGCAGCGATGCCGCCCAAAACCTGAGCGATGATGTATGGCACCAATTCCTTAGCCGAAAAACGTCCACCGATCCAGAGACCGATAGAAACCGCGGGATTCAGATGGCATCCGGAAATATGCCCAATCGCAAATGCCATGGTCATCACGGTGAGGCCGAACGCCAACGAGACGCCGACAAATCCGATGCCCAGCTCCGGAAAGCCCGCCGCCAAAACCGCGCTTCCGCACCCTCCCAATACCAGCCAGAAGGTTCCGATAAATTCTGCCGTCAGTTTTTTGACCATATGCCTGTGAGATACAGACTGGAAACTTCAGTTTGTCAAGTTTAGCCTCTGGCTGGCGTATCGCCAAACTTATGGGGATCGTGTGGTTAGGCTGTGTCAATATGTGCCCGAATCCATGACGGTCGACGCCTGCAATCGACAATAGATCGAATCCGCACTGCGCAACCACCCACAGAGTAGAAGATGGCAACTGGAAATCGTTTGGCCAACCCCCTTGCAAACCGCGATGTGATTTACGATTAGGACACCTGTCCAACCCATCTGAATTAGCCGTGCACGCGAGAATCACATGCGATACGAGGTAAACTTGCAGCCGAGTCCTCGAGACAGCCTCACAAGAATCCCATGACCGAGCTCAGGCACATGGTCAGTTGTTCCGTGTTAACATTCTCGCCGCAAATCGAACATCCCCGCTCGACTCACGCCCGCTTTTTGCTACGCATGCGAAGCATCAGCAGCGCAATCGCTCCGATGATGAGCGCCCACGTCGAGGGTTCGGGGATTACGGTGACTCCTAGCTGGCCGGTGGTGCCGAGTTGGGATGTGTTCCACTCGAGTCCGTCGGCGAGGGTGGCTGCGGAAAAGTCGTAGGTTGCGAAATTGCCTGCGAGATCGGCCGCGTTGAAGAGCTGGAACGTGTCATCCGCTGTGGGGGCAAATCCATTGGTGAGCGTGAACCGGACACTTCCGCCGAGGGTGAGGGTGCCTGTGACATTGAAGGCATCAAATTGCGAGCCGCGAAACCGCCCGCCGATTTCCATGTGGAGCGTGTTGAGTTCGTGGAAGGTCAGGTTTCCATCCGCCTGGATGAGGGCCGGGCTGTTGCCCGGGCTGAACTCCCCGGCGAATGCGATGTTCCCGGAGTATCTCCCGGCACCGGAAACATCACCGCTGAGGGTCAGCCAATCGCCTGCATCGCCGGACACGGTGCCTTGGTTGACGATGGTGTTTGCGAGGGCGCGCGTTCCATTGGCAGACAATGTTGCTCCGGCTGAGACGGTGCCGCTTCCGCTGCCGAGCGCGCGGTCATGACCCGCGATGAGTGTCCCGGCCAATACCGATGTGCCACCGGTATGGCTATTGTCTCCGCGAAGCGTCCATGTGCCGTTGCCGCTTTTGCTGATAGCCAGCGCAGCAGACGCGTTTCCATCCTGAATCCGTCCACCGAAAGTATGAAACCCTGCGTTCATCATGGTTAGCGTGGCCGCCGTGGCCGATGCATTTTCGATTGTTCCGGCATCCCACCCTTGGATCGAGGCAAGCTGAATGTTGAATCCATTGAGCCGGAGCGCGCCGCCAGCATCGCCCTCCTTGGCGCTGTAGAACGTCACACGGGTTGATGTTCCAAAGGCGTTGTTTGTCCAGGCGTTCAGTTGGGCGTTTTCGGACACCGTGATCTGGGTGCCGTTGACTGCGTTAGCCACATTTGCGTTGAGTTTGCTGTCCCCGGTGAATGTCTGCGTCCCTCCCGTAACTCCGTTGCCGCGTCCTGTGTTCATGACACTGGCGCCCGCGAAATTCTGCACACCGCCCCGAATATATCCGGAGCCCGCCGGTCCATTCACATGGAGTCGGCTATCGCCAAAGAAATTCTGGACGCCGGAATTGATCGCACCGAACGACGAGGCGCTGAGGTTGCTGTTTTGGTAAAAGTTCTGAGCTCCACCATCCACGGCATTGCCTGTGGCCGCCACCAATGTTGCATATCCGTAGAAATTCTGTGTGCCTCCCCGAATGGCGTCCCGTCCGAGTACGCCAGACGCGTTGAGCGTGCTATCATCGTAAAATGTCTGGATGCCCCCGTTGATAGCACCCTGCGCCGTGGCGACGAGCGAGCTTTGGGAATGAAAAAACTGGGTTCCTCCATTGACCGCAGCAAAGATCGAGGCGTTCAGGCGGCTGGTGTCCCGGAACTCCTGCCGTCCGCCAACTATCGCATAGTTGCCGCTCGCATTGAGCGCGCTGGTGTCGTGGAACGCCTGCTCACCACTGCTCACCGCATCGTCCGTGGTGGCATTCAACTGGCTGGAATTGTTAAATGTCTGATTCCCACCTGCCAAAGCAAAGCGGGCGCTGGCTACCAAAGTGCTTGAGTCGTTGAATACCTGGCTCCCGTTGCGGACCGCGCGTCCAATCGCCGCGGACAATGAGGTCGATCCATAGAAAGTCTGAGTCCCGCCATTCACGCCGTCCCGGGCGCTGGAATGCAGCACGCTGGTGTCGTGGAAAGTCTGCGTCCCGCCGGTCACCGCACCCTCGATCGAGGCATTGAGCCGTGCGGTCTGGGAAAATGTCTGGTTGCCCCCGCGCACCGCACCAGCCGCTTGCGCGTTCAGTCTGCCCTGGTCGTAGAACGTCTGGTTGCCGCCACTCACACTTTGAGCGACCCCCGCCAGCAACGTGCCCGAGTCCCGGAACCACTGCGCTCCGCCCGAAATTGTGCCATTCCCCTCGACAGCCAAAAATGTGCTATTCCGAAATGTCTGGTTCCCACCCGAAAGCGCCCCGGCGGCTTGAACAAACAACACCGCGTTTTCGTTAAACTCCTGAGTCCCGCCGCTGACGGCATTTGTCGCCACCGCCTCCAGATGGGTCAGGTTCCAGAACGTCTGGTTGCCGCCACTCACCGCGTTTGGAAAGCTCGCACGAAGTTCCGATGCTTCACGGAACGTTTGGACACCCCCGGTGATAGCGGAAGCCGCGGTGGCATGGAGCGCGCTCGAATCAAGGAATTCCTGTGCCCCGTCATGCAACGCAAACCCGACTGTGGCGTCCAAGCGGCTGGTGTCGTTGAATGTCTGGTTGCCACCGCTCACCGCAAATGCAAACCCAGCATTCAACCGGCTTTCTTCAAAAAACAAAAGCGGCTGCGCACTCCGAATCGAGTGGATCGACGCATTCAAGCGACTCTGGTCATAAAATCGCTGTGTCCCACCCTGAACCGCATCCCAAGCCAGCGCATCCAAACTACTGGAATCGTAAAACGTCTGGTTGCCACCGCCGACGCCTCCGCTCACCAGCACTTTGGCCGCCGCAGTACCGCTAAATGTTTGATCGCCAGCGCTCACTGACTCCTCCGCATCCGCACGGAGTTCACTCTCGTCATTAAAAAAAGTCTCGCCGCCCGTCACCGCGTCACGGACCGCAGCATGCAGCACGGCTCTGTTGGCGAAACTGACCTGCTGTCCCCTAGTGTTTTGTGCAGCGGTGATCGACATCATGCTGTCCCTGTCAAATGACTGCGTTGCGCCCCCGGTGATCGCATCGACTGCGATTAGGTTCAATCGGCTCGACCCGGAGAATATCTGTTGCCCACCGGTGATGGCACCGGTCGCATTCGCATTGAGTGTACTCTGATGGAAAAACTCCTGAACCCCTCCGTTCCCAATATACAAGGTGGTAACCCCTAAAGCTCCGGCCACATTCGCATTTAGCGTGCTTTCATGGTAAAAGCGAATATGTCCGAACGCGCTACCCGTGCTTTCGGCGACATTCGCCTCAAACGAGCTATCGTCATAAAACCGCATCTCTGAGGATGCTACATATGGCTCCAATTCATATTCCGACGATTCGACATCATACCCGGCGTCGAATGTTTCCAACGTGCTGTTGCCGTAAAAGTACTGAGTCCCCGCGCTGACCGACCCTCTTGCACCAGCGATCAATCGGCTGTGGTCACGGAAGGTCGAGGTGGACGCCCCAAAAGTCAAAGGAGTCGATGTCTCCAATCGGCTGGTGTTATAGAATGTTTGAGTCCCTCCATTGAGGATTTTCACATAATTGGAACCACTTGCGATCACCTCGGCGATGCGTAGAATGCTTGAATCATAAAAAGATTGTTCGCCGCCACCGATCACGCCATCGAAGTTTTGGAGGTGACCAGTATACACAGTTTCACTGAGATCCAGCATGCTGTTGTCATAGAAACTTTGAGTCCCCCCCGTGATCGAGCCAGTTCTTTCGCCACGAAGGATGCTGTGGTTGTTAAAATTCATCGTGCTCCCGCTTATTGCGGTGGGGTGGCGTGACTTCAAAATCGTTCGATCATAGAAGTTGATGACACCCGGCCTGCTAATGGTGGAAGGGCCATTTGCAATCACCATGAGGGATTCTGTCACGCTCAGTGTCTTCGGGGAATCCACATTCGTATCGATGAAATTCAAGCCTAACTCGGTCCCATCGCCGGTGAGGACGTGGCCATCGCTGAGGACAAAAAGCGCGTCGATACTAAAATAGGGATGGGCACCCCGTGCGGGAGGTCCGGCCATGATTGTGACAAATGGACCTCCCCCGGGAACGGACGATCCATTTACAAAACCACCGTTCAACATAGCAACACCTACTCCGACATGAAAGAAAGTCGCAGGCTCGCCATTGCCTCCCAATTCCGTCCAATATAAATCCTCTCCCACCTCTGAATGCCAATTTCCCGACCCCGTTCCGTTCTCCCCGGTCCAGATGTAATAGCGTACCTCTTCTTGCGGCGTCCACGTCCCGTATCCACCGGGTGGGCCGCCTCCACCGTAATCCTGCGCCTCGGCGCAGGGGAGGGTGAGTAGGACTGCTGCGACGGCAAGGGCCGAAGGAAAGACGACTGATTTTGGGATGCGCATGATTTTTTGTCTCTCGCTTTTAGGTCGTGCGGCGTTTCCGCAGGAAAAGGACGAAGCTCAGTGCAATCGCGATCAGCACCCACGTCGAGGGTTCGGGGATTACGGTGACTCCTAGCTGGCCGGTGGTGCCGAGTTGGGATGTGTTCCACTCGAGTCCCTCGGCGAGGGTGGCTGCGGAAAAGTCGTAGGTTGCGAAATTGCCTGCGAGATCGGCCGCGTTGAAGAGCTGGAACGTGTCATCCGCTGCGGGGGCAAAGCCATCGGTGAGCGTGAACCGGACACTTCCGCCGAGGGTGAGGGTGCCTGTGACATTGAAGGCATCAAATTGCGAGCCGCGAAACCGCCCGCCGATTTCCATGTGGAGCGTGTTGAGTTCGTGGAACGTCAGGTTTCCATCCGCCTGGATGAGGGCGGGGCTGTTGCCCGGGCTGAACTCCCCGGCGAATGCGATGTTCCCGGAGTATCCGCCGGCACCGGAAACATCACCGCTGAGGGTCAGCAAATTGCCAGCATCGCCGGACACGGTGCCTTGGTTGACGATGGTGTTTGCGAGCGCGCGTGTGCCCCTGGCAGACAGGAGCGCACCGGAGGCAATGGTGGCCGTGCCCGTGCCGAGCGCATGGTTGTGAGCCGCGCGCATTTCGCCACCGAGGATGGAGGTCCCGCCGGTGTAGGTATTGTTGCCACTGAGAACCCATAACTCCTCTCCTTTGTGCACAACAGCGAGGCTTGCTGAGTTGGCACCGTCACGAATCAATCCGTGAAAGGTAGAATCAACAAACGGATTGTTTTCAGGAAAAGGTCCTATCCATTGCACGGTAAGCGTGGCAGGGGATTCCGCCCCGTTTTCGATCACACCCGGATTGTTTGCGTCAGATATGGACCAAAGACTGGCGAATTGATTATTAAAACCATTCAATCTAAGCGTGCCGCCGGTACCATCCTGTTGCGAATTCCTAAACGACACTTGGGTTGATGTTCCAAAAGCATTGGGTGCCCATGCATTGAGGGTTGGACTGCCGTTGAGTCCTATCCCTCCCCTATCAGCGATGTCTATATGATCGACAGGATTAAGTGGATCAATGAACTCGATCGCATTTGTAACATTCGCGTTCAACACGCTGTTGTTGACCAACGAAAGGCTGGTCCGCCCTGTCACTCCCAAGGCTTGGTTGACGTTCAGGATTGCCTGGTTACTAAAAGAAATTTCTAGGATGTAACTGCTTTCGATATCGATCCCCCGCGATGCGTTCACGTTCATCACGGCATTGTCGTTGAATACTTGGTAACCACCGGTGATTCCCTGCGACGCGTTCACGTTTAGGACGCTGGAATCATAAAAGAACTGATTTGCCCCGATTCCGAGGTCGTCATCAGTTTCGCGCACCCCCACATCGATGCTCCGCAGTGCGTTCGCGTTCAGGACGGAGTTTCCATAGAAGTATTGGGTTCCTCCTGTTACCGCAGTTTCGTCCTCGGCGCTGAGTTGTGAGGTATCGGAAAATGTCTGGGTGCCTCCACTCACGGCATAGACCCCTCTGGCGACCAAGCGGCTTTCGCCGGAGAAGGTCATATTGCCGGAACTGCGCAGGGCGTAAACGCTGCCCGTAATAAGAATACTCTGATCTGTAAAACTCTGGGTTCCGCCGCTGATGGCATCGGAATTAAACGCAAATAGTGCGCTGGAACCGTAAAACGTCTGGGTCCCACCGGTCACGCCGAAACCCAGGTAGGCCCTTAATTCGCTTCGGTCTTCGAAAATTTGGTTGCCGCCGCTCACACCGAACTCTTCAACCGGTGTCAAACTGCTTCGGTCGGTGAAGGTGATGTTCCCGGAACTACGCAGGCCGTGAGTCTGCGCCCAAAGAGAGCTTTGGTCTGTGAACCGCTGGGTTCCTCCGCTGATGGCATCTGAGTTCACCGCGCTCAGTCTGCTGGATCCGTAAAAGGTTTGATTGCCCCCAGTGACGGACGAACGCCCTAAGGCTGCGAGCCGGCTTTCGCCCTCGAAAATTTGGTTGCCGCCACTCACGGAGGAGCCCTGGCCCGCATTCAATACGCTTTCGCCGGAGAACGTGATATTGCCGGAACTGCGCAGCGAGTGAGTTCGAGCAAAAAGGGTGCTTTGGTCCGTAAACCTCTGGGTTCCCCCGCTGATGGCATCAGCCACATCAGCGTCCAGTCGGCTGGAGCCGTAGAAGGTCTGATTGCCGCCTGCGATGGCCGAGCTCACTGTGGCTTCAAGCTGGCTGGAGTCATCGAAATTCTGCTCACCGGCGCGGATTGCTTCCTCAAAACTCGCACGCAGCACGCTACTGTTGTAGAAAGCCTGCGTTCCCCCATCGACGGATGCGCGGGATTCGGCCATCAGCTCTGAGTTGTTCCGAAAGGTTTGTTGTCCGCCCGTGATGCCGCGTGTAACGAGGTCGCTTCGGAAACGGACCACGAGTGAGCTTTCATCGAGAAACTCCTGCACCCCTCCATCTACTCCCGCATTCTCTGTAATGAGCAATTGGCTGGAGTCGTTGAAAGTCAGGGTGCCACCACTAACGCTAAATGCCGAATCCGCCTGCAAACGGCTCTCGTTGTAGAATCGAATAGCTCCCGCGTTCGTGAGTGCGTGTGGAGCCGGGCGCAGGACGCTTTGATCGTAAAAATACTGCTCCCCCCCACCGATTCCACCCAAGCTGCGGAGCCCGCTCGTATCGTAAAATTCCTGCCTGCCCCCGCTCACTCCGATAAACGGAAAGTTCACCTGCATCACCGAGTCGTCATGGAAGCGCTGGAGCCCCCCGTTCACCGCATCCGTGGCGTCGGCAAGCAGAAAGGAATCCATATAGAAATCCTGAACGCCGCCCGTCAAGCCGCTGATTCCGGTGATCCAAAGACTGCTGGCGTCCTCGAACGTCTGGTTGTCCCCGCTCACGGCATCGGATGCTTGGGCAGCCAATCGGCTTTCGCCGGTGAACGTGATATTGCCAGAGCCACGAAGGGAATGAGCGGCACCCGCTAGAAGACGGCTTTGGTCCGTGAAGCTCCGTGTTCCCCCGGTGATCGCGTCGGCGGTGAGCGCATGCAGCTCGCTGGATCCCTGAAATGTCTGGTTGCCGCCGCGCACTCCGTTGGGTCGGCTCACCGTCATCACGCTGTTATCCGTAAATGTTTGGGTGCCCCCACGCACATAAGAGTTCCCAGCCGGACCGGCCACTGTCAGTTGGCTTTCGCCACGGAACACCTGCACTCCCGAATTCACGGCCCCGGGTGAGGTGGCGTTGAGCAGGCTGGATTCGTAGAATGTCTGTCGGCCGCCGTCCACGGCATTGCTGGTCGCCGCTGTCAGGACACTGGAGTCGTAGAAATTCTGATCACCACCCTCGACCGCATCCCGACCCGCAACCCCACTCGCATTCAAAGTGCTGGAATCATAAAAGTTCTGCGTGCCGCCTCGGACCGCGCCGGTCGCTGTGGCGACGAGTGAACTCTGGTCGTGAAAATTCTGCGTGGCAGCCCAAACAGCTGAGAATGCGGATGCATTCAACCGGCTGGAATTGAAAAATGTCTGCGTGCCGCCTCGGATTGCGAACTCCGCAGTGGCGTTGAGCGCGCTTGTATTGAGGAATAGCTGCTGGCCACTGCTAACCGCATCTTGTCGAGTAGCATTCAACCGGCTGGAATCGTTAAATTGCTGATTTCCACCTGCCAAAGCAAAGGGGGTGCTGGCTGCCAAAGTGCTTGAGTCGTTGAAAATCTGGGTCCCGCTGCGGACCGCGAGTTCAAAGGCTGCGGACAACGAGGCCGATCCATGGAAATTCTGTCTCCCGCCATTGACGCCATCCCGAGCGCTGGAATGCAGCACGCTGGTGTCGTGGAAAGTCTGCGTCCCGCCGGTCACCGCACCCTGGACCGAGGCATTGAGCCGTGCGGTTTGGGAAAACGTCTGGTTGCCGCCACTTACGGCGAATTCCTCAGATGTTGTCAATCGGCTTCCGCCGGAGAATGTGATATTGCCGGAACTGCGCAGGGAATGAGCCTTCGCCCGAAGAACGCTCAATTCCATAAACGTCTGTGTTCCCCCGCTGATGCCATCCAATGCCAGCGCGTCCAATCGGCTGGTGCCAAAAAATGTCTGATTGCCCCCTGTGATGGAAAAATGCCATGCGGCGGCGAGCCAGCTTTCACCCTCGAAAATTTGGTTGCCACCACTCACTGCGGATCCCTGGCCCGCATTCAATAGGCTTTCGCCGGTGAACGTGATATTGCCGGAACTGCGCAGGGAGTGAGCGCTCGCAAAAAGGGTGCTTTGGTCCGTAAACCGCTGGGTTCCGCCGATTATGGCATCCGGTGCACGTGCCCTCAGTGCGCTGGAGCCGTAAAACGTCTGGTTGCCGCCTGCAATGGCGAAGCTCACCGTGGCTTCAAGCTGGCCGCCATCCTGGAAAGTGCCATCACGGAACGTCTGGACACCCCCGGTGATGGCGGAAGCTGCGGTGGCATGGAGCGCGCTCGAATCAAGGAATTCCTGCGTGCCCGCATGCAACGCAAACCCAACCGTGGCGTCCAAGCGACTGGTGTCCTCGAACGTCTGGTTGCCGCCGCTCACGCCGAATGCAAACCCCGCATGCAATCGGCTCTCGCCGGTGAATGTGATATTTCCGGCGCTTCGGATGGAGTGGGGACTCGCAAAGAGGGTGCTTTGACCAGCGAAGGATTGAGTGCCCCCGGTGATGGCATCCCACGCCAGCGCGTCCAATCGACTGGTGCCAAAAAACGCCTGAGTCCCCCCTTGGACTCCGCCGGATTCGGTGATGCTCATTTCGGAGCTCCCGTAAAAGAATTGGTTTCCACCGATGATGCTCTCCTCAAACCCGGCGATCAGCCTGCTGGTTTCCCAAAACGTCTGGGCACCGCCGGAAATCCCCTTGGCTGCGTTGACGGATAGAAATGCGGTGCTTTCGAACACCTGAAACCCGCTGTCCACGGCTTGGCTCGCGTTGACTTGGAGCGAACTGGAATCGTAAAACGTCTGGGGAACATCAGGATTCATGGCTCCCCGGAAGTTCGCATTCAGACGGCTCGCGTCATAGAATGACTGGGTTCCCGTAGCGATCGCGCCGATTGCTTCGACGTTCAGGATGCTCGTGTCGTAAAAATCTTGTTTGCCGCCGGATACCGCACTGAAAACGGCTGCATTGAGTGCGCTGCGGCCCTCAAAAACCTGTCGGCCACCGGAGATCGCCATCGGCACATTCGCGTTCAGCGTCACCGGGGCACCGTTGGCGGGTGGGGTGGAATCGTAGAAGGTTTGATTTCCGCCTACGATGGCGTCGCCGACATCGAGGTCCAAGTTCGTGTAAAAATGCTGCGCGCCGCCACTCACCGCGCGGCTGGCCGAAATATTCAGGCTGCCGCTTAGAAAGTGTTGCGATCCCCCGGAGATCGCGGCCGCAATCGATGCATTCAAGACACTGCTGTCTTCGAAATTTTGCACACCACCGCTGATGGCATCGGCTACTCCCGCATGCAGGCTCGCGTTATCCACGAACCACTGGGTTCCCCCGGAAATGGCATCCGACACATTCGCGTTAAGGTCGCTGTTTTGATAAAACCTCTGGACTCCTGCGTCGATTGCATTGGCCACGTTAGCGTCCAATTCGCTGGAACCGTAAAAATACTGCCCGGATCCCGCTTCATTCGGTCCCGTGAGCGACCTTCCGCTGCCGGAGATTTCCAAGCGGCTTTGGTCGTAGAAAAACTGCTCGCCGCCGTGAATCGCGCGCCATCCACTCGCTTCCAATCGACTCTGATCGTAAAACCGCTGCGTGGAATTCAGCACCCGTCCCGGCGGAAGGACGTCGCCGGGCGTGTATTCCCAGCCTTCCACGGTCATGATACTCGTGTCGGTGAACGTTTGCTCGCTATGCAAATCTCCCAATTGCGTGCCGATGCGGGCCAGTTCCAACCGGCTCTGGTCCGCAAAAGTCTGCGTGCCACCGCCGATCAGACCGTCGAACACCGTATTGTGCCGGAAGACCAGCGCTGCATTCGTGTGCTCGTTGGATTCCAATACGTCCAGCGGCCGCCCGATCCGCCCGGCAAGCGTAAGCGTGCCAAAAAGGGTGAGGGGCGAAACCCCCGTGACATACATCCTGCCAAACGACAGCGTTTGGTTGTCGAGTCCGGTAAAGTTGTAACCTTCAGCACCCTCTCCATTGTGAATAAATATCTGATCCGCCAAAAGGTCATCCGCGATGGTGATGCGCCGACTGCTGGAAAATGGTCCCGGAATGCTCGTGTAGGTCGGAAAAATCGCAGGCGCCGGATTGCCAAGTGCTCCCTGCCACGTCACCGCGTCACCATTCTGGTTCAGCCAGTTGGCCGTCTGGTTAAAATCCCATATCCCCGTATCTCCGCCGTTCCATGTATAAATGACCGGATAAAAAAGCTCACCGATCACCGGCGACAAGTCGGAGTAGTCGTCCTGCGCCCGCATGGTCCCGATCTCCAACGCGGCGAGCACCGGAAGGAGGATGTTACGGAATCGCCGAAAGCTCGGCCCCTGAGGTAGGTAGATTTTCATGAAAATGCGACGGGTTGCTTGTAAAAAACAGGGATTTTCCGGGACCAATTTTTCGACGAGACTGTGATTCATTCGCATCTTTTGGTGATTGTTGGGTTGACTTCTGCCGCGCTCCGCTTCTGTATGCGCGGCTTAGTTCGTTAGTGGAAACTGTTTAGTGCTTAAGTGAGTCACCCTTTTGGGTGACAAAAAAATCATGAAAATTGGTCGTGCCACTTCAGAGTTTCTTTTGGGTCTGTACGCGTTACGGAGCACGGCTGAGGCCAGCGCGTGGATTGTCAACGGGTTGGCCAATCTCTTCCATGCGGAGAATGCGATCCTGTGCAAGCACGACGCGACGCGGCGGATACTGACCGCAGTCGTCGCCAAAGAACCCTTTAGCCGCGCGAACCTCATGCCGGCCATTAACGAGTCGGGTATGATGGCACAGCATCCGTTTTGGAATGGTGTCTTTTTGCCTAATGAACCGGTTCGCCCTTTGTCTAGAATTGCATCGCGAAAGGAGTGGCACGCGAATCCTCTCTATAACGAGGTTTTCCGGCCCGATGGGATCGAAGATCAGTTGAATACCGAGGTCCTTGGAAATCATCAGGCTTTTACCACGGTCAATGTCCTGCGCTCCCGTCGGGGGTTTACGGTCGCTGAGGTGGCGTTGATGCATACGCTCCGGGATCATATCGGCCAAGCGCTGTTGAATGCGGAACGGTTGGAAAATGCCGGGGTCTTCCGAAGGTCTTGCGGGAGCACAATCATGATTCCCCTCGATTATCACGGGCGGATTCAATCCCTCGACAAAGTGGGGTGCGATGATCCATTCGCCGAGCTGGTCTCGGATGGCGGGGAGCTATCTTCCGCGGTTCACGATTGGGTAAAAAGCCGCGTCTGCCTGCTCAACTCGGGTGTTTTTGAGGATCATATTGAACCGTTGTGTCATCGCGTGGGAAACCAGGTCATGGAATACTCGCTCCACCGCGACCTGCAAAACGGCAGTTACCGCCTGCTGGCCGTTCCGGGAGCGATCCCTGCAAGCTCACGAAGCGCGTTGAGCAACCGGGAATGCGAGGTCATGGAGTGGGTGGAAAAAGGAAAGAGCAACGAGCAGATTTCCGAAATCCTCGGCCTGAGTTCAAACACAGTTAAAACCCTTCTCAAACGGGCATTCATCAAGCTCGGAGTCGAAAATCGCACCGCTGCTGTCTCGGCCATGCGCCAGCGGCGATTGTAATCGTAGGGTAGGGGGGCCGGAGGGCGCCGCCGCTGAGGCTCCGTCCCGGGTGGAAAATCGTGGGGTGGATTCCGTGCAAGAGACCGATCAGGGAGCGGGAGGCGCTACTGAATGGGGGCGTGCGTTGCCGAAAATTCCATCAACGGCGCTGCGAGCGGCGAATTACTGACCTTCTTCGCCGGAGAGCGCTTTTAGTTGCTCGATCCGGGCTTGGATTAGCTCGGTTTTGATGATTGCGAATTCGGACGGGTAAACCGAGCCGTATTTCTCACGAGGGCTCTCGCCATCCTCCAGCGGGAATGTGCTATTGAGATGGAGTTCGACAAATTTAAGCCAAGCGCGCTGAGCATCCCGCAGGTTCGTGCAGAATTGTGCTTCGCCTGCGCGGTCGGTCAGGAGTTTTTGATACGTCGTGTTCAGGATTTTGTCCTCCCGCTCCAGCTCGGCGCTGGTCTCCATATTCATTTCGGCTTGCGATTGGCAGAGCCCCGATTGGGAAGTCAGCGAGGTCAGCAGGATCAATACGAGCAGGGGGATTATTTTCATCGACGTGTCTCTGAGGTAGTATGGATGGCAAGTGCGGATGTCAATCGATGAAAAACCGGAGTCGAGAGGGGCGGGCACTCGTGCGTCTCAACTTGGCTTTGCTTAACTTGGATGATGCGACTATAGCTTCTGTATGGCGCAACGTTTCGATGGGGCGACGGCGAAGGTAGTATTTTATGGCACACGCATCTTATAAAAAATTCCTCGATACCTTGGAGCAGGCCGGTGAACTGAAACGCGTTAGCACGCCCGTTGCAACCGAGTTGCAGATCACCGAAATCGCGGACCGCGAGATGAAGAGCCCGGGCGGCGGAAAGGCATTGCTTTTCGAACAGCCGACGATTGCCGGTCAGGTGAGTCGGTTTCCGCTGGCTATCAATACGATGGGATCCAAGCAGCGCATGGCCATGGCGCTGGGGCTGGATTCCATCGACGAACTGGCTGCGCAAATGCAGTTCATCCTCAAGGCCAAACCGCCGCGTTCGTTTAAGGATGCGTTCACGTTGTTGCGGAATGGGATCGATCTGATTCACGCCCGTCCGCGCAGTGTCAAAGATGGACCGTGCAAAGAGGTGATCCGCCACTTTGACAAGCCGTCTGACAGCGCCGGGCTTTCGCTGAATGACCTTCCGGTGTTGCATTGCTGGCCCGATGATGGTGGGCGGTTCGTCACATTGCCGACGGTTTACACCAAGGACCCTGACACCGGGGAGCGGAACGTCGGGATGTATCGCATGCAGGTCTATGATGACCGTACGACAGGCATGCACTGGCAAGTCCACAAAGTCGGAGCGCGCCATGGAAAACGGTATTACGAACGCGGCGAGCGCATGCCCGTCGCCGTCGCGCTGGGCGGAGATCCGGCCTACACGTTTGCGGCGACGGCACCGCTGCCAGATGGATTAGACGAGATTCTATTCGCCGGATTCGCGAGGAAAAAGTCGGTCGATTTGATCAAATGCGAAACCGTGGATATCGAAGTCCCGGCGGATTCTGATTTTGTCCTCGAGGGGTATGTGCAACCGGGCGAGCTGCGCGCCGAGGGGCCATTTGGTGACCACACCGGGTTCTACACGGCGGTGGACGACTATCCGGTTTTCCACCTCACCGCGATCACCCATCGGAAAGACGCGATTTACCCCGCGACCATCGTGGGAATCCCGCCGATGGAAGATTTTTATATGGGCGCTGCGAGCGTTCAGGTTTTTCTACCGATCTTCAAAATGAACTTCCCGGAGATCGTCGATATGGCGCTTCCTGCGGAGGGTGTCTTTCACAACCTTGTGTTTGTCAGCATCCGGAAACAATACCCGTGGCAGGCCTATAAAATCATGCACGGCCTCTGGGGCATGGGCCAAATGATGTTTGCCAAATACATCGTCGTCGTGGACGAAGATTGCGACGTACATAACACAAGCGAAGTCCTCTTCCGCTGGTGCGCCAATACTGATCCTCAGCGCGATACCTGCTTCATCAAAAATCCCTGCGATTCGCTCGATCACGCCACAAGCATCCCAAACATCGGCACCCACATGGGAGTCGATGCCACGCGCAAAATGGCGGGTGAGGGGCATACGCGCGGATGGCCCGAACTCGTCAAAATGCCGGACTCAGTCAAGCAGTGGGCGGATGCGCATGGGTTTTGAGCGGGTAGTTTCTATGGCGCAATGCGTGTTTTAGATGCTGGAGAGGCTTGAATTGCCTTGTATCTGGAGCCAGTTCAGGCTGAAGCTACCGGTCGTTATGAACCGCCCAACAACACTGCTTGGCAAGCTGTTCCGACTGTTGGCCGCTGGGCTGCTTTTGAATACCGTTTTTTTCCCTCCTTGCCTGTGGAGTGCAGAAAAAGTTTTGAATCTCATCAAGTGCCCGGATTGCGATAATGATGTTTCCCGACGTGCCGTCTCATGCCCTGCCTGCGGTTGCCCCGGGGAGGCGATTGCTGCGGAGGCGAACCGTATTGACGATGCCCGTGTCCTCAAGCCTGTGGTGTTGATCACCGCACCAATGGGCGGTGGATTCGGAATTGCAGTTCAGGATAGCGGAAATCATGTCATCGCTCTTTTGGATTCCATGGGAACCGGAGAGCAACTCTCCCTGAAATCCGTCTCAGATCAGGAAATCCCCTACTCGGCCATTGAGGTCGCGGAGAACCTTCCGCTGGTTCGCGTGACTGTGCAGGGGGATGCCACGTCCTATCTCCCACTTTCAAAGACGGGAGAAAGGACCACGTTCCTGAACTCGGATGGGCATTACACCGGTGGCGTGGATGCAGCCAGCGCGACGCTCGACGCAGCAGGAGCTCTTTCCGCTCTTGTCGAACAAAACTCGGGAACCGTCGTGCCGGTCGGCCCAGCGATACAATGGGTTTCGATGCGACCAGCGGAGTTTCGTGAACAGGTTTCGCTGCTCGCCCTAGCCAGCCAGGAGTCCAAAGCAGGCGCTTTGGAACCAGAAACCCGAGACCGCCTTGCAAAGACTCGATGGTCCAGTCAGTATTTCAAAGATCAGTCCGAGCAATTGCTCTCTCCAAAGAAAGAAAACCAGCCATGAAAATCCCACGCGCCCTCACACTGCTTGCTGCCGTCTTGCTGTCGGTCGTCCCGGCAACTTTCGCCGCGCTTCCGGTTGTCTCTAACGTGACTGCTTCTCAGCGATCAGGAACAAAAATCGTGGACATCAGATACGATGTTGCGGATGCAGATGGCGACACGCTCAAAATCCGTGTTGAAGTCTCGGATGATGCCGGAGTTCAATATTCCGTTCCCGCCTTCTCGTTCACTGGCGCGATTGGCGACAGCATCGTTCCTGGCACAGGAAAAGCCATTGTGTGGAACGCTGCCGTAGATTGGGATGGGGAATACTCCGATAAGATGCGGGTGAAGGTCATCGCCGTGGATGGAAAGGGATTACCCGGTCTGGAGTGGGGCAGCGAAGTCCCAGCAGGCGGATTTCTCATGGGGCAGGATGGCGGGGCAGAGGGAACCGGTCCATCGCGGCACGTCAATATCCCATGGTCTTACTGGCTCTCAAAATACGAGGTCACCAATGCTCAATACTGCGAGTTTCTCAATACGGCCCTTGTGTCGGGCGAGGTGACCCGCAACGGGACGATTGACGTCAAAGCGGTTGCCAACAAATTCACGGGGGTTCCCGCGAACGGGCTTCTTCTCAGAATTGGCGATGCCTACGACATCGCTTGGAACGTCAATAACTTCGAGGTCGTTGGTGGGAGGGGGAACCGACCGGTTTCAACGACATGGTATGGCGCAATCGCTTTTGCTCAGCATTATGGCTATGACCTGCCGACAACGGCGGAGTGGGAAAAGGCGGCTCGCGGGCCGGATCGTGACGATGAGGATGAACATTTCGTCTATCCGTGGGGAGACACTTTGGCGAATGGATATGCAAACCATGGAGGCAGTGGTGACCCATATGATGACGATTCGCCTTACACTCAGCCGCCACGTGAGAAAACCCCTGTTGGTTACTATAATGGGAATCAAACGCCATTCGGGCCAAACACCGCAAACGCTCATGGCCTTTATGATTTGGTTGGGAATGTCTCCGAGTGGACAAGGAGCATCGATAGCACAATTGAATCATACAGCCAGATCGAGTCGCTTTCGGCCTCGCACAACGTCCTAACTGACATATCAGGATTTCGCCTTATTCGCGGCGGAAGTTTTGCTGAGTATTTATATACTGCTACGGTGGAGTTTAAAATCTACAACCGAACTAAAGCGGATGTGGATAACTACACTTACAGCACTAATACAGGTTACTCTGCCGCTTTCGTTGGTTTCCGCGTCATCCGCCGCGCCACACCCTGACCCTGCCATCGGCCATAATGCCTGGCAAAACTCCCATCTGGTCCGCTTTTCTTGCTTCGTTGGCAATTGCCAGCACCGCAGGCGCGGCGTCTTGGCCAGAACTTGCCAGTGGAAACTTCACGGTGGACACCTCGATTCCTTTCATCGATTCCGATGGCGACAGGATGCCGGATGCTTGGGAAACCAGCAAGGGAACGAACCCCGCTGTTAGCGACGCGAACGCGAACCCCGATGGCGATTACCTGACGAACATCCAAGAATACAACGCGGGAACCAACCCGCTGGTTGCCGAGACGAACACGCTCCCGTTTGGCGAGTCCGCAAATTTCACCCTTCAGGGCGTCACACGTGCCACCGACACCGATGCCGATGGATTGCCTGACTGGTGGGAAACACTTTACGGCCTTCCGATCGGAACATCCAACGCAACCGCCGATCCAGACGGAGACGGAATGACCAACCTTCAAGAATTCAATGGGGGATGGAATCCCAATGTTGCTGATCGGCTGTCCACCCTCGTCGCCACATCATCGAATTTCCTCACAGACACCGGCGCCTACCCCCTCGGCCAGACGAAAGACACCGACGGTGATGGCATGCCGGATTGGTGGGAAGCCCGCTACGGGCTGAACCGCCTTGTTAACGACGCCAACTTGAATCCGGATGGCGACAACCGGACAAACATCCAAGAATATTTGAACGGCTGGAGGCCAGACCGCGATGACTTGTGGGGAGAAGTCTTTTTGACGTCGGGCAACTTCCTGCTGGATACCGCAGGCAGACCCATCGATACCGACAGGGATGGCATCCCAGATTTTTGGGAAACCACATACGGGTTGAATCCCAATCTCGCGGATGCCAATGGCGACCCTGACGGCGACGGACGCACGAACATTGAGGAATACAATGCCGGGACAAATCCCCAGGTGAATGATTGGGCTGGTCCCGCGCGGCTGGAATCCGCCTCATTCCTCACCGACACCGGCGGTTACAATCGCGGTTACAGCACTGACACCGACGGGGACGGGCTACCAGACTGGTGGGAAACAAAATACGGGCTCTTCGTTTCGGTGAATGACGCCAACGGCAATCCCGACGGCGACGCCCTCACCAACATCCAAGAATACAATGCCGGAAGCGTGCCGACTTCCTTCGATTACTTGTATATCGTTGATGCGCAGGGAAACCTGTTCCTTCTCGATACCGGCGGGAAATTCAGCGACCTCGACCTCGACGGCATCCCGAACTGGTGGGAAAGGCGCTACACCGGGAATAATTTGACGATGGTGCCGGTGGGTGACAGCGACTCCGATGGACAGTCAAACCTCAGTGAATACGCTGCGGGAACAAATCCGAGTGATCCACGATCCGCGTTCATCATCCAGGAATACACGGTGGAGAACGCCGTGGACGGAGCCCATATGAGCATTTCCTGGAACACGATGCCCGACCGAATCTACAACGTCTTTGCCTCGGAAAGCCTCAACTCGTGGCCAAGCACTCCTGCCCGGCAAGTCTCCGGCGACGGCAACCAAGCCACTGTAAAAGTTCCGATTGCTGGAAAAAAAGCCATCTTCCTGCGCGTCGAAGTTCAGGTGGTGAGACCCTGAAGACACTCGCGGGGTAAATCTGGTCCATAGCAAAACAAGGGGGCAGGGTGCATCAGTTCTTAAACCGCGCGAGCCTGCCGCTGGGCCTTGTCGTTTCGCGCTTCGGGTGGTAGCGTCATACCCACAGATGCACGGCTCCCTTCGTTTTAAGGTCATTCTCTGGTTTGCAGTGGTCGTGCTGGCAGTCACGGCTGCCACGTGGTTCGGATACCGTCAGCTTTCGATTCAAATCCGCAGCGAGGCGGAGCACCAGATGGATTCCAAAATGGAGCACGTCGTGGACGTGCTCCAGGCAGCGAATCACGTTTACGCCAACTTGGTGCGTGCCTCGATGCAACTTCTCAAACGTGAGGCCGCGCTCCTCGGCAAACCATCGCTCGCGCAGGGAGCGGATTCGTCAGCGCCTCCGACCCTGCGATTTGGCGGGAAGGAGATGACCAATGATTTTGCGCTCGTGGACGAAGTGGCAACGATGATGGACGGCACGGCCACGCTTTTTGTGAAGGATGGAGCAGACTTTGTGCGCGTGAGCACCAACGTGTTGAATGCCGATGGCACGCGTGCAGTCGGCACGCGGCTCGATCCCGAGGGCGCACCAATCGCAGCACTGCGAAATGGAAAACCATTCTATGGCGTGGTCGATATCCTCGGGCATGCATACATCACGGGGTACGAACCCATCTTTGGCGATGATGGGGCGGTGCTCGGTGCGTTTTATGTCGGCTATCCGCTGAACACGCTGGATGTCGTGCGAGAGGCACTGGATGTTCGAGGGATTTTGGATCGGGGATTTTTTGCCCTGCTCGACCCGAAAGACCGTGTCATTTTTCAGACTGGGAATACCCCGTTCGCAGGCCAGGTGCAGGAGTTGTCCGCCGCCGCTGCGAAGGGCGGCGAAGTCGGCAGTGATTGGAGGGTCGAAACCCAGGTCTTTTCGGATTGGGACTACGAGGTGGTGGCTGCGCTGTATATTCCGGACATCAACCGGATCATCTTTCGCATGATGGCTCAGGCGTACGGCATCACCGGGGCTGTGCTGATCGGGCTGCTGATTGCCTCGTTCTGGATGGCATCGAGGTTATCCAATGCATTGGTCGAGGCGGAAGAGTCCCGTGCTGAGGCGATCGACGCCCGTAACGCAGCGGAATCGGCCAATCGCACGAAAAGCACATTCCTCGCAAACATGAGCCATGAACTGCGCACGCCAATGAATGCGATCATCGGATACAGCGAAATGCTCATCGAGGAGGCAGAGGACCTCGAGCAACCGGGGTTTGTGCCGGATCTGCAAAAGATTCGAACCGCCGGGAAGCATTTGCTCGCACTGATCAATGACATTTTGGATCTCTCCAAAATCGAAGCAGGCAAAATGAGCATCTTCGTCGAAACGATTCCGCTTCTAAGCATGGTTGAAGAGGTGGTCGCCACCATCGATCCACTGGTTCAGAAAAATCGAAATCGTCTGGTCATCGACGTGCCACATGACATTGGCAGCATCAGCGCGGATCTCACCAAGGTCAGACAGACGCTCTTCAACTTGCTGAGCAATGCGTCGAAGTTCACCGAAAATGGCACCATCACGCTGGCCGTCTGCCGCTACCAAGCCTCGCCCGGCGTGGATCGCATCCAGATGCGTGTGTCGGACACCGGGATCGGAATGACCCCCGAACAGCTCGGGAAGCTGTTTCAGGCGTTCAGTCAAGCGGACGCATCCACGACACGCAAATATGGCGGGACCGGGCTCGGGCTCCTGATTTCGCGGAAATTTTGCCAGATTATGGGCGGCGACATCTCTGTCGAGAGTGTGGCGGGCCAGGGGACTACGTTCACCGTGGACCTTCCATCGACCGTAGAGGAAACCTCGGAAGCTCCACCTCCGTCGAATGTGCCAAGTGTCGCGCGCCGGATTCTCGTAATCGATGACGACCCCGATGCCGCCGATCTTATGCGGCGTAAACTCGAAAAATCCGGCTTTGAGGTCGTCCACGCCGCATCGGGAGCCGAGGGACTGGAGCTGGCCACCACTGCAAAACCCGATGCCATCACGCTGGATGTCATGATGCCGGGCATGGACGGGTGGTCGGTGCTGACCGCTCTAAAATCGAATCCGAAGACCGCATGGATTCCCGTCATCATGGTGACGATGTTGCATGACCGGCAAATGGGGTTTGCGCTGGGCGCCGATGATTTTATTACCAAGCCGGTCGAAACTGCCAAGTTGCGTCACATCCTTTCCCGCCACATCCGCGTGGATGGCGCGCAGATCCTCGTCGTCGAGGACGATTCATCCAATCGCGAAATGCTGGTCCGAATGCTTAGTAAGGAGGGATTTAGCGTGATTGAAGCTGACAACGGAGCGAGGGCGCTGGAGCACCTTGCTGTCGCCAAGCCGTCACTCATCCTGCTGGATTTAATGATGCCTGTGATGGATGGGTTTGAGTTTTTGAAAATCATCAGGAGCAATCCCGAGCTTTCTGCAATTCCGGTGATCATTGTCACTGCACGTGATCTCAGCGACACAGACCGTGCCCGACTGAATGGCAGCGTTCACGAGGTGATCCAAAAGGGCGCGATGGATCGCGAGAAATTGCTATCCGAGGTCGCCATTATGCTTTCCCAAACGCCGCCCAGAACCCAACCGCAATCCCATGCCGAAAATACTAATAGTTGAAGACAACGAAATGAATCGCGACATGCTGTCGCGCCGACTGGCCCGGCGGGGATACGATGTGGCGGTCGCCGTCGATGGCCAGGAGGGATTAAATTTGGCAGTATCGACATCCCCGGATTTGATCCTCATGGACATGAGCCTGCCAGTCCTCGACGGCTGGGAAGTCACGCGGAGATTAAAAGCCGACCCTGCCATGGCAAAGGTGCCGGTGATCGCGCTCACAGCGCACGCGATGGCCGGAGACCGCGAACAGGCAATGGCTGCGGGTTGCGACGACTACGACACGAAGCCGATCGAACTCGACCGGTTGCTCGGCAAAATTCAGGCACTCCTCGAACAATGCGCTTGAGCATGAACTCGCGCTGGGAAGTTTCCTATTCAAACCATGTCTGATATCCCGTCACATCCGCTGTCGCTCGCCCAAGTCCGGCATGACATGCGGACACCGCTGAATCACATTCTCGGGTTCAGCGAGCTTCTCGCCGAGGATGCCGACACGATCCAGCCGCCTGAGCTGAAATCCGATTTGGATAAAATCCAAACGGCTGCGAAGACGCTCCTCGAACTCATCGATACGCACCTCTCGGAGGACGGAGTGAGGCAGTTGGTTCAATCGGACACACTCGCGGAATCGGCACCAGCATTACCGCCGATGGAAAAGATCACACCGTCCATCGAATCCGGAGATGCACACGATCCCGTCGCACGTGTGTCGGGTCGCATCCTCGTCGTCGATGACAATCCGGCGAACTGCGAGACGCTCTCGCGCCGCCTGAACAAGCAAGGTCATGAAACCGCCGTCGCCCACCATGGCGAAGCGGCGCTCAGGATTTTACGGACCGAAACATTTGACCTCGTCCTGTTGGATATCCTCATGCCGGGCATCGACGGATACGCCGTGCTTCAGGAAATGAAGTCCGACCATGCGCTCCGTCACATCCCCGTCATCATGATCTCTGCGCTCGACGAGATTGATAGCGTGGTGCATTGCATCGAATCCGGCGCGGAGGATTATCTATCAAAGCCATTCAATCCCACGCTGCTGCGGGCGCGGATCGGTGCGAGCTTGGAAAAAAAGGCGCTGCGCGACGATGAGCAACGTCACCTCCGCGTCATCGAAGAAACGCAGGAACGCCTGAAACACGAACTCGATGAGGCCGCACGCTACGTTCGATCAATCATCCCGGAACCCATCACCACTCCAGTCCAAATCGACTGGCGGTATATCCCATCCACAGAACTCGGCGGCGACGCGTTTGGGTATCACATGATTGATGACTCCCATCTCGCGATTTACTTGCTCGACGTGTGTGGGCACGGTGTCGGTGCTTCGTTGCTTTCGGTGACGGCGATGAATGTGATCCGCTCGGGATCGCTCGCAGGCACGAACTTTCTCAAACCGTCCGAGGTCCTATTCGCACTGAATGAGGCCTTCCCGATGGAACGGCAGAACAACATGTATTTCACCATTTGGTATGGCGTTTATGACATGACCACGCGCGTGCTCACACACGCCAGCGGTGGGCATCCACCGGCGCTGTTGTTCGATGGAACCCGAATGACTGATGTGCGCGCACCTGGACTATTGATCGGAGCGATGGAAGGTGCCGAGTTCCAAAGCGAATCGATGGAAATCCCGCCGGGCGCCGAGTTGTTTGTCTTTTCCGACGGAGTGTATGAAGTCAAGAACACGGAGGGTGGAATGGTTTCGTTCGAGGATTTCCAGCAGGTGGTCATGGGTGTCGCGGATACGGACGCGGATCTCGATTGCTTGATCGATTGGGCGAGAGACTTTCAGGGGTCTGCGGCCTTTGAAGACGATTATTCGCTGATGCGGATTAGGTTTTGATTTGCAACGATGAAAAACGACTACTTCATTCGGATTCCTAACACATTGGACGGTCTCACAGCCGGGGCTGCGGGAATGCGTGAATTTTTGGGGACGGTCGGGGTTTCGGCTGAGGTGGCATTTGCGCTCGACCTCGCCTACGAAGAACTTGTGACCAATACGATCAAGTATTCCTACGCGGATTCCGACCCGCATGACATCGATATCTCAGTGACTGTCGATGACGACAGCGTGGAGTTGGAGGTGTGCGACGACGGGCAGGAATTTGATCCCACGATCCAAGCGCCGCCGGATACGTCACTGCCCGTGGAAGATCGTCCGATTGGCGGCCTTGGGCTGCACCTGATCCGGAATCTGACGGATGCTTTTACTTACCGCCGCTCGGGGAAGAAAAACTTCACGCGCATCCGGAAACGGCGGATATAAAATCCGTCAGCGAGGTTCTTGTCGGAGCAGTGCGACGGCCTGCTCGACCACTGCGATTTGCGCTTCCACGCGCACTGGGAGCGCGTGTTCCGATGGTGTTTCGATGGTGAACGTGCGTCGGGCGTGGTGAAAATACAGAACGAATGCTTCAGGAAATTCCGCCATCAAGTCTGCCGACACTTTTCGCCGGATGATTCCGTTTTTCGGGCGGCTGATGTCGATGATCCGTCGATCATCAACGCCAATGATGTGGCTTGCGGATTCAAGGAGCGTCTCTCCCCAATACGGACGCTTGTTCTTGATTTCGTAAATATACAATCCTCTGCCGTCGTAGTCCTCGTGCAAGTTCAGCGCGAGGTCAAAAACCCGTCCGCTCAGTTCGCGCATGTGTGCGTGCGTCGACGGCGCTCCGGTGTCGTGATAGGTCCGGTTGAGGTCTATGCCAGAGGCATTGGTGCGCTGGTTGTTGATTAATCCCCAAGGATTCAAGCAGGGGAAAATCGTCAGGTTTAGCTCGGCAAGCGTGTCGATGTTTTGTTCAGCCCATCCGAGCAGCCCCTCTGTCGCACCGACTTCGTCGCCGTGGATGCCGGCTGACAAGTAGAGCGATGGCGCTCCGGCTCGCGGGTGCTTCGACTGGATCACGAAAAATGCAAATCCAGATTCCTCGTGATACTGGCGCATCGTCAAATTCGACTTCGGTTTCGCGATGCGTTTCCATCGTCGCATGAGCCACGCGTAGTCATGGCTCCGGTGAATCAGTGGCAGGGCAGGGGTGGCGGTGTGGGCCATTGATTTCAATCAATCAAGCGCCGCGTGATATCGCCGTAGGCATCAATCCGCCGGTCCCGCAAAAATGGCCAATGCGTGCGTTGCGTGTCCACCAAGTCGAGGTCTGCCTCCACGACGAGCACCGCATCGGAGTCGGACGGTGCCTTCTCGAGGATTTGCCCGGCAGGATCGCACACAAAACTTTGCCCCCAGAACTCGATGCCATCACCACCCTCCGGGGTTTCGAGGCCGCAGCGATTAGGCGCGGCGACGTAACAGCCGTTGGCGATCGCGTGGCCGCGCTGAATTGTCTCCCACGAGCTATGCTGGCGCTGGCCGTGGGCGGATTTCTCGGACGGATGCCATCCGATGGCTGTTGGATAAAACAAGATCTGCGCGCCGCTCAGAGCGGTGAGCCGGGCGGCTTCGGGATACCATTGGTCCCAGCACACGCAGACGCCGATTTTGCCAAATTTTGTATCCCACGACCGGAACCCGAGGTCTCCGGGAGTGAAGTAAAACTTCTCGTAAAACAATGGGTCGTCCGGGATGTGCATCTTGCGATACTTTCCGAGATAGGACCCATCGGCATCGATGACGGCCGCTGTGTTGTGGTAAACTCCGGGGGCGCGCTTTTCGAATAACGAGGCGACGATCACGACTCCAAGTTCGGCGGAAAGATTTTGGAATAGCTCGGTCGATGGCCCAGGAATCGACTCCGCCAGTTCGAAGTATTTATGGTCCTCCGCTTGGCAAAAATACAGCGACCGGAACAGCTCTTGTAGGCAGATGATTTGCGCCCCGCGACCAGCCGCCTCCCGGATGCCAGCCACCGATGCAGTCAAGTTTGCCGCGAGGTCAACGCTGCACGCGTGTTGGACAAGGCCGATTTTGACAAGGTTCCGTTTCATGCGAATAGAGCGTGGGTAACTGAGACGCTAGAAAAACTATGGCAGTTCGCTGCGTGGCACGACTTTCACGGACGTGATGCCGATGCGCTCCAACGGCTTGCTCGGTTCGCCTCCGGCATTCGGCGCGACCGGAGTCGCCTCGATCTTTGCCAACGTCTCCTCGCCTGAGATCATTTTGCCAAAGCCTGTGTATTGGCCGTCCAGATGCGGTGCACGCCCGAGCATCAGGAAAAACTGACTGCCCGCGGAATTCGGGTCCTGAGAGCGCGCCATCGAGAGCACTCCGCGATCATGCGGACGGTCGTTGAATTCCGCTTTGATTTTATACCCGGGATCGCCTGTTCCCCAGAGTGCTTCTTTCGACGGGTCCTTCGTCAACGGATCGCCACCTTGAATCATAAATCCGGAAATAATCCGGTGAAATGCCGTACCGTCGTAAAATCCAGACTTAGCGAGTTTTTTGAAATTTTCGACCGTTTGGGGTGCCACATCGGACCAGAATTCGACGACAATCGGGCCGGCTGTGGTTTCAATGATAGCAACCTCGTCCGTGGAGGCAGCCTCAGCAGCTGGTGAGACATGGATGGGTAGCACGGCGAGTGACAACGCGGAGAGTAAAAGGAGAAGTTTCATCGTTCCGGAAATCTTCCACGGCTCGCGCAATCTGTCACGCGAAGAGTCATTCTCCTCCGAGGTTAATGCGGATGTCTTTTAGACAGAATGAACAGAACCGAAGCGCAGCGGAGATAGACTGCTGCCAAGCAGCCCCAGCGGGGTGAGCACAGCGAATCAACGCACAGAATGGAAGATACTGCCTGCGATCATTGCCCTTCGCGGCCTTGGTGCGCTTGGCGCGAGTCGGCGTGGTTTTTTGTAGCCCGTTGAGATCACGGAATGAAATAAAACGGATTCGGAAGCTTCACGGCCCGCCGCGCAAAGCCGCCTGCCAAGTCGCTGTCCTGATCGCCCACATTAAGAATGATGTCATACCCGTGATCTGTGAGCATTTTGCGCACTCCGCTTTTAAATGGGATGATCGATGCGTCTGCATAGCCGGATGGTTTCATATACAGACCGTTCCAGCCCCAATACCCGGCCTCCTCCAAATCCCGGATTGTGGCAGCACGCAGCGACTCGTTGCGGCCGGTGACGAGAAAAATCGGGATCGAATACGCCTGCGCCCGCGCATACAGCTCGCGCGTCGCGGACAGCGCCAAGGCGCGCTCGGACTGAATCCGTGCCGCAAAGGACGCTGGCGTGATCGCGAACTGGTTCGCTTTCAAATACTGCCAGTTGGAAAGCAGGGTTTCATCGATATCGAGGACGATGGCAAAGTTCTGCGGTGTCTCGCGCCGGAGATATCGCTCCAGCTCCGCGCGGGCCTCGGACACCGACTTTTGAAGCGCGGCATCATACCCGCCGGACGCGTGCCACTCGATACACGCGTTTTTGAGGATCGTTATGTTTGGGGACGGTTCGCGCTGGGTCGAAACACATCCGCCGCACACCAGGGCAATCACGAGTGGAAAAAATCGTTCGATGCGCATCCGGAAGCTATCTCACAACCGACGGATCAATGCAATCCGCTCGCACCACTCCCGTCCGGGCTTTACATTTTCCTGCGATCATCGAATTCTACCCGCCTTATGGAAGACATTCGTATCATCATCAAAACCTCCCGCGGCGACATCCATATCACCATGCTCGCCAGCAAGGCCCCGCTCACCGTCGCCAATTTCCTCAACCTCGCAACGCGCGGATATTACAACGGAATCAAGTTTCACCGCGTGATCCCGGATTTCATGATCCAAGGCGGCGACCCGACCGGCACCGGATCGGGCGGACCAGGCTATGAATTTGAGGACGAATTCCATCCCTCGCTCAAACACGATCGTGGTGGGCTTTTGTCTATGGCCAATCGTGGACCCCGCACCAACGGGAGTCAGTTTTTTGTGACGCACGTCCCCACGCCGTGGTTGGATGGTAAACACGCGATTTTCGGCTTTGTTACCGAAGGTCAGGACATCGTGGATACTGTCAAACAAGGCGACACCATCACAGGCATCGAAATCCTAGACTCCACCGACGCGCTATTCGCTAATCAAGCGGACCGCATCGCCAAGTGGAATCGCGCGCTCGATAAATAGAGATTCGATCCGCAAAAAAAGCGGGCATCGCATTCCGTCGCGGCTACACGTGACATAACGAGATGATTTCCGCGTCTGCTGCTAGAGCTCCTGCGGAGATTGCTCGTTGGCAGGAGTGATTTTTCCGACATCATCGGAGGTCCAGAGAATGAGGTCTGGCCCGGCAGACAGGACTTCCATGATTTCACCGGAGACGGGATGGAATAGGAACGGGGTTCCCCATCGGTCGACGAGCTCGCCTGCGGAGTTGAGGGAGGCGAGGTCAGGTGGGATGATTGCGAGTTTACGTGGGTTGGCTCCCAGCATTGCGGCGACAATTTCACTATTGAGGCCACCAGGGGGATTAGTTCCAAAAATTCCGCGATACGTGGTGATCAGATTTTCCACAATTTCCACATCGTGTTCGGGTGCTTCGTTTGGTTGATTGAGCTCGGCAATCAACTCGTAGCTTTCTGGAAGAATGCTGATTCCGTCCGGAAGCGACTGCGCGACGCGGACGCGCGATGGGTCAATTCCGATGGCGTTGGTTCCCAGGGGCTGCGCGTCCAGTTTCGGGACTCCACGCTCGCGCGCTTCAGTGGAGATCGGTGGCGAAGCAGCGGGTTGCGGAGATGGTTGCCACACTAGCAGTGCGATGAGGCCGATCGCGACCGCCCCCAATGCAACAGCAAGATTGCGAGCAGTGGTCATGCAGACGGATTGACATATCCCATATTCGCACTTGCTCCAAACGGGTCGTCGAAGCGCGGAAGGTTCGGGAAGATCGCTGAGAGCGCACTGCTTTCCACACCAAGCCAGCGGGCCGCTACGGCTGCGTATTGATCAACCGATGTGGTCGGAATCCAGCGTCCACGATCATTGCCGGCGTCCTGATCAATGCCGACTTTGAGGCTTGGGAACGTTCCGTAGATTTTGCCGCCTAGCACGGGACCTCCCATTACGAGGTGGTGTCCGCCCCATCCATGGTCAGATCCCGCTGTGGTGGCGTCAACTCCGTTGGGTGTGAATGTGCGGGTAAAATCCGAGTGGGTGAGCGTCAACACGTTGTCATTCACTCCAAGAGCAATCAGGGATTGCGAAAAGGCGCTGAGCGAATTTGCCAGCTCGGTCATCAGATTCGCATGCGAAGCCGTTTGGTCCGAGTGCGTGTCGTAACCGCCCACGCTGCAAAAGAAAATTTGTCTACGATTGTCGAGGGTATCGCGTCCTGCGATGAGTTTGGCGACTGTCTTGAGTTGATTTCCTAGTGAAGTATTCGCGTTAGTGAAGAGCGTGTCAAAATTCACTGCGGACTGCGCGGCAGCGGTGAAGGCAGAGCCGACAATCGCCTCGCCAGCCCTGGCGCGACGTACAACGCTGTTGTATCCCTCTTCCAAGAGGTGTTGGTGCGTGTAGGCGGTGATCTCATCAAATGCTTTCAGCCGCTGTCCGGTGCTGTTCGTGAGATACGTGCCGTTGGCGCTGCGGGCGGATCCGTAGTTTGTGCCGAATCCGCCGAGCGAGACTGCGCCGCTCGGGCTAACTGTATATTGCACGACATTCGAGCCGACTTGCAGGCTATTGATCCCGGAGATCGTGATCGAGAGCGACACTTTGTCGCCGGCATAGCCATCTTGCTTTAACAGATCCGCCACGCGCCCGCCCCAGCCGGATTGAAATGGTTTGTCAGCAATCGAACTTTGCCATTCGATTTGTTGATCCGAGTGCGAAAAAAGCTGCAAAGGAATTGGCACCGACCGCGAGACATACTGGGCGCGTGTGATCGGGAAGGCGAGAGTGCCAACGTTCGCAATCAGCGCGAGCTCCCTCGCATCAAAAAGGTTTGCCAGCGGTTGAAGCGATGGGTGAACCCCGTAGCCTGCGCCGTCGGCACCGAGTGCGATGGATGCCGGACGCCCGGCCACGTAGGCTGGGTCGTTCGGATCCAGAATTGCGAGAACGCCTCGATGTTTTTTGTAATCTGCATACGCCGAATGCCCCATGCGCGGAACAAGCATGTTGTTCGAGTCGTTGCCACCGTAAAGAAACAGGACCACAAGCGCTTTGTAATCTTGCGGAGCTGTCACTTGCGCGAGCGCAGCACGAGTGAGGGTGAGGTGAGCCAGCGTGTTGACAAGCCCGGTGATGCCTAACGCCGCACAAGACGATTGGCGCAGGAACGCCCGACGACTCAGAAGCAATTCTCGATCGTTCGATTTTTTCATGATTTCAACTTACTTCTGGTGCAGGAACTCGGGGCAGTTAGAGACAAGGAAGAGGATGTTGATAATGCGATCCGAGGTCGTTGCATTCGAAGGATTCACTGCGGCGGCTATGATGCTCGCGCGCGGATTCGGGAGCGGTGCGGACGCATACTTCGAGCGGAGGCGGCCCGACATTAACAGATCATCCAAGCGATCCACGACGGTGGTCACTGCTTGGGTGATCGTCTTTCCTGCGGTGATTTCCGAGGCATAGAGCTGCTCCCACGGGAGGCGGCTCACTCTCACATCGTCGAGCGTGCCAACAGTTGCCCCAACGAGAGAACTGCCGCTCTGGCCGTTGGTCGTGTTAAGAAGTGTCCGGTGGTAGTTGATCGATTGGACGACGGATGTCTCGTTGGTGAGTTGCATCTCCGGCGCGGTAAGACCGGCTGCTGCAATGCGGCCGCCCGGACTGTAGCTTGGTAAAAACCAATTGAATACGGTGGGTGAGCTAATGGGCGTCTGTGAAAGCGCGGTGTCGGTGTTGGAAAACCGCATGCGGGTAGCTCCCGACGCAAAGTGGGTGAGTTGACTAGCCGGATAGCCGAACGACGAGAGCGATGCAAGCGGCAGCTGTGAATACGCACCAAACGCGCGGAGGAGTTGGATGTAGCGAATGATCGGTTCTTTTTGTTTTCCGAATCCGACAAATCCGGCTGACGTCAGATTCCGGGCTTCGGGATCGAGTAAAATGGCTTTGATCACCGCGCGCAGGTCGCCCCGAACACCACTGCCATTGTCAGCAAACACGCTGCTTACACGGCGGATGTAGCCCGCGCTGGGGTTGGATGTCACGAGCCGCTGAATCAACAGCTTGCTGATGAAGGTCGGCGTGTTTTCATGTTGAAAGAGGATGTCGAGCGCGGCGTCTAGGTCCAGCTCTCCGCTCAACCCGGCTGGGATCGAGTGACCGAGGACCCGCTTAGCGCCTGTATCGTGGTAGGCATCGAAGTTTTTCATCGGATTTGTCCATGAGGCCTGAAAATACCTTGGACCACCACTTTGGAAAAAGTTCGTGTTATCCTGTTCCGGGTAGCCGTCGGATTTGCCGCCGTGCCGCTTTGCGAAACTCCAGCCGGTAAGGACTCGTGCGAGATTTGTGATATCATCGTTCGAATACGTCGGGATCGGCGCGCCGGACGGGTCGAGCTTCAAGCTTCCGTCCGGATGCAGTGCGACGAGCCCGATGGAGAAAAGCTGCATGATTTCGCGTGCGTAGTTTTCGTCCGGGCTGATCAATGTCGCGCCGGTTTTGGCGTCGATTACCGCTTTTTGGTTTTTGAGGTGACTCAAATACGTGCCCATGATCGGGCTCTTGGTGATGTTTTCAATCAGGCTGCGATAGTTCCCGGTCGCAGCAGCCGAGAGCTGATCGTAAAACTTCGCGGACGCGTAGTGGCGGGCGTCGACTTCTGTATTCTTCTCCGAGACGACAAAAATCTGACTCAACGCGAAACCAACCCTCTGGCGAAGTTGGTCATGAGCAGATGAGGACACCAACCACCATGCCCGGCGGCGATTCGCAGAAGTCGGTTCGCCGGTAGTGGACGTGTAGTTGATCGGGTCCGTGCCGCGAAGTGACCATTCCTCTGCATCCGCAGCCCGCGCATAGGCCTCAAGGGATGTTTGCTCGAGCGCGAGTTGCTCGTCGATCCATGCTTCATAAGCAGCGATTCGGTTTCCGCCGTGCGCAATCTCAACCCGCGTTGCGAGTGCCTCGATGTCGGCACTCGTGGGACCAAATGTTGCCTGCGTCAGGAATCGAGCGACATCGGATTTCAACTCATCGGCAGCGAGTGTTTCCATCGGGGGCGGCGCGGCTGGGATCGGGGGCTCTGTCGAGCCACTCGCGAGCAAGAAGTTTCCGCGAATCTCCCCTTCGAGGAATGCCGTCGTGTTAACCACTAGTGAGACATCACCCGCAAAAAGGGCATTCAGCATGGCCTGGTCACTACTTAGAAATGCAGCCGCCTTAACGGTCCAGTTATTCTCGGCAACCTGCCCCATGGGAAGCCCTTTGACGTAGGTGCCGGTGCCGCCATTATTGAGATCGATGAACGAGGTGGTCTGTGGCGTCGTTAGGCCGCTGAAGCTTAGTCCGACACGCCCGATCACATTGTCTCCCTGTAATCGTACGGTAGCGATTCCTGTCGCTGAACTACCGGACACAGGCACGAGATACGCCACGAACAATCGCTCGTTCTCTGCCGTGTTTGCGGCATCGGTGATTGTCACGGCAGCATTGGCATTGGGCCCAACCGCGTAGGCCGCCGTATCCGCAATCGTCAATGTCAGCGTCTCAGGGGTCTCTACAATGGAGTCGGAGATTGGCCGGACAATTAGATCCACCGAGGCTTCACCGAAGGGAATAGTCACCGACCCGCCGACGGACTGCCCCCCGGCCGTCTGGAGCGCATAATCCGCTGTCGACGCGGAGGCCTTTTGCACGTCGGTGTTTCCGCTCAGCGTGAAGTTGACGGTTAGCGCTTGGAGCCCTCCGGTTCGACTGATCCGAAAAACACCAGCGACCGATTCGCTTTCAACAGCGGTTGAAACCAATGCAGTGACGCTTGTTTCGCGAGGGCCATTTCCGAGCATGGCGGAAAATGAGGCCAGATCATTCACGCCCGACTGCTTGCTCTGGCCCAGATGCGCGTCAAATCCCGGCAAACGTGCCTCCGCCCAATCCGAGAGGCCATCCCCATCAGAATCCAAATCCACCACCTCGACCCGAAAAAACTGGTTCGTCCCGGTGAAATTTTGCACACGAAACTCGGTTTCCGTCGCGCTGGCGGCCACCAACGGTGAGACCGGCGTCCAGCTCCCATCCGCCATCGTGGTCGAAGCCATCACACAGTAGGATTTGCCGATTACCGAATTCCAGCGGACGACTAAATCTCCTTCAGTAGTTGCGGTGGAAACGACGTGAAATACAGAGGCCGGGTCGCGCGGATCAGTTCCTGCAGCGCTTTCTGCGCCGTTGCTCTTGCCATCTCCGTCGGCGTCTTCATCGGACGACGACCCCTCGGTTAGGAAAACCGCCTGCCAAACATCGTCCATCCCGTCGCCGTTAAGATCTACCGCATTTGCCAGAGGGGCAAAGCCGATCAACACCGATATCGCAAGCAGTCCGAACGAACGAAGCGTTTCGCAAAAGCGAGTCCGGCTCGGTGAGCAAAAGTTAAAGGAGGGGGCGGGGGGCACGGTGATGTTTCTTGTCAAGAAACCCACCGATAGACTCCCATATCGACTCTGGAATGTCAAACTCTGGCCGTTGATGAAGCGCGCCATCGGAAAAAGACATCGTTTAGGCCGAATCGACGATTGATGCAGAATGGCTCTTACGGTCTACTCGTGAATGATGGATGGTCGACATGGAAGTGGCGATTATGGTAGCAGGCAACTGGTTATCGCGGCGGGAGGGCACCTCCTACTCGGCGAGGTGTTTTCTTGTTCCCCACAGAGTCTGCTTGAAATGGTTCAAACAGCCGATCGAACTGGAAATCATTTGCATATTCCGCGCTCGCAATTAAGCTCAGCCGCGGATGAAGAACATTCTGCTTTGGCTTCTACTCTGTTTCACAGGCGGTTTAGGTTATCTCTACATGACTGACAACCCTATTGTTCGGCATGCGATCTTCCCGCCGCCGCCGCCAACGCCTGAGCCGATATCTCCCGAGGTGCAAATCCGTGGGCTGATCAGTCAGTCGCCGATCCCTGCAAGCGCACTGGCGCAACTATGCTCTGCACACCCAGATGTCGCACAGCGGTTGTTATCAAATCGGCTTCTCTCTGTTCAGGGGGCAGCACGCGAATTCCATATTTTCGGCGTGGATTCGGACCGGTTAAACATATCGCTAGACGACTCCACTGATCGGCAAATCATCGTCTCCTACGATTTGAGCAAATACGAAAAAAGTGGAGTGCAGGCTAAACCTCGAAGGAGGGGTAAGTTCGTAAAAGGTGGACCAGAGGTGCATTTTGTCTCAATGGATGGGAAGGCAAGGGTTTTGCTTTACAAAGAAGGTCAGGATCTAACTAAACAAGTGCGATTCGACAGCATCAATTCGAGGACAGTAATGTTAATCGCACAGGACTAAATTTGGTCCCGCAGTTGACGCACGCCGCGTGACGTGCGAGATTCACAACAGATGAGATTTTTAGCGATCATGTTTGCGATGCTGATTGCGCTGGGAAGCGCCGTCCCGCTCGCGTCGGCCGTGACCGTATCGGCGGTTCACGAGTGCTGCTGCGCATCGAGCGAGGATGTCACCGTCTCGACCGAACACACCGATTCCTGTTCCACCGACTGTTCTTCGGACTGTGCTCCGTGCTGTGCGGGTGTAACATTGTTGGGATTGCGTCCTCTTGCCGATCTTGTCCCATGGCGCGTTTCGGCCGATACGTGCTTCTTTGTGTCGCAGGCATTTGCTGATGCGACCGCGGTGAGTCCGCCTGTTCCTCCGCCCCGAGCCTGAGTTCTCCTTTGCCGATGGTCTGGGTGAACTGTGTTCACTTGGATGTTCCCAATGAAAACTCACCTCAAACGAGGAAAGACTACTCATGAAAAAATTATTCGTAATTGCCCTGCTGGCCGTTGCTGCAATTGGATCCGTTTTTGCGGCCAAATCAGCCGCTGCTTGCGGATGCAGCGACTGTGGCGGCAAATGCTGCCCATGCGCATGCGAAGCTGGATGCTGCTAAGGCGGACCGGCTTCGATATGACAGTTGCGGCCGTCCCTGACGGTCGCAAATAACCGAAATTGATAAATCAACCTCCGGGTGTGAACCATCAGCGTTCGCACCCGGAGTTTTTTGTTTCGGCAACCAATGAGCGTCCGACTGGGTCGTTGGTAAGCTGCGCTTGAACCAGCGAAGATTCACGGATTCTTCGATGATGGATCGACAACATGGCACGGGGTTCGCTTTACTTTTGCGCAAATGGCGCTTCGCGTTTTATCTCTGCTTTTTCTTACGCTGACGCTGCTTCACGCGGATCCTCTTCGGGTCCGTGTCGTGGCGGCAAATCTCACCTCAGGGAATTACCAGACGTATTCGCCGGATAATGGCAATCATTCGAATGTCGAAGGGGCAGGGGCTCGGATTCTCAAAGGCCTGCAACCAGACATCGTCCTGATTCAGGAATTCAACACGACCATGAACCCTCGCCAGTGGGTGAATCAGACGCTGGGCAAAGACTATTCGTTTGTCCGCGAGGACCAGGAGAACGTGCCGAATTTTATTCCGAACGGAGTGATCAGCCGCTTCCCGATCATGGAGTCTGGCGAATGGGACGATCCGACGCAAACGAACCGCGATTTTTCCTGGGCTAAGATTCGCTTGCCGAATGGTAAATACCTCTGGGCCGTAAGCGTCCACCTGTATTCGAAGACCGCCAGCATTCGCGCAAAGGAAGCCGAGGAGTTGGTAAAGATGATCCATGAGCATATCCCGCCGGAGGATTACGTCGTCTTGGGTGGTGACCTCAATACGCGGACCCGCGACGAGGAATGCGTTTCGATTTTGAGAAAGCTGTTTCCGAAACCGGAGTCCGAGCCCGCCGACCAGCAGGGAAATGAAAACACCAACGGCCCGCGCAACAAACCCTATGATTGGGTGCTGGCTGATGCCGAGCTGGAGAGTCATGCCGCTCCGGTAAAAATCGCGGAGCAGGAGTTTCCCGGCGGGTTGGTTTTCGACAGCCGTGTTTTTACTCCGCTTAGTGATGTGCCTCCAGTGCAGCCGAAGGACAGCGAAACGATGAACATGCAACACATGGCGGTGGTGCGGGATTTTCTCATCCCCTAAGGATATGGAGCAGGGCATTCAAATCCTACGCGGACTACTCGGAATGGCGGCATTCCTTGGCATCGCTTGGGCGTTGAGCGCGAACCGGCGAGCGATCAACTGGCGTTTGGTCGGGGCAGGGGTGGCCTTGCAGCTTGCGATCGGCGTGATCGTCTTGCACGTCGCGCCCGTGCGCGCCGCCTTTGGTGCGGTGGGTGGATTTTTCATAAAACTCATGAGCTTCACCAATGAAGGTGTCGAACTTTTGTTCGGCTGGCTCACCCACATCGCGCCAGGTAACGTAGAGAACCTCACATTCACTCAGGGTGGGCCGATCTTTGCGGTTACGATTTTACCGTCGATCGTGTTTTTTGCGGCGCTCACATCAGCGCTCTATCGACTAGGGATCCTGCAAATCATCGTTTTTGCGTTCGCTTGGCTGCTTTCCAAGACGATGAAACTCTCCGGGGCTGAAACCCTCAGCACCGCAGCAAACATCTTTGTCGGTCAAACGGAAGCCCCGCTTCTAATCAGACCATATCTTTCAAAGATGACCCGCTCCGAGCTTCTTACCATCATGGTCGGCGGCATGGCGAACATCGCGGGCGGTGTGATGGCGGCATACATCATCTTCCTCGGCGGCAATGATCCAGCGGAGCAAATGCGCTGGGCCACGCATTTATTGGTCGCTTCGGTTATCTCCGCGCCGGCGGCGGTGGTTATCTCGAAGATGCTGGTGCCCCAAACCGAAGTGGTCGATCAAACGTTGCAAATCAACGCTGAGAAACCGGGCGCAAACCTGCTCGATGCGATTTGTATCGGAACGTGGGATGGAGTGAAACTGGCCGTGAATGTGGGTGCTATGCTCATTGTGTTTACGGCGTTGGTTGCGTTGGCGAACTGGATGCTCGCCGACGGTGTCGGCGCGTGGACAGGACTTAATGGGGTAATTTCGCAGCTTACGGGAGGGCTCTACGAGCGGCTGACGCTTGAATTCATCTTCGGCCTCGTGGGCGCGCCCGTGGCTTGGCTGATCGGAGTGGACCCGCCGCATTTGCTCGTTGCCGGCCAGTTACTCGGCGAGCGCATGGTGCTCAATGAGTTTTATGCCTATCTTTCGATGAACAAACTCCAAGCCAGCGGCGTGCTCACCGACGAGCGGACGCGGATCATCATGACTTACGCACTTTGCGGATTTGCAAACATTGTGTCGATCGGGATCCAGATCGGTGGGATTGGTGCGCTCGCGCCGAACAAGCGGAGCGAACTCGCCCGGCTCGGATGGTTGGCGCTCCTTGGCGGCAGTCTGTCGTGTTTTCTTATGGCCTGCGTCGCCACCATGTTGACGTGATTCGGTCTGCTGCGCGCGAGCGGCGACGAAACTACGCCGCGGACGTCTGCCCGAAAATCTGCGATAAAAACTTGCTCAGCTCTTCCCACGATTCTTTGTCCGCCTTTTCCTGATATCCCACTGGAACGCCGAATTTCTCCGCTTTTTCATCCGCACCCGGATTGGTGAATCCATGTTTTGCATCGGGGTAGGTGACCACTTTGTTCACGACAGATGCATCGGTCATGCGCTTTTTGAAATCTTCGATTGCCGACATCGGGATCATTGAATCCGCCTCACCGTGAAGCACAAGCATCGACGCAGTCGGCTTGACGCCGTCTGGGATCTGAGCCGCAGGCCCTCCGTGGAAACTCGCAACACCGATCAATCCAGGCACACCCTCAGCCGCCATTTGCAGAACAAGGCCACCCCCGAAACAATATCCGATGGCCGCAATCTTGCTTGGATCAACGCCCGGTTGCGCGCTCAAAAACTTCAGCGCCGCCTCAAACCGCGCCCGACCTTCCGGCATGTTCTCGGTGATCGCGCTCATAAATGCCGTCGCATCCGCCGGGTGGTCCGCCGTTTTGCCATCACCATACATATCGACGGCCAGCGCGACATACCCCATCTCGGCAAGCATCGACGCACGCTTCCGGGCATAGTCATTAAGCCCCCACCACTCATGAACAACCAACACCGCCGGATGCGTTCCAGCATCATCCGGACAAGCAAAAAACCCCTTCGCCGTCACCGTGCCAGCCGGATAGCTGACTTCATTCGTTGTGATTGCTGCCTGAAGTGATGTGGATTGGATCATAGCGAATAGTAGGAAAGCAGAGGCGACGCGTTTCATGGAGTGAAAAACCTACACGAAGCCGAGGATCGGGCAAGTGTGGCAAGGCGGTGATCACCGAGAAAATAACACGGTGCATGAGGCCGTTTGCCCCCGATTTCGCTGAGCGATGAAGTTTTGACAGGATGACAGGATCATCAGGAAAAGGCCGATGGATGGTATCCGTGTAGAAACCGCAGATGATCGCGGATTCCGAGTCCGCGGACAAAACATCTGCGCGAATCTGCGCAATCTGCGGATAGGCAATGCCTTCAAGCAAATTCTGAAGAAGACCGGGGTATAGGCTTTTATATTTGCCGAACGCAGGTAGAAACATCTCCGATGCATTTTGCTTTACGCTTCCTTCGAGCCTCAAAACCGACGCTCCAGCGCATCGCGGACACCCTCATCGGGTGGAAGGAAGAGGCAAAACTCAACTTAAGCGCAGCTGCATGAATAAAAAAGACCTCAGCGAACGCGACATCTGCACTAAGTTTATCACGCCCAACATCAAGGCGGCAGGCTGGGACATCGACATGCAGGTTCGTGAGGAAGTCGGTTTCACCGACGGCCGAATATACGTGCGGGGCAAACTCCACACACGTGGGGCGCAAAAACGCGCTGACTACATCCTATATTACAAGCCAAACATCCCGATCGCCGTCATCGAGGCGAAAGACAACAAGCACACTGTTGGCGCCGGAATCCAGCAAGCCCTCGACTACGCAAAGACGCTGGAGATCCCATTCGTTTTCAGCAGCAACGGTGACGGCTTTCACTTCCACGATTCCACCAACACATCTGGAGCCATCGAAACCGAACTCACTTTGGACGCTTTCCCGAGTCCAGACACTCTCTGGGAGAGATACAAAGCCTTCAAAGGGATCACCGATGACGTCGAGTCCGTTGTCGCGCAGGATTACTTCACGGACGGGTCGAACCGCTCGCCGCGCTACTACCAGCAAATCGCTATCAACCGCACGGTCGAAGCCATCGCCCGCAACGAAGGCAACAACCGCCACCTTCTCGTCATGGCGACGGGCACTGGAAAGACCTACACCGCCTTCCAGATAATCTACCGCCTGTGGAAGAGCGGCCTGAAAAAGCGCATCCTGTTTCTCGCCGACCGCACCGCGCTCATCGACCAGACCGTCCGAGGCGACTTCCGCCATTTCAAAGGGGCGATGACAGTCATCAAAAAGAAGGAGATGAATCCGGCCTACAACATCTACCTTGCCCTCTACCAAGGCCTATCCGACAACAACGACGCCGACGCCTACAAGCAGTTCAGCCCCGAGTTCTTTGACCTCATCATTGTGGACGAGTGCCATCGCGGCAGCGCACGCGAAGACAGCAAGTGGCGCGAGATTCTGGAATACTTTAAAGGAGCGACCCACATCGGCCTCACCGCCACACCGAAGGAAACAAAGGAAATCTCGAGCTCCGAGTATTTTGGCGAACCGCTCTACACCTACTCACTCAAGCAGGGCATCGACGACGGATTTCTTGCTCCCTACAAGGTCATCAAGGTTACGCTCGACATCGACGCTGAGGGTTGGCGTCCGCCGAAGGGCTTCAAGGACAAGGACGGCAAAGTCGTTGAGGACCGCCTCTACAACCGGACCGACTTCGACCGTCACATCATCGTCGAGGAGCGTCGCCAGATCGTCGCGCAGAAGATCACCGAGTTTCTCAAGGGCAGTGACCGCTTCTCCAAGACCATTGTCTTCTGTGTCGATATCGAGCACGCCGAAGGCATGCGAAGGGCCCTGGCAAACGCCAACGCCGACCTCGTCGCCGAGAACAGCAAATACGTGATGCAAATCACCGGGGACAACGCCATCGGCAAACAACACCTCGACGCCTTCATCAGCCCCTCCGAGCTTTACCCCGTCATCGCCACCACCTCGAAGCTCATGACCACCGGCGTGGACGCCCAGACCTGCAATCTCATCGTCCTCGATTCGAACATTGGCTCCATGACTGAGTTCAAGCAGATCATCGGGCGCGGCACGCGTATCAATGAGGACTTCGGAAAGCATTACTTCACTATCATGGATTTCCGGAACGTTACCGCGCTTTTCGCGGACAAGGACTTCGATGGTGATCCTGTCCGCGTAAAGGAAGCCACCCAGGACGACGACATCTCGGACACCGACAACGAAACCGATGACACGCCCGTCACAGACGACCTCACCGGCGACCAGATCGATTTTCCGGAGCCTGAGAAACCCGACGTTTCCCTTGTCGGTGAAGATCCGGCTGAATACGGCAAGCGCCGGAAAGTCACCGTCAACGGCGTCGAAGTCCTCATCATCAAAGAGCGCGTTCAATACATGGGAGGCGACGGCAAGATCATCACCGAAAGCCTGCGCGACTACACCCGCAAGAACGTTCGCACCGCCTACGCCTCGCTCGATGACTTCCTCGTTTCGTGGAAGTATGCCGACAAGAAACGGGCCATCGTCGAGGAACTGGAGCAGCAGGGAGTCATTTTCGCCGCCTTGAACGAGGAAATCGGCTCGGCCTTCGATCCCTTCGATTTGATCTGCCACGTCGCCTACGAGCAGAAGCCACTCACGCGCAAGGAACGCGCCGAGCAGGTCAAAAAGCGCGATTACTTCACCAAATACGGCGACCTCGCGCGCAAGGTCATCGCCGCTCTGCTCGATAAGTATGCCGATGACGGCGGGCTGGATTTCGAGAACCCTGAGATAATCCGCCTAGACCCCTTAAGCAAGCTCGGCTCCCCGGTAGAGATCATCCGCGCCTTCGGTGGCAAACCTGCCTACGACGCGGCGATCCACGCACTCACCGACGAACTCTACAAAGCCGCGTGAAAAAGCTCCGACCCAGCGGCGGCTACCGCGACACCGCCAGTTTCCAGACGGCTACGCTGATTTACGATGCCACGGTCTGGTTCTGTGAAAAGTTTCTCGATCCGCGATCCCGCACGGTGGATCAGATGGTGCAGGCTGCCCGGAGTGGTCGCCAAAACATCGCTGAAGGCAGCCGCGCTGCCGCCACGACCTCGCAAACCGAGCTGCGTTTGGTCAATGTCGCCCGTGCCAGTCTCGAAGAGTTGCTTCTCGACTACGAGGACTTCCTCCGCCACCGCCGCTTGCCCCAATGGGCCCCCGACGGCCCCGAAGCAAGCGCTGTGCGCAGCGTCCCGCAGAAGTTCAGACGCGATCAGGTCGATCAGTCAGATCCGTCCAATTTGACCGATCTCTCCGATCAGGAACGCTCGGCGCTCTACGCCCGCTGGCTGGAGCACGCCGATCCTGCGATTCGGGCGAATGCGCTGGTCTGCCTCATCCACCAGGCCAACTTCCTCCTCGACCGACAGATCGCCGCCCTGGAGACAGCATTTGTCGAAGGTGGCGGCTACAGCGAGCAACTCGCCACCGCTCGCCTCGCCCACCGGCGGAAAAAAGATCAGCCCGATCCGCCTGATCAGCCTGATCAAAAACCACCCGCCTGCCCACAGTGCGGAGCAATCATGGCCCTCCGCACTGCGAAATCCGGTAAAAACTCGGGCAGCCAATTCTGGGGATGCACGCACTATCCGGAGTGCAAAGGCACCGCGCCCGTTTAATACCATGCCCAACATCTCCTCGATCATCAAAAATGTCCGCAACATTATGCGGCAAGACCGCGGCGTCTCCGGCGATGCCCAGCGGTTGGAGCAACTCGGCTGGCTCCTCTTCCTGAAGATCCTCGATGACAACGACCAGTCGCTCGAGCTCATCCGCGACGGATACCGCTCCGTCATCCCGCAGAAATTCCAGTGGCGCAACTGGGCCGCTGACGCCGAGGGCATCACCGGCGAGGAGCTAATCCTCTTCATCGACCATCCAACCGACGGCCTCTTCGCCGCGCTCCGGAACCTCAAGGCCCCGCACGCCCCGCAGCGCGCCGCCTTGGTAAAGGAAGTCTTCGACGGCTCGAACAACTACATGAAGTCCGGCTACGAGCTGCGCAAGGTCATCAACCAGCTCAACGGCTTCGACTTCAACAACAGCGACGACCGCCATGTCTTCGGCACGGTCTATGAGTCGATCCTCGTCGAGTTGCGGGATGCTGGAAACAAGGGCGAATACTACACGCCCCGCGCCATCACCCAGCTCATGACGCAGATGACCGCGCCACGGCTCGGCGAAAAGGTTCTCGACCCCGCCGCAGGCACCGGCGGCTTTCTCAGCGCCGCCATTGATTTCATCCGCGAAAATGAAGTCCGCACCCTCGACGACGAGGCCATCCTCCAGAAATCCATCACCGGCTGGGAGCTGAAGCCCGTCTCCTACGTCCTCGGCCTCACCAATCTCATCCTCCACGGCCTCGACGTGCCGGACTGGCATTACCTCGACAGCCTCAAGACCGAATACAACACCATCGGCCCCAAGCAGCAGGTGGAGTGCATCCTCGCCAATCCGCCCTTCGGAGCCAGCATTGCCGATGGCGTGGAGACGAACTTCCCGCAGTCCTACCGCTGCCGGGAATCCGCCGACCTGTTTGTCATCCTCATGATCCAGCTCCTCAAGCCCGGTGGCCGCTGCGCCATCGTCCTGCCGGATGGCTGCATCACCGGCGACGGCTACAAAGAGCGCATCCGCGAAAAACTCCTCACCGACTGCAACCTCCACACCATCGTCCGCCTCCCGCAGTCCACCTTTTTCCCCGCCACCGTCTCCACGAACCTGCTCTTCTTCCAAAAGGGCACGCCCACCAAGGAAATCTGGTATTGGGAACACCGCCTGCCCGAGGGGCAAAAGAGCTACTCCAAGACTAAAGCCATCCAGTTCGACGAGTTCGCGCCGCTCATCGAGTGGTGGGACAAACGCGAGGAAAGCGAGGTCGCGTGGAAGGTGAAGGTCGAGGATCTGAAGCGGGGATTTGATCTGGATGTGAAGAATCCAACGACGAGCGCTTTTGAGCACGAACTCACCGCGCACGAAATCCTCGCTGAACTCCAGAAGTCGTTCGCGAAATCCACGGCCCTTCTCAAACAAATCAATTCGTCGCTGTGATGAAGTGGAAATCTACTGCACTGGGTGAAGTCATGCGCCATCGCAAGGGCAGCATCACGATTGACGACACAACGACCTATAAGCTGTGTCGCGTTCAAGTGCATAGGCGGGGCGTCGTGCTGCGACAGGAACTTGCTGGAGCGGGAATCAGCACGAAGAAGCAGCAGGTGTGTAAAGCTGGAGATTTCCTCGTCGCCGAAATGGACGCCAAAGTCGGCGGCTACGGTTTTGTGCCTCCTGAACTCGATGGGGCAATCGTCAGCAGCCATTACTACCTCTTCGAAGTGGACGCTAAGAAACTTTACCCTGAATACCTCGAAGTCGTGTCGCAAGCGGAAATTCTTCAGCAGCAAATTGTCGCCAAGGGTTCCACCAACTATTCATCAATCCGCCCCGGTAGCGTTCTTGAATGGAAGATTCCGCTGCCACTCGACCTCGGCGTTCAGAAGCAAATCGCCCGAAACTTTCGGGAGATTCAGTCGAAGCTCAAGGCTGTCGGTGAGGAAATCACCCAACAGCAATCCCTCCTCGCCAAGCTCAAGCAAGCCATCCTGCAGGAGGCGATTCAGGGCAAGCTGACCGCCGATTGGCGCGACGCGAACCCGGATGTGGAACCCGCGAGCCAGCTCCTCCACCGCATTCAAGTCGAAAAAGCCCGCCTCATCGCCGCCAAGAAACTCCGCCCCGAAAAGCCCCTGCCCAAAATCACCCCCGCCGAAATCCCCTTCGAGATTCCGAAGGGCTGGGAGTGGTGCTCATTGGCCTCGGTGATGATTCTTCGCGACGTAGAGCGAAAACCAATCAGCAAGGCGGAACGCGAGCGGCGCGGGAAGGGTTTTCCATATTACGGTGCCTCAGGCGCAATTGATGAAATCGACGGCTTCACTCATGACGGCGACTTCCTGCTCGTAGGTGAAGATGGTTCCAATCTCCGCCTTCGCTCCACGCCTGTCGCTTTTGGAGCGAGCGGCAAAATTTGGGTGAACAACCACGCACATGTTTTGGAATTCATTGAGCCTGTGTTGCAGGAGTTTGTGGCTCACCGCATCAACGGAATGGACATCGCGCCATTCGTGACCGGTGGCTTCCAACCCAAGCTCAGTCAGGAGAATATGAACCGTATTCCCATCCCCCTCCCACCCCTCGCCGAGCAAGCCGCGATAGTGGAGCGGGTGGAGGCGCTGATGACGACGGGCCGTGCGCTGGAAGCGGAGATCGAGCACGCCCGCACCCACGCCGCCCACCTCCTCCAAGCCGTCCTCAAAGAAGCCTTCGCCCCCGCCGACACCTCAGGACGTCAATCCCACGGCTTCTTTGGCTGAGGCGATGCTGTATTCGAGGTTCATTTCGCCGATGAAGGTCCGATGAGAGACGGACGAGATGTATGGCAACGCCAGTCGCTGTCCGGCTACACCTCCTGCAGTTCTGAGCGCGGAGTGGTTCATACAGCCGAATGAGAGCGAGCTTGATGTTATTACTGATGTGACTACACTTCGGGTATGACTCTCGAACTCAAACTGCGCAAGGTCGGCAATTCCCTTGGCGTGGTGCTACCCAAGGAAGCACTTGCACGGCTCAACGCAACCGAGGGCGACACGTTGGTGTTCACTGAAGCCCCGGATGGTGGATTTCGCGTGACGCCGGACAAGAAGGATTTCGCCCGCCAGATGGCGGTGGCCGAGGACATCGCGAATCGCTACCGCAACGCGCTCCGAGAACTGGCGAAGTGAAGCAGCCGGTCTGGGTGCGACGCGATGTGGTCCACGCCTTCCACGAATGCCTGCTCTCCGAGCACGGTGGTTCCGCAGGAATTCGGGATGAGGGCATGCTGGAATCAGCCTTGTGCAGACCCGAGAACCTTTTTGCCTACGGCAAACCGACGTTGTTCGATCTAGCAGGCAGCTACGCGTTCGGGCTAGTGAAGAATCATCCGTTCGTCGATGGCAATAAGCGCATCGCATTCGCCACCGCCGCACTCTTCCTCGAACTCAACGGCCACCGTTTCCATGCACCAGAGGTGGAGGTGGTTCTGCACACTCTCGCTCTCGCCGCAGGAGAAATGACAGAAGCCGCATATTCGGGATGGTTGAAAGACAATTCCAAGGGCATATGAGACCCCCGATTTGTCAAAAACGCGGTTAGACCCGAAAAGCACTTTTGAACCACGGATAGCACGGAGTTACACAGATAAAACCACAAGGACGCCGGAAAATGCAGGCCGTGCCCTCCCGCTGCTCGCTGCCAATCCTTTATCCGTGAGAATCCGTGTTATCCGTGGTGAACTCTCGTTGGATTTGGGCTTCGATCGCTGTTTTCGGGTTAAACCAGACAGAGTTCGCCGCTGCTTGGGTGTGAGAATTGTGGCTTACGACGCAGGCGCGGCGTTTTTTTTCGCGGCCCCGGAGCAGCTCAGGATGTCAGTCCTACAGCTTCTTTGGCGGAGGCGATGCTGTATTCCAGATTCATCTTTCCGATGAAGGCGGCTGGCACCCGGGCGGGGCAGACGGCTTCGCATTCGTAGTAGTTTGAGCAGTTGCCGAATCCTTCGTTGTCCATTTGGCGGACCATGCTGCGGGCGCGGCGATCTTTTTCGGGTTTGCCCTGTGGGAGCAGTCCGAGGTGCGTGATCTTCGCGCTGACAAATAACATGGCTGAGCTGTTCGGGCAGGCTGCGACGCAGGCACCACATCCGATACAGACCGCAGCGTCCATGGCTTCGTCGGCGATTGGCTTTGGGATCGGGACGGCATTGGCGTCGGGTGCCGATCCGCTGCGTTCGGAAACAAATCCGCCGGCTGCGATGATGCGGTCGAATGCTGCGCGATTGACGGCGAGGTCCTTCAAAACCGGAAACGGACCGGCCCGGAATGGCTCGACGTAGATGGTATCGCCATCCTTGAACTTGCGCATGTAGAGCTGGCAGGTTGTGCCTACGCCAGGGCCGTGTGGCACACCATTCACGGTGAGGCTGCACATGCCGCAAATGCCTTCCCGGCAATCATGATCGAACTTGATCGGCTCGTCTCCGTCTTTCGTTAGGTCTTCATTAACGATATCCAACATTTCCAGGAACGACGCTTCGGCGGGGATGTTTTTTGCCGCGTAATCGACTAGTTTGCCCTGTGAGTTCTCGGAGCTTTGACGCCAGACTTTGAGGTTGAAGTTCATTTTTCGGAGGTGGTTTGTGATGCTGGAAGTGTGGGAGCGGTGGAGAGGATTACTTGTAGCTTCGGGTTGCTGGTTTCACCATTTCGTAGCTCAGTGGCTCCTTGACGATCGATGCCAGCGTGCCGCCGTTGCCTTCGTGTTTCCATGCGGAGACATACATGTAGTCTTCATCATTACGCAGGGCCTCGCCTTCTGGAGTCTGGTATTCGGTGCGAAAGTGACCGCCGCAGGATTCCTCGCGCTCGAGCGCGTCGAGACACATGAGCTCGCCAAACTCGAGGAAGTCAGCCACGCGGCCCGCTTTTTCGAGCGATTCGTTGATGGTGTTTCCGGCTCCCGGGACGCGCACGGTTTTCCAGAATTCCTCGCGGAGTTCGGGGATGCGTTGTAGCGCCCATTCGAGGCCATCTTTGTCGCGGGCCATGCCGCATTTGTCCCAAAGGATGAGGCCGAGTTCGCGGTGGAAGGAATCCACTGTTTTTGTCCCGTTGATATCCAAGAGGGACTGTGTCCGCTTTTTGGTCTCCGCAACGGTTGCGGCAAAGGCGGGATGATTGCGGTCCAGCTTTTTGCCGAACTGCGTGGATAGGTATTCGCCGAGGGTGTAGGGGATAACAAAATACCCATCGGCGAGGCCTTGCATCAGCGCGCTGGCTCCAAGGCGGTTGGCGCCGTGATCCGAGAAATTAGCCTCCCCGAGCACATGAAGTCCGGGGATGTTGCTCATCAGGTTGTAATCCACCCAGAGTCCACCCATCGTGTAGTGAACCGCCGGATAGATCCGCATCGGGCGTTCGTAGGCGTTTTCGCCGGTGATGTTTTCATACATCTCGAACAGGTTGCCGTAGCGCTCCTCGATGGTTTTTTGGCTGAGTCGTTTGATCGAGTCCGCGAAGTCGAGATACACACCGAGTCCACCGGGGCCGACTCCACGGCCTTCGTCGCATGCTTCCTTCGCGCTGCGGGACGAGATGTCACGCGGTGCGAGGTTGCCGTAGCTCGGGTATTTTCTTTCCAAGAAATAGTCGCGATCATCCTCGGCGATGTCGCCGGGGTTTTTCTGTGCGTCTTCTTTGCGTTTCGGCACCCAAACCCGCCCGTCGTTGCGCAACGACTCGGACATCAGGGTGAGCTTCGACTGGTAATCTCCGGAAACCGGAATGCACGTCGGGTGAATTTGCGTGAAACACGGATTGGCGAACAACGCGCCGCGTTTGTGGGCACGGTAGGTTGCGGTGACGTTGCAACCCCGGGCGTTCGTGGAGAGGTAAAACGCATTGCCGTATCCGCCGGTGCAAAGCAACACCGCGTCGCCGGCATGCGCTGTGATTTCGCCGGTAACCATATCGCGAACGACGATCCCCTTGGCATGGCCGTCCACCAGCACGAGGTCGAGCATTTCCGTGCGGGGGAACATCTTCACTTGGCCGGTGGCGACCTGCGCGCTCAGTCCTTGATAGGCACCGAGTAGGAGCTGCTGACCGGTTTGTCCACGGGCGTAAAACGTGCGTGAAACTTGCGCTCCGCCGAACGAGCGGTTTGCGAGGAGTCCCCCGTATTCGCGGGCAAATGGGACACCCTGCGCCACGCATTGGTCGATGATGTCCGAGCTGACTTCGGCCAAACGATGGACGTTGGCTTCGCGGGACCGGAAATCACCGCCTTTGATCGTGTCGTAAAACAAACGGTAAACGCTGTCTCCGTCGTTCTGGTAGTTCTTCGCCGCATTGATCCCGCCCTGCGCGGCAATCGAATGCGCGCGGCGGGGACTGTCCTGATAGCAAAAACATTTGATGTTGTAGCCCTGCTCGCCAAGCGTGGCTGCCGCTGCGGCACCGGCGAGGCCGCTTCCGACGATGATGATCTCAAACTTCCGCTTGTTGCCTGGGCTGATGAGCTTCGCGTTGTTTTTAAAATTGGTCCACTTTTTGTCAATGGGACCGGCGGGGATTTTGGCGTCGAGCGTCATGTTATTTCAAGGCCTCCTTTCCAAGGCCGAAGATGAGGATGGAAATCGGAATCGCGGAAAATCCAGCAAACAACGCCCATGCAAGCGCTCGACCGCCAAGTTCAAATAATGGCCGCAACTTTTTGTTCGTCACGCCTAACGTCTGGAAAAGGCTGGCGACACCATGACTCAGGTGAAACGCGACCAATGCGAGCGAGATGACATAAAAAATGCTGACCCACCACACGCTGAAGCCAGCGACGACCATGCGATAGACGTCCAGCACTTCGTGGCCATCCAACATCGTTTTCATCTGGCTGTATTCCGGATAGATGATGCGAGCGGTGAAATGGGCGAGGTGGAAAAGGACGAACGCGAGAATCACGATGCCCGAAAGTCGCATGGTCCGCGAAAATACGGTCGATTGGACGTGTGTCTTATACTCGTATTTGCTCGGACGGGCAGCACGGTTTTCTTTCCACAAGAGCATCGTAAAGTAAATGTGGAGCGTCACCACCGCGAGCAGTCCCAAGCGCACCACCCAAAGCAATGGCCCAAGATCATGCAGCTTCTTCGCGTAGAGGTTGATCGCATCAGGCCCGATGAAGAACGTCAGGTTCCCGAGCAAGTGGCCAATAACAAATAGAACCAAGAGGATGCCCGTGACAGCAACGACTGATTTTTTACCGATGGATGAGGAAAGCCAGACGATCAGTGGATTCGATGCCCGTTTTGTTGATAGAGAGGAGGTAGTCATAACCGCGATTGATTAGATGGCCTAATGATTGAACGAATTCAAGCTGCATTCGGTTTTACTTTTTGATCCGAAACAAAAAAAGCCGAGAGAAGTTCCCCGATCACTGTCGCCGCACGCATGCAGGTCGAGTGAATAGCAAACGCGGTCGGGGCGTTAGATCTTAGCTTCGGTTTGAGTGGACCGTAGGTGGATCGTCTTTTTGGCAAGATTGTGCTGCGCCTCGACGAATCGCACCGTGCCACTGCGGGCGCGCATGAGGACGGAGTGCGTGATCGCAACCGATCCAACCACACGCACCCCGCTCAAGAGCGGGCTGTCGCTGATGCCCGTGGCGGCAAAGATGATGTTGTCGCCCTTGGCCAAGTCTCGGGACATATATTGGAAATCCAGTTTATCGCCCCAGCCTTGCGAGATGAGCCATTGTTTTTCCTCCTCATCGCGCGGCCAGATCCTGGCGCGCATCCCGCCACCCAGGCAGCGCAGACCCGCTGCTGAAAGGATCGCTTCAGGCGCACCACCGATCCCAGCATAAAGGTTGATGTTGGAGGTGTGCATCGCAGGCGCCATCGCTGCGCCAATGTCACCATCCATGATCATCCGAAGGGCAGCTCCTTTTCGGCGCACGGCTTCGATGATTTCATAGTTCCGCGGTCGATCTAGGACGCAAACGACCACATCGCGTACTTCCTTGCCCAAAATCCGCGCGGTCACGTCAATCACGTCCTCAATCGGGGCGTCGATGTCGATTGGTAGCGACGGATCTTTGATCCAAGCGCGACGGACTTCCAGCGGGTAGGCCAGCTTTTTCATGTAAAATGCCGGGATGTCCTGCAAACAAACCTCGCCGGCCTCGGACGGCGAAGCAGCAGCAATACAACTGATGGAATTCGGCATCCCCTTGCTCACGTTGGTGGTTCCGTCCACGGGATCGAGCGCAATCTCAAATCGCGGCGAACCATCTTTCCATGTCCCAAGTCTTTCGCCTTTGAAGATCCCCGGCGCTTCGTCCTTGATGCCCTCTCCGATCATGACTTCCCCCCGGATATCGACCAAGTCAAACATCCCACGGATTGCGTCGCATGCAGCGGCGTCGGCCATTTCCTTTTGTCCTTTGCCAAGCCATTGTAGGACATTCAGCGAGGCCAATTCGGTGGCGCGGAGGAAATCCATTTCGATCTGACGTTCGTGGTCGTGAGCAGTGGAATGATTTGTCGATTGCATATGGTGAGATAAATTAGGCGAGAGGCGGGGGAATTCTATCGATGCAGGTTCGTTGACGCGAAATTCTTATAGAAAGTGTCCCATTTTTTCCTTCTTCGTGGCAAGATAGCGTTCGTTGAATGGATTGGAAATCGACCGAATGGGAACTTGCTCGACGATTTCCAGATTGAAGCCATCCAAGCCAACCACTTTACGGGGATTGTTTGTCATAAGGCGGATCTTTTTTACACCGAGGTCGCAGAGAATTTGCGCGCCAAGGCCGTAGTCACGCAAATCCATTGGAAAGCCCAGCTTTTCGTTCGCCTCGACCGTGTCGAGACCTTCCTCCTGGAGCTTGTAAGCGTGGATTTTTGCGGGAAGCCCGATGCCGCGCCCCTCCTGACGCATGTAAACCAGCACGCCGCAACCCGCCTGCTCGATATGCTCTAGCGCGGTATTGAGTTGAATGCCGCAATCACAGCGCATGGACCCGAAAACATCACCGGTAAGGCATTCGCTATGCACTCTCACAAGGATAGCGTCCTCTCCGCTCACATCCCCCTTGACCAACGCGAGGTGATGCTGTCCATCGAGTGTGCTTTGGTAAAGGTAGAGTTGAAAGTCACCGTAAGCCGTTGGCATGTGAATCACTTGCTCCCGAACGACTAACTTTTCGATGGAGCGGCGATAGGCGATGAGGTCTCTGATTGTACAGATTTTCAATCCGTGAGTCTTAGCAAAGTCCACGAGATCGGGGAGCCTTGCCATAGTGCCGTCTTCATTAAGGATTTCACAAATGACGCCCGATGGGTCCAGCCCCGCGAGTCTCGCGAGATCGATTGACGCCTCCGTGTGTCCTGCTCGTCGCAACACACCGCCCGGTTTGGCTTGAAGCGGAAAAATATGGCCAGGTTGGACAAGGTCGCCCGGTTGGGCCGCCGGGTTTGCAAGGATCTGAATCGTCGCGGCCCGATCCGACGCGCTGATGCCAGTGGAGATATTCGTGGCGGCATCGACTGAGACGGTAAAGTCCGTTTTGTATACCTCCCGGTTGTGGGCAACCATGCGCTGGAGGCCGAGTTGCTTTGCTCTGTCCTCGGTGATCGGAGCGCAAATCAATCCGCGCCCAAACCGTGACATGAAGTTGACTGATTCCGACGTCGCGCTGCTGGCCGCCATGACCAGATCCCCTTCGTTTTCTCGGTCTTCGTCATCGGTAACGATCACCATGCGACCAGCACGGATCTCGTCCAAAATAGACGGAATCGGTTCGAACGGGGAATCACTCATGAATGAAATAAAGGATCGTCAGGCGGTCACGCTGTCTTTGGTGGGCGGGGGAACGTCGCCGATGTAGCCGTGGATATCGCTCCCCGTGCGCACAGTTGCAAGCTCTTCCAGCAAGGCCTGGTTCAATTCAATGCCCGCGTAAAAGTTACGCAGCGGGAAGTTCTCATTAGGCGAATGGGCCGCACAGTCCGGCGAGGCCAGCGCAACCAACAAAGCATCCACGCCCAAAATCGATTTGAAATCAGTCAAAATCGGTATGCTCCCGCCCTCCCGAAACAACGCCGGCGACGAATGGAAAACCTTCGCAAGCGCGCGCTGGGCGGCCCGTCCATCGGGTGACATCGGATCGGAAAAATACGGCTCCCCGCTGTGACCCCGGTCGATTGTTATTCTCACACCCGGAGGTTTATGGCGCAGCATGTGAGCTTCAGCCAGATCGAGAATGTGCTCGGCACTTTGGTCGTGGACCAGTCGGAACGTAAGCTTAAACGAGGCCCGGGCCGGAATCACCGTCTTGGATCCTTCGCCCTGATACCCGGCTGTGATACCGTTGACCTCTGCCGTGGGACGCGCACCAATCTGCTCGATGGCCTCGTAGCCCGCTTCGCCGAACAACTCGGGCACCCCGGTTTGCTCGACGATGTCCGAGTTTTTCACTCCAGAATCGCTCGCCGCCTTGCGCTCCCAGTCTGCCATCGGCTGGACCGAATCGTAAAATCCATCAATCATCACCCGCCCGCTGGCATCGTGCAACGTGGCAATCAAACGAGCCGCTGCCGTAGCCGGATTCATCACTGCCCCGCCGTAAACACCGGAATGCAAATCCACCGACGGACCATCCAGCGTGACCTCCATTGCTGCGACACCGCGCAGCGCATAGGCCAGCGTCGGATGGAAGTCAGAGATCATTCCATTGTCGGAGATCGCGACCACATCGCAAGCGAGCTCGGATTTATGCGCTTCGAGGAACGCAGCCAGATTCGGACTGCCGATTTCTTCCTCTCCTTCAATCAGGAAGATCACGTTCACCGGCGTCGTCCCGGTTTCTTTCAGCGACTTGGCGACTCCCAGAATGTGCGCCAAGATTTGGCCCTTGTTGTCGGTCGCTCCGCGCGCCCACACCCGCTCGTCTCGAACTTCCGGCTCAAATGGCGGAGAAAGCCATGCGTCTTGCGGGTCCGGCGGCTGAACGTCGTAATGCCCGTAAATCAAGACCGTTCGTTTGCCGGGGTCGTGTGCGGTCCGCGCCACCACGACCGGGCAACCACCGGTCGGCAGCACCTCGGCGTGCAAACCAAATGATTGTAAAAGATTTCCGAGCCAACCGGCGCACGTTTGCATGGTATCCATGTGAACACTGTGGGCTGAGATCGTCGGAAACCGCAGAAATTTGAGTAGTGTAGAAAGGCTCTCGTTGTCCATAATTAATACTATATATTGTGGGTTTGGCTAAAAAATCCACTTTGGATGGTAGATTTTTCCATTGCATTCCAATGCGCGCAAGATAGCCTCAAGCGATAACTTTACGCGAGAATCGATGTATCTGCAATCTTTGGAAATCATAGGCTTTAAGTCGTTTGCCACAAAAACGATACTCAATTTTAATCCGGGAGTCACGGCGGTCGTTGGCCCCAATGGTTGCGGAAAGTCAAACGTGTTAGACGCCTTGCGGTGGGTGCTGGGCGAGCAATCCGCCAAAGCGCTCCGCGGAGGGGAAATGGCCGATGTGATCTTTAGCGGGACGGATAGCCGACAAGCGCTCGGCATGGCTGAAGTCTCGCTCAACTTCACCGATTGCGAGAAAGAGCTCGGCGTGGAATGGAATGAGGTCCGGATCACTCGCCGCGTTTTCCGGGACGGCAAGAGTGAATACCTTCTAAACAAGGCCCCGTGCCGATTAAAGGATATCCATCAGCTTTTCATGGACACCGGCATCGGCCGATCTGCGTATTCGATCATGGAGCAAGGCAAGATTGATGCCATCCTGAGCAGTCGCCCCGAGGATCGTCGGGCGATTTTCGAAGAGGCAGCGGGAATCACGAAATACAAAGCCCAGAAAAAAGAAGCCCTCCGCAAATTAGAGTATACCGAGGCCAACTTGGTCCGAGTGTCGGATATCATCAAAGAGGTCAAGCGCCAGATCGGATCGCTTCAACGGCAGGCCGCCAAAGCGCGACGGTATCAAGCGCTCATGGAGGATCTGCGGACGTTTGACTTGCACCTCTCGCACCGAAACTACATGCGCCTGACTAACGAGCAGGAGTCGGTTCAATCGGCCCTGGCCTCTAGCGAAGACGTGCGTCAAGCCGGCGAGACTGAGATTGTCCGCTTGGAAGGGGAGCTGTCCCTGAGCAGAGAGCGGGTGGCTGAGCTGGATCTTCGCGTGAGCGAAACGAGAGACACGATCCAAAGCCAACGCAACCGGATTTACGCCGCTGAAACCAGGATTGCGACGAATGCCGAGCGCGTAGGGGAGTCGGGCGCCATGATCGAGCGCTACGAATATGAGATCGCATCCGGCGAGGAAAAGCTCAGACAACAGGAGTCTGAAATCGCACGAACCGACGAGCGGATCGAGGAGATGCTGGTTATGCTGCGGGCTGGCGAGGAGCGACTCACTGCGGCATCGGATCGCGTGAACCAAGCACGCTCGTCCCGTGTCACTGCAGAACGCGCCGCGCACGAACTAGCCTCCGAAGTGGGCCAGATCGAGAGCCGCCTCAACGCGCTTCGCGGTCAGGCGTCGTCTGCAGCGGGTCGCCGGGAGGCCGCCGAGGCGCGGCTTCAGGTCCTCCGGTCTGAGGAATCGATGGCCCGAGATGCCAAGGATTCCATCGCGCTGCGCGCTCAGGAATCCGCAAATCGCCTAGAGCACGCATCGGTCGGATCCGCCGCTGCCCAATCGGAGTTAGAGGAAGCAGACAGGCGAGCCAACGTCGCACAGGCAGCACGGCAAGAGGCTGAAAATGCGTGGAATGCCGCCAACCGCACCCTCGCAGAGCATGAGTCGCGTTTGGAGGTGCTGCGGCAACTGAACGATGAAGGGGAGGGCTTCGGCGAGGGTACTCAAGCAGTGCTGCGCGGTCTCGATCAACCGGACCTGTTCCGCTCGGCGATCGAGGGGGCGCTGGCTTCGCTGATCCATGTGCAGCCGGAATACATCCCGGCCATCGAAGCAGCGCTGGGAGCGCATTTGCAGGCGATCGTATTCAAAGACGTCCAAGTGGCAGAAGCCGCGCTGCGTTGCCTCGCTGACAAAAAACTAGGTCGCGCCGCCATCTTACCTCGCGAGTGGATGACTCAACCAGAGCCGCTAACGAACCGATCCGCGCTTCCTGAAGGCGGGCTTTCATGGGCGGAGGATTGCGTAACGCTATCGTCGGAATCTGGCGCGCTCGCTCGGCGATTGCTCCGGAACGTCGTCATCGTCGCCAACTTGGAGCAGGCATTCTCGCTGAAGCCGCAACATCCCGAAATCGCGTTTGCTACCCTCACTGGTGAGTTCATCAGCACCGAGGGCATCGTCCATGCGGGTCGCTCAGGGGAAAATTCCGCTTCTGCGCTAGTTCGAAAAAACCAGATCCTCGCGCTGGAGCGCGATGTGGCCGATAGCAAGATCCGCGTCGAAACTTGCTCGCAAATCCGGATCGCGGCACTTGAGGAGCTGGATCAAGCGCAAGATCAACTCAAAGCAGCGCGCGAGTCAGTGCAATCCGCACGCGTAGAGCTTTCGACCGCTCAAAACGAAGCGGCGTTGTTGGAGCGTCAGATGCGGGATGCGGAAACGCGGTGTGCGACGTTCGAACGCGAATCGCTCGCGTTGGCGCAGGCGGCTCAGGATGCCTCTGCCAAATCGATGGATTTTGAAACGTCGATCCTGGAGGGAGACCAAGAACTGGCCGAGGCGAGGGGACGACAAGCGGATGTCTATTCCACAATCGACGAAGCACGTGATCGGGAGCGCGGCGTCGAGCAGGAGTTGAACGACCTGAGGGTTCAGATCGCGACCGAACGGCAACAGCAGGAAAGCTTATCCCGTCAGCGAGACCCCATGGCGGCGCGCCTCGGTGAACTCACCGAGTTGTTGGCGCAACGCCGACGGGACATCGATCAATACGCCTCACGCATCGCGTCGCTGGAGGCTGAATCTGGAGAATTGCAATCGAGCATCAGCACATGGCAAATGCTCCTCGAGACTGGAGAGCAGGAAATTTCCGGTCTAGTCGCGGAGCGCACCGAGGCCAAGGAACAAGCGGACACCGCCGAGGAGGCGATGCGATCCGCACGAAATCAGCTCGCAGCGCTCCAAGACCAACGAGCCAGACACGAAGTCCGAGCGGCACAATTGGCGATGCGGATCGAGCATGTTGCGGAGCACGTGCGCACTCGCTACCACTCCGACATCATCGACTTCACCCCCGACTCCTACGGGCTCATCAAGTCTCTGCGCGAACGCGAGAAAGCTCGCGCGAAAGCGGCGGCAGCGGAATCCGCTCCTGACAGTGAAACGGCGATCGATGCCCCTGCCTCCCCAACGGTGCCGGAGCCACTGGACGAACCAGAATCGCGCCTGGCGGATGTTCCATCAGAGTTCGAGATCCCGTGGGGCATCATCGAGGACTTGGTAGCCGAACTCTCGGGCAAGCTCGACAGCATGGGACCGGTCAACTTGGACGCGATTCAGGAATACGACGAACTCGAGCAACGCTACACATTTCTCGAACAACAAAACACCGACCTCATTAACTCTAAAGCCGAGTTGATGGAGGTCATCTCCAAAATCAACCGCACAACCAAGGAGTTGTTCGCAGAAACGTTTGAAAAAATTCGAACGAACTTTCAGGAAATGTTCACCGAGCTATTCGGCGGCGGAAAAGCCAACCTCGTGCTTTCCGATGAATCGGATCCTCTGGAGAGCGGAATCGACATCATTGCCCGCCCGCCGGGTAAGCAGTTGCAGAGTATCACTCTGCTCTCCGGCGGTGAAAAAACAATGACGGCCGTTGCGTTGCTGTTTTCGATTTACATGGTGAAGCCGAGTCCATTTTGCGTGTTGGACGAGATGGATGCCCCTCTGGATGAGTCGAACATCAGCCGATTTATCAAAATTCTCGATCGTTTCGTCGACCAGAGTCAGTTCGTGGTGATCACCCACAACAAGCGAACGATCAGTCGTGCAGACATGGTATTCGGTGTCACGATGGAGGAGCACGGCGTGAGTAAAGTCGTGAGCGTCAAGTTCTCGGAGCGTCAGGGAAATCCAACACCCGAAACCGAATCCAGCGTCGCGGAGGCGTTCGGTAAAGATGGTCAACTCCAGTCAGAACGAACCGACCCAAACGCAGTATCGACGCTCGTTTGATGCGCGACCACCGAGGAAACTCAGTTTCCGGTCTGGGGGGCAGGATTGTTGAGATTTTCGATTAGAGCCAAATAAGCTGCGTCTATTGCCGACCCTGAGGTTGCTTCCAGTCTAGCCGTCTCGATCTCAGCTAAGAGCGCCGCCTTTTTCTCAGGAGTCGCCTTCGCCACCCGATTAGCAATTCGGCGATAGTTTTTAAAATCAACTAAATAGGGTTGGATGATCGGCTTGTAGGATGCGATCCAGTCATACGGGGTTTTTGGTCCGGATGCATCGAACGCTTCAAACATCGGACCACCTTCGTCGATCTCCCCACTATTCCAGTTTTTCATGCCGTAGGCGAGCATCGCGAATGCATCATAGTCGGTTCTCGAATAAACCCGGATCGTGCCCGCTGGAACTGGATATGGGGATGCAACAAGGCGGCCCATTTCTACAAAAAAGTTCGCAATCCGTTGCTCGTTGGCTGCTTTGCTAAACAAACCACGCGTCTGAAGGGGCGAAAAAACCTCAGTTGCGCCGAGCGAGTCCCCGATAAAAAGCAATGCGAGCCCTTGATTCGCAAGAGCCCAGTTCAGTGTCGGTTGTTTTGTCGTGGCCTGACTCACATTACCAAAAATCTCAATCGCCTTAGCAAAATCGCCATTCGCGATTGCGCTTCGGCCAGTCTCCATCATTGTTTCGATTTCCCGAGCCGAGAACTCCGTCGATGTCGTCGGTTCGTGGCTGCCCGCCGGAAAGACTCGATCCTTAAACACAAATGCCAAGGCTCCCGCTCCGACTAGCACAAGGAGTGTGATCCCCGAGATGATTCCCATAACTTTGCGGCTCTCGTCGGACTCCACAATGCCACGTTCTTTCTGCTTGATGGGCGCGTGGGAGCGCTCAATGAGTTTTTGCTTCGCGTAGTTGAGATGACCTAACAGCTCGTCGTAGCTCGCATATCGCTCCTCGGGATCTTTGTTAAGCATTCGATTGATGACATAGGCGGTCTCGCTGGAAATATCCGGTGCAAAGGCCTGTAAGCTGACGGCTTGGCTTTTGATGTGTTTCAACGCCACCATGGACGCTGTCGATGCCTCAAATGGCGGGCGACCCGCGATGCAGTGAAACAAAGTGCCCCCCAAGCTATAGATGTCACTTCTGAAGTCCTCTGGGCGATTATCCAGCTTCTCGGGCGCGATGTAGTATGGAGTGCCCCAGATTTCGCCTTGCTCTTGCGCCTCTTCATCGAGGAGCACAGCGAGGCCAAAATCGACGATCTTAGCCGTGCTCGAATCGGCATACAAGATATTGCCCGGCTTGACGTCGCGGTGCAGCAGCCCGCGCTCAAGGGCCGCCTGCAGTCCCTGGGCGACTTGAATTCCAGTAGTGAGAGCTTGAAGCTCGCCCACACGTCCTTGCAACCCCATGAGATCGTCAAGCGAACCTTTGGGCACGAGTTCCATAGCAAGATAAAAGAGCCCGTTGTCTTCTCCAAACGAAAAGACCTTCACTACATGCGGGTGGTTAATCGACGCCGTAATACGCGCCTCCTCGGCGAGCTTTTTATAGTCTGTGTCTTGGCTCTCGCCGCGCCGCTTCAATATCTTCAACGCCACCTGGCGCTGCAGATTCAAATCGTTCGCGCGAAACACAGTACCCATGCCGCCCTCTCCCAGTAGCTCCATCAGCTCAAAATGATGGAACTTTTTCCTCACACGCTGGGTTTCGCCACAATTCGGACAATCGATCTCGCTGAATGGTGCGAGGTCTGATACATCAAGAACCTGACCACACGAGCGGCACGACTCAAGAACCTGGGGGGCGGACTCGCTCATAGCAATGACTATCCCCAAAACCGTGTCGTCAGAAAAGCACTAAAATGCAATCTTTAACTCACTCTGATTCTGAATCTCTAGCGTCCCTCGAAGTATCTCCTGAGCAATCTGGCGAGAGGCTGGATCGCTTCGTCGCCGCGCACATGCCGGATCTGACTCGAAGCCGTGCACAGGCATTAATCCGAGACGGTTGTATCGTTTTGAACCAAGAAAAAACGCGCCCGGCCGAGTCATTGAAGACGGGCGATATCGTGACTATTGGCATCCCGCAGGCCCGCCCGGCGGACGACCTGAGCCCAGAAGCAATCGCATTGGATATCCTCTTTGAAGATGATGTCCTGCTGGTGATAAACAAGGCGCCCGGCATGGTCGTCCATCCGGGAGCAGGGGTACCGTCCGGAACGGTGGTGAACGCCCTGATGCATCACACGGGCAACCTGTCCGTCGTCGGAGGTGTCGAACGACCAGGGATCGTGCACCGTCTGGATCGTGAAACGAGCGGTTGTCTCGTCGTCGCAAAATGCGATCTCGCCCACCAAAGCATGGCTGAGCAGTTTGCCTCTCGTAGTATCGAGAAAACCTATCTCGCAATCGTCGACCTCAAGCCGCCACGCCGATCTGCCGTGATCACTGCGGCCATCTCGCGCCATCGCGTGAATCGACAAAAGATGACCGTCTCCGAGCGCCCGGAGGCGAGACCCGCCGAAACCGAATACAACGTGCTAAAATCGGAGAACGGTCTCCACCTGTTGGAGTGTAAACCGAAAACCGGGCGTACCCACCAGATTCGCGTGCATCTCAAACACATTGGATGTCCTATCGCGGGCGATCCGATCTACGGCAAACGCGGGCATTTTGGACGACATCTTCTCCACGCATGGAAGATCACATTCGCGCATCCAACAACCGGACTCCGTCAGACAGTTGTTGCTCCGGTGCCATCCGATTTCCCACTCGCACCATAGATGCCCCCATGCCATAAATCGTAGTTGATGGACGCTCTCTCGAACTCCCTGGCAGTCGCATTGCCTCTGCTTCGTCGGATAGATGACCAGCTCGGTCCGAGCCCGGTCGCATCATCGGCCGCACTGGATCGAGTCGCCGCGACGGTCCGCGACCTACGCAGTGTCTCGCGCCGCATCGTTGTTTCTGAAACTCCGGCGTCGGTTGCATCTGAACATCCCCCAGGTGTTTCTTGGACCTGGGAAACGCTTGAGCACGCCGCAACGACATGCGCGAAATGCCCACACCTGGTCGTGTCTCGGACACAGGTTGTATTTGGCGTCGGTCGGCACGATGCGGATCTTATGTTCGTTGGCGAAGCACCAGGAGCCGATGAAGATTTGGAGGGAGTTCCCTTTGTGGGAAAGGCAGGCCAGCTGCTTTCGAAGATTCTTTCCGCCATGAATCTCACCCGGGAGGACGTATTCATCGCAAATGTGCTGAAATGCCGCCCGGATATGCCGCCCGGAGCGAGTGGAAACCGAAAACCCCGCGCCGACGAAATGGCAACCTGCCTGCCTTGGCTGACTGAGCAAATTCATCTGATTCGTCCGCGCGTGATCGTCGCACTCGGAGCCGTAGCAGTCCAAGGGCTACTTGACGACCATCGACCGATCGGCGCCCTTCGTGGCCAATGGCTCGAGTACCGCGGTATCCCGGTCATGCCCACGTATCACCCGGCATACCTCCTCCGAAACCAAGCCAACTCGGAAAAGCGTAAAGTCTGGGAGGACATGCTGTCCGTCATGGACCGGCTGGAAATGCCGATCTCCGAAAAACAACGGCGCTTCTTTGCCAATTGAGTATTTCGGCGGCGGTCCGGGCCACTAGATGCGCGAGACGTTCGGATGCAGGTTATCGGGTCTGCATGAAAACGTTTGCAGCCGCGCTCACCCCGGCGGCAACTCCGCCGACTGCAATCGTCTGATAAAGCGTGATCGGACCACTGCTCTCGATTAACCACCCATTCGTAGTGACATGCTGCGTCATTACGATAGGCCCCAAGTGCTGAGAGATCGTTTCAGTTTCAGGCAGTTTTTGAATATCGACGGATTTCGCTAATTCCGGCGACATTGCTGCGCCGAATATAATCATAGGACGTGCGGTGTTATAGAGGCGCTCAAAAATCGTCCGCGTATCGACGAATAGAAAACTCTGCGATTCCTTTTGCCACTGGGCAGCAACCGATTGAAACACCGGCGAGGCCGCAAGCGTCTCCTGCTCGCTGGCCGGGCTCAGCGCAGCATTCAATGCCGAGGACGTTAGCGCAGCAACCGCATGGGAGTCGTTGACCGCCACCGCTGGATCCACCAAGGCGAAGCCTGGAATCGGGAAGTCAAACACCGTAGCCCCTTGGCGCTCGCTGATCGTCGCCGTCGGCGCAAAATTCTCCACCAAACGTCTCGTGATCGCCTCGATTTCCGCTCGGTCTTTGATTGCTAGTGCGGTCATTGCCGTTGGGAACATGGCTCCGCTTGGCCAGTTTGCTGTTAGCACACCCTCGTTTCCAAAAATTGCAGGCAAGCGGGTCAGGTCGATTCCATTTTGCTGAAGAAATGTCGTCACCTCCACCGGGAGTGACGCGATGTATTCGGGCGACGCGACCGTGCTCCAGTCTTGGACCCCCTCGGCGAAAACAACGTCCTGTGCCGTTGTAAAAGCGAGGCCACTCCGATCAATCGCAGGCATCGGCGGGATGTCTTTCCAAAGCATAAAAATCCGCTCCACCTGATCCAACCCATAAAACGAGAGAGAGCCGCCAAAGGCTGAGATCTTGCGCACCTGCTCGAGTTGGGCCGGATTGACGACCGCATCGACTTGCTCGCCGGCTCCGAGAAGCAGATCCAAAAGCGGCGGCGTGGACACATACCACAGCCATTCTGCCGATTTTGAGAGTTCCCCACGCACCGTTTTGAACTGATCCGAATCCGCCAACGAAGACCCTGACACCCGCCCGGATGCACGATCCATGGCATTTTGAATCGTCAGCAAGTCGTTGGACAAAAATGCCCAGCTGCGGTGAACCCCCGTGAACAACGAGTGCTCGCCGAATTGGATCTGGGTGATCACATCTCCGGCATGACTGAGCTCCTTGCGTGTCGCACCGGGCGAAAGCTGCATCATCTGGTCGTGCAGGCGTCCGATGGCCTCGTCATAGTCCTTCTTTCCGCCGAAATATTGGAATCCTAGAACGCCGGTGCCACCACTCTCACTCACGGTGTGAAGTGCCGCGTAAAGGCGTCCGGGCTTGAGACGGTTCAAAATCCCGATGGCCTCGTCCATTCCCTCCTGGCCGAGCAATCCCAGAGGTCTCTCCATAAACTCCTGCATGGCTGGCTCCATCCCGATTTTTGCCAAGGCAGTCTGATTCCAACGGAGACCGGACTGCACCAGGTCAGGGAGGGCCATGTAGGCGACCGCATCGGAAGGCACCAACGAAGCGCTGTCCGTCACGCCGTAGCGGCTGAGCACATACCAGATCGACGCTCCGACGATCACCAGAACGACAACTAGGGCAACAAGGATTTTTTTCATCGCGGCGATACGTTTCTCATGGATTCCGGGAATGTCCAGCAAACAAAGCCGTTGCGAACTGGCCAGCTTTGGTGTACACTAGCTTCCTATGGAAAGCAGCGAAATCAAAGAGTATCTAAAACCAGTGTGCAACGCATACAACAAGGAAAACCTTAAGATGGTATCCGACGTTTGCCTCTACTTGGGATTTGTCTCAATTGTGGCATCGGTGGTCACTTGGTTTACCGCATCACGCGAGAATCGCGCATACGGAGAACGCTTCGGCATCTTCATCGGCCTGTGGGTTCCGAGCTTTTTCATCCTATCCAACCGCCTTTCGCGGAAAGCGGATGAAATCTGCGAATCCTGCACCAACGAAGAATAAGCGCCACTAGTTCTTCTCGGACTGGGTGAGGGGACGTCGGTTGATGTTCTCTTTTCACCCCGGACACCCCGCACTTCCCCGCCTAGGTTTACCGCGGAGGCCGTCAATTTGCGTTGACGGCGAAGCCCAAACGAGAAAGATTATTGTCCGCAAAAGGTGCCAACGCTCCGGATTCCATCCGCAGCCTCCAAGCTTTCCAATTCAGTTTTTTTTCAGGGCAGTTAGCTCAGCGGTAGAGCGGTAGTTTTACACACTATTGGTCGGGGGTTCGATCCCCTCACTGCCCACCATTCCTCCCACGGTCCGGCGGAATGGATCAGCTCCGCGTGATTTGCAGTCCGAGTTGAGATATCGAAAAATCAACGAACCGGGCCGCTTCGTTGGGAGGGTTGTCTTTGAGCTCACGCTCCAATCGGTTAGCAGCCTGCTCGTCCTTCGCAAGAATCAACAGATATCCACCGCCGCCGGCTCCCAACAACTTAGCACCCGCCGTGTAGTCAGAAATCCGATGCATGATGTTCTGCACAGCGGGCGGATTCGTGTCGTTGTCTAGACGACAATTCAAGTCCCAGCTTCGCGCCACACATCGACCCAATGCCGACAGATCGTTTCGCAGCAGTGTTTCGAAGGCTGTTTCGGAATTTTGCTTGATTGCTTCCAATGTATCCAGGTGACGTCGCGAGTTCAGGAACATCCCGCGAACGATTTCGCGAAGAATGCCAACTGCCATTCGCGTGATTCCTGTATAATAGAGGCGAGCCACTCGGAGTGAGTCGCTTCGCTCAAACAAATGCTCAGGAACCCAGCGCAGGGAAATCTTTTGATCTATTCCGGGGCTGCTTTCTGCACACTTTACGCCACGGTACAATCCTCCCACCTGATCCTGCCAACCTCCGCCCGTGGTGATCATCTGCTCCATCGCTAAAGTTAATCGCACCAATGTGGCATGATCCCACCCTAGACCGCATGCATCAGAAAGCGTTCCGAGCAGTGTGCCGGCAAGAATACTACTTGTACCAAGACCAGACCCCTTGGGCGCTGCGGCGAGGAGTGAGATCTCTATTCCTCCACCGAACTCCAAAAGCTGTGAGCGCAGAGAGTCGTGGCGCTTTACCGTTTGGAAATCCGGATGAAACCCGGCCAAACACATCGCCGCCCGCGCTAGAGCAAAGCCACTCCCGGGGCGGGCGTAGTCGGCAAGTTCCTCGTAGGTCAATATCTTTGATTCGACGCCCAGATCGATGGACTTGAGCACGATGTGAGGCTCCTCACAAACCCGGTAAAACACCTGAATCGGCGGCTGCCCGTTGATATCAACCGCCATATTCACGACGGAACTCCCGACTTTAAAGCAATATGGGGGCGTGTCGGTCCATCCGCCGGCGAGATCCAAACGCACAGGACTGCGCCCCCACACAATTTGGTCCGGTAGGGTGCTGCGAATGGGAGCACGAAGATCGGTTTGAATATGCTCGATGATCGCATCCCGCAGTGTCGCAAAAGCCCGCCTTTCTGCAAAAGGAGCGTTCTCTGGATTTACCCGCTGCGAAACAATCGCCTCGAGTTGCAGGGCGTTTGCCGCTAGGATCGGATCGTGCGACTGGGTGGCGGCATCGTAGGATGGAATCTCATCGAAATACCGTTCGACCGATGTTAAGTCCAAGCGGAAGAATGGATTGCGCCGACTATTCGCATGCATTTTTGGAAGAACTCTTCGCAACATCTCTCGGCGCTGTTCGTAAATCCGCTCGATATTTGCTTGCTCGCAAATCTGCATCGCCGACAGCCGCCGAGCGGCTCGGTAGCGATCGGCATAGCCCGACTGGGCATCCGGCCTCTCGGCCTGAAGCCACTCTATAAAAGCGCTCGTAAGCTCTTCACGATTCACGACGGGAAAAATCGCGCTGAGTTGGATGTCTGTGTCGCCGTTCAAACCGCACGCTCCGAGATCCAACCCACGGGCATCAAACCAATGCCGGGCAGGGGACCCCATCCAATAGTTGTCATCACTCGAAAGCTTCCCCTTAAACGCATCGTCAAACCCGTAGAGCCGAACACAATACGCGTCCGAGTCGATAGGCGTCACATCCAAACAAACTCCAGGACGCAGACTGAGGTTCACGCTCGCATCCGGGACTCCCGTGATCACCTGCCGCTCCAAAAGCACCTGCTCAGACGATAGAGCCGAGTTTTCGACCCACAAATTTGCGTTCCCGGCATTGCGAGTCTGAAAGGCAAAATCCGAGTTCATCACGTAGATATCAGGATGCGGCTTCGAATCAATCGGGCCAGTTAGCGATTGGTCAAGCTGACAATCCTGCAGGGCCGAAATCGACTCGATCATCTGCCGCGTGGTGCCCAAATGATAAAATTCAGCACGCGGCAGCGGAATGGCAGCCGCTTTTAGCGGCGAAATGATCTCATCCGGAACCTCAGGGGAAGTTCCCAGAGATAATCCGAATTCAGAGTAAAGCTCATAGGTTTTCGGCAGATCTGACTGAAAACACTGCGCCGCCCGATCCCATCCGCATTTGTCCAAAAGTGCCGAGATTGCCCGCTTGCCCAGAAGCCATGCTCCCGTATCAACCATCGCCAAGTAATCCGCCGCATGGCTCCGAATCACGTCCGGAGATGGCTTCTGCTTGAAAAATGCCATTGCATCGTGGCCCACCCTCGGCGTGAAGAACACACCGAAATGCGTTGCCGTTTCAGGACTGACCCACATCCCCAAACCAACCAAATCCGCTTTCGGAATGGAGGGCAAATGCCGGTCAAAACGCAAAACGACATCACCGCTGCACACCAACAGCGGGTATTCCTCGCCAGCCGCTTCCATGATTCGATGGAAACCAGGCAACATGAAGTCCAGTAACGTGTCGTCGATAGACTGCCCGAGCGTCCACCGGAGCGCCGGCATCGGAATGAAGATCTTGCCGACCGCAGCATAAGCCGGAAGCCGACGGCTCTGGCCACCAGCCAAAAGCACCAGCTTTTGACCAGAGCCAATCCATGTCTCGAAATCACCAGGCCGACCGTCCGCCATCCATCCATCGTGAAGAATCTGCACGATGCCGCCACCGGAGCCCAGTTTTGAGCCCGCAGGATCGCAGGCGGCGAAGAAACCTCCGCCGGAATGATGACTCACACGCGGAAACGCAGCACTCATGGCTGGAGGAAGTGACAGAAAATGTCGAACGCTCATTTTGCGCCCGCACACTACTCCGCAATCTATCCGGCGAGCAATGGTTTTTGGCGTCAAAATCGAAAGTCCACCATCATCCCATCCATCCTTATTCACAATTGGAATACTCCGCACCCGATTGTGAATAACTTGGGAATACGCCCCGCGGGAAATGGCGCTCGTTCAGTTGATCCGATGTTATTCACATCGCGCCATTCTGCTGTCATTCAGTGAGTAATCAATAACATCTGACAATAAATGTCATGTTTAATTCGCAATAAACCGACCCTGCGTCTCTGCCGCCAGATTTGAGTCGGATTCGGCGTGAAACTGTAACGCCGGAAGCCCGACGCCCAGCAAGTTAAGATGGCTCCTTTTCGGCCCGCTCCGGTAGCAGAATTGACAATACGGAGGCGACCGTAAGAGTAACCAAAACAATCACCAACGAAACGAGCGGGTCAATCTTGATGCTTTTGACTTCACTCGCCGCCCAGCCGAAGTCGTAGAAGTATGGCGGCGCGGCCAAAAGCAGGAGTTTCACCCCAACAAAAGCCAGAATCAAAATCAGCGCCGGCTTCAAGAACCGGAACTTCGCAATCAGCGCAGCGAGGCAGAAATACAACGCCCTGAGCCCCAAAATCGCGAAAATGTTGCTCGTGAAGACGATGAAAGGATCCGGAGTGATCGCAAAGATGGCCGGAATTGAATCCACCGCAAACACCAAATCGGTCACTTCCACCATAATGAGAGCTAGGAAGAGCGGTGTGACGGCCTTTTTTGCAGAGAGCGTGCCGGGCTCCGCTGGCGCCATGACTTCCTCCCCTGTCGCTGGATCCAAGATGTAGTGCGGAGCAACCGTCCGATTCGTCCAGAATCTTTGCCCATCAAAGAAATCGACCGTTCGGAAGTATTTCTTAGCAAGCTTGACGACCACATTCTCACCCGGATCGTCGTGGCTCTTGATGAGTGCCATCTTGAGCGCCGTCAGGATCAAAAAGAGCCCAAAAACAATCAAAATCCATGTGTAACGCATGATGAGCTCGGCACCGAGAAAGATCATTCCGCCGCGCATGACGAGTGCGCCAATAATTCCCCAAAAGAGCACTCGGTGTTGATATTTTCGCGGAATTGCAAAGAAGCCAAAAACCATCGCGATCACAAAAATATTGTCCATGGCGAGGGACTTTTCCACGACATAACCTGTGAGATACTGGATCGCGGCGGTTGCGCCATTGACTTCGCCAAGCACGATCGCTCCGTCCACGTATTTTGCAGTGTTGAGTCCGAGTCCCAGCCAGTGATTCTCGTAGGCGAAATACACGAAGGCACTAAAGGAAATCCCGCATGTGAGCCAAATCGCCGACCAAACGAGAGATTCCTTCATGCTTACTTCGTGGGCGTCCCGATGGAACACCCCGAGATCAAGGGCAAGGAAAACAAAAACTAATGCGATGAATCCGACATACGCCCACACAGTAAGATCAGCGGGATTTGCGGCGGCAGCGGCGGCGAGGAAGTCAGGAATCATTGCTTGTGTGATTGGGTAAAGGTAGCCTTGCGTTGTAGTGATGATGGTCGTGAATGCGCTCGATCAATCGTCCAGTTGCCCAAAACGCGAAGTGAGTTCATATCCCAGTTCGAAAGATTTGCAAACGAAAGCGGCCGGAAGTTCGCGCATTATAGTGACCAATCACGAATTACCAAAACATCATTCACTTACTTAGTTACAAGACTGAATCCCGGCGGCAGGGCTGCAAGTCGGCGCACGCCGAGAGGAGGAAACGGCCGAATCGCACGGAAAGAATTCACCAAAATAGCGAAAAAGTAACATAAGCATATGATATACAATACGTTAGGTATATTATTATGCAATTTTAATAAAAAGTATTGGCATTTCCCGGCAACTCCCGAATTGGGAATAACGATTATCGCGACGCTCATTACGGGCAAAGCTTGCCTGAGCAGCAACCTAGCATCCCCTGCCCGACGGCCAACTGAACCGTCGCCTCACCGATTGCGTCCGAGACAATTCAGATCCTCGAATGATGCTACTAGGCGTTTCGTAAAGGTTGATTCGCCAGCTGCAAGCCACACTCGCGGGTCGTAGTATTTTTTGTTTGGGCTGTCTGGCCCCGAAGGGTTCCCGATTTGGCCCTGGAGGTAATCATGGTTCTTGGCTTCGTATTCGCGAATACCATCCCAAAACGCCCACTGGAGGTCCGTATCGAGGTTCATTTTTATGGCACCGTAGCTGATCGCCTCGCGGATTTCCTCGCGCGAGGAACCAGAGCCACCATGAAACACGAAGTTAACCGGCTTGGCCCGGGTGCCGAGTTTGCTTTCGATATACTCTTGGGAATCACGCAAGATCGTCGGCTTTAGTTTCACATTACCAGGTTTGTAGACTCCGTGGACGTTTCCGAATGCGGCGGCGACCGTGAAGTTCGGACTGATTGGATTGAGAATTTTGTATGCCTCTGCAACCTCTTCGGGCTGGGTGTACAAGCGCGACTCGTCGACATCGGAGTTATCAACACCATCCTCCTCGCCCCCGGTGACTCCGAGCTCGATTTCTAGGGTCATGCCCATTTTTGCCATTCGGGTGAGGTACTTTGCGCAGGTTTCCAAGTTTTCGTGCAGTGGCTCTTCGGACAGGTCGAGCATGTGGGAGCTGTAAAGCGGCCGACCGGTTTTTGCGAATTGCTCCTCGCTGGCTGCGAGCAGACCGTCCACCCAAGGCAGCAGTTTTTTTGCGCAATGGTCGGTGTTTAAGACGACTGGCACGCCGTAGGCTTTTGCGGCTGCATCGACGTAATGCGCCCCGGCGATCCCTCCCAGAATCGGACCGGTTTGAGCGTCTTTCGTAATCCCTTTACCGATGAAGAACTGGGCGCCTCCGTTGGAGAACTGGATCATCATCGGCGAGCCAACTTCCCGCCCTGCAGCCAGTGCGGCGTTGACGGAATTCGTGTTGATGCAATTCACCGCCGGGAGCGCGAAGGCATTCGCCTTGGCGTAATCGAGGAGTTCTTTGACTTCGTCCCCGAAAAGGACACCTGAACGGAAGCGGCTGGATTCTGACATAAGATGGTAGATGGTGTGAGGCGTTGGTAATTGATCGAAACCTTCGCGGTGATGACGAAACGGCACAACCGCGGTTGGTGGGAGAGAAAAGCGGATTCCGTGCCGTTCGTCGATGCTGTTTTCAATCCCGGCGGGAGCGTATTTGATTTCTTGCTGGGCAAACGATTCCCGTTGACAAATTTCGGAATCTCCTGTTTTCTCCCCGACAAGAACCTTTGCTCACAGCCTGTCAATCTGTCAGGCGGCGCCACGAACCTCCAACCGGTGCGCGAGTTTTGTTCCACACCACTTACGATCCAAGGGAGAACTGCATTTCATGCGGGTGATCCGTCTGGATTAACTTTTTTAATACGATCACATCGAAATCATGGCCGGCCACAACAAATGGTCGAAAATAAAGCGCGCAAAGGGTGCTCTCGACGTCAAACGAGGCAAACTTTTTTCGCGACTCTCCAAGGAAATTTCCATCGCAGTGAAACTCGGCGGTGGCAACCCCGCGTTCAACCCAAGGTTGCGTGCGGCGGTGGCCTCGGCTCGTAACCAATCCATGCCAAATGACAACATTGATCGCGCAATGAAGCGCGGGGCGGGAGAACTTGATTCCCAGCCGGTCGAGGAGATCGTCTATGAGGGATATGCGCCTGGTGGCGTCGCGCTAATGATCGAGGCCGCGACCGACAACAGAAACCGGACCGCTGCGGATATCCGGTCGGCCATGGCCAAAAACCATGGCAGCCTTGGAGTGCCCGGTTGTGTGGCCTACATGTTCCATCGTAAAGGACAGTTAATCCTGCCAGCTGCAGCCCTCACGGAGGAAGAGCTTTTTGAAATTGCGATCGACGCAGGAGCCGAGGACGTAACCTGTGAAGACGAGCAGCATGTTATTACGACTCCACCCGATCAGCTCTACCATGTGGCTGAGGCGTTGAAGGCATCTGGTCACGATCCAGAGCAGCAGAAGCTGACATTTGTTCCCGAAAACACAGTTGCCGTCTCGAATGATGATATTGCGCGGCAGGTTCTCCGGCTCTGTGATGCGCTGGATGACGTTGATGATGTGATGAGTGTTCACGCAAATTTTGACATCTCTGAAGACGTGCTGGCGAAGCTTGATGCCGCTTGAGGCGATACTTGCCAGCGCACCATCTAACGCAGAACCATTTTATATAACTTTAACTAGCAAGTTTACTATGACCGACGAACAAGACCCTGAAATCTCCAACGATCCTTCGCAAACCGAGGCTTCCGAGCCATCGACGACCGTCGAAGCGACCCCGACCAAGCCCAAGCGCCCGCGCAAAGCCCCTGTGCGAAAGAAGCCTGCTGCTAAAAAGCAATCCGATGCTGAGACTGAAGATCCCGCTCCGGTCGTGGTCAAACCGCTTGTTGAGGCAGAACCAGTGGTCGTGGTGCCAGAGTTACCACAGGTGCCGGTTGCCGAGGTGACACCCGAGCCGGTCCCTGCAATCGTGCCGGAATCGAGCGAACCGGCCACACTGGACACCACACCCGATAGCACACCCGATAGCACACCCGAGCCCACCCCCGTCGAAGCCTCCGCAGCCGCGGCTGACGAGTCAGCACCTCCAGAGCAGCACAGACGCCAGCATCACCACCAAGAACCCCGCCCACCAAGGCCGCCAGAGCCGCCAGCCTATGCCGAGGGTATCGTGGAAGTCTCAGGAAAAGGTTTTGGTTTCCTCCGAGAGCCCAAGCGGAATTTCACGCAATCCAATAATGACGTGTTTGTAACACCCGAGGTGATCCGCAAGCATGGTTTGCGCGATGGCATGTGGATTAAAGGAGAAACACGCCGTGGACCACGCGGACCACAACTCTACAAACTGACCGAACTCGAGCGCGAGGACCCGGATCTCCACCAGAATCTGCCCGTTTTTGAAGAGTTGACGACGGTAAGCCCGAACCGGCGCATTGTGTTGGAAACTTCGGGCGATATTTACACGACACGTGTGATCGATTTGGTGAGTCCGATTGGGCGTGGTCAGCGTGGATTGATCGTCGCGCCGCCGCGAACCGGAAAAACCACGCTGCTCCAGCACATTGCGGCAGCAGTCGTGCAGAACCACAAGGATATTCATTTGATCATTCTCTTGGTGGACGAGCGTCCCGAAGAGGTCACCGAGATTCGTCGCACGGTGCCATCTGCGGAAGTCATGGCGAGTTCTAATGATTGTGATGTGAAGACACACACCCGGATTTCGCAGCTTGCCATTGAGCGAGCGAAGCGTTTGGTGGAAATGGGCAAAGATGTGTTTGTGCTCATGGATTCGCTTACTCGCATGGGGCGGGCATTTAACAACGCACAGGGCGGAGGCGGACGGACGATGAGCGGCGGTGTCGACTCCCGCGCACTTGAGATCCCGCGCAAGCTGTTTGCAGCGGCTCGCAACACCGAGGAAGCCGGCTCGTTAACAATCATGGCGACCGCACTCATTGAAACCAACAGCCGCATGGATGATTTGATTTTCCAAGAGTTCAAGGGTACCGGAAACATGGAACTCGTGCTGGATCGGAAAATCAGCGAACAGAGGATTTACCCCGCCGTGGATATCTTTCAATCCGGCACGCGCCGCGAGGAGCTTCTGCTCAAACCCGAAGAGCTTCACAAAATCAACGTCATCCGCCGAGGCCTCGCCGGCCACAAACCGATGGAGGCGATCGAGCGCTTACTTTTCTTCATTCGCAAATACCCGACGAATGCGGAAATGCTGAGTAGTATCCCGGGGTGAGTCGGGGGGGCGGTTCTTCAGCAATCGTCCGAGTTCGCAGCGTCTGGGTCTTCGGAGTCGACGCTTTCAGGCACGTTGATTCCATAGTCGCGGAGTAATCGATCAAACCGCTTCGACGTATTGGCGTAGCACGGAAATCGCTCTGCGTCATTGCCTGATGGGCGGAAGCGCCATTGTTTGTAGCTCCAAAGCCAGAGTTCCGGAGTTTCGGAGATTTTTTCCTCCAGCACATCCCAACACGCTTGCGCAATTTGCTGATCGGTCGTCCCGGGTGAAAACTCCAGCGGGCGGTGGTAAAACACATCGAACTTCCCGTCATCGCGGGGAAATATGAGACTTGGAACCAATGCCGCCGAAGCCCGTTGCGCGAGGAGTGAGGCCATAGGACTCATCGGCGTCCACAGACCGAAACAGCGCACAGGCACCGCTCCCATTTTGGGATCTACGCTCATATCGATGGCAGCGCCGACTTTGCCCCCCGTCTTGAGAAACTTCAGCATCCGGACAATCGCGCGTGCCCGGGGAATGATCGTATGGCCACTTCCCGCGCGCAGGGTGTCAAAAACTTCTCCGAGTGGTTCATTCTTAAACCCCTGGGTAATCACAAGGCCGGACGCGATGGCATGAGAGCTTACCCAACTTAGCCACTCGAAATTGCTAAAGTGTCCAAGGAAATAAACGCCGGGGAGCTCGGGGTCCGTGTGAACCGGGTGGTTATCCCGTCCGTGGACAACGATGAAGTTGTGGTAGTTCTCGCGGGTTAGATTCGGTGACCAAAACAGGCAGAGCATCGTTCTGGCAAATGTTTGATACGACTTCCTCGCGATGTGTTCGCGTTCTTCAGGGCTGAACCGGTTCCCAAACGCGCTTTTCAGATTCTCCAGGGACGTGCCCGTGCCCCGCGAATCCAAATGGAAAACCAGAGAACCCAGTAGATCACTGATGAACTCCAGCGAATCGTAGGGAAAACGCTGGACCAACCATGCCACTCCGCGGAGACCAAGGTATTCCAAGCGATAGCGGAGCCGCTTGTCCGGTGATGAAAGCACTTCAGGCATTTGGTGCCACATCGATACGAGGAAAAACCGGAACAGGCGATGACACGCGATGGTCCGCAGGCAGCGGGTCAGTTTCACCCGAAAGTTTGCGTGGGGGCAGCTGGAGTTGAGCCAATACGGCAGCCGCTTTGTCCGGAATGAAAGGAATCAAACCCGTTGCTGCGGTCCAGACCACATCGGCCATCGCCAGAAGCACGCCTGTCAACCGATCGGCCTGCTCGGGATCTTTTGCCAATTTCCATGGAGCCTCGATTTCTGCAAATGCATTTGCTTTTCCAACAAGTGTGCTTACCGCATCCAGCGCAGCATTTGGCTGGCGAGCATCGAATGCCTCACAAACCTCCTGGATGGTCGCACTCCCGGCAGAAATCAGCGCGATTGCCTCATCGGAAAGATGACCCGGAGCCTGCAACACACCCGCTCGATATCGCTGCGTCATGTTCAATGTCCGATTCAGTAGGTTTCCCAGTCCGTTGGCGAGATCCACATTAAAACGGGAAACCAAACGCTCTTCGTTAAAATCCATGTCCTGCCCGCAGATGCAGTCACGCATCAGGTAATAACGAAGCGTCTCGGCACCGTATCGGTCGGCCAGTTCGTTAGGGTCCACGACGTTGCCAAGACTTTTGCTGATCTTTGAGCCGCCGAGGTTGATGTATCCATGAACGAGCAAATGAGGCATTTCGGTGTCGTCGAAACCCATCGCCTTTAGCATCGCAGGCCAATAAACGCCATGCGCAGGCACGAGGATGTCCTTTCCGATCACATGTGTCGCAGAACTCCAACGCTTCACAAAGTCAGCTTGCTCGTCCGCGGATTCGGAAAGGTAGCCCGAAAAACTGATGTAGTTGATCAATGCGTCGAACCAAACATACGTCACAAACTCTGTGTCAAATGGCAGCTCGATGCCCCACGACAACCGCGACTTCGGGCGTGAGATGCACAGGTCGCCGCTGAGGCGCTCGACCGCATTGCGAAGCTCACGGCCCCGGAACTCTGGAAACACCAGCCCGGGCGTTGCATCGAGAAAGCTCTCCAACCACACTTTGTAATTCGAGAGTCGAAAATACCAATTCTCCTCTTCGATCTCAACGACCTCACCCCATTCCTCGCTGAATCCGCCGTCCGGGTTACGATCTTTTTCGGTCAAAAATTGCTCCTGCCGAACGCTGTAAAACCCCGCGTGACTCGCTTTATAGAGCTCCCCGCGAGCGTGCAGCCTGGTGAGAATTTCCCGCACGACACGTTTGTGCCTCTCGTCTGTCGTCGCCGCCCATGCATCATACGAGATCCCAAGCTTCTCCCAAAGCGCAAGGAACTTCTGAGTCGTTCGACTGGCAAACTCCATGCTGTCCACACCATCACGCTGCGCGGCCTGCTGGACTTTCTGGCCATGCTGATCCACTCCAGTTAGAAAAAACACATCCCGTCCACGCTGCCGGTAATGCCGCGCAATCACATCCGCCAAGATTTTTTCGTAAGCGTGTCCGATGTGGGGTGCCGCGTTCGTGTAGTCGATTGCGGTAGTGATAAAAAATGGATTCGATGACATGTAAGTCGCCAATACTATCACAGGCCGCGCGAAATTGGCACGCATTTGAAAAAGTCGCAATTGCGACCAAAACAACTTGCGGCACCATCTGCGATTCTGCATAGTGACCCCTCGCTCATTCGACATGATCTTGCTGCTAGCGCAGTGGCTCACTGCTCGGATGTCGATGTCCCGAGCAACTTATGTTGCCCTGTGGTGTAACGGTAACACAGCGGCCTTTGGAGCCGTTTTTCATGGTTCGAATCCATGCGGGGCAGCCAATTTCGGAAAGCATCCGAATGGCCGTCGGGCAAACTCCACGTTTCGTGCGGACCAGGTCCTGCGCCCATTCTCCAAGGCCTTAACGGTAATCCTTTGACATCTTGTCCATGCAGTGGTCGGCTACTCACATGACCAAACTCTCCCTCCTCGTCGCGCCGTTATTTTTTTCGCTACTGCATACGTCAGCAGCGCTCGCCTGCACACGCGTGGTTCTGAAGACCAATGAGGCGACCGTTCTGACCGGACGCTCGATGGATTGGGTCGAAGACATCGGGAATAATATCTGGGCATTTCCAAGAGGGATGAAACGCGACGGAGCCGCCGGCGAAAAGTCCCTCACATGGGAGTCGAAGTATGGAAGCGTCATTACGACGATCTACGAAATCGCGACAGTCGACGGAATGAATGAAAAGGGTCTTGTCGCCAACGTGCTCTATCTTGCCGAGTCGGACTACGGAGCCGTCGGAGATCACCCTGTCATTTGCATCTCGATGTGGGGCCAATATGTTTTGGATAACTTTGCGACGGTGGCGGAGGCGGTCGCCGCACTCGAAAAAGAGCCATTCCGCGTGGTGGCCCCTACCCTGCCAAACGGCTCCCCGGCACACGGACATCTTGCTCTCACCGACGCATCCGGAGATTCGGCGATCTTTGAATACATCGCCGGCAAACTCACGATCTACCACGGACCTCAATACACCGTGATGACAAACTCGCCCGAGTATTCTCAACAACTGGCAATTAATACCTACTGGCAGGGGATCGGAGGCACCGCATTCCTTCCCGGCACGTCCCGTGCGGCTGACCGCTTCGCGAGGGCTTCATTCGGAATCAACGCAGTCCCGCGTGCAGTAGATCCTAACTACATTGCCGCAGTGCCTGGCAAAAAGCTGGCGGCGCAAGGCGTGGCCAGTGTGCTAAGCGTGGTCCGATCCGTCAGCGTGCCGCTCGGCATCACCACCCCCGGCCAACCGAATATCGCCTCGACCATTTGGAGGTCCGTCTCTGATAGCCAGAACTTGGTGTATTTCTACGACTCCGCGACTGTGCCGAACGCATTCTGGGTCGACATGAATATGCTGGATTTCAGTCCTACGGCGACCACGAAGCGTCTCATGTTGACTAATGGAACGTACTACTCGGGCGAGACCTCTGCGCAATTCGAACCGGCCGAACCATTCAAACCGCTTGCTGTCACGGCACCGGGCACGAATTGAACGATCCGCAAATGCTGTGCTAGTTTTCTACAGGTTGGAAGTTTGATCAGCGATCTGTCATCCACACTCCTATGATAAAACGGCGCGATTTCTTAGTTCGAGGAGCGTGTTTCTCGGCCGCAATGTGGGCTGGCTTACCATTCCGCTATGTGCGCGGATCCGAAGCGGACGCGCCGCTACGAATCCTCTTCTTCACCGACGTTCACTCGATGCTCGAAAAAGCGGTGCCGGAAAAACTGCGGGAGACGGCCAAACTCATCTCAGAGACCCCATTCGATCTCGTCATCGGTGGTGGCGACTTCGTCCACGGCGGATTTCAGTCCACTCGGGAGGCAATGAAACCCCGATTTCAAATCGCCGCAGACTTTCTTGGCTGGATCGGCCACCCGGTCGAGGCCGTCTTGGGAAACCATGACATGGTAGGCGTCCGGCCGGATGACGGATCGGAGCCAGAAAGCGACACGACGGCGGACTTTCGTGCGCTGACGGGTGTCTCGGAACTCTGGCGACGTTTCGATCGGAACGGCTATCGCATTTTTATCCTGCAATCGATCCAGCCAGTCTCGACTGCGGAGCGCTACCACGGGCGCATCGCGGATGAACAACTCATCTGGTTAAAGACAGAGCTCGAAAACACCCCGCGCAACATGCCGCTCATCGTTTGCACGCATATCCCATTCCGAACCACATTCATACAGGCTAAAGAAGGTCCCAACGTGGCGCTCGCGCCGAATCTTGTGGTTCAAAACGCGAATGACGTGTTGACGCTTTTTGAAAACCATCGGCTGATTCTGGTCCTGCAAGGGCACCTGCATGTCAATGAATCGATTCGATGGAATCAAACCGAATTTCTCATGGGCGGCGCTGTCAGCGGGTCGTGGTGGAATGGCCCCAACCTCGGAACCCCAGCCGGATTCGGAATTGTCGCTCTGGGCGATCCAAACCGAGCTTTTTGGGAATACCAATCAATCGATGCTTCCTAAAGTGGGCCTTGCGTAGTCGGCAGGGGTTCGATTACTCGTCTTGCCTGTGATTGAGAACGCTGCTTGGACCGCATTGAGTTGGATTTATGTTTTGGCGGCGTTGGCGCTAGCGACCTACGCCATCCACGCCTATGGGATCCTCGGTGTCATCCTGCGCTACAGCAGGCGATCAAAGATTGCCACCGACGCGTTGGTTGCAAAAGGCATCGATGCACTATCGAGAAATGATCACTGGCCGGACGTCCTGACCCAGATCCCCCTCTACAACGAGGCCAACGTGGCCGAGCGCGTCATCCGGGCCGCCGCTGCGATGAAGTATCCAGGCCGGCATCGGATTCAAGTGCTGGACGATTCCACCGACGATTGCGGCTCCGTGGTCGATGCTTGCGTTGCCTCGCTCCGGGGTGCCGGAGTCGAGATCGAAGCCGTGCGAAGAGCGAATCGCCACGGATTCAAAGCCGGGGCCCTATCCCACGGATTGGAGCTAGACTCCGCTGAATTCATAGCAGTTTTTGATGCAGATTTTGTTCCGCCATCGGACTTTTTACTGCAATCGATTCCTCCCCTCATCGGTGATAGCACCATCGGATTCGTGCAGGGGCGATGGACATTTTTGAACGAATGCGACTCCCTGCTGACCCGTGCCCAAGCGGTTGGGCTCGACAGCCACTTTGCATTGGAGCAAGACGCACGATCGGCACATCCCGAGTTTTTCATGAACTTCAACGGAACTGCGGGCGTGTGGCGTCGGGAAGCGATTCAAGACGCTGGCGGATGGAGTGCTGAAACTTTGACCGAAGACCTCGATCTCTCGTATCGCGTTCAGATCGCCGGGTGGCGCGGACTCTACCTGCCCGGCTTAGAAGTGCCGGGCGAACTGCCGCAATCGTTCTCCGCCTACAAGAGCCAACAGTTTCGCTGGGCGAAAGGCTCGATGCAAGTCGCACTACGGATGCTCCCGGCAATCATCCGCTCAAAGAATATTTCACCTCTCGGGAAATTCGAATGCGTAGTTCACCTTACCCACTACGCGGTCCATCCCATGCTGTTGATCGTCGTTCTTTTGGGTCCATGGTTATGGATCGGCAATCATCTAACAGTCATGCCAGGTGTTATTGGAATCACCCTTCTCTTTGCGTCATTCGCTCCAACCGTATTCTACGCAGTCGGTCAGCGTCGTCTGCACCATGATTGGTACGTGCGCCTCCTCCGTTTACCCACACTGACACTTGCCGGAATGGGACTCGCTCTCGGCAATGCGAAAGCAGTAATCGAAGCATTCACCGGGAAGCAAAGCCCATTCGTCAGAACTCCTAAAACCGGTGCGTGTGTAAAAAACTCATACTCGGTCAAATCACCAGTCCATTTTGGATGGGAAATCACGATTGCGATCTACTCGCTCGCCGGTGCAGGCATTGCGCTCGCGAGCGGATCTGTGGGAGCCATGCAGTTCGGTTGCCTCGCAGCGGCATCATTCTTTTACGTGGGATTCGGCAGTATGCTCGAATCGCACCGAAAGCGCTCTATCAAGAATACGATTCCGCGGGTCAGTATCAAGATCCCGGAGATCCAAGCGGCAGCGATTGCCGAAAGTGGTGCTCGGGGGGGGACTTGAACCCCCATGCCTTGCGGCATACGCCCCTCAAACGTACGTGTCTGCCATTTCACCACCCGAGCTTGCGTGGAGGTGTGAGGTAACTTGAAATTCGAATTCCAGACAAGCAAGAAATCACGAAATCCCGGATTGTCGGGTAAAATTGGAAGCGGATGAGGTCGCGGGATCAATTTCAGAGCGTGCGCGATTGTTCGTTGGAACTTAGGGAAGCTCGAACTGCAACAAGAGTGCGGCGCTGACTGGAAAAAACACAATACCAGCAATCACCGCTCCAAAATTGCCACTGCCATTGCAGCGATCCCCTCGCCTCGGCCGATGAAGCCCATGCGCTCGTTGGTTGTTGCTTTGATGCCGATTTGATCCGGTGCTATGCCAAGGCTGGATGTGAGGCAGGATTTCATAGCGTCAATGTAGGGTGCGATTTTGGGTTTTTCGGCAATCATTGTGGCATCGACGTTCCCGATGGTCCATCCGTCGGAAACGAGGATCTCACGCGTCCGTCGCAGAATTTCCTGACTGGAGATTCCGCGAATGGATTCGTCCGTGTTAGGAAAATGGTGACCGATGTCGGCCTTACCGGCCGCGCCAAGCAAGGCATCCGCGATGGCATGCGAGAGAACATCCGCGTCCGAATGCCCGTCCAGGCCCACGGCTCCGGGGATCTCGACTCCGCCGAGCACCAAGACCCGACCAACTGCAAACGGGTGTACGTCGTAACCTATTCCGATCCGGTTCATAATCCGAAATCAATCCGACCACTTGTCGCGGCGATGGAAAACTTCTCCGGCTTGTCCGGCAAAGGCTTGAGGTTCACGATCCCACCAGCGGCCTCGACCAGCAACAACCCGGCGGCTATGTCCCAAAGGCTGATCTGGCTCTCGATGTAGGCGTCGAGCCGCCCGCAAGCCACGTAGGCAATATCGAGCGAGGCGGATCCCATCATTCGGCATTTTTTCGCAGAGCGCACCATGCGCTGGAACAACGGCATGCTTTCATTCACCGAGTCCAAGGTTTTTGAAACCCCGACGGATACGATTGCTTCTTTCAATTCGGTGCGATCGCTGACGCGAATGCCTTGGCCGTTCAGCATCGGAATTCCACCCTGCACGACTTCCCACATTTCATCCCGCATCGGGTCGTAGATCACCCCAACGATCACCTGCCCCGCTCGCCGAAGCGCAATCGAAATCGCAAAATGCGGAACTCCGAAAAAAAAGTTCACGGTTCCGTCGATCGGATCAATCACCCATTGGTATTCACTATCCGGATCGCCGCGCATTCCCTCCTCGCCGTAGATGGCGTGGTCGGGATATCGGGCCAGCAACATCGACTCAATCAGTGTTTGTGAGCGTCGATCCAGCTCAAGCTTGATATCATGGGCTTCGTTGGCATCCACGTGCAGCGACTGCCCGAAATTAGCCCTTAAGAGCCCGCCCGCCGCCTGCGCAGCCTCCTTTGCCGAGTGAAGATAATTGACCATTTTCGGCAAGCATCGCAGACCAAATCCGGTCCATCAAGCTCCCAACGTGCAGATCGCGCGATCTAGCCACAAGACCACCAGCACATGGGGTCACAAAAGCGACGCAATCCGGGGCATTTTTCGACCCAAAAGCCTATCAAGAAGGGGTTTAATTCGGGCTCTTCACAATTCGTTAACATTTCATGCAACCCCAACCTGTAGTGGTGCGTTATAAATTTTATACTATATGGCCTAATTTTATTGACTATTTCGATAAATCTCTTCATTCTTCACTTCGCGTTACGGACACCCGGACCCGCAGGGAAGTATGGAGTCAGGGAAAACGACACCGGCAAGCAATAAACCACGCGCTCGAACCACTTAAAAACCTCACCAAAATTCGACAAAAACATGTCCACAACCACCACGATCAAGCTCGGCGACCGCACGTTCATACTCGACAAAGAAAAGGCTGAAGCTGCCTACAACGCGAAGCGCGTCATTAACGGACGCGAAACCATGTTTTTCAACATTTTGCCCGTGAAATACCAATGGGCGTACGAGCTCTATAAAAACATGGGGGCAAACCATTGGGAACCCGAGGACGTCCCGATGCAGCGCGACTGCGAGCAATGGAGAGACGCATCGATCCCTGAGATCGAACGCTGGATCATCAAAATGGGGATCGGCTACTTCTCCGCCGCCGAGGGCATCGTCGGCGATAACATCCTGCATGTTGTCCGCGAATTGGTCACCGCGCCCGAGCTCAAGCTCGTGCTGGGCCGTCACGCCCACGAGGAAAACATCCACGCCGACTCCCTCGTTTACATGATCAGCTCGCTTGGGATCAATCCGCACGAGTGCGAGGCGATGTTTGAAGACGTGCAAACGATCAAAAACAAGACCGACTTTGTGGTGAGCAATAGCCGGCTTCTCCGTCGGGATATGGACCTCTCGATCACCGAAAACAAACAAGCTCTGGCGCGCAACATCTTCCTTTTTGGACAATGCATGGAAGGCACCCAGTTCTACGGGTTGTTCGGGATGGTGCTCGCGCTTTACCGCCAGAACAAATTCCGCGGGATCGGCGAGATGTTCCGCTACACCCTCCGCGACGAGTCCAATCACATCGAAGTTTTCCGGAATCTGTTCATGGATTTGATCGAAGAAAACCAAGACATCTGGACCGAGTCGTTCCGCGAAGAACTCCGCGATACCATGCGCGAAGCTGTTCGCTTGGAGAAAGAATTCATCAGCGACTGCCTGCCGGTGACCGCGGTAGGTCTGACGAAGGAAGAATTTCTCGCCTACATCGATTACATCGGAGATCGCCGACTCGAAGGCTGCGGACTCGAGCCGCTCAACGGCCCGATTTCTAATCCCCTGCCCTGGTTGGCAGAGATGATGGATATCAAGAAGGAACAAAACTTCTTCGAAGGCCGCGTGACCGAGTACCGCAAAGCCTCATCGCTCACGTCCGTCTCCGACGACGAATTATAAGCCGTTCCGCCACACCCACAGCCCTCCAACAACAAACCCCAGCCCTCATACCACGTTCGCCAACCTCACTGCCATGATTCCACGCATCTCACTCAAAGAAGACCTCGCTCTCAAAACCGTCGTAACCCGACCACGGACCCAAAAGCCGGGGTTCGCATGGCGTGAGGCATTAGATGCGGACGAGTCCGGGCCGTTGAGTTCCGGCGTGCTTGTGACGCGCAGCGGGCAGGAGCGGACATTCAGCTTGGCCGACGTCGCGGATGATATCGGCAGCGCCCTCACGGACCTCCTGCTTTCGCGCGATCAGGAAGACATCTTCACCGAAAAAAACCGTGGCTTTGTGGCCAATGTGGCGCATTCGGTCGCTGCCAGCTTGGCTAGTCAGGTCATCGAAGGCCGATCATTGAAGCTATCTGAAAACGACCTTTCGCTTCTCATCGAAAAAGCGCTCATCGAAAACGACGCGCACGATGTCGCGAAGAGTCTCGTTTTTAACCGCTCCGTTAAAGGCGGTGGTGATATCGAAATCTCACACGACCGGGCGGGTGTCCCGGTAACCGCACGATTGATCCGCCGAAATGGGGCGGTCGTACCGTGGAACGAAAACAAAATCGAAATCGCCGTCCGCAAGGCATTTCTTTCGGTGCGGGAGGACGCGAATGCAGCGATTTCCATCACCCGCGCCCTCACCGAGCGCGTGCGATCCGGGGATCAGGCCTTCATTCACATCGAAGACGTCCAAGACATGGTGCAAGAGGAGTTGATGCGTCAGGGATATTTTAAAGTGGCTGAGAGCTACATCCTCTATCGTGCCTACCGCACCCGCCAACGTGAAGAGGTGGCGCAATCCGCCCCGGCAGACGAGGCCAGTCAGGATTCGCTCATCGTCGTCCGTAAGAACGATGGTCAGAGCGTTTTCTGGGATGGATCCGAACTCAAAAGACGCATCCAATTTGCCAGCATCGGATTGGACCTGTGCTTGGACTCGACTGAAATCGAACGCGAGCTCCGTCGCTCGATTGGCACCGAGGTTTCCGAGCAAGACTTGCGCTTGATTGTTGTCATGAATGCACGCGTCCTCATGGAGCGCGACGCGGATTTTGCAAAGTTTGCCGGCCGCATTCTCCTCACCTACATCTACGAGGAAGTTCTCGGATGGGACATTTCGCGCGACGGCATCGAGGGGTTGAAGGAGTCGCACCGGATCGCCTTCAAAAGCTACCTCCGGCACGGCGTCACAATCGAACGGCTCAGCCCGAAATTGCTCGGCTACAACCTCGACAAGTTGGCCGATGCGCTGGATCCATCCGCCGATCTCGACTTCGACTACCTCGGAGTGCAAACGATGTATGACCGCTACCTTGTGGTGGACAAAACGTCCAAAAACCCACGCCGCATCGAGACGCCGCAATTTTTCTGGATGCGCGTCGCTATGGGCCTGTTCATTGATGAACCCAGTGATCGTGAAGACTGGGTGGTCCGCCTTTACACGCTCTACAAAGGCCGCCGGTTCTGTTCGTCCACGCCGACCCTGTTCAATTCGGGCACCCCGCACAGCCAGCTCTCAAGCTGCTACCTTTACAAAGTGGACGACAGCATCGAGTCGATCATGCAACGCGGCATCGCAGAAAATGCCTACCTCTCGAAATGGGCGGGCGGACTCGGTGGATCATGGACCAGCGTGCGCGGCACAGGCGGCTACATCCAAGGAACTAACGGCGAGAGCCAAGGAGTCATTCCATTCCTGAAACTCCACAACGACCAACTCGTGGCGGTCAATCAGGGCGGAAAACGCCGCGGCTCCGGCTGCGCTTATCTGGAATCCTGGCACAACGACATCGAAGACTTCCTCGAACTGCGCAAGAATGTGGGTGACGAGCGCCGCCGGACCCACGACATGAATACCGCGAATTGGATTCCGGATTTGTTCATGAAACGAATGGAAAACCGGAAACACTGGACGCTCTTCCGTGCCAATGAAACGCCGGACCTCCATGAGCTTTACGGTAAGAAATTTGAGGAACGCTACGCGCACTACGAGCAGCTCGGCAAAGAGGGGAAAATCTTTTCGAAAGAAGTCCCCGCGATCGATCTTTGGAAGCGGATGCTCAAGATGATCTTCGAGACTGGTCACCCATGGATCACGTTCAAAGACCCTTGCAATGTCCGCTCGCCCCAAGACCACGCGGGGGTCATCCACTCGAGCAACCTCTGCACCGAGATCACGCTGAATACCAGCGAGGACGAGACCGCCGTCTGTAATCTGGGATCGGTGATTCTCGACACGCACATCCGCCCAGACGGATCCATCGACACCGAAATGCTCCGCGAAACTGTCTCGGTTGCAGTGCGGGCACTCGATAATGTCATCGACATCAATTTCTATCCGACGGAGGCCGCCAAACGCAGCAATCTGCGCCACCGTCCGATTGGGCTCGGGATCATGGGGCTCCAGAATGCCCTGTTCAAACGCTCTCAGAGTTTTGCCAGCGCCGAGGCAGTCGAATTCAACGACGAGTTCATGGAGGCGATCGCATTTTTTGCCTTCAGCGCGTCGAGCGACCTCGCGGCAGAGCGTGGTGCTTACAGCTCCTACCGCGGATCGAAATGGGATCGTGGACTCCTGCCGCAGGACACGATTGACCTGCTCGAAACCGAGCGTGGGCTCCAAATCGACGTCCCGCGCGGTGGCAAATTGGACTGGACCCCGGTGCGCGAAAAAATCAAACGCAACGGGATGCGCAACTCAAACGTCCTCGCGATCGCACCGACGGCGACGATTTCAAACATCATGGGCACCACCCCATGCATCGAGCCGAACTACAAAAACCTGTTTGTGAAGAGCAACCTTTCGGGCGAGTTCATCGTGCTGAATGGCGAGCTGGTCCGCGACTTGAAGGCAGCAGGGTTGTGGAGCGCCGACATGGCGCATCAGCTCAAGTATTTTGATGGTGAACTCGGCGACATCGCCGAAATCCCGGAAGCCATCAAGCACAAACACCGCACCGCCTTTGCCGTCGACTATCAATTCATCATCGACGCAGCCGCTCGCCGTCAGAAGTGGATTGACCAATCGCAGTCGGTGAATTTGTTCCTGCCGGAGCCTGATTTCAAAGTGCTGAGCCACATGTATCGGCGCGCATGGAGTGTCGGCCTGAAAACCACCTACTACTTGCGCACACTCCAAGCGTCCAACATCGAAAAATCCACCGCCGGAGCCCGCAAAGAAATGACCGGCATCGTTGGAGGAGCTGCCGCAAAGAAAGAATACACCGAACAAGAAGTGATCGCCTGCTCCATCGAAGCCATGCGCAATGGCGGCGAATGCGAAGCGTGCCAGTAACTTCCGGACGCCAAACGGGTTCGGAGTGCTTGACTCAAGCACTCCGAGCCAGTTCTAACAGGTGAGACATGACAGCACCCGCTACTGAGCCGCACCTCCGCGCCGTGGATTTGCAAAGGTCCTTCCGGATCGGCCGCAACACGGTGAACGTATTGCGAGGAATTGATCTGGATGTGTGCGCCGGGGACGCCGTCTTTCTCTGCGGCGCTTCCGGCGCTGGAAAGACCACTTTGCTTTACACACTCGCCGGGCTCGAACGTCCGGAAGCGGGGTCTGTTTTTCTTGATGGCACCAGCCTGTATGCGATCGGGGACGCCCGACTTGCCAGGCTACGGAATGCGAAGATGGGGTTTGTTTTCCAGTCCTATTTTCTACTGCCTGAGCTCACTGCGCTGGAGAACGTACTCGTTCCTGCCATGATCTCGCGCACGGTAGCGACCGACCGCGCCCAAGAGCTTCTGGAACGCGTGGGATTGAGCGACCGCATGGACCACCTTCCCTCCGAACTGAGCGGGGGCGAGCAGCAACGGGTCGCCATTGCACGCGCGCTAATCAACAACCCAACCATCCTTTTTGCCGACGAACCGACAGGGAATCTCGATTCGCAAACCGGCGATACGATTGTTCAGTTATTACTCGGTCTGACAAAAGATGAAAAACGGACGCTCATTGTGGTGACACATGACCCCGAACTCGCAAAACGCGGGGACCGAATCGTGCGCATCGAGGACGGAAAAATCTCCGACTCGTAGCCAAGTCCCTTGATCGGATCGATGATCCCCTTCCCTTGCACATGAAAGAGGCTTTCACTTCACTCGACGAGATCGAGGAATTCATCTGGAACCAATTGGAGATTGCTGTCTCCGCTGGCTCTCACCCATGGCATGTCGGCGTGCTCGCGAGCACGAGCAATGAAGGACCCGACGCGCGTGTGGTCGTCTTGCGCGGGGCCGAACGGACCACAGGCACGGTAACGTTTCATACCGACACGCGCTCGCTCAAGTGGCCCCAGATTCTAACGGACAACCGGGTGACATGGGTTTTCTACGATGCCCCGCAGGCGGTTCAACTACGCATCTCCGGAGTTGCCAGCCCTGCCCCTGCTGAAGACGCAATCAAGATATGGAATGCCATGCCGGATCGCAGCATGCGCAGCTACGCGACGATACAACCACCGGGTGCTGCACAACCGAACGGCGGATCGGGGCTGGGTGACGAATGGCGGATCGGCGAGCCGTCGAAGGCAGACAGTGCATGGATGGCACCCCATTTTGGTGTGGTTCGGGTTATTGTTCAGAAGTTCGACTTTCTGCACTTGCGCGCGGCCGGACACCAACGCGCCCGATGGAAACTATCCCCCGATTCGCAGTGGGAATCGACATGGGTTACACCCTAATAAATAGATCCGATGAATCTCGAATGGGAGCACCGCTACCAACAAGGTGACACCCCGTGGGACAAAGGGGCGGCCAGCCCACCGCTTGTGGACTGGCTGAAATCGCAGTCGATCACGGGACGTGTCCTAGTACCCGGGTGCGGAACGGGTCACGATGTCCGACTTCTTGCATCGCAGGGCGCAACGCTCACCGGCCTCGACGTGGCACCATCGGCGATCCGCATGGCTCGGCAGCATCCGCTCGCGAGAAATGAAGAGTATGTCGAGGCAGACCTGTTCAATCTTCCGGCGGCATTTCATGGGGCATTCGACTGGGTTTTTGAACACACATGTTTTTGTGCCATTCCGCCGTCTCGCAGGCTCGCCTATGTCGCCGCCGTCAATCTCGTGCTAAAACCAAATGGGCGATTGCTCGGCGTGTTTTATCTCGAACCGGGATGGGATCACCCAGACGAGGGCCCGCCATTCGGCGTCACATCTGACGCATTACGCGAATTCTTCACGCCGTATTTCCACTGGGAGCGGGATCTTGTCCCGCAGTCCGCTTACGCCGGCCGAGACGGGCGCGAACTTCTCGTCGAAATGCAGAAAGTCTCTTAAGTTCGCGAGTCGCTTGTCACGAACGCCAGATTGCACTAAAACCTCCGGGATGTTCCGCATTGCCGCCGTTTGTAGTTTATCTCTGCTCCTAGCAGGGTGCGCAGGTCGAGTGATCCCGTCAACCGACCCTAGCACGCAACGCTTAGTGCGTGTCGATTGGTATGGATTTGAGTCGTTCCGTATCCGGACATCGCTCGGGCTTTCGATTCTGACCAATCCATTCGCCAGCGGCTCGACCGAGTTTTCGCCCCCGAAAGGATTGGAGGCGGATGTGGTGTTGATCACGGATGAAGATTCAAGCCGGAATTATGTGGATGGAATCGAAAACACACCGCGTGTCTTCCGTGGCGGCGTGGGTGTTGGGACTAATTCGGCCGCAGGAATCCGATTACTCGGCGTACCAGTCTACGCGAATCCTGAGAAACCGAGCGAATCTGCAATGAGCGTGATGTATCGATGGTCCTCAGATGGACTACGATTCGCCTTTTTCGGTGACCTTCCAGCCATGCCATCAGCACTAGACCTGTCGCGCATCGGCGCAGTGGACGTCTTGTTCCTGTCGTTGAGCGGCGACAAGCTGAACACGTCCAACCGAATGGAGATCATCGAGAAACTCCGCCCGAATGTGATCATCCCGATGGGATCGCGGGCTGCTATGACGCGCTTTGCCGGAGGTTTTGCTTCCGTGCACCGACTCAACGGGCCGGCCGCTCTACTCTCGAAAGAATCCATGCCCGCCCAGCAAACGGTGCTGATGTTCCGGTGATGCCGTCCGAAGCGAGGAATCTGTTGCTATGAATGTGCTCATTGTAGGATCTGGCGGTCGAGAACACGCGCTTGCATGGAAGCTCTCGCAATCACCCGGAGTCACTAAAATCTTCGCCGCCCCTGGGAACCCCGGCACGTCGACAGTCGGTCGGAATGTGGACATTCGTGCATCCGAGATCGACGCGTTAGCTGCCTTTGCAAAAGCTGAAAACATCGGCCTCGCGGTGATCGGCCCCGATGACGCACTGGCCGCCGGGATCGTCGATGTTTTCGAGGCTGCCGGACTGCGGGCATTCGGGCCAACGCAAGCCGCGGCGCAATTGGAATCATCGAAGATTTTCGCCAAAGAATTTATGCGCCGTCACGGGATTCCGACCGCGGAGTCGCGTGAGTTTTCGAATAGCATGGAGGCTCATCTTTATGCCCGCGCAGCGAGATATCCGCTGGTCATCAAGGCGGATGGACTCGCTCTGGGCAAAGGGGTCATCATCGCTGAAAACCCGAGCGAGGCAGCACATGCCATTTACCGCACGATGGATGCTCGCGCATTTGGCGAGGCTGGGAGCAAAGTGGTCATTGAGGAGTTTCTATCCGGCACCGAGTGTTCGATCCACGCGTTAGTGGATGGTTCGCGCTATCTTTTGTTCCCCGATTGCAGGGATCACAAACAGGCATTCGACGGAAACGTCGGCCCGAATACCGGCGGCATGGGTACCGTCTCACCGTCCAGACGGGTCGATCATGAACTCATGAGTCGAATCCGCACGGAGGTCATGGACCGCTTCATGGCGGGCATCGCCGCCGATGGTATTGATTTCCGTGGGATGTTGTTCCCCGGGCTGATGTTGACGCCGGATGGTCCGAAGGTGCTGGAGTTCAATTGCCGTTGGGGTGATCCCGAGACGCAGGTGTTGGTCCGGCGGATGGCGTCGGATTTACTTCCCGCATTGAATGCCTGCGTGGATGGAAGACTTTCCGAGCTACCGGAACTCGAGTGGTCACCAGCGACTGCCGTCTGCGTAGTAATGGCATCGGGCGGCTATCCCGGTGAATACTCAAAGGGATTACCCATCCATGGACTTCCCGAGGCATCTGATGCAGATGATGTCGTTATTTTCCATGCGGGCACGGCACTCATGCACGATGCCATCGTGACCAAGGGGGGTCGCGTGCTCGGTGTCACTGCGATGGGCGACGGAGTTGATGAGGCTCGTCGGGCAGCTTACGGTGCCGTTGGGAAAATTCACTTTGATAATGCGCGCAGCCGAACCGACATTGGGGTTGCTCCATGAAGTTTTCGATTTTCCTTCTTATTTGCGCTGCCGCATCCGCTAGCGCAACCAGCGCAGACGCAAAGAAGCCGGTGCGTCCCGCCGAACCAGTCCCGGTGGCACCGGCAAGCCCGGTCGCTACACCAACCACCCCGGATGTCACGCCGGGTTCGGAAAGCACACCCGTCCCGACTGCCACACCGTCGCTTTCACTAGAACCATCAGCAACCCCGTCTCCGTCACCAACACCCGTCGAGCCTCCGAAGCCGAAAATGACGGAGCGCGAAATGATCAATATCTTGAGCGAAACCCAAGTCGAACAAGCGATCGCGAGCCTGCGGTCGAACTTCTTGGATTCCAATAAAACCGGGGATAAAGAACTCCGACGTGCGACGCTGGAAGGGTTGATTTTACGACTATCTCCAGGCGCTGTGCTCGCACACGAGGATGATCTTCGAGCCACGAGTCAGCCCGCAACTTTTCTCGCCGAGATCATTGATGACCGGGTGGGATATCTCCGTCCCGGCGCGATCGATGCGGAGTCGCTATCGCAGATCGATGCGGCGTTGAGTAATTTTTCGGAGAAGTCATTGAAGGCACTCATTCTCGATTTGCGGGATGTGTCGGCCTCGTCAGACTTTGAAAAGGCGGCGGATTTTGCCCGACGCTTTTGCGAGAAAGGAAAGCTTTTGTTCTCAGTGCAAAAACCGTCCGCAAAACAAGAGCGGATCTTCACCTCCAACATGGACCCGGCGTTCACGGGAGTTCTCGTCGTACTAACTGACGAGGATACCTCCGGTGCAGCGGAGGTCATTGCCGCAACGCTACGCCTGAACGCAAACGCAATGATCGTGGGCACCCGGACATCCGGTGAAGCCGTGGAGTTTCAAGACACGGCGCTCGGTGATGGGAAAATCCTACGCGTGGCAGTGGCTCAAGTGGTGCTGCCTTCGTCAGGAGCGATTTATCCAAATGGCGTCACACCGGACATCGTTGCGGGATTGGATCCAGCCAAACAAGCGGAGATCTTCAAGCTATCGACGGAACAAGGAGTCAGCCAATTTGTATTTGAACCGGAGCGGCCAAGAATGAACGAAGCCGCGCTGGTCGCCAACACGAACCCCGAGATCGATGCGGAAGCTTTCGAAAACCGGAACGCAGCACCAGGATTAAAAGACGTGGTGCTGCAACGTGCGGTGGACTTGGTCACAGCAATCCGGTTTTACGGCGATCGAGCCAAGTGAATCGATGTCGCAATGCCGGTTCGCATGGGCTTTAGCTGGACTGGCATTCGTCTGGCTATCAGGACATACCGCACTCGCAATTCCTGCTCTCGACATCTCGCTCAGCGTTGCCATTAAATCGGGAGAGACCCGCTTGCTCACATGGCAATCGCCAGTGACCGACGCGAACCTCGAGAATCCAGCAGGATACTTCCCCGCAGCGCCACAGGAGTTCCGAGTCATCGAGCGTCTGACCATTCGCAACACCGGCGATACCGCCATCAAAAACCCAAAGCTCACGATCAACGGTCGGGATTTCCTCACGGTAGATTCGTTGCCCGGTGCGCTAGGCCTAAGCCACCCGATAGCGTTGGCTGGGATTTATTCGGCGTGGAAAGAGCGCCGGGCGCACGCGACCTCGGGCATGCCGGAAAACTCGTCGGCTATCGAAGTATTAAGAACCTTCGGCGTCACGCTCTGCGGCGATGATTCCAAAGCCCTCGCTGAGATCGTGCTCGGGTTGGGTGGCAGCGTGACTCCTGTCCGCCTCATCGGGCATGTCGCCTACGAGTATTGCCTAAATGGGATCACTGCGGTGTTGGATGCAGATCAGAATATCTTCTACATCCGACTCGATAACCAAACGCCGGCCACAGAGGAAGACCTGCGGCAGGACCCGTTCCTTGCCGTGCGTGCGCGAGTTTTTGGCAGCCAGATGCCATACCAACTCGCGTCGTCGTGGATGAATGCGGCGCGCTTTGCCCATCTGGCTAGCAAGGATAAAAAGCCAAAAAAACAGACACCTCCGGCACCAGTGCTCGAATGGGAATTGCTTCCCGGCGAGTGGTTGGAGTTTTTCCCAACGTCCAATGAACTGCCAGCAGTGTATGCGGAATCGCCGGAGCTGGCAAAAAATCCGATCCTTCGCGAGTCGGTGATTGCAGTGAAATTCCACCCCGATCTCGATGTGCGCCGCCAACGCGGAGATACGACGATCCGGCTGCCATTTCCGGCTGTGGCGTGGGTTAACCCGGATGGTTCGTCGGCGACTGTGATTGGTGAGCAGGACAAGTTGACTTACGAAGTTGAGATCCCGAGTCCGATGGCCGACGGGATGGCTTTGATTTGTCAGGCGGCAAAGGGGATGTTTCCAGGGCTACCGTTGAGGAGTAATTCGCTCGTTTTTGCGTCGGCGGCTCCGAATGGTGTTCTTGCGCTCGACTGGACACTCAACCCCTCTGCAAGCAAACTCCAGCCCTCGCCACCGCCAACGGTAACTATCGATGCGACCCTCCATTTGGGAGTGCCTGTGATGTCGATCGACGCACCGCGCTCCGCCGCCATCTGGTGGCAAGTTTCAGCCGATTCCGAATTCGATCACGTGATGGGAAATTTTGATGTCCTGCAAAAACCAAGCGCCTCGATTCGCATCGCCAGTCCGATCGAAACGACGTATTTCAATCCCGGAACCGAATATTTTTTTCGATCCAAGCAACAAATCGCGGGGGTATGGAGCGACTGGAGCGAATCCGTCGGATTCCAAGTGGATCGCCCAGCCTCGCCAATCGATGGAGCAGCCACGCAGTCAAACGGAAAGGCCGTTGTGACTTGGGAAGCGTGCGCCGATGAGATTTGGATTTTCGGATCGAACCGGATGGATTTCGTGGCTGAAATCTACTCGGTGATTGAGCCAACCCGGATCGAAAACAACATGATCGTGGAGTCGGTCGAAAACAAAAACCTCGTCGTCAAAGTGCCCGGAAATGCAGCGTGCGCGGAAGTCCCAGCGCTATCGTTTTATCGGCTGATTGCACACCGTGCAGGGCGGCTGTCTGTGCCGTCGCCATTGATTCACACCGATCCAATCGACGCCTTGCCTGCTTCGACCTTACAAAACCAGCATCAAAAACCCGCGACCGATATTGCAACTCCGGTTCAGCTCCGCTGACTTGGTATTGAGCGGGTCACACGCACGGTGCGGGTGCCGATGCCGGTTAGGACATCCCACGCAATGGTATTCGCCCATGCTGCAAGCTCACTTGCGAGGATCTGGTCGCTTCCCTGCGAACCCATAAGAACCACCTCGTCGCCCGGCCCGACTCGTTCGATGCCGGTGACGTCCACCATGACCTGATCCATCGTCACGCGGCCCAATAGGGGACATCTCTTCCCGGCCACAATAACTGCGGCTCCGCTTCCAGAGGCCTGCCTTGGATATCCATCGGCATATCCTGCGGCCACGGTGGCGACTCGCGTCAGAGAAGATGTGATGTGGCTGCGACCATAAGAAATCCCATGCCCTGCAGGCACGTCACGGACTTGAAGCACGCGGGATTTCCATGCGAGTGCGGGACGAAAAAATGACTGCTGATCCTTGAACGGAGAGATGCCGTAAAGTGCAAGGCCGATCCGCACAAAGTCGTATGCATGGGTGGCACATTTTGCCGCGCCCGCACTATTAAGAACCTGGACTCGGACATCGGGTAACCATTTTCTCACGGATTGCAGCCATTCCTCAAATCGTGTAAGTTGATCAGCGGTGAAGGCATCGTCTTCATCTGCGGACGGCAGGTGCGTGGCGACGCTGTGCAGCACCAGTCCATCCAACGCGAGAATTTTGCGCAATGTTTCCTCCGCCTGCCCGAGCGGCACTCCAATCCGGCCCATGCCGGTATCGATTTTCAGCACACATGGCACGGGCGAACCCGGCGCTGCGAGTTCAGCGAATGCTGTGGCTTCTTCGACACTGCTGACAGTGACGATGGCACCCAATGCGACAGCCGCTGCCCGTTCCTCCGGAAGGCAGGGACTCAGAATAAATACCGGAAGACCAGTGCTCAATCCCTGCACAGCTTCCGCCTCGCCGATATTTGCGACAGCCAAGATCCCGACAAAATCCTTGATGAACGGAACCACACACGGCGTGCCATGACCATAGGCATCCGCCTTGACCACCGCAATGATTTGGGGATCTGGGCCGATTTGGCCGCGAATGACCGATAGATTATGTTGCAGGGCGAGCGGATCGATTTCTGCCCAGATGCGGGTGCTTTTTGGCACTAGTGATACTTCCATGAACTTCTTGACCCTCTGAATTCGCCGATCCTGCGGGTTAATTCAATGCCAATTGTTTTCAATGAATCGACTCCCGGAATGAGTCGGTGACAATATTTATGGCGAACCAATCACTTCCGCGCGGGGCGTGCGAGCCGGGACCTCCGTGAATCCGCCGAGATTTTCGCTCTCGTTTCGCGGAACATTTTGATTTACTCCGCATTCTGTCATGTCCGAAAAATCCGCCATTTCCCCACGCCGCCAGGAAGATTTCCCTGAGTGGTATCAACAAGTCATCAAAGCAGCCGAGCTTGCCGAGAACTCTGAAGTTCGCGGATGCATGGTCATCAAACCCTGGGGCTACGCCCTCTGGGAGCGGATGCAGTCTGTGCTCGATGGGATGTTCAAGGCAACCGGTCACCGGAATGCATACTTTCCATTATTCATCCCGCTCAGCCATCTGCAAAAAGAGGCCGACCATGTCGAGGGGTTTGCGACGGAATGCGCGGTAGTCACGCATCACCGGCTGGAAAAAGTGGACGGCAAACTCGTGCCTGCAGGAGAGCTTACGGAGCCGCTAATCGTTCGCCCCACCTCGGAAACGATCATCGGTGCGACCTACGCACGCTGGGTTTCATCCTACCGGGATCTGCCAATTTTGATCAATCAATGGGCGAACGTCGTGCGCTGGGAAATGCGGCCTCGTCTGTTTCTGCGAACGGCAGAGTTTCTATGGCAGGAAGGCCACACTGCGCACGAGACCGAGGCCGAAGCGATCGAAGAAACCGAACGCATGCTCGCCGTGTATGAAACATTCGCGCGCGATTTTCTGGCAATTCCGGTGCTCACCGGCGAGAAGTCCGAGAGCGAGCGCTTCCCCGGTGCAGTGCGCACGTATTGCATCGAGGCGATGGTGCAGGACCGGAAAGCGATCCAAGCCGGGACATCGCACTTCCTCGGACAAAATTTTGCCAAGGCATCCGGCATCCAGTTCCAAGGACGGGATGGAAAAGTGCATCATGCTTGGACCACGAGTTGGGGTGTCAGCACACGTCTGATCGGCACATTGATCATGGCCCACGCCGACGACGACGGGCTGGTTTTACCGCCCCGCATCGCAGCCTCGCAGGTCGTCATCATTCCAGTGACTCCAAAACCAGAAACACGGCAAATGGTGATCGACGCGGCAGAAACATTGGCCGCTAGCTTAAGAACGACGACGTATGCCGGAGAGCCGATCCGTGTCGAAATCGACCTCAGAGACATCGGAGGTGGAACAAAAACGTGGGACTGGATTAAACGCGGCGTGCCGGTCCGTATCGAGATCGGACCACGTGATCTGGAACAAGGCACCGTGGCGGTCGCCCGCCGTGACCGTGGACCAAAGGAGAAGCAGTTTCTTGCGAACGCAGAAGCGGATTCGGTGTTGCCCTCGATCCTCGCTGAGATCCAATCCGGCCTACTCGATCGGGCAATCGCGTTTCGCGATGAACACACACGCGTAATCGACTCGATGGACGAGTTCTATGCATGGTTTACGCCAGAAAACTCAAGCAAACCTGAAATCCACGCAGGCTTCGCACTCGCACACTGGAACGGAAGTGCTGAGGTAGAAGCCAAAATCAAAGCGGACCTCAAAGTGACGATCCGGTGTATTCCGTTCGAGGCAACTCCGTCACCCGGCACGTGCATCTTCACGGGCGAGCCCAGTGCGCAACGTGTCGTCTTCGCCAAATCCTACTGACCGCGCGACGATGGTTCGTATCTACACCTACGCAAAGTGCGACACCTGCCGGAAAGCGGTGCGGTTTTTGCGGGCCGCCGACATGGCATTTGAGGAAATCCCCATTCGCGAGCATCCTCCGTCGATAGAAGAACTCCGCGCCGCGTTGCAATCTGCCGATGGTAATCTGCGCTCGCTCTTTAATACATCCGGGGTGGACTACCGCGCGATGGAGATCGGGAAAAGGCTTACTGAAATGACCGCGGACGCCGCGATTGCAATGCTTGCATCGAATGGTAACCTTGTAAAACGTCCATTCGTGCTTGGCCTCGGTGCCCCGCTCACGGGCTTTCGCGAGGAGGAGTGGCAGACCGCACTGCGTGCTTTGCCGATCTCAGATCGCAGTTAGTCGCCTCAGTGTCAAAGCAACCCTTGTCGCTCAAGGATGGTGATCGTCGCCGCGCGCGCGTCCATGCCGGACACGCCATCGCCCTGAAGATTGCAGGCGAATGCAAATACACCACGTTTGCCAATCACATACCCAACGAACCATCCAATGCGGTGTTCACCGTTGAGGGATTCACCCGATCCGGTTTTGCCGTAGAGAGTTCCAATGTCGGTCGTTTTGAATTCCATGACTTCTCTGAGAATGACCAACGAGTTTTCAGAAAATGGCACTTTCCCTGAGGCGAGGCGGCACATGAGCTGTGCCTGTTCAGCCGGCGAGATGAGGATTGGGGTCCGGCCCTTGGCAGGCAGCCAGAAGACGTCGATGCCCGCGGACGTATTCTCGTCTCCGTAACCGATTTTATGAATCCAACGATCCATCCGGTCCTTCCCGATTTTGCGGGCAAGCTCCTGAAATGCGGGCACACATGACGCTTGAAATGCATCTCTGACCGTGAGGTCCTTGTTCCACCCAGCGATTGCGCGGACTTCTCCGTCCCAATGGTAAAATGCTTCATCTGCCGACTTGACCAGTCCGGCTTCGATACCGATGAGCAAATTCCAGATTTTAAATGTCGAGCACGGCGGAAGCCGCTCGGCCGAGCGCTCAGAATCAAAATCACTGACTAGACCCGTCGAGCACTCGATCATGAAAAAAGTGCCCGACGATCCGTCGAAGGCCTCCCGCACAACCGCCTCAGGAATCGAAACGCCACTTCCAGCCCGCAGTCCCGAGGCGCTGAAAACAAAAACCAATCCGATCCAGCCGATACAGTTCATACACTCGATGTGTTTATCATGACGGATGCCGGATCGCAAACCCCGAGACGCTGAACGAATGCTGGGTTCCTTGTCTTGCACCGCATGGCATGATTCCGCTATTTGTTTGGACTGATGAAAATTCCTGTCGCCGTGGTTGGAGCCAATGGATACTCGGGTGAAGAGCTTTGTGCCTTGCTCGCACGCCATCCGATTGCCCAGGTCGTGGCAGCGACATCGCGGCAGCATGCGGGGCGGATGCTTGGCGATGTGCTACCACGGTTCGCTGGATCGCCCGCGCTCGGCAAGCTGGAGTTTTCTCCCTCGTCGGTTGCCGCCATTCTTGATTCTGGTGCAGAGTTTTTCTTTCTCGCGCTTCCGCACGGGTTGGCGTCCGAGTTTGCAGAGCCACTCGTGGCTGCGGGAAAACGGGTCATTGATCTAAGTGCGGATTTCCGGCTTCGGGATTCGGGTGTCTACGCGGAGTTTTATGGCGAACCCCACCCATCACCCGCGCTATTGCCATCGGCTGTTTACGGATTGCCGGAATTGCACCGGGACCAAATCCGGTCGGCGAATCTGGTGGCCTCCGCAGGATGCTATCCGACGAGCATTTTGCTTCCGCTCGTTCCGCTTCTAAAAAGCCGGCTCATTTCTTCCTCGGGCATCGCGGTGTCAAGTGCGAGCGGCGTGACAGGTGCGGGACGCAAAACCGAGGTGTCCCTCTTGTTTGCGGAGTGCAACGAAAGTCTGCGGGCTTACGGATTGCCAAAACACCGACATCTATCCGAGATCGAGCAAGAGCTCAGCATCGCGTTTGGCGAAACGGTCACGATCACGTTTGTTCCGCATTTGGCACCGATGAATCGGGGCATTCACACCACGATCTTCGCAACCCCAGCCGACGGGATCACGGAAGCGCAGATTTTTGAAGCGCTGCACGTCGCTTACGATACCGAGCCATTTGTGAGAGTGGGCCACGGCCTGCCGGATACAAAAAATGTGGTCGGAACCAATTTTTGCGATATCTCGCTGCGGCTCGACCCGCGCGCGGGACGTTTGATTTTGCTCAGCGCCGAAGACAATCTGGTTAAGGGAGCCGCAGGCCAGGCAATACAGAATTTCAACCTCATGTCCGGCTGCGATGAATTCGCCGGGCTTTTGTAAATCGGGTCAGAGACCCAATCAATCATGTCAACCACTCAGAAAATCAAAGGCGGTGTCTGCGCCCCAAGCGGGTTCAAAGCATCCGCACTCCACGCAGGAATCAAACCAGCAAACCTAGATCGTGACGACCTTGCGCTGATAGCCAGCGACGGTCCGGCGGTAGCTGCGGCGACGTTCACCACGAACCAGGTTAAGGCGGCGCCGGTGCTGGTATCGATGGAGCATCTCCGAACGAAATCCACACGAGCCGTCGTTCTGAACAGCGGCAATGCAAACGCATGCACTGGAAAACCGGGCCTCGCGGCATCGAAGGCAACCGCCAGCGGTGTAGCCGCAGCCTTGGGAATATCACCGTCCGAGGTGCTCGTCTGCTCGACTGGGCGTATCGGTGTGCCAATGCCGATGGAAAAAATCACACCTCGCATTCCAGCACTCGTGTCCGGCTTAAGTGCAAAAGGCAGTCTCTCCGCAGCGCGCGCGATCATGACTAGCGACAGCGTGCCAAAAGAGATCGCGGTTGAAGTGCTCACTGCCGGCCAAAGTTTTCGGATCGGTGGCATTGCCAAGGGTGCCGGGATGATCGATCCGAACATGGCAACCATGCTCTGCGTGGTGACCACGGATCTTGCGCTTTCAAAGGCGGACCTAAAAAGATGCCTCAAACTAGCCGTTCAACAGTCGTTTAATCGCATCACGATCGACGGAGACATGAGCACGAACGACACGGTGATTTTGCTCTCAAGCGGTCGCAGCACTGCCACAGTCGATCTCGAAGCCTTCCAGAGCGCGCTCAACCTGGTCACGCTCGACCTTGCCACAAAAATCGTCCTCGATGGCGAGGGAGTCAGTCGGTCTATCGAGGTGATCGTGCGCGGCGCCAAGTCTGTAGCTGACGCACGGGCCGCGGCGGAAGCAGTCGCGAAATCCCAGCTTGTGAAGTGCGCGTGGGCCGGCGGCGATCCAAACTGGGGACGGATCCTTGATGCGGTCGGGTACTCCGGCGCAAAGATGGACGCGAACTGCGTGGATATCGACTATGACTCCGTCCCTGCCGTGCGCGATGGGATGGCCGCAGCCACCCCATTTGCAAAACTTCAAAAGGTTGCCGCAAAAAAGAAGTTCTCCGTCACGGTGGACCTCCACGTGGGAGCGGCTGAGTATTCCGTGCTCACGACCGACCTGACCGAAGACTATGTCAAATTCAACCTCGGGGAATAAAGCGATGTCTGATTCTCGAAGAGATCTCACCGCGCAGGGACGATCTGAGGTCCTTATCGAGGCGCTTCCATTTATCCAGAAGTTCCGTGGTCAGACGTTTGTGATTAAATACGGTGGCAGCGCCATGGATGATGATCGTGCAGTCGAACGCTTGCTCCGTGATGTCGTGTTTCTTGAAGCGGTCGGGATCAATCCGGTCCTCGTTCACGGCGGCGGCAAAGCCATCTCAGCCAAGATGCGCGAGGCTGGCTTGGCTCCGCAGTTCGTCAATGGCCTCAGGGTGACCGACGAAGCATCGGTCCACATCGTCGAAGAAACGCTCGATCTCGAAATCAACCCCGGCATCGTGGAACTGATCCAGAAACTAGGCGGTAAAGCAGTCGGGCTCTCGGGCAAAGATGTTTTCCGGGCCTCCCGTCTGGCACCTGTAGATACCGAATCCGGCCCTAAGGATATCGGATTTGTAGGCGAGGTATCGCAAATCCTAGCCAGCCCCGTGCTTACTCCAGTGCATAGGGAAATCGTCCCGGTGATCTCGCCAATCGGAGCGGACTCGAACGGGCAGGTCTTAAACATTAACGCCGATGTCGCAGCAGCCGCCTTGGCTGCCGGGCTCAAAGCCCACAAGCTCGTATTCATCAGCGATGTGCCGGGTATCATGCGCGACCCTTCGCATCCAGACTCGCTGATCCCTAGCCTGAGCGTGGCTGAAACGGAATCGCTGATCGCACAACGGGTGATCGACGGCGGCATGATCCCGAAGGTCCGGTCCGCCACACGCGCGCTCGCAGATGGCGTAAGGAAGATCCACCTCATCGGCGGACAAATCCCACATGGCTTGTTGCTCGAAATTTTCACCAACTCCGGCATCGGCACTGAGATCACTCCGTGATGCTCATGATTTTCCTGCTACGCACTCACCTCATCAAGCGTAGGTTACCACAATGACATTCTCTCAGCGATTCCAGACCGGCGCACCATCTCCGCTGCTCCATCAGTTCCGGCAACTCCTGCAGCCAATGGACGATACGCGCCTGAACGCCGTGGCCCAGCAATCGGCGGCTATCACACGCCGGTTCTTCGGGCGGACGATGCGACTCTTTGCTCCGCTGTATTTGTCAAATGAATGTATTAACTCGTGCGTCTATTGCGGATTTTCGCGGGAGAACGCCATCGTCCGCGTGACTCTCGAGCAGGACGAAATCGTTGCCGAGGCGCGCCACCTCGCCGATCTCGGGTTTCGAAACATCCTCCTTGTAGCGGGCGAGCACCCCAAGTTTGTCTCCAACGGGTACCTCGAATCCTGCATCCGACGTCTAGCAGAATTCATCCCGGGAATCTCGCTCGAAGTAGCGCCGATGGAAACCGAGGATTACCAGCCATTGGTACGCGCAGGGGCCGAGGGGCTAGTCGTCTATCAGGAGACCTACGACACGTTGGCATACCCATCACTTCACACGGCCGGACCGAAGAAGGACTTTCTCTGGAGGCTCGATTGTCCCGAACGCGGCTACGCGGCAGGTTTCCGTCGCATCGGGGTCGGCGCGCTTTTCGGTCTTAGCGAATGGCGGGGTGAGGCGATGGCACTGGCGGCTCACATCGAGCATCTCCTCAAGTCCTGCTGGCGTGCGCAGCTCACCGTGAGCATGCCGCGACTACGACCCGCAGCAGGCGAATTCCAGCCGACGCACCCGCTGGCCGACCGTGAATTCATCCAACTAATTTGCGCGTTTCGAATCACGTTTCCTCATATCGGAATCGTTCTCAGCACGCGGGAGCCTGCCGCCCTGCGCGATGCGCTAGCACCGATCGGTGTCACCATGATGTCCGCCGGGAGCCACACAGAACCGGGTGGCTACACGGGCCAAGGCTCAGGAAACCTCCATATCACCCGCAAAGGCTGCATCACCGATGAGGCGGTGCCCGATGCATCGATTGCGACCGAACAATTCGCTATCTCCGATGAACGATCACCGTCCGACGTGGCAGCAAAACTCTCGGAGATCGGATTAGAGCCGGTCTGGAAGGACTGGGACCCGGGAATTCTCGACGCCGCAAAAGCAACGCTCAGAGCCTAGGCCTCTCCTGCCCGCCCACGTTGATCGACCTATGAATCCAGACCGCATCCTGTACCGGGCTAAAACCCTGATCACCATGGACGGACGCGGGCCGATCGACGGCGGAGCCATTCAGGTGCGTGCTGGAATTATCGAGGCATCTGGAAGATACGAGGAGATTCGAGCCGGACACGATGGTGCGGAAATGGACTTGGGCGACGTCACCTTGCTCCCCGGACTCATCAACGCACACTGCCACCTCGATTTTACGATCATGCGCGGTGCGATTTTGCGCACGACCCAGTTTTCCAAATGGATCCGGCGTTTGAACGAGCTCAAGCGCACGCTCACTGATGACGATTACCTCGCCTCGATTGCGGGAGGATTTCGCGAATTGAAGCGCTGGGGAACGACTACGGTGCTGAACATCGAGTCGTTTCCAGAACTGATGATGCGCATGCCGCCCCCTCCCATTCGGACCTGGTGGTTTTACGAACTGCTTGATATCCGGAACCGGATTCACACCGAGGATGTCGTGGCTGGGGCACTTTCGTTTTTTGAGTCCCATCGGAACTGGCTTGGTGGTTACGGCTTGTCGCCGCATGCACCATACACAACATCGCTTGGTCTCTACGAACTGGCTGGATTCTGTGCCGAGAAGTACGGGATGCCTTTCACAACCCACCTCGCCGAAACCGACGAAGAAATGGAGATGTTCACCAATGGCTCCGGACCGATGTGGGAGTTTCTCGCTGGGTTGGGACGGAATATGGATGACACCGGTGCTACGACACCGATTCAGCACTTATTGAATCCAGGCGTATTGCCGACGGGTGCCATTCTTGCTCACATGAATCAGCTGGGCCCCGGTGATGTCGAGGCACTGGCACCCCACGCGCACCGGCTCTCAGTAGTTCATTGTCCGAACTGCCATGAGTTCTTTTCGCGCGAGCCGTTTCCCTACGAATGCCTTCGCGATTTGGGCCTGAGCATTTCACTCGGCACGGACAGTTGTGCCAGCAACTGCGGGTTAAATCTCTTCTCCGAAATGCGGACCTTTCAGCGCGAGTTTCCGGGCGTGCGCCCCGACGAGATTATGCGAATGGTGACGACACATCCTGCAGCCGCACTTGGCCAACAAGGCAAGCTCGGTGTGCTCGCGCCAAATGCGTTAGCCGACTTTATCGCGGTAGGGGACCTCGACATTTCCGGCGACATCTTTTCTGCTCTGATTGAAACCACGACCCCTCCGAGTCACGTGTATGTCAATGGACGAAACGTGACCGAGGGTGATTGAGTTAAGGCACACTAGCCACCCACCGAACCGCCCGCGGCGGCTGCACCCACGGCCACTGAAACCAGCGCGACAAGACATCCACACAGAAGGATGAACGGAAGCACTACGGCAACGATCGCCGGGAAAAGTCCGATCTTGTGCGCCTTCTGAAGTCCGATCGACATGGCAATGAGATTCCAAACCAACTGGATCCATTGCCCGCAGAACGGAATCAACATGAAAACCGACGTCGAGCCTTGGACGTAGCATGCCACGCGAAACGTCGTGGCAAAACCTTCCTTTGCACTTCCGGTCAGCATGAGGCCAAGATGATACACGCCGGCACTGAAAAATGCGATCACAGCCACGATGCCCGGCATGACACACATAAGACCCACGAAAACCGGCACCAGCAACTCCATCGGAAAGGCGGGGGCCTGCTCCTTAAACGCCGCCGGATCTGCGAGCGCAAATGCAAGTTGATACCCGACCGCTACGATATTTGCGATGCTTGCGAGGAATAGAAAGAAGAGAAAGGGACGGAGGATACCAGGGCTCTTTGAGAGGTTGCTGAAAGTATCAGCCGGATTTCCAAGGGACTCCTTTATTGTTGCGAAAATCCGCGTGAGCGTTGGCTCCGGGGTAGTCGATTCCCAGGATGGTAGTGTGTTTGCAGCGGACAACTCTGCCACGCTGGTAGCTGAGGAATCCGGAGCTACAGGTTCCAGTGAGGAAGGATAAACCGTCGGCGCGGAAGCCGCCGGGAGGTCGGTCCATTCGCTCAACGGTTTCCACGCATCCATCCCTTCTTTCCATGCCAGATCGGTCGGTTTGAACCGGCCGGATTGGAGGCCTTCCGCAATGGATTCAGGCGTGAACTGCCCGAGCGATTCCCGCTCGCGATTCAAATGGATTTTCGACATGGCCGCTGCTTACCGTATTAACCTCGCAACGACAAGCCCGCATCGTGGCGCATCATGGCGTCGGAGCAGGTCCTTGGATGGAATTCATCACCACGAAGAGGACTTGCTCGAGCACAGACGCGTTCGTTTTAAAGATATCGGTTGCACCAGCAGGCGGGATCCACAATTCCGGCGGAAGCGACGGAACATACTCGAGCGCCTCGATCCCAACAGTCATCGAGAAATCCTTGCGATCCACCCGGATTTGCTTGGGCACATACCCATTCGCTACCCAGATGGTCGCGCGGAAGTCTTCGGCTTTGGTCGCCTTGGCAAGCTCCGGCATCAGTCCGCCGGAAATCACGCGGCACGGCACACCGTTCACGTCCTCGAATACCTTGCCGTCATCGAGCGTGAAAACAGCCGGGAGAAACACCGCTTGTTGCGCGGTCAGCGGCAAAAAGAGCGGTGTGTTCGATTTCGATGTGGGTGCCGGCAATTTGTTCTTAAACTGCGCGAGGAGAAACTCGACTTTTTCTCCGGGCGTCGCCCAGACAACAGGACCGTTGCGGCAGACGGTAACGGTCTCACCGAGCACCGGGGCACTCAGTCGCACTTTATCTGGGAACTGCACTGCGGCCTCCATGGTGGCACCGGCAAACTCTTTCGGCAGGCGTCCCTTGACTTCACGCACAACCAAACGCATCGAAAGCGCTTGGTTTCCGGATTTGCCTCCGACGAGAAGCACCGATGCGACGGGGGACATCATCTTGCCCAATATGTCGTAGCGGTTTTCGGATGGTGGCTCTTGCGCTGGCGCCCAAGGTCCGGAAAATGACAGCGCAGCAACGGGTAAAACCAGGCAAAAGCGGAGAATATTCATGTGATGCGGACGATACCCACGGCGATGAATATGTGCAAAAACTATCGTAGATCACCTTTTAGCGTTGCGCCGCGGGGCCGTTTGGTTTTTCGATGGAGGATCAATGATGGCTTGGGAAGCAATATTCGCCGCACAAGGCACGGGGCTATACTACGCGTTCACACAATCGACAACGGATGGGAAAATCATCCTCATCACTTTGTTCTTCGCGTCGATCTTTAGCTGGTCCGTCATGGTGACCAAGTTCCGCGTGCTTCGATTCGGAAATCGGCAGTCCATTCGGTTCTCCGATATCTTTCACCGGGATCGTCAGCCGCTGCGGTTGTATGAATCTGGCGCTCGCTTCGATGGGTCGCCGCTGTATCACATTTACGAAGCTGGGTGCGCAGAGCTTTGTTTCCAGATGTTAGGGTCGACTGAGGTGGACGAAACGTTTCGGGTCCGGTTGGAGTCCGCTCCAAAAATCTCACCCGCTCAGATGCACTCGGTGACCGCAGCGATGGAGCGCGCAGTCGGTGAGTCAGCACTCGAACTCGAATCGCAAATGAATGTCTTGTCGATGGCAGTGAGTGGCGCTCCGTTTCTTGGGCTGCTTGGCACGGTTTGGGGAGTGATGGATGCATTCGGCGGCATCGCCGTAGCCGGTAATGCGAACCTCGCGGCGATGGCCCCCGGCGTGTCGGGAGCATTGATCACGACCGTCGTAGGACTGCTGGTGGCGATCCCGGCCATGTTCGGATACAACTTTTTAGTGACAAGTATCCGATCCTTGCTGGTGCGATGTGATAACTTCGCAGCAGAGCTCGCTTCCGAAATAGAACATCGGTTTGTGGAATATGGGACGCACGAGTCGCGTCGCCACAACTAGGCCCATCGATGCGTCGCTATTCCAACCGCGCCCATTTACAAACGGTCACTGAACTCAACGTGACCCCGCTGCTCGATCTGGCGTTCGTGCTCTTGATCATTTTTATGATCACGACACCCTTGATCGAGAACAGCCTCGACTTGGTCGTGCCGACCAGCTCAACAGCAAAAACGGAAGTCAACCCGGCAGAGGTTCAGATTATTGCGATCAACAAGGATGCCTCGATTGAGTTTAATGAGGAGCCGATCACTCCGGCGGACCTAGAGTCTCAGTTGGCAATCATGAAGGCCAACGAACCGGGCCTCGCCGTCGTGGTGCGTCCGCACAAGGAACTCCCGATTCAACAATTCATTGGAGTCATGGACCTGCTTCAGCGCATTGGGATCACCAAAGTCGGAGTGATGACTCGGCCAGAGGATAAGGCGACTCCGTAAACAGGCGGTCCGGAATGAAACGCCGATCCATTCGGAAAAAGCTGACTCCACAGGAACTCCAGCGACAGCGCCAGTTCCTCGGCGCATTTTTGCTCGTCCTTATCCTCCACCTCGCGGCGGTGAGCGGGCTGTTTTGGTTTTCGCAGCGCACGGTGGAGAAGCCCCTTGGCGATGTGGTCTGGATGGATGCCTCGTCGTTTACGCAATCCATCGAAACTCCCCCGGAAGCGGAGGAAACTCCAGAGCCGACTCCCGAACCCACGCCTCCTCCCACACCGGAGTCCACGCCTCCTCCCACACCAGAGCCAACGCCCGAACCGACTCCAGAGGCCGAGAGCGAGATCCCACTCGCGACCCCTACGCCGAAACCAACCCCGAAACCAACACCAAAACCAACACCCAAGCCCAGCCCGAAGCCGACTCCAAAGGCTAGTCCGACGGCGAAACCGAAGGCATCACCATCCGCATCTCCGAAAGCGTCCCCCACTGCCGCGAAGCCTGCGAGCACTCCTGCAAAGAAGCCGACCGATGGAGAATCAAACTCGGGCGCTGGCTCCGAAACGCAGTCGGGCGGTGGAGGCACGAGTGATTTCGGATGGTATCATGAGATGATCCACGATTCATTTTTCAAGCAATGGGATCAGCCGACATCGGTCATGGAGGCGGGGCGTACGTTTGCGACCACGTTGCGGATCACGATTGAAAAAGATGGGCGCGTCTCGTCCGCCGAAGTGGTGAACTCCAGCGGCAATGTCGTGATGGACGAGTCCGTGCTTGCGGCGGCCAAGCGTGTGAAGCGCATCGCACAACTCCCCGAAGGAATCGCGAAAGGCGAATCCTATACGATCAATATCGCATTTGAACTCGATCAAAACTAGTTTCTCCTTCACTAACCCCTGACAAATTTATGTGGCACTCCCTTTGCGTTCGCGCAGTCCTCCTCGGTTTTTTCGCGATTGCTTCGTCTCACGCCCAAAGCCATGAATCCAAGCCGTTACCTCAAGTGTTGCAGGACTGGAAATCCTGGGCGCTTTGGGACGAGAATCCATCGCCGCCGGACTTCCGAGACGCGGAGGTGAAGTTCTCGGTGTGGCCATCGCGCATGGAATTCGATGTCACGCCGACCGGAGCGACATTTTCGCTTACGATGCGGGTGTTTCACCCGTCACGGATCGAGTTGCCGGGCCGCAGTGAGCATTGGCCCAGCGAGGTGTCCGTCAATGATTCACCGGTCGCGGTCACTCCGGTCGATGGAAAACCGACGATCTATTTAGAACCCGGAAACTGGATAGTGAGCGGTACGTTTTCTTGGGCAGCTATGCCCCAGCAAATCTCGCTTCCATCGCGGATCGGTCTTCTCTCGCTCCGCGTGAATGGCAGTGAGATCCCCTTTCCCGCTTGGGATGCGGATGGATCCCTCTGGTTGCGTAGGGATCGTGTGAGTGATGAGCCTGACAAAGACTTTGTCAGCGCGCAGATCTATCGCATGATTGAAGATGGGATCCCGATGTGGTTGCGCACGGAGATCGAACTCACCGTGAGTGGAAAGAACCGGGAAGAGATCATCGGTGCGGTATTGCCGGCTGGTTGGAAACTCTCGTCTGTCAAAGCACCAATCCCAGTGTTCGTGAATCCGTTCGGGGAGATGCGAGCGCAAGTCCGCCCCGGGCGCTGGGTGATAGAAGTCGATGCATTCCGGCTCGATAGTCCGGCGGAGGTCGCATATGCCGATGGCATCAAACCAGCAGTGGCAGACGAGTTGGTGGCATTCCGCGCGCAGCCGGATCTGCGCCTTGTCGAGGTGACCGGCATCCCGGCCGTCGATGTATCGCAAACGACATTTCCAGACAAATGGCGGGATTTACCAGTCTATCGCTGGGAAACGGCCACACCATTCGGCCTCGCCGAGCGGCAGCGCGGAATGGGGCTGCAACAACCAGCCGGACTATCGATTTCCCGGCAACTGTGGTTGGACGAGGATGGCGGAGGGATCACCTTTCAGGACACGATCAGCGGCGTTCGACAAGAAATCTGGCGGCTCGATGCGGCTGCCGGACAAGTGCCAGGGTCGATCCAAGCGAACGGCGCCGGACAGCTCATCACGCGGAATCCCACCACGGGAGCTGCCGGCGTGGAAATCCGTAATCGTAACCTGCACGTCACGGCGACCGGACGCATGGATGCAACGGGCGCGTTTTCTGCGCCTGGTTGGCAGACGAACGCTGACGCATTGAGTGCGACCCTCATGTTGCCGCCCGGCTGGCGGCTGCTGATGATGTCCGGACCGGATGAGGTCGATGGTGAGTGGATCTCATCGTGGTCGCTGTTGGATTTGTTTTTGCTCCTGATTTTTTCCGTCGCGGTTTACAAGCTGTGGGGAATTCCGGCCGGTGTGTTCGCATTCATCGCATTCGCAGTCTCGTATCATGAACCCAACGCGCCTCGCTTCCTATGGCTGGCACTGCTTCCACCGATCGCGCTGCTTCGCGTCGTGTCGCCGGGAGTCGGGCGCAACTTCATCGTCGCATGGAAGTGGATCACGGTCGTAGCGCTGGCATTCGCGCTGATTCCGTTTCTCAGCAAACAAGTGCAGCAATTGATCTATCCTCAGCTCGAGCAAGTGTGGCCGGGCGATTCTTCTGGACCGACCGGGCAATCGTTTACTGCGACACCGCTTCCAGCCGCGCCGGTAGAAGCATCAGAACAACTCGATTCGGTGGCGTCTATCAACGAATACTCCCAAGGATGGGGAGGCAAGAGTGCTCCAAGAAGAGGCGAGCCGAAGCAAAGCAATCTGTTGTATGCAGCAGGAGCGCGGATCCAGACCGGCCCTGGCCTACCCGAGTGGGGATGGCGTCAAATCACGATGCGCTGGAACGGACCGGTGACTGCTGATCAAGTGATCAAGCCAGTCTTCATCCCGGTCGGAGTCGAGCGTGGGATTACCGCGTTCCGAATTGCCATGCTGCTCGGGCTCGCTGCTTTGCTATTGGGGGCCTGGAGGGCAACCGCATGGCTTGGACGCTCAAAAACGGCTGCCGCTGCGATTTTGGTCACGTTTGGCTTTGTGGCATCCGCGATGTCGGTGCAGGCGCAAATTCCAGATCAAGCGCTCATCGATCAGTTGCGGGATCGGTTAACAGTCCCGCCAGACGCCTTCCCTGACGCTGCAGATATCTCGTCCGCAACATTGAAAATCGAAGGCAATCGGCTTCGAATCGCATCGCAAATCCATGCCGGTGCAGACTGCGCCGTCCCGCTTCCGGGACGACTGCCGGATTGGTCGCCGGTCTCGGTATTTGTCGATGGAGCAGCTGCGGACGCTGTAATGCGGCGAGACGGATTTTTATGGATTGCACTGAAACCGGGGGTGCACCAAGTCACGCTGGAAGGCCTCCTGCCCGAGACTGCCGATTGGGAATGGACGTTTCTCCTGAAACCGCGACGAATCTCGGTGGACGCGCCGGACTGGAATGTGACCGGAATCAATGCCGATGGCGTGCCCGAATCGCAGGTCTTTTTGTCCCGAAAACAAGAGGCCGACGTCAGCGAAACCGGATACGACCGCCAAGTGGTCGATACCGTGGCGATCGTGGAGCGCCAATTTGAAATGGGCCTTGTCTGGCAGCTTCGCACGACAGTCCGACGCCTGTCGCCGCGCGGCACGGCGATTGAGCTGCGCATACCGCTCGTGCCGGGCGAGCGGATTCTATCCGCAAATCTCGTAGTTAATGGCAATCGGGCGGAAGTCCGCTTGGGTGGCAATGAAGACTCGGTATCGTGGTCGAGTGAGTTGCCTCTCACTGAGGAACTCGCCCTTTCAGCGGCCGCTGATGCGACATGGGTCGAACGATGGACACTGGTGGCATCGCCGGTTTGGAATCTAAATTTTTCAGGAATCGCTCCAGTATTCGAGGCATCGAATCCGCAATTGGTGCCAGTCTGGTCACCATGGCCCGGTGAATCCCTCACGTGGAAAATTACCCGTCCGGAACCCGAGGCCGGCGCCACGTTAACGATCGATCGCGTTCAGCATTCGATATCAGTCGGTGGTCGTCAGCGAACCAGCGATCTCAACCTCGGGCTTCGAAGCAGCTTGGGTGAAGAGTTTTCGATTCAGCTGCCGGAGGCAGCCGAGATTACCGGACTCACGCATGATGAAAAATCCATCCCGGTTCGAATCGATCAAGGAAGATTGGTTTTTCCGTTGAAGCCCGGTGCTCAGAGCGTGAACGTGAATTGGCGCATGAACACGGATGCTGGATTCGACGTGCGCGCAGATGCCGTTCAACTGGCGGTCGAGAGCTCCAACGTCCGGACAATGATGCAAGTTGGAGAAGATCGCTGGATCCTGTGGACTTACGGTCCGGTGCGCGGGCCAGCCGTGCGATTTTGGATCGTGCTGGCGGTCGCGCTGGGGGCCGGGTTCTTGTTGGGGTCCATGCGCGGCTCCCCGCTCAAACGTTACGAGTGGATGCTTTTATCGCTCGGGCTCACGCAGGTCCCTCTTCCGGCAGCAGTGCTTGTCGCAGCTTGGTTTTTCTTCTTTGTGTGGCGCGGCAGCTCGGGCTTCGAGCGGATTCCCGCAGTGCTTCACAACATCCTTCAGATCGTTGCTATCGTCTTTACTGGATTCGTTCTCGTGATCTTTATCTGGGTCGTTGGGGCTGGTCTGCTAGGGAGTCCCGAGATGTTCATCCTAGGAAATGGCTCGAGTCGCGGAGTCTTGCAATGGTATCAGGACCAGTGCAGCGAGCTGATTTCGCAACCTGGGTATTTCTCGGTTTCGATCTGGTGGTATCGCCTCCTAATGCTCCTGTGGGCGCTGTGGCTGGCTGCATCGCTACTTCGCTGGCTCTGGTGGGCGTGGGCAAAATTCACAATGGGCGGTGCATTCCGGGCAGAGGTAAAACCGCCACGAGTGCCGTGATGATGGATTGACTCCATCAATCAGTCCGGCCAACTTTCCGTATGCAAACGAAGCACCTTATCGTTGTCGCTGTTTTCCTCGCATTTTCTAATCTGTGTCTCAACGCAAGTATTTTGGACGGGCTTTCTGCAGCGGACAAAGCGCGGATCGAAGCAGGCGATCAAGTCATGGTTTCCAAGACATTGCCTGGATACCCATGGCCGCGGGCTCAGATTTTCCAACGCACGAAGCTGAGTCCGGCCTCGTTGATGGCGGTATTCTTCGATTACAACGAGGCGTTTAAATTTGTCCCCAATTGCAAAGTCTCGAAGGTCAGCAAGCAAATCTCCCCAGTCATCGCAGAGGTCGATTACGAGGTGGATGTCCCGGTGTTACCGGACGAGTCATACACCGCGGAGAATTCGCTGAAACGCCTGTCAGGAGGCGGATATGCGGTTTACTGGCGGGTCCTCAAATCGACTAGTATCGAGAGTAGTGAGGGAAACCTCTACGTCGAACCCAGCGGGACCGGCTCGGTGCTACGTTACACGAATCTCGTCAAACCCTCGTCAAAAGCCGCCTTCTTACTACGGACGGTAGCGATGACCCAAATGAAGGACACCGTGAATGCGATCGTGAATCACGCAGAATCCCTACAGTCGAAGTCGCCTAAAGTCGTAGAGAGCAAAATCCGAGCGATGGAGACCGCCCTCAGTGCGGCGAAGTAGCGCAAGACGACCGGTTCACAAAACAAGCAGATCGATCAACTCGCCGCGGAGTGCCCGCTCGTCGCCCACTTTGAATTCATCGCCCGCACGAATCCAGACGTCCCGACCGGATGGCATGCGGAAACCCAGCCGAACCGACCTAGAGCCGGGATAGCGCCGGATCGCATCGGAGATGGTTCCGAAGTCAGTCTCCTCACGAAGACGTGCGTGGTTGAGCAGTAGATCGACCGGACGCTTGGTAGCCCTTGGTTTGAGGAGTTCAAACGAATTTGCATTGGCTCGAATCGACTCGTCGCGTTTGCTAACCCTCACGGAAGCGCCGACGACATTGCCTGCGACGAGGATATCAGCGAATTTAGTATAGGAGTCCTCCCATGCCGTCATCTCGATGGGGCCCGTGAAATCCTCGAGGATGACCACCGCAAAGGGCTTGCCATCTTTCCGCGTGAACTTTTTCTCAACGGAAACAATCATGCCCGCGAGCTTCATCGATTCGCTTTCCTCGACAGCCATGGCGTCGGAAACACGCGAGAACCGCGTACTTTCGAGGGCGCCCGCATAGGCGTCGAGCGGATGCCCGGTCACGTAGAACCCGAGCAGTTCCTTTTCAAAACCGAGCGTTTCCATTTTGGTCCATGGTTCGACGGATGCGGACATGGAATCACGACTAGCTGGAGTGGACGTCGTTTCGAACACGTCAAAGAGCGCAACCTGTCCACTGGCCCGGTCGCGCTGGACGGCAGCAGCGGATGCCATCGCATCATCGATCTGCGCAAACACAGCCGCCCGGTTGCTATCGAAGCTGTCAAACGCGCCGCACTTCACCAGACTCTCCACGATTTTCCTATTCACCGTGCGCGAGTCGAGTCGGGAACAAAAGTCATCCAGTGAAACAAATGGCCCTGCATCTGCGCGCTCAGCAATCGCCGATTCCATTGCACCGCTTCCCACATTTTTGATCGCAGCCAGTCCGAACCGGATCGCTGGCAACTTCGATGTCCGGTCCGGCGCGAACTTCAGCGAACTTGCATTCACATCTGGCGGAAGGATCTCGATTTTCATCCGCTGGCATTCCGCGATCAACGAGGCAATTTTCTCCGTGTTGTCGGAATCATTGCTCAACAATCCGCACATATACTCGACCGGGAAATGCGCCTTGAGGTAAGCAGTCTGATAGCTGATTAGCCCGTAAGCGGCACTATGGCTTTTGTTAAATCCGTATTCCGCAAACTTCTCGAGGAACCCGAAGATCGCGTTCGCTTGTTTCTCCGGAATCTGGTTCACCGTCGCGCAGCCTTCGACGAACGTGACGCGCTCCTTCGCCATTTTCTCTTTGTCTTTTTTACCCATCGCGCGGCGAAGCAAATCCGCCTGGCCGAGCGAGTATCCAGCCAGCACGTTAGCCGCTCGCTGGACCTGCTCCTGGTAGATCATGATGCCATACGTGTCAGCGCAGACTTGCTCGAGGAGCGGATGAGCATATTCGACTTTTTTCAGTCCCTTCTTGCGCTCGATATAATCCGGGATGAACTGCATTGGGCCCGGACGGTAAAGCGCAAGGATGGCGATGATGTCATCGATGCTTCCGACATCGAACCGTTTGCAGCAACTCGTGATGCCGCCGCCTTCCAGTTGGAACACACCAACTGTCTCACCCCTGTTGAGCAGATCGAACGACGGTTGATCCTCCATCGTGATGTTATTCAAATCGAAGCTCGGCTCTCGTTGCCGGATCAGCTCCATCGCGTCGTGGATCACAGTCAATGTTTTCAGACCAAGAAAATCCATCTTGAGCATTCCAAGATCAGTCAGCGGGCCCATCGCGAATTGCGTGACGACTTCATCCTCCTTGCCGCGGCAAAGCGGGATGTATTCATCGAGCGGACGATCTCCGATGACAACGCCTGCTGCGTGGATGCCAGTGTTTCGGGTGAGTCCTTCGAGCACTGTGGCATAGTCCCAGAGTTGCTTCGTAGCGGGTTCTGAGTTGATTGCCTGAGCGAGCTCCGGGTTTTTTTCTGCGGCTTGGCTGAGGCTGATATTCAGCTCGTTCGGGATCATCTTGGCGATTCGATCACCTTCGCTGTAGCTGAGCCCCATGACCCGTCCGACATCCCGAACGACACTCTTTGCGCCCAGCGTGCCAAATGTGACAATCTGTGAAACTGCACGTTCGCCGTATTTCTGTCGGACGTATTCGATCACCTCACCGCGCCGTGTCATGCAGAAATCCACATCAATGTCCGGAGGGCTCACGCGCTCAGGATTCAAAAAGCGCTCAAAGATGAGACCGAACCGGAGCGGATCGAGGTCAGTAATCCCGAGCACGTAGGCGATCAACGATCCAGCAGCGGACCCGCGCCCTGGTCCAACCGGGATCCCCCGGCTTTTGGCGTAGTTGATGAAATCCCAGACGATGAGGAAGTAACTGACAAAGCCGGTTTTCTCGATGATGCCGAGTTCGTACTCAAGTCGTTTTAGCAGCTCCTCATCGGACCCGGCGCGGTCACCGTATCGTGCTTGCAAGCCCTTAAAACATAGGTCGCGCAGGTATTGGCTGCGGCTTACACCCTCCGGCGGCTCGTAGGCCGGGTATTTCGGATTATCAAATTCGAACTCCAGATTGCACCGCTCGGCGATCCGCAGCGTGTTGGCGATTGCCTGCGGATGATCCGCAAACAGGGCCGCCATTTCATTCCCGTCTTTAAAATAAAGCTCGGGCACGTAGTGCAGCCGCTTTTCGTCATGCACCATCGCGCCGGTTCCGATGCAGATCATCACATCGTGCGCTTCATGATGGGATCGATCCAAAAAGTGAACGTCGTTGGCCGCGACGAGCCCGAGATTCATTTCCCGCGCGATGCGGATCAAGTCAGGAGCGATCTGTCTTTGCGCGGCGATGCCGTGATCGTGAAGCTCCACGAAAAACCGATCTGCTCCGAAGATGTCGCGATACGTGGCGGCGGTTTGCTCCGCCTTTTGTGGCTGGCCTTGGATGAGCGCCTGCGACATCTCGCCCTTCAGGCATCCACTTAGTGCGATTAACCCGTCCGAATGTTTGCTGAGCAAATCATGATCCACCCGCGGTTTGTAATAAAACCCCTCGAGGTGCGCTGCCGACACCAGCTTGACCAAGTTTTTGTAACCGGTCTCGTTTTCTGCGAGCAGCGTGAAGTGAAATGCCGCTTCCTTGCCCGACGACGCCTTTTTGTCATGCATCGATCCCGGAGCGACATACACCTCGCAGCCGATGATCGGCTTCACGCCTGCCTTTTTAGCTCCTTTAAAAAACTCCACCGCGCCGAACAAGTTGCCATGGTCGGTCATCGCCACGGCCGGCATCCCATACGCGGTCGCCCGCTTCATTAAATCCGGAATACGGATTGCGCCATCAAGCAGCGAGTATTGCGTGTGGAGGTGAAGATGAACGAATGGAGTGTAGGACACGGAGGGAGGATACTGCCCGAATCACCACCCGGCAAGTCATGGCAAATCAAAAAAACACGCTCCCTGTCCCACGCCCCCCCTAGGCCAATGCTTTATCGTTTTACGGTTGCGCGCGCGGAGGGAATTTGCACGCCTGAAGCCCGAGTAGCTTCGAGACGTGGCGGCGATTCGCGGCGAAGATCCGGTATCCGATTTGCGAAAATATTCGCAGAACCGGCAAGTCGATAAGAATACCAGCCCAGCGGAAGGCTGGCGTCAGTTGGAGGCATCCAGCGATCGCCCGAGCGTCACTCCGGATTTCTGCACCGCCATCCATTATGACCTGCACTCCCTTATCTGCGTGACCGACGTCGATGCCGGGATATTTGCGACAAGTGGATTCGTCCTGATAGGCGATCGGAACCACTCTGCCCTCCGAGTGACGCACCAGCCAATCGACAGAAGCCGAGCAAACCCCACAATCCGAATCGTAGAATAGGATCGATTTAGCGTGGTTTGAGTTTAAACTCATGGTCACAACGGTATCACACCCCCGTTGCCTCCGAAAGGCTGAAATGTGGTTGTAATCAAACTAGCCAGCGATAAGAACACAGTTAGTGGGTAATTCAAAACACCTGACCGCATCCCAACACCCCGTGGGCTCGCTATGATCGCCCCGGATAAAATCCGCACCGTCGCAATGGAGTGTGGTCGCAAATTGCTGCGATTGCCGTTTCTCGCCGTGTTTGCCGTGGCGATTTTTCTCCAGATCATGGGAGAGCAGTTCCCGTTTTCGAACTTTCCGATGTATGCCGGTCTGGTTCCGCGTTCGGAGTTTATCTATTTCACGGATTACACGGGAAAAAAAGTGGGGACTTGGTGGTGGTTTGGCGAGGGTGGCGCGGTAATGATGAAAACGATGCGAACCGTCTGGCGCAAGGAAAGCGAGGCAAAAGACCGGAGATTCCGCGAAGATGAAGAATCGCAGATCAAAGCGGCGAACTTCCTTTTCGATAAGTTCCTAGCGAAGCAGCCTGCGGCCAAACAAGCGCAGATTTTGGCTACGGGTCCCCGGATGATTTATGTCGAGATAATGGTCGAGAATGGTCGGATCGTTTTGAAAGAAAAGACCGTTGTTGCACGCGACCCAGTTCGTCCGAAATGAAAGCGGTATTTCAAAACCTCTGGAGTTTTCTAAACCGTTTGTGCGACAGGCCCACGGAATTCGCGCCGTGGGAAATGCTCATCATGCGGGCGACTTTTGCGTGGCTAGTCCTCTGGTCGATCACCAAGCAAACTCCCCCATCAAGCCAGACCATACCAAATGGATTGGCATTACTCGCTGATCTTACCTGGCTTGCACGACCCGAGATCTGGGCGATGGCACCGTGGGTCGCTGCGGTGGGACTAGCCGCGTTTGTGATCGGTGTGGCGTCGCCAGTTTCACTCCTAGCGCCCGCATCGATCTACATAGCCATGGGAAGCCTGCTCAAATCGCAGGGCGCGATCAAACATTATAACCAACTGATTGCAATGGCATTGCTGGCGTTCTGGCTGGCGTCCACAGTCTGGACGGTGATGCGTTTTCTGAAGGAAAGGAAGTTGTCCGTCATCGATCCTACCGCAATGCAGCGAACGGCGGTGTATTGGGTGATGGTCAGCATCGCCGCGGGCTACGTCACCAGCGCATTCAGTAAACTGATCGCCACCGAGGGCATGTGGATCTTTATGACGCCGAACTTAGCGGTCCAGTTGGTCAAAAGCCATCTCACGGTGTTTCACGATACTATCACAACCGTGCAAACCGTGGACTATCCGCCGTTGGCAGGGTATTTAGTCGAGCACACTTGGATTGCGCCGATCCTCTTCGGGCCGGGGCTGATTCTGGAGCTATTCTTTTTTCTGGCACTGGCTGGCCGGGCGTGGACTGCAATTTTTGGGCTCGTTGGGATTGCGATGCATATGATCATCGCGGTTGTGATGAATCTCGTATTTCCGGAGCACGAGGCGCTGATGTTAATCTTCTTTGTGAACATCCCGTATTGGTTGGTTGCCGGGTGCGTCGCTCTTCAGACGCGACGAAAACAGGATTTTTCCACCCCGTAATTTAAAGACTCCGCATGAGCTCGCTCATGGCTTCGAAGCACCCAAACCCAGAAACACGAAAACCATCCAAAAATCCCGCGAGCCGCGAGAAATCTTGTTTTGCGATAGGCGCGAAGCTGCTAGAATGAATGCCCTGCAATCGAATATTCTCAACCCAAGACCGAAAAGCTCAAATGAGACTCCGTTCTGCCCTCCCTGTCATTCTCGTCCTCTGCGCTACTACTGGCTTTGCGGAAAAACCCTTCCCTCCCGAGGTAACCCCGACCAGCGAGCTTGCAACTGCGGAAACCGCCACCTCGAAGCTTCCGGAGGCGCTTCAGAAGTCGCTCTTGGAACAGGAGGTCTTCGCGGGTGAATCGGGCAAGCTACCCTCTGAACTTTTCTCAGGAAAATTCGACCTTACCGGTGACAGCGCGCCCGAATACCTCGTGGAGGATCCGGCTTCCTACACCGGTGGGACTATGACCTACATCTTTGAAAAAAAGGGCGCCGCTTACTCCGTCTTGGGTGGCTTCCAAGGCATCCAGTATCTTGCCGCACCAGTGAACGGATACCCTCAGATCGTCACGTTCTCACGCTCAGGTCCAGATGCTTATGTCCGCAATCTCTATGTGTTCAAAGACGGTCAGTATCAGAGCGTGCGGGGTGCGAAATACGAATACGATGCCAATGACAACCAGATTTACCGCGGCGAAGTCGAAAACTAACCTCGACCCAACCAGGCGCCGTTGCTAAATGAAAACCATGACTCGCCTCCTACCCGTAGCCTTCCTCGCCCTTGCCGCCGCTGCCGCCCATGCCGAGGTGGACACCACTCACCACAAGGCAGTTTACAATGAAATCAACGACAACCTCGAGTCCTTCACTAAGGTCACAGGTCAAGTCCAAGGGGAATCCGGCCCAATCGCGCTTACCGCATGGCTCGAAAGCGGCGTCGCCCGCAAAATCGTGGCCAAACCCGGAAGCACCGGTAACGGCGTGGATGAATATTACCTTGAGGGGGCTAAACCGCTGTTTGTCTTTGGCATGCGGAAAAACGACGAGACCGGCGAGCAAATCGAGGAACGCATTTATTTTGTCGGTGGCGAAATCGCCAAATGGCTGAGCACCGACAAAAGCTTTGTGCCCCAAAGCGAGGATTACATCGGCTTTACCGAGCAACTGAACGCGAACGTCAGCACATTCCTTGCTGCGGTTGGTCCCCTCCCCCCTCCGCAAATCGTTGCCGGGACCTTCCTCGGCATCGAACAGGGCGATTATGCCCACTGGAGGATGCGCACCAGTGCTGGCGAAGATGTCTCGTTCTTTCTCCTCAAAACTAACGACGCCCTTGATCTCGTGTTCGCCGATCCGAAACAATACGAGGGTCGCAAGTGCAGCGTGGCTGTAAAAACCTCCGTGGAGGAACTCGAATCCGCCGGCGGACGAGTCGAAATCGACCAAATCGTCGACGTCACATGGCAGTAGTGGCCGTTGAAAGCGAATGAATCGCTATTGACCATCCAGAGGCACACCGGAACGGCATCCCGCCTAACCTATAAACAGGAATCGTTTGCGGATTTCGCTTGCGCTAGCATCTGCGGCGTCATACTCTCCCCCTCTTTTTCATCACTCGATCACCGACTCCATGGCAAGTAAAACACCCGCATCGGCAAAGGCTTCTAAGCCCAAAGCCGCCCCCAAAACCAAAGCTTCCAAAAAGGTTGTAGTTCGCCCTGCAAAACCGGAGCCTGTCAAACTCTCACCATTTTTAGAAAAGCAAAGGCAGCGTCTTTTGATTTTGAAAGATACCCTGCTCGACAGCATGAATGGTGTTGCGCGCGACAGTCTTCGCACCGAGGGAGAAACCTCCGCATTCGGCATGCACCAGGCGGACGCGGGCAGCGATGCATACGACCGCGATTTTGCACTCGGCCTGCTATCGCAAGAGCAAGACTCGCTTTACGAAATCGACCAAGCACTCAAACGCATCGAACAGGGCGGATACGGAGTCTGCGAAATGTCGAATAAAGCGATCCCAAAAGCGCGCTTGGAAGCACTGCCATTCACTCGATTCACGGTGGAATGCCAGGCTGAAATCGAAAAACGCAACCGCTATTCCCGATATCGTCAACAACCTATTTCGCTCTTCGGCTCAAACGAAGAAGACGGCGAGGGAGAAGACGAAGACACCTCAACCGACACCAAAGACTAACATGGCACAAGAAATCATCACTCTGGAATGCACGGAAGCGCGTGCCGAGGGCAAACCCGTATCGCGCTACATGAGCAAACGCAACAAAAAGAGCCCCAAAACTCCGGGACGTCTTGAAAAGAAAAAATACAACCCGCACCTAAAGCGGCATACCCTTCACCGGGAGATCAAATAACTAACCATGCAACCAAAAACACCTCAACGCCGATCCAACTTTCGGCGCGCTAACCGCCCGATGCCCCGCCGCCGAATCGACCTTGCGGTGGAAGCGATCGATTACAAAAACCCGGATCTCCTCAAACGCTTTGTGACGGAAGCCGGGAAGATCATTCCTCGCCGCGTAACCGGCATGCCAGCTCATATCCACCGCAAGGTCACCCGCGAAATCAAGCGCGCGCGTGCGGTGCTCCTGATGAAGTAACATTTACGACATCCCATCCTCGCCACCCGCATTGTGCAGCGAGGCAAGGTTGTCGCGGCTTATGGCCCGGTTCACTCCAAACGAACCGGGCCTTTCTCCCTTGTTAGTTAAGCACTCAACCGTCGTGCGCCGTGGCATTTTATCATTTGAGGTCATCCCCAATCAGGCATACCTTCACCAACTACGAATTTTATGAGCATCCCGAGTATCATCGACCCATCCCGACTAGAACCGATCACCTTCAGCAACGATGAAGTGGCGCGTTACTCACGGCACTTGATCATGCCGGAAGTGACCCTTGAGGGCCAACGTCGACTCAAAGCCGCAAAGGTCCTTTGCATCGGAACGGGCGGGCTCGGATCGCCTATCGCTTTATATCTCGCAGCGGCCGGCGTCGGCACGCTCGGGTTAGTCGACTTCGACGTGGTCGATTACTCAAACCTGCAACGCCAGATTTTGCATGGAACGAAGGATGTGGGCCGTAAGAAACTAAACTCGGCACGCGATCGGATCAAAGAGGTCAATCCGAACGTCCAAGTAGTACTGTACGATGCGATGTTTTCGGCCAGTAATGCGACCGAGATTGTTGAGCCTTACGACATCGTGATCGACGGAACAGATAACTTCCCAACTCGCTACCTTTCAAATGACATCTGCGTCTTTTTGAAAAAGCCAAACATCTACGGTTCGATTTTCCGCTTCGACGGTCAATGCACGGTTTTCGCTCCCCATCTGGGTGGGCCATGCTACCGCTGCCTTTATCCTGAGCCCCCACCACCAGGCATGGTGCCTAGCTGCGCCGAGGGCGGCGTGCTTGGCGTGCTTCCTGGTATCATCGGCGTGATGCAGGCCATCGAAGCAATCAAGCTCATCGTTGGCATCGGCGATCCGCTCATCGGGCGATTGGTTCACTTTGATGCGCTCAAAATGAAGTTCAAAGAATTCAAGGTGCGAAAAGATCCATCGTGTCCTGTTTGCAGCGAAAACCCGAGCATTACGGAGCTGATCGATTACGAAGTGTTCTGTGGAATTCCGCAGGCTGCTGCAGCAGAGGAAGCAGAGGTTCCCGTGCCCGAAATCGATGTCGAAACGCTGAAACAACGCATGGACAGCGGCGACCGATTTGTCCTGCTCGACGTGCGGGAAAAATACGAGTATGACATCGCTCGGATTCCCGGATCAAAGCTGATTCCGCTTGGGGAAATCCACTCGCGGATGAGTGAACTCGACAGCGCAGACGAGATCATCATCCACTGCAAAATGGGCATGCGCAGCGCACAAGCACTGCGGGAACTGCAAGCAGCTGGGTTTTCGAAGCTCTGGAACGTCGAGGGAGGCATCCTCGCATGGGCGGATCGCATAGATCCAACCGTGGCAAAATACTAGCCCTCACCCGTGCGTGCATCAGCCCGGATTTGGTTATCAGTATTTCTTGGCGGGATACTGACAGCCGCGCAATCAGCTCCATCGCTGCCGCTCAGCCGCACGTTCATCGGGGAATCGAAGTTCGATCAACTCGTTCAGCGCGGAATCAAAGAAGACTGGCGGAGCCTGCCGATCGGAAAACGTACCGCACGCGTCGGGCTCGCACTGGTCGGGACACCATACAAGAACTTCACGCTCGAGATCGACGACCGCGTCGAAGCCCCGAGCGTGAACATGGTCGGCATGGATTGCTGGACATTTTTTGAGATCGCACTCGGCACCGCCCGCGCACTGAAATGGAGAGACCAGCCGACATCGAAGGATTTGCTCCGGCTGATCGAACTCGACCGCTACCGCGGCGGGAAATGCACCGGGCAATTTGATTCGCGACTCCACCACCTCGAAGACTGGCAATACGATAACGCGAAACGGTCACTCGTGAAGGACTTGACGCCCGAGCTACCCGGGGCCAAACGACTGCATCGTGAAATGGCCTACATGGCAAAAAACTGGAAAAGCTTCCGTCAATTACGCGCCGACCCGAAGCTCATTCCCCGGATCGCGAAGTTTGAGGCTGCCACTTCCAAACGTGGGATCTGGTATATCCCCAAGGGATCGGTGCGGAAGATCGAGCCGATGTTGCAGGACGGCGACGTGATCAGCATCGTAACGACATGGCCAGGCACCTACACGTCTCACGTCGGGTTGGCCGTTCGAGACAAAAGTGGAACGCTTCGATTTTTGCACGCGTCACGAGACAAAAAGCAGGTCGTTCTGGATGCGCGTCTCAGCGATTACCTCTCACAGTTTCCCAAGCACGCCGGGATCATGGTGGCGCGTCCCGCAGACCTCCGCTGACATCTGGCTCAGGAAGCTGGCACCTTGTCAGGCAAAACTTCAATCTGGCTGGGCGCAAAAACCTGCATTTGAAACCCACCCTGATAGGTTGTGACTGTCCCAGTGACGCGAAGGTTTTTTCCAACAAAGCTGGGGCCAAATGCCGGGTCATGCTGAACATAGTCCCCAGCGAGCGTGCCTTGCCGAATGATCAGAGTGAATCCTCCGCGCTCGAGTCCCTCAAAATTCAAAAAGAGGATTGATCGCGTTTTGGACTCGCCGATCCGCTCGATCCTTCCCTCCACCGTGATTTCCTTGTCGAGCGACGCCTCGATTTTCTCGCGTTCAGTCACTGGAACCACCTCCGAACCCATGAGCGGTAAAACCATCAGGCACAGCAAAGCGCACACGCTCGGCACCAAAGATCGACTCAAACCCTTCAACTTTCTGTTCACCCAGCCAGCGAACCCGAGTATCGCAATCACCACAAGAAATTCCCGTTTCTCCATATCATTTAGTTCGGAGGCAAAACTTGCGCGGTTCGCATGCCCGACAGATTCCACGCTCCTCTGGTCATACTTCACGAGCGGCGGGAGGGATTTGATGCAATACCTCGGCAATCGCCTCGGCTGAGGTCGGCAAGTCCTCTTGGACGCAGCTTAAATGGTTCCCAGGGACGATCTTCACAAGCAAGTCAGCGGCAAAATGTGCGGAGTAGTGATGGCGACGAAACGGCTCGCCTGTGTTCTCGGTTCCGAGAAGCAGCACAGGCAAATCACAGAGCCCCAGGCGGTGAATGGCCAAAGACAGAAGATACAGTCCATAGGCGATATCTTGCTCAGGTCCAAAGTCCACGCCGTCGGAATCGTCCCAATCGTCACGCGCAACCCAACCCAATTTGAAAAGAAGTTTGTGGAACTTTTTACCCCACGGATGGCGAAACCAACGCTGCAGGGAGTGTAGCGCCTCCATCCGATCCAACCGGGACCGAGTGGACGGACTGCGCGCAAAGCGTTCACCAAGATGCCAGGCCAAGCGGATAATCGGTGCCGAAGGTTCGGGGGGATCCAGCAGAACAACCTGATGAATTGCAACGCCTCTCGATTTCAGGATAGTCGCTGTCTCGGTGGCCATCCATCCGCCAATACAAAAGCCTCCCAATACCAACCCTCTACCATCACCGAGCAGCTGGATCGCATCCGCACAACTCGATGCCGCGGCTCCAAAATCTGGAATCGCATCGGTACCAAAGTGATAAGCGGAGACGGTGTAGATCGCATTCGCTTTCGGTAACATCTCCGCCACTTTTATCATATAGCCCCCCTGCCCGACCCAATCGCTATTGAAGAACACGAAGGGGGCACCATCGCCTCCGTCACGAATCTTTATGACTTCAAAAGCTGCCGGAACCGACTGCTTTCTCGACGGTGTCACGTCACTTGCACGCGACTGTAAGCGTGCGCAAATGGCACGCACGTTGCGACACTTGAACACATCCATGGGGCGGATCGGCATCCCGGCCCGACCTGCATTGATGCAGATCTGGAAGACCGACAAAGAGTCCGCTCCCGATTCGAAAACGTCCTGCTCCAGTCCAAGCTGCGGAGCACTCAATCTTTCGCTCACGATGCGTAGTAAAAGAACCTCCAGTTCGGTAGCAGGCACCGCGAGTGCTTCAGATTTGTCTCGGCGGTGCTGAGCAACAAAGTGAGTTTCAGCGAGTCCTTTACGATCGATTTTTCCATTAGCGGTCAACGGGAACCGATCCATCTGCTCAAAGCGTGCGGGAATCGAATAAGGCGGCAACTTCTGCCCGAGATACGCCCTGAGTTCACTTACGAGGTCGCTTTCGGATTTCTCGCAATTCTGCGTGCGCAAAAGTGCACAGAGATGAGGGGTGCCAGCGACATCGCGCCGCAGAACAACCACCGCTTGCAAGATTTGACTATGTTGTTCAAGCAATGCCTCGATCTCGCCCAGCTCGATTCGAAAGCCCCTCAACTTTACTTGGTCATCGTTTCGCCCGAGACACTCAATCCGCCCGTCTGCTAATCGCCGAGCGAGATCACCACTCTGGTAAACCCGTCTACCGGGCATAGCCAGATCTTCGATGAATCGCGTCGCGGTTAGATCCGGTCGCCCCAGATAACCAGTGGCCAATCCAGCACCGCCGATCCAAAGCTCGCCCGGCACTCCTGCGATCTGCTCTTGCCCCTGGTCATTGACGACATGGAGCGTCGTGTTGGCTAGTGGGCGACCGATCAGCACAGGTCCAGACCCGGCATCCAGTTTTTCGAGAGAGCACCAAATTGTTGCTTCCGTCGGGCCATACAAATTCCACACGGCTCCACAAAGCGGAACTAAGCGGTTAACCAAGTCCCGGTGCACAGCTTCCCCACCGACGAGAGCTTTGAGTTCCGAGCGTCCGCTCCAACCTGATTCGAGCAACAACTGCCATGTCGTTGGTGTGGCCTGCAATAGACTGATCTGGCGCCTATCAATTTCGGCCGCCATCAGTGATGGGTCCTTCGTCACCTCCTGAGTTGCAACGACCACGCAAGCACCGCAAACAAGCGGCAGCAGTAGTTCCAAAACGGAAATATCGAAAGTAAACGTAGTCACCGCAAGCAGGACATCCGATTCACTGATTCCCGGCGATTCTCGCATCGAGTGGAGGAAATTCGTGAGCGCACGGTGCGGAATGATCACCCCTTTGGGCTCACCAGTAGAGCCGGACGTAAACATGACATATGCGGGCGACTCCGGATTGCATTCCACATCATCGCGCAATCCTGGCAATTCCTCATCAGCAGCACTTTCCAAGCGAATGAGCTGCAATCCTGGAAACTCTGGGCTGTCCGCATCGGCTAGCATCACGCGAATTCCGGCGGCTTTGATGATCGTATTTCGACGAGCTTCGGGTAGGTCTCGATCAACCGGTACGTAGGCCGCTTGTGCCTGCATCACTGCAAGTATACCCGCTGGAAGGAACTCATTTCTAGAAACGCAGAGGCCTACGAGATCGCCTTCACTCACTCCAGAAGCCACGAGTGATGCCGCCAACCGGCGAACCATCGCAGACAATGCGGCGTAAGTCACCACCCGCTCCCCACTTCGCACTGCCACTCGGTGTGGCACTTGCTGCGCCATGAGGGCAAACATCCGGTGAACAGAATCCTCCGAACTCCAGTGACGAGTCGTATCATTCCACCTGAGCAAGCACTGATCCGTCACCAGCGGTGTTGAATCAATTGCGAGCTGTGGGCTGTCGCACATCGCAACGAGAATCCGTTCGTAGGCTTCGAGCCAAGCAGAGATCGTAGCGTGATCAAAAAGGCTCGTTAGGTATTCGCACTCGATCTCAATGCGGGCGTCGGTTTGTACGAGATTGAAAAACAGCTCAAAGTTGACCAACTGCTTTGGATTTGTGGACACTTGGAACTCAAGTCCATGAAACTGGACCCTATCTAACCCCGAGCGGTCGATATTGAACATCACCTGCACCAGCGGCATACGAGACGGGTCACGGGGGAGTTTTAAACGGCCGAGCAATGTCCCAAGGGTGACTGATTGATGTTCCTGAGCGGAGAGAACTTCCTGTCCAACGTGACGAATCCAATCGGAAAGTAATGCTTCACCCGACGGGCGCAACCGAATAGGGAGAAAGTTCAGGCAGTGACCGATTAGGTAGTCTTGGCCAACGGCCACCTGTCCGGCGGCTGGAACGCCGATAACAAAGTCATCATGATTTGTGAGTCGGCGCAGTAAGGTTGCAAACGCCGCCAATGCAAACGAAAAAAGCGTGCCGCCATCACGAGAAGCACACGTCTTCAATTTTTGAAACGCCTCGCGTTCAATCACACGGACTGCCATGGCACCCGCATAGTCCCGCATGGATGGACGGATGTGATCGGTTGGCAATTCGAGCGGACGGGGCAGATCCGAGAATTTCCGCATCCAATATTCTTCATCGGCAGCGGTGGCACCACTGGAGCGCTGCAACGCCATGCTTCTCGCATAGTCGGCAAATGAATACGGTGGCGGGAGAAGCGGGATTCGATCATAAACCAATGCTCCGTAAATCTCCCCTAGCTCCGCGATAATCATTCCAAAAGACCAGCCGTCGCATACCGCGTGGTGGGCTGTGAACAACAACGAATGATGGACGTTCGTGTGGCGGATCAACTTCGCCCGAAAAAGCGGGCCATTTTCGAGATCAAACGGTACGAGAGTCTCGCGTCCTTTCACCTCCTGCCAGCGCGATTCGGCTTCCACCGGATTGGTCGCTGAGAGATCGATCAAAGGCAGTTCGAACGTATCCTCACCCAGCAGAATGTCCGCGAAGAATTGTAGGCTTCCGTCGGATGAAAACCGGCTACGCAGCGCCGCGTGTCGCTGAATCAGACATCCCAAAGCTCGTCGCATTGCTTCAAAAACAAGCGCACCTCTAAAGTCCAGCACCCCCGCCTCATTGTAACCGCAGCTCGCTTCATCGCCCATCTGACAAGCCAACAAAATCTCCCGGACCGCTTCCGTCGTCGCTACCTGATCTTCGCGGGGATAAAACTCCTCCAATACCGTCGTGACCATAGTCCGATGTTGTCTCGGCAGAAATCCGGCCGTTTGCATTTCGGCGGTTGCCTCGCGAAATGCTCGTACTACGTGATCAAAATCCTCATCGGCATGGGCCAAAGTCAGATGCATCGGACGGCCTTCCCACCAATGCACTCCACGTTCCCGGAGCAGATACCAGAACAGGCTTACATACTCGGGGTCCGCTCCATGCTCCAGCCACGCCCAGGAGCTGAACGTAGCGAAGCGCATGGGCACCCCAGCCTCAACGAAATCGTCGTTCAGCTGACGAATCAAACGCGAGACCCGCTCCTTCATCCGTATTTGCAAGCCAGGGCCGTTTTTCTTCAGAAAATGCAAGACCGCCTTCATCGCCGCCATGGCAAGTGGGTGCCGGACGAAGGTGCCCGCAAAGAATGTCATCCCGGCTTCCGGCGCAGAGTCATCTCCGTATTGCCAATCGCCGCCGTCGAGCGCGTCCATGAACTTTGAGCGGCCGGCAAGCACGTCAACCGGGATACCGCCGCCAACCACTTTTCCATAGGCAGCAAGGTCAGCTTGTACGCCAAAGAACGCTTGAGCACCACCCGGATGGCATCGAAATCCCGTAACGACTTCGTCAAACACCAATGGGACATCGCAATCGGAGCAGACTTGCCGCAGTTCTTTGAGAAATGCCTTGGGTTGCAAACCGGGATTTCGACCTTGCACTGGCTCGACGATCACAGCCGCGATCTCGCTTTTGTGCTCTTTCAAAACCCGCAAAGAGTTTCGGTCTCCGTATTCTAGGATGAGCACATTCTCCACCAGCCCTGGAGGAATGCCAGGAGCCGCAGCGACAGGCCGGTAAACGCCTTGCGGCCATGCACTCCGAGCAAGCACCTCGTCAAACATGCCATGGTAGTCACCGCTGAAGAATACAATGCGATTCCGACCAGTCACCGTGCGGGCCAATCGGATCGCAGCCATCACAGCCTCCGATCCCGTGTTGCAGAAAGTGACACGATCCATGCCGCTGAGTGCGCAGATCTCTGCTGCGACCTCTCCCGCAAGCGCATTTTGCGGACCAATCTCGATTCCTTGCCCAAGCTGATCCCGGACCGCATTGATCACAAAGTCCGGCGAGTGCCCAAAAAAGTAAGCACCGAAGCCCATCGTGACATCGACGTAGGCGTGCCCGTCGATATCGCGAATTTGCGCGCCTTTCGAAAAATCCGCGACGATGGGATAGACCATCTCTTTCCATCGGTGATTAAAACCAGATACCGCCCTCGGATCGGCGAATACCTTTCGATTCTTCGCAGTGTAAGCCTTACTCCCTAGGGTTTTCGCCACATAGCGGGCGATCAATTCGTCCAACCAAGCTTGTCGCTCTGGGGGGAGATTACCGTCGCTTCCCCGTTGCACCGGTTTATATGGTCCGAACCGTGAACTCGAAGCCCCTCCTGGAGATTCGCCTCCAGGCCATTTGGTCACAGGGTATCTTTGGCCTCCGCTGGGATCGGGCTTCTCGGGATCTTCAAGAACCGCATCCAAGGTCAGCTCCGGCATCGTGCGGTCAAGGAGATCCGTCAAGGCCCGAACGCTAGACAACTCACAAAGCAACTGCCGAAATGTCACCAATACGCCAAACGTGGAGTGCAACGCGGTGCACGCTTGCGTGAGCGAGAGCGAGTCGAATCCATACTCTGTGAGCGGGAGATCAATGTCTTTTATTTCGAGACCTGAAAGACGGTTTAGCAGGTCAGTAACGGCATTTTCCAACCGCTGCCGTCGATTGACCGTCGTTTCGTTGACCACCACTTCGACGGATTTTGGTGGAACCGACGCTTCAATCGCGGCCTCTTCGCGGACGATTTCCCCGCCTACCGGCGAATCAACCCAGAACCGCTGGCGCTCGAACGGATAAGTTGGCAACGACACCCGCCGGGCGGCGGCATCGGACCGCACCGCATTCCAATCGGGCTCGGCACCCGATGTCCAAAGTTCCCCTAAAGCACGAAGCATCATGCTCCTTCCGTCACTGTCAACGCCGGCGTCAGGAATCGAGGATGCTACCCGATTCGCAGGCAATCGGTTCGGGTGTTGAACTGCAAAACTGCTCAGTGCCCGACCCGGACCCACCTCGAGGAAAAAATGATCATTCAACCCGACGACTTTGTCCAAGGCCGCGCTGAAGAGCACCGGTTGCCGCACCTGCTGCGACCAATAGGACGCGTCAGGAATGCTCTCGAGAGTCACCCAGTTTCCACTACATGTGGAGACCCACGGGATGATTGGACTCCGCCCAGGGAAGCTCGCAGTGCTCGCAGCAAATTCGTCCAACATCGGATCCATCATGTCTGAGTGGAACGCGTGCGAGGTTTGCAGCTTTTGCACCGCTACTCCGCAAGCAATCAGCGATGCCTCCAACCGGGCAAGCGCTTCCTCAGTTCCCGATACCGTGCACATCCGATGGCTATTCACCGCTGCGATGCAGGTCCCATCGATCAAAAGCGGTTCGAGACTCTCGACTGATGAACGCACGGCCAACATACCACCCGCTGGCAGCGAGGCCTGCAGACGTGCCCGGTGAGTCAGCACCGTCAGCGCTTCCTCTAAGTTCCAGTATCCAGAAATCACCGCCGCCACATACTCGCCGACGCTGTGACCTATCAACACGGATGGCCGAATCCCCCACGACATCCACAACCGGGCTAAAGCGTAGCTCACAGAAAAGATAGCTGGTTGAGCGACAGACGTGTGTGCAAGGGCGCGACTGTTCGCGCTCGACCCAATCAATGCGAGTAAATCATCGACTCCATGCCGCGCGAGGATTTGCGCACATTCCTCGATCGCGGCACGGTAGACGGGCTCCGCGTTTTCCAGCCCGCAGCCCATCCCCGCCACTTGCGATCCTTGTCCCGGAAAGAGAAAGACAACTTTTGGCACCCCAGCGCTCGCAACTACGGCGCGAGCATGATCTAAACTGTGAGCAACAGAAACTAGATCGTCACCGATTCCAAAACTCCGATAGCCAAATGCGCGGCGTCCCTCTTGAAGCGTGAACGCCACGTCAGGGACCTCAAGGCTCGGCGTAGCCCGAAGACAAGCCGCCAAAGAGCACCTCATCCTTTCCAGCGAATGGGTAGATTTTGCAGAGAATGGAAGCAATTGCGCTCGTCCCGACGAGGCGACGGTGGGGCCACACCCCGGAGCTTCGCACACCACCACATGCGCGTTCGTTCCTCCGACTCCGAGTGACGTGACGCCAGCGATGCGCGGACGATCAGCCCGCTTCCAGTCAATCCATTGATCCGCCGGAAGGAACGGAGAGCCTGCAAAGTCAACTTTCGGATTGGGCGACTGAAAATGCAGGAGCGGGGCAATTTTTTCGTGCTTAAGCTGCAGCACCGTTTTGATCAATCCCACGACACCGGCGGCGGCATCCAAATGGCCGATGTATGTTTTTGCGCTGCCAATGCGACAAAACCCCTCGCCTGTTACACCGCGTTGCCGGAACGCTCGGTTGAGCGCTGCAACCTCGACAGGATCACCCAGTGGCGTACCTGTGCCGTGGGCTTCGATGTAGTCAAACTCGTCTGGAGACACTCCCGCCGCAGCTTGAGCCATCATGATTGCGGCGGCCTGACCACTAACACTCGGCGCCGCAAATCCCACTTTCGTTTGGCCATCGTTATTCACGGCTGATCCCAAAATCACCCCAAGAATTTGGTCTCGATCCGCCAATGCGTCAGACAGTCTCTTCAATACAACGATCCCTGCGCCATGTCCGAAGACCGTTCCGTTAGCACCCGCATCAAAAGCGCGGCAATAACCATCGAGTGACATCATGCCCTCGGCGGTGCACGGGTAGTCCCGTTTCTGCGGAAACGTAATGGATACGCCGCCCGCCAGCGCCATATCGCTTTGATACGCTAGCAAACTGTCACACGCCTGACTCACTGCAACGAGCGAGGATGAGCAGGCGGTCTGTACCGAAAGACTGGGGCCGCGCAAATCCAACCGGTAAGAAACACGCGTTGGCAAAAAGTCCTTATCATTGCCCACGTAGGCCGAATACTCCCCCGCTTGAATGAGTCCGGCCAACCGTGACGCGTAGCCGGGTTGTGCACAAAGGTGATGCAGAAGGTACGTATTGAAACTGGCTCCCGCGAACACCCCGACTAGCCCCGAATACGTCGACGAGTCGTATCCGGCATCTTCCATCGCCTCCCAAGCACACTCCAGAAACACCCGATGCTGCGGATCCATGACTTCCGCTTCCATGCTGGGGATGCCAAAAAATGCTGCGTCGAAAAGATCCGCATTTTCAAGGACACCCCGCGCTGCGGCAAAGCGCTGGCCATCCGCGCGCAAAGCGGCCGAGGCGTTGGAATACTCGAGGGACTCGGGATCAAACCGGCTGATGGAGTCGTCGCCACGCAGCAAGTTCCTCCATAGCTCCGCCGGGTTGGCTGCACCGGGAAAACGTCCCGACATCCCGATGATGGCGATTCGGTCGGCGCTGGAGTCGTCAGTGAGCGGCTTCATCATCCCTGCCGAAGAGCGCCCCTTCTCCGGGCCAATGCAGCACGCTGAAGTCGCGCTCGGTCATCGGCTGACGAAGATTGATACCGAGGCTCGTTTTCCAATCGCGCAGCAAGCTTTCGAATGGTCGAAAAATCGAAAAGCTCAGCGACTGGCAACCCAATAAATCCTTGCTCTTCAAGCAAGGAATGAATCCGCAAAAGCGAAAGCGAATCCCCTCCCACATCAAAAAACGGATCATCGATTCCCACGGAATCGATGGATAAAACCCGCATCCACAAGTCCGCCAGATGCTTCTCCAATGCGGTTTCCGGCAGTCGAAACGTGGCATTGGAAAGTGGCCTCGACGTCTCAGGATCAGGAAGCGCGGCTCGGTCGATCTTTCCGCTCGGGTTGAGTGGGAACGCTTCAAGCCAAACATACCGGGCTGGCACCATGTGCTCGGGAAGGAATCGCAACAAATACTCCCGAAGACAAGAAACCTCAGGCATCTCACCGGGACTCATCAACCAAGCAACAAGAGTTCCGCCTTCATTGTGAAGTTGGCGAACGCCGGAGATCGCTTGTCGCACGCTGGGATGCGTTTGCAGCGCTGCTTCAATTTCACCCAACTCGACTCGAAAGCCGCGCAGTTTGATTTGATGATCTCTCCGACCGAGGCATAGCCAATTGCCATCCGGAAGCTGCCGAGCATTGTCACCGGTGCGATAGAGCCGCAGACCATTTGCTCCCTCAATAAAAGATGCGGCAGTCAGCTCCGGTCGGCCATGATACCCGGCCGCCAGCTGTGGCCCTGCGATGCATAGTTCTCCAATTCCGCCATCAACCACCGGCTGGAGATCATCGTCGAGAAGGGCAAGAGTGATACCCTTGAATGCTTTTCCAATCGGGGTAGGGTCTGGAACATCCTCATCCCGCGAACACTCCCAGTGCGTGACCTCTACGGCTGCCTCAGTAGGACCGTAAACGTTGTGAAGTCTCGCATCGCATTGGAGGAAAAACCGTCGAACAACATCCGCCGGAAGTGGCTCGCCACTGCAAAACACATGGCGCAGCGGTGTCGCAGAAAACTCACCCACCGCATCCAAGAATCGCGACAGCAAAGAGGGCACGAAAAACGCCCAAACAATGTTCTCGGTTCGAATCAGATCGGCCAAGTATCCCACGTCATGCTGCCCTCCGGGTTTCGCAAAGACCAACCGCAGTCCGGTTGTCAACGGGAAGAACATTTCCCAAACGGAGAAGTCGAAACTAATTGGCGCCTTCTGCAACACGCCCTGCCCCGGCTGTGTCTCGAAACCCTCTGCGAGCCATGCTAACGAATGCAGGATAGCCCGATGCGAAATCACCACTCCTTTGGGCCTACCGGTCGAACCCGACGTATAAATCATGTAAGCTGGCGAACCCGAATCAATGACCGGAAGCGGATGCCCGCTTGGAGCTGGCGCCACCGCCAACGATGAATCTGAGAGGTTCACACGCACCGCAGATTCGGGCACGCAGTCGCTCCGCACGCCAAGCTCGGTCACAATGATTTTTGCTCCACAATCTTGGATCATCAGGGCCAAGCGCTCGGACGGATAATCCGGATCAAGCGGAACATAAGCAGCTCCGGCTTTCAAAATACCCATCAGCGCGACCGCCAAATTCGTCGATCGATGCATCAGCAAGCCGACAAAGTCGCATGGTTGCACACCGAGACCTAAAAGATGCGACGCCAAACGATCTGAAACGCGATTCAGCTCCTCATAGCCGAGCGAGTCGTCACCGCAAGAAACCGCAGCTAATTGCCCGCAGCTGTGGGCCCGCTCACGGAAAACTGACGGAAGCGATGCCGCTTCTGAGTGGATTGAGGAAGTCCTATGCGAATTCAATCTTAATCAACGCCCACGAAAGGTTACACACCGATGTTTTCAATGACAACACCTTAAGCGAGATTCTGCGGGGCAATCCGCTACAACGTTTTCATCGATGCGGAAAACGAAAGCATAGACTTCCGGAGTGCGAGATTCCAAGCATCCACGAATGCCTCCGGCGTCCTGTCGGTCACCGGTGATCGGGAGTCAAACGTATCACGAAGCACGACCTCTGGCGGACCCGAATTTGAAGCACGGGTGACGAGAACTTTCATTCGGATCACTGCGGATGGACTACCCGGATCACGAAAATCAATCAGCATCGCAGTGACCTCACATTGGATCACGAAGTCTGGCACCGCACCCGAGCCAGGTATGACGACTGTCGAAAACGACCGCGACTTTTCCAACCAGCTTCGGATCACGCCGGTCATCATTTCCTGCGGAGAGGTGAGGAATCGATTGTAGGGATCGGTCTCCCAGTCCGACTCAGTGAGCCGATACTGGAAATTCCCCAAGCTGTACGGTGACGAGACATCGACAAAACCAACCTGCACATCGCCGCCGATCGTTCTAGCGGCACGCGGCGGTGCCCCGGGATCCAGCAAAAACGTCTGCGACGACGATCTCACGGCCATGAAGCTGCAGGACGAGAGTGCCAAGACTGCTGCCGCTAGCAGCCCGCACGCCATAACTCGAAAAGTGGAGTTTGGTGCCATCATCGCTTGCGGGGAGTGGGTTTGGGTTCGAAGACGCTGGCTGGCTTTGGAGGGCGGCTGAAGAGCAGAATCGACGGATCCCTCGACAGCTCCCCGCTGACCACGCGAAGGTTGTCGGTGATGATTTTTAGGTTCGATAGTGAAGCTGCGATTTCATCGCTATTGAGCCGCGAGGCAGGTTCGATGTTGGATAGAATTTTTCGCAGTTCTTCGTTTGAACGGCCGATCTCTGCGATCAGGACTTGGGACTCCTTGCTTAGATTACCAAAGTTTGCGTCATTCACGGCGGTGGAGAGCTGCGTAAACAACTTTTGCGCTTGTTGGCTGAGCGCCTCGACGTTCGCCTTGGTCACGGCATCGTTTAGATTGTCGAGTAATGCCACAGTGCCATCGCTGATGCCTTTGATGTTGAGCTCCTCGATTTCCCGCATGATGTTATTCACCGAATCAAGCAGGCTGGTCAGTTCCCCCGGCGCGTTCGGGATGTAGTATTGCGAGGGAGTCCACGAGATTTTAATCGGTGGGAATCGCACGGGATCGACGTAGTTCACCTCGATGTAGTTCAGTCCGGTAATGCCCTGCGGTTCGATGCGAGCGCGTAGTCCACGGTCGATCGCGCGCTTCAACACGTCGGAAAGGTCATCCGCAGTAAACATTCCGGGAAAGACCTCTTTATCAAGCTCCATGACGAGAACAACGAGGTTATCCTGCTTTTCGGCGAGAAGCTGCGGATAGACCGTAAAAAGAAATTCGATCGATTTTACTTTTCCGACCGTAACACCACGAAACTTCACTGGCGATCCGACGTCAATACCCTGAACGGTCACGTCGGCATAGGTCACTATTTCGATCCGCGGCTTAAACAACTGCCCAGCGCCAAATACAATCAACGCGACGGAGAGCAGAAGCACACCAAGGATGACAAACAACCCGATCCGAAAAAAATGTGCGTCGCTTTTCATTTAGATTCTGATTCTGCTTGCCGCAGGAAAAACCGTCGAACCTCCGGGTCGGTCGAATGATCCCGTAAATCCACCGGTCTGCCCTCCGCAATAATCCCCTGCGTGGATTTGTCGAGCATGATGACTCGATCTGCAACCGCATAAATGCTGGGAAGTTCGTGAGTGACGATGACGAATGTCATATTAAGCATATCCCGCAACCGCAAAATCAGCGCATCCAGCTCGGCCGATGTCACAGGGTCCAACCCGGCCGAAGGTTCATCAAGAAACACGATGGCCGGATCGAGCGCCATCGCCCGCGCGAGGGCCGCACGCTTCTGCATACCTCCGCTGACTGCGCTGGGTAAGTATTCCCGATAATCACCGAGGCCGACCATCATCAACTTCATCCATGCGATCAACTCGAGGGCGGGCTCAGGAAGCGTGGAGAATTCCTCCAGCGGAAGGCGGACATTTTGCGCGAGGGTAAATGATCCGAACAGGGCACCGCTTTGATACGCGACGCCGATGCGACGCAAAATCTCGATCCGCTCATCCCCATCCGCCGAAGTTAAGTCCCGGTCTTCGATCAGGACACGTCCGGTTATTGGCGGGAGGAGCCCGATGAGGTGCTTGAGCAACGTACTTTTTCCACAGCCTGAGCCGCCTAGAATCACAAAAATCTCACCCGTGGAGACAGTGAAATTCAAATTTTTCAATATCACCTTGTCTACGTATCCGGCAGTCAAGTCCTCAGCTTTTAGGATTGTTTTCGTCATAGCCTAAAATCCGGTTGCGTAGAAAATCACGGCGAACAGAGCATCCACCAAAACAATTAGAAAAATACTCGTTACGACCGCGCTCGTTGTGGAGTCGCCAACAGCGGATGCGCCCGATTTGGTTTGGAGTCCGCGCAGACAACCCACACCGGAGATCAGGAAGCCGAAGACGACCGCCTTCATCAAGCCCGCTAGCACGTCGTGGTAGCCGACGGATGACACGAGTTGATTCCATACCGCCGCCCACGGGTGACCAAACAACATCACGACCGAAAGCCCCCCGGCGACGCCTGCCACATTGGTATAGATCGTAAGCAATGGCATGACGATGATCCCTGCGAGCAATCTTGGTGTGACCAGAAACCGGACGGGATCCAAGCCCATGGTCGTGAGGGCATTGACTTCCTCATTCACTTTCATGGTTCCGATCTCGGCTGCAAAGGCGGACCCCGTGCGACCCGCAAAAACAATCGCTGTCATGATGACACCGAGCTCCCGCAACATCGATAACGCGACGAGATTCACGACGAAGATATCCACGCCGAACTGACGAAGCGGCACGGTGGATTGAAAAGCCATGATCATACCAGTCAGGAATCCGATCAGTCCGACAATGAGGAGTGCATTGACTCCAGCCTTTTCAAAAGTCACCCAAAACTCACCCCATCGTATCGTTCCCGGAAAAACAATTGACCGGATGAGCGCGACGGTCGCCTGCCCGGTGAATACAGTCATCCCGCGCAAGTCACCGAAGAACACCGAGGTGATCCGACCGATGGAAACTGCTGTGGAGTCCGGCTTCTTCGGCGCAGGATTAAAGTCCGGGATTTTGGCGATATCCACGCTTTCCATGTAGCGCTGGGTCTCGGCCGGGAGGTTTTGCAACTCTGCGTGAACGCTTTGGCGCAAGTGGCAAAGAAGCGCAACCCCAGCGGAATCGCAATACGTGATCCCCTCGGCATCCACAATGACATTTTGGGGTAGATTCTGAGATTCCAAGCGCTGCCAAGCGTCACCCGTGGATGCGGTGTCAAACCGACCGGCTAGCTTCACACGGACGGACCTCCCCGAGCCGATGAGCTCGACAAGGGCGGTGGACGGTTGAGCAGGCATATCAGACTCTTACAAACTATTCGGCTGAATCCATACCGTCGAGCTTGCACTCCCTGCGGGATATTCTGCGGGGCACGCCACAGCAACTGATTTCAAAGATCCCACGACCTCACCCGCGATGCCGAGTAACCCGCCCACATCCAGACTGCTTGAGTTCGTTGACAGCAAAATCCACCCGTTTGGATTTAGGATACGGACCGCCAACATCAGAAGATCGCCAAAGTCTCTCTCGACACGAAACACACGACCACCTGCCCCTCGCGAAAACGTCGGTGGATCGAGGACGACTGCATCGTACGATTCGCCGCGCCGGGCCAAACGCGGAAGCACTGCAAAGACATCGTCGGCGATGAATCGATGGGCACTCTGATCGAGATGATTCAGCGAGAAGTTTTCGCGCGCTCGCTGGAGTGACTTTTTTGCCAAATCCACGCTTGTCGTGATCGCCCCTGCCCTTGCAGCGGCAAGCGAGAAAGCACCGGTGTATGCAAAACAATTCAGCACCGTGGCCGGCCTCGCATGCGCTTCCAGCCATGCGCGGTTATGCCGTTGGTCACAAAACCAACCCACCGAATACCCTGCTTGGAGATCGACATGGGCGCGCAGTCCGTTCTCAGAAATTTCCACAACCGTTGGGAGATCAACCGGGCCGTCAAGCAATACCGGCACATCACTCTCGCCTGGTTGCTTCACCAAACGCCGGTAGAACAAGCGCCGTGGCGACCACCCGGAAACGATGCAAAACTCACTCAACTGCCGCTGCATGCGGTCTGCCGCATCATCTGACACGGCGCTAATCAAACAATCCTCGCCGAATCGCTCGATCCATCCGCCGGGCCCGGTTCCGAGCCGATAGGCATCGGTTTCACCAGCGATCAGTTTTGAGGATTGTTCAGTTGAAATCCAGAGCACGGGCTATTGCACGGGTTGTGCGGGAGGGACAAATGGCGGAACGGGTGCGCCCACCGCATCGGCAATCGCGCGCAATAATGCCTCCTGCCTTGGTTGAACCAAATCATCGGCTAAAATGACCCGTCCGCAGGCAAGCAGGATTTTATTCTTCGTCACTGCATCTGCGGTGGCGATACGGTCGAGCGAAGCATCTACAGCAATCAGATTGCATTCATCCTGACGCTCCATCGGGAACGCATCGGGCTTGACCATCAACGCGGTAATCCCTGTCCGGTATGCCGTATCACGCAAAGCAGCATCCCCGCCGCCCAACCACGCCAGCGCAGAAAACAAATGCACACAATCCGGCAACAGCGGAAGCACTGATCGAAAATTCACCGAAGCTGGAGCCGCATTTTCGAAATAGTGATCCAAGTGCCTTACAATCGCCTTGTGCAGCACATACTCCAAAAAGCTAACCTGCCCATCGCTTTCAATAATCTTCCGAATATTGCTGCGGAAAACCTGATACTGCTCCTTCGAAATCCGCCGCAACGTGGGAATACACAAATCAATCACAGCGAGAACCGCATTTTCTTCGATTTCGTCGCGACGTTTAAGCTCGTCGGAAAGTAGCGTCCGCTCTGACTGCGTCAATTCGATCAAATCGATCTGTTTAGCTAGCAATTCCGGGTCGTGGCTCAACACCAACGAATACACAATGGCCTCGGCAGAGGCAGCCTGATTTGCCCCGGACCGGATCGCCTCCGGCAATGCAGCCAACATCGCAGCAGCTACCGAGAGTTGACGTGCATTGGGCACTCCACCCGTCGGGACCCAAGCAGATGCGGGATGGTCAGATGCAGGTCCACGAGGTGGATCGATAGGACGCGGAACCGACTCCGGATCAAATTGCGGGTTGATTGCGCGGATCCGAGCATCGATGGGCGGGTGAGTGGCGAACCATGACATCGCCGGATCGCTCAAGCCGTTTCCAAAAAACAAATGACTCGCTTCGTCCGCTCGCGGCGATTGCAAACGACCGCTTGTAGCGCCGATCTTATAGAGCGCGCGGCTGATACCAGCCGGGTTGCGTGTGAACTGCACCGCCGACGCATCAGCCAAAAACTCACGCTGCCGGCTAACGGCGGCCTTGATCAGCTTCGCGAAAAACACACCAATCCACCCGATGATAAATAGTGCCACCCCAAGGCCAAAGATCCCGACTGTGATACCGGCCGAGTTGCCGCTGCGGTCACCTCCGACGCGCACTCGGCCACCGATGGCAAACAGAATGCGCCCGAGGATGGCGAGCAGCAGGATACCGTTGAGCACCCCGATAAGGCGGATATTCAATCGCATATCGCCGTTCAGGATGTGGCTGAATTCGTGTGCAATGACACCTTGCAGCTCCTCACGATTAAACTTCTCGAGCGCACCTGCCGTCACCGCCACGGCTGCATCTCCCGGGTTGTGCCCTGCGGCGAATGCGTTGATTCCTACTTCGTCCGCCAACACATAAATCTCAGGCACTGGCACGCCTGAGGCGATAGCCATTTCCTCCACGACATTGCGTAGCTGAATCTCCTTGAGATCGGATGTGTGCGCGTCGATCAAGCGACCGCCCAGCATTTCGGCCACCACGCTTCCCCCTTGCGATAACTCAGCGATACGATAAATCGCGCCGGCCAAAACCACGATAACGACCCCGCCAGCGACCATTGCAAGCAGGTGCAAGTTCCAGTAGCTCTCGCCTAACGAGAACGCGACGATCCCTTGAAGCACGGCGATGATCCCGATCACCGCAGCGACGAAGTAAAAAATCAGCCAGCGCGTTGCACGATGCGCTCGATCCTGCCGAATGAAAAAGTCCGTTCCGGTTTCCATAAGCGTCACTCGGCCGGCAGCGGCGGTGGTAGGTTCTGCATGAATTCCCGGATCGTTCTCGCCACTCCCGATGCGCCGGGACCGAACCAAACCAAAGACCCTGCGCCTGCGATGATCTCAGATTTTGCGTCTGGTGCGGTGTCCACAATGATTGCGGGCTTGACGACCTCGCGAGCCTGATCCAGCGCGCCGCTCAGCACGAGAATCGGGCAATTGATAGAAGCAAAATCGATCGGCTGCGGATGCCGGAGGTGCAGCAGATCGTTGCGTGCCCCCAATTCACGCGGACTCAGAGGATATACACTTTTGATTAGCGACTGCATCAGCTCGCGTTGTGCCGGATCGTCCATGATCGCTTCGGAAGTCGATGCCACACCATCCCGCGTGGTGTCCATGGAGAGCACACGCTCGGTTGATTTGCGTGGGTCGCTGTCCCAATCCCGCACGACGGTGAACGCGCCCAGATCACCACCCAATCCAGCCATGACTTGCGCGCCGAGGTAGTTGATTCCTGCAAACGTTCCACTCACAAGGGCTGGTAGCGGCACAGTGGGTGGGGAGATCATAACAAGGCCACGGACTCGCCCCGGATGGCGGATCCCCATCTCCGCTCCGACGATAGCTCCCGCACCAAATCCCACGATTGCGGCATCGGGGATATTCAAACTGTCCAGCAACGCAGCCATCGCGTCCGCTTGCTCGGAGAAAAGAAATCCATTCACGAACGGCGTCCGCAGGTAACCGGGTCGGGACGGCGCCACGACCAGATCCTCGCTCGCTGCAATTGATTTACCAATGGCCAGCGCCTGATCATATCCACCAGGGGTGCCGTGAAGGACGAGTATTGCCGGACCGTCGTCCGGGCCGGATGTGACGACCTCAATCTCTCCGACGGAAGTGGTCACCATCCTTGACCGCAGTTCCATCGCACGGAGTTCCTCGTCACGCTGGCTGGAGAACCACGCAAGAAAAAGGCCGCAGGCAAGCAAACCGATCACCCCAACGGCAAAAAGCACTCTGCCGGTCCAACGTAAAATTTTGCTCATGGAAATTCGGATTCAGTATCGCCCCGAGTCTGACTCATGGGTCGTTCGTTTTCAACGGCGGCGGGCAGGAAATGTGGGGGCAGACGGATTTGAACCGACAACCAACCAGTTATGAGCCGGCTGCTCTAACCATTGAGCTATGCCCCCTTAATCTAACGTTTCGGACCGTAGATCGTCGCCCGCATTTTGGCCAGTCCGAAGATGGTTGCTAAAAAATTCCACCGCCATTCGGCTGGCACGCGTCTTTCCGTCGGCAGTGAGCGCGTGACCTTCGGCGTCCAGCAAGACGCGCTTCGCACCGACTCCGGCTGCTTTCACGAGTTGCACGAGGCGCTCGCTAAGCCGGGGCTCGACGATGGTATCGCTGGTTCCGTGCAAGATCAGCGTGGGTGGCAGCGCGCTGAAGTCACGCGCTTCGTGCTCTGGCAGTACCCCTGCATTCAGAACTACGAGCGCGGAGAGCGACACGTCCTCTGCCGCCAATGCGATAGCTAAAAAGCCACCGAGCGAGTAGCCGAGCACCGTTTGCGACCGATCAGGAAAGTTCTTCGCTCGGTCATTCATAATCGCAGTCAAGACCTTGCGCCATTCGGGTGCCTGCTGAGTCGCAATTCCACGCGTAACAACCCAGTGCCCGGTGGCATCGAAATACCGCACCACGACGGCTTCATGCCCGGCACGAGCGAGATCCACGGCAAATGATCGCAGCAAAGCTCCGTCGCCAGGAATACCACCGATCCCGTGGAGCAAAAATACTGTCGACCGGACCGATCGCTCATCGTTCGGGCGATACGACTCCACACGGACTTGCCGTCCATTCCATTCGAACTGCTGATGGGCCAGCACAACATCGGAGGGCGGAGCAGGCACCGCTCCACAGCCGCACAGAAGCGATGCCACGAGCGCCCACGCCGTGTAGGAGCGATGACGCCATGCAGCGAGAATCCCGAGCCTCACTCTACTTTGCACGGACTCATTTCCCCGGTACTGGAAATGCCGGTGCGTTTACGCGCTGCGGGACTTTTGCAATCCGCGACGGATCATATCCCTGCGCGGCCAACCGTCGGAGGATCCCGTCAAACGTGGCATCAGGTAAAGTCGGCGTCCGTGATAGAACCCACGCGAAGTTGCGCGACGGGTGACCAATCACCGCAAACTGATAATCCGCGTCGAGATCGATAATCACGTAAGCAATCCGGATCGGCCAGATCGGCTGCACCTGCCACTCGGCGTTGGTTTCCTTGTTCTTGACGATTCCGAGTGTTTTGACCCGGAGCGGCTTTCCATCGAAGTCCGGTTTAAGGGCCGTGAATACGGTGTCGATCGTGCCATTTGGCAACAGCTTGTAAGTTTCCACCGACGCTACACAATCGCGCTCGGCAAAATACGGGATGTTTGCAACGACATACCAATCTCCCATGAATGGTGACAGCTCGACGCGCGGGACTGGAACGAGTGGTGGATTTTTGGGCACGGTGCTGCATGCGGTGAAGCCGAGTAGGACTAGGCTTATGCCGGATAGTAAAATGGAAGATTTCATTATTGTGTGATGAGCGCCGGATAGCGAACGCCCGCATACCCCTTACGCCAATGTCACACAAACGCAACTTTTGCGTCGATCAATCCACGGATTAGCCCCATCGTTTCAAGGATGGATATCGTGTGGTGGGTGCTCACAGCGCTGCTGATGCTGGTCGGATTGGCAGGAATGGTGTTGCCGCTGATTCCAGGGGCTTCGCTCATTTTGGCAGGAGCCGTCTTGAACCACTTCACGCTCGGCGCGGTGGGATGGACCACCCTCGCTGTGCTGGCAGGACTCATGATTCTAGCGCAGGTGCTTGATATCGTGAGCGGATCGCTAGGAGCGAAATGGTTCGGCGCGACGCGTTGGGGTGCGATCGGGTGTATCCTAGGAGCAATCATTGGATTATTCTTCGGAATCATCGGTATTTTTGTCGGTCCGGTGATCGGAGCATTAGTCGGAGAATTACTCGGAGGTCGCGGGATCTTGCCGGCAGGTAAGTCCACCTGGGGCACGCTGCTCGGCACCACAGCAGGGATTGTCGGCAAAGTGCTGATCGGGGTGCTTATGATCGTGTGGTTTGTCGTCGCGGTGATCGTTTAGCAACCTCCGGAACTCTTAGGGCAAAAGGTCAAAAATCTGTATCATTCCGGTGGATGTCCCGGCGAGAATGCGCGGCTCTTTGGGGTGCCAAGCGACGGTTACGATTTCCCCATCGAGCAAATAGGCCGCGCGGGGACGCAGGGAATGCTCCGCCTCGAAAACGAGGAGCCGACCGTCCGCACCACCGGAGACGAGAAGGTCAGACCCATCCCGATACTCCAGTGCAAGACAGGAATCATCGAGCCCTTCAAGCTGGCGGGGTGTGGTATTTTCAGGGCCGTTTTTGCCAGTGCAACCCCAAACCGTTACCAACGCCCCTCCCCCGGTGGCGAGGCGTTTTGAATTGCTGCTAAATGCCAACGCCTTGACCTTCCCATCGTATCCTTGGATGTGCAGCGGGAAATCGCGCGGCACGTCATAGAGGTGCACGCTCGGCGTTTGATCTCCAGTAACCACCCAGCGTCCGTCTGGACTCCAAATGACGAGCAAACTTGCGCCCCCCCATTCAAACCTCGCAAACGGCTCTTCTCCACCCACCGTCCAAAGATACGCCCCACCATCACACGCAACTGCCAACTGATCTGGCACGGCGGGATTCCATGTCAGGTCGCACACGGTGCTGCGGTGCGCCGGCGATTTCCAAACGACGGTTCCCGCGCGATCCATTACGGTCAAATGCTTGCCAGTCCCGACGGCCAGCTTGCTACCATCCGGACTCCACCGCGCACGATCGATCCACACACGACCCAGTGAAATCTCAAAGGCGTCGGCTTCCGGTGAGGAATATAGCCGGATTTTGCCATCCGCTCCACCTGTCGCGAAACCTCCGTCCGACGGATGCACCGCGAGGCACGCATTTCCTATCCCGTGATACGGCAGTTCACGCGATTGGGAAGCCCCGTCCCAAACCGCTGGTGCTCCGGCAGTCGGGACGGCAACAATGGATTTGCCGCAGGCCAACCAGCGTGCGCTGACAAGGTGCTCGCCGACGTCAAAAACTGGACCCGCGGTTAACCTCATCCGATGCAAGCGCGAAATCCGGCATTCAACGCTTCGCGGTCGAGGTTGCGTCCGATGAATACCACGCGGTTCTGCCTCGGGCGTGAGCCCCACGGCCCCCCATTTGCTGCATCAATCAACATATGCACTCCTTGAAAGATCACACGATCTGGAACCCCTGCCACCGAGAAGACTCCCTTCATTCGGAAGATATCTGCTCCGTCGACGCGAACCAACTCTGACAACCAGGCGTTGAGCTTTGGTCCATTGCAGTCGCCATCAACAATGATCCCGACGCTGGTGATCTCGGAGTCGTGCTCATGATCGTGGTGATGACCGTGTTCCGCATCCTCTAAAAAGTGGGGATCCACCTCCATTGCGTGGTCGAGATTGAATCCGCCTATGTCCAGAACGTGCTCAAGATCGATCTCGGCATTCACCGTGCGGTAGATTTCTGGGAGGCTATTCGACGCACGAATCCGATTCTCGAGCGCGGACAGATCACCAGGGCCGACCAAATCCGCTTTGTTCAAAAGTATCACATCGGCGAACGCAATTTGCTCCTGCGCTTCATGGCTGTCGTCGATGTGCTGGAGTATATGTTTTGCGTCGACCAAAGTGACCACACCGTTGACAAAAAACTGCTCCTTCATGTCAGCGTCCATGAAAAACGTCTGCACGACGGGACCCGGGTCAGCGAAGCCCGTTGTTTCCACAAGCACATGATCAAACTTATCCCGCCGCTTCATTAAGCCGCCCAAAATACGAATCAAATCCCCGCGCACGGTGCAGCAGATGCAACCGTTGTTCATTTCAAAAATCTCCTCGTCCGCGTTGACGACGAGATCATGGTCGATCCCGACCTCGCCAAACTCGTTTTCGATTACTGCAATCCGGCGACCATGTTGCCCGGTCAGGATCCGGTTCAAAAGCGTCGTCTTTCCGGCCCCGAGGAAACCGGTTAATATCGTGACTGGAGTGCGTGCGGGGATTGTCATTGCATTTGATTTTTCGGAATCAGTTGTATCCGGTGCCATAGCGAAAACAACCGCGAATATTCCTCAGCATTCCAACGCTAGGTTACTTCGCATCAGAAACGCCGATTGCAAGAGGCGTCAGGGTCATCAACGATAACCACAGGCACTCCGGACCGTGGATGCTCGAGCACGACAGACTGAACATCGAAGACCTGCTGAATGCGCGCGGAGGTGATCACATCTTTGGGAGTGCCAACAGAAACCATGCGCCCATCCTTCAGAAAGAGGATTCTATCCGCGTGAGCGGCGGCGAGATTCATGTCATGCAAAATCACCATAACCGCACTACGATTCTCTGCCCAAGAGCGAGCGATCTTGAGCAAGGCATGTTGGTGCTTGAGGTCGAGACTGGCTGTGGGTTCGTCGAGCAATAGGAGGCGTCCCGGTGTGTCCACGGGATCCCAGATCTGAGCGAGCACTCTCGCTAGATGCACACGCTGAAGCTCACCACCTGACAATGTCTGAACCGAGCGTTCAACGAGGTGCGTGGCATCCGCGAGCGCAAGTGCGTCCATCGCGATAGCATGGTCTCGGGCAGAGGTTCCCCCTCTCGAGTGCGGGGAACGCCCCAACATGACAATTTCAATAACTCGAAACTCAAACGGAATGTGACTTGCCTGAGGCAGGACGCCACGCCATCGCGCTACGTCCTGAGCACGGAACGAGGAAAGTAAATCCGCACCCACACGGATCGCGCCTGTAGTCGGATGGAGTTGCCCGGCGAGGCACTTGAGCAAGGTGGATTTCCCCGCGCCATTGGGACCTAAGACGGCGAGAATCTCGCCCGAGTTGAGTTCAAAGCTGACCGCTGAGAGCAAGTCTTTGCCCGCCGTGCGAAATCCTAGCTGTTCCGCTTGAATCATAGCCAGGTCGCCTTCCTGCGTTTCTGCCACAGGAGCATGAGAAAAAATGGGGCCCCCACGGCCGCAGTGATGATTCCGATGGGCATTTCAGCCGGTGCCACGATGACGCGTGCGAGCGTATCGGCCACAACCAAGAGAAACGCACCCAGCATCGCCGAACCGGGGATCAACCACCGGTGATCCGGACCAATTGCCAAACGCAACAAATGGGGAACCACCAACCCAACAAACCCAATCATCCCGGTCTGAGCGACGCAACCGCCCACGCCGATCGCGGTAAGCGAAACAATCACCACTTTCAAGTGCTCTGGCCGAAATCCCAGGTGACCCGCTTCGGCTTCGCCCAAGGACAGAGCATTCAGAGGTTTTGCTGTAAGTGGCGCAGCGATCAGCAAAACGAGACAAAATGGAAGCACCGATACGAGCCCGCCCCAACTGGCTGCCCCTAAACTTCCGAGCATCCAAAAGTTCAGTGACCGAAGTTGTGCATCGGTTGAGAGAAAAGTGCCCAGTCCGATCACCGCTCCGACCAAGGCATTGATCGCGATGCCCGCCAACAACAGAGTCGCAACCGAAGTCACTCCTTGATACGATCCGAACTGCAATATCATCCCCGTGACCAACCAGGCCCCGATTAGCGCCGCAATCGGGACTGCGTATGGCGCCAGCATGCCATGCAGGAATGACAAACGCTCACCCAAAACAATCATTAAAACGGCCCCGAGTGCGGCTCCACTAGACACGCCAACCAGGCCGGGATCAGCCAGCGGATTTCGAAATAGTCCCTGCATCATCGCTCCAGCCACCGATAGCGAGGCCCCGACCACCAAAGCCAAAAGCACCCTCGGCACCCGGAGTTGCCAGAACACGAGTTCATGTGGTCCAACCTCGCTTGACCAACCAAGCTTGTGACCAAGCAAAGCAGGTAATTCGTTCAATGGGATCACTGTCGCGCCTGAAGACAGGCCAACACTGATACCGATGACCACGAGAGCTGCGAGGGCACCGAGAACCGGCAACGGGCGAAGTCGAGCCATCAATGTTCGATTACGTCCCCAGCCCTACGGACGGGAAGCTGACACGACGTGACCTCCCTTGTGCAATTCCAGAAAGAGGTCATGCACGGCACGCCCGAGACGCGGCCCGAATCCCAGCAAATACAGATCGTCCATTACGACAAGCCGACGACTTCTTCCTGCCGGAGTAAGAGCCAAGCCCGGATGTGCCAAGACACCATCGATTCCCCCGGCTTCAGCGACGCCCCGCGTGGTCATGAGGATGACATCGGGTGCCGCATTGACTGCTGCCTCAGCCGTCAAGGGCTTGTAACCTTGGTATCCCGTGACCGAGTTGACAGCGCCCGCTAGTTCGATCATCGCGTGAGCCGCAGTATCCGTGCCCGAGACATTCAGAAGTCCACCGCTCCGGGCATAGATGAACATGACCTTCGGATGATCCACTGATCGAGCGACGATATCACTCGCGTTCCGGAGATCAGCGCGGAGGGATGCGATGAGCGAATCCGCCCGCTGCTCTTCACCGAGGATCGCAGCAATTTTTGCAATTCGATTCACAGTCGACTCGACATCATGTGTGTTATCGAGTTGGAACACCGAAACTCCGGATGACTTGACTTGCTCCAACGCAGTCGGGGGCCCCGCATCCTTAGAGGTGATAATCGCCGTCGGCCGCAAGGAAAGCAGTCCTTCCGGCGATAGCATCCGTTCGTAGCCGATCTGCGGGAGTTGCGTCGCCGCGTCTGGGTAGACGCTCGAAGCATCCACTCCCACCACGAGATCTCCCTTGCCAAGGGCGTAGACGGTCTCGGTGATTCCACCGCCCGCGGTCACGAGCCGCGCATTGTCAGCAGATGCATTGCCAGCCAGCAGGCATATTCCCGCAACGCAGAAAATCACACGCGAAATCACGAGACGACCTCCAACTCGGCAATCAGGGCGCGCCAGCTTTCATCTTCCGGTTGACCCGGTTTCCGTTTGCCAAAGAACAGGACGATATTCTCGCCAGAGGCATCGTACAACTCCAGCGATGTGACGAGCCCCTCGGCCGTTGGCTTTTTAACAACCCATGCACTCCGAACCTTCGGCAGAAAGAGATGCATGTTAAAGTCAGGATCTAGAACATTAAGCCAATCGGCACCAAACATCTTGATATTCTCTACCGGGCCGGTGTGAATTTGTAGGCACCCCCGACTGCCGATAAAAACCATGATTGGAAGTGCGCTGTTGGCTGCGGCCTCCAACATCGAACGGAGCGTCGAGAGTGAAACCGCCTTTGCATGCCCTTCGGGAGCGAGGCGCAACGCCTGCTCACGCCCGACACGGAACTTATGAATCAACGGGAAAAAGGCATGGGTATCTTTGAGGAGAAGCCACTCGGCCTGAAATCCCGCGACATCGATTTCGGAATCCGGAATTCTCGGAGTCGGCGCGGGAGTCGGCTGAACGGAAAGCATTGGCTCCTGATTTGCCGAGCGGAACTGATCGAGAAGCACTCCATACCCCGCAATGTTGCTTTCGTTTTGCAGAAAGATTTTATGCACGGCGTCGCCGAATTCGTCGAAAATCTGAATGGATAGGCGTTCCCCGTCCGGCGTCTGATCCGTCACTGCGAATCCGTGTTGCCAGTGACTCATAAACAAACGGAGATCAATATCAGGGCCAACGACTTGGCCCATGCCGTGGAAAAAATCAATCTGGCGAAATTCCCCGAAACGCTCGTGAACGGCGGCTTCGTTACGCGTGAGGCACATCACGCGACCGAGCTTGGGAAGTTGCTTGATGAGTTCTTTCCAGTCGCCAGCAAGGCGGGCAACCGATTCCCCGCACTGGCTGGCCACAAGCTCTGCTTCGCTCACGTCGAGTGCGCGCGCCGCGTCGCGAATCCGCGTTTTTGGATTGATTGCGCGGAATTCCGCCCAGCGTTCTTTGAGTGTCAGTGTTTCAGTTTTCATAGCATGTTTATTTGGGTTGTTTTCTGATTGTTTGGCTTATGGGGTCATCTGGTAGTTCCGGTCATTCAAATCCGCCGCCGTGGGACTCCAGAGGCGCATATCGTTGAGCTCATCCACGGAACACATCCGCACACTGCCATCAAGGAACGCGCAGACCGCTTGGCCGCTATAGCGAAAGTCTACAAATCCATAGTTCATCGGGTCGTCGTTTTGGTCCCACGACCCGCTGCTGCTCCAACTCAGGCAAAGCGGAGAGTCCGATGACAGCGTTGGCGGTGTGACGTAGGAATATCCGTCAATCTTCTTGTCCCCTTTTCCTTGCCCCGCCGAAGCAAATGCAAGAATCGAACCGAGCATTCCTCCGCTCGTAGTGATGCAATCGTCGCTGTAGAGCGTTGAGCCATCTCTCAAAACCACACCGCCCACCCCGAAGATATTCATCCCAAGCGCTGGGAATGCGCTGACGGTGTAGTCGAAGTTTGCGAGCCCGCCGCTGGCCTTTTGAACTTGGCTAAGGTTTCTATTTACGAGGATGGTTCCCTTGAATTCCCCCCCGAGAAATGGCGCTATCCGAAATGGATACCGCTGTGCCGCGCGGAGGTTCGTGATCTTTTCCCCGTCGAGGTTGAAAACCGAATTTGTCGAACCGTTGACGCGCATGTCCATTCCGGGAAGATACCGTCCATCATTCTCCGCAGCGGATGTTGAGAGTGCCATTACTAGGTTACGCGCGGCGCTTACCTCGCGTGCCATGCACGCCGAACTCACCGTGCTCTGTGCGACCCCGATGCCGAGAGCCATCAGAGTAGTTACCAAAAGCGTGACGACCAATACTTCAATGAGCGTGAAGCCACCACGCAGCACCGAGGACGGCTCAAGGCCATTCGCTGAGGTTGCACGATTCAAGCAGTGCATTTTGCGCGTCTCCGAAGCTGACAGATGACGATCAGCACACCGATCCCTAATAGTGCGAATATCGATGGCTCAGGAATCGCCTGCGTTAGAACGACTTCATTGTAGAATTCATGCTGCTGGCCGGCGGTCCAGGTCAGACCAAAACCACTACTTGCTCCAAGAGCGGAAACGTCCCACGTCCAAGTGTGGCGAAACATATCCACTGGCCCGATCGGCGACGACACCGGGCCGAGACTCAAAACCCAATACGTCGCGCTAGTCACCGCAGGATTTTGAAGATTGAATGCAAGCAGGAGGGATGACGCGCCATAAACGCCGCCACCCGCTTGAAACGACGCGCTGATCGTTTGGACGCCCGACAAAACATTGGAAGTCTGCAATGCAAATCCTACGTTAGCGGAGAAGAATGTGTAGATCCCGCCGTAACCCTGCGGAAAGCTGTTCGAACCGAGGCCACCACTCGTCAAGTTGCTCAGAACAAGTGTCGCTCCACTATTCTCAGCGGCATTCGGAAACAATACTGGCGGCCGGTAAGCTCCGCCGTAGGTGGCCGGACTAAACGCTCCACCATCATAGTCCCAAACATCGACCAATACTTGCGAATGGGCCAACGGACTGGTCAGAATGCCGATTGAGGTGATTACGAGATAGACGAATTTTTTCATGGTTGATCGGGTTGGTTAGGTTTCTTCGATAGTCGATGTTGCTCACCTCCTGCCAAACCGGCGACGGGATGCTCCGCAGTCGAAAGGCGACTCAAAAATCAGTGACTTCATCGACGCAGACTAGATCACTCCGCAGAGGCGGCGCTTCCTCACGGTTGCGATGAACCCCCTCGTTCTTGCGATGGAGTCTCAGTCTCGGGATGAGCGTTTAGAAAACTGGGTTGGAGTGCATCCTATCAGCTCGACGAATGCCTTATTAAAGGCTCCGAGGCTGGAATATCCGACCTGCATGGCGGCATCCGTCACTGAAATACCCCCCTCGCGGAGCAATTCGGCCGATTTTTCGATTCGGAGCTTGCGGAGTGCCTTCGGGATACTGATTCCAATTTCCTGCGCAAAGAGGCGACTGAGGTAAAACGGGCTACATCCGACCTCATCGGCGAGCATTTGCAGGGACGGAGGATTTTCCATATCCCGGTGCAGGAGAAAGAGGACCCGCTCACACCGTTCCCGATTGACTCGGTGGTGACGCTCACAAAACAACTCTGCGGGCGCCTCGGGCTGGAACAAAAAGTGGGATAAAATTTCCGTGATCTTGCTGTGATACCAGATCCGATGGGCCGATGAGCTCACGGGCGGCTCGAGCAACTGACTGCGTAATCCAAGCAATTGTCCCGGCATGGACTCGATCCACACAGCGGGTGACGATTGTGGCTCCCCATGGCAAAACGCTCTCACCTCTGGACGCAGACCGTCCAACACAAATCGGAACTCCTGAAGCAAATAGGCTGGACCAAAGGACAAGGTGAAAAATCGATGCCGTGTCTCCGCTGATCGAAATGCTCCGGGGTTACCGTTTGCATTCATGTAAACTGCAACCTGCTCCGCCCGCAGCATCCGACCATTCTTCGCGAGTTGAAAGACCGCGTTTCCGGCGAAATTCAAGCAAATCTCCAAGCTCCCCTTCTGAAAGCTGCGGCTCCAATCCCAATCCGTCTCCAAAACACGTCATGCCATTCGATGCTGACCGAATCCTTCACAAAATCCCCGAACAAGCGAAGGGGTGTCCCGTGAATCCCGCTGTCCAATTTGGTCTCGCCAGATTCCCGTGTTGCACCCCTACTCATAGCGCACTTAGGACTCAGTCTCATTTTAGTGCAAGAAAATTTTAGATTGTGGTTCTGTGCATGAGCCGCTGACGGTATTTTTGGGTTAAAACGGACTCCCGAAACCCCGATAGGAATATGATGACTGGCGTTCGAACCCGAAATGCCCTACAATTTGATTATTCGGAATCATTTGTGCGTTGTGCGATAGTAAGAGCAACGGCGAAATAACTTTCGACAGGAAAAAATCACGCCACATTATCGCCATGACACCGCTTGTTCTGATTGTTGGATTTTTAGGGTCTGGAAAGACGACCTTTTTGCGCTCCCTGCTCCCGGCGCTCACTGGGCAGGGATTGGAGCCTCACGTGGTAATCAATGATTACCAAAACGCCCGAGTGGACGCCGAATTGCTCGCCGACTTGGCGCGCGAAATCACGCCGATTAGCGGAAGCTGCGCCTGCTGTGGGTCGCGGGATGAGTTGCTCGGGGCTTTGGAGCATTTCGACCATCAACCGGGTCGCGTCATGGTTATCGAATCCAATGGCACAACCGACGCGGAAGAGCTCATCGAGCTTCTTTCGCTGGAGCCGGATCTCGGCGGATTCACACTGCCGATTCAGGTGTCATTGATTGATGGCAAGCGGTGGCAAAAACGCTTTTGGCACAACGAGCTGGAGCGCGATCAGGCCCGCACGGCTAACTACCTGCAAATCACGCGACTGGATACGATCTCAGCGGAGCGTGTGGTCGAGGTAGAGTCGTCGCTCGCTGCTAGTGGCATTATCGCCCTTCGAGCGGATGCCCTGCGTGTCGCTCAGGCGGTGGCGGATGTTTCGCGCGCGGTCAGCGCTTTACCCTCGCGTCACGTTCACCACTGCGGCGATCCACAGTGCGGGCACGATCACTCGCATTCGCGCGACTCCGCACACGAACATGGCCATGCGGAGCATCACTTTGCATCATTTCAGATGACGCTACCTGATGTGGTGAGCCGGGAGGCGATGAATGCAATTTTTAAAAGCCTACCGCCGGAAATCATCCGCGCAAAGGGGCTTGCCCGGCTGACCGAATCGCCGGACGACTATCATATTTTTCAATATGTGGATCGCGGCACGGCGGTTCAATGGCTACCGATTGGACGCGAAAGCCGGATTGACCAGCCTTTGATTTTGTTTATCGGCCCGTCGCTGCCAGAAGATGATATCCGGCGAATGATCGGATCGCTTGCGGTGACTGCCGCCTGAACATTGGGGCCGAATATGACGATTCAAGAAAAACAAGCCGCGCTGGTGCAGCGCTATCTCGTGATTCCTGATCCGCAGGAGCGGCTTGCAATCATCATCGGTCATCGGTCAAAGCTACCACCCTTGCCCGAGGAACTACGCACCCCGGAGCGGCGGGTCGATGGCTGCCAGTCATCGGTCTGGATCGATGCGCACATCGATGACGGCGTTTGCCGATACCGTGCGGACTCGGACTCACCGCTGGTGCGGGGATTGGTCATGCTTTTAACCGAGCTGTTCGATGGAGCTGTTCCCGACGACGCCGCCACGTTTCATCCCACGATCCTTGCCGACCTCGGAATCGAGAAAAACCTGACTCCGACCCGTGTCAATGGTATGGCCCAAGTCGCGGCCACGCTTCGCCGACTCGCGATTCATGCCTGATATGATGACTGCCGCGCCGATGCACGACGCGCACAATCACCTGCAAGATCCGCTTTTGGACGATGCACGGGACGAATTTCTCGCAAACCGGGCGTCAAAAAACATCGGCCTTTTGGTCGTCAATGGAACCAGTGAAGCAGACTGGAGCGCCGTTCGAGCGCTTGCCGATGCTGACTCGGGCATCATTCCCGCGTTCGGGGTGCATCCGTGGTTTGTCGATACGCTCAGCGCATCGTGGAAGAGCCGTCTTGCGTCATTTTTGGATTCGGGTGGATGCATCGGGGAAATCGGCTTGGATCGCTGGAGGACCGTTGAAAACTTCGACCGCCAGCGCGAGGTCTTTTTGTGGCAGTGGGGCGAGGCATTACGACGTGGATTGGCGGCTACGGTGCATTGCCTCCGCGCATGGGGACCACTCATGGAAATCATCCGAGAGGCCCCGCACCACAATCCGGGATTTCTCCTTCATGCATACGGTGGCCCGGTGGAAATGGTGGACGCATGGGTGGAACTCGGCGCATACTTTTCGTTTTCCGCTTCGTTTTTGGCGGACGGACGGGCGCGGAAGCTGGAACCGTTTCGGGTGATTCCGAGCGACCGGTTACTGGTCGAAACGGACGCTCCATTCATGCCACCTCCCGCTTCGCTTCTCGGCCTCGCGCCGACGCTCATGCCCGACGGAGCAGCAATTCACCATCCGTCCGCAATCGTCGTGGCCTATGAAGGCCTGGCCAAGATTCGCAGTGTGTCGGTCGATGGACTACGAGACCGCTCGGACGAGAATTTTATCCGACTGTTCGGCACTCGCCCGCAGTGACGTCGCGGATCACCTCGCCCGCGGCGATCAGTCCGAATACTCCTGTTACGTGCGCCGCGGCACCAAAGCCGGTGGCGCAATCCATGCGTAAATTGCACGATGCGTCTGGTGGTTCGCCACGCACGGTGCCGTCGGGCCAAGGAAACCGGAGCGGCTCGTCAGACACAACCGCCTTCACCCCGTAGTGATTCCCCTCCCCTTTTTCCCATCCGTAATCCTTGCGAAGTTTTCGTCGCACCTGCCGGAGCAATTCATCTTTGCCGACGGTTGAAAGATCCATCGCCCGCACCCGCTGGGGATCTACTTTACCACCAGCTGAACCAATCGTAAGTGCTGGCACACCGAGCACGCGCGCTTGCGCCAATATGGCCGCTTTCACCGACATCCGATCCGTGGCATCCACGATGTATGCGGCGTCCGATGGCAGTAATCGCTCGGCATTTCCAGGGGTCAGGAATTCGTAAACCGGCACCACTTTACAATCCGGATTGATGAGTTGAATCCTGTCAGCGAGAGCATGGATCTTGGGCCTGCCGATCGAGTCAGTGACGGCGTGGATCTGACGGTTGATATTCGTGAGGCAAACGTCGTCCATATCGATCAGCGTCAGCTTTCCTGTCCCTGAACGTGCGAGCGACTCGACCGTCCATGAACCCACTCCGCCGACTCCAATGATGCATACATGCGCAGACGCCAGGGTGAGCACGGCATCGCGCCCGATCAGCCGCTCCAAACTCGAAAACCTTGCCGACTCAACGCTCACGTCGATGCTCCCCCGACCCCGTCCACGGGGCGCAATGACACCGCATAGCTGAGCGCGTCAACGATAGAAAGTTTTGCTCCCGCTTCGAATGCAGCGTCGTATTCCTCGGCTGATAGCGACGCGCGGACTGCCCCTACGACTGTGTCCGCCTCACGTTGGTCGGCCACGTCGAAGTTTATCCCGAGTGCTTCGCGGGCGGCGTTTGATGCACCGACAAGCTTTGCGCTAGCATACGTCTCGTTTTCCAAGCGGAGTGTTTCTGCGTAGAGCAAAAGGATGTATGGCATCGCCCAGCGGTTTTTAAGCTCTCTCGTGATATCGCTCCATTCGTCCAGGGCATCCCGCGCGGCCCCGGTGTCACTGGACGACAGGCACGACCGTGCGAGCCCCCAGAGAAGGTAGCCCGTGACCCATTTATCTCCGGAGGATCGGTAAATCGCCAAACTCTCCTCTTTCAATCGCCGGCTTAAGACGATCTCTCCGCGATCAATAGCGACGCTTCCTTTTCCGCTGAGAGCCACTGCGACAATGAGAGGATTTTTCAGCTTGTTGCCCTCGTCCAGCACCCAATCAAAGATCCGCTCAGCTTCGTCGGGATTCCCAATATTCCGGAAGTTGAATGCGAGGTAAGCTCGGTTGAGCAGCACTGCTTTTCGGTCGCCCAGTTGCTCGCTGATTTCGACGGTTTTTTCGTAGAGTGCCAGAGCCTCCTCCGAAAGGTCCAAGACCCAAGCGATGCGCGCAGCGCCGGCCATGGCAAATGCCCGCTCGGGTGTCACTTCCTGGTTTTCAGGCAAGGCAAGCATCCTCGTAAAATAATGATTTGCCTCTTTCAAGTGCCCACGAATCTCCCAGTATCGGGTCAGCAGGCCTGCGAAACGTAGTCCCGTGAGGGCATGATTCGAAGAGGTAGCAGCCCACTCGAGCGCAAGTCGGAAATTATTGCGCTCCGCATCGACTTGTTCCAACCACAGTGCCACATCAGCACCCTCCATGGCCGGTGCGGCCTGCTCCGCAATATCCAAAAAGTAGGCGAGATGACGGTCCCGAAGGGCATCAAATTCGCCTGACTCGGTGAGTTTGTCGCGCGAGTATTGCCAAACAGACTCGATCATCGTGTAGCGCTGTAACTCGTCGAGTCCGGTTTCGACGGCGAGCAGTGACTTGTCCACGAGTTGCTGGAGTAAATCGAGCGCGTCGTATGCATCCACACCGTCTCCAGTGCATACCGCCTCGATTGCCTCAATCGTGCGCCCACCGCCAAATACACCAAGACGCCGAAACAACACGCGTTCGCTTTCCGATAGCAGGTCATAACTCCAGTCGATGAGCGTGCGGAGCGTCTGCTGATGCGGCAGGACCGAACGCCCACCTCCCGTGAGCAGTCGGAACCGGTCGTCCAACCGTGCCGCGATTTGCTCTGGAGTCAGAACACGCGCCCGCGCCGCTGCCAACTCAATCGCCAGCGGGATTCCATCAAGCCGCCAACAAATTTGTGCGATCGCAGGAGCATTCTGCCTTGTCACGTGAAACCCGGATTTCACTGTTGTTGCGCGATCGATAAATAGTTTCACCGATTCGTATTGCGACACCGTGTGTGCTGGGTCAGCAACCTGAAATAAGTCCCGGCCTGGATTGATCGTCGTGAGTGGTGGGACTCCCCACGCGACCTCGCCAACAATCCCGAGCGAATGCCGGCTAGTGGCAAGCAGTTTGATCTCCGGGCAATGCCTGAGCACGTCGGCAGCAAAATCTGCGCAGGCGCTATGCAAATGCTCACAGTTGTCCAAGATGATGAGCATACGCTTTTGAGACAGCGCCCGGCGGAGCGTCAGGTTAAGTGGCACCTCAGGGTCCTCGCGGATGTCCAGCGATGCAGCCACCGTGTCCACCACGCGACCGGGGTCCGAGACCGTCGCCAGCTCGACAAACCAAACTCCATTCGGGAAATCCGCCAGCACGGCCGCACCAGCCTGAAGTGCGAGGCGGGTCTTGCCGGTTCCGCCGGTCCCGGTGAGCGTCAGCAATCGGCCAGTGGATAACATATTCCGGACATGCTCCATTTCACGGCTCCGACCGACAAACGAACTCAAGTTGCCCGGCAGGTTATTTGGCATCACTTCGATGGAGCGCAACGGTGGAAACTCAGCCTGCAATCCCTCAACCACGATTTGGAAAATCCGTTCCGGCCTGGCCAAGTCGCGCAACCGACGCTCTCCTAAGTCTCTCAATTCCACTCCGGCCGGGATCGAATCGCGCAACAGCTCCTCGACCGGCAATGAAAGCAAAACCTGCCCACCATGAGCCGCCGCGAGAATTCGAGCGACGCGGTTCAACGGGTTTCCGAAATAGTCGCCGTCTCGAAATTCTGCAGACCCCGTATGAAGAGCCATTCGCACCCGCAGTGGCCCGGTGGCTCCCCATGGCTCCGATTTCAGAGCGCGCTGCGATTGCACTGCGGCATCCAGCGCGCTTCCAGCCGTATCAAACGCGGCGCAGAATGCATCGCCCACCGTTTTAAAAACATATCCACCCGCACCCTCGATGGCACTGCGCAGGATCGCATCGTGCCGCGCCAACGAGTCCGCCATCGCCACCGGGTGCTTTTCCCACAACCGGGTGCTCCCCTCGATATCGCTGAATAAAAATGTCACTGTCCCGACCGGAAGGCTCATCACAGCGACACACTACCCAGAAGGCCCCGAATGACAAAACGAAACCATGTCGTGGCCTCAAGATTTGGCCGTATGTTCTGAGCCAAGCATTCCCGAGTCTAATCATAAATGTCTTGCTCTCACGAGGATTGAGGGCTGGAATCAGGCATCCCGCCAAACTCCCCGCTGATCTTTGCGGGTCCCTGACGCCGGACAAAGAGGATTATCTGGTTTGCAGCCAGTTGATTGAGTCGAGTCTAACCCCAACGAACCCACCCAGAACAATATGAGCGACGTCGATATCGAGAGCTACGAATACAAAAAACAGTTCCTCCACGAGGCGACGCGACTCGCGATTGAGTCCGTTGAAAAAGGATGGGGCGGACCGTTCGGAGCCGTCATCGTAAAGGATGGCAAAATCATTGGTCGTGGCCAGAACCGCGTGCTGCTGACCGGCATCCCGGTTTATCATGCCGAGGTGACAGCAATCATCGACGCTTGCGGTCGCATCAATTCCAAAGCGCTGCTCGGCTCTGATTACCACGAGGGGAATTTGAAGATGATTCCACGTCCTGAGGGATCGCCAGACCCGGTGCCTGAGCGCGCGCAAATGCTCAAGGGATGTGACCTTTATGTCAACGGGGCTCCGTGCCCGATGTGCATGAGTGCGATTTACTGGGCTCGCATCGACCGCGTGTATTTCGGCACCCGTCTCGCGGACACGAGCAAAATCGGTTTCGATGATGAGTTTCAATACATCGATTTCAGTCTGCCATACACCGAGCGCAAAGCGATCCAGTGTTTCCCTGATTTCGAGCGCGAATATGCGCTAAAAGCCTGCGATGCATGGGCGAATAAGGACGACCGTCACCCGTATTGAATGATCGGCAGGAGATCGCCAGCGGTGGCACGTGCGCACCGTGGAGCCGGGGCATTTGCGTTCAGATTTCATAACGGCAACGGACTACGATCATGACCACGCCTGCCTTTATCATTGCCACCGTGCGGGTGCGGGCGGGAAATGATGCTGCTTTCACCGCTTGGAAAGCCCGGCATGACCAAATCATCGGAATCGCTCCGGGATATATCAGCAGCGACATTATGCCGCCGGCCCAACCTGGCGGCACCGAGTGGACGACTATTCTGAACTTCCGTTCGAAAGAGGATGCGGTGCGGTGGCAGAAATCTGCGGAGCACGCCGCGATCGTTAGCGAGGGAGCTCCATTGTTCGAGGGGGGCACGTTCACCGAGGTGGTGCAAATGGGTGAAGGTGGCTCCGGTCCGAGCAGCGACGTGACGGAGGTGATTTTTTCGAAAATCAAACCTGGAATGGAAAACGCGTATCGTGATTGGGCCGCCCGGATGCAGGCGGAGCAGGCGAAATATCCGGGATACAAGGGAACATTTCTTCAGCACCCGGACGAGCCCAGCGGATTTTGGACAACGATCATGAGGTTCGATTCTTCGGCCCACTTGGAGGCGTGGATGAATGCGCCGATGCGCAAGGAGGTGGTGCGCGAGTCACAGGCGTTTATTGAGCATGAACAACTCACCCGCTTGGCCACATCGTTCCCGGGGTGGGTGCCGATTGATCCCGTGACCGGGAAAGGTCCACCCAACTGGAAAGCGGCGATGCTTGTGCTCTTAGGGCTTTTCCCCATCGTGATGCTCGAGATGCGATTTCTCAATCTCCAGCAGTTTGGAGTTCACGCTTCCCTAGCAACATTTATCGGCAATTCCATTAGCGTGGCGCTTACCAGCTTTATCACGATGCCGCTCTTCGTGCGGTGGTTTGGGTGGTGGCTCTTTCCGAAAGACGACAAGTATACAACGGCAAAGGGCGTCGGGATTATCTGCATTCTTTTTGCATTAGAAGTCATCGTTCTCTGGAACCTGCTGCCGTGGTGAAATCTCCCCATCGTGCAGCCGAGATCGTGCCGGGCGATGGCCTAGCCTGCAACCCGACGTGAGAAAAACATCCCTCTCCGTTTTAGCGTTTTCGGTCAGTTTGTTTTCGGGCCTACGCGCGGAAACGGCCGACGACGCCCACGGCTCGTTTTTTGATCAACTCCACGGAGCTGCGCCGAGTTCGATCACCGGGAACCCGGCCGCCGAAAATGCCATGCCGGGCACAGGCCAGCTCGGGAGCATTCTTCATCTTCCGGAGGACCGTGGATTGCGCTTGGGCGGCGTGTGGCTGGCCGACTCGAACTACCTGATTTCGGGTGGTTCGCAGCCCAACAACTGGACTTTCAACAGCGCGCTCATTGTGGGAGCGAACATCGATGCGGAAAAATTGGTCGGATGGAACGGCGCATCATTCGGCGTTCAATTTCTTCAATTCAACGGAAAGGACACCAATGGCGAGGCTGGCAGTGTGCAGGGGTACAATAGCTTACCCGGCCCAGCCCCGCTCAATCGGTCAGAGCTGTATCAAGTCTGGTACCGCCAGTCGTTGTTTGAAGACCGAATGGTTTTTCGAATCGGCAAGCAGGTCCCAACCTATGATTTCAACAACGTCGCGCGACCGGTAGCCACCCACGATAAGACGTTGGACGTCCCTTCGGTGACCGGGTTGCTCTACACACCGGTCTTCGTGAATCCAACGCTGCTCGGGGCTATCGGCGGATACTATAACTCGGTGTCGGGAATAACGATCTCGGTTGCTCCCACGGACAACTCGTATGTGCGCTACGGTTTCTACGACGGCAATCTCGCGCGCGGCGTGCAAACCGGCATGACCGGGCCGCAGTTCAACGGCTACACGTTTAATATCTGGGAGGCCGGATTGGATTGGGTCCTCGCGGACAAATACCCTGGCAATTTCGGCGCGGGAATATGGTATCAGTCGGGCGTGCTCACTGGCCCGAACGGGATTGCCCAAAACGGAACGGGCGGATTTTACATGTTCGGAAGTCAGCGGGTGTGGGAACGCGAGACCGAATGGCAATCGGTGAACACCGGGAAAACGAGTGGCGGCAAAAACAAGATCGTGATCGCCTGCATGTCCGATGACGCGCAACCTGCTTCGATCTCCACGTTTTTTCAGTTCGGCGCGAATGATTCCGAGACACTGCCGATGAACCAACACTTCGGCCTCGGATTCACCGGGTTTGGCCTGATTCCCTACCGCCCGGAGGACTCGCTCGGAGGCGGCCTGTCATGGGCATGGCTGAATCCCAACCTGTTCAATCGATCAAGCGAATTGATGTTTCAAGGTTACTATCAGGCCCACCTCTTCGGCGGGACCTTCTTTCAGCCTGCCATCAGCTTTATCCCAACTCCGGGGGCTGACTCCAGCCTTGGTGGAGCATGGGCGCTCACCTTGCGCGTAATGCTCCTTTTCTAACCGAAATTGAACGCGTGATGGATCGACGGTTAACGGGCCGCAAATCTACATCTAGTGCGTCACACAAGCCCCCTGCCCAACATCCTGAATATGGAGGCCATTCACGACGTGCAGAAAACAATTGTCCGACTCGGATTTCGCGGATAGTATTTGCCCACGGTTTTCCCACCTAAACGATTTAGTAATGTCCGACCAATCTGATCTACCAAAGTCCGAAACTGCCTCGAAAAAGTCTGAGTATAACGCCGATGATCTAAGCTCTTTAAAGGGCCTAGAGGCCGTCCGCAAAAAGCCGGGGATGTATATCGGCGGCACCGATGAGCGTGCGCTTCATCATTGCGTCTCCGAAGTGCTGGACAACTCGGTCGATGAATTCTTAGCCGGCTATTGCACGCACATCGATGTGACGATTCACCCGGATGGATCGATTTCGATCCGGGACAACGGGCGGGGAATTCCGGTCGATATCAACAAGGAGGAGGGCATACCAGGAGTCGAATTGGTTCTGACTCGTCTGCACTCCGGCGGAAAATACGGCCAAGGGAACTACGAATACTCGGGCGGCACGCATGGTGTCGGCGCCAAGTGCGTGAATGCGGTATCCGAGTGGTTCAAGGTTGAGGTCACTCGTGACGGTAAGATTCACGCGATGCAGTTCGAGCGGGGCGTCACGACGAAGCAGTTGCACGTGGTCGCCGAGGTCAAATCGAAAAAGCAAACCGGCACGCTGATCACATTCCTGCCGGACACACAGATATTTCTCGAAACGATCGAGTTCAAGGCCGAGCGTATCCTGACTCGCCTGAATGACCTCGCATACATCAACGCGCCTCTGAGCTTCACGTTCCTTGATGAGCGTGTCGAAGGAGCCCGTCCGGTCCAAGTCCAGCACCCGCGCGGGGTCGAGGATTTTGTTTCACGTCTTGCAGAAAATAAGACGCTGGTTCACCCGAAGCCGATCCTCATCAAAGGCACTCGCGACCGCGTGATTGTCGAAATCGGACTGCATTACACCGACACCTACAACGAGCAATTGCTTTGTTACACGAACGCCGTGCCAAACCCCGATGGCGGCACGCACTCCTCCGGATTTCGTGGATCACTCACCCGGGCGATCAACCAATACGCAAAAAACAACAACCTTATTAAAGAAAAGGACGCGGCAATCACGGGCAATGACGTTCTCGAGGGGCTGGCCGCCGTCGTCAGCGTCAAGCATCCGGATCCACGCTTCGAGTCCCAGACAAAGGTGAAACTCATCAGCCCAGAAGTCGAAAGCATCGTTGGCTCCGTGAGCTACGAAGGCCTGATGCTGCACTTCGATCAGAACCCCGGCGTCGGCAAAAAGATCATCGACAAATGCCTCATGGCCGCCCGCGCCCGTGAGGCCGCACGCAAAGCGCGCGAGACCGTGAGGAAAGGTGCTCTAACAGGTGGTGGTTTGCCCGGCAAGCTGGCCGATTGCTCCGAGCGTGATCCGAACCTGACCGAACTCTACGTGGTCGAAGGAGACTCCGCAGGTGGCTCCGCAAAGCAGGGCCGCGACCGTCGCTACCAAGCGATCCTTCCAATCAAAGGAAAAATCATCAATGTCGAGAAAGCGCGTCTCGACAAGGTGTTACAGAATACCGAAGTCCAAACGTTGATCACAGCGATTGGGACCGGCATCGGGGCTGGTGGCACCAGCGAACGCGATCAAGAAGGTGCCTTCAACATCGAAAAACTCCGATACGGCCGCATCATCATCATGACGGACGCGGACGTGGACGGATCGCATATTCGCACGCTGTTGCTAACGTTTTTCTATCGGCAAATGCCCGAGCTCGTGCGGCAAGGAAAGATCTTCATCGCCCAACCGCCGCTTTATCTAATCAAACGGAAAAAGCGCGAGGAATACATCGACGACGACGCGCAGTTGAACAAAATCTTGATCACGCTCGGCGCCGAAGAGGTAAAGCTAAAGAACCTCGCGGACGGCCGCGTTTTCAGTGCCACCCAGCTTAAAGACATGCTCGATCTGCTGGAGCGGTTGGCCAAATTCAGCGATGTGATCCGTCGCCACGGCGGAGATTTCGAGACGTTCCTCAGCGAGCGTGATCCTAAAACTGGAGCACTTCCCACGTTTCTGTTGAAAGTGCGCGCGGGCAATACCGAGTGGGCGACCTACTTCCCCGGCGAAGCGGAAGTCCGCGCATTCCATGAGGAAAATCGGGACCTCGGGATCTACGATGACCCCATACCGGAACCCATCGGAGAAGCTGAGACCTTGACGCTCGAAGCAGCACCGCCCACCAAACCAAAGAAGGCAGACGCCCAAGTGCTCCGCCGCCGCGCCAAACTGGTCGAACTCCACGAGTCCGTCACGGTGCAGCGCCTGATCGACGAACTCGCCAAAAAAGGCCTGCGTATCGATCATTACGCGAGCAGCGACACTCCGATCTTTGAGTTGATCGAAGGCGAAGGCGATAAAGCGACGACACACCCGCTTTTCGCAATTCCGGAAATCCTCCAGCATGTCCTCGAGATCGGTAAGCGTGGCCTTTCCATCCAGCGATTTAAGGGATTGGGAGAAATGAATCCCAAGCAACTCTACGAGACCACGATGAACCCCGAGAAGCGGAAGATGCTGCGCGTCGAGCTCAACGAAGATAACGCATTGGAAGCAGACCGGATGTTTACCATCCTGATGGGCGACGTCGTCGAACCCCGCCGCCAATTCATCGAAGACAACGCCCTAAACGCCCGCCTCGACGTCTGAGTTTTGACAGAATTAACAGAATATACGGAATTGCAGGAAAACGAATACGACCTAGCAGGAAATGTGATCGGTGCAGCCATGAAAGTGCATCGCACCCTAGGGCCAGGTTACCTCGAATCCGTATACGTGAACGCAGTAGCCCACGAAATCACCAAACTAGGACTTTCATTTTCGTTACAGACTCCTCTCAAAGTGAACTACGACGGAGTGATCGTTGGCACTTATATCGCTGACATCGTTGTCGAAGGAGAACTGATTGTTGAACTAAAAGCCATCCAGATGCTGACGAAGGCCCATGAGGCACAGCTTGTAAACTATCTAACAACAACCGGCATCGAATTCGGGCTTCTCCTCAACTTTGGATCCCAATCACTCGATTGTCGCAGAAAAAGCCGCACTTACCGTCCACCTCATTCCAAGAATTCCGTTAATTCTGTCTAAAAATCACCATGTATACGCAGAACGAAAAAGTCGAAAAGGTCAACGTGGCCGAAGAAATGTCGAAGTCCTTCTTGGATTATTCGATGTCCGTTATTATCTCCCGCGCATTGCCGGACGCCCGCGATGGCTTGAAACCGTCCCAGCGCCGCATCCTCTATGCCATGAGCGAACTCGGCGTCATGCCGACTCGCAAACACCTCAAGTGCGCTAAAATCGTCGGTGAAACAATGGGAAACTATCACCCACACGGCGACCAGGCGATTTATCCAACGCTCGTTCACATGGCACAGCCCTGGGCGATGCGGGAAATGCTCATCGACGGACAGGGGAACTTTGGATCACTGGAAGGTGACCCACCAGCGTCCATGCGTTACACTGAGGCACGGCTTCAGCATTTGGGTGCCGCCCTGATGACTGACATGGATCGCGGGACGGTCGACTTTGTTCCTAACTACGACGAGACACGCGACGAGCCCACCGTATTTCCGGCTGCCTTCCCGAACCTGCTAGTCAATGGCGGCACTGGCATCGCCGTCGGTATGGCGACGAACATCCCACCCCATAATTTGGGTGAGTGCATCGACGGTATCTGCGCACAAATCGAAGACCCGGACATCACGATTGAAGCCCTGATGCAATACGTCAAAGGCCCGGATTTCCCGACAGGCTGTCTTCTCCAAGGCATGGCCGGCATCAAGCAATACTTCATGACAGGCCGCGGCTCAGTGCGCGTGCGCGGCCGCGTCGGCATCGCGGAGGTCAAAGGCGGGCGCGAGCAGATCATCATTTCTGAGATCCCGTATAATGTGAACCGGGCTGAACTCGTCAAACGGATCGCCGACTTGACGAACGAAAAAGTCATCCAAGGTATCAGCGACGTGCGCGACGAAAGCGCCGAAGACACTCGTGTGGTGATCGACCTCAAACGGGATGGCATTCCCAAGGTCATCATTAACAACCTTTATAAGCACACGGCACTCGAGTCGTCGTTCAGTGTCAACATGCTGGCGATCGACCACGGTCGTCCAAAGTTGCTATCGCTTAAAGATGCGATCACCAGCTACATCGAACATCGCCGCGAAGTCGTGCTGCGCCGCACGCGCTTCCTACTCAGCGAAGCAGAAAACCTCGCTGATCGGCTGGAAGGCCTGCTCATCGCACTCGCGCACCTTGATGATTTCATCCGGATCATCCGCGATTCGCGTGACCGCGACGATGCAAAAGGAAAGTTGCTCGCGATGTCGTGGGACCGCAAAACTGTAGAACATCTAGGCATTCTTATTCGCAGCGATGCCCGCTTGGATGCGGCCGGTCACTACCGATTCACCGAGAAGCAAGTCGGTCACATTCTTGACCTCCGACTGTATCAATTGACCGGCCTCGAGCGCGAAAGCATCAAGGGCGAATACGACGCATTGGTGGAGACGATCCGGGACCTTCTCGATATCTTAGCCCGCGAAGCGCGCGTGCTGTCAATCATCACACGGGAACTTCGCGAACTTCAGGCAAAATACGCGACCCCGCGCCGGACCCAACTCGTGCCCGACGAGGGCGAGATCCACATGGAAGATCTCATTGCCAACGAAGGTTGTATCATCACGATCACCCACAAAGGCTTCATGAAACGCACTGCCGTCTCTGCCTACCGCGCCCAGCGCCGTGGCGGGAAGGGAGTGATCGGTATGACGACCCGCGAGGCCGCCAACGAGGATGAAGATGACGATTTCGTTGAGCACCTCTTCACCGCAAGCACGCACGATTTCCTCATGTTCTTCACGAAGACCGGCCGGGTTTACGTGGAAAAAGTTTACGAGATTCCCGAGATGAGCCGCGCATCCAAAGGGCGCTCGATCGCGAACTTCCTGCAACTCCAGTCCGGTGAGCAGATTGCGGCGACGTTGCGCATTCAAGGCAAACGCTCCGGCACCGGGGCAGCCGCCAAGGACGAGACGTGGGATGAAAACCTTCACATCCTGTTTGTCACGCGCACTGGGATCGTCAAGAAGTCGAACCTCGGAGACTTCTCGAATATTCGCAAAGGTGGAATCATTGCGATCCAAATCGAAGAAGGAGACGAACTCATCGACGCAAATCTCACCACAGGCCAAGATGAAATCGTCCTTGTCACTCAGAACGGCATCAGCATCCGGTTTAGCGAAGACCAACTCCGCGATCAGGGTCGCAACACCGTAGGCGTATGGGGTATCCGCCTCGAAAAGGGTGATAAAGTTATCGGCAGCGCGCTCGCACGCAGCGACGCGGCCCTCTTGGTCGCAGGCGAGAACGGCATCGGAAAACGGACGACATTCGACGAATACCGCAAGCAATCACGCGGCGGCAAAGGCATCATCACGATGAAGACCGGCGACAAGACGGGCAAAGTGGTCGGCGCTCTCACCGTGACCGATGCGGATGAAATCATGCTCATCACAAGCGGCGGTCAAATGGTGCGCACGCGCGTCTCCGAAATCCGCGAGATCGGCCGCAACGCGATGGGCGTAAAGCTGATCGGCCTTGCAGCCGGTGAAAAGCTCCAAGCCGTGGCGCCCGTAGTGAGTGAAACCGATGACTCCACGGATGTGCCGCCTGCCGGTCCAGCACCGACGCCCGTCGAATAGGCTTAGAAGCCACCCAAACTTGTGAAACCGATCCTCACCCATCGCGCCTTGGTACTCTGGGTCTCGGCACCGCTTGTCATCAGCGCACTGAGCGGAATGGCCTATCGCCTAGGACGTGCGTGGTTCGGCATGCCGAAAGACTCGTGGGGGTGGCTCATGGATCTGCATACGGGAGCATGGCTGGGCCGCTGGGGATCGGTGATTTACCTGAGTTTTGCAGCGATTGGACTCGTGATGATGGCTGCTACCGGAGCGGCGATGTTACTCAAGCACGGATCCAAGATGCCATCCCGTCGGAGACACCGACTCCTTGGCATGACATTACTGCTGCCGCTCGTTGCGACAGCCGTCACCGGTATCTACTACAAAATCGGTGTTGAGTTTTTCGGCCTTTCCGACTCGATGGAACGGTTGCTCATGGACATCCACCAAGGCTCTTGGATGGGACACGCGGTCACCCCGTTCTATGTATTGCTTGTGGGGTCCGGCCTGCTGCTACTGATCCTGAGCGGACTCCGCATTGGCCCGTGGTTCCGCAAAAAGACTCACTCCGCGGTCGGATAACTTCCAAGGATCTTTACCGCTCGGCAGCTTCGGGAGAGCCCCCGGAGCACATCCCCGAATGCCTCGTCTCGGGAGTGTCCATCCACCTCCACGAAGAAAAAGGTATCGTGGCTGCCCTTGGATGCGGGCCGACTGGCAAAATGCCTGAGATTTAATTCGGCGTCCTTGAATGGTGCGAGCGCATCCACGAGTGCGCCCGGCTTGTCCTCGACCCGGAGAAGTAACGTTGTCCGGTCACGTCCGGTCATTGGTGTCGCGGTGCGCGCGAGAATAAAAAATCGAGCCTTTTCGTCGGGCGAGCTGTCGGAAGCCAACATCACTTCACCACAAATCACGAGCGACGTATCCGTCAACGCATCCAATGTCCGACCGTCCACGCCACCGACGGCGGAATCAATCGGAACGACTCCACAATCCCCCTCACCACGCTCGACCGCCTGGAAGAGTTCACTGATTTCCGGGAAAAACGTATAGCTCACACTGGAGCCAAATCGGGCCTTCGCAGCTTGGTGGGTAACGCTGCTTTCGTGACCGTGGCATGCGATGACAACATCCTTTTCCAATGCGAGCGCCGCCGAGATGATCTCGCGATAAATGGCACGAATCGCCTTTTCGCTCAGGGGACCGGAACTCCTCTCGCACAACCCACGCAGCAGGCTCGCTTCGCGGGCGGGAGCATAAATCGGCAATCCATCGCGGCTCTTTACATGCCCAACTTCGAGGGCAATCGATGCGCGTTCGTTCAGCAGGCGGAGTAGTTCCCCATCAATCTGATCGATTTTTTCGCGCAATTCATTCAAGTCACTCATAACAGCTTCTATAATTCAAAAATCTCAGGACACAGCATCCTGATCGCCCTGAGTTTCGGCTCCGCCTTCTCCGGCAGATTCCGAGGGTTTGGCATTATCTTCTTCGGATCCGGGGATGTCGAGTGTCGTCTGGTCCGAATCCCCATTTGGCGCCACGGATTCGGATGCCGCGTCCGACTCCACGGGCGTTGCAGTTTCTGCCGCTTTTGCGGCGTGGTGCTCGGCCACGACCTCTGCGGCGCGCCGGAGCTCTCCCGCATTCGGAAGCTCATCAAGGTCGCGCAAGCCGAAATGCTCCATGAAAAAGTGCGTCGTCTCGTAAAGCAAAGGGCGTCCGGGAACATCGGCGCGGCCAGCGATGCGCACGAGGTTGCGGTCCAGCAAGGTTTGCATCACACCGTCCACGGCAACCCCACGCACGACTTCGATGTCCGCGCGCGTGACCGGTTGGCGGTAAGCAATGATCGCCAACGTCTCAAGTGCGGGGGCGCTCATGCGTGCCGGTTTGCTTTCCGGGTAGAGCTGACGAAGCCACGGCCCAAAGGCAGCGGATGTAACGAGTTGCCATCCGGCAGCCGTTTCGCGAATCACAAAGGATCGACCGCTCTCCGCATATTCGCCAGAAAGGGCATCCACTGCATCGAATACTTCGTCTTCTTTGGCACCGCCGAGAGCCAGGACCTCAGGATTTTCCTTTGCAACCTCTGCGGCACCGCGCAGGGCGGCCACGATTTCAGGGGCCGAGATCGGCTTCTCCGAAGCAAATATGATTGCCTCAACCGTGTGTTTTAGTGCGTTCGTGTCCGTGGTCATTCGTTAGTGTAAGTGGTTGGAGATTTATCACCCATGAGTGACCAGCCCGGCATCCGCGCGCTCAATCCAGATCTCCCCGAATTGTCCATCCTGTCGAACTCGCAGTTGCTTCATCCGAATTAATTCCAGCATCGCAAGGAATGTGACGACCACTTCAGAGCGTGAGGCCTGCTCCGGAAACATCTCTTCGAATCGAAGGGAAATACCATTTTCGATCAAGCGCAGGACGTGTTCGATTTTGTCTGCGACGGTAAAGTTTTCCGCAAAGATTTCCCGCAGGTCCTCTTGCACTGGCGTGCGCCGCTTCAGCACCCGCTGAAACGCGCGGATGAGATCAAAAATCCCGACTTCCTCGACAAGGAGGTTGTCATCGACTGGCAGCTCAGGCAGCGCAGGGACGCGAGCGTAGAGGTTTTCCTGCACGGCCTCGAGGTCGCGAAGCCGTCCAGCTGCTTCCTTAAACTTTTTGTATTCGATCAGCTGGCGGATCAGTTCCCATCGGGGATCATCTTCCTCGGCATCTTCTTCAGCCATTTGCTGATCCACGGGCAGAAGCATCCTGCTTTTGATATAAAGCAGGTTGGCGGCCATGACGATAAACTCGCCGGCAAGATCGATGTTCAATAGCTGAAATGCTTCGATGTATTCGAGGTATTGCTTAGTGATCCGCTCGATGGAGATCTCGTAGATGTCCACTTCGTCACGCTTGATTAGGTAGAGGAGCAAATCGAGAGGCCCCTCAAACACGTCGAGCTTTACTTTATAATATTCGTTCATAATTCAAACGCATGAACGGATGCACCGGCACGATGCATCCGTTAATCAGACCGCCTCTACAGCAAACTCAGGCGCGGCGATAACCGCGTTTAATCGTCTCCGATGCCAACTGCGACTCGTGCTTTTTTTTGAGGACACGCTTCGTCTTCCGCTTGCGCAGCTGACGGGCCAACTTGTCACAAACTTTATCGATGGCCGCGTAGAGATCCATCTCTGAGTCCTGCGCATGCACATCCGGACCCGGCACCGCGAGGTGCACTTTGACCATGTATTTTTTTACTTTCGTATCATCGTGAACGAGGACGACATGGGCACCAATGATTTCTGACGTGATGGTTTCCAAGTGCTCAACCTTCGACGCGACGAAGGAATGAATCGCTGCGGTAAGAACTAAATGACGGGGGCTCAGGTGAATCTGCATAAATGTATCTTGTCATCACGTGGGGCTGCAATCCAGCCCAAAACGGAAAAGAAATCAGCGTACTCGCAGACCCAGATAATTTCTCACACTTCCGTATTCGCGGAAATAAAACGGTTTAGGCGCGGTGTCCGCCCACAAGGCCGATGAGGAACCGCCATCAAAGTTGAGAGCCCGCGCGAGGTCGAAGTCAGGAATCGCTCCGGGCGTATTCATCACAGCTGCCGCGTCGGCGAGTGTCACCGGACTGAGCAGCAATACCGCCCAGCCAAACTTTCCATCGGTCGCAATCACAGTACGTCTCGCCCGCTTGGAATCATTCAAGCCAATTGATGGTTCGGAGTTCCACACCAAAAACGGCCCAGCCTGCAACGCCTCCGTCACTTTCGGCGAGGCTGCAAAATCACTCGATCGCACCAACCGTGGCCGGCCACCGACCACCGCAAACACGCCGCTGAGCAACTTCGCCCGCTCAAACGGATGGATCTGTTTTCCCTGCGCGATCTCCAAACCAACAGGTCTGAAGTCGGGGTGAAAATACCCACCGTTGATACCTGCAAAAAAGCCGCCGGACTGCATGGCTTTGTCCAGTCCACCTTCCCCATCGAGCGGATTATCGACCACACTGAACGCCACTTTGCGTTCGTCGGCACGGACACCTTGCACACGCACAGTAGCGCCATCTTTCTCTAATTCGCTTTCAAAAAAAACTGCGCCGCCTGGCAGCGTGGCGGATTCCTTAGCGGAGACGACATTCCAGCCCGCTTCGAGCGGCGATGAAATCGCGAACAGAGCAAAGCCAGCGATGATTGAAGATATCCTATTCATCCGAGCTCGACGATCTAACCCCTCCCGATTCAATGCGAGTAAAAACCCAGATATCATGATCTTCCGATGCCGGTCACTGCGACATCCAGCGTGCGGACGTGCGCGGATCGACGATGTTCAAACAAAAAGATCCCCTGCCATGTGCCAAGCGTCATCCGCGAGTTCGAGATCGGGATCGTCTCGCTGGTGCGCGTCAGCACCATCCGAAGGTGGCTCGACATATCGTCCGGACCCTCCAGCGTATGCACCATTCCCGGAATGCTCTCGGGAACCAATCGCTCGAACCAACGATGCAGGTCCTCGCGGGCGCTGGGATCTGCATTTTCGTAAATCACAAGGCTTGCACTCGTGTGTCTGATAAATACAGTCACCGTCCCAGTACCCACACCGGACTCGGCAACAATCCGCTCAACCTCCTCGGTGACCTCGTAGGTCCCCTTCCCATTCGTGGGCACACGGACCGACTGAACGACCGCAATCACCGGCGCGAAAAAACCAGCACGACCCACCCGGCAAGCAAGCCAACCCCGCCGATCGGAGTGATCCGACCCAGCCAGCGCATATCCGTGATCGCCATCACATACAGACTGCCGGAAAACACGATCACGCCACCCAGCCACAATCCTGTCACAAGCCGCCCAGCTCGACCTGCAAGCGCGAGCGCGAGCAATGCCACGGCGTGAATGGCATGATAAAACACGCCCGTCTGCCAGATGGCCGTCGTTTCGTTGGCCGTCAGGATCGGCTGCAATCCGTGAGCCCCGAAAGCACCCAAAGCAACAAGCAGAGCCCCAAGCGCCGCGGAAATACGAAACGGCACCACGGACGGCAAATGCGGATCTTTAGATAACGAGGATGACACGTGGATAAAATGGTTGCGGCGCGGCAGAGCAAAGTCCGCAGCGCCGCTTCACGGAATGGATGCTACGAAAGCAACTCGGCCACCATCTCACGCTCTTGACGGAGCTCGGCGACGGTTTCATCAATTTTCGATTGGCTGAATGCATTCACTGGCACGCCTTGCACGATTTCGAGTTTGGTTCCATCCGAGCGAACGGGATACGAGCAGATGATGCCCGGTTCGATGCCGTAGCTTCCATCCGACGGGATGGCCACGCTGTGCCAGTCATCTCCCGGGGTCGGCGTGATGATCGACTGGACCGTTTCGATGGCAGCGTGTGCGGCCGATTTTGCGGATGACAACCCGCGTGCAGCGATGATCGCCGCTCCGCGCTGCTGCACGGTTTTAATGAATTCCCCCTCGAGCCATGCGTGATCCGAGATGACCTCGGTGGCTGGTTTTCCAGCGATCCGCGCATTGAAAAAATCCGGGTAGAGCGTGCTGGAATGATTGCCCCAGATGGCCACGCGATCCACGTCGCTCCAATGCGTTCCTGCCTTGATTGCAAGCTGGGTTTTGGCGCGGTTTTCGTCGAGCCGCGTCATGGCGAACCAACGATCCGCCGGGACCTCCTTGGCGCTGTTCATCGCGATGAGGCAATTGGTATTGCATGGGTTTCCCACCACGACCACGCGGACGTCCGAGGCCGCGTTGGCGGCGATGGCCTGCCCCTGACCGACAAAAATCTTCCCGTTGATCCCAAGCAGATCTTTGCGTTCCATCCCGGCCTTGCGCGGCACACTGCCAACCAAGAGAGCCCAGTTCACTCCGCGAAATCCTTCGTTCAGGTCGGCAGTGGGCGTGACGGACTTCAACAGCGGGAATGCGCAGTCATGAAGCTCCATCACCACTCCATTCAGGGCTTTCAGCGCGGGCTCGATTTCAATGAGGCTTAATTCAATCGGCTGATCCAACCCAAACACAGAGCCAGACGCCAAACGCGGCAGCAAAGAGTAACCGATCTGACCGGCCGCTCCGGTCACTGCAACTTTAATAGGAGATTTCATAGGTGGGAAAAATGACGTGAAATCCCGCCGAGGAAAAGCCTTGAAAAACGAATATCTGCAATTTTTGACCGATGCCAAGTTCGGACGCGGATCAGGAAGGCGAAACACCCTCACCAGTCACCACAATCCCACGGCGTGCGACTCGCCGGTGGCATTCGGTAAATCAGTCCCTCGTCCGATGGCCGACGTATGTCCCATCCGGTCGCCTGAGATACGAGTCGGAATCGCAGCAGAGGTGTCCGTGATACCATCCGGGATCGGACGATAGAGAATAAAACTTCCAGAGCAATGGGCCGGAAACCCAGATGAATACACCGGGCGCAGGCCCCCGGAAGACGGGCGCGCTCAAATCTTGAATCTCGTCAGAGAATACTTTTGCGAAAGCAACAATCGCTGGCCATTCAAAAGATTTTTGACTCAGCCACCAAGCCTCCAATTCCGAAGAAGTCATTCCTGTAAGCCAAAATCCATGGTCTTCATGATTGGGGGCATCAAGATAGACGACCGTGCCTGAGTGGTGTTGAATAAAAAACCGATCCCTTTTCTCTTTGTCCGCTTCATAGCGAATGTCATCGGCGACTTCGATAGTTTGCGCGGCGAGGTGCAGTTGGTCTTTTCTCAGCGCCGCTCCGCCCCCACCCGGCACGATGAGGCACGGGATTTCTGTCTCTACCAAGCCTGCGATGAGATTCAGGTCCCGATCCTTGAATTCCTCTTGAGTCAATGTTTTGTCCCAACCTTCGACACCCGCAAGGTAGATTACCAAGTCGGGATTGAACCTCTCCACTTCGTCCAGAGCACGATACAATAGACGGTCATGCCACTTGTTATTGTCTTGGGTGAGGTTGTGGGATCGCTCGTGCGTGGGGAAACGTGCATCTTCTCCACAAATGGCGAGGTGATGGAGATTCGGCAACCGTTCGGCATATTCTGCCAAGGCCACTCCCGGATCGTGATTGCAGTTGAGAACCGCGATTTTCTTCTCGGGATATTTGTGAGCGACGAGGGCGATGCCATTAAACGTGCATTCGGCGGCGCCACCGTCCGGTCCTGCATGAAGAAACCCCTGAGCCAAATTCGCCGAAATCCCGTGCGCCATGGCCAACTCGGCGGCCAACAGCATCCCACCATTCATCGACAAACACGCGTCCCGATATCTTTTGCTCAATGACCCAAATACCACCCGCGCCAACGGGCCTTTGCCAGTCAGGACACTCTCCACGTAGTCCGGCGGATGAAGGGCCTTCAAATCCTCCGCCAACGCTGGCGCAGGCAACTGACTCGTCTCAATAGAACGTTTGAGCTTGGTCCATTGTTTAACAGGATAGCGGGAAGATTTCCCAAGCCGAAACTCGTAGTCCGAGGAGTATGCGATTTTCATGATCTGTGTAGGACCAGTGTAACGAACTCAGAGCCTGTGTGCGCGTATTGCAAGCTGAGCCTGATTGTCACTCTTTCGGGCAGGAATTCAAGGATGCTCACCGATAGCCCCCCCTCTCCATCGCGTGTCCTAAAATGCAAAATCGCACTTCACAATCAAACTTCGCGCAAAAATCATCGATCAGAAGGTCTTTGCCATGATGGCTTCAATATCTCGATTACCTTTACAGTGCGATTACCCATCGGAAGCTCAACGGTTTGTTCGCATCCCTGCCTCAGACCTCGAAGCGCACGCCCGATAGCAGTGTCTACGTTGACGGTGCCTAGATTCGGGTTAGAAGGTTCGAGCACCAACGTTACGAATGCTATCTCATCTGGCTCATCCGTAAATGCGTAGCGAATTGAATCTCCGACGTTTATTGAAGCTTGGCTTTTTGGTTCAGATGTCCAAAGCGGTAGATCAGCTTCGTTTGGCAATAAGTCGATTTGCTTGTTCTGTATCTGTGGCCGAAGCCCTTGTTGAGAACTTTCCACAACTTCTGTTTTGTTGGCAACGTCATCATCGAAACCAATTTCGTCGGTCGTTTCGTCGCAATCTACGTAATCGCTCCCCTCAATGCTGACTTCTCGATACTCGACTACATCGGAGAGATCAGCATCGAGTCCGCCGATGGCTTCAATGCCGTGGCTCTTGAAGACTGCAATCAAGTCAGCCATGCAGGAATCTGGGTCTCTGAGGAAGCTCGATCCCCAGCAACGCCAGAAAGTCCACCCGGCACGCTCCAATGTGCGCTGCCGTTGCAGGTCTTCCATCCACACATCGGGGCCGTGGTATTGATCTCCGTCGCACTCCACAGCTAGGCGCCTCCCACCTGCGCCCTCTACAACGAGATCGATTCGATAGCCACCTGCGGCGACTTGTGGCAAGACGCGGTAGCCTGCTGCATTCAGACGGTCATAAACCTCTCGCTCGAAATCTGACTCACAACGGTCTCTACCCTTCTTTTCGGTGTCCCGCCGCAGCGGGTTCTGAAAATGGTTGACCAGTTGCGCTCGCAAATCGTGCTCTTTGAGGTCTTCGCGGCGGAAACTGCGGAAAAGGTAGAGACGGTCTTTGGCACGGGAAACCGCGACATTAAACCGCTGCTCATACATCTCGCCGCTCAGCGCCCGCACGGAATCGCCATCGGAAACCATGGAGATAAACACGATGTCAGCCTCTCTGCCTTGGAAGGTCATGGCATCGCCACAACGGATCTTGTGGGCGATGATTTTCTCTTCGCCGAGTTGTGTGATCAACAACTCGAATATGTGCTTGGCCTGATCTCCACCGAGCAGCGAGACAACGCCAATAGTTCGGCCTTGGTGGCGGGGTGTATCAGTGATGACTTTGATCTCGTCCACTATAGCTTGCGCTTCGATACGATTCACTTTCCCTCTACCTTCCCTTGCCCCTCCGCGAACGAACACATCCACCAAAGGAGGCGTGATGCGCTCAGATGCTTTTGGAACTCGCAGGCATCTAATTTCACCGTTGTAGCAAAGGCGATTTGAAAACTCGATGATTGGCTCCACACATCGGAAATGCTCCCGCAAGCGAATCAGATCAGACGCGAACATCACACTGGCGAGATCATAAACGGACTTCTCTGGGCTGAGAACATCGCCAAAGGGCAAATTGCGGAGGAAACGGGTATGCAGCTGGCGGATGTCCGCTTCCTTCACCCCAACGGCGGTTGGGCTTACCTGCTTGTTATCGCCAACGACGAGGAGTTTCTTGGCTCGCAACATTGCGGGCAGCGCCCACAAGTCGCTTTGTGATGCCTCATCAACGATCACAAGATCGAACAGCGCTAACTCTGAGGGCAGGCTCTCCGATACTCGCCAGTGGGGCATGATCCAGCAGCGGATGGCTTGATTTGCACGGGCCATTGCCTTTCGAGCGTCCTGTCGGTAGCGAACCGCACGAATTCCAGTTCCAGCACCAATCCCGCGTATCGCCGCCATGTATTGCTGGAGCGCAGACATGAGGCCTCGGTCTTTGTCTAATGTCTCCTTCAGTTTGAGCCAAGTGAGGCGTTCCACGAGTTCGGTGTAGGCATTTGAAAGGTCGTTTTGGAGCGTCACACGCCCCTTTGCCAATTCTTGCATTCGGACGCGGCCATCAATCTCTAGGAGATGCCCAAACTGCCGCCGCCATTTCCATGCAGCGGCCCAGTCATCAGGCAGCAAGCTGACTTGGTTATCCACTTCGGGCTTTTCGCGAAGTTGTTTGGCCCAAATCGGCGCGCCGCTACTTTCAACGCGGTGACTTACAGCCCAAATCGTCTCAAAAGCAGGGCGCAAGGCTCGCAACCGCTCGAACTCGTTGACGAGTTCCTGCCATGCCTTCTCAATAGCGAGACTTTCATGAGCAGCGTTGCCAAGCTTGTCAGACACGAGTGATGCGGCGGACTGGAAGCAGGGCAGGGATGATTTACGAAACATTGCCAGCAATGAGTCGGCATGATGCTGCACATCCTCCAGCCGATTGCGACGCACCCTCAAATCAATGGCATCTGCCAAGCTATCCATGCGGTCGGGGTCATCCACCACGCCATCAGATCGCACATCGGCGAAAACGATCTGCACTTCGCTAGCCAAGTTCGGAGCCAGTTCAGTCACCCAGCGCTCCGCTTGCAGCATTTGTTCAATCAAGTCCTCTGATTTTCGCAGAGCTTCAGCGGGATGAGTCGGCAGAATCGGAGAGGGGCATTCGGCTGCCAATGCATTCCACCCACAGGCGAGCGCTCGAATTTGACGTCTTACAACAATGTGAGTTTCGATCCATTTCCAGTCCGCCAATTCCTTGGGAAGTAGACCGTTAAGCCGCACACGCTGAAACCGTTCGCGTGCCGTTTTCCTCCCGAAAGGCAGCAAACCGAAAGGGCTGCGACCAGCGGAGGCATTCTGCACAGCCGCAAACAGCTCGTCATCGTCATCCCATTCGTCTTCCCATTCAATCGCTACGCCGATCAACTGCCGTCGGGTTTCGACGAGCGCTTGGATTTCAGATCGTTTCTGCAACACAACAGCAAAGACGGACTTTGCCTGATGTCGCGCATCGAAGTTCATGCGAAGCCAATCCACCCACTTGTCGCTGAGTGTCCTGCGGATACGGGCCGCTTCGCGCAGTAGCCTTGCCAGGCGCTCAGCGTTCTCCAGCATTTTCACCCGCTGTGCCGGGTCTGACACAACAACTGGTGATGGGGCTTTGAGCTTTGGGATGACTTGTTCATCAAGCGTCCCGAAAATCGTTTCCATTTCGATCAGCGAGCGGTGAAGTTCGCCTACCTCTGATGCGTTGGGAATGCTTGCTGAATGAGGAAGTGGCGTTGCTAGATAAATCAAATCAGCTCCTACGCGGATTCGCGCTTCGCGCAGGTCATTGATGTCATCATGCGAAAAGGACGGCTCATGTGCTGGCCGACTGTCCATCGCGTCAGGGAACCATTCGTAAGCGGCCGCCATCTCGACAACACACCTCGCCATCTCTGCCGGCTTCAATCCACCCAGCGACGCGGGCGCTGAATCGATGTTCTTCTTCGCCCAGTCGCCGAGCTCACGATCGATATCTGTGATTCGTTGGTGCAGCTGATCAATGCGGCTCCTGCATCGGCCAATTTCTTTCTGCACCTCGCTTGGATTAAGGCTGGTGATTTCCGTCGTGATCTTGGAGACACTTTGCTCCAACTGCTTTAAGCCATCTCGTTCGCTGGTGAGCAGGCTGACAGTCAGATGCTGAATCGGCGCGGGTAATTGATCGCGCAGAACTGCCAGTGCCGATTCGCCCTTAGATGTTACCAAGACGCGTTTACCTTCCGCAAGATAGTGGCAGATGACATTCGCGATGGTGTGGGTCTTGCCCGTGCCGGGAGGTCCCTGCACGACGACTCCTGCTGCGCTTTCAAGCCGGTCAATTATCTGAACCTGTTCCGCATTAAAGGGCTTAGGGAAATACAGCTCACCAGATGGCAATGGGCTCTGACCAACAGAGGTGGTGCCGGAGGATGACCAGCCACCCTGAAATCCGGCGGATGAGAGACCTCTCCACCCGCGTGTCACGCGAGTTGGAGCTTCACCTTCCGGGTCTTCGACGAGCACGGTAGGAGCGCCGCTAGGAACAGGTTCCGTTTCCACTTTCGCCCGCAAGCGGCGAACGTCTTCGATGAGGAAGTTGGTTCCTTTACGCCGAGCAAATACGACCCATGTGTTGGTTACAGTGAGGGAGTCGGTAGCGGACGGAAGTTTACCGGGTTCATAATCCGACTCGCGAGGCCAGTAGCGGGCCCTCCGGTCAAGCGTCCCAGCCGCCCCAGTCAGGACTTGCTCAAAGGATGCCTCATCAAACGGGGTGATATGACAGTCTGGGTGATCAAGGATGGTGCGGGCAACCCTCTCAAATGCGGGGAGGCCGGGATTCTCCAATGCGACGTAGATGTCTGCTTCGAGGAGCAGCGGCACTTCACGCGGGCGGATGCGCAAGGCTATGTCTGTTCCGATGGGATCAATTTCGACCAGTTGGCTGAGCAACGGGTAGCGAACGCGGTGCTTCTCTGTCTGCCACAGCGCAACGCCGATGCCCCAGACCAACTCAAGCGCCGTTTCCGCACCTTCCGTTTCAATGGTTTGCAGCAGGTTGAACAGCTTGTCATAGATGGAGATGCTTTTCCGACGCGGCGCTTCGGCCACTGACCATTTGCTCCAAGGCCCGCTCAGATAAGCAGCAAAATGAGATTGGAGTGTGGCGCTCTCGTCGAAACGCAGAGGGTTCCCTGGATCATCGGGATTCGGCAGTGTTTCGCGCGAGCGGGGTTCCTTTGCCGGATCATCTGGGATGATGAGCCATGGAACGAGTGCCGCCGTGGGCTGCGGCGGTTTGGCGGGGCGCAATCGTTCTACCTCCATCCAGACCTCGCCCGTGACATCGGCGCCTTCGACGTGAAAACCCGGAAGATCTCTGAGGTCATTTTCCCAAACCACCAAACCCTGATGCGCAGCAACGTCAAAGGTCGGCGTCCGGTTGAGTTTGTCCCACTGCTCAAGGTAGTCGAGCATCGACACCAGACGCTGTTGATGAACAGAAGAAGGCATGATCGTCGGGGTCAACCTTAGAAAACGTTGAAGGCCAATAAACTACTCTGTTGAGCTTTAACTCTGTCTTTTAAACACATTTTTTCTCCTCAGACTAAGGCGTTTGTGAGTAAGGCTAAAATTCTAGGAAACAAAAAGCGAATTAATCCGTTTTTGTTTCGAATGCGAGCAAACTGAAGTTTGATCCAATTTCGTAAAACCCTGAACTCTTTTCATGATGGCTGAACTGGATTTCGTCATTCGGGTATTGGCTTTTTGGGTTGAGCAGATGCTTCGTGGATCGGGAATTTTGTTTGTGGCTTTGTCTTCGTAGATAGCGGAAAGTTCTGAAAGATGCGTTTTTCTAGGGCAGTTCGCATGGCGTGACTGCGGACATAGGGCTGAAAAATGTCGTTTTGACCGCGCCCACTTTATCTGCGACAGTGCTCCCATGACGGCAACACTTGAAGAAATCACGCGGACCGCGCTTCAATTACCTGTGAGTCAGCGCCTTGCATTGGCAGGATTCCTACTCGAAACCCAGGACATTTCCTCTGACTCTGGCGTCGATGCTGCATGGGACCAAGAGATTCAGGACAGAATCAAGGCGGTGGACAGTGGTGCCGTGATTGGGATTTCATACCAAGACGTGATGCTTGACGCGGAAAAGCGTCTGGCTCCATGAATGTTGTCTTTGTCCCCGAGGCCAGGGATGAGTTTCTCAATGCGATAGCATATTACGAGGAAGCACGATGCGGCCTTGGCGAACGATTCAAGGGGGAAATAGATCGCTGTATCCTTTGGATTGCTGGTCACAACGAGCTTTATCGAATCCGTCCCTCCGGATACCAACGAATCAATCTAAGAACGTTTCCATACCACGTCGCTTTCATAACGAGAAATTCGACCCTCTGGGTATTGGCTGTGGCGCACAACTCTCGAAGACCTGAATACTGGATCACCCGGCAAAAAGATATGGGCTAACGGAACTCGGATAGCTCCGAGCGAGGCAGATTTCGTCATTCGGGTGTTGGTGTTTTTGGGTTTGAGCGGGGGCTTCGTGGATCAGGAATTTTGTTTGTGGCTTTGTCTTCGTAGATAGCTGAAAGTTCTGAAAGATGCGTTTTTCTAGGGCATACAATACGTTGTGAATGCAGAAGATTTCAGTCGTTTTTTGAATCATCGGCTTTGCTGGTTGGATGCATTTCCGACGCATCATTCCTCGGCGTCGCAGCGGCAGTGTCCGCATTGCCGGACGAAGTGGAGTTTCCTGATCTGGGACCGACGGTGGCGGTTGGCGGAGGCGTGGGCCAAGGGGTTGTCGCGCAAAGAGGCTGCGGCGCAGTGCGGGGCGGATGTGCATACAGTCAGCAGAATTTTCCGCGATATCGAAAAACAAGTGGCCTGGGAGTATATCGAGCGGATGCGGATGGGCGAGGATGGAATGGCACTCGAATCGGACCGGATTGGTCCGGCGTGTGCACGACTTCGGCAATTGACTTCGCAAGCAGGGGTGATGCGCGAACTCGCGGCCTTTACGCATCGGAATATGTCTGTCGAGGAACGCATGGAAGATGTCTTCCTGCTTTGTTTTTTGGATGATTTGCGGGATATGATCGCGAGGGCCCGCATGCGACTCGCCGATTGGGACCCCTTGAGCGTGACCGAAGAGTAGCTATAGGGCGACCCTCAACTTGACACGCATTCCGGCAGGTGGGACAGTCCCACCATGCTGAAAACTGCGGTAGCTGATCAAAAGCGCAGGATTGTGATTCCTGGGGCCACGCCGGGCGAGGTGTATGCGGTGCGTGAACTTGCGTCCGGGCACTTGGAGCTTTCGCTCATGATGCCCGCTTCCCCGAAGCGACGGCGGCGGTCGGCAGTGGTAAAGGCACTTGATTTTGATGCCCTGACACCGCGGACCAACTGGGAGAGCTTGCGTCAACTGACCCGTGAATTGTGATTCTCATTGATACCAACGTCCTGATTTACGCCTTCGAGCTAGGTTCGGAATTTTTCACTTGGTCGCGTGAGACTTTGGTTGGTGCGCTGACGGAAGGCGGGGCTGCAATCAATCCCGTGATTCTTGCAGAGCTTTGCGTTGGAGACTGCAATCCGGATACCGTGGAGTCACGCTTGACGCGACTCGGACTCTATTTCCTGGATCTAAAAGCAGAAATTTCGACCATGAGTGCGAGTGCTTTCCGACTTTATCTGGAGACTCGAAAGCAAGCGGGGACCGATGGACTTGATAGGAAAATGCCCCTACCTGACTTCTTCATCGGTGCGCACGCCGCTGTGCTTAATATTCCTCTGGCCACGGTCGATGTGGGCCGTTACCGAACGTATTTCCCCAAGGTGAATCTGATCTGTCCGTGAACACTCGGGGCAGCCCTAGTGTTTAGTGCACCGCTGCATTCGATTTATCGGCACCGGGCAATGACCCGACTCCCTTGGCTCGTTTCCAACCCGACCTCTCGCCGGGTGTCATTTCTTTTGCGGCGACCGGTGGGCCGAAGGTTAATTGAGGGTCGAGGTTGATTTTTTCGAGCGCTCCGGATAGCCTTCCCAACATATGGGACGACAATGGCTGCACGCCAAACGTGAAGTTGCAAATTTGAAAAAAGGCCAGGTTGTAGGAAAGCTGGTCAAAGAAATCATGGTCGCCGCCAAGATGGGCGGGGCAGATCCAGATTCGAACCCACGGCTTTTTGCTGCCATCGAAAAGGCTCGCCGCGCGTCAGTGACCCGCGATGTGATCGAGCGGGCGGTGAAAAAGGGTGCCGGAGTGGGCGATGAAAAACTCGTATTAGACCATATCGTCTTCGAGGGGTATGCGCCGCACAAGGTGCCATTGATCGTCGAGGTGCTCACGGACAACCATAACCGAACGGCCCCAGAGATCCGTGTGTTGTTCAAAAAAGGGCTACTAGGTGCTCCGGGTAGCAATAAATTTTTATTCGATCATGTCGGCATCGTCGAAGCTCATCATTCAGACGCCGAGATCGATAACGAGGCGGCCGCGATCGAGGCGGGAGCGAATGACTTTGAGCCGCTGACGCACGCGCAGAATGATGATATCCCGCCAGATTCTACTGGCGTACGTTTCATCACGGACCGCACCGAAACAGCGGCCGTGTCGAAATGGTTGGCAGCAAATGGATGGTCAGTCGTCACCAGTGAGCTCGGCTACATCGCCAAGCAATTCCCAACACTTTCAGATGCTGAGTCAGTCGAGGTGGGTGAGTTTTTACAAACACTCGACGACCACGAAGACGTTCATCGGGTGTGGGCCGCGATTGCGTAGATTCGGACGGATTAGTTCAGTCGTCAGCACCAAGGGGGCAGATCAAATCAGTCACGAAACGGGTTAAACGCGGTCGTTCCTGACCACGGTGATGCGAGAAGTCTCTGGTCGAGTGTGGCAAGCTTGAGGGAGTGTTTGCGCGCGAGCTCCACGAGGTAGCAATCCGTGGTATCTTTGTAGCTTGCGACTGGTGCAATTTGCGAAGTGGACAAATCGCACGCTAAGAATGTTGCAGTCTCCAGCGATGTCAAAGTCTGAAGCACGTTGGAAGCATCCTGATAGCTGGCTCGATATGCGGGGCTCATACTTACCCGCAGAAAACCGAGTTCTGTGATCGCGCACGTAGAAAGTCCTGAAAGACCCGCTATCCAAGAGCGACATCGTCGATGATGTGGATGAGAGCGCCAGCCAAACGCCAGTAGCAGGTTCACGTCTGGAAGAACGAGAGCCAAACTCATAGTTCTGACAATATATCCTTCACACGCTTCGGAGTCATGGCAGGAGCTCCTTTGGGTGCCTCTAGGGCAAGATAGTCCCTTTTCGCGATGACACGAGCGGAGCCGGATTCGATAACAGGCGTCAGGATTATGCGTCCATCCTCCAAATCGCATTCAATCGACGCACCCACCGGTAATCCAAGCCGATTGCGAATTTCGAGCGGAATTACCACCTGTCCTTTACTCGAAAGTGTTGTCGTCATGTCTGCAATCTTACTGCTCTTACCCGCGGCAGTCAACGCAGACCAACTGCTTCAAGCACGAGGCAGTTTCGCTAACTCGCCGGTTGTCTCGTAGAGCGACATCTCGTCGATTCGGTGTTGATGGCGACCGCCCTCAAACTCGGTTTTGAGCCAGATGTCCACGATCTCGAGCGCGATCTCGATCGATGTCATTCGCTGTCCGATGGATAGGACATTTGAGTTGTTATGTTTGCGCGAGAACTCTGCGGTCTGGTTATTCCAGCAAAGGGCGCAACGCACTCCTTTGACTTTGTTTGCCGCCATGGCTTCACCATTTCCGGATCCACCGAGGACGATTCCGCGATCGGACTCGCCTTTGGCTGCCATTTCCGCAGCCGGGATGATGAAAAGCGGGTAATCCGTGGATTCAGTCGAATGCGTGCCGCAGTCGATCACTTCGTGGCCGGCCGCTATCAGGTGTTCGATAATTTTTTGCTTATGGCCGAAGCCGGCATGATCGGAGCCGATGGAGATTTTCATAATGCGGACGCGGGTTCGTTGTGCGGATTAGGGAGATCGGAGAATGGCTTTTGAGGGGTGAGCCCGAGGATTTCGAGGAGCTCTAAGTCCTCGTTGACTCCCGGATTTGCGGCCGTGAGGAGTTTTTCGCCGTAAAACACGGAGTTCGCTCCCGCGAAAAAGCACATCGCTTGGGCCTCACGAGAGAGTTGCGTGCGGCCGGCGGAAAGCCGGATTTTTGCACCCGGCAGGAAAATACGAGCGGTTGCGATGAGGCGGACCAGTTCGAAACTATCGACCGGCGGGCTCTCCTCCAGCGGGGTGCCCGGCATCGGCATGAGGCAGTTGATCGGCACGCTTTCTGGAGCGGGATCAAAACTACAAAGCACCTCCAACATGCGGAGTCGGTCGGTTTCAGACTCACCAAGCCCAAGAATCCCACCGCAACACACTGCCATTCCGGCCCGTTGGACTGCGCCGATCGTATTCAGGCGGTCTTGGAACGTATGAGTCGTGACGATATTGCCGTAATGCTCGGGAGAGGTATCGATGTTATGATTGTAGGCAGTGACGCCAGCGTCGCGTAGTTTCTCGGCTTCGGCGTCGGACAACTGTCCGAGTGTGACACAGACTTCCATGCCGAGTTTGCTGACTTCGCGGATGGTGTCCAAGACCTGTTCGAACCGCTTGTCTCCGTCGCGCACGCCCTTCCATGCCGCGCCCATGCAAAACCGGGTTGATCCATTTTGCTTGGCTTGCTCAGCCACCGGCAGGATTTCCTCCGTGCTCATCAGTTTTCCGGCGTCCAGTCCGGTCTGGTATCGAGCACTTTGCGCGCAATACGAGCAGTCTTCGCTACAGCCTCCAGTTTTTACACTCAGCAGCGTGCACAACTGCATTTCCTGAGCAGGCCACTTTGCGCGATGCACCTCGCGTGCCTGCTGCATCAGCTCAAAAAGTGGGAGCTGATAGACGTCTTCCAGATCTTTCAATGTCGGCATTTCGAGACGAGAAGTAATCGGGCGCTCGGGAAATTGCCAGCCAAATACCAGCACCACCGGAGATCAGCCATCAGTGCCAATCGCTATTACGGATGCCACCGCGAGCAAAGGCAAAACCAGAGCGATCGGCCCAAACTGAATAAACATCAAACCTGTCAGGATGGCAGCTGCGCCATAAGTCAGCCATGCAACACCCGCCCTCCATGAGCCGCTGGTCTGCGGATCACGCAAAATTGCACCCTTCGAAGAATGGTTCGAGATTTTTGCTATCAAATCGCTTACGACACCGGTCATGAATCCTGCGAGCATTCCAGTAATGTAGGTTGTTGAGCGGGCGCGCAAATTTAGGATGACAGCGCTTTGGACACCCATGGCGGCGGCTGCACATGCGATCAAGAGCCACTCGACCTCACCGCCCGTTTGCACGCCAAAACGATGCCAGCTCCCGAACAAAAGCAGCAAAAGCATCGTCTCGAATCCCAGTGCCGCGCGGATTCGCCATCGATCTGGAAGAGCAGACAAAAACCCTTGTCCGATGGCAACGCCCGCCACGAATGCGAGCACCGATACTGCCGCGCTAACACCAAGGGCGAATTTCCCCTGCGCAAGGGCGACTGATAGTAAGATCGTATTTCCGGTTTGCGCAGCGGTCAGGACATTGAACCCCATAATGATGATCGCGTCGACGGCACCTCCGGCGACGGTCAGCAAGATGACATTGAGTTCCCGACGATTGGTCATTTGGCAGGCAAGTTGAGAACGTCCGTCGAAATTTGGGTTGGAGCGTTCTACTTTGCGGCCCGCCGTCTTGCTAACGCACGCAGGTCCTTCGCTGCGGCGCCCACATCCTCGGGAGTGTCCACTCCGGTGCTGCGAGTCTCTGCTTGAATTACCCGGATTTTCACACCGTGCTCGATGGCGCGGAGCTGTTCGAGCGATTCAGCCTGTTCCAACGGCGTTGGCTGCCATGCTACAAATTCCTTCAAAAACCGAACCTCGTAACCGTAGATTCCGAGATGATGCCTTGGACGAGCCGCAGCCGTATGGGATCGAGGATAGGGAATTGGAGATCTCGAAAAATAGATCGCATCCCCATGAAGATCGGTGATCACTTTGACGTGGTTCGGATTGCTCAGATCCGCGCTCTTCGGAAATGCGGCAGACGCAGTGATCATCCGGATTTTCGGTTCTTGTCGCAAGGTGAGCACCAACTCGGAAATCAACCCGGGATCGATCGCCGGTTCATCACCCTGCACGTTGATCAAATGACTCACGTCTCGCAATCGCTCTGCAACCTCTCCTAGGCGATCCGTCCCGGTTTGATGCGAGGGTTTGGTTATCGAGACCTCCGCTCCGAAATCGAATGCCACCTGCGCGATTCGCATATCATCGGTGGCAACGATGGCCGCGTCCAACCCCTCCGCCTCGCAACACCTTTCCCATACGTGCTGAACGAGTGGCTTGCCGAGGATCTTAGCCAATGGTTTCCCGGGGAATCGCGTGGATGCCCAGCGGGCGGGAATGACGGCAACTATCTTTTTCATCGGGTCTGCTTGGTTCTATGCAAAATTCTGCACCGTCGGGGCAATCCGGCGGTCTTGGCTGACGATGATCGATAAAGCGTCCACGACCGTTTCAGCGACAAAATCGGGCTTGGGGCCCTCATACGTCGAACCATACCCGGTGCGGACAAGGATCGTACGCAAGTCGGCATTGATCCCGCATTGAACGTCCGCGACCTTGTCACCGATCATCCATGATCTCGATTGGTCGATGGCAAATTGCTGCATCGCCTCGAATATCATTCCCGGCTCGGGCTTGCGGCGGGTGGATGCCATCGAGGGCAAATCTGGACAGAAAAACACTGCGTCGAGTTGATTCTCTAGTTGCCGAGCGAATTCCGCGTGCACGGCTTCGTATTCAGATAGTGTAATTCTTCCACGACCGATTCCGCTTTGGTTGGTAATCAAAATCGCCAACCATCCAGCCGCCCGCATTTCCGTGAGCGCATGGGCGGCCCCGGGAATCACGCGCACATCCGATGGATCGCGGCAATAATCGACCTCGTCCATGAGGGTCCCGTCTCTATCCAAAAAAACGGCCGGTCGCGGTGATCGCGGATCCGCAGAAATTCGGGTCATACTACCAATACGAGAAACCAAGATCCGAGCGGAACAACCCCGCACGCGGCTCGAAGAAATAACGCAGGTAGAGCGAGGCAAACCCCTCGTTGTAGTCGGCGGTGACAGAGTAGCCCAATTTTGCCCCAACCATAAACTCGGGCGTAACCAAAAAGCCACCCTCGATCTTGGTCAGGAAAATTCCGGTGGTGGAGTCGGTGCCGGGATATTCCTGACCGTTTGGATTGAGTGGGAAAAATGGTGATGACCCTTGTTGGTTCTGCTGACCACCGGCCCCGATGCTTCCCGACACCAGCCATTGCTGGCCTTCGGTGGTGAGAAACTGAGCTTCGATGATCCCCTGAACGATATACTCCGGGCTGAAGTAACCACCATTTCCGTAGGTGAAGAAGTTTTGGTTATTATCGAAGGTCTCGTAAGAAAGCGATGGTCCGACCGTGATGTATTCAAAACCTTCCACTTGAAACAAACGCGACACCGATGCGAAGATTGAGAAGTGGTTGTTTGAAGCAGTGTTCACGCCGGTGATTTCGCCGTAGGACGCCTTGGCGAAAAATGTGTAGTCTTTCATGAAGCCTTGAAACACTGACAGACTCCCTCCAGTTTCCTGAACGCGGCCCCATGTCCGATTGCTGTATGGGTCCTGCAATCCGACGTAACTCAACATCGTTTCCCGGATCGGATTCGAATAAAACTCTGCATTTACGTAGCCGGAAGCATGGCGATAGGTGACCCCGGCTTTTCCAATAATGTTCGGGCTGATCGGCCCATTGATCGGCGTTGTCCCAAGCTCGACATACGGCGAGAACCAGTCCTGATACTCCAAGCGGATCTTGCCCTCGTATAGGTTATTAAGATTGACGGTCGGTTGGTTGATATACTTTTCGTCGATCTGGACGGGGTCCCCACCAGCAGCGAGAGACTCTTCGTTTTCCCGGATGCGTTCCTCAAAATTTGGTGGTGTCCCCACGTTGGCATTGTTTGCTAGCGATCCCGAGTTCAGCATGAGAAGCGCCACGTTTGCAGTGACTGCAACTTTCGGAACCGGGTACAATTTCACCTGCAACACCGGAACGCGGGCGGTCTGGAGCTTGGACTCACCCGATTGTCCAGATTTCTGGTTATATTCAAACCCGAGCGCGACCGACGCCGAGTCGATATTTTCGAGAGCCGGGAATGCCTTTTCGTTGGAATCGTAGGCAGCCAGATAAAGACCCGACTTGTAATAATTCTCGGTGTCGTAAGTCATGTAGATTTCGCCCAACGGACCGGGGACCTCTGCGGCAACCTGCTCCAGACGCTCCCAGTTTTTTGTCCTAGAAAGTGAAGCGTAGAGGCCCTCGGCGCTCGCACGGTCAGGTTTTGCTCGATACATGCGTTCGAAGAGATTCGCGGATGAATCGTAATCCTTTGCGTAGTAGTAGGACCATCCACGAATGATCTCCTCGCTGCGCCCAAGTTTCCGGTATTCGCCCGCTTTGTTGAATGCTTCGATTGCCTTAACGTATTGGCGACTCTCGTAGTCGTCCATTCCCCGACGGACCAAAATGTCTCCCATTAGAGTCTTCATCTTCGGATACGAGTTAAGCCGGTATCCAGCGATTGCTTCCGCCTGCGACGTTTCACCCTGGGTGAAGCGCGTCAGTGCCAAGCCGTAGTAAGCTTCACCTAAATCGGTGTCCCATCCAATTGCCTGCTCGAACCACATGGCTGCGGACGGATAGTCTTTGCGCTGAAACTGCGCCCAGCCGACCTGTGCGGCGAGTTTGGCATCGCGGCTCGAGCGAGCCCGACTCATCAAACTAGTGAGGTTTGCACCCGTCATGGACTCCTGAACCGGATCAGCCTTCCGCTTGGTCGATGACGATGCTGTCGTGGTGGTCCGTTTCGGCACTGGCGTCGGGGTTGGCGCTGCGGTCGTGGATACCGCCATCGGCACGGGTGGCAGAGTCGATGTCGGCGCTGGTTGGGCATCTCTCCTCGGAGCAGGTATTGGTAGCGCAGACGGCGAAAAACCAGTCGCCGAACTACTACTTCCCGGTGCCTGCATCAGCTGCGGCGAATCGACTGGAGCAGGCGCAATCGAGGGAGCTGGCGGGATCGGCGGCACTACTTCCGTGAGTGCGCGTGACACAGCGGGTGCCTCCTGGGCAGGCGGCAATGCCGGGCTGACCTGCCGCGCACGCTGGTCTGACTGCACGAAGTCGTACGTCTCGGGAGTGGCCTGAATCGCAGGAGCGGGAATCTCGGAGGGAATAAATGGCGGCGGAGGCCCGGGTGATGGAGTCGGACGCGGCGTGCCACCGGGGATCACTGGAACAAACAAAGAATCTGCTTGAGGCGTCGCGGACAGGGTGGGCACCGGAGTCGGAGTCGAACCCAAAACCTCTGGAAACTCGCTTTCTGATGATGGAGTTCCGCGCGTCTCAGCGCGGGAACTGCCTACGGCGGCTCCTAACATGACGGCGACGACCGTCAGCGAAAAAATGGAACGAGAATTGAGGAAAAACAACCCATTAGAGAAACGATTTCACGAGCACTCTTGTCAACGCTTTTCTGGCAGAAAAGCCTCGGTGATTGCGAGGCAAACGAGCAGCTTCAAGCTGGCTGAATAATACGGTTCCTCGGAGTCCACTTGAGGGATGTCCAAAACTGTGATCGTCTCCCCTTTTGCAGCAGCGAGGGTGATCGTCCGAACGGCAAGCATTCCCGGCAATGCTGAGTGCGGACCGAATTGATTGTTGACCAGATTCACTGTTGCGGGAACGGCAAAACCGGTTGGCAGAGAATCCCAAAACGCGGCAAAAGGCTCGAGCAACGGGGATTTCGGATCTGCCCACGCAATGTGCAACGGGACCCGAATCGCGTCATAACCAAAATCAGTCGGTTTGCCAGGTGCTAGTGAGAGCTCGTCTTCGCCGACTAAAACCCAGTTTGCCGACAGCTTCCATTTTCCGAAACCGGCGTTGGCGACCAGCTTGAGTCCTCCATCAGTTAACGCTTGCCACGCAGGCGATGGAAAGGTGCGTTTGAGTTCGTTGTATGCGGGAAAGATGGAATAGGAGGGATTAAGGATGACTCCGTTTTCCCTGGTAAATCCGATTTGACCCGGAATCATTTGCTTACCGAGATAGGTGTCGACGATGGCCTTTGCTTGGAACTCGGCGAGTAGCATGCCTGCGCCGCGCTGGTAGTTGAGATCCCCCCATTTTTCAAAAGCTCGTAAAAGCGCCCAAGCGATGAGCAGGTCGCCATCGCTTGCGGTATTGGGATCGGCGATTTTCCCACCATCCGCCGGAGTCCACTTCCAGGAGAAAAACGCATCCTCCGGACGCTTCATGTGGGTTTGCGTCCAGCTCCACATGCGATCAAACGTTTTGCGGTCGCTGAATGCCACCGCGAGCAGCATGCCGTACCCCTGCCCCTCCGTGTGCGAGACATCCCCGTTTCCGGTATCGATCACGCGCCCTTCGGCTCCCACGAACCGCGAGACGAACGTTTTCCAATCCGAGCGCCGCAGGCTGTAGGGATCTGGTGGCAGAAAAAAGAACACACCGGCTCCGACGGCGATCACGATGACCGCCGCCGCAATAATCTTGATCAGCAGCGGGCGTCCGGTCGGTCGACTCGAATCTGGTGATAGTTCAGACATGAGGCTTCATCCGACGTCGTCGACTTTGAGCGGTTCCCTCGGCGATCTATTTTGCGCTCGGGCCTTTTTTCTTGATCAACATCCGCAACAGAACGGCAAGGATGGCGAGAGCCCCAAAAACGATGGCCGTGAACAACAGCGGATTGTTACTTACCTCGTCCGAGGTTCGTGACACGATGGACGTCGCGCCATACTGAAACTCGGGGCCGATGCGCGTGGTTTGCAGCGATCTTGGCGTGTTGTTCCAAACGGCAACCGTGCCTGCGATATTGTCCCAATAACGGCGGTCTTGGAGCGTGTAGATCCCGCGATACAACTTATCAGCATCCGCCGCAGTGAAAACCGTTGCGAGCCGCCCTAAATGGAACGGATTCTCGAAAGAGATCGCCATGGTGTCGTCCAACAGGGTGGACTTTGCATTCATCCCGATGGTCACCGGTTGTTCAGGCTCCTTGCGGACGACGGCCTGACCACGAAGTTTTTCAAGAATTTCCTCGATCGGACCTACCGCTGTCGCTTCGGGAACTGGCGACGCGCTCATTACGTAGCGAAGGCGTCCGACTTCCTGGGGACTGATGGGTGCTTTGATCATCAACTCGTCTGGTAGCGACCCCACAGGACCGACAACGATCAAGTTCTTCTTTGTTTGTGGGAGCCGGAAGCTGATTTCCGTGCGGTGCAAAACAGAACCGCTGATTTGAGACATCTTCCCGAGCAACATCCAAGCCGCGCACACCGAGGTGGCATCGCGACCAGCAACGTGAACTGCGAATTCCGCACCATCCGGGCTAGCCGAGAACGGGAATGATGTCTGAGAGAGCAGTTTGAGATTAGGCAGACGGGTCTGCAACAGCAAGCGCGGTAGCACCAAGTCGGAATCCCGGTAGAGCGTGAACCAGAGATTCTCCATTTGAATCATTTCGCAATGGTTTGTGACCAGCGGCACCATGCGCGGCGCGATTTCGACCACATTGCGGCCTGGTTGGAATGCTTTCAGCGAAAGATAGATACGCTGGCCATAAACGCTGGCTCCCCGTACGTTATCGATCGGGACACCGAAATGGAACTGGCCATTGACAAAAACATTGAGCACCGAATCTCGCCGTAATGCGGCTCCGTAGACATAATGCAATCGCAGTTCCACGTTGCTTCCATCGAGCGGCGAGAGATTTCCCGGCATGTAGACCTCGAGAGAATGCGTTCCCGTGTTCCAGCCTTTCACGCTGAAATGTTTCTCCATTCCGAGTTGGCGGAAGCTGAAAATACCGGGATCGACCATTGGAGCATTGCGCAGATAGGTCGGCTTTTGAGGAAACGTCAGCGAGTCCACCTGCGCATATTGCGAATCCGGCAATGGAAAATTGATCAACGAAAATGCGTAAGCCGCCTGCGAGACCTCTTCTTCACTTCTTCCGCTGATAATCAGCAAAAATCGGGTCGGATCCGATGGCAGGGTTTTGACTGCGATAAAGCTGCCTGTGACGGAGCCCACTTCGGTGGCTGTCATGTAAGGGGTGAGTTCGTTCACTGTGCCGACGACGATATTGTCTACTCCTGCGACTAGCTGTGCGCTCGTGGTAACCGCGAATGGACGGAAGCCTAAATTCTGCGCGACCCCTTGGCTGACGATGGAGCCAAGCGAGAGCTGACTGTCGGACAGCCCGGCAGAGCCTGGATTACAAAGGTGAAACCGGTATGGCTCCCAGAGCTTCTGGTCGATCATGTCTCTAAGAAGCGAGAGCTTGGGATAGACGTCATTCCAAGTGACAACTGCTTCAAGATAGCTCTCGTCCGGCAAGATCTGAGTGAACAACTCCGGCGCGCCGGGGTCTTCACATTCCAGCGTGTAGTGCTGAGCCACGATAAACTGGAGTTGGTTGGAACCAACCTCTAGGAAGTTCAGTGGGACCTCCAGCTCGACAACGCGGTTCGGCTGGTCTCGAGACAAGTAGAACTGACCGATAATCCGGTTATTCAGCACGACTCGAAGCACCGAGCGCTCGGTGAGAAGGGCAATCGAGTTGGTGAACGCGAGCCGCATTTTGCAGCTTCGAACATTATACCGGGGCGACAGAGGGACGAAGACAGTGAAAGTGCTCTCCGCTGTCTGAAGGTAGATCGGCTCGGTGGCCCCGATCAGCTGTCGCAGGGGAAGCCGAACGGTGCTTGGCGCGTTCCCCGGCTTCGCATTTGCCCGGGGCGTTGGAGCAGAAGATGGGGCCGTGATCAAACTCTGCGGTGAAACAGCTGGAGCCAGCGGGGGGATCGCAGGCGTAGGCGTCGGAGCGAGTTGTGCTACCGCAACGCCAACGGAGAGGATCAAAAAGGAGAGGCAAACCGATGCAGTTTGCCATGTGCGTTCTATGATTGTGTTATTTCGGTTCATTGTTTGGTTTGAGAGTCTATGTCTGGCCGCATCGCGTTCAATTTCGAGGGACAGTTGGTGCAAGTCGCGTATTTGCGCGATCCTTCCGGATTCTGCCGAGGATCGAGAGGCCGACGTGTTCAAATGTAAAACGGATCCCAGCTCCCATGAGATAGAGAAAGCTGCCCCACGTGCCTACATTTTTCTCACGACTCCTTTGAAATTCCATCCAACGGGAGCTGCTACCGTTCACAAAAGCAATTTTCCGTTTGAGCTCGTCGATCGACTCGTGCGTGAACTGGCAACCAGCCATCAGTGCCCAGTCCCGGTAGCGCAGGTTTCGGATTTGCAAGGTGAACATGCCGTGATCACGACCGTCAGTTGCATCCGGATGCAACATCACGTTGGATTGTGCGCTCAGCAGTCCTTCGTAAACCGGGTCCACGCTCAAGCTACAGCCGCCATTCGACAAATCCATAATATCGACGGCAATTTCCTTCTCACCCACCCAGATCGTTCCCGGAATCTTCGAACCCATCCGCGCCGTCGTGCGCAATTGTCTCCGCTCCAAGAGCGCTCCAAGGCAGGCCAGCAAGATAAAGACGTTGAAAAACGCCCAGAACATAGTGATCCCAGTGGCGAAGTAATGGACCGGCATAAAAATCACGCGATACAGACCAGCTGCCAATGCGGCGAGATTCAGGCCGAGCAAAATGTAGAACGGCTTGGCGAGCGGACTAATAAAGTCACGGTCCAAAATCTCTCCTTTTGCCGTCACGTTGAACGACGGCGCACGAGGGTTCATGAAGACCTTAACGATCGCGGGAAACGTGTATACCGACTGCATCAGCTCGTAGAGCTCGGAGACGAACGACCAACGAACCTTTCCAAAAAGGTAGTCCGAGACCATGAAAACAGCAATCAGGTGCGGAACGGCGAACGCCAAAAAGTCTGTGAAGTTGGCGTCGTAAATCTTGAGGGAGAAGAAAAGGAACGCGATCGGCGATAAACAGAACGTGAGTCTGGCAAACGGGAAGAACCAGAAAAAGCTGCTACTGAAATAACAAAGTCGCTGGGGAAAACTCAGCCCAGGCAGCAACATCGGGTTTTTCAGCAGAAAAATCTGCACCATGCCTTGAGCCCAGCGGACACGCTGCGTGATGAACCCGCCGAGGGTCTCAGGAGACAGACCCGAAATCATCGGAATGTCAATGTAGGCGCTGTTAAGCCCCTTGGCATGCATCGTGAGCGCCGTTTCTGCATCTTCTGTGATCGTTTCACCGACAACCCCGCCCACGCCCATGATGTATTCCCTGCGGAGGACAGCGGCGGAACCGCAGAAGAACGCCGCATTCCAAGAGTCCAGGCCCTTTTGAATCACTTTGTAGAACATCTCACTCTCACTGGGCATATCTCGCCAAGTTTTGAGATTTTTTTCGATGGGATCCGGATTCGTAAAAAAGTGGGGCGTCTGAACGAGAAACATCTTTGGGTCCACAAGGAACCATCCGACCGTGTTTTTCAAAAAGTCCACGGTCGGAATATGGTCGGCATCCAGAATCAGGATCAGATCGCCCGTGCTTTGCTCGAGCGCGTTGTTTAGGTTTCCGGCCTTGGCGTGCAGGTTTTTAGCACGGGTAACGTAGTGGGAACCTGCCTTCTCGCACAGCTCCTTGAGCTCCTGCCTGCGAGCGCGAGCCTTCGACGCCCGCGTTGGGTCGCTACTGTTGCAGTTTTGGTCAGTTCCACCGTCATCGCACAGATACACATTAAACTTATCCGCCGGGTAGTCGATGGCAAGGGCCGCCAGCATCGTGATCTCAAGAATCTCGCGCTCCTCATTGTAGGTGGGGATCAGGATGTCGACCGTTGGCCATTCGTCTTCATTTTCTGGAAGCGGAACGGGACGGCGATCAAGCGGCGAGATGTTTACAAAAATCGATAACCCATAAACGATAAACCCATATACCTCAGCAAGATACAATGTAATCGCAAGGGTAAAACTGACTAGATCGTAGTATGTCAGCGTGGTGAATGTGCGCCAGAAAAAGTAGTCGATCGAGAGAAACGCAGCGATACTGAGAAACAGAAACCGCGTATCAAATCGCTTTTCAGCGAAGCGCAGAATCGTCAAGACAATGATCCCCGTGAAGCCGATGGTCAGTTGGGTGGCCGTCGTCACGTTCGACGCGAAAAAAACCATCGCTGCGACGACCAGAGCGAGGGCCACACCGCGAACCGCGCCTTTCTGGTCCCATCGGAGGAGTGTGTCTTGGATTTGCGTCAGGTTCATTATCTTTTTAGCCGCAGGTAGTATCGTTGAACCTGGGTTGGAGCGATCTCCGAGCGTGCTGGATTATCTCAATGCGACGGCGACAACGAACCCAATCACACCCGTAACACCCATCAGCACTATCACCGCCATCCGGGTGATCGGAGTGATCGAACTCGCCGTCTTTGCGATCTGCTGACCGATAGCGTCATTCTCTTTCTTCATGACGTCGAGCTTTTTAGTGCAATAATCGATCCCTTCGTGATAAGTGGCGATCTGTTGGGCAAAGGTGCTGAGGGACATCTCGTCCAACCGCTGTTTGAGCTCCTGCGTCTGAAAAGACAGCCTCTCGATCGCTGGCATCAAATGGGCTCGCAGCTGCTCCAGCGCGGCCTCATCCAAGGTAGCAGACACAGCACCTGAGGGACCTTGCTGAATGATGGGCGCAGTGAAATCCCCGCTGAACGCCGGACGTGAGCCTTCGTAGATCTCTAGCAGGTCAATGATCGCCATCGCGGGATCTCCATCCGAGATGTTATACGTTTTTTGCCACTCGAGGATTTTGGCCTTCAGTTCCGGTTTTTCAGTCATGGTAATAGAATATCTTTTATTTCGTCGAGCTGGCGGTAGACTTCCCTCTGGTAAGCGATGAGTCGCTGCCTATCAATCAAAAACAACTGATTCCCGGCGATCGCTTGAGCAATCGTTAAAGAATCCTGCTGGAGGCAGAAAACGAGGTGTTCTTGGAGCTTTGGCAGGGTGATTTCGCGCGCTCCGCAAGCGAGCAATTCCTTACGGGCTTTGCTGTTGTCGTAGATACGAAACGACGACGAGTTCTTTTGATTTTTGACCACTAACCAGTCTACCGCTTGACCGATACGCGCGACCGCCTCACCCGCTTGATGCACGGTGTCCTTGTCTTCCTCAACCACCAAGATAAGTGTCAGCGCGAGGCCCATGCTGTGGCGAAGCGAAAGCAAGTTCGTTTCCTCGAGCCAGTCCAAGAATATCCGCTGTTGCGACCCGACTCCATCCACGATCACCAAGGGAGCTTCGGTCATCACCTCGATGATTCGATCCAAGTTCTCCGAATGCCTGGTGTCGAGGAATTGAGCCTCGGGCAGGTAACGAGTCAGGGTAGAGTTCTGGTAGTCGGGGTCGAAGGCCAGAAACTTCTGATTTTTCGCCGCCATCCATTGCGCGAGAAGGATGGTAAAAAACGACTTCCCGACGCCACCCTTGTCCATAGCTACCATCGCAAGGCGTTTCTCAGACGCTGTCAATGGTTCGGAAGCTAGGTCGGTTGGGTCTTGGCGAATCATCCTATGCGCCTAGACGTCTTGGGGAGGCACGCGCACTCGGGCGGCAGGCGCGAGCGGCTCCGCGGTTTTGCGTGCAACAGCTGCGGGCTGGTTCAGCAGCGAGCCCGGCAATAGGATATTCCGAGCCTTGTTGAGCTCCTCAAAGATTTTCTGCTGGTGAGAGCGCATTCGCTGGCGCTCTAAAAAGAAAACCGATTCATCCGAAGCCATGCGGCCAATGCTCTGGCTCGACTTTTGGGAAAGGCTACTAAGGTTCCACGGAAGCCGCTCGATGGTTATCTCCCGAGCGCCCGCAGCGAGCAGATCACGCCTCGCGTTGCTGTTGTCGTAAATCTCAGTGACTGGCGAAGTTTTGAGATTTCGCACGACCAGCCAATTGGCTCGGGAGCCGATGCGCTTCACTGCTTGTCCAGCTTGAAAGACGGTCTCTTTGTCTTCTTCGATTATCAGGAGCAGCGTGATATCGAGGCTCAATTGCTCACGCAGGTCAAAAACACGCGTCTCCTCAAGCCAATCAAGGAACTTATTCTGCAATGACCCGACACCGTCCACCAAAATCAAGTCGGTCCGATCAAGCGCGCGGATAACATTGTCGAGGTTGATACTCTCGCTGATGTCTAGAAATTCCGCTTTCTCGTAAAACCTGGTTAGACTGGAGTTACACCAATCGGGATCAAACGCGACAAACGGGACGTCGAGCGACTCCAGCCACTCGGCGATATTGACCGTCAAATACGACTTGCCTACGCCACCCTTGCTCGTCGCCGACAGGATGAGACGCTTCTGCCCGAGGGGTGAAGGAGCGGGGGTAAAATGATTTTCCTGTTGGGTTGGTTCTTGGCCTCTATTCGATTCGACGAATCGTGAATAAGTGTGCGACTGATCTTCCATATTTGCTAAGCGCCCCTGAGTATTCCAATGCTCTGAACGATCGAGCGACGCGGATAATTTGGTTGGGAAGATAGTCGGCATCCGCGAGACACAGCAAGAGGATTCTTTTAACCTCGTAAATGAAGTTATTAGCCATTTGACGACGGGCCTCGATTCCTAGACTCTGAGAGGTAGATGTCTTCACCATCACCTTCTAATTTCTCCCGCGTATCGGCACCAAATCGACTCGATCAGGCAAAAAGCCTCACCCGATTCCTGTGCGAAATGATTCGTTCACCTCAAGGCACCGGTGCAATTTTTCCGTCGTCTCCATTTCTTGCGAAACGAATCGTCCGCATGGCCGGGGTCGCCGACGCCAGCCGGGTGGTTGAGATCGGCCCGGGGACTGGCGCCTTTACCTACGAAATCTTGGCGACCATGCGAGAGGAAACGCGGTTTTTTGCGGTGGAACGCAATGCCGCATTCGTCCAACACCTACGGAATCGATTTCCCAATGCACAAATCCTAGAGGGATGCGCGACCAATCTGCGCGATCTGCTCCACGAAAACGGCATCCAAGACGCAGAGAGTTTGGTATCGGGGCTCCCATGGGCGAATTTCAATACCGCACTGCAAACTCAAGTTCTGACCGCCATTCGATCTGCCATGTCTCCCGGTGCGGCTTTTACTACGTTCGCGTATTTTGGCCCACACCTGCTCCCGTCCGGTCGGCGATTCCGCTCGGTCCTGCACGAGATGTTTCGAGTCGTCGAGACGTCACCTGTAGAAATGCGAAACTTTCCGCCCGCATTCGTGTATTATTGCAAAGCATGAGCCGAGCCTGTTACCATCCACACATGATTGCTCCGAAATTCTCGATCAAATCAGCGTGTATCCTTTCCGTTGGATTAGCGTTTTCGACACTCGCAGGGTGCGCCAACAGCCCGGATCCCTACTACAATCCCCCGCCACTCCCACCGTATGGATCAAATCCGTCCATGAATTTAGGCGCGGTTGAGCCCCTGGCGCCACCGCCAGCGGCTGACGGCACTTACTGATCAGGGACAGATATCAATGACCGCTCGGGAATCATTGCAAACGGCCATTCGGGCGCGATTAGACGCCGTCGCAGATCGGGAGCACTACGCTCGCGACCCCGAAGGACACCTCGAACGCCTCAAATCACGGTCCTCCGAGTTGGAGTCATTGATTTTGACGCTCCCGCACGACACCGACCCGCAACTCATGCATTTCCTCGAGCGCCAGAGCTACCTCAAGGCGCTGGACTGGCTGTCGAGATCGGTGGAACTTAACCCGAACTAACAAATTCCGATGCCCATCGATCCAGTAGAACTAGTGCCCGGACGCGAAGCACCCGATTTTCAAGCCAGCGTAATCGGCGGCCCATACACAAGCCCGGAATCGATCCATCTCAAAGCATTCCAAGGGTGTACGGTCGTGTTGTATTTTTATCCCAAGGACGACACGCCGGGATGCACCACGCAAGCCTGCGGACTACGCGACCGTTGGGCGACGATCCAGCGCCCAGACACCCATTTTTTCGGAATCAGCGGAGATTCGATTGAGAGCCACGCGAGGTTCATCGAGAAGTTCAGCCTGCCGTTTCCACTCATCAGCGATGAGTCGCATGCGATTGCGCAAGCTTACGGCGTGTGGGTCGAGAAGAGTATGTATGGGAAAAGATTCTTCGGCACCGAGCGGACCACGTTCGTCGTTCGGCCGAACGGGCGGATCAAATCGATCTTTCGCAAAGTGAACGCATCAGAGCACGCCGAACTCGTCGATCTCGACCTCTCGAACCTTGAAGCGTGAAGACATTTTAAAAATCTACAACCGGGTCATCTCGGTGGTGGAAAAACTGCCAGGTGGACTTCAAAAGCCGATATTGGCCGAGTTAGATCCTATCCGTGCCCTTTTCATCGAGCAGCGACCTCCGAGGATCCTTCTGATGGGCTCGCCGATGGCGCCGACCACACCATCCCTGCTTCATGAACTGACCGATCATCCGATCGAAACCGGAACGGCCTCCGCCGGATGGAGAGCTTACCGCATTCAGGACCGTGGGACGGTCGAGATATTGGACGTGCGGCAGGACGTCCCCGACGGAATCCTGGAGGCCGCAATACCATCCGGCGAATGCGATGTGATTTTACTCATCCTGAATTCAAGCGACGCAGATCTCTCGTTTGCATCAGCCTTCGAGTCAGCTTCACGACGCATTGCGCGACTCCGAATGGAATTGCAGCGCGATCTCCCGGTAATCGCCCTGTCGTTCAACTCGAACGACGCTCAGATGCCACCCGACCTGACCGAAATCCTACGCACTCAAACTGGATTCTTTTCCACTGCGGGATTTGCTCTCACTGCTGAAAGCCGCCAGATCGCGTGCGAAACGATTTGCTCCTCGCTCCCATTGCCAGCGCGCTTGGAGTTCGCCCGGTTTACGATGGCGCGCGGTGCTCAGACAGAAATCGCGGAGCGATTACTCAAGTCTTTCGCGGCGCTATGTGGCCTGATCGCAGTGCAACCGATTCCCCTCGCCGACCTCCCGATTCTCACGGCACTCCAGTCGCTGATGGTGAGCCTGATTGTATACGTGAGCGGTCGCCAGGTCAGTCCCAAGCTGGCCGGAGAGTTCGCTGCCGCTGTCGGAATCAACGTGGGCGCAGGATTTGTTTTCCGGGAGGGAGCGCGTGCGGTTGCAAAACTCATCCCGGTGTGGGGAAGTGCCGTTTCTGGTGTCGTCGCCGGTGCTGGGACCTATGCGATAGGACGCGCCGCAATCGCCTACTTTATCGATGGCAAGAGCGGCTCGAAAACTCTAAAAGAAATCCGCCGGCGATTTCCGCTGCTCAACCGGCATTGACGACTCCCAGGCTCCAGTCCTCCTGAAACCTAGGAGAAACTCGAAGACCGCGATTAAGCCGCAGCGGGCGCCTTGATCGCGCGAGCGAAAGCACTCTTCCGGCGGTCGGCAGCGTTCTGATGAATCACGCCACGTTTGGCTGCCTTGTCGAGCTTCGATACGATCGATCCGAGCTCTGCTTTGGCTTCTTCGAGCTTGCCTTCCTCGACCAATCCGCGAAAACGCTTTTGACCAGACTTCAGGGTCGTGATGATCGATTTGTTCGAAGCATTGCGCTTGATGCTTTGACGTGCGCTCTTAATTGCTGATTTTGTATTGGCCATGGTTGTTAGTTGATGAAAATGTGAAAGTGTTTACTCGCCCTCACCGCGCCCGGCAATCGCACGAGATCAGGAGCTTTTTGGTACCAGAGGAGGGAATTGAACCCCCGACCAAGGGCTTATGAGTCCCCTGCTCTACCCCTGAGCTACTCTGGCGCGGGTCGATGAAGGTAACGAATCGTCACAACATGGCAAGCCGAAATCTCAACCATCCAAATCGTTTGGTTGCTCAATCGGCGAGAGCGCATGCCATTCTATCACGGCTTCGTTGGTTTTGTTTGGGAGTCCATCAGCGAAATCGGCTCAGTTTCGTCGGATCTCAAGGTCGGCTGATTGCCCGGCAGAACTTTCCTCATGAGCTTCGTGAGGCCGCTTTCAGACGCCTCGACGTCTGCGACGGATGCCCGCATGGCCTGCTCCCAAACTGACGCGAATCCGGGTGCCTGCTCGCGCATTCGAGTCACCGCAAGCTCCATGATTTGCCACTGGCGGATTTCCGCGCGCCCGGGTTTTTGTTGAAGCCCTGCGATTGTGACTCGCAAGTTTTCATTTTGTTCTTTGAGGGATTGAAGCTCTTTCTGGAGTTGATCGTTGCCAGTGGCGCTGATTTTCAGGTGCGTGTTTAAGTGCGACTGGAGCTCCCGCTGGCCTTCGGTGACGCGTTTGATTTCCGCTTTTAGGACCGAGCGTGCTGTCCAGCCCGATTTCCAGACAAATGCGGCAATTGTGAGCCCGATACAAAGTCCCCAAGTAAATGGCAGCGACAACAACTGGAGCAATGTTTCCATGACCACGAGACTATGCAGCCGCGGTAACACCGCAAATGAAATTCTCGCATCGCCCTGCCGATTGAGCCCATCGGCAAAATTGGAGTGGACTTGATTCCGTGCGCTTGTTTGACTCCCGCACTTGTATCCGGCGCATATCTAAAAATGACCCCTGCATTCGACACGACGAAAAAATCCAGCACGAGTTCCTCGGATGCGAGTTTTCGTCGTTGCGTCGGCGCGCTGGTTTTTGGATTGACCTTGGCACTAAGTCGACCCGCTTCTGCTCAATCAGCCGTTCCTGAGGAGCCTGCATGGACTGGTGTGACCGAGGCCGCACCCACGCAGTCAGGCATCGAACAAGACGCCGACTACGTGACACCGATGAACTTGGAGTTGGATCTAGCGACGGACGAGATCGTGCCGCCGCCCGTCGAGCTCGTTTCCGAGATCAAACCGCCAACCGAAGTTCAAGACACCGGAATCCGCCAACCCGTTCTGCGGGAACCGATGGACTCCTCGGAGTTGGGCCCCGACATCAACACCGATACCGACTTGATGATGGAAGCGGACGCCTCCGTGGGCCTCCCCGATGAGGAAAATTATTACCTCCCAGGATTTGAGGAATCGAATTGGTTTCAGATGGAGGGGCTGAAGTTCCGCGTGGGTCCAATCCACGCCCGGATCACTCTTTCAACGGGCCTAGAGTACAACACCAACATCTTTGCAAGCCCAACCAATACAACCCCAGATTATGTTGCGAACATCACGCCCACGTTCACATTCGGAACTGGTGGGTGGCGCGGCGAGGCAACGAACTTTGCGTTATTGACTTACACTCCTTCATTCGTTTTTTACGGTGAGAACAAAGCGAGCGATACCGTCAACGAAAACCTCAGTTTTACCGGACAATATACCCTATCGAGATACGAAACTGCACTAGAGATCTTGTATCAACGCAGCAATCAGCCGAACGCAACCCAGCAGGGTTTGTCGGAATACAGCTCGCTCGGCGTGAACTGGGATAACTCTTACTTGCTGGGTGGAAAAACGTTTTTGCGCGCCAATTTTGGTTACGCGTTGCAGGACAACCCGAACGGCGATAACAACACGACTCTCAGCGTAGCTCCACAATTGGCTTACCAGTTCTCCCCCAAGATCACGGTTTTCGCAGGTCCCTTCGCGGGCATTGCATACGTGGGCGATGGTGCCACCCAACCTTTCCAGGGAATCAATGTTGGAGTCACGTATTCCAATTTGAGCAAGCTGAGCGGACAGTTTGTGTTCGGGCTTCAGGCACGACAGTATCGCGGCGAGAACTTGTCGGGCGCAAAAGATTTCACGACACCGATTTTTGATTTTCAGCTTGCCTACGAGCTCCGAGAGTTAACATCGATCACATTTGGTCTGACTCGAAGTGTAGCGATCTCAGACTTGGAGAGAGGTCTAACCTATGTGAACAACCAACTCCAGCTCGGCTTGCGCCAACGCTTACTTGGAAAGTTGGACTTCAATCTCGGACTCGCCTACCAACTCCTGCAATACGAAGGCGACGGACCGGACGGGCGAAACGACCAATACGTCTCATTCACGCCAAGTCTCAGCTACACCTTTTGGCGTGATCAGCTGACTTGGTCGATCTTTTACCGTCGCCAGCAGCTTGTATCCGATCAGTCTTCGCGCGACTACGAGCTCAATGCTTTTGGAACCTCGCTGCAATTCCGGTTCTAGGCGTCCGCCATCGGGCTCGTTATGCCGCATCGTGGGAGGCTTAGCGGTAGCAGCACTCGTGTTCTTACCTAAAGGGTCTTCTATCGCCTCCGGGAAGTCCGAACGCCTGCCCGGGTGGGGGATTGATGCGTGCCTGTCATGCCACATCGACTGGGGCGAGGTGCCCGGATACATAGAACTGCTAAAGTCATCGCAGATTGTCTGGCTCAGAGAGCGTGGGTTCGGTCAAACATCAACTCCCGAAGAACTTCCCGAATGGGCGGTAGATCCTTGGGATACGCACCATCGCCGAGTATGGCGGGAGGCTCGATCCGCTGGCTTCCGGGTGGTTGCGTTTGCAGGCACTCCCGAGCCAGTGCCGGTCGAGCATCCGAGCAATCAACTTCCCGAGGATCTGCGCAAGGTGTATAGACAATCTTATCTACTAGGTCACCTCACGCTCGGTGAAGTCGATGCGTTCGAGCTCGTGGGAGAGCCCGATGCGCACTATTGCAAAGATCTTCCTGATCGCGTGGCTGCGTTTCAAAAAGCCGCATATCTCGGAATCAAGGACGGCGCTCTCGCGGCTCACCTCGGAGACGCTAGGGCACCTGAAACGACACCCTCGCTGGTTCCGCTCGACCGGCTGTCGCACCCGCGACAAAAACGGGCATCGACATTCGAATCTCCGATTATACTTTCCGGTGGACTGGCCTTTCCGCCAGGGAACTGGCTCGACCTCGCCGCAGAAAACGGGATTTACGAATACACGGATGCCGTGAATTTTCATCATTATGGATTTGCGTCCGATCTGGCTCCAGCCATCCGAGCACACCGCGAATTCGGCGCAAAATGGTCTGGACGGGGCGAACTCCCAGTCTGGATTACGGAGGCTGGGCTGAACAACATCCCGCCGAACGGTTGGCACGACCCGACTGCGCGGCGACTCCAAGCGGAATATCTGATCACGTGCGCAGAGGCTGCCCTAGCGGAAAACGTGGTCGTTTTCATGCCGTTCATTTTGGCACATAGGAATGACCCGTTTGCGATGACCGAGCGTGCGGATCGCACATTTCCCGCATGGGACGCGTACCAAGCGTTCACGCATTCGCATCGCATAGATCCTGCCCTTCCCTTGATTCGCCCCCCGGAGAACCCGTCTCGGGTCGTGCTGCAATGGATGCCAGCCCCCGAACGATCCATTCCGTTTAAGGTCGGCGGCACCTATTGGTTCAAAGGCGAGTCCGAGATGACGGGCACGCTTTGGATCTACAATTTCGACGCGAACGAAAGCGAAATCATCGTTCGGCGGGACGATTCGAACACGCTGCTTGTAAATGGCAAGGCGGAGAAGACCGAATGGACTGTTCGGGTGCCTGCCGGAGATCGGCGAGGATTATCACTGGTCATCCCCTACCCCGAAACCGGACACCAACGCCAGACCATGAGGTTTTCTGCGAGCGTTGCTGATGATTCAGCGCACACTTCCACCGCACGTTTGGTTTTCAGGGCCGGACTGCGCCCGACTGAGGCATTGCCACACAAGCATTTGGTAATCCCATTCGAGCAAAACGCTGCCGACCTCGAAACTCCGGAGCTTTCGTATATCAGCGGTAATGTCGAACGTCCCAAAGTGATCGAGCTATCCACGGTGTGGACCGGACTGAACGGTGTGCGTGCAATCAAGGCTGTTGGCGAAACCTCTGACCCAGCACAGATCACTTGCACAGGCAGTGAAGATCACCCCGGTCCGCTGCACCCGCCGATGCTAGTGGCGCGGGTAAATGGGTTACCCGGCAGCATTGATCTCGGCGCAATTCGTCTCACCGTCCGCGATACCAATGGGCTGACGATTGGCACGAGGGTGGACTTGATCGATGACGCAGGCCAGCGATTTACTATCATCGAAAACTTGGGACGTCTCCGCGACGAACCTCCTTCCCCGGACGTGTGGCTGGCCTACGCGGACTTTCACCCTTGGGTTTTCGGGCATACAGTCGCTGGGGCACGATTTGATCCAAACCGTGTGCGCGAAGTGCAACTCCGGTTTTACGGCCTGAACCAACACCCACGAAGTCTATCGATTTCCATCGAATCTATCGAGTTTCTTGAGAGCAACACCGCGTCGCATCATTAGCACTCGTGGCCGATCAGGAATACCACGGCATCCGGCACGAAAGTTCGGCGATCCCCCGACTTCGAAGAATCCTGATTGCACCCGACACACGTATAGTCAATGTAGATAGCTATGTCATTTGTTCATCGGAAACTGATCTCTCGCGACCTGCATCCCATTCTAGACAAGGTGGAGATGGGGCAACGGATTTCGGATGCGGACTGCGTTACACTCTACGAGGCGCCGGATCTGAACGGGGTAGGTGCCATCGCAAACATCATCCGCGAACGCAAAAACGGAAATGTTGCGACCTACATCCACAACCGCTACATCAACTACTCAAACGTCTGCATTCTATCGTGCCAGTTCTGCGCTTTCGGTGCGAAAAAACGGGAGCCTCACGCGTTTGAGTATGCGATCCCCGAAATCATCGAGACAGTCCGGAATGGACTTGCCGAGGGCATCACTGAGATCCACATGGTCGGCGGATTGCACCCGACCCTCAAGAAGGAATGGTACCTCGAGTTGTTGCGAGAGTTGCGTGCGCTGGATCCGGACCTTTACATCAAAGCGTTCACGGCAGTGGAGATCCGGCATCTCGCGAATCGAGTGTTTAAAATGCCCCTCTCTGACACGCTCGAACTGCTCCGCGAGAATGGACTCGGAGCCATCACGGGCGGAGGCGCTGAGATTTTTAATCAAGAGATTCGCGACCAAATTTGCGTAGGAAAAGAAACCGCGGACGAGTGGGCGGAGGTGCATCGCACTTGGCACCGACTCGGCGGACGTAGCACGTGCACGATGTTGTATGGCCACATCGAGACGACCGCGCATCGCGTGGACCATCTGCGTCGCCTGCGCGCGATCCAAGATGAGACGGGAGGGTTCACGGGGTTTATTCCATTTGCATTCGAGCCAGATGGTGCGCGTCCCGGATTGAAGGGAATTCCGCATGCAACCGCACACGAAGAGCTGCGAAACCTGGCGGTGAGTCGCATCTATTTGGACAACATCGACCACATCACGGCTTACTGGATCAGCCTCGGATTGTCGCTGGCGCAAATCGCGTTGAGTTACGGAGTGGACGATCTGCACGGCACCATCAGCGAAGAAAAAATCTTCCACATGGCCGGGGCGACTACCCCGCAAGAGCAAACGGTCTATGCTCTGGAGAAAGCCATCCGAGAGGCGGGCCGCGAGCCCATGCAGCGCAACACCATTTACGAGCGCATCTCGTCGGTATCCAGTCTGGTGGCGGCCTAATGCAGCCAGAGAAATCGGAGATCGCTACTGCCAAGCCGCCAAACTATCGGCTCGGGAGCGTGCCCTATCTTAATGCCCGCCCGCTGGTGTGCGCAGCGGTGCCCCCGTGCGCCTACGCGGTTCCATCAACACTTGCGGATCAATTCGCCACCGGCGCTTACGACGCCGCGCTCTTGCCGGCCTTCGAAGCCGTTCGTCGCGAGCACGCATTGCTAGCAGATGGCATATGCATCGGGAGTAACGGTCCAGTATTCAGCGTCTTTTTGGCGTATCGCGAGCCGTTAGATTCATTAGAAACCGTTGCTCTCGACCCCGCGTCGCGCACCTCGTCTCACTTGCTGCAAATTGTGTTCAACGATTTTCATGGGCTGGATCCAGAATTCACGGAGGCTCCCACCACGCCGGACGAGGCAAGGTTGTTGATCGGGGATCCGGCCATCGCGTTCAGGAATCAACACCACTCCGACGGATGGCAATTCTTGGATCTTGGAGAGGAATGGAAAGCTCACACCGGCCTGCCTTTTGTGTTTGCCGTGTGGATGATTAATCCACGCGTCGCAGCCCCCTGTGCTCTGGCGAAGCATCTCCGGGACATCAAGGCAGCTGGCCTCGAGTCCCGCGAAGCCATCGCCGCGCAGGAAGTTGATCCATCCTTCGCTCGGAGGTATCTCACCGAGAACATCGCATTTGATTTGGACGAATCCGGAAAAGCGTCACTCCGGCTTTATGCCAGCCTGCTCAGGAAGGCTGGCCTTGTGTCAGCGAGCCCCGAAAGTTCTCTCGAGTTTGTGTGACCCCGATTGGATTGGCGAGATTGGTAGTAGTTTTCCGTCTTTGGGCTTGACCCAGTGACCTCTCATGCAAAGCGTCATGCCCGTGCATTCCGTCAGCGAATCAATCCCATCCGGACCAAGCCGTGCCCCCGTTGAATGGGACGAGCTATTTGATTCCGACGGCAGTCCGAGAGAGGTCTATCGACCGTTGCTGAACCGGTTGAATCTGCCACGCACGGAGTTGCGCCGACTCGGCGAGCAACTCGAGGCCACGATGCGAGAGATGGGAGTTACGTTTGATATCACTCGCGACTCCCCGTGGGGACGACGGCCATGGTTTTGCGATTTGGCGCCACAGATTTTTACGGCAGACGAATGGAAGCCGCTGGATGCAGGTGTCAAACAGCGGGTGCACGCATACGAGTGTTTCTTGCGCGATGTCTACGGTGAGGCTCGAATCCTGCGACAGGGCACGGTTCCAGTGCAACAGGTGCTTGGTAGCGAACACTATCAGCGCGCCGCGTGTGGTTTACCAGTTCCCGAAGGAGCATACATTCACCTAGCCGGTATTGCCGTGGGACGCGAACCAAGTGGGCGCATGGTCGTAAAACACCATTACTTCAGTCATGCTTCGGGGATCTCCTACATGATTCAAAACCGGAGGGCATTGGCGCGTGTTATTCCGCAGAGCTTTCAGGATTATTCGCTGCATTCGATCTCGGACACGCCCACCGATATTCTGGAGCACCTGCGCTGCCTGTCGGCAGATTCGGATCCGATGGTAGTGCTGCTATCACCGGGGCAAGGGAGCGCGGTGTATTCCGAGCACAGTTTTCTCGCGCGGCGCATGGGGATTCCGCTCGTGCAAGGGGGCGATCTGCTGGTCCATAACGATCAGGTTTACCTCAAAACCGTATCGGGCCTTGAGCGCGTGCATGCGATATACAATCGGATCGCAGATCAATGGCTGGACCCGCTTGCATTTCGCAGGGACTCACGCCTTGGGGTGCCCGGCCTCGTTCACTGCATTCGCAAAGGAACGGTCGCGATGATTAACGCTGTCGGATCTCAACTCGTAGATGACCGGACTTTGCTACCGCTGGCGCCCGCACTAATCCGATACTATTTAGGAGAAACTCCGATTCTGGATGAAGTGGATACCTATTGGCTGGGAGACCTCGACCAGCGCACCATCGTCCTCGATGATTTTGAGAAATTCGTTATCCGGCCAGTTTACGGCGAGAGGATCTTGTCACTGCCGAGTGCGGGTTCGGTCGATGACCGAAAGAAACAGCTCATCATCCGCGAGATCCTGGAAAATCCGGCTTCGTATGTCGCGCAGCCCACGGCCTGCGAGGCTGCCACGGTCTGCTATGATGCCGGCCGCAAAGAACCCGGCAAACAGGATCACATCTTATTCGCTCTCCGACGCGGCGAAAACGACTACACCGTTTTCCCTGGCGCTTTGACGCGCTTATCTTCCGAAGATGCCCCATTCACTGCGTCAGAACTCGGCGGCGGAAGCAAGGACACGTGGGTCTTATCGGGTCACGATTACAACTACGAGACCGCTCCAAGGATGGCACTGGAAACGCGGCTGCCCGCAAACCATGTTACGAGTCGAGTCGCGGAGTCGTTCTACTGGATCGGACGATATCTCGAGCGCGCAAGGAATCTTGCCGGAATGATCTCGGTCATCGAGGCACTCGAAACAGAGGAACTCAATCCAACCGAACGCATGCATTACCGCCCGGTCTGGAACCGCATGCTCCCACCGCTCGACGGGGAAAGATCATCCCGCCGGACGATCTCAAGCGCCCGGGATCGGTATCGGCTTACCTTGGATCTCGAGGAATCCGGTGCCGTGATTCGAGCCGTCCAGCATGCCACATCAAATGGGGAATCGGTGCTCGAATGCCTGAGCCTCGAAGCATGGGGAGTGCTGAGTAAGCTGCGGAGTCGATTTGAGTCGCGGAAATTTCGCAAAGATCTCTCGGATGAAAAGTGCGCGGCGGTGACACGCTCACTTTGCACCGACACGACCGACTTTGTCGCCCAGTTTTTCGGGACCGCACAGACGACCATGATTGCGGATGGCGGATGGAGTTTTTGTGAAGTTGGGGAATCCATCGAGCGGGCCATCACAACGGCCCACGCGCTAACTTCCATGATGAAATCGCTGGTTCGCTCGCCGGGTCGCGAGCGCGAACATGCGAGGGAGATTCAGATGTCTGCATTTTTACGGCTGATGAGTTGCCGCGATGTTTATCGACGGGTTTATCAAATGCGCATCGAGTCCGGCGCTGTCCTACAGATGCTTTGGCAAAACCCGATGGTCCCTCGATCCGTAACTCGATGCATGCAACGCTGCATCCAGCTCATCGATACCCGACAAAATCAACCATCCGCAGCGACCGCGCGCATGGTGAGCGGGATCGAGACACTACTCAATCACATCAATCAAGTAAACTGGGAGCACCTCGCCGAATTGGAAATCGAAGACGAGCCAGCCTCAGAGACATCTCGCCGAGGAGCAAACGACAGCGAGCTCTTATCACACTTAGAGAGTTTACTTCAGGACACACAAGAGCTTCATCACATCGTTACGGATGGATTTCTAAACCATCAGATTCATATGCGCCCGCCGGAGCAACCATTGCTCGTGGGATTTGGACATGCTGTTTGATATCTTACATACCACAGACTACCGATACAGCACGCCCGCGATCGAGGCGTATCTGGAAACACGACTCACCCCGCCAAATACCCACGCGCAGGTAATCCGGGACCACAAGATCGTCATCGATCCTGAACTCCCCACTTCCGAATACGTCGATAGTTTTGGAAACGAGACGAATTTTTTCTCCCACACGTTGCGTCACGACCGACTGCTCATCGAGCACCGAGCCACGGTCGAGACGCATGCCACGGACTTACCAAATGAAGCATTGGAGGTGCCGGTCGCAGAGGCCAGACAGGTCGTCTCGTCAGGCACGATCGACTATTTCGCATACCTACAGCCCTCCGGGTCTGTGCCGTTGGGCGCGGAGGCATCTAAGTGGGTAAGAAAGTATTTTGCGCCTGGCGCGCCGATCGGGGATGCATTGACCACGCTGAATACAGCGGTTTACGAAAGCTTCGCGTATCGCCCGGGCACCACGACCAACGCGACACCGCTCGCAGAAATCTGGAAACACCGTCGGGGAGTCTGCCAAGACTTCGCGCACATCATGTTGAGTGTTTTGCGAACAGCAGGAATCCCGGCCCGATACGTTTGTGGGTATATCGAAACGGATCCACCGAAACCGCGTACGGGACAAAAGCGAGCAAGCCGGCTGGTCGGTTCGGTGGCTACCCATGCGTGGGTCGAAGTGCTGGTGCCCGGAATGGTTTGGGTCGCTCTGGACCCTACGAACAAACAATGGTGCGGCGAGCGGCACATCTCGGTATCGTATGGCCGGGACAGCGCCGACGCAGCACCGGTGCGAGGGACGTTCAAAGGCTCGGGAACGCAAGAAATGAAGGTTCGCGTCAAAATGAAAAGGATACAATCACGATCATGAAAATTGCCATCCGATACCAAGCAAACTACATCTACGAGGAAGACGCGAGCTTCTCCACGCATCGGGTAAGGCTTTTCCCGCGGGCAGACCTCTTCGGACGGGTCGAGCGAATTGGGTTTGTGACCGACCCGTGCGCCGACGTGCAATTCCGGCGCGACTTGTTCGATAACATCACGGCGAACTGCTTTTATCCCAAAAAGCTATCCGTCCTGCCATTCCAACTGGAAATCGATTTAGAGCTAAAAGAGCGAAATCCCTTCCACTTCTTACTCGAGTCTCGAGCATTGCGCGTGCCCTTCGAATATCTGCCGACCGAGCGATTCGTGCTCGCACCCTTTCTCAAACAGGAACCCGGCTTAAAACTGCCGAGAGGCTTACGACCTGGGCCGCCGCTGCCCACAGTCGAAGCGCTGGTGACGCTGAACCGATGGATTTTCGAGAACTTCGATTACACCCGCCGCGACGAAGGGGAAGCATGGAGCGCTTCGGAAACGCTCCAAAAGAAATGTGGCGCTTGCCGGGATTTTGCCGTCTTGTTTGCCGAGGCTCTGCGACACCACGGCATCGCAGCGCGTCTCGCGAGCGGGTTTTTATGGGAACCGCCGGATTTTGATGTGGCCGACCGAAGGGCAGAAGGTGCACTGCACGCGTGGGTGGAGGCTTATTTGCCCGGCCCGGGCTGGATCGGACTGGACCCGACCAACGGCATTTTGTGTGACCACCACTTCATCACCGCCGCCGTTGGAATAACACCCGCGGACGTATCGCCAGTGGACGGACATTATTTCGGGAAGAAAACTATCGGCAGCCGCTTGGAAAGTGCGCTTTCGATCACACCACGAGAGGAATGAACCGGCATATGTCAGCAGCAAAAAATCGTGCGGCTACTTGGAATAAGGAAACATTCGCAAGCTACGGCGTCACTATGACGTTGGGCGGCGAGCCGACCTACGTTCCGGTGGACCCGGTGGGCACCGAGTGGACATTTTCTGCGGTCGGCCCAACGAAGCTACGCTACGCAGAGGAAATGGCTAATGTCCTCCTCAAAGGCCCGATGCACGGAGGCGTCGTATTCTTCAGCCCTGGCAAACACTATCCCGGCGAAGTGAACCCCCGTTGGGCACTTCGTATGATCAAACGCCGAGACGGGCGCAGCCTGTTTGCGGCTTCTCCTGGATCCCGCGCAGCGACTCCCGAAGCCATCGATTCGTTCTGCGAGATTCTGCTCGAAACACTCGGTTTGCGAGGCAAGTGGCTACCCTTCACTGACACAGAAAAACCGAAATCAGACGTTCGCGTGTTGCCACTCGATCACAACGGCGAAAATTGGGTCTCCGCCAAATGGCCCCTCACCCGTAGCCAGCGGGCACTCAGCACCGCTGAAGGGCAGGCTGGCCTCCGCTTGCCTTTGCACCTGTTGCCCGAGGGTGTGCCCAGACGAGCACTTGTGATCGAAGTGCAAAACGGACGATTGGATATTTTCTTCCCGCCCCTCCTCCAAAGTGCCTTTGCATGCCTGGCCACCGCGATCGGTGATTCCATTAAGGCCGCCAAAATCGGAAAGTATCAACTCCAGGGTTATGTGCCACAGGATGATGCCAGTGAGTGGGTTGCCCTCGGGCTGGCTGCCGACCCGGGGGTCCTGGAAATCAATTTGCCGGTTTGTAGTGGCTGGACCGACTACGATTTCTGGATTTCCGAAGTCACGACGGCGGCCGAGGCGGTGGGGCTTCGTTCATGGAAAACCCCACCGGATGATTACCCCGCGGGAACGGGCGGCGGAAACCATCTCCTCTGGGGCGGACCATCCGTCGATGCAACCCCGTTCTTTGTCCGTCCTGCATGGCTCACGTCGATCTTACGCTTTTGGCAAAAACATCCGTCGCTGGCCTACGTGTTCACTGGTTGTTACGTCGGCGCCTCATCGCAGGCACCCCGACCGGACGAGAGTGCCAAGGAGTTGTTCGATGTCGAAATGGGTTACCATTTTCTAGAATCACTGCCCGAGGGCGACCATCGCTCGCTGATCAACGAAACACTGCGCCACCTCCACACCGATGTCACTGGAAACGCTCATCGGTCCGAAATCAGCTTCGACAAATTCTGGAATCCCGGATGGCCCGGTGGCATGCTCGGGCTGATCGAATTCCGTGCGATCGAGTCGCTACCCCGCGCAGAATGGATGTCAGCCATCGCCCTCCTCTGGGAATCGATCGCCGCGACATGCCTGAAGAGACCAATGAAAGGCCCGCTCCGGCGCTTCGAGTTAGAGCTTCACGATCGATACTTTCTGCCATCGTATTTGAAACACGATTTAAAGTTGGTCATCGCACAATTGCATCATGCGGGCAGTCCACTCACGCTCGACCAATATAATGAAATTTTGAGTTGGCGCTTTCCGGTGTTGCTGAAGTTTGGAAGATCCGATTCGACGCTCGTTGTTCGCAAGGCACACGAGAGTTGGCCATTGCTTTGCGAAACGCCCACCGAGGGTGGATCGACCAGCCGCTTTGTGGACACATCGATGCACCGGATCGAGTTTGCGGTTTCGCCGGCGTTCGATGCTCAGCATGACATTTACGTCCATGGCCGACACTTGCGAATGCTCGGCGACGCCGATGGAATGCTGATCTCCGGGGTCCGATACCGGCGGAGTTGTTTGTATCCATGCATGCATCCGGGCATACCGCCTCATTTGCCACTCGACGTGCTCATCACCAAAAAGGGGAACCTCACGCCGGTGAAAGCATTTCGAATGAGCGCCGGTGAGATTGCTTTCCATCCATGCAAACCGCCCTCTGCAATACCATCGCTTCCTCCTTGCCGCGGAATGCATGCGCGATCCGTGACGGTGGACCTGCGGCTCCAGGATTGATAAGCCGCCACACCCGATGAACTCAGAGGCCCCGCCTAATGTGCTTATTCTGATGGCGGACGAGTTCCGCTTTGATCTGCCGGGGTTCATGGGCAATCCGATTTGTCGCACGCCCACTCTCGATCGACTCGCGCGAGACGCCGTGGTTTTCGACAACGCGTACACACCATCGCCCGTTTGCGTCCCGGCGCGGCAGTGTTTGGCCACAGGAATGTACCCGCTACATATCGGCTGCGAATACTTCGGCGATGACATCGCACCAGGGTCTCGGACATTTGCGCGATCATTTAGCGAGGCTGGATACCAAACAGTCGCATGTGGGAAATTACACCATCGCGGCCCGGATCAGATGCAAGGCTGGATGCAGCGCGTGGGCGCGGAATCGGCAATCGATTGGCCAGTCACTCCCGCCAACAAAGGACGCGGACAAATCGGACGCTTGAAATGGCGCGGCGCTGCCGAGGTCGAATTGGCGGGCTCCGGCCTCTCGCCCACCACGGTCCAGGACCGTTATACCGTCGACGGTGCTATCGCCTGGATGGATATGTATTTCGGCGGAATGTATGTCCGGGATCGGGAGACTCTGCCGCCCACGGTCATGATGGTCAGCTTGCAACAGCCGCATTTTCCATTCCTGGCACAAACAGACTTGCTGAGTTATTATCGGGACCGCGTGCGAGCCCGGACTCACGAGGAACCAGCGCATCATCGGGTCTTGGGTCACGGAGCACTTCCATGCGGGGCCTCCGTGTCCGAGGAAGGCGTCTTGAACGCGACCGCTGCTTACTACTCTCTGGCTGAACAAGCGGATACCGAGTTCGGCAGGGTGATCAAGGCACTCGAATGTCACGGCCAAAACCTTGATGACTGGATCGTCATCTTTACCAGCGATCATGGTGAGATGCTCGGTGAGCATGCTCTTTGGGGAAAACGGATGTTTTACGAGGGAAGCTCCCGCGTGCCTCTTTTCATCCGCGCGCCCGCCCTATTCGCGCCATCCAAACGACGCGAAAACGTAAACTTAGTGGATCTGCATCCCACGCTTTGTGACATGGCCGATATTCCAGTGCCAGGCGACCTGGATGGTCGCAGCCTCGTTCCGCTGTTGGATCACAGCGTCATTCGCTGGAAAAACGAAACGTTCGCGCAATACGAAAGCGACCAGTTCATGCTAAAACGCGGGAATCTCAAGTACCTGACGTTCGGCGAATGGGGCCCCGATGTTCTGTTTGATCTTGCGAGCGATCCGGGAGAAACGACCAACCGACTCGGCGAGCTGTCGTATGCCGCTCAATCAGCTGAAATGAAGGCAACACTACAAGAGTTTATCGGCAGCCGACGTTACGTTTAATTCAGAATTCGATTGCTGACTTGCGGCGCTATTTTGACTAGTGTGACGTCCTTATGTCGCAAAACCTGCCCCTCACCGGCCACGACTGTCCCGGAGACTCCTGCGTTATCGTCATTTTTGGCGCATCCGGCGATCTCACCAAACGCAAGCTGCTTCCTGCGTTGTACAACCTCAAATCACTCAAGCTGCTGCCCGAGAATTTCGCAGTCGTAGGCTGCGCATCCACCCCGGGCGACGATGCCTATTTCCGGGAAAAAGCGACGGCCGACATCAAGGAGTTTGCCACACGGCCGTTCGACTCAACCATCTGGGACGACTTCAGCAAGCGGATGTATTACGTCAACGGCGACTTCAACGACCAAGCGACATTTCAAACGCTGAAGGCGAAAATCGAAGAGGCCCAGAAAACATGGAGCGTTCCAAAGAATGTCCTCTTCTACCTTGCGATCACACCGACATTGTTCGCAAAGGTGGCCGATCAACTCGGGCAGGCCGGGCTCACCACCGAACAACCGGACGACTGGCGTCGCGTAATTGTCGAAAAACCGTTCGGGCGCGATCTTGATAGCGCACGCGCGCTGAACGCCGATCTTTGCCGGACGCTCAAGGAGTCTCAGATTTACCGGATCGACCATTATCTCGGCAAAGAAACGGTCCAAAACATCATGGTCTTCCGATTTGGAAACTCCGTGTTTGAGCCCACATGGAATCGCCGCTACATCGAATACGTCCAGATCACCGTCGCTGAAGAACTCGGCGTCGAACTCCGCGGCGGATACTACGACCACTCCGGCGTCCTGCGCGACATGGTGCAAAACCACATCCTCTCCGTGCTATCGCTCATCGCCATGGAACCACCAAGCTCGATTACCGGTGATGCCGTGCGAAATGAAAAAGTAAAAGTTCTCGAGGCCATCCGTCCCATGGAGCCCGAGGAGGTCATCGAAAACACAGTGCGCGGCCAATACGCGGCTGGGGTGATCGACGGGAAGCAAGTTCCTGCCTACCGCACCGAGCCGGACGTCAACCCGCGTTCCAACACCGAGACATTTGTTGCGCTTAAGCTATTCGTTGAAAATTGGCGCTGGGCAGAGGTGCCATTCTACATCCGCTCCGGCAAACGCCTTGCCGCGCACACCACCGAGGTTGTCATCGGATTCCGCCGCGCGCCGCTGCTGCTATTCGGCGAGAAGACAGAGCAAAATATCCCGCCCAATCGGCTCGTTCTCCACATCCAACCGCACGAAGGCATCACGCTCGACATCCACGCGAAACGCCCGGGGCCGAAGATTGCAATCTCGAATGTTCCGCTGAATTTTAACTACGACGAATTTGGTGAAGCGACCGCCGCAACCGGTTACGAAACCTTGCTCTACGATTGCATGATTGGAGAAACATCTCTCTTCCATCGATACGACTCCGTCGATGCATCATGGAGGATCGTGAATCCCATCCTCGACGTGTGGCAGGCACTGCCAGCCAGGGACTTTCCTAACTACGAAGCGGGGACCTGGGGCCCTGAGGCGGCTGACGAACTACTCGCAAGGGACGGTCACGCATGGCATCACTATCCGAAAGCCGACTCTTAAGCTTAAAAGCATGTCAGCAGCAACGCGCACCATCCTCGCCGGTGATATCGGCGGCACAAAAACCAACCTTGCGCTGTATTCGCTCGGCAAATCGGGAAAGCTCGAGATGCTCCGGAATAAGCGCTTTCCGAGTGCAGACTTCGATAGTCTCAACACGATTGTTGCCAAGTTTCTGACCAAGTCTGATCGCCCGATCGATGCCGCATGCTTCGGAGTTCCCGGCCCCGTCCGCGATAAACGCTCACAACCGACCAACCTGCGCTGGCCGGTAGATGGGTATTCCCTCATCAGCGATCTGAAAACAACGAACGTTCACCTCCTCAATGATCTGGCAGCAAATGCATACGGACTCAGCGAGTTAGGAGAGAGCGAATTTGAGGTGATCCAACCCGGATTTGTCGCCAGTGAGGGCAACCGGTGTATCGTTTCGCCGGGCACTGGCCTAGGGGAAGCAGGTCTCTACTGGGACGGAAACCACCATCGAGTATGGGCATGCGAGGGCGGACACTCCGACTTTGCGCCCCGCTCGAATGTCGAGGTGCAGCTTTTATCCTATCTTCAAAGCCGCTTCGGGCATGTGAGCGTGGAGCGTGTAGTCTCTGGCCTCGGTTTTGGAAATATCTACGCCTTCTTCCGCGACACTGGCACCACACCGGAACTTCCCGAGGTAGCAGCCGCAATGAACGTCGAGCAACCGGGAAAAGTCATCGTTAGTTACGCCACATCAGCCAAGTGCCCACTCTGCGTCCAATCGTTGGACCTTTTTTCAGAATGCCTTGCACACGAAGCTGCAAACTTTGCGCTAAAAGCAATGGCCACAGGTGGTGTTTATCTAGGAGGCGGCATCCCGTCGAAAATCCTCTGGAAATTGAAAACCCCTGCATTTCGAGCGGCATTCAACGCCAAGGGTCGCATGGAATCTCTCATGGAAACAATGCCGCTCAAAGTCGTTCTCAACGACAACGCCGCGTTGATCGGAGCAGCGAAATATGCTGCTGACTCACTCGAGTAGGTCAAAACCGCGTTCGTATCCGACCTGCGGGCACCTGTATACAGAATCTCACACAACCCCCTATGGCAACTGTATCCCTGCAGCACGTTTATAAGGAATATCCCTCCGATAAAGGGGCCCCCGTGGTGGCCGTCACTGACTTTTGTCTGGATATCAAAGACCGCGAATTTGTCGTTTTTGTCGGTCCGTCCGGATGCGGAAAATCGACGACGCTACGAATGATCGCCGGCCTCGAAGAAATCTCCCGAGGCGACGTGTTTATCGGCGACCGCCGGATCAACGACGTTCCCCCCAAGGACCGCGATATTGCGATGGTTTTCCAAAACTACGCGCTCTACCCGCACATGAGTGTTTACGACAACATGGCGTTCGGGCTGAAACTCCGCAAAGTGCCAAAACAAGAAATCAACAAACGCGTCACTGACGCCGCGGAGATCCTCGGCATCGAATCCTATCTCGATCGAAAACCCAAAGCCCTCTCCGGGGGGCAGCGCCAGCGGGTGGCCGTCGGTCGCGCCATTGTGCGACAACCCAAGGTCTTTTTGTTCGACGAGCCACTTTCCAATTTGGATGCGAAGATGCGCGTGCAGATGCGCACCGAGATCACCAAGCTTCATCAGCGTCTCCAAGCAACGATGATCTACGTGACGCATGACCAAGTCGAAGCAATGACGATGGGGACGAGGATCGTCGTAATGAAAGACGGAGTGGTTCAACAATCGGAGGCGCCACTCCAACTCTACAACAATCCCAGCAATTTGTTTGTCGCAGGATTTCTAGGTTCCCCGCAGATGAATCTAATCACCGGCACCCTCCACAAATCCGGTGACTCTATAACATTCCGCGAAAGCAGAAAGGGCAGCATGGAATTGAACCTCGGTGCCCGTCCCGCTCTCTCATCTCACATCGGAAAAGACGTCACCCTAGGAGTTCGACCCGAGGATTGCGAACCCGTGTTCGACAATGGTGCGGACACAGCCGAAAGCTTTCGGGCCGTCGCGGAACTTGTCGAGCCATTGGGGTCAGAAACATATCTCTACGTCACAACCGGCGAGCATTCGATCGTCAGTCGCACCTACGCCGCACTCGATCAGAGTCACGTCGGAAGGCGACTCGCCTTCGCCGTGAATTGTGAGAGAATTCACCTCTTCGACTCGACTTCCGGACTTCGATTGTAGGCTGAATTGCAGACACAAATTGCCGATTCATCAAAGCACCTCAGTGGGTGAGATGGTAGATCTTGCGATAGTCTCTTGGCGCGTGACCCACATCCACGTGGAACCGACGAGAGAAATACAACTCGTCCTCGAACCCAACCGCCGCAGACACTTCCTTGATCCGCAGCCCCGTTTCAACAAGCAATCGACACGCCTCAACCATTCGGAGGTGCCTGAGATACTCAGCCGGTGGCCGTTCAAACACCTCGACCCACCGGCGTCGAAAGGTAGTTAGGGAGTAACCGTGTTGAGCTGCCAACCGCGCGAAATCCCAACTTCTCGACAGGTCATCTCTCAAAGCACGGGCGATGGATTGGATACCCGTCTCGTCTTGCAGTGGTGAGCCCGGCGCCAACCAAGTCGCTAGAATCGCACGCTCCGCCACGCGATCCACGGAGTCAACCACCCACGAGGGATCTGGACGTCTCGCGCAGTTTGCAAACTCAGCAAGGCAAAGATGGACCGACGCTGGGTCGGCGACTGGCCAGGTAGGCAGGGTCGGATCAATGAGTCCTCGTTGTTGAAAAACCCGGAACAGCGAGCGCGGATACACGAGATACCACTCCGCCCAGGTCCCGCCTTTCGGACCATAGCGCGGCATCTCACCCGGCCACTGCGTGATCACGCAGGGCGCACGTAGAATCCATGTTTTACCATCACGCTCATACGTCCCCTCACCGCGTAGAATAATCGAAAAATTGCAAGTCTTGAAGCGATGCTCAACAATACTTGATTTATTTGGCACATAGTCCGATGAACCCAATGGTAGCCCCAACGGAAATCTCCGCCGAAATTGGGCCCAGTGCTTGGTTACAAAGTCCATCTTTTTGGATACTCAGTGAATTCTCAATACACCCGCGTTGCGCTACTGTCACCTTTTTAACCAACACCCCCAAATATGAAACGTGCATTATTCATCGCCGGCGGATGGGATGGCCATCAGCCCGAGCAAATGGCCTCGCTGCTTGCGGGCGAACTCGGCAAACAGGGATTTCAGACCGAAATCGTAACTTCACTCGACATCCTAGACGACGCAAATTCACTGAGCCGCTACGACGTGATCTCGCCGTGCTGGACGATGGGGTCGTTGACGGCCGCTCAATCAGAAAACCTCCAGCATGCTGTCCGGAGCGGCATCGCGCTCGCTGGAGTCCACGGCGGCATGGGTGATGCGTTCCGCGGAAACAGCAACTACGAGTGGATGGTAGGCGGCCATTTTGTAGGTCATCCTCACGTTGGTGACTACGCTGTGAATATCAAAGACTTTGCCTCCCCGATCACTCAGGGCCTACCGCCGTCGTTTCAATACCATTCCGAGCAGTATTATATGCTCATCGATCCCTCCATCCACGTGCTCGCAGATGCAGAATACACCTACGAGAGCCGATCCATGACGATGCCCGTGGCGTGGGTAAAGCGGTGGGGCCAAGGGCGGGTATTTTACTCCTCTCTCGGTCACACCCCCGACGAATTTCAAAAAACTCCTGAAGCCCTAACACTCGCGATTCAAGGGATGCGCTGGGCGGCGGGTGATCTCTAACTTCAATATGAAAAACTACAAAAAACCATCCGAAATCAAAGTTGGGGTCGTCGGTTACGGCGGCGCCTTCAATATGGGCAGGCACCACTTGCGCGAAATGGAAAATGCGGGAATGGTTCCCGTCGCAGTCGCCGAGGTGGATCCCGAGCGCCTCGCGATCGCCCGTACGGATTTTCCGAAAATCGAAACGTATTCGTCAGTTCCAGAGATGTTGAAATCGTCGAACGTCGACTTGGTCGTCATCATCACCCCGCACAACACCCACGCATCAATCGCACTCGAATGTTTGAAATCCGGTCGCCACGTGGTTTGTGAAAAGCCCCTCGCGATCACGACGGAGGAGGTCAATGCAATGATGGCAGCCGCGAAAAAATCCGGTGTTGTTCTCAGCACATACCACAATCGCCACTGGGACGGTCGCATTCTTCAGGCCGTCGAGTTGGTCAAAAAGCAAAAGTGCATCGGTGACATCGTTCGCATCGAATGTCGCATGGGTTCCTACGCTCAGCCCGGCGACTGGTGGCGAAGCAGCCGCAGTATCTCCGGTGGGATTCTCTATGATTGGGGCGTCCACTTGCTTGAATACTCACTGCAGCTGATCGACGCACCAATTTGCGAAATCAGCGGGTTTGCTCATGAAGGCTTTTGGGCTCCTAAGACAAAGTGGAAGGCCGATTCGAACGAAGATGAGGGGTTCCTGGTTGTCCGGTTTGAAAGCAATCAATGGCTGACGCTACGAATCACACAAATCGACTCACTACCAAAGCCCGGAATAGTGGAAGTAACCGGAACCAAGGGCACCTATGTGATGGATTTTCCGCATTCAACACTTTGCCAACATGCTGATGGGCGCGTCACCACCACTCAAATCCCGAATCCGAATGACGAGGGATTTCGGTATTACAAAAACATTGCGAGTCACCTGACAGGAAAAGCACCGCTCGTGATCACGCCCGAGTGGTCCCGCCGTCCCGTACATATCTTGGACCTCGCGGCGAAAAGTGCCAAAGCAGGCAAATCTCTTCGCGCGAAATTCGCCTGACTCCAAACAATCTCGATTCAGCCCGGAGGCCACTGCATCGAACGCCCTGCGAGCACATGCACGTGCATGTGCGGCACCGTCTCGCCGCCATCCCCGCCATGGTTAATCACAATGCGAAATCCAGAGTCAACAAACTCCAGTTCGCGCGCGAGATGCCCCGCCGTCAGCAGCAAATGTCCGAGTAACGCCTGATCCTGAGCGGATGCTTCGCCCACCCTGGGAATCAGCTTTTTCGGAATCACCAACAAGTGAACAGGCGCCTGCGGTTGTATATCCCTTATCGCCACGCACTGCTCATCCTCGTAAACAATGTCTGCTGGGATCTGACGAGCGATGATCTTCTCGAAGAGCGTCATGACATTTGCACTTCCAAATGGTGTGCACCGGAGGCTTCCAATTCCTCGTGAACAAAACGCACGATTTCGTTGAGCAAACGGGAGCAATCCAATCTCCACACTTTGGCTGACCGTAGCTGTCGCACGCAAAGCTGCAGGTCCGTAAGCTCCATTCTGCCCGGGCGCTCTAACAAGACCTCTCGCAACGTGCACCGCAGCAGGCTGAAGAATGCCAACTCGTAGCCATTGCCCGCCTGGCGAGCCAGTGCAATCAACGAAAGCCGCACCGGAGGCGCCGGAGACTCAAAGTGTGTGGCAACATCGCTGTAGCCGATGACCTTTAACACCGACTCCACAGCTTCACATAGGCTCTCGACGCCGACGACGTTTTCACCAAAGTCGTGCTTCAAATAGCTGGCAACGCTTTCTGTGACATGATCCGCCAACCACCATCGATCGTAACCAGCTCGGTTGGCTGCCTCCACTACCGCCCGCACAAGCCACTGGCGCTCAAAATTAATCACCCGGCCATCTTCAAACCGAATCAACGGAAGCCCATCGCGAAATGCGATCATGACTGAAACAGCTCCGGCTGGGCGGGACCCGTGGCAACCCGACGTTCGAAAGATGCGATCTCGTCAATGAAGTCGCCAATTTCTTGAAACTCGCGATACACCGATGCAAAACGAACATAAGCGATCGGGTCCATTCCGCGCAGCGCTTCCATGACCTTCAGGCCAACCTCCCGGGTCGATACCTCGCGCACATTGGCAATTTCAAAATCAGCGATGATTTGCTCGACCGCCGCTTCGATCGCCTCGGTGCTAATTGGCCGCTTTTCACATGCTTTGATAAAGCTAGCCATCACTTTTTGACGATCAAAGTTCTCGTGACGCTCGTCGCGTTTGATGACCCGGAGTTGAACGCGCTCGATTTCTTCGTAGGTCGTGTAGCGGGTGAAGCAAACCAGACATTCACGGCGACGCCGAATGGATTTCCCATCCTTCGAGAGGCGTGAGTCCACCACTTTATCGTCTAGAGAGTCACATTTAGGACAACGCATGGGGTAACAGCAGCTTGCTTATATCGAAGCTATGTCAATATGTTGTGTAGTCAAAACAAATTGACGGAAATTACCACTAGAGCCATTCCATCATGCAGCTGGCTTCCTTCCAGCAATCGGTCCCGCTACTGGAGCAATTGTTCGACGTTTCCGAGGTAGCTCTTCGCAACTTCAAATATCTTGATCGCGACGAAGACCATCACTCCGATATAAACCAGCCTTGGAAACCAGGCCGCCAGCGCCTCCAAACCGGACGTGAATCGATCTTGAAAAACCGCCGAGACCCGCTGCATCTCGGTGTCTAGCCGGCCGCTAGCATCGGCATTTTGCACAGCCTCGACAATTTCGTCTGGAAAACAGCCAGCCTCCGCGACGGCCACGGGCAAAGATTCCCCGGACCGGACCATCGCGACGACTCGGTCACAGCCAATTTGAAACAGCTTGCTTCCGCTGGCATCGTCGGCACGCTGGAAGGCACTCAGGATTCCAGTGCCAGCATTAACCTGCATCGACAAAACCATCGCGAACCGGCTACTAACAAGCGCTTTCCGAATCCCACCGAACACAGGAATAAAACGCACGACACGCTCCATCCAAGCGTTCGACTTCAACGAGCGTAAAACAAAGACAACCAGCCCGCCCAAAACAAGCGAAACTGCATACAGAACCCCTAAAGCGATCAGCACCTGGCGCAGGTATGCCGCCGGACCCTCGGCAACCGCCGTGGGAGCAGCCAAAATGAATATAGCGAAATGCAGCAGAAAAACCGGATAGGCGAGCTGGTTGAGCATCGCACGCTTCGCCTTCGAGAGTTGGCCATAATACTCAGCGAGCGACCGGCAGACGACGTCGAGACGGCCACTGGCCTCGCCGGCCTCTGCTAACGAGATGTCCAACGGATCGAGCAGGTCAGGCACTGATTGAAACGCTGTCGATGCGGAACCGTCGCCCCGTTCCGCACCGTCGCGCATGGCTTTACAAAGCAATCGTTTGGATCGAGATCTACGGCTGGCGCCCCGATCAAGCACCTCACGAAACGAAAGACCGGCGGTAAGCCCGCTTGATAATTCGTGAAAAAACTGTTCTTTCTGCTGGAACGAAAGGCGCATACCGGAGGTAGATTATCGGAGTGTTACCAGATCCCACCACCGATGCAATGTTCATGGCTGCGGCGCTTGCAGAAGCCCGCAAAGGGGTGGGCCAAACCAGCCCGAATCCAGCGGTCGGTGCGGTCATCGTGGCATATGGGAAAATCCTCGCGTCCGGTTACCACAAAGCAGCGGGCCAGCCACACGCTGAGATCGAGGCTTTGCGCGCATTGCCGGATCTTGCCCTCGCCCGCAGTGCAACGCTTTACATTACGATGGAACCCTGCTGCACCACAGGGCGCACTCCACCTTGCACAGAAGCAATCATCGAGCACGGAATCGCTCGCGTGGTCTATGGCGCGACGGATCCTAATCCCGATCACTCGGGTCGAGCCGACGCAATCCTTGCGGCCGCTGGCGTCCACGTCACCTCCGGGGTGCTCGCCGGGGAATGCCATGCGATCAACGAAGCATGGAATTTCTGGATCCGCACAGGCACCCCCTTTGTGATCGCCAAATGCGGCATGTCGCTCGATGGACGGATTAATTCCCACCCCAGCAGCCGATGGATTACTTCCACCGCCTCTCGCCGGGACGCCATGGCACTGCGTGCAAAGGTGGACGCGGTTCTGATCGGCGGGGGAACCGCGCGGATCGATAATCCGAAGCTTACAATACGCGGCATCCGCAACGCCCGTCAGCCGTGGCGGGTCATCTGGTCGCCCGCAGGGGATTTGCCTGCGACATTGAATCTCTTCACCGATAAGCATCGGGAACGCACTCTCGTGATGCGTCAGCCCACATTACGCGAGGTTTTGGAAGCGTTAGGAAAACGCGGCATTACATCGGTCCTTATCGAAGGCGGCGGGCAAACTTTGGGTGCTGCCTTCGAGGCAGGTCTCGTGCACCGCGTCGAGTTTTACGTGGCGCCCGTTCTTCTCGGCGGGCCGGTTCCAGCTGTCGGGGGAATCGGCATCGGGAAAAACTCTGATGCCACGCAGCTGCATGAAGTCACGTATGAGCCAATCGGTCCTGATGTGAAGGTATCTGCTCTCGTGACCTGACGGGAAAAATCGCCATCCTCGATGTTTCATCCGTTTCCGCGGAGCAGCAATCTACAAAAGGAACAACGTTGCCAAACCTAGGAATGCGCCCATGCTTACGACATCCGTCGCGGTGGTCAGGAAAATGCTGGATGCAGTCGCCGGGTCTGCACCGAACCGCTTCAACGTAGTGGGAACCAGGACTCCGGCCACGCCGCTCACCACGCAGGCGAAAACCATGGCCATCCATGTCACCAACGCGAGCCCCAGCGCTTGGTCATTTTTTTGCGAGGTTGCGTAGGCAAACATGCCGAGGCCGGCGGTAATTCCGACCAAACTCCCATTGCAAAACCCGAGCAAAGCTTCCTTGAACATCGCCGGAACCGATTGGCCGGGCTTCAACTCACCAAGCGTCATGGCACGCAGCGTGACGGCAAGCGATTGGCATCCGGTATTCCCGGACTGACCGGCCAACACCGGCAGGAAAACCGCCAACAAAACGATTTTTTCAAGGGTTCCTTCAAAGACGCCAACGACTGCGGCGGCGATAAATGCGGTGAGCAAATTGAGCTGCAACCACGGATGCCGGAACATGAGGCTTCGCTTCCATGGGGTCGCGAGACGCTCCTCTTTCTCAACACCGACCATGCTACCCGCCTGAGCACTCAGCTCGATGGCCTGTTGCTCAAACATTTGCTGTCCGCGAATCAGCCCGACCAGTTTGCCTGCCTCATCCACCACCGGGTAGACCGGATAGTGCTTGTCGAGCGTGAGCTTCATCGCGTCGAGCAGGGGCGAGTCAGCCTTCAACGCAAATACGCTTTTCAGCATGACCTCGTCCAAGCGCTTCGAAGTGTCGGAAAACAACAAATCCCGCATCGTGATCACACCGACGAGAATATCCTCGGGCGTCGTTACGAAGCCGTAAGTGATGAACGTTTTTTGCACCATCGGGCGCAGCGCTTCGATGATCTCACCTACGGTCTGATTCGGACGGAATACCGCAATCGGCGGCTCCATAATCCGACCGACAGAATCATCGGGATACGGCTTCGTAGGAAGCGGTGGTGTGTCAACAACCTTGCCGTTTTGAGAAGAGGACGAGTCAGCCATATGCTTTGAAATTCAGTGCGTTAGGTTAATGAAAGTGCTTACACGAGCGGTTTCACGCTGACTGGTCAGTAGGTGATGCGAACCGGCGTGTTCAGGGGCGCGCTTTCAAAGAAATTCTGCACCACCAACTTGCTCACGCGAATACACCCATGGGAAGCCGGCGACCCCGGCACGGGGATCGGACCTTGATGCATTCCGATGCCGCTCTTGGTCAATCGCATCCAATACGGCATCTCTGCGCCCTCAAATCGGCCACCCGGCGGTGGCGGATGCAGCCGGGAGTCTGCCGCTTCATTAACGATGTTTCCATCCACATCGAAATTGACACCGTAGAGGTTCGAGCGTTTTTCGACGAGCTTCTCGATGATCTTGTAATTCCCGGCGGGTGTTCCGAATCCCTCACGTCCGGTTGCCACCAAGGCCACGCCCACCAGTCTATGACCCTGATAGAAATACGCGCGCTGCTCCGTGAGATTGACAGTGATCGATGCAGGCCCACCCCCCGGGGTTAGACCGTCCCAATAGCTCACGTCATCCGTAACTTCACGAATACCCGGTGCGAAGACAGCGGAAGGGTCCACTCGTCCGCCGAGGTAGGGTGTTCTTTGAACCGAGCTGCATCCCGATAGCACGGCTGCGCACACGAACGAGGCGAGCAGGGCATTTGGTTGAAGCGAAAAAATTATCCGAAGCATGGCAGTCGTGTAACACAGGATCGCAAGATCGCCAAAAACAATCCCACGCGATTACGCTACTAGCAGGTTGTCCACAGTCTTCGGTCTGCGTCCGAAAATGGCCGATCCGACACGAACCATCGTCGACCCCTCGTCGATCGCCACCGTAAAATCGTCACTCATGCCCATGGACAGGGTGGAAAGCGGAATCCCGAACTCTAGTGCTAGGCGATCTCTGAGCTCACGCAATGCCACAAAATATGGCCGAGCATCTTCGGGAGTCTCTACGGCAGGCGGAATCGCCATCAGGCCCTCCACGTCTACATGGCGCAACTCCAACAGCCGCTCAAAGGTTGCCGAAAGCGCCGACGGATCAAATCCGAACTTCGTCGCTTCACCAGCCACATTGACTTCCAAAAGAATCCGCGATCTCGAACCGATCTCACCGGCAATGCGATCCATACCGATTGCCAAGTCGGCCGAGTCAACTCCGTGAAACAACTCAAAATACGGCAGCGCCTTCCGGATTTTATTCGACTGAAGGTGCCCGATGAAGTGCCATCGAACGGCTTGAGGGAGCTCCGGGATTTTAACGACAGCCTCCTGCACCCGGCTTTCCCCGAATACAGCCTGCCCCGCGTCCCACGCTTCACGAATCGATTCCGACGGATGCGTTTTCGACACCGCGATCAACTCGACATCCTCTGCCCGCCTTCCCGAGCGCCTTGCAGCCGCCGCCACACTTTCGAGAATCACGGCCAAGCGGGATGCGATAGTTTCCATTAGAAAATATCTCTAGTTCGTCAGTTGATATTAGTAAATCTTATAGTAATTTCTCGTTTATGCAAATCGAGACATTCAGGGTTTTCCGGGATTTGGTCGAGACGGCGAGTTTTTCGAGGGCAGCGGAATCGAACGGGATCACTCAGAGCGCGGTCAGTCAGCAAGTGCGCGCCATCGAGAAGCGCTTTCGCGTGCGATTGATCGAACGCGGACGGCGCTTTTTTTCTCTCACCCCGGAGGGCACGGCATTTCTCAAAGCGAGTCGCGACATCTTGGATGCGTATGACAATTTGGACAGCCGGATTCAGTCGATTGCCAAGGTGATGCAGGGAGAGGTCCGCGTTGCAACGGTGCTTAGCATCGGGCTTCATGAGCTGCCTCCTTGTCTCCACAGCTTCAGAAAACTGCATCCCGGGGTGAAAGTGCGAGTCGACTATTGTCGATCGAATGAGGTTTACGACGCGGTTCTGGAAGGGCGCTGCGACCTCGGACTGGTAGCTTACCCGGCGCGCCGCCGAGGGCTGCGCGTGATGACATTCTGGCGGGATCAGCTGGTGGTGGTCTGTGCGCCGACCAGCCGACTGGCTGGGAAGAAAGGAAAAGTGCGCCTCGCGGATCTTGTCGGCACCAAGTTTGTCGCGTTCGAGCCGGACCTCCCGACACGGAAGGAAGTGGATCGCCATCTTCGTCAACATGGCGTGCGGGTGCGCCCGATTCTTGAATTCGACAACATCGAAACGTTGAAGCGGGCGGTAGAAATCGAAGACGCCGTCTCCATCGTTCCGGGATTGTGTGTGCGTGAGGAGGTCGCGTCTGGTCACTTGGTGGCACTCGAAATCGATGCGCCTGACATGTGGAGACCACTCGGTGCGGTCATGAAATCCTCGTCGGTTCAGTCGCCTGCGGTGAGTGAATTTCTCGCGATGCTGGAAAAAACAGACTTGGGTCAACCCTGAAGCTTAGCCACACTCTCAGTTATGCAATCCATTTCTAGCACCCAATCGCCCATAGGAATCATCGGTGGAAGCGGGCTTTATCAACTCGATGGGATAGAAAATGTGACGGACATGACCGTTGAAACCCCATTCGGCAACCCGTCCGACACCATCAAAAGCGGCACCCTCCACGGTCGTCACGTTCATTTCCTCCCCCGCCACGGACATGGACACACGATAGCGCCCCACGAAATAAACCACCGCGCGAACATCTATGCGCTCAAATCACTAGGTGTCCAATGGATCGTGTGCGTCACCGCGGTCGGCAGCCTGAAGCAGGAATATGCTCCACGTCACATCGTCCTGCCCAGCCAGTATTTCGACAGAACGAGCCAACGCAGCCAGCACACGTTTTTCGCTGATGGAATCGTCGCCCACGTGGGTTTTTCGGATCCTACAAATGCGAAGCTCCGAGAGTTGATCCAAGCAGCTTGCGAGGCCGAGGGCGCCACCTGTCACAACGGAGGCACATACGTCGGAATGGACGGGCCTGCATTTTCGACGAGAGCGGAGTCCGAGTCCTACCGTCACCTCGGATTTGACGTGATCGGCATGACCAATCTGCCCGAAGCCAAGCTCGCACGCGAAGCCGAAATTGCTCTCGCGACCATCGCATGCATCACGGACTACGACTGCTGGAAGACCGACATTGCACCCGTTTCAGTACAAACGGTGATCGGCCATCTTCAGGCAAACGCGGAACTCGCAAAACGCCTGTTAGAAAGAGTCATTCCGAACATTCCATCGACCGCAACCGAACCCGAACACCATGCACTGGATCACGCAATCGTCACTCAACGAAGCTTTTGGCCGGATCAAACACTTGACAAACTGGGTCCAATCCTGTCGAGATTCCGTTAACGTTCCTATGATAATCTCTCGCTCCGCTACGGCATCGGGCCTTGCGCTGTTTTTAAGCCTTGCTGCATGCCAGTCGGTGAAGACGCAAGGGGTTCCATTAGTTTCCGCGGAAGATGCCGCACCAAGTCCCAGTTTACAATCAAACGCGCCCATCACAGTTGGCGTGGATTCACCCATTGCGGCAAACGTGACAGCTCAAGCGCCATTGGCCCCGCCCACACCTAAACACTCGTACAACAGCGTTGACGTGGACGGACCCTACACAGCCCTGACCTTTGATGACGGGCCTCACCCCGTCCACACGCCAAAACTTTTGGATATTCTCAAGGCCAAAGGAGTGAAAGCCACCTTTTACGTGATCGGCCGCTCCGTCGAGACCTATCCCGATATCGCAAAACGGATCGTCGCCGAGGGACACGAAATCGCAAACCACACGTGGACCCACCCGTCGCTAAGTAAGCTCGGTGCAGCCAGCGTCAAAAGGGAGATCGACCGCACGTCGGAGGTGATCCGCAACGTCACCGGGATTACCCCCACGACCATGCGCCCGCCTTACGGCGCAACTAACGCGAGGATTAATAAGCGGATGGACGAAGAGTTCGGCCTGAAAGTGATCATGTGGTCCGTAGACCCACTGGATTGGAAATACCGGAACGCCTCGCGGGTCACGAGTGAGATCGTTTCAAAAACGCAGCCTGGTGGCATCGTCCTCGCGCATGACATCCACGCGAGCACCGTGGCCGCAATGCCGGCTACGATTGACGGATTAAAGGCAAAGGGATTTCAGTTTGTGACGGTCACCGAGCTGTTAGCAATGGAGCGTGGTCAGCCTCGTTCTGGTGCCGATGCCATTGGGTCTAACGAGCAGCCTTTGCCGCCCGCCGCCCCCGCTTCGACACCTTTCGTTGTCACACGCACGGCCATAGAGCCTACGCCGAAGCCAGCAAACCCCTAGCAGTTGGCGGCCTCGCCGCTTCGGAGCACATGCAGTGTGACCTCCGGCTGGCAGTTGAAACGTGCGGCCACCCCGCAACTCCCTGTGCCAGGCGACGTGTAGCCTTGCATCGTCTTTCTTTTCCAACGTCCGACTACTAAATCCGATGCGAGCTTCTTGACTGGAACTACGACGGCTCGGCCTCCTGGCAAACAGATCTGGCCCCCATGAGTGTGGCCAGACAACATAAAATCAAACCCGAATCCCGCCGCCTCGTCCGCCACTTCCGGAGAATGGGCCAGCAAGATCCGGAACGCGCCATCGGGCGGAATCGCCGCCGTCTTCTGGAGATCATGTGTGCGGTAAAAGTGCGGATCATCGATCCCGCAAATCCAGATCTCTTGGCCATCTCGGCGGATTGGCATGGCTTCGTTGAGCAAAATAGGGAGTCCACCCGCCTCCAAATCAGGGACTTTTTCTATACAATCATGGTTCCCAAGGACCCCGAATCGATCCTTTGCCAAGAGTTGGACGATTTTTTCGGTGGCGCGAATCGCTGTTGTGAAATCCGAGTCGGTTAGGTTTCGAAAGTCGCCAGTTACCACTGCCGCGTCATGCGGGATCTCGCGGACGAGGCGCTCTACCACTTCACCGAGAGAATCGTCGATATCTAGATGCAGATCCGTGAGTTGGAGCAGCCGAAATCCATCAAATGCAGAAGGGAGTGCCTGCCAGTGCCAGACCTGTTCGACAAGCCGAACATCCAAAAAGTTCGCGTGACCGCGAGCGTAAAGTCCGGTGCATTTCAAAATCAGAGAAATTACCCAATCCACCGGGACGAACCGCTCAATCTTCATCAGCCCCTCCCCCTGATGCAGGAGCTTCGCCCAATGCGCAGACTCTCTCTCCAGTCGCTTAGCAAGTAGCTCTGGCCCCAGCCTGCGGCTGATATCCTCGAGTTCGCGCATTGCAACGTCAGCCATCCTGCATTTTTGGTCTAAATCCATTGTACCATGCGTCAGCCCAAATCAAGAACCTTTGAGCGCGGTCGGTCCCGAAATCCATTGTCTCGAGCCCGGGGGATTTCACGTCCCAGTAACCAACGATCTCATTGTTTTTGATGACTAGATATTTACCCGGCAGCGCGACCTCGACACGCTCGATCCATCGCCCGTCGACCCACGACGGCTCCAAAACATACCCTGCAACTCTTAGCAGCCCATCTTCTCCAAGCAAAAAATGATCTTTCAAATACTCCCTTATGGATCGAGGCAAACCATCCAAATCGCCGATCGCTACCGGGGTAGGATTTCGCGCAAGGGCGCTCAGGTCGGACTCATTTAATGCACCCTTCTCGACCGCAGCCGTCGTCACAGCGACAAATGCAAGGTAAACGGGTCGATCCGCGAAGATGGTCTCCCCCCGTCCATCGAACAGGAAGTCCTGTCTGTTCGTGAGTTCCATCACTCGCGTCAACAACTGGCGCTGCTCCGCCATTCCATCCTTCCACAAAGCAGACTCCACGAGCAGGTGCCCCATCGCCGCAAGGCACGCGATCCCCGTCGCCAATCGCCAGACCGGTGTAAACACCAACAACTGCTTCGAAAAATGGAGCGCGAGCAAAACCACCAGCGGATAGACCACCAAAAACGTCTGCTTTCGCAGCTCAGGTGCCAGCGCCCAGAGCAAGCAGAGATACGTTCCGGCGGTGACGAGTAGAATTCCGAGCGCCGCTGACCGCGAGTCATCACGGCGGAAAACCCACCTGGACGCCACGAGCGTGACTACGAATCCAAGAACCGAACAGATGAGCCGAACACCCTCTCCCGGAGCCTGATTCACATCAAATAGACAGAAGCGAATTTGCTCCCATGTAGTTCCGGCAAGCAATAACCCGCCGAATCCGACGATCGGAGGGATCAGGAAAAACACGAAAACGATCAAGCCAAACCAAAGTCCACGCAGTCCGCGAAACTGGCGACTGAGCACTGGGGAAAAAACTAGCCCTAGCAGGCAACCAAGCGCGAGTGACGGCACCAGCAACGTGGTTTTGATGGATGCTAAAAGCGCCATCCCGAGCAGTAACCCCAGCGCCATCGCCGTCCGCCTACCGAGGCGATCGATTTGCCTGACGATGACCCACAGTGCGGCAAACCAAAACAATGCCCAAATGACATCGGGCCGGAACTCCAAGGACTTAAGCGACCAATCCGCGAGTGCGAGGCAGATCGCGACGGTCCACCACGCCACCTCGCGGTCAGCGACACGCCGGGCGATAAAAAAGACAAAAGCCAGCGCCCCAAGCCCGAACGGCAGCAGCGCGAGACGAGCGTAGATGACCACATTCGCACTCTCCCCGACGAGCCAAGCCAAGGGGGCAAACAGCCAAGCGAACAATGGAGCATGATTGTCAAAACGATCACGATAAGGAAACTCACCCACCAGCCAGCCATACACGACATGCAGGTTCTGAGATTCGTCGATGTCGTGTTGAAAACGAAACACCGCAATCAAGCGCACAACGGGAAGCACCCCACAAAGCCACTGGGCGACAACGATACTGTCGAATGGCAACGGCCACCAATCCCTACGACCCCTCCCCGGCGCGGCAAATGAGAGCGGCACGACTAGAGGTTCGTGGAAGTCCGATGGTCGTCGGTCATCCACGAATGATTGAGCGCCTCGGTGTGTTTGTACTTGTATCGGTGGCGGATGGCTCCGGTGATATAATGTTTCGCCTCGTGCACCGCATCACGGAGACTGGCCCCTCGGGCGAGAACTGTCGCGATCGCCGACGAATACGTGCACCCCGTCCCATGGGGATCCACACCACGAATGAATGGAGCGGAAAAGTCTGCGCGCAACCCGCCCGGTGCGACTAATACATCCGTTGCGAGCCGCCCTTTCAAATGCCCGCCTTTCAAAAGAAAAGCCGTGCCGTATTGATTCGCGAGCTGCATACCAGCCGCAACCATGGCATCCACTGTGCGGATCTCGCAACCTGCAAGTATCGAAAGCTCATCGAGATTCGGCGTAACCAAGGTTGCCATCGGGAGCAAATGTTTGCGATAAGCAGCCACCGCATCAGCTTCCAAGAGCGCATCCCCACTCGATGCCACCATCACCGGATCCACAATAAGTGCTGGCGGATTACGCATTCCCTCCCGAACCAACAGCAAAGTATCTACAGTCGCCCGAATAATGGCCGACGAGAACAACATGCCCGTCTTCACGACAGCCACCGGGAATGCCTCGAAACTCAGGCGGATCTGACTGGCGACGACAGACGCTCTGAGCGCTTGGATTGATTCCACCCGCCCGGGCACTTCGGCCACGACGCACGTGACGGCGGTTAAGCCGTAACCACCGAGCGCGGTGATCGTCTTAAGATCCGCTTGGATGCCGGCCCCACCGGAATTATCGGAGCCGGCAATCGAGAGGACGACAGGGGATTGCTTTCTCAAACAGCGGCAGGTTACTTGGACAAACTACTCCCGGCGAAGCAAGAACAAGTATGCCAAGTTACCCAACGCTGCGACAAATGCAGCCACATAAGTCAGCGCCGCTGCATTCAAAACACGGTTCACTCCGTCAGCTTCAGGCCCGGCTTGAATCATCCCCATGCCTTGTAGGATCAGCTTGGCACGCCGTGAAGCGTCAAACTCGACCGGCAGCGTGATCAACTGGAACAATGTCAAGACGAGGTAGCAAATGATGCCGAGCGTGATGAGACCTGTGATATGAAAAAAGAACCCGCCGATGATCACAAATGGCAGCATTTGCGATGCAAACTGGGTGACTGGCACGACGGCCATTCGCCACTTGAGCGGGCCGTAAGCTTTCTGGTGTTGGATGGCATGGCCGCACTCGTGCGCCGCGATCCCGAGAGCCGCGACGGATGGCGTATGATACACGTCACTCGAAAGACAGAGCCGCTTGTGCGTGGGGTCGTAGTGATCGCCCAGCATGTCGTTGATCTCGCGCACTTCAACGTCATTAATTCCTGCCGCTCGCAGGATGTCGCGCGCCGCCTCGGCACCAGTGACTCCCGAGGTCGCGCGAAGCTTTTTATATTTGTTGAAAGCACCCGACACACGAGCCTGCGCGATGAGCCCGAGTACAAGTGGAAGACCGACGAGAAGTAGCCAATATGTCATAGTTTGGAGTCAGATTAAATGTGATATTTGGTTCCTGAATAGTGACAACGTGCCTACGCAGACGTTCAACGCAAGCGAAACCTGAAAAAATCCTTTTGTTTTCGTCATTGAAACTTGGACAGAAGCCGCTAGCGATAACGATCTGTGCAAAAGATGGATCGTATTCGCGTTCGTGCGAAATTCTTTTTCGAGGGCGATAAAAAGTTTTTTATTAAGGGGGTTACCTATGGACCGTTCGCACCCGATGCGAATGGGGACCATTTTGGTACGCCCGAGGGCGCACGTCGTGACCTTGCGGTCATGCGTGACACCGGCGTCAATCTAGCCCGCGTTTATTACGTCCCACCCAAGTGGTTCGTGGACGCATGCGCGGAGGCCGGGATTCGGCTTTTGATCACCATCCCGTGGGCCGAGCACATCGAATTCCTCAAAGACCGTAAAGTCCGCAAGGAAGTCATCCGGGCGATTCGCGATGGAGTCAGCACGCACGCCGGGCACCCTGCAATCTTTGGTTACCTGGTCGGCAACGAAATCCCGAGCACGATGGTGCGGTGGATTGGAGCGCGCGAGGTAACCGAGTTTGTAGAGGCACTCGTCAACGTCGCACGGGAGGCCGACCCCAAGGCGCTGATCTCATACGCCAGCTATCCACCCACGGAATACCTGCTGCCGCAGAACGTCGACTTTTTCACGTTCAATGTTTACCTCCATCGGCGTGAGGATTTTGAGCGTTACCTCGCCCGGTTGCAAAATCTCTCGGATGATCGTCCGCTAGTGATGGGTGAGTTCGGGATGGATACCATTCGGCACCCCGAAGAAGAACAGGCCGAGATGATCCGGTGGCATATCGAAAGCGTCGTGCGAGGCGGTCTCGCCGGGACGATTCTCTACGCATGGACCGACGAGTGGTATCGCGGCGGAATGGAGATCATGGACTGGGCGTTTGGCTTGGTGCGTCGTGATCGAACGCCGAAACTGGTGCTCGGTGTGGTCCGCGAGTTGTTCGCTGGAGACGAACCGATGACGCACCGAGTGCGCCTCGATTCTTACCCAAGGGTCTCGGTGATCGTGTGCTCGTACAATGGCGGCAAAACATTGGAGCGCTGCTTGGAATCGTTGAAGGAGGTCGATTACCCGAATTACGAGGTCGTGCTCGTGGACGATGGATCGAAGGACAATACCCCGGAGATCGCAGCCCGACACCCGTGGATCGTGAGTATTCGTCAGGAAAACTTGGGCCTGAGTTTTGCGCGTAATGTGGGTGGGCACGCGGCGACGGGTGAGATCCTTGCCTACACGGACTCCGACTGCATGGCGGATCCCGACTGGCTTTACTATTTGGTCAATACTCTGACGAGTGGAGAGTACGCCGGAGTCGGTGGTCCGAATATCTCACCGCCTGCCGAGGATTGGATTCAAGCGTGTGTGTCAGCGGCACCGGGCGGCCCAAGCCATGTCTTGCTCACCGATGTTGTGGCCGAGCACATCCCGGGATGCAACATGGCATTCTACAAATGGGCGTTTGAGAAAGTCGGTGGCTTTGATCCCGAGTATCGGAAGGCGGGCGACGACGTCGACTTTTGTTGGCGTCTGCAGCAGGAAGGGCAGGTCATCGCATTTTCGCCCGCTGCCATCGTATGGCACTATCGTCGCTTCACTCTGCAAGCATTTCGTAAACAGCAGGAGGGATATGGCGAAGCCGAGTCGATGCTGCGGTTCAAGCACCTTGTTTTCTTCGGCCCCACCGGAACTGCCAAATGGAAGGGTCAAATTTACGGAGCGCCACGCTTCACATGGCTGGTCAATCGACCTGTCATTTACCATGGGATTTTCGGAGAAGGATTGTTCCAGTGCATCTACCCCACCCCGCAATCCGAGATTGCAGCCTACCTGAGCAGCGTGGAATGGGTCACACTTGCAGGATTCATTTTGGTGATTTCTATTCCGCTGCCGTTTCTGCGCATTGTCCCGTATCTCATGCTTGGCGGCACCTTGCTGGTCGCGTTGTCCTACATGATCCATGCGAAGCTAGAGCCAAAATTCGACACCGTTCGGGCGCGCCTACTCGTTACATTTTTGGCGCTGAGTCAGCCACTCGTTCGCGGGTGGACGCGTTACTATACCTGGCTGAAATACAAGCGCACGCCGCCAGCTGTCATTGCATCGGCAGAGCCGGGGATCACGCCAGCGATGATTGGCGGCAATCTTTCTCAACTTCGCTTCTGGAGCGAGGAGGGAAAGGGACGCGAGGTCTTGCTGCCGCAAATCATCGATTCGCTGGAATCCGAGGGCTGGAGCTACTCGTTCGACACGGGTTGGAAAAACTGGGATGCACAGGTTTACGGCAGCCTCTGGTGGGGAGTGCGAATGATCACCGTGACCGAGTATCACGGCGGGCCCAAGGCACTCACACGCGTGAAACTCAGCGTCCACAGCGTCGCAACCACGTTGTTGCTCAACGCCATCTTGCTTGGTGTCATCGCCTATCGTCAATCCACCAGCGACTCATGGGACTTCTGGCTACAGGTCCCGTATGCAGTTTTTGTGATTGTTTTGCTGTCTCGTGCGCGACGACTCAGGCGCCGGGTGGCTGCATTGGTCGAGGCTGCAGCGGTCCGCTGTGGCCTCACCCGCGTCACTTCGTAGTCGCCATTGCGCTGTGAGTGAGTCAGTTGATCTTTATGAATTCGAGCTTCCGTCGGAACTGATCGCATCGCGCCCGCTCACCGAGCGGGATGCCTCCCGAATGCTGGTCCTGCATCGGGACTCCGGTGCCATCGAGCATCGCATGTTTGCAGACTTTCCGAGCTATGTGCAGAGCGACGACCGCGTTGTGCTGAACGATTCAAAAGTCTTCAAAGCCCGGATTTACTCGGACGACCAGAAAGTTGAGCTTCTCTTTCTTGAGGAAATCGAACCGCATCGCTGGCAGTGCATGGTCCGTCCCGGGCGGAAAATGCGTGAGGGCGCAACTTGCCAGATCGCTGGCGTCTCCGCAAGGGTGGTATCGATTTGCCCCACGGGCGAACGAATCATCGAACTGGACGGGGCGTTAGATTTTGAACAGATCGGCCACATGCCAGTGCCTCCGTATTTTAACCGCGCTGATGATCAAGAAGATGAATCAAGATATCAAACAGTCTATGCTGGGCCGATCGGATCGGTGGCAGCTCCCACGGCTGGTCTTCATTTCACCCCCGAAGTGCTCGCGCGGATTCCGCATTCGTTTCTCACCCTGCACGTGGGCATCGGAACTTTCCAACCGGTGAAGGTAAAAAACATTTCGGAGCATGTGATGCACTCGGAGCGTTTTACTATAAGCAAAACCGCCGCGACAGAAATCAACTCCGCCCAACGTGTGATCGCTGTGGGCACGACGAGCACTCGCGTCCTGGAATCTCAGCCCGCGGGACCACTGCGGGCCGTGTCGGGCTCGACAGACATTTTCATTTATCCACCGTATTCATTTCGTAGGGTGAATGGATTGCTGACCAATTTTCATCTACCAAAATCAACGCTTATCATGTTGGTGAGTGCGATGGCTGGACGTGAAAACGTGCTGCATGCCTATCGAGAGGCCGTCCGTGAGCGGTATCGATTCTTCAGCTACGGCGACTGCATGCTCATCGTGTGAAATGGCGACCAGCCGCATGCCCGAATCGTTTGATCATCGAAACAAAAAGGAAGGCGGAGTTGCTAGTCAGCAAATCCGCCTTTCAAAAAATTCAGTTGAAACTCTGACTAGCGCTTTTTCTTGAGAAGCGGGAGTCCGGTTTTTTCGTTCTCTGAAACCTCGTATCCCTCTGGAAGCGCATCGAGTGCTCCTTCTTTCGCTTCTCCAGCGAAGAAATAGAGAGTGACTTCCTGACCGCCGCGGAGCTTTTGCAGACGGCCATGGAGGATGTAAGGTTTACCGGATTTTTTGCTATTTACTGTGAATGCCATAATAAGTGTTGGTCTAGGGTTATCGGTTTATCGTTTTGGTTGGGGGAACGGGCATCGCGCCCGGACTGAACCTAATTGACTAAAGGAGATTCGCTTCCTTGAGGGTCGCGTAGGCTCCGTTTTTCGCGATCGTTTTGAACGCCCGTGCGGTCGCTTTGACGGTCACAAATTTTTTCAGCTCAGGCACCCACACACGTTTTTTGTGCAAATTCGGAACGAACTCGCGCGGCACGACTTTCGTCACGTGCATGCCGATGCCTCCTTTTTTCTTAGCCAACCCGCGGCGGTGAATCCGTGATCCCATTGTGGGCTTGGCTCCTGTGATCTGACATTGTCTGGACATAAAATTACTGGTCTTAAATTGAGAGGGCGGAATATCCGCGCTTCACCGCATCCGGTCAAGCATCATTTCTTTTACACGACCGAGGCGAGGCCTGACGAGTAAAATGATTGCCACGATGAATCGACCGCCTAACCCGAGAAAAGCATTACAAAAAACCTCTTGTTTTAATACACTCTCAACGTTGAAACTTCGTGCGATGCCAATCTCCTCTCCCGCGAAACTTGGATACTCCATGCCTGCCGAATGGAGCCCACATGAAGCCACATGGATTTCATGGCCTCATCCCGATGGAATCAGCTTCCCGGGATGCTTCGGCCGCGTTCAGCCCGCGCTTGTCCAGATGGCCACTGCCATTGCGGAATCCGAAACTCTCCGCATCAACATTCGAGATGCAGAGCACGAAGCGTTCGTGCGCAAGCTTCTCTCGAAAGCGCCTCCGGATCGAATCGAGTACTTTGCGATTCCGACAAACGAACCTTGGTGTCGGGATCACGGGCCGATTTTCGTAACGAAGAAACAAGCACCCAAGCTTGCGTTGATCGATTTTGGCTACAACGCGTGGGGCTGGAAATACCCGCCGTTCGATGACGACGATGCCGTTCCGGCAGGCATTGCCAGCGGGCTGGATATAAAGCGGTTCGATTACAGCGACTTTATTCTGGAAGGCGGCTCAATCGACGTCAATGGGGCGGGAGCTTTGATCACGACCGAAGCGTGCCTACTTAATCCGAACCGCAACCCGGAACTCAACCGTGCTAACATCGAAGATCTCCTCAAGGAATCGCTCGGCGTGAAAAAGATCATCTGGCTTGGCGATGGTATCGAGGGCGATGATACCGATGGGCACGTGGATGACATGACCCGCTTCGTCGGCGTAAACACGGTGGTCACGGCGATCGAGGAAGACGAAAGCGATCCTAACTATTTGCTGCTCGAGGAGAATTATTCGCGCTTGGAAGCGGTGCAACTCGCCAAAGACGATCCGCTTGAAATCCTCAAGCTTCCGATGCCATCGCGCATCGTGCGAGACGGACAGCGGCTTCCAGCGAGCTACGCGAACTTTTATATCGCCAACGAAGCCATATTGCTTCCGGTGTTCGGTGAAACGAATGACGCTTGGGCAGGCTCCGTCTTGCGCGGCGTTTTCCCAAAGCGAAAAATCGTGCCGATCGACTGTCGCGAATTGATCTGGGGGCTCGGGGCATTTCATTGCCTCACCCAGCAGCAGCCGGCCGTTTAGCCGACGCTGGTTTTTCGCATCATCCAGTAAATTTCACCCGGCCATCCGGGAAACGTGGCTCCCCATGCGAGATTGAATTTGAGCCATGCTGCGGAGTTTTCCAGCGGAGAACCTTTACTCCGCATGAAGAATGCCCCACTGGAAAACTCGACCATGCATCCCGCCGCTTTCGCCATCCGTCGCACCCGCGCCGGAGAAAACACGCTGACGTGTCCCATCGGTTTCGCCGTGCGGCGCACCGACTTTTCGCGAGAACCGGTCAAAAACTCAGGCAGCACGGGAAATCCTCCGATGACTATTCCGCCAGGGCGCAAACCTGCAACGACTTTGCGTAAAGCCTCCTCTGGTTCGAACAGGTGCTCCAAGACGTGAAGCATCACAGCTGCATCATATTCTCCGGGAAGCGCGAAATCGGAAGCCTCCAAATTCGCCTCAAAAAAATCGACATAACCTGCCTTCCGGAGTTTTTCCTCCAACATCACCGCGTCTACGGCTGTCCAGCGGCCCAACTCGGGCACCGCGGGTGTCGAATTAACAAATTCCAAGAACTGACCGGTGTGAACTCCTACCTCCGCGACATCTGCAGGTCTCCCCAAACGTGAGGCCTCCAGTCGGAGCAAGTGATATCCGAACCAGTATCGCAGCAACCGGACTGGGTAGCGGACCGATTTGGCCTCCTTGGTCATTCCGAAGCGTTTTGTGCGGACTACTGGGTTGTCCGCTAAAAAGGAAAAATCCCAGTCTGACGAGGAATAGGCGTTGGTGCTCAAGCCCTGATTGCATCTAACATCTTTCCTCGCTGGTCAAGGCGTCTTTCGTCATCTGAAAAAATCAACACCCGATCGCCGATCCCAGTCACCCTCACATTTGACGCTTAAAGACTCGAAAAACTGATGTGTTGTCATCAAATCCGCGGAGCGACTCAGCCCCCGGTCCGCGGCCTGCAGCAATGGTATCCTCCGCAACGCCAATTCCCGCCGACGCAGCAAATGCTGCGGGCTCAATAACTGATGGTGCGTCTGGATTTGCTCCATCGACACCACCGGGACCTGTAGACCACGTGATGAATGGGATCCCCTGCGCATTTTTGCCGAGGATCGAAACTCCCCGGTCGTTTTTAAAAGGATAGCCGTTGAGTCGAAAGCCTCCGACGGATTGTTTCCCGCAGGCGACGATGAGTGTGTTCTCGCCGGCATATTCGATCGCTGCGCCAATCGCCGCATCCAACTCCAATATTTCGCGAAGCATACCCTCCCCTTCATTGTTGTGGCTGGCTTTTGCGATCAGCCCTGCATCCACAACCAGCAGATAGCCCCTTTGATTGAATTGAAGCAACTCGATAGCGCGCTGAACCATCGTCGCCAACGAGGGCTGCGACTCCGGGCGGTTAGATGAAGCTGCGAACTGCAAATTGCCCTCACTAAAGAGTCCAAAGACCCGCGGTGCCCGCCACGCCGGGGTGTTGTCGAGTTCCGTCTGCGAGCGAATGACATCAAACCCTTGTCGCCTCAGTTCAAGAATAAGATCCGCTCCGTCGGTGCGGCGTCCTCCCTTGGTATCGGGCAGAAAATCCGCTTCACCACCTCCGAGGACGACATCAAACTTTGCGCCCTCTTGCAGCGATTTGGCAAGTCCCTCGTGATCCAGCGGATTGTCGCTGTGGGCATAAAACGCAGCCGATGTCGCGTCAGTCACGGCGACGTTGGATACCAACCCTGTCGCCCGGCCCGACTTGCGGGCGACATCAACAAGGGATTCCAGCGGTTCACCAGCGGCATTGATGGCGATACTTCGGTTATTAACCTTCACTCCCGTCGAAATCGCGCTTGCGGCAGCGGCTGCATCGGGAACCGCAAAGTCATTTGCACAGGTGCGGAGCAGGGCCAGATTTGGAAGCCGTTCGAGATTCAGGGGAGCTTCACCACCGCCCTTGTATATCCTTGCGGCGGCAAGCTGGCCGGTCGTCAATCCATCGCCCACAAACAGGATCAACCCGAACGGTTTTTGAACCACCCAGTTATTGTAAAAGAATGCCCCGCCGGCCACGAAAACCCCAAGGCAAAACAAAGCAATCAAACGGTTTCTAACTTTTATCGACATCGCTACTACACGCTTCCACCACACTGCACGCGCTTTGGCAATCTTTCCCGCTAAATTCCGCGCGGTTCGCATCCGTGCTTGAGCCTGAGTCCACCCCGAGCTATCGCATATCAAATGATCCACGACGTTCGATTCAACCAATTAGCCAAGGTCCTCACCTCCCACTCCACGAAACTCACCCCGGGCGACAAAGTTCTCATTGATTGCTTCGACATTCCGGATGCGTTCGCCGTGATCCTTGTTCGCGCGGTCCGAGCCGCAGGGGCGACGCCCTTCGTTCAGATCCACTCGTCACGCATTTCCAGGGAACTCGCACTCGGCGCGACCGCCGATCAACTTGACGTCCAAGCCATCGTCGAGTTGGGCAGAATGAAAAAAATGGACGCATATATCGCGATCCGGGGCAGTCATAATGTGACCGAGCTTTCTGACGTTCCGGAAGATCGAATGGCGCTCGTGAACAGCAAATTGCGAGCCGTTATGAATTGGCGGATCAACAAAACCCGATGGGTTGTGTTGCGCTGGCCCACGCCATCCATGGCCCAACTTGCGCAGATGAGCACGGAGGCATTTGAGGACTTTTATTTCCGGGTCTGCACGCTGGATTATTCGCGCATGACGCCCGGCATGAATGCCCTCAAGGCGCTCATGGATAAAACCGACCGCGTCCACATTAAGGGGCCTGGAACAGATCTTCGCTTTAGCATCAAAGGCATCGGAGCAGTGACCTGCGGCGGCGACCGCAACATTCCGGACGGCGAGGTTTTTTCCTGCCCCACGCGCACCAGCACCGAGGGCTTCATCACATTCAACGCACCCACCGTTTACCAAGGAATCGCGTTCGATAACATCCGCCTCGAATTCGAAAAAGGTCGCATCGTGTCCGCCACGTCGAACAACACAGAAGCGCTCAACCAGATCCTAGATACCGACGCAGGCTCACGGTTCATCGGAGAGTTCGCGATTGCCTTCAACCCGCATATCCTGCACCCGATGCGCGATATTCTGTTCGACGAGAAAATCGCAGGATCCTTCCACTTCACACCCGGAAAAGCATACAGCGTCGGCGGAAATGGCAACCACAGCACCATCCACTGGGACATGGTGAACATCCAAAGACCCGACTACGGCGGCGGTGAGATCTGGTTTGACGGAAAGCTCATTCGCAAGGACGGAATCTTCGTCCCCGCGTCGCTGAAAAAGCTAAACCCCGACTACCTCCTCAAGTAGCTGAGACGAGTGAAGCGAACCGTAAACCACAGCCGATGGTTTCATGAAAATCGGGGCGGCGGGATTCGAACCCACGACCTCCTGGTCCCAAACCAGGCGCTCTACCAAGCTAAGCTACGCCCCGCAAAACCCGTTACTTGCAGCGGGAGGGAAATCAAACCACATCGGCTAAGATTGTCCAGAGAATTATCGTGGCAACAGACAGCCACGAAAATGCCCATAGGCGAAAATTCCGCAGTTCTCCATTCGTCAAATGATCCATCAGACTTACTCTCTGGCCTTATTGCTTTTCAGCGCCGCTTTGCTGCCGTTCAGTCCAGCCATGGTTATTGCCGAACAACCTGATGGAAAACCCATGGAGCCCGCATTCCGCACTGCATTGATTCACGATGACTTTTTTCTCGAACGCGATACCGGGCCGGGGTTTCCAGAGAATCCTGATCGACTGCGGCGTTTGATAAATCATCTCAAGGAGCACGAAATCTCCAACCGCCTGATGTGGGTGCGGCCGGATGAAGAGGTCGATCCATTGCCGTGGATTCATGAAATGCACGACGACGACTACGTGGCGGAACTGAAGCGGGCTTGTCAGGCGGGTGAGTTACTCGCGCACGACAGCCCGGACACTCCGCTTTCCAAGAACACTTACGATGTAGCCACGCGCGCTGTGGGAGGTGCTTTGACGGCTGTGGATTTGGTGATGGAGAACAAAGTCGCGAATGCGTTCGCGGCGTTGCGGCCGCCGGGACATCACGCTATGCCGGATCGGGCAAAAGGTTTTTGCTTTTTTGGAAATGCAGCAATTGCGGCCCGCTACGCGCAGAAACAGCACAAACTCAAACGCGTGATGATCGTGGATTGGGATGTGCATCACGGCGATGGCACACAGGAGATGTTTCTTGAGGACCCCTCGGTATTCGTCTTCTCGGTGCATCAATACCCCCTTTATCCAGGACCCAGTGGTTCACCAGACATCACCGGTTTAGGCGCGGGGGAAGGCTTCAACTTAAATGTGCCTCTCCAAGCAGGAAGCGGAGATGAGGCGGTGATCAAGGCCTTCGAAGCTGATCTCGCCGATGCCTTTCGGAAGTTCAAACCCGAGCTACTGATTATTTCCGCAGGGTTTGACGCGCACAAAGACGATCCATTAGGTGCACTCGGGTGGTCCAGCGAGGTGTATGCGGAACTCACAGAAATCCTGCGCGCGCTTTGCCGCGAGCAAGGCCACGAGCGCATCGTCTCTTTGTTGGAGGGTGGCTACAGCGAAGGAGGCATTACCGAAGGAGTGCGCCGACATATTGAGGCGCTGGAGTCCAGTCCGCCAGTAACCCCGACGAGTCAGTCCGAGAACTGACTCTAGCCGTCGAGCGATCACTCGAGGTTTCGAGTTACTTTTGAGCAGCGGCGTAGACGCCGGACCACCCGGCTGGCGGCGGAGACTTGAGAAATGTCTCGCAACGCGACAAATAGATCGCGGCCAACCGATCGTCTGGATGCAAGCCAGTCAGCGCCTCAAACCGTCCATGGGCCTCGTGGAATCGAGCATCCCGAAAGAGCCTAATTGCCTCTTCATGAAGAACGAGGTCCGATGAGGAGAACTGAGCCGGCGGGAATGTGAAAAGACTGACCGGTGCCCCCCGCCCGACGACCTGAACCAAATCCGCAGTCCGCAGCACGACGCCATCGCCCGCCAGATCGCGACACGGTCCGGAGATGAGCGTCTCGCAGCCGAGTGCTTTTGTGAGGCCTTCGACCCGCGACGCGAGATTGACGGCGTCGCCGATCACGGTGGGTTCCATGCGCATGTGACTTCCCACATTTCCAAAAAGGACGGGGCCGCTGTGGAGACCGATGCCGGTCTTCCACGGGTTAAGGCCAAGCGCGATCCGCGAAGCATCCAGTTCTTCGAGACGCTCGTGCATCGCGCGCGCACAGCGGATCCCCGCCGAGGCACTCTCCGCGGGGGAAAGACGACCGAGCGTTCCCCAGGTGGCTAGGATTCCATCACCGAGGAATTTGTCGATGGCGCCCTCCGCAGCAAGAATCTCATTCACCATCTGCCCGAAGTATTCATTCAATTCCTCAAACACATGTGCAGGGTCGCCGCTTTCCGCGTGCGAGGTAAATCCACGCAGGTCGGAAAACAAAATCGTAACCTCGCGTCGCGCACCGCCGAGGGATTGAAGAAATTCGACCCGATGATCCAGGATTTCCCGGGTGAGAGCCGGCGAGACATAGCGTTCCAGGGCGCGGCGGGCGCGGATTCGTTCGCGCCCTTCGACGACGAGGTCCATCGACATCGCGGCGACGGAGGACCCAATCAGCCCGAGCAGAAAGACCGTAACGGGCGGCATCCAATTCAAAAAGTCGAGGACCGCCACCGCAAACGGGATGGACACCAATGCCAAGACGCAAAGTGCTAAAATCTTGAGCGTCGTCTTTTTTATAAACACCCATGCCAGCAATGTCGCGCCACATCCTAGGATCAGAAAGGCGAGGCAGGCACTCAGATCCGGGCGGGAATAAAACCGCTCGTTCCAAGCCGCACCGAGGGCGGCAAGGTGGAGTCCGGCCCCAATAAATGTGCCCAGCGGCGTCTCAAATTCATCATGGAACTGCGGAGAAGCCGCCCCGATCGCGACGACCCGATCGCGGAAAACATCGCCATTCTTCAAATTCGCAGCCCATTCGCGCGGACTGAAAAGCTGCCAAATCGGAACGCGCACGTCCGGCGCCAGCCCCGCAAGACTGGGAATGAAAAGCGCCGAATCCGGCAACGCCTCCATCGCTTCCGAGCCTTTGAGAAGACCAAGAGCCACGGCGGGCGACGAATATGAGACCTCTCCAGTGAGCCGCTCCATTCGGAAGGGTGCCGACCGCACGACTCCATCATCATCCCTCCAGAAATTCGCAAAACCGACAGCCGTTCCAGGAGCAAGTAACGAGTCTGCAGGGTCAACCCGCCGGATTACCACTCCTCCATCCGCCGCTAAATCCTCCATGTAGTCGGCCATGAGGATCACGCGCCCCGGGTATTTTTCCAAAACGCCTCGCAATTCCTTGTCTCCCTCGCGTTCGTTCGGAAACACCACGTCGAGAATGATCAATCTTGCACCTGCTCCAATCATCCGCTCAATCGCCGAGGCATAGACCTGTCTGGACCATGGAAAGCCAGCGGCCATCATCTCCAAGACCGGGGAGGCTGCGATTTCCTCTGGGGATAGATGATCCAAGCTCAGCGACGAGGGATCAATGAGGACCTGCGCAAACTCAAACGGTAGAGCCGTCTGACGGGCATTCTGAACCAGAAGGTCCGACGAGGCGTTAACCAACGAGCGAAACGGCGAGGAATTTGTTACGACGAAAACCGCGCCGATCAAAAACACGACGACGCAGCAGATCGATACATTCCGGAATTCCATCGCCGGATTGCCCTGCGGTTTCAAATAGGGACTTGACTCCACCAACCTCCTCATCTCATCTCCTCTAACAGAAATGGCCTATCGACAACACTCATTTTGGCTTCGGCTGCTGACGATGTTAACGATCATGCATGGGAGTGTGGTGTTAGCGCAGAGCTCGGCAAACGTCGCACGCAACACCCGCGACACGCTATCCGCCCTGAATCGCATCGAGTCATTCAGTCCTAACGCGCAGTTCGCGACATCCAGCCCGGCCGATCCAGACCTCGGTGAGCAGCTTCTTCTCACCCCGGCTCAGCAATACCGGCCTTTCAGCTTCGGCACCGGGTATTCGACGACTTGGACGAGCAACGCATTTTACACTCCGAGCTCTCCGTCCAGCGATGTGCTGATGAGTGCCTTTGCCGAGGCGATCGCGCTTCCGCATTTGGGGGCAAACTACTTTTTAGAGGGATCGGCCAACCTCACCGGATACCGCTATTTCCGAAATCCGGTCCTCGACTTTAACTCCCTTGAGGCCACAGCGGGATTTCTCAAAATCTTTCGAGAGTTCCATGATGTCGGCCTCTACGCGCGCTACGAGTTCACGTATTTGTTTGCAACGGATGGCGGAGATCTCCTGACCGAGCACTCGTTAGTCACCGGGTTGAGAAAGACATTTCAATTCAGCCGGGCCAACTCCCTCTTCGTTGCCGCCGAAGCAGATTTCGCGGTGGGAGGTGACCCGGGATATGCCCTCGCCAACAACTATTCGGTCTTTGCGGCTCACCAGCTCGAATGGAGCCGCTCCTTTCAAACGTCGCTGTTCTATCAGGCGAACGTCTATGATTTTTTGGATAATGGCAGAGCGGACCTCCGCAATTCCGGCGGCCTCAACTTCGGATTCAAACCGGTTAACTGGCTGACGATCTCGGCGACGACATGGCTCGGATGGAATGCCTCCAACCAGAGCGAATACAATTATTTTGTGGCCAATCTGGGCGGGAGCATCAACGCATCAATCAACTTTTGATCGGGTATGAGAACATTTACTAGCGTGCTTGTGGTGCTTGGGATGAGCGGCACATATCTGCAAGCATCCACCCTCGAGTCAGCGGAAGTGACTCAAGCGATTAACCAGGTCGTTCTGGCCGAGACGGGCAAAGCCGTTCGTCCGGCATCGGTGGGAGATACGCTTCGCGGCGCCTCCCTGCTCGAGACAGGACAAAAGTCGCGGGCGGAAGTTGTTTTTAATGACCAAAGCATCGCCCGCCTCGGCGCAAACTCCCGATTTTCATTTTCCAAGGGCACACGAAACCTGGAGTTAAACCAAGGCGTGATTCTCATGCAGGTTCCTAAGGGAGCCGGGGGAGCCACAGTCAAGACAGCCGCAGTGACGGCGGCGATCACTGGAACCACGATTGCTATCGAATACACGCTCGCCTCGAATGGATTGCCGGGAGTCATTAAGATTTTTGTTTTGGAGGGAACCCTGCGCGCATACTTAAAAGCGGTGCCGGGAGAGTCGTTGCTACTCGAATCCGGACAGGTGATTGTGCTTGATCCAGAGGCCACGCGACTACCTGACGCCCACACCTTCGAAATCGAGCGTTTTATCAAAACATCGGGGCTCCTATCGGATCAGTTTGAGGCTATTCCGTCTCTTGATCTCATCCTAGAGAACATCGCTCTCCAAAATGCCGACCTCGCGAGCGGGCGTCTTTTGATCAGCAACTTCACCCTGCATGCCGCGCTCCCGTCCGGAATCCAGAACGCAACCTCTCAAAACCAGAACACCGCTCTCCGCACCATCGCATCGGAAGCTGTTGCCGCACCTCCACAGCCTGCTGCCCGTCCGATAGCTGCGCCTCCGAAGCCCCCAACCCCAGCGACAGTGCCAGTTCCACCGGTTCGTCCGCCGAAGCCACCTGTGCCAGTCCCGCCGGCACCACCCATTCCGCCAGAGCCTCCTACGCCCCCAATACCTCCCGCACCTCCAAAGCCGCCGCCGACGCCGCCGCCAACACCACAACCGACACCGCCAGATGATTACAATCGGTATGGGTAGCATGCGGCAGCGCTTTTTCGTCCACTAGCGAGATTGCACAAAGGATTTCGCGTCGCATATTCGGGCACTGACCCGGCTCGCTATCCTTCGGGAAAACTCCTTTACAGCGTGCTTATGGATTGGGATGTTGTAGGGCTCTCATGGAAACGATTGGAATTGGTTTGGCTGGTTTTGGCACGGTTGGCAGCGGGGTTTTTAAGAACCTTGCGGCGAACCGCGAATTGCTTGCTCAGCGTATCGGAATGACGTTTGACGTGCGGAGGATCGCAGTCCGGGACTTGACCCGCCCCCGCGCGGTGGATGCACCAACAGAGCTTTTTACGACAGACCTCGATACGATCATTTCCGACCCGTCGATTCATGTGGTCGTCGAGTTGATTGGCGGGATCGACGAGGCGCTCGCGTTTGTTTTCAAGGCGATTGAGGCGGGCAAGATCGTGGTCACTGGAAACAAGGCATTGCTCGCCGAGCATGGCACAGAAATTTTCGCATTGGCCCGCAAGCACAAAGTGCCGGTCTTTTACGAAGCTGCGGTAGCTGGAGGCATCCCGATCATCAAAACCGTGCGCGAGGCGTTCGTGGGAAATCGATTTGAAAGCATCCACGGAATCCTAAACGGAACGAGCAACTATATTCTGACCCGGATGACAGAGTCCGGCATCGGGTTTGCCGAGGGACTTGCCGAGGCCCAGGCGCTCGGCTACGCCGAGGCAGACCCAACGCTGGATGTGAACGGCTGGGACGCTGCGCACAAGGCGATCATTTTGGCCTCACTCGCTTACGGCTTCTGGATCGACCCGGCGAGCGTGCGTGTAGAGGGCATTCAGTCGTTGACCGCCGAGGATATCCGGTTCGCCTCCGAGTTGCACTATGTGATCAAGCTGCTGGCAACAATCAAATGTGACGAGAACGGGCCGATCGAAGTGCGAGTGTGCCCGACCCTGATTCCAGAAAAACATGTCCTTGCTTCGGTGAACGGTGTCTTTAACGCGGTCTGGCTACATGGTGATGTGGTGGGCGATGCCCTATTCTATGGTCGCGGGGCCGGACAGGATCCCACATCCAGCTCGGTGATCAGCGATCTCGCGGAGGCCGCGATGGCTCTGAACTCGCACCGCCGCTGTTACGGATTCACGGCTCATGACCTCTACGGCTCGTGCAAACCTCAGACAGAAGTCGTTTCAAGGTACTATCTACGATTGCTCGTGAATGACCAACCTGGCGTGCTCGCCCGCGTCGCTGGCCTGCTTGGTGATGCAGGTATCGGCATCTCGTCTGTCATCCAGCCGGAGTCGCATGACGTCGGTCAGCTTCCGCTGGTCCTCATGCTTCACGACGCCCCATATGGCTCGACCAAGTCCGCGGTCGAAGCGATCGGTGCATTGGATTGCGTGAATGCGGTCCCAGTCCTGCTCCAAGTTGAGACGTTTTGATTGTTCCTGAATGAAACTGAATGCTGTCCCACACGATCGCGGTGTCATTAGCCGGTATCGCGAATTTTTACCGGTCACCGAGTCCACCCCGGTCATCTCTCTCAACGAGGGCTCAACCCCGCTGATCTATTCGCCACGTTTGAGCGAGCGCTCCGGCTGCAACGTCTATATCAAATTCGAGGGACTCAACCCAACCGGATCCTTCAAAGACCGCGGGATGACGATGGCCATTTCCAAAGCGGTGGAGCATGGTGCACGCACGGTCGTCTGCGCGTCGACTGGCAACACATCCGCAGCAGCCGCTGCCTACGCCGCACGGGCCGGCGTGCAATGCGCAGTCATCCTTCCAGCAGGCAAGATCTCGATGGGCAAACTGGTTCAGGCGTTTGTTTACGGGGCGAAGGTTGTCGCCATCAAAGGAAACTTCGACGACGCGTTGAGACTCGTCCGAGAACTCGGCGGGCAAGATCAGGTTGCCATCGTCAATTCGATCAACCCGGACCGGATCGAAGGACAAAAAACGGCGTCGTTTGAAATCATCGACGAGCTCGGAAATGCCCCGGACGTCCACATCCTACCAGTCGGTAACGCGGGTAACATCACGGCTTATTGGAAGGGTTATCGAGAATACCTACATTACGGAAAGTCCACCCAACTGCCTCGGATGCTCGGCTTTCAGGCCGCGGGATCAGCCCCGATCTATTTCGATAAAGTCATCGCCGAGCCCGAAACTGCAGCCAGCGCAATCCGCATCGGTAATCCCGCGAGTTGGGCATCCGCAACCGCGGCGATCCGCGATTCAGGAGGCTACATTGATATTGTAACAGATGAAGAAATCCTGGCGGCGCAAGCATGGCTGGCCAGTTCCGAGGGGATCTTCGTCGAGCCTGCCAGCGCGGCTTCGATTGCGGGTTTCTTGAAATGCCAAAGCTCCGCACGCTGCGCCCGATGCCCGATGGGATCGGTGTCTCCTGGAGCGACCGTCGTATGCACTGTGACTGGGCACGGACTGAAAGATTCCGACACAGCGATGTGTGGCAAAAACTACGCCCCGATCGAGTCGGATGCCACGATTGATGGTGTTCGACGAGCGCTTGATATCCACTGAGGAATCAAGATTCCACCCCGACTATTCGAAATTTCCTCATGAGTCTTATTGTCCAAAAATTCGGTGGAACCTCGGTCGGCACACCCGAGAGAATTCTTGCAGTTGCCCATCGTATTCTTGAAACCCAGAGAGCAGGACACTCAGTGGTTGCAGTCGTTTCGGCGATGTCCGGAGTGACTGATTCATTAATCAAGCTCTCCCGCGCAGTCAGCGAAAACCCAACCGACCGCGAGATGGACGTATTGCTAGCTACCGGAGAGCAAACAACGATCGCACTCACTGCGATGGCAATCAACGCGATTGGTGGAAAAGCCGTGTCACTGACCGGCGCTCAAGCGGGCATTCTTACGGATGGCAAACATACGAAAGCAAAAATCGCCAACGTCACACCAAGGCAAATCCGGAAGTATTTAAACGACGGTTACATTTGCATCGTCGCTGGATTCCAAGGCCAAACACTGCACGGCAGCATCACGACGCTCGGGCGTGGAGGATCCGATCTCACCGCCATCGCCATCGCCGCAGGTCTGCGTGCATCGAATTGCGAGATCTACACGGACGTCGATGGGATTTACACATGCGACCCGCGTATCGTGCCTACTGCCAGAAAGATCGAAACCATTGCCTACGACGAATTGCTCGAAATGGCGGGCAGCGGATCCAAAGTCATGCAATCGCGCTCCGTCGAATTTGCAAAAAAGTTCAACGTCCCATTTGAAGTCCGAAGCAGCTTTAACAACCATAGAGGAACCACCGTGAAAGAAGAAAATCCAAGCCTTGAAAACGTTGTCGTCCGCGGCATCAGCGTGGAGCGGAATCAGGCAAAAGTCACCATCACCCATGTTCCTGACCGCCCCGGCTCGGCCTCCCGCATTTTCAACGCACTCGCCGATGCGAACATGGTCATCGATGTGATCGTGCAAAATATCTCACTCGATGGGGTTACCGATATATCGTTCACGATGAACCGCGATGACCTTTCAAAAATAAGCCCGGTCCTCCAGTCGGTGGTTAGTGAGGTGGGAGCAAGAGAGATCCGGCAGCAGGACGGCATCGCGAAGTTAAGCGTCGTTGGCATCGGGATGCGATCCCATTCCGGTGTCGCAGCGAAGTTGTTCGAATGCCTTGGAGCTGGCTGCATCAACATCCAGATGATTTCAACCTCCGAGATCAAAATTGCGGTGATCATTGATGAGGAAAAAATCGTAGAGGCCGCGAATCTCGCGCATGAGGCATTCGGACTCAGCGAAGGTGCTTAGAATCCGGCAGCGTCTCGCAGACACTGCGCTGCTAAAATCGCACGCGTTCTATTGTTGTTTTTTTGACAGAGAGCGATAATCTCAAAACTCTTGTTTCTTGGATGGGTGGCAGAGTGGTCGATTGCGCACGCTTGGAAAGCGTGTGTTCCTTCATCGGAACCCAGGGTTCGAATCCCTGCCCATCCGCCACTTTTTGCCGCACGACTGACAGTGCCGCATAGCTTCTAGCGGGGTTGATCTGATGCGATTTTTTCAATTCTGCGTTGGCAAAAGCCGGAATCAAATCGATAGTCACCGCATGGCAAAAATCGTTCCTCTCATCAGTTCAGGCACCGCTGGTCCGCTAGGCATCCTCCACCTTCCACGCCTTTGGCTAAAGGCACTTCTCGGAGCCACCGGGATGCTCGCCGATGGTTACTCGGATGTAGGACCTGGTTACGACTTCATGCTGCTCGAAGCGATCGGCATCGATCCCGAAGATGCGCGCACGTTCATCCATTCCGAGAAACCCAGCTATCCTGAATTCGAAAAATGGATCGCCACATACCCAGGCGTGAAGCTCGATGCAGCCACGATCGACGCAGTCAACGCGGCAATCATCGGCTACAACCACACGGATCCCATCCGCCAATCGATCCTGAGTGCCAGCGGAATTCCCGACGATGGCTCGATCTTAGATGCGATCAATCTGAACAACCTCGACGACTGGAATGCAACCCATGCTGCATTAAAAGGCTCTTGAGCTGATCGCCATTACCATTCGAGGTAGGCGCCTCTTCCTCGATATCAGGTCAAACCTGCGTAAAATTACTCGGCTCGGATCCAGTCAACTTCGAGGGCAAATGGTTCAGTGCGCTTGTCGCTAATGAGGAAACCCATTTCCTCAACTCTCGAAACATCAAGCGGAGGGCCGTCGAGGATGTCTCCCCGGAAGCTTGGTTTGAAATCCGTGAACCTCACGTTCACTTCGGTCCATTCACCAGCCCGTGTGGGGAATTCCGCCCAATATGCAATCCGGGATCCCCGAAATAGCGCATTCGTAGCGAGTCGCAATTGATACGTCCGACCGTCACCCCTGACACGGAGTTTTACTCCCTTCTTGCCACTCAGATCGTGATCGAGATTACGGATTTCGACCTGCGCGAAGCCTCCGTCATTGTCAAGCGATAGCGTTCCAGTAAAATGCAAGACGCCGTCCTTAATCTCGGCTTCCCCCTTCGAGATACCTCCCATGACATCATCGTTCTGTGCAACCCACGCTGGCCCGCTGGCCGTCGCTTCAAAGTCCAAACGGAGCTCGGTTGGTCGAGTATTCTCGGCTTTCGCACCCAATGGCATCGCCAAGACTACCATGCCGATGAGACCCAAAGCCTTCGAAAACGGAACCCACAATGAACGGCCCGGCTCGCCTACCTCATCAAGCGCTCCTCTCCTAGCTAGCGACGCGCCGGCGGCATTGAGAAGCACCTGATGTTCGTGAGCTCCGACGGTTTGGATCGGTTGCAAAACCTGCCGGCTCAGTTTTAACCAGAGCATCTTACAAAAGTCATTGAAATCACCGCCCGCTTTGGGGGCCTTCCGGGTCTCGGATTGGTGACTTTCGTTACTAGTGGATGAATTCATAAATTCGGAAATGGCGGTTGTGATCTGCTCGGAACAAACATCGGTTACGCATTTGCGCAAGGCACACAGCGGAAACAAGCGGCTCTTTTTGCAATTTGCCTGATAAATCGATCTGATATGATCACAAGACTTGAGAACCCGACTACGCCGCCAGCGCGGGGCACTATCGAGAACTTGCCGCGACGGGTTACCCTACGTCTTTCGCGACGGAAGGTGATCGGTGCAATACTCGACCCCATCCGCTGCCACGCGGAAATCGAGTTCTGGATTTGAGGCCTCGGTGCGTTGGCAGGCGTGGCATTTGTGCAATGTCTCCTCCGGTTGGGATGCCGCTTCGAACCTTCGACGCCGCGCCGAAGTTTTACTGGCTTCCGCAGTGCGGTTGAAAAACTCAGGGCCGAAGAACACAAGGTAGTTGGTAAACGTGACAACCAGCGCGATTCGCGTTGCCCATGTCCCGCCAATCGCTTGCAAAACGAGCAGCGCCACCGCCACCCATGCCAGCCATTTAATCTTCACTGGCAAAACAAAAAACAGCAGTAGCTGGAAATTGGGATTCAGGGTCGCGAATGCGAAGAAAATCGACGAATTGAGCAGCGCGTTGTAAGCGAGACTCTCACCGGCGAAAAATGCCGCGACGGTACACCCGATCATGCCCGTGAGGTAAAACAGATTTAGCCGGACCACCCCCCACTGGCTCTCCAGATTTTCGCCATAAATCCACATCAGCATGAGTGCGAACAAAACAAAGATCGGGCTCAGCGTCGGCGGGATGAAGATCCATGTGAATAAACGCCAGACTTGCCCCTGCAGGATCAACTCCGGGGACAACGTTAATAGCGCTTGGTAACCGGGTGACGCCAGGATCAGGAGGAATGTCAGGGCATTAAGAATGACCACATACCTGATGATTCCAGGAATCGCAAACGGCGCGAGTTTACGATCTAAAACATCCAGCCACTTCATACGCTTCCCCCCGTAAACACTGACTCAGCAATCATTGGGCCGATGCGTCGGGGTTGGCTGATGCCTCATTCGCCGCCGGGAGTGCCGGCATCACCGTGACATCAACCGCCTTCTGAGCATCCAAGATTTTTTTCGCAACACGCATCACGTCATCCTTGGTGACGCCGTTGATTTCCTCCGGACGCGCGGCGGCGTTTTCAACACCGAGACCAAATAGCTCATCGAGTGCGATGGCCTGCGCCATAGCGCTGTCGCTTTGGTTACGGATAGCCTCAGCGCCCAAGAGCTTGCTTTTTGCTCGCGCGATTTCCTCATCGGTGAGGCCTTCAGCTGCGAGCTTTGCGATCTCGGATTGCAACGCGGTGCGCACCTTATCGACCTTTGCAGGGTCGGTACCGACATAAAATGCAAGCATCCCGGGCGTTGGCCCCATGAGCTGGGCCGCGCCGACAAAATACGCGAGCCCCATTTGCTCACGGATCCGGTCAAAAAACCGCGAGCCCAAATCCGAAGACGCCGACTCAATGACCTCCAAGGTCGCACGATCGGGGCTGAATAAATCAACCCCCGGGAACCCAACCATGACGACGGCTTGGTTTTTGTCCCGGTTTTCAACAATCGAGCGCGGGGCATCGATTGCAGGACCAGCAGGAAATGTGGTAATCCGCTCTGCACCGGCCGGCAGGTCCGCAAATGCCTTGTTCGCCCACTCGTGAACTTCGTCTGCGTTTACATCCCCAAAGACAGCCAAGACGCCATTTTTTGCTGTGACAATGGCGTCATGCATGGACTGCACATCGGCTGGTGTCAGCGCGGCAACCGTCGCTTCGCTACCCGTGCCACGCAGCGCATACGGGTGGTTTTCAAAAAGATTTTCGCGCAGCAAATTTCTCGCGACGGCGGTGATTTGATCCTCCTCCGCTTTGATTGCGGCGATCTGAGCGCTTCGTTCCTTGAGAACCTCCGACTCCGGGAACGTCGGATTTATAAGCACATCGGCGAGCAACTCCATCCCGAGCGGCACATCGGTTGCGAGCACAGAGACCTCGGCGGTGATGCTATTGTTGCCCGACGTCGTATCGATGCTTCCACCGACGGATTCGATCGCTTCGGCGATTTCGGCAGCGGTGCGCGACTTGGTTCCCTTGATTAGCGATCCGGCCAGCAGGCGGCTGACACCATTGTTTTTCTCCGACTCTGCAAGCAATCCGCCTTGAAACACGGCCACCATCGACACCATTGGGATCCGATGGTTTTCGCGAACGATCAAGCGCAGTCCGTTCGGCAGAGTGAATGTCTTGATTTCTAGCTCGGCCTTAGGAGCCGACTCGCTCGCAGTTACGGCTTCGGTCGATCCAACCGGGTTGAGCGACGTCACACTGACGTTGTCGGCGCGAAGATACGTCCGAGCCACCCGCTGAAGGTCTTCGACCGTGGTGCGATTGATCGCGTCGAGGTAGTCGGCGCTGAAGTTTAGATTTCGAGTGAGCAACCAGTTCGAGCCAAGATCCGACGCCTTACCACGCATCGTTGTGAGCTGCGCGAGTTGCGAGGCAAGCAGCGACTTGCGGGCTTTTTCGAGTTCTTTCTCCGGGATACCGCCGGGCGCCTTGAGGCGTTCCAGAGTGGCGAGCGCTGCCGCTTCCACTGCATCTCGCTTGTCAGGATCACTCACCGCCTGAATCGCAAATATCCCACCGTCAGCCAATGCGTAGGACCCGGAGCCGATTCCAAAGGCCAGTTGTTTTTCTTCGCGAATCTCGCGGTAAAGTGGACTGCTCGCCCCGCCGCCAAGCACCGTTCCAAGCAGGTCCAGCGCCGGCATGTCATCGTGCGTCACCGGCGGAATCCGCCATGAAAGACTCAGCCGCGTCAACTCGGTCGGAAATTCCTCGTGGGCAACCCTGCGGCCAACTTGCTCTCCATCTCGTTCCACATACACCGGCTCCAATGCAACTCTTGGATACGCCGAAAAGAACTCGGTCAACTGCTCGCGAATCGCGTTGGCATCCACGTCGCCGACAATCGAAAAGAACATATTGTTCGGGACGTAACGTTTTTTGTAATACGCCATCACATCATCGCGAGTGAGCTTGTTGTAAACATCGAGATACCCGATCACCGGGTGCCGAAACGGACTTTCCGAAAACACCGTGCGGAACATCAGCTGCGATCCGACCCGACCCGGATCATCAAACCCCATCGCAAACTCGCGGCGGATCACCTCTTGCTCTTTGGAATATTCGTCCTCCGGGAGCGTCGAGTTCATCATGGCATCCGCCAAGATCTCAACCGCAGTCGCGGCTCCGGCGGACGGCACATCAATCCAATACACGGTGCGATCGAAAGACGTGTATGCATTCAAATAGCCACCCAAATCCTGTACGGACCGAGCAAACTCGCCTGCCCCGCGCTTTTCAGTGCCTTTGAAAAGCATGTGCTCGAGGATGTGTGAGAGGCCCGCGCCCATCCAATCGTCCTCGTGAATACTGCCGGTTCCCACCCACGCCTGCACACTCGCTACCGGCGCGCTGCGATCTTCCTCGATGATGATGGTCAGGCCATTTGGCAACGTGGTTACCTGCGCATTGCTCGACGGAATCCGGAGCGTCTTCGCCGCGCTCGAGGCGGCTGTTGCGCCCTCCGGCTTGCCAGTTTTTCCAAATGCAGTGAAGTTAGTGAGCGAGGCCATAAGCAAAAATAGTGTCAGTTGAGCATTCATACATGGGATTCGACTCCGCCCGGTATCGCGGCGTTCGATGATTTTTTATCTGCGCGGAATGGCCCGAGAAACGCATCGTCAAAGTCATAGCCTTTGCGAAACTCGTCCAGCGTATCGTTATCCGTCTTGGAAAAAACTCCCGCCTCTACCAGACCAAAAACAAGGTGCCCGATATCCTCGGAAGTGCGTACTCCCCAAAAATCCAACACCGTGATCGCCATCGGTCCAAACTCCTTGAGCGCAAACAAACGAACCCCGTCCAACAACTCGGCGGTCGGGATATCGCTCGTTTCGGTGCGGCGGTTCTTACGGTTCTTTTTGATCGTGAACTCTAGCGCGTCACGAATGAATTCGTAGGCTTCCGGTTGGTAGCGCGGGTCGGATTTGAAGATTGCGGCTACGGCTTCTTGAAAACTAGCGGTCTGCATGATGGTAAGATGAGGCTCCTGCGGGGATGGATGACTGGGCGCGGTATACTTTTGTCCCGGCTCCGACGATCAACGCGCATAGGATGCCAAGTACCAAGGCCTTCTCCTTGCGGGTCAAACGAAACATCCTCGCAGAACGTAGTGGATTTTCTTAGCCAAGCAAGGATGCAGAATGGAAACGCGCAACTCGCCGTGCGCTACTTCGTAGCAGCAGCATAGCGCTCGGCGGCAAATGGCCAGTTGACGACGTTCCACCACTCGGTGATGTAGTCCGCCCGACGGTTCTGGAATTTCAAATAGTAGGCGTGCTCCCACACATCGAGCCCGAGAACGGCAGTTTGACCATCACCCAACGGAGGGTCTTGATTCGGGGTGTTGATGATGCTGAGTTCCCCGTCTTTGCCTGCGACCAGCCAGGCCCAGCCACTTCCAAAGCGTTTTGTCGCGGCCTCACCGAACTTGGTTTTGAAAGCGTCAAACGACCCGAACTCGACGTCGATCGCCTTCGCGAGGTCACCATCCGGGGCTCCGCCGCCATTAGGTTTCATCATTTGCCAAAACAGGCTGTGATTGTAATGACCGCCGACGTTGTTGAGCAGGCCGGTCCGGATGTCTTCGGGTGCTTCGTCGAGTTTGAGGAGGAGCTCCTCGGGGCTCAGCTTGGCCAACTCCGGGTGGTCAGCGAGGATTTTATTCGCGTTGTTGATGTAGGCCTGATGGTGCTTCGTGTGATGGATGGTCATCGTCTCGGCGTCGATGAACGGCTCGAGCGCGTCGTTCGCGTATGGCAGCGGTGGCAGCGTGTAAGGGCCAGTCGGAACGGCATCAGCGGCCTGCCCATGAAGCACGGTGAAGACGCAGCCCGCCAGAATGAAAGCCTTGGAAAACTTAGGTAGATTCATAAGTTCCAAAGGTTACCCGCTTTCTTGCCGGGTGCAACTGATGTCCGTCAGCAATTCTCATTTTCATTTGCGAAATGCAAACGGACTCGTCTGCAACATTCATTTGGAAGGTGGGGCCGTTTGCGCGGAACAGCTTGGCCGGAGCTCAGCCTCAGAGCCAAGCTGATTGCGACGGTTATCGGCTGAAGGATCGTGGGTTTAAGCTTCGTGATACGATGGCACTACGTGTCATTTTCGGGAGGTTAGAGTCGTGATGCCTCCTCCCACGCAGATTCCAACCCCCGCTCGCGGACCTCCTGCATGAGGAAATCCCGATGGGGTAACTCAATTTGCACGGCGAGGATCCGTGAGATGTCCCGGAGGTGCTTTTGGCTTTTTCCTTCCTTGTAAAAAATCAGCTTCCAAAGGATCACGTATTCCGCTGGTGCCAGATAGATCGTCCCCGAATCGGATTCGACAACCTGTCGGTTTTGCCAAGCCCAGGCAAAGGATGCATCGAACTTTCCTAGATAAAAATTCGCCTTCAGGCCGGTGAGAATATGGATCACATTGAAATGTCCGCGGCATTCGCGATCCGCCTCGATCGCGAGGACTTCCGGAGGCGGGCAGTAGAAGTCGGTGCCTGAAAAAATGGAGGAGAGAACGGGCAAGTCCGACCTACCAAGCCATATCGGTATGTCCACATCGATCGTCAGGCGGGGTTCGCTGAAATGCATGGCGGCCACCGATCCGGCGACGACGTAGCGCAATCGCGCCTCATGAACCGGGCGAACAAATAGCCCCAAAAGATCCTCTTCCGGGCTGCACGGTTGGGGGCTGGAGCTCATCGGTCTAAGTTCTGGACCGGGCGAATTCTTTGGCCACTAGGCGCCGGCATTCCTCTTCGCCGAGTCCGGGGTGGATTTTGCGGACCGCCTCCACCCTGGCCCGCCGAGCCATTCGGAACAGCCCCTGCGCAACAGCCATCTTTTCCCGGAAGCTCATGCTCCGGAAACGCTGAATTTGGACGGGGTGCAAACGCTCAAGTTCCATGCAAATCCATCTTTGCCTGTCGCATGGACGGAGCAAGCGCAAAATGTGCTGCGGAAAAAAACACGATGGGGCAGGAGCAAAACATTCGCAGGAAGCAGGGAGACGCATTGTCGTCGCCTCGTTGTTAGGACGAGCGGAAAACGAAGATGCGGACCCCTCCAAATTTGCAGGCTGTAGAAAATTATCCCGCGCCCCCTCTGCGGATACCGAGAGAAAATCCGCCCATCGAGCACTTCTTCGAGCCTCAGAACGACTCCACGTGGTCAATTTTCATTTGCCAAGCAGCTTCGCCGGGCTTGAGTTTGTATTGGAACTGGCGGAAGCCGCCCGTCGGCGATGCGTTTGTGTCACCTTGCTTGTAAACGGGAAACCGCCGGACAAACGTGTTTTCCATGACCTCGAAGGCATCGTGACCCATGTAGCCGGCGAGATCCTTTTTTGAGGGTTTCTCGATTATGATCGGAGTGAGGCTCTTTTTGCCGTTGGTCGAATAAGCAAGGACGTCGCCGTAGGATCCACTGCCGGGGCTGGTGAGGACGATAAAAACCTCGGGCGAGTTATCGCCGTCCATGTCGGCGAGGAAGGCGCGGGTGATCTGGCTTTCCGCGGACACGGTGATTTTGTCGTTGGTCTTCTCTAGGCCTTTCGGCTGGAGGGTGAGCGTGTTTTTATCCGGCGTGTTCGGTGATTCGATGCGAACAGAAAATCCGCCGCCGTCGAGCGTCTGTTCGAACGGCTTGGCAGCGCACGGGAGGACGAGGGCCGCAGCAACGAGTCCGGTGAGCAGCGGGAGTTTCATGAGAGCTACTCGGCCTGCGAGACCAATTAAACCTTTTGCCGACGTAAGGCGCGTCCGACGACGACGAGAGCTCCGAGACCGACGAGGGCGAGCGTGCCGGGCTCGGGAACAGCACCGGCCGCGATCGCGGTATTCGGTGTGGATTCGTAGGCGTAGGCGACGATGCTCATCGGCTGGCTGGCGTAATCTGCGGACAGCGAGATGCGCGCCCATCCGTAGTGAACCTGCGAGTTGACCTCGTTATCGAAGCGAAACCCGACGAGGTTGCTGGTGCTGTTGGGCGTCCAATAGGGAGATGCGGTTTGTCCCGATCCGTTGGTGATGTTGTCCTGGGACCACGAGATGTGGGACGGCCCGATCGAGTATCCGTCCGGAAGATTATTGACCCCGCTTCCGCCGGAGATGCCGGAAATGAACCCGTTTCCGAAGGGAAAGTTGTAGTCCGAGTCGAAGCTCAGAAGCGATCCCCCGGCCACATAGGCGTGAAGGTCGGTATGGGACAATGTGGATGTGCTGTAATGGCCGGTGACCACATTGAGGTAAACGCCATTGATATCGCTGGGGATGTTGATATTCACCGGGCCGCTCCACAGGATCGATGCCTGTGCGCTCTGGCTGAGTCCGGCTGCGACAAGCAGAGCAAGCGTCGATTTGCAGGCCGATCCCCGCCGGGTGCAAACGAGCAGGACGAGGCCGCAGAGTCCGAGTAGAACCCAGGTCGAGGGCTCGGGGACGACGGTCGTGAGAGTGATAAAGTGGGTTTGGCCCGGCTGGAAATCCGGATCGTTGTAGTTGATCTGGTAGTTGTTGAGCCCGAGGGCGAACGTCGTGCCGTCGGGCAGGCCGTTGAAGTGGGTGGATGGGAAAAAGGCCTGCGAGGACGGGTAATCGACAAGCAGAAACTTGGTGCCAAGCGCGAGCGCCGTGTCGCTGACGACGCTCAGGGAGAGGACGACCCGCGACTCGAGGACGAGCTGGTTGCTGACGACAAGCCGGTCGGAGGTGAGGCCGGTCGCGTTGATCGCCATCTGGAGCGTCGAGTTTGTGGTGAGGCTACCGACGGGGGATTCGAGACCGATGCTGTAAACGGTCAGCGTGTTCGCTGCGGGTGTGCTGGCGGCACTTGTGAAGCTGAGCGTCCCACGCGTGACGATCGAGCCGTGCCCGCCGATGGTGGTGTTTCCGTCGATGCGGAGGGAACTGGCGTCCTGGACGATGAATTCCGTATTATTAGTAAAGCTGGAGCCCTGGCGCAGGGTCATGTGCCCCTCCTGAAGGTCGATCGTGCCATTGTTGGTCACGCTGGCATGGCTTGTCACGTCCATCGTCGCAGCGCTGGCCAGATTGAGCACGGCCCGGCTGTTCCCGAGCACAAGGGCTCCGGTGCCGCTGGTCGGGAAGAGCACCTGGTCGCTCACCGTCATCTCGCCGACATCGGAGCCACTTCCGGTGACGGTCGCGGTCGCACCGTTCCGGATGTCCAGCGTCCCGGTCCGCAAGTTGGCTAAATAGCCGAGGGACACGGCTGCGTTCCCCTTGGCCACGACGCTGATGGTCTCGGCCTGGGCACCGGTCGCGAGCAGAGCCGAGCTGTTGTCGAGCTCCAGGGTGTTCCGCGATTTGAGGTTCGTGTTTGCGCCCATGTTGAGCGTGCTGTTCTGGAAGACGATATGGTCGGTCTCGATGCTCGACCCCGGGGTGCCGACGCTGGTGAGCTGGAGGGTCGCATTGTTGCTGAACGTCATCGAGCTCTCGTTGCTCGGGTTGCCGAAAGGATTCGCGCCGAAGACGAGGGCGGACTGATCGATGATGAGCGACGATCCGTTAAGGGTCGCTGTGTTGCTGTTTTGGCTGAAATAGAGCTTATGCTGGGCGGTGACTGCACTAAGGTCGCCACAATCTTTGATGGTGAGCGATCCGCCGCTGGCAACGGTGAGCGACGTAGTTGACGCCACCGCTTGCAGGTCGTGTGCCCAGCCCTTGATCTGCGAGGTGCCGCTGACATTGAAGGTGAGCGCGGAGGGCGCGTAGAAGTGTGGGGTCAGTGTGCTGCTCAGCGTGGAGTTCGCCAGCGTGAGCGATGTGTTGAGGCCGCCGGGACCTTGGATCCTGAGCCCCACGCCGCCGATGGTGTTGTTGCTCGTGGTCAAATCGACGTTATCGAGGGCGAAGTTCTGCACGATGAACGTGCGTCCGTCGACCGGGGTGGTGAACTCATCGGTGCCGACCATCGAGGCCGCCACCCGGCCGCCGGTGGAGGTGAACGTCGTCGTGGTGAACACGCTCGCAAGGGTGCTACTGCTGAAGCTGACGTCCTGGTCCACATCCAGTTTCGTGCCATTGCCCGTGGCGAAGTTGATGGCGTCGTAGTGCGGGCTCGTGTTCGGAAAAATCGAGCCGTAAATGTTGGTGACGTTATTGTAGAGCGTCGCGTTATACGTCGTCTGAGCCATCACAGCTTGCGGGACACCGACACCTAAAGTTACCGATACTGCCAGCGCACGCGCGCAGATCGCTGATCTGACGGGGAGGGAGAGGTTCATATATTAGATTAACTAATGTATGAATACCGAAAAACGCCACACCGCGTCTATCCGCTGGGGGTGATTATTTGTGTTCGTTTTTTGGATAGTCGCCCGGGCATTTGCCGTGCTTTAAGGTCGTAGAGGGTGCTTCCCCGAACTTGTGATGGTAGGCGACCGAGAACCGTCCGAAGTGGTGGAAGTTCAGGGAGGTCGCAATTTCTGAGACGGTGTGAGTGGTATTGGAGTCCATGAGAGCGGCGCGGGCCGCCTCCAGGCGCTGGTCACTCACGTAGTGCGCGGGCGTTGTGTTGGCAAACTTCAGAAAGATTTTTTGAAGACCACGCGGAGTGACCCCCGCCGCGGCGGCGAGTTCGTCGGAATGAAAATCCCTATGGAGGTTTTCCGCAATCCACGTCTTGACCCTGTCGAGGATCCCCTGCCCCACCTCTGCTTGCCGGGGCGGCGAAGTAACAAGTCGCGAGGCAACCGCGCGAGCAATCGAAGACAAAATGAGCGTCTCCAGCCGGAGCAGATGGACCCCCGGAGACGTGTCAAAGTCTTCGCGGTCAACCTCTCTGAGTGCAAAGCTGAGGAGGTCCGTCAGCGAACGGGCATCCGGGCAGGATGACTCCCATGCAAGCGGCGGAATTCCGGCCGTGTTGACCCCAAAGACTGAGAGCTGAGCCCGCAGCTTCGCCGCCGATACCTCAAAAACGACGCAGTGGATTCCGGTCGCTGAAAACGCAATCTTTGTCTCCGCCGGGATCAGTGCAGGACCGCCCGGGACGGCAAATAGTTCCTTGCGGCGGGCCGAGATCGTCATCGATCCCTTCAACGGCAAATACAATGTCGCCTTCGTCTTGTTGGCCTCCGCCTCGACATACATCGGTGACGGGCAATCCACGAAACACAGAAATGATCGACCCAATGGGACGCGCGAGATCGTGGATTCGTAACCCCCGTCGCCAATGACATGGCTTTCGTGCTTTGCCCACACCCGCGCGGTGAGCTCACGACCTCTTTCGATGTCAGTTGTTTGGAGCACCCGGTAGCGAAGCATCGGAGCCGGTTCTTGGACTTTTTTCATTCGTGATACCTCAAAGTGACTCAGCGGCAATAGTGCGTCACCATCGTATCAGATCAAACTAAAGGACACAAACAGCGATGCTGTGATAGCGGTCGTGCGCCATTCGACCCCAGTTTTTTGGGCTTTAGAAGCGAGGCGAGTTCTGCCGCGATCAAAGATCTTGCCATCGTCTGCATGGTTTTCCTTACCTACGATGCGCCTCGAAGCATTCTTCCAGCACTCCGTTACATTTCCACAAGCCAAGCGTTGTGAAGTGTGTTATGGGTTTCATCATGCGCAGCCGCCCCCGAAGTCTGCCTACCCCGTTTTGGGGATTGCTGATGCAGTTGGTTCTGCTCGGTTTGCCCACGGCCACGTTTGCGCTTGGCCTTGAGCGATCCGGCATTGGTGTGAGCGAGCTTTGGTTTACGAAATTTGGATCCTTGCTGGATCCGGATGCAGACGCGGATGGTGACGGCATTTCCAATCGACTCGAAGGGATTGCGGGCACGGCACCCAATGACAGTGAGTCGTTTCTTCACGTCAGCGCACTTGAGATGGAAGCGCAATCGACGGTGATCCGATGGCCCACAGTCGGAGGAAAACACTACCGCATCGAAGCATCATCGGAAATGGTTCAATGGAATCCGGTTTCACACGTTTATGTTGGAACAGGCGAGGACCTATCGGCGACGCTCGATGCGCCATCGGTGTATCCGTCCGTGGGTGCGACGTTACGACGCTGGACCGGAGTGACGGAGTCGCTTAGCCAAATCCGCACGTTTGCCCGCAACGACTCGCGTCCCCCTGCGACCACCGCAAGCCTCTCTCAGCTTGAAACAGTGCAGACGGCCTCCGACGAAAGCAACTACGCTCAGCATTTGCGGGGTTGGATTGTTCCGCCGACTACGGGGTCGTATCAGTTTTGGATTGCCAGCGATGATTCGTCGGAGTTTTGGCTATCCACGGATGCCACCAGCACCAATGCGACGCGCGTCGCCTACGTTGACCAGTGGACGAGCCTTCGCCAGTGGACCAAGTATCCGACTCAGAGATCGCTATCCGTCAACCTCACGGCCGGTCGTCCGTATTTTTTCGAAGCCTTCCATCGCGAATACACGGGCGGTGATCATCTATCCATCGGCTGGACCGGCCCCGCAATTGGAACGACGACGCCGTCGGTCATCGCCGCGCCGCATCTCGCGAGCGCACCAGACTCGCTGGCCGACCTTGCTGCGGCGGGGAGGATTTTTTATCGGATTCGTGTCTCGGACGTGGATTCCGACGCAGACGGACTGACCGACTACGAGGAGCATTTGCTCGAACTCGACGCGAGCAGTCCAACCACCAAGCCGCGTGTGCCGGATCGAGACAGCGTGCTCGCGATGATGGCTGCGAGCAATCTTGTGACCGTGGGAGTAGGAAATGCGCGGGCCTACGAGTCCGGCGGTGCCCCGGCGGAGTTTGTGATCTTTCGATCTGGGAATTTGAATCCGCTCAACGTTGCGTATTCGCTCACTGGGGTGGCGACGACGGGTGTGGATTATCAGTCTCCATTGGGAATTGCGCATTTTGGACTTGGTCAGACTCGTGTGACAGTGCCGGTGATTGCGCTTGCCGATGCAGAATTGGAACCTGCGGAATCCGTGACTCTAGGCATCAGTCCGAATCCCGGATTTCAACTCGGATCACCCGCATCAGCGACGCTCACGATTGACGATGCGCCAGACCGATTGTTTATTGCACAGCTTCGTCCTGACGCAAGCGTTGCCTCCGGAGGCTCGGGGACATTTGCACTCAACCTTGCGGGCAATGATCGATTTGCCCGGCTGTCGCTCGCGTTTTCCGGTCTCACCTCATCTGCGACGGGTGCGGAACTTTACGTGTCTGACAATGGAGCAAGCGGTCCGGTCGTGCTTGTGCTACCTGCGGGACAAATTGCGACGCGAGATTGGGTGTTTGAACCCGCTGGCGGGTTGAATCGCGCACAGATTTTGGCGGCCATCGACGCGGGACGCATGTGGGTGCGCGTGAATAGCAACGGAGTCCCGGGTGGCGAATTGCGTGGTCGTCTGGGCGACGGGGTCGGATGGCAAACGATGCCGGATCCTGCGACGCCTCCAGCAGCACCAATCACCGCTGCCAACGACGGGGAGGCGTCGCGCTTCCTTGCACAGGCGACATTCGGCGCCGACACTGCTGGAATCAATGCCCTTCAAGGCGGGAATTTTGCGGTGTGGATTGATAACCAAATCGCACTGCCAGCGACGCTGCACACGCCACAATACCTCACGCGCAGGAATGAACTTCAGGCGGCGCGTGGGTCGGACGGATGGCAGGGGCCCCGCCAGCAAGCGTGGTGGCAAACAGCCATCACGGCGCCCGATCAACTGCGTCAGCGCATGGCATTTGCGCTGAGTCAGATTTTTGTCGTCTCGCAGTTCGGTGTGTTGGATATCGAGCACGAAGGGACCACGCGTTACTACGATATGCTCGTCGAGGGGGCATTTGGAAACTACCGGGACCTGCTCGAGCGGGTGACGCTGAGTCCGATGATGGGCGCTTACTTGAGCATGATGCGAAATCGGAAGCCGGATCCGGTCACCGGCCACGAACCTGATGAAAACTACGCTCGCGAGGTGATGCAGTTGTTTTCCATCGGTTTGAACCAACTGCATTCCGACGGTTCGCTCAAGCTCGGTGCGGACGGGCTGCCTCTGCCGACCTACACGCAAGACGATACCGTTGGGTTGGCGCACATCTTCACTGGTTGGGGACCGCATTTCGATCCGGCAAACCCGCCCAGATGGAGCGGGGGCTCACAAGCCAACCAAAACGACTGGTTCCAGTGGGGCTGGGATCCTCTGCGGCCGATGACGTTTTATGCCGCATTTCACGACACGCAGAATCGAAGCATCGTCGGTGGCGTTCAGATCGTGGGCACTTTGAGCGGCGAGCAGCGGATGGAAACGGCGTTGGACACGCTCTTCAATCACCCGACAACCGGGCCATTTCTCGCGAGGCAGTTGATCCAGAAATTTGTGACCGCCAATCCGAGCCCGGGGTACATCCACCGCGTAGCAACCCGGTTTGCCAATAATGGGTCGGGCATTCGCGGTGATCTTGGTGCGACAATCCGCGCGGTCCTGCTGGACCCCGAGGCAAGATCTCAATCCTTCCTCGGAAATGCAGGTTATGGAAAACCCTATGAGCCTTTGCTTCGCGTCGCACGTATGCTCCGGTTGTTCCGACCCATCGCACCGAAGCCCGGCGATTCGCGGTTTTTCTTGGACTTTCAATACGGGATGCCTGAGCAAGTTCCGCTGAACTCGCCGTCGGTGTTCAATTTTTTTCAACCCGGCTACCGGCAACCCGGCCGCATCGCAGCGGCAGGGTTAGTGTCGCCCGAGTTTCAGGTACTTGGAGAGACCACGGTGGTCGCTCAATCGAATACGATCTACGGAGCGCTCAACTGGGGGATCTGGGTCGATGAACCTAGGACGGCGACAGAGAATTTCGTGCTTCAGCTGGATATCAGCGAGCCGCTGGCTTTGCTCACTGCCGCAACAGGAACCCAGCTTCAGAAGCAGGAAAACCTTATCGAGTTCCTCAACGTGCGCCTCATGGGCGGTCGGATGTCATCCACTCTCAAGCAAAACCTGCGCGATGGATTCTTGCGGTTGCCAACATGGTTCGATCAAACGGAATCCCGCCAACGCCAGCGGGTCAGCATGGCGGCTTACCTCGTTCTCACATCTCCCGAGTTTGCTGTGCAGCGCTGATAATCTCAATCATGTCAAATCCACCATCATCCTTCACGCGACGCCGATTTCTTGGTCAAGCAGCCTGCGCCGGTCTCGGGATGTCGGGTCTGCTATCGACGCTCGGCACGCTCCGGTTATTCAGCGCAAACGTATCCGCCCAGACGCTACCCGGCGACGACTACAAGGCGCTGGTGTGCTTGTTCCTTTATGGCGGCAATGATGGAAACAATACCATCATCCCTGTGGACACGGCGGGATATGCCGCCTATCAGCGCGACCGGGGGATTCTCGCGCTTCCGCGTGAGTTGTTGTTGCCGTTGAATATCGCGGAGGGATCTGATGGCAGGGAGTTTGCGGTCCATCCGTCGATTGGCAGACTGCAGACCTTATTCAATCAGCAAAGGGCTGCTTTTGTCTGCAATGTGGGAACGCTGATGGCACCCATCACCAAGGCAGACTACCTCTCGGGCAATGCGGCGATTCCGCCGTATTTGTTCAGCCACAACGACCAGCAGGTCCAGTGGCAAACGAGCGTGCCCGGTGCGCAGAAGCAGATTGGCTGGGGTGGCCGGCTTGCCGACTTGCTTCAATCGCTGAACTCCGGTTCGCAGGTGTCGATGAATATCTCGTTGTCGGGCACCAACTTTTTCCAGATCGGCAACGAGGTGTTTCAATATCATGTCGGCCCAACAGGAAGCATCGGGCTTTCGCAGGCGGACGCCACATGGTCGCCCGTTCGTGAACAATACCAGGCCATGAGCGACATACGCCAGCGGAGCTACGGGCATTTGTTTGAGCAAGAGTATGCGGACGTGCTCAATCGCGCGATTTCCAATGACACGCTGCTAAAATCGGTGCTCACCAACGTGCCGCAATACGACGAATACTTCACCGCCTCGCGGATAGACCCTGCGCTGCCGGCGCTGAATTCGATTGCGGCGCAGCTCCGCATGATTCTGCGCCTGATCACCGCACGAAGCGGGCTTGGGATGCGGCGACAGATTTTCTTTGCGGCGCTTGGCGGATTTGACACCCACGATGACCAACTCGAAGACCACGCATTTCTGCTCGGTCGGCTATCCAACGCGATTGCGGATTTTACGAATGCCGCGCAGGCGCTTGGCGTAGGAAATCAGGTCACGTTGTTTACGGCGTCCGATTTCAACCGCACCTACAACAGTAACGGCAAAGGCTCCGACCACGCATGGGGAAATCACCAAGTCGTCGCGGGGGGCGCAGTGCGTGGCGGGCGGCTCTACGGCGAATTTCCACGACTTGCGATTTCCGGGCCGGACGACACAGGCACGCGCGGGAGCTGGATCCCGACGATCTCGACCGATGAGTTTGCGTCCACGATGGCGTTGTGGTTTGGCGTGCCGCAAAGCGACCTCGGTCTTGTTTTGCCCAACATCACCCGCTTCGGTCGGCCAAATCTCGGGTTCCTCTAGGTGGGAAAAATGAAAAACCTTCTCGTCCTTGCCGCGGGGCTGGGGGTGGTAGGAGCGATCATTTTCTTTTGGCCATCCGAAAGGGAACGCCCGCCGATTCCCGCATCGCCCGATGTTTCCGAAACTGCTGGGGCTCCCGCTCCGGCACTGCGAGCAGCAGCGGCTTCCATCGCCTTCAATCCACCCACTCCGGCAGAAATTGCCAGCCATCCACGCTCGCCGCTGGCAGACGCTCTTGGTTCGGCGAATGTTGCCCCCGCAGCCGAGCCTAGGCTCGTCTATGACCTTTTCCGGTTCTATTTGCGCGAGTTCGGCAGCTTTCCCGCCGGCGAAAACAATGCTCAATGGATAAACGCCCTGCGCGGATCGAACCCCGGAAGGCTTCCGATTCTTCCATACGACCATCCTCGACTCGCACCCGACGGCAGCTTGCTCGATGCATGGAGCGAGCCGTTTTTTATTCATCAAATCTCGCAGTCACAAATCCAAATCCGCTCCGCCGGCCCCGACCGCGCCCTGTTTACAACCGACGACATCACATTCCCGAACCAATGATCGGCGAAGCCTCACGCCGCCATGTTGGCGGAATGTCTGTTTCGCAAAATCAGCATTGCTTCACCGAGAAGCCAGAGAGCCATGGCGGCGAGTGCGACGGCGACTCCGGCTTCGACCCATTGGACTCCGGCAATAATCGGAAGTCCCAGGATACTGTTCAGAGTTAAACCAAGAGCCCAGAGAGCCATCGCGCCCATGAAAAGCGCGGGAGCAAGACCGATCCAGAGGTTGCGCCCTGTTTTGTGGAGCCACATTGCCACCCCGAGGAGGGATAGTGCGGCCAGAAGTTGGTTCGACATGCCGAAAAGATTCCAGAAGATGCGCCAGAACGGCACCGGCTTGCCATCGACAATCAGGGCGGGAAGACTGAGCACAATCAACGGGACGCTCAGCGTGATGGCGGTTGCTGCGGCCGCACCAAGTGCGCCCTTCCATCCGGTGAGTTCCATCAGCACATAGCGCGCGAGCCGGGTGCAGGCGTCAAGCGTGTCAAAAACAAAAGTAGCGAAACAAAGTAGTGCGAACTGAAAGGCGAGTTGCTGGCTCACAATACCGAACGTGGCCTGCTCCACAAATCGGGCCATTCCCCCGGCGTAAATGGCGTCCGGTTTGCCCGCCGGTTGGGCGAGGATCATGACCGTGGCGAGGCTGAGACACGCAAAAAACCCCTCCAATAACATGCCGCCATAGGCAACTGGCTTGGCGTCGGTCTCGCAGTGAAGCTGCTTCGATGTCGTGCCGCTGGCGACAATGCTGTGGAATCCGGAGCAAGCTCCGCAGGCGACTGTGATGAAAAGAATAGGGAAAATCGGCGGAACGGTTCCCGGACCTGCGGCAGGCCACGCAAGCGATGTCTGCGGATTAATCGGTGGCGCAGCGATGTCGAATGCGCCCGTGAATCCTCCCACCAATACACCACCAACACCAGCCACGAGAACAATGTAGAGGAAATACCCGCCAAGATCTCCCCGCGGTTGGAGCAATAACCAAACAGGAGCAATCGAAGCCACAAAACAGTATGCCAGAAGAATGTAGTTCCAAACTTTCTGTGGATTGCCATTGGCAACGGCGGAAAGATCGAGCGGAATCAAAGGTCCCAGCCAAATGGCAGCGAACACGAGAGGCAGAAAAATCAGCTTCGCCCTTCCTGCCGACATTCCGGTCAGCCGCAAGGTGAGTCCCATGAGGACGGCAAGCCCAAGATAGATCATGGACGACGTGGCGACTGCGGGCCCCGGCGCTGCGGCATCAGCGGCCAAGGCGGTCTGGACAAATGTGCCAGAGGTGACGTCGGTGAATGCGATGATCACATAGACTAGGGAGAGCCAGATAAAGAGCAGGAAAAGCGAAAACGCCCGGCCGTTCATATATTGGCGAACCACCTCCGCAATAGAGCGCCCACCATGGCGAACTGACGCCACAAGGGTGGTGAAATCGTGAATCCCCCCGATCAAAACCGCCCCGAACAGAATCCAAAGCCATGTTGGAAACCATCCGAACAATGTGCCAGCGAGAATCGGGCCAACGATTGGGCCTGCGGCAGCGATGGCCGAGAAATGCTGCGGAAGAAGATACGACGTCTTGGCGGGTTCAAAATCAAGCCCGTCGCGTCGTTCATGCGCAGGAGTTCTCGTCTCTGCGTTGAGGGCGAAGTAGGAAGCAAGTTTTCTCCCAAGGATGCGGTAGGCGAGGAAGAAAAACAGCGCGGAGGCGCAAAGAAAACCTATGAGCCACATATTAAAGAGGTCGGGTGCGATTTCATTGTGAAGCGGAGCCAGGCGACGCCCAAATCGCTAGAAATACTCATTAAATAAGGGTGGTCCAGCTATATCATGCGGGGCAAACGCATTAAAATCGCACGAGAGCGGGACAATCCCAAATCCCGGTCGGGTGCCGGGGTAATCGGCCAAATGCATCCACACTGCGCCTCGCTCATTGCACCGGACGGTGGACTTGCGTGGAGTATGGGACTCTGAGGAAGAGGTGGCGAAATAATCGGTCACGGAGGGCGTCCGGCAGCCAGCGAGCGATGAATCTCAAAAGGTGCGCGTGTTTGCCGACGAGCTTCCGGGTTGGGGGAATTTTTGCGCGGAGGACCTTGAGGACCGCGAGGCCAACGACGTCCGGCGAACTGCCTCCGGTCTCAGAGGCAAGGGCGACTTTCATGAAGTGTCGCATTCGGGCGAAGTAGCGGTCCCGCCCGTCGGGGGGGAGATTGTCGATGGTTTTCTCCATTTGGACGGCGAGCTTTTCTGCCGAACCGGAGTTGATCGAGGCAGGCTGAATACATGTGACGCGGATGCCGGATTCGCCCAGTTCGAGGCGCAGCGCGTCGGCGATTGACTCGATGGCGTGTTTTGACGCGCAGAGGGCTGAGCCGAAGGGAATCGTGACCATTCCACCCACGGAACCAATGAGGAGGATGCGTCCGCGGGATTCGTGTAGCAGCGGAAGGAAGGCCTTGGTTACCGCGACGACCCCGAAAACATTGACCTCGAAGACGGCGCGGAATTGGTCAAGTGGCGTGAATTCCAAGGGACTGGCATCGCCGACGCCGGCATTGTTGACGATGGCAAAAAGCCCACCTTCGCCCAGTTGACTCTCCACGGCACTCCGGGCGGCGGAAATCGACTCGGCACTTGTTACGTCGAGAACGACTTCGTGCCAAGCGTGGGATTCGGAAGGTTGTGTGAGTTTGCGGACCCCGGCAAAAACGCGAAAGTCGGCTTGATCAAGAATCCGCGCGGTGGCCAGTCCGATGCCGGAGGAGGCACCGGTTACAAGAACGCTTGGGCCATCTTTCATGCTCCAGAGGATGAATGGCCTGCAGCAGGAAGTCGAGCGCAGGGCAATCGCATTCAACAAATGAGAGGACTTGCGCAAAGTTCACAAAATCGAAGGTTCGTGAACGAAGCCGGAATGACGGAACCGATCGGCCAAAATGCTCTTGTTTTGCATCGGCAACGCGCTACGAAGGCTAGCGTGGAAGTGCCCGCGCAACCAAACCGACGCTTACATCATGTCAATGTGAAGGACCGCCCGCTTGACTCACTCTCGTAAGTAATCATACGTCTCCCGAGCGGGTCCGTTGTAGCTAGGTTAACAATTCACAACCCACGTGGATTTCCTCACAGCATGAATCGAGTGTTTCCAATTTTCACTGCCTTATCCCTCACTTGCCTTCCCGCCTTTGCTGGGTCCCCAATCCTATCCGCCTCGGATGGGCGGCATTCGACTACTTCGGCGCTTCGGTTGCGCTATCCGAGACCACATCCATCATCGGAGCCGCGGGCGACACCATCGACTCCAAGTCCAACCAAGGTTCGGCCTACGTTTTCCGTAATCTTGAGATCGCCACAGCCATTGTAAATCAGCACGGCAAGCTCACCGCTTCCGATGGCGCGGCGTACGACGGCTTAGGCCGTTCGGTCGCACTCTCCGGCAACATTGCCATCATCGGCGCAGGCAATAAAAATTTTGACGAAGGAGCCGCATACATCCTCCGCAATTTGCAAGCGGCGAGCGGCCCGGACTCGTGCTGGATCGTCAAATTGACGCTCTGGTGGATTTTCGGTTCAGCGCCGGATACCGGACCGGTCAGCAAACGGCACCAAAACGAGCGATACTCGAACCATTTTTTGATGTCCGTGAGGCTCGTGAAAACCGGTCGCTCTTCCACGATTGGCTCAGAGCCAAGAAGCCGGACGTGATATTCACGCTTTTTAATGAGGTCCAAAATTGGATCAAGGAACTTGGGCATCGTGTTCCGGAAGACATCGGATTAATCCAATACGAGTGGAGGGAAAGCCGCCCCGATGTTCCTGGAATCAATCAGCACAACGACCTTGATGGCCAAGCCGCAGTGGACATGCTTGTTGGGATGCTTCACCGGGGCGAGCGCGGAGTCCCGCCCTTCCCGTTGGCCACGCTGATCGGGCCATCATGGATGGATGCACGACGTTGAACGCTTCGCTGCGGGCACACACTCGCATTCGGGGTTTCAAGTGTTGCGTGCAAGCGCGGGTGCGATACGGTGCGGGTTCTAAGACCTAACGAGTTCAGCCACCACCGCAGCGGACCTGCGCAGACGATCGGAGCGACACAATGATGAAAAAGCGCCCAGCCCAATCCGCTGCAAAGCCAAAAGCGGAACCTGCCGCCACCACTGCGACCCGGCGGACACCAACGGCGGCGGAACTGCGAAGCCGCGCGGAAGCCGTAGTAAAAAAACGCCCGGTTGCGAAACACAACCGATCCGGGGACGACCCGCGCCGGCTTTTTCACGAGTTGCAGGTACACCAGATCGAACTCGAAATGCAGAACGCGACGCTCCAAGACACGCAGGATATGATGGAGCTGTCACTTGAGCGTTACACCGATCTCTATGACTTTGCACCGGTCGCTTACTTCACCCTTGATTCCGGCGGCAACATCCTCGAAGTCAACGTCGCGGGAGCACGACTAGCCGGACTGGAACGCGGTGAACTCATCGGGCAAAACTTTGCCATTTCATTGATTCCCGAGATGCGGCCCCGCTTTGCCGCTTTCCTGAAAGATGCGTTTACTGGTGAGGTCAAGAATACCGCTGAATTTGATCTCCTCGGGGCCTCATCACCACCCCGCTCAGTAAGTATTGATGTCCAGCGGTCATCGAACAACGCACATTGCCGCCTGGTGGCCACGGACATCACGGAAAGAAGGCAATCCGAGCAAACCCGAACCCGGCTAGAGGTGTTGGCCGCAACCAACAGCAAACTCGAACTCGAGATCATTCACCGTGGGGCAATCGAGCGGTCGCTACTCAAGAGCCAACTGCATCAAGGCAAAATGCTCGCCGAATCCAAGCGCATGCAAACCGAACTCCGGCGCTTAACCCACTTGATTTTCGAAACCCTCGAAGAGGAACGGCGGCGCATCAGCCGCGAATTGCACGACCAAATCAGCCAGACCCTCGTCAGTATCAACTTCCAACTCACCACGCTCGCGAGTGACAAAAAGATCAAACCGCACATGCTTTCACCGGCGATTCGAAAAACCCAGAAGCTGGTAGGAGAATCGGTCGAAATCATTCACAACTTCGCACGGGATCTGCGGCCCCCGGCATTGGATCATCTGGGTTTAATCCCCGCACTTGAAGCACTGGTCGCCGAGTTCCTGGGGCGGACGCAAATCACGGTTCACTTCAATACCATCCCGCAGGTCGAAAAGTTGAACAGCGGACAGCGCATCGTGATCTACCGCGTCGTGCAATCAGCACTTTCCAATGTGGCAAAACACTCCGAGGCAAAAAATGTAACCATCGAAATGCAGAAGGAGCCGCGCTGTATTTTTCTCACAATCGCCGATGATGGAAAATCGTTCGACGCCCGACTTTTGCGCCATGGGAAAGCGGATCGGCGGCTTGGTTTGCTCGGGATGCGCGAGCGCGTCGAAATGGTCGGCGGATCGTTTGAAGTCCAAACCAAACCCGGCACAGGCACGACCGTGAACGCGCGGATTCCGATTAGCGGGTCCCTGCCACGCACGAAGTCACCATCACCGAAGTCCATCGCGTGACTCCCCGGATCGGGTGTTCATCATTCCCGGAACGGAAAAATGTGGAAGCGCCGCCGGTTTCGGGTTAGTTGAACCCGAATGTTTGTCCACTTTCATGCGGCGTCTGGCCATCGTATCGTACCGTTCGGGCGGTTCGCGAGCCTTGTCCTTTGGCTAGCCGTGCTGTTTTTACCTTTTGTCGTTCCTGCCCGGGCGGATTCGATTTCGGCAGTCAACTCGTCGGGGCAGTTGCAGATCAGCCTCGGCACAGCGACTGACAATATTGCCAATGTGGCAACGACAAATACCCCCGGCGAATTCACGGTTTTTGGCTCGGGCTTGGACCCGGGGGTGACATTTTCGTCCATCACCGGCATAGCCGTAAATTTTCAGGGCTCACAGCAGTTCTTCGTGTTGGACGATAACTCGCTCCCCTTTTCGTCCAGCCTCACCTCGCCGATCTTAATCAATAGCAGCGGCTCTGGCTTTTCCAACGAGGTGTTGGATAATACCAGCACCGGGGGAAACGTGTTCGATTTCTCTGGTTTCCTCGGTGTTGATGGCCTGTTGAAAAGCGACGGAAATCCGGGGCAAGCACCGTTGACGATTGTCGCCAGCCGAAGCAACAACATCGTGCTTACGGACACACTCTTTGATGCGGATATCACCACTGTGCAACTCGAATACGTGGGCAACGCGATTATCACTCACACCAGCGGACTCCACGAATTCAACTCCGCTGCATGGACCGGCAATCTATCACTCACGAACAACGCCGGAGCGACGCTGGTCATCAACAATCCGCTCGACTATGCAAATGTCACGAACCTCGGCGCCGTGGTGATCAACTACAACGCCGTGTCCAACCCCGTGATCAACCTTGGCGGAACCGGAGTCGCCGGATCGAACCCGGATTTTGGCCCGGCAGGCAATGGCGGCACGGCTCTAACATTTGCAGCAGCCGGGAGCTTGACCGCCGTCGCGGGCAAGTCCATCACCGGAGGAATCGGCGGGATGCCAAGCATCGAAGGGAACGGCGGGGTCGGGGGCACTGGCGTCGTTTTTTCCTCGACGGGTTCGCTGCTAACCACCGCCGGTGCCTCGATCTCCGGCGGTGCGGGAGGAACAACCGCGGCGAACGGCTATGGCGGCAGTGGCGGGATCGGCGTCGTATTCAACGGGGCCGGAGAGTTGGTGAACGTATCGGGTGCGACAATCAACGGCGGCTTGGGGGGCGAAAACATGACATCCTTCGGTGGTTTCGGCGCAACGGGGCTGGGCGTGGCATTCGTCGGTGGAGCCGGCAACTTCACCAACGCTGGCACGATCAACGGCGGCGTCACGATGGGAAACTTTGCCAACACCGTCACGCTGCTCACCGGTGGCGTGATCGATGGCGAGCTGCTCATCAACGCCGACCCAGGCTCGACGCTTACCCTCGGCGGCACCGGCAACCAGAGCCTTTCCTCCGCCGTCACCGGGACCATGACCTTCAACGGCTCGCTCATCAAACAGGGCAGCGGCACTTGGACGCTCGATTACATCCTCGGTTACTCGGGGGGGACCGCCCTGGAAGCCGGCACCCTGCGCATTTCCGACATCAGCGTGCTCGGGGCCGGCGACGTGAACTTTGCCGGTGGCACCCTGCAATACGGGGCCGGGACGACGGAGGACTTCTCGTCCAAGTTCAGCAACGCGGCTGGCCAGCTTTATTCCGTGGATACCAACGGAAACAACGTCACCTTTGCAACTTCGCTCACCAGCTCCGGCGGCAGCCTCACCAAGCTCGGAACCGGCACGCTGACGCTCTCGGTCGCGAACACCTACTCCGTCGGGACGATCCTTCGGGAAGGCATCGTCCAGGCTGGCAACGCGGACGCCCTCAGTCTGGGCCCGATCACTTTCGCCGGCGGCACTCTGCAATATGGTGTCGGCATCACGCAGGATTTCTCATCGCAGTTCGGCACCGCCGCCGGGCAACTCTACGCCATCGACACCAACGGCAATGACGTGACATTCGCCACCTCGTTGACGAGCAGCGGAGCCAGCCTCAACAAACTCGGGCTTGGCACGCTGGTGCTCACCGGATTCGCCCCACTCACCGGCAGCACCACGATCTCCGGGGGAAACCTCCAGCTTGGCACGGTGTCCGGCAGTTTTTACTCGGTCGCGCTCATTGGGACGAATGGCACGTCGGGCGGCGACCAGGGCGGCCCGGGCGGCGCCGGGGTGGTCGTTGCCCCGGGAGCGACGCTGAGTTTAGTGAATGGCTCGATCACCGGCGGCACAGGCGGCACCGGCGCAAATCAAGGCGGGAATGGCGGCGTGGGCGTCAGCTTTTTCGGGACGGCGGACTTCGTGAATCCGGCCGAGGGAATCATCCAAGGCGGGGCCGGCAATACGGGATTTTCCTTCGGCGGGGCCGCGGTCGTCTTCAAGGCGGGCGGATCGTTGACGAATCAAACCGGTGCCCAAATCACCGGGGGCACTACTCCCGTGGGCTACGGCGGTGCAGGCGTCGTTTTCGAGGCAGACGGATCGTTGACTAATCAATCTGACGCGACCATTACCGGCGGCACGACTCCCGAGGGTTACGGCGGGGCCGGTGTTGTCTTCGAGGCCGGAGGGTCGCTCAACAACGAAGCAGGTGGCACGATTGCGGGTGGTTCTTTTCCGGGCGCCCCGGCGTATGACGGCGCGGGCGTCTCATTCACGGGCGGCAGTGGCAACCTGACCAATGCCGGCACAATCAACGGCGACGTCACCATGGCGAATGTGGCCAACGCGGTCACGCTGCTCCCCGGCGGCGTCATCAATGGCGACCTCAACCTCGGCGGCAACGCCAGTTCCACCCTGACCCTCGCGGGCTCCGGCAACCAGATTTACTCCGCCGCCGTCACGGGCGCGACGACACTCAGCGGATCGCTCGTCAATCAGGGCACGGGCACGTGGACGCTGGATCAGGCTTTGGGTTTCGGCGGTGGAACCACGCTGGAAAGTGGCGTCCTCGAAGCGGCGAATTCCGGTGCGTTCGGCTCGGGCCCGATCCGCTTTGCCGGGGGCATCCTAGGCTACGCGGTCGGCACCACGCAGGACTTCTCCTCGCAGTTCAGCGATGCCGCCGACCAAAACTTCCGGATCGATACCAATGGCAATCACGTGACGTTCAACACCCCCCTCGCAAGCAGCGGCGGAGTCCTTACGAAATTGGGATCCGGCTCGCTTGCCATCACCGGTAACAACTCGATTGGCGGGGCCATCCTCTCCGCCGGTCAGCTCCAGATCGGCACGCTGGCCACCCCCGGCACCGTGCGGGGTGCAACCGGCAGCAATAACGGTGGGACAGCGGGAATAGGCGTCGAGGCTGCTTCGGGGACGACGTTGAATTTGCTCAATGGCTCGATCCTGGGCGGCGTCGGATTGCATTATGAGTTCGGCAGCGGCAACGGAGGCATTGGCGTTTCCTTGGCCAGCACCGCCGCGTTCGTCGGCGCGCCCGGCGGATCCATCGGCGGCGGTGCGGGTGGAAGCGGCGGTGATTATGCGTCGGGCGGAGATGGTGGAACCGGCGTGATTCTCGCGGCCGGGGCAACTTTCGCCGGTGCCGCGAACATGACCATCTTCGGAGGCTCGGGTGGGGCTGGCGCAACCCTCGACGCCCAGGACGCCGGCAATGGCGGAGCCGGGGTGGTAGTTGGTGATGGAGCCACTTTCGTCAGCGCGACCGGTCTCCAGATCGACGGTGGCGCGGGCGGGCAGTCCCCGTTCACCGACGGAGGCAACGGCGGAGCCGGCCTGACTTTTCTCGGCAACGCAACCTTCCTGAATCCCACCGCAGCCACAATCCGGGGCGGCAATACGACCGACGGATTTGCAAACGGGGGTTCCGGCGTGATTTTCGAGGCCGGAGGATCATTGACCAATGAATCAGGTGCGCTCATCGCGGGTGGTTCCACCCCGTCCGGCGCTGGCGGTGATGGTGTCACCTTCTCCGGCGGAGGATCGCTCAACAATCAAGCCGGGGCGACCATCACCGGTGGAACCGGGGTTCCAGACTTTGGCGTTGGCGGGAATGGAAGCGGCGTAGCCTTCACCGGTGGCGTCGGCAATCTCACGAACTCGGGCACGATCAACGGCGGCGTCTCGATGGGTAATTTTGCAAATTCGGTCACGCTTGCCACCGGCGGCATCATCAACGGCGACCTAAACATGAGCGCCAACGCTGGGTCCACACTCATTCTTACTGGCAGCGGGAACCAGACCTATTCCGCAGCGCTGACTGGCACGACGACATTCTCCGGTTCGCTCGTCAAGCAGGGAGTGGGCACCTGGACGCTCGACCAATCCCTCAACCCAATCGGTGGCACAACGATCAGCGAAGGCCGTCTCAACGTGATCAGCACGCTCGGCGGTAACACAGTGGTCGGCTCCGCTGCTGAACTAGGCGGCGGTGGCACAATTTCCGGCGACCTCCACGTGATGGGTAGCCAGTCACCCGGCAACAGCCCGGGCATCCAAACCGTGGATGGCAATCTGATGTATTCCGGCGGAAACTCCGCCGTGGCGTGGGAACTTGAAGCGAACGACATCGGAACGCGGGGCATCACCTACGACGGCATCAATGTCGGAGGAAACCTTGGTTTCACCGATGCCACGATTCTGGCGCTCGATTTTAGCATCAATGTGGATTGGACGGATTCCTTTTGGAGCACAGACAAAGCCGGTTCTAGCGGATGGCTGGTCTTTGATTCAACCGGCAGCACGACATCCTTTTCCAACCTCGGGCTGAGTCCCTCATCTACATGGCTGGACAGTGCTGGCGTCGCGCTCTCGTCCGAACGCGTCAGCGCCTCATTTTCGCTCTATGAGTCTGGAAACGACATTTACTTGACCTACACGGCCGTGCCTGAGCCCGCGAGTGTCGCAGTGATTGCGCTCAGTTTGGTAGCGCTTGCGCTCTATCGCCGGTATCGCTCAAGTAGGACCGCGTGAGACACCTCCCCGCGCTCCACGAGCCAAGCACTAAAGCGGATCTCCAGAATTACTTGTCTGTTAGGGTAGTAGGAGGAGGAATTCCGTCAACGAGTTTAACGGCAGCCGCTTCGAACTCCATCGCTGTCATATCGCTGCAGGAAGCGACAGCGATCAGATGAATTCCGGATGTTTTTCCCGGGCGGAGCGTGGCCCAAACATAATCCGCGTGCGAGGAGAGAAGACCTTCAGGAAGGAGGAAAAACTCTTTCATCCAAACCTCACCGTCGGTCATGACCCCGGAGTTTTCGGAGGCTGGCTTTAAGTCGATGCCACGGTATTTCATGCAGACCTTGAGGGTGTGGTGGCGTTGACTGCCGGATGGGATGTACCAAAATAGACCCATGTCCTCCGGTTGACCGGGAAGTTGGATTTGATAGCCATCCCCGGGAATTTCTCGAAGCGCCGCTGAGGCTGGCGGCGTGAGATTCACTGACTCTGGGCTTACGAGCGCGGAACCAAGAAATGGAAGGCAAAATGCCGCCGCGATTCCAGGCGTCGCGCACCGCAATGCGAGGCTAGGCCGGCTTGAACTTGCCCCAATGGAGATTGCCTGAGGCATTTTGAGGAGTTTCCATCCGGCCAGCGCGAGGCCAACCCAAGTGATCCCCTGCCCCCATGAGAACAACTGAAACATCGGTTGTGACCCGGCAAGTAGAATCACACCCTCAACGCTCAGGATCCACGACCGCATGATCAAGAGCGGACAAACCAGCAGCCAAGGAAGCCAGAAAGATTCGACGCCAGCGAGGATGATACCCACAGCTGCCACAAGCCACGCTGCGGTTGCTACCCAACGAAGCAGGCTGACACGGGCGGGGAGCCGGCAGTGGGCAAGTGTCAAAACTGCCGCAAGGGTCAGCCCTAAGCCGCCCGGCCCTTCGGCCATCGGGGCGGCGAGCGCAAGCACTGCGGCGGCATGAATCAATTCGAACGAAGTAGCGAGTCGTCCACGTGAATCACCGGGTACTAGAACCAAAGCAAATGGAACAAGCCATGCCAACCCGATGAAGTAGTGAAGTTGTGGGCTTTCGACCGCAGGGGAGAACCACATCCGGTAGGCGACAACGGTCAATACCCGGGCGACATTGGCTGCAAGAGCAGCCGGAATCGCTCCGAAAACACGAAGCCAAAAACTGACCCCGAGGTGGCTGTTGCGCTGCATCCACACTGTCACAGCCAGAAGCACGACGAGGAGATTCAATCCGGCGCAGTCCCGACTCCATGGAACCTCGAGTTCGCCGATCAAAAGCATCCCCCCGCTTTCGGACGCCTGAAATCCGAATACCTGTAACAACCAAAGCACCACTGGCTTGGTCATCGCTCCGAATATATCCTGTGCGGCAGAAAACTGGGCCAGAAGTGCCACTACTGCAACGGGAACAAATAACCGCAAAGCCCCAAGGCCACTAGGCATTGGGGCTGCAGTCTCTGAGCCAGGCTGTGGAGGCATCGGACCGAAGTCGGAGCTTACGAGCTTTTAGACCCGGTCATGAAAAGCCCGCGTCCGCGGAGAATGACGACCAGTGCGAAAGCAACCAGTGCGTAAACGGGCGGGATCGGGGCCGCAGGTGCCTGCCAACGATCCGGTAGAACTTCCAGCTTTTTCACGGTGCTTCCTTCAACCACTGCGACGGCCCGCCCGGCGATGGCACCATCCTCCTTGGCGCTCCAAGCCTGCACTCGCGAGGTGTAGTTGTCCGATTCAAAACCGGACGTAGAGGTGTTCGAGAACACGATTTGATCCCACTTGGTGGACGCATCCCCATAAAAGTTGATGAATCCATAAGGCTCCCGCGTGTTTTGGCTACGGTTCAGGGGATTTCCGTAGTATTCCCTCGGCAGCAGGTTCATGAGGTTTTCCGTGGTGAACTCGGCAACGAGCTTCCCGCTGTCAAAAAATGACATCCGGTTTGCCGCATCGCCCGCAGACCAAAACAAACCGAAATACGAACTTGGTGTTGCAAGCGTCAGGACCGATTGTTTGACCGAACTGCCCACGCCCTGCACAGAATACGGACTCCCTTTCGGAAACAACTCGGTCGGAGCGCCGCCGTATTGATTCGCGTTTAGAACATTGAGCTGATCGAATGAACCCACACCCTTCCAGTCCACGTTGCGATTGGTTCCGATCCTCAGGTCGTCAAACGTGAAGACCGTGGTGTTCAGCAGGGACGAATTGAATTCATTTGCGTCCTCAGCGACGGTTACCAAGGTGGCCGCGTGTGCGATCGCCATGAGCATAGCATTTGCTACCAAAGCCACTGCGAGAAATTTTGATTGATTGGTCATTTTTGTTCTTTGATTTGTTGGCGATTGCGGTGCGTTCCAATTCGGTTCGGATGCCTACTAGGTGTTGCGTTATCTGTCGTTGTTTAAACAAAAACTATCGTGGCGCGAAAATCCCGCAATTCCCGCAATTGGGGGATGTCCCGGGTCAAGCGGTTTCATGACGATGCCCCCCTGCCCCGAGGTATTTCAGGACTGCCTCCGTGCGGCTTCGCACGTGGAGTTTGCGGTAGATTCGCTTGAGATGGTCTCGCACTGTCTCGTAGCTCATCGACAGGTCCGACGCGGCCTCTTTAGGAACTCTGCCCTTGGCCAGCAGCTCAAGGATCTGATGCTCTCTCGGGCTGAGTGAAGGAAGTGGCAGTCCGCCTCTGGGCGCCGGGGATTTGGTGAGAAAGGCATCAATCACGAGGCCTGCCACGGCCGGGCTGAGCGGTGCGCCGCCATCAGACGCTGCCATGATGGCTGCGATAAGATCATCCGGTGATGCCCCTTTGAGAAGATAACCATTTGCTCCGGCACTCAGGGAGGCGAAAACCCGCTTTGGATCATCGTGTGCCGTGAGCACCACCAGAGCGGCCCCCGGCACGATAGCGGACAAGGCTCGAAGACAGTCTTCACCGGGCATGCCTGGCAGCTCAAGGTCCACAAGCATGACATCCGGTCTAAGCGCCGCTGCGGCAATCAGGGCATCTTCGGCACTCGCCCATGCTCCAATGCAGTCCAACCCAGGTCGCGTCTGAAGAATCCCGAACAAGAACTGGCGGGTAACCGCATTATCTTCCACGACGCCGACTCGCAGTGGGGGCTGATCTTTGGTGGTGGACGGACTCTCTCGCCGAGGTCTCATATCACTTTCGATAGTGACCGTCTGCTCCGCCGAAAACAAGCTCCATTCCTCGTTCGGAACCCCGAGCCGCCACCGGGCAAAACGGAAAGACTCACCAAACACGAAAGAACCAGAAAGCCAAACCGGCCAACTCGAAGAATCGGAATGACGTGGGAATTCCGAATTTAGGATTGCAGTGATGCCTCAAACATGGAACCTATCCTACCAACTGCTCTCACTCATGAAAAACCCATCGCTTATCATTCCAGCGGCTCTCGTGCTCATCCTGTTCGCCGCGTGCGAAAATGAATCCCGTCCTCGCAACCGCGCCGACAGCCCTGCTGCAGCGGGAGGAAACCAATACGGCTACCAAGCCACACCGGGAACTGCGAATGATTTTGTGACGGACGAGACGGTCCCGCCGCCTACCGAGACTCCTACGCCAGAGCCAACACCGGACCCGACCGTGTCTGCGACGCCTACCCCGGCTCCGACGCCTGCGGTGGCCGCACCCGTGCGTGAACTCCCTTACGGGACTCCGGTGCCCGGCAAGCAAGGATTTGTCACCAGCCCACACGCACCTTACGCCGGCTATGTCGACGTACGCGGATTTCCTCCGAATACCGAAGTGAAAGACCCGTATTCGGGTAAGATTTTCCTGGTCCCCTGAGCCCGGTTGCTATTCTCGGCCCGGGATTGATCGGTGGATCCATCGGGCTGGCACTTCAGCAAAGGTCACCAAAAACAGAAGTTCGCGTCTGGGCGCGACGACCGGAAGCACTGGCTGACGTCGCGGAGGCAGGATTTGCCGCAGTGACGTCGACGAAATTGGGCGATGTCGTTCGTGGTGCAAAGTTCGTTATTTTCTGCACCCCGGTCGAAGTGATGACTCCCATTGCATTACAGATCGCTCCCCTGCTCGACGCTGATGCATTGATTACCGACGCGGGAAGCGTGAAGCGTGCTGTGGTGGATGCATTGCAACCGGTTTTCGGCGTGCGCTTTGTCGGCGCACACCCGATCGCCGGATCGGACCGCGCCGGGTTACAATCCGCACGCGCCGACTTGTACGAGGGTGCCTCCTGCGTGGTGACCCCGGTCCCAGCATCCCCGAGGCAAGCGGTCGATCAAGTCGCTGAGTTCTGGAGATCCATTGGATGTTCGGTAATCGAAATGGCGCCGGAGGAACATGATCTTCGACTTGCGTTCACGAGTCACCTGCCGCACGTCGTCGCGTCGGCATTGGCGTCAGTCGTGGGTCGGAGCGCGCCCGATTGGGTGAATTTTGTCGGTGGTGGATTCCGAGATTCCACCCGGATTGCCGCCTCGAATCCCGATCTATGGACTGGCATTCTTCTGGCAAATGCTTCGGATGTCACAAGATCGATTGCCGAAATGCAGAAATTACTGCAAGACTTCCGCGTTGCCGTGGAATCGGGCGACGAAACCACACTCCGCCGGCTCTTTACGGAGGCTCGGACCTGCCGAAACCGGCTTAACTCAGAACTTGATGGAATTTAGATCACATAAAGCCCCGTTAATCCGCGCCGAGATCACCGTGCCCGGAGATAAAAGCATTTCCCACCGTGCGATCATGATCGGTGCCCTTTCGAATGGAGAGTGCCGGATTTCCAACTTTCTCGAGGGTGAGGACTGTTTGGCGACGATGGAGGCCATGCGGAAGCTGGGCGTAGAAATCGAGCATCTCGAACCAGGCACGGTGATTATTCACGGCTGCCGGGGGCAATTCACCGCGCCCGATTCCGACATCGACTGCGGCAATTCCGGGACCACGGTGCGATTGCTTTCGGGTATCCTCGCAGCGCAACCATTTTCTTGTCGCTTGGTTGGTGATGCATCGCTTTCGAAGCGCCCCATGCGCCGCGTCATTGAACCGCTGCGCCAGATGGGGGCTGACTTAAGAGCCGAGGGCGAGAAAGAATCTCTTCCGCTGGTAATCACCGGATCAAAACTCACGGGCATTACCTACGAGATGCCGATTGCCAGTGCTCAGGTGAAAAGCGCGATCCTGCTCGCCGGACTGCTCGCAGAGGGGAAGACCACGGTCATTGAACCAGCGCCATCACGCGACCACACCGAGCGCATGCTCAAGTATTTTTTGGTTCGCACGATGCGCGAGGGCAATACCATTTCGACCTACGGCGGACAGGTTCCCGAATCCCGGGACTTTGTGGTTCCTGGTGATATCTCGAGTGCTGCGTTCTGGCTCGTCGCGGCAGCAGCCCAGCCAAACTCGCGCCTGCTAGTCGAAAAAGTCGGACTCAACCCCTCACGCACCGGGATCCTCGGCGTCCTCATCCGCATGGGCGCCCGCGTCCGCGAAGTCGTCGATGATCTCGAGCAAGGTGAGGATTGTGGGACGATCGACATTAAAGGCTCGTATCTCACCGGCACGGAAATCAAAGGCGATGAAATCGCCAATGTCATCGATGAAATCCCGATCCTTGCGGTCGCAGGGGCGCTGGCCGAGGGCAAAACAATCATCCGCGACGCAAAAGAACTGCGCGTCAAAGAAACAGATCGAATCGCAGCAGTCGCGGGAAACCTCCGTGCGATGGGCGTGGAGGTCGAGGAATTTGAAGACGGCATGGCAATCACCGGTGGGATGCCGCTAAAAGGCGCACGCCTGCAATCATTCGGCGATCATCGGATTGCAATGGCCTTCGCGGTGGCTGGATTGTTTGCCAAGGGTGAAACGGTCATAGAAAATGTCGAGTGTGTGGCCACATCATATCCAACCTTCCAAGCCACGCTGGAAATGATCAAAGCCGGCAAGGGCATGCGCCGACGCGGGCTACTCGTGTTGGGATCTGGTAGCCCCGGGGGCTCACGCCCTCTCCAATCGGACGAAGACGAGGAATAATGAAATCCGAAAATGTAGTCATCGCGATTGACGGACCCGCTGCATCCGGTAAGAGCACGGTCGCGAGGGCGTTGGCCAAACGCTTTGGATTTTCCTACATGAATTCGGGGACGATGTATCGGGCGTTCACCTGGTATGTGTTGAGTCGTGATGGTAATCCATTTGATCCCATCGAGGTCGAAAGTCTGTTGCAAACTGCGATTATCTCGAGCGGATTCGATGGGCGGGCCTCGTTCATCGAGATCGATGGCGTGCGGCCTTCAGCCGATCTCCTCTCCGAGGACGTGAACCGGTCTGTGTCAGCCGTCTCCACAGTGCCTGCGGTTCGGACTAGGATTTTTCATGAGCTGCGGTCGTTAGCCAACCAACAAGACGTCGTGATCGAAGGCCGGGACATCGGCTCCGTGGTTTTTCCAGAAACGCCATTTAAGTTTTACTTGGATGCGCCGCAGGTCGTCCGTCAGCGCCGCCGTGAAGCGCAGGGCCAGAAAGATGAAATTGCCCTTCGAGACCAGATCGACTCGTCCCGGCACACCGCGCCGCTTGTTATCTCGCCCGATGCGTATGTCATCGACACGGGCACACTCGATCTCGACGGCGTCGTCGATACCATCAGCAGCCGCTTGGCAAACGCAGGGCTGACAACCGTGTCGTCATGACATTCGTTTACAACATCTTCTACAACCTCTCGAAGGTGGTAGCGTATGTCTTTTTTTCTTATCGCATCATCCACCGCGAAAAGCTGCCCGAGTCTGGCCCCCTCATTCTTGCGGTAAATCACCAGAGTTTTTTTGACCCGCCTCTGGCCGGCATTTGCTCGCACCGCGCGGTATACTATCTTGCTAGGAAGACGTTGCTGAAATGGCCGTTTTTCGGCCCGCTTTTTCCCGCAATGAACGTAATCCCAGTGGACCGCGATGGAAATGATATGGCTGCATTGAAGGGAGTGATTCGTATGATCAAACAAGGCAACGGAGTCGTGTTGTTTCCTGAGGGAACCCGCTCTAAAGATGGCCGTCTCCAGCCCGCTCAGGCTGGCATTGGGTTTGTGATTGCGAAGACAGGGGCGCCGGTGGTGCCGATGCGGATCTTCGGATCATTCGAAGCATTTCCGAAGGATGCAAAGTTTCCGCACCGCACGCCCGTCACGACCGTCATTGGCGATCCGCTTTACTTTACGCCTGATGATATCCCCGACCACAGTCGCGAAACCTATCAGAAGCTAAGCGATCGCGTCATGGATGCGATTGCAGCGCTGCAACTTGACTCTGGAAAATGACCGACGAGACGAGCCCCAAATTCGGAACGACCGAATGCCTCACTGCATTCGGCGGATTTGTTGCTATCGGCGCACTACTCTGCGTGATTTCCCTGCGCCCCCCGGCTACCATTCAAAAGCCAACGATCACACCCATCGCTGTGGAGTGGGCGCCTCAGCCCGCGCCACCCGTGGATCGATTGGAATTTGACCCATCAACTGAACCCGCGCCAGCACTATGAATTTACTCCAAGAATTAGAATCCCGAATCCTCTGCGGAGACGGAGCGATGGGAACCTACCTGCTGGAACTCGGCGAAGGCACGCACACGTGCTTCGAGGAATTGTGCGTGAGCAATCCGGACCGGATTTTGCAGGTCCACACGGATTACCTCAACGCGGGTGCCCGGATCATCGAGACAAACTCTTTTGCTGCCAATCGTCTTAAGCTCGATCGCTACGGGTTCGCGGATCGCGTACATGAGATTAACTGGCAATCGGCACAATTGGCCAAACAGGCCGCAAAAGATTTTGATGCCTTGGTGGCTGGCAGTGTCGGGCCGCTCGGCATCACAGCCGAGGAAGCGGCGGCACGCGGCATCGACCGAAAAGAATTGTTCCGCGAGCACATCGGGACGCTGCTTGATGGTCGAGTGGATCTGATCGTTCTCGAAACCTTTGAAAACCTCGACGAGCTTTTGCTCGCACTACTCGTAAAGCACGAACTGCACCATTGCCCGGTCATCGCATCACTCGCGGTGCCACCATCCGGCCGACTCGCCTGCGGGACGTCGCTGGCGGATGCGTTCAAGCAATTGATTCAGGCAGATGCTGATATCTTGGGGCTAAACTGCATCAACGGCCCCCACGGAATGCTCGGCCTCTTGGAGCCGTTAGCCATCGATCATCCGCTGGCTGTCTTTCCAAACGCCGGCCGCCCGCGTTATCACGAAGGACGTTACGTTTACGAAACGGACCCGGTTTATTTTGCAGAGACCGCAGCAAGCCTCGTGGCGCTCGGAGCAAACATCATTGGCGGATGTTGCGGCACCACGCCAGAGCATATCCATGCGCTATCCGACGCGCTCTTGGGACAGACACCGACCCAGCCGGTCACGGTTATCGAAATCACGACCGAGAAACCTCGCCCGTCCATGCCCGTGGAACCATCGATTCTTGACCAAATGGCCGCAGGCAAAACAGTGATCGTCACCGAGCTCGATCCACCCAAGACATTAATCCTCGATCGTTACTACGAGGCAGCGCGAGCCCTCACCGATGCAGGCAGCGACACCATCACGCTGGCAGACAACTCACTCGCAATTCTACGCGTTAGCAATCTTGCCATTGGGGCCGAACTGAAACATCAAAACATCACCCCCCTCTTGCACATCAGCTGCCGTGATCGCAACGTGCTCGGCCTACAAAGCGAACTCATGGGCATGGCCGCCCTCGGGATTCGGCACGTGCTACCGCTGACTGGCGACCCTGCAAAAGTGGGAGACCATCCCGGTGCGAAGTCGGTTTACGACATGACGTCGATTCAGCTCATCGAGGCCATCCGACGCCTAAACGAGGGGTTCACGCAATCCGGCACAGATCTGAAACGGCTACCTGGATTCGTGATCGGCTGCACATTCAATCCGAACGCACGAAACCTCGACGCCCAGGTATCCCGCTTGGAACGCAAAGTGGCGGCCGGAGCGCAATATGTCATGACACAGCCGGTATTTGATTCCGCCTTGGTCGAAGAAACCGCACGGCGCACGGCGCACTTGAACGTGCCGGTTTTAATCGGGGTCTGGCCATTGCTCAACGGACGGCAGGCGAAGTTCCTGCACAATGAAGTGCCTGGGATTGTCATCCCCGATACGATCATGGACCGCATGGCCGGGCTGGAGGGCTTGGAAGGCAGAAAAGAAGGTGTCGAAATCGGCAAAGAAATCACACGCTCCGTGCTGGATCATTTCCCCGGCGTGTACCTCATCACTCCATTCCAAGCTTACGAGACGACCGCGGAACTGGCCGCATTTGTGCGCGGACGGAGTTCCTAATCGAACGGTAAGGCTAATCCTCTGCGCCTCACAGCACCGGATTTGCTTCGAGCCATGCCGAGAATTGTCGGAGTGCGCGTGATCGGTGGCTGATCTGGTTTTTAACCTCAGCTGGTAGCTCGCCGAATGTTTCGCAATACCCGTTCGGCACAAACAGTGGATCGTACCCGAAGCCCGAGGCGCCCTTGCGTTGATTGACGATCACACCCTCCACGGCTCCGTAGAAGACGGCTATCATTGCTCCCGCCTTGGCTAGCACAAGACAGCATCGGAATCGTGCGCTGCGTTCCTTGCCACGAAATGGAGCTAGATTTTGCAGCAGGAGTTCGTTGTTGTCGCTGTCGGTTGTAGACTCCCCGGCATAGCGTGCGGAGCGCACACCAGGCGCACCATGCAGCGCATCGACTTCGAGACCAGAGTCGTCGGCTAATGCCCATCCGTTGATGAACATCGAGGCTGCACACGCTTTCAACGCTGCGTTTGTCTCAAAAGTGTCTCCCGTTTCTTCGACCTCCGGAGCGTTTGCATAGGAGGTCATATCCTTCACAGAAAAACGCGTTGCGAGGATCTGCGCGATCTCGCGTGTCTTGTGTGTGTTGCGCGTGGCGATGAGGAGTGGTGGTTTCATTCGGTGCGGTTAGGCTTTTGCAGGTTTGCGGGAACGGCTCTTCGGATTGTATCGAACCGGTGATTTGACGGTCGTGATTTTTTCGATTCCAGCGCCGGATTGAAGCTCACGGATCTGGTCGCGAATCAACGCAGCTCGCTCGTAATCAAGGTTTGCGGCCGCCGCGGCCATATCGGATTCGAGCTCGGCCATGAGTTCATGCAAATCCAAGTCCGGAGGCGTCTCACCCACGGTGGAGCTCGCCTCCTTCGCGCCTTTTAGAATCACATGCAGGCTTTCTTGCACTGCACGGACAACGCTCTTGGGCTGAATGCCGTGCTCGGTGTTGTAGGCGATTTGCCGGTTTCTACGGTAATCGCTGATTTCGATAAGGGCTCGGATGCTTTTGGTGATGGTATCCGCAAAAAGCACGACCTCTCCGTTCACGTGTCGGGCGGCGCGGCCGGCGGTTTGGATGAGGGATGTCTGGCTGCGAAGGTAGCCTTCCTTGTCGGCGTCCAAGATGCAGACCAAGCTTACCTCTGGCAAATCCAAGCCCTCGCGCAGCAGGTTAATGCCGACCAAAATATCAAACTCGGCCGCTCTCAACGCGCGCAGGATTTCCACGCGTTCGATCGTGTCGATGTCGCTGTGCAAATACCGGACCCGCAATCCGACATCGCGGAGGTAATCCGAGAGGTCTTCGGCGGTGCGTTTCGTCAGTGTCGTGACTAGGACGCGCTCGCTACGTTCGACACGCTGGCGGCAGAGTTCGATGGTTGCATCGATCTGTCCGGTGAGTGGGCGCATCGTGATTTTCGGATCGAGTAGGCCGGTGGGGCGAATGATTTGTTCGACGACCAACACACTACCGGGTGAATGCACATCAAGTTCGGATGAAGTCCGCGTGGTCGCATACGCGGCCCCCGATACTTGGTTCGGATTTGGTTGCTCGCGGAATGCCCCTTTTTCTGGATTCGCGAGATACGTAGTATTCCCGACCACGCTGTTCCGCATTTCAAACTCGCCGGGCGTTGCGCTCACGTAGAGCATCTGATTCGTCATTTCCATGAATTCCGGGAAATTCAATGGGCGGTTGTCGAGCGCACTGGGCAGACGGAAGCCGTAGTCCACAAGCACCTGTTTTCGGGATCGGTCGCCAGCAAACATCCCACCGATCTGCGGGATCGAGGCGTGCGATTCATCCACGATAAGCAGAAAATCCTTGGGCATGAAATCCATGAGCGTGTAGGGACGCGAGCCCGGCGGACGCCCACTCAGATGCCTGGAGTAATTCTCGATGCCATTGCAAAACCCCATCTCCTGCATCATCTCAAGGTCGAACTCGGTCCGCATTTTGATCCGCTGCGCCTCGATGAGTTGGCCATGCTTTTCGAAATACGTGACCCGCGCATCCAGTTCCTCCCGGATTGCCCGCATCGCGTGGTTCAGCTTGTCATATGGCGTCACAAACTGCTTGGCCGGAAACAACGTGAAATTGGTAAGCCGTGCCGTGACGTCACCCGTCAGCGGATCAAACGCGCTGATCCGGTCGATTTCATCGCCGAAGAATTCCACGCGGATCGCCTGGTTGTCAGATTCCGCCGGATGGACTTCGACCGTGTCACCGCGAACCCGGAATTTCCCGCGCTCGAATGCGATATCATTCCGCTCGTAAAGCATGTCGATGAGTTTTGACAAAAACGCCTCGCGGGAAAGCTGCTGGCCTTCTTTCAACGTGACGAGCATCTGCAAAAAGTCATCGGGCGACGCAAGACCGTAAATGCACGAGACACTGGCGACCACCACCACGTCACGCCGCGATATCAACGAACTCACAGTCGAGAGTCTCAAGCGCTCGATCTCTTCGTTGATCGAGCTGTCTTTTTCGATGTAGGTATCCGACCGAGGGATGTAGGCCTCGGGCTGATAGTAATCAAAGTAGCTGACAAAATACTCGACCGCGTTGTTCGGGAAGAACTGCTTGAACTCGCTATAGAGCTGCGCCGCGAGCGTTTTGTTGTGCGACATCACGAGCGTGGGCCGATCCAGCGCGCGAATCACATTGGCTGCGGTGAATGTTTTGCCCGATCCCGTTACGCCAAGCAGCGTCTGATGCCGATTCCCGGCCAGCAGCGACCGCGTCAGTTTATCGATGGCCTGCTCCTGATCGCCGCACGGCTTGTAATTCGAGGCGAGATAAAATGGCATAAACGATGACCCTATCACAGATGCTCACAATCCGCATCCATAACCCGAGGTGCGACTACTACTTGTTCGCCGAAAGGCTGGCGTGCTTCACGATGGCGCGGAGCCCATCATGGGCGAATTGCCTCTCGGCGGTAACCACAAAAAGTTCCTCGTAAATCCCCGTGGTGAGCGGCAGGGCCACGAGGCCGTAGCGCTCTGCCACATCTTTCAACACCGGCTCAATCACCGGTGCCGCACCTGCACCCGACGCAGCCAACTCCCACATCGCAGCGGCATCATCAAACTCGGCCCGGATCATGGGTTTCACCCCGGTTTCGTCCCACCATCGATCCAACTCCCGGCGCAGCGGAGACTCCAGAGTCGGGAGCAAAACGGGGAACCCTGTGAGACCGGACTTCCGGCGATACGACTTTTTGAGAGCGGGTGATGCGACGAAACGAACGCCGAACCTCCCCGCGCGCTTGCTAAACAACAACGTCTTAAACGACGACGGGGCCGGCTCGTTGGCTATGACCACATCGAGTTGATGCGACGCGAGCGCCGGAAACAACTCGCCGGGCAGCCCCTCGCGCATGATTACTTTGACTTCCGGATGCGTCACCCAGGTGCGAATCAAGATCGATGAGGCCAAGAGCTTTGGGACAGAGTCCACGATCCCCACATGGACGGACTGCGGTCCCGCAACGGTGGAGCCGCGTCGGACGACCTCCACCATTTCGTCGCCGAGGTCAAAAATTCTCCGCGCATATTGTTTCACCACACGGCCTGCGTCGGTGAGCACCATGCTCCGGCCCTCACGCAAAAAAAGCGCTGTCTCCAGATACCCCTCCAACTCGCGGATTTGCGCGCTGAGCGTGGGCGGCGAAATATGCAAACGCTCCGAAGCCGATGTGATGCCACCCTCGGTTGCGACGGCGAGAAAATACCTGAGATGATGGTAGTTCAGTTGAAAGTTCATTCGGTTTTTGCGCACCGTATATTCTTTTCTTCGTCATATACACATCAACTATCGTGACCGAACGTGTAAAAAACCAATCCCATGCGCCCACGAATCCACAGAGCCATCACCATCACCGCCCCCGGACCAAACCCGCAAACCGTATCGATCGATGAATTCATCGATCGCGAATCCCGGGCGATGGACGCGGAGACGCTCCGCAAGATTGCGGGAATGACGCAGCAGATGCGCGAAAAACTAAACACGGATCAGGCACGCCAGCATCGCGATCTCCATGAGGCCACGGATGTGCTGGTGCGATTTCTTGAGTCGGCAGAGGTGGCCGGTTGCTCGGACCCACTTCCCACGTCCCATGCAGAGGCCGGCGTGGCCGCGGCGTATTTGCTGAAGGGTGTGGATTTGATTCCGGACTGGATGCCGGAAATCGGGCTTACCGACGACGCGCGGATTCTGTCCTGCGTTCGGGAGAGGAACCCGGAGTTATTTTCCCGCCACGGCGGTGGGGATACGCGGTAAAATGAGCAAAGCCGGAACGGAGCGAACTCCATCCCGGCTTTGCACCGTGCGGATTTGATATTTTTGCCGCAGGACCGCTCCGGCTTGGAGCGGTGCGTCTTTGCGATCACTTATTTTACTTCGAGAAGCTCGATTTCGAAGATAAGCGTTTGGTTTGGTCCGATCGGGCCGCCCGGGGTGCCGCTTTCGCCGTATGCGAGGTTCGATGGGATGTAGAAGATCGATTTGCCGCCCTCTTTCATGAGCTGCACCCCTTCGGTCCATCCGGAGATGACACCGTTCAGCGGGAACTCAGCGGGCGCGTTGCGCTTGTAGGAGCTGTCGAATTCAGTGCCGTCGAGCAGCGTGCCCCGGTAGTGGACCTTGACTAGGTCCGTGGCGACCGGAGATTTGCCGGTGCCTTCCGTGACGACTTTGTATCGCAGGCCGGACTGCGTGGTTTTTACACCCTCTTTCGAGGCGTTATCGGCGAGAAATTGCGCGCCGGCATTGGGAGTATTTTGGGACATAATTGATGTAGGATTGAATACGACGGTCAGGCAGACGGCGACGAGCAAGGATGCGGGGGATGTTTTCATGGTTGGGCTAACAGCTTGGTAACAATCCCTCGGGCATTGGAAGTTTTTTTTCAACCGCCTCGTAGCCAGAAACACCGCCGTCCGCATCCAAGATCGGGTCGATGCGGATTTGGACCCAATACGGCGTACCATTCTTGTGGTAATTCATCATCTCGAGTTCGCAAGACTCACCCGCCGCCACAGCGGCTCTGAGCATTTCCACCGCGTCGAGAGATGTGCCCGGACCTTGGAGCACGTGGCCTGGTTTTTTTCCAGTGAGTTCGTGCAATCGATATCCACACAGCTCGGTGAACGACGGATTGATCGACTGGACGAACCCCTCGGCATCGGTCGATACGCGGGCAGGCTCTTGAGCGATGCGATCAAACAAGCGCTCTTTCGCTCCCGCCGGCGGGCACTGAACCGGAGTCGTCGAAAGCTGGAGGTTAGTCATAGAGTCTCTGAATTCTCGGACGGCCCGCGCTGCCAAGGGATCGGAATCCAAAGTGGCCACGAATGCCGCATCATCCTCGTCGGAGAGCAGACCGAGGACATGGAGGCATGCGGATTCTTCTTTTTTATCTTCGAGCATGACAAGACAGCTAATGGAGTTCATTTTGACGATTAAAACGTGAGCGAACAGGAAATTATCAACGACCGCAGCATCGAAGTGCGGACATATTTTGTGCGTGGGCGGAACGCATTGGTTGCCCGGGGTGACTTCTCCCAGATCTACGTCGACTATTACCTTCATTTAGCTGATTACGGTTTGCAGGTGAAAAGCGATGCAGCGGAATACGTAAAATCTGCACTGGCTGCGATCACGCTGCATTGTGCGTCGCGTCCGAGGACCGAGCGTATTGCGTGGACGGTGAATTTTCAATCGCCGCTTTTGAATGTGTTTGCGGCAGGCGACAACCCGGCTGGCACGGTGGTCGCGACGGTTTTCACTGAGAACGTCAAGGTTGCGGAGCATGGGTTGTTTTTCAGCGACACCGTGCGCGGGGCAGACGCTCCCCGGCGGAGTGTGGTCGATTTCTCGGGTCCTGGTTTTTTTCAGGCGGCGGAGCGATATTACCAGCACAGCGAGCAAAGACCCGGGCGTTTTTTTAACTTCACGGATGATGATTTTGTCCTGGTCGGAGGACAGCCCGATTGTGATGTCGAGTGGCTTTTGGCACTCGACGAGGCGGGCGTGCGAGGATTGGACCAAAACGAAGAACTGTCGCTGCTGGAGCAGCGGTACTATCGGTTCGAATGCGGATGCACGCAGGACCGCATGATGCGCGTGTTGGAGTCCGTGTTTAAGCAGGACCCCGAGGGGTTGTTTGGCGATGACCCGTCGATCCGCATAAGCTGTCCGCGATGCAGTGCAAAATACTTGATCACGCGCGAGGCGATGGAAGCACACGCCGAGATCGCTCGTCGCCAGTCCGAGGTTTAAGGCCGATTCAAACGCTGACTACGCGCCAGCGCAGGCTGCCCGGATTTTCGATTTCCAGCCAAGCGTAGGCTGGTGGCGCTCCTTTGTTCGGTTTGCCAATCGTCCCCGGGTTCAGGACCCGCGTCCGTCCGACCATTTCGTCCCGGGGCACATGGGTGTGACCATGAATCAAAAAATCGACATCGGGCATGCGCCGCGGTGGGATATGTACGAGGTGAAATGTCGCTCCGCCGCGATCACCGGTCCAGACGAGCGGCCAATCCATGCATCTGTCGTTATTTCCGCGTATGACCACGAGCGGAATGGCCAGCCGCTTGAGCGGATCCAGCGTCTCTGGCCGCATGACATCCCCGAGGTGCCAGATTTCGTCCGCAGAGGACAAATTCTCGAGCACGCGGGACGGAAGCCGGTTGTGAGTATCAGCGATGACAGCGATCCGGTGGAGCATGGTGGAATGAATCGCGGGATAGTTGCCGAAATTGATTGCGCCCGGCGAGTTATTTTCGCCCAATCATCACCCACACAACGTAACAAAGAACCATGGGCTTATCTGCACACGCGCACGTTTTGAATTTAGTCGCATACGAGCCGGGCAAACCGGTCGAAGAACTCGCCCGGGAAATGGGCCTCGACCCCGGAGATATTATCAAGCTGGCATCGAACGAAAACCCGCTCGGCCCCTCTCCGCTGGCGCTTGCGGCCATGGTTGACGCGCTCGGGCGCTCGCACTTTTATCCAGACGGCGGCGGATGGGCGCTTCGCAATGCGATTGCCGAGCAGCTTGGAGTGGATCGCGAAAACGTGATCCTCGGAAACGGATCCAATGAGATCATCGAGCTCCTCGGTCATGCATTCCTCGCACCGGGAACCGAGGTCGTCACCGCAAAACATGCCTTCGCGGTTTACACGCTCATGGCGCAGCTTTTTGGAGCCGAAACGATCCGCGTCGATGACCCCGGATTCCGGCACGACCTGCCTGCAATGCTCGCGGCGATCACTCCGCAAACGCGACAGGTTTTCATCGCAAACCCAAATAACCCAACCGGAACTCTGGTCGGCCAAGCGGAGATCGACGACTATATGGATCGTGTTCCGGACCATGTGATCACGGTTTTCGATGAGGCGTATTACGAGTTTTTGAACACCCCGCCCGATGTGCTCAAATTCGTCCGCGAGGGGCGAAACGTCGTGGTCATGCGCACATTTTCAAAAATCCAAGGCCTTGCCGCACTCCGGATCGGCTATGGTGTCGCGCCTGCTCATCTCGCATCGACGTTGCAGCGCACGCGGCAGCCGTTTAACGCAAACGCCATCGCGCAGGCTGGCGCGCTGGCGGGAATGGCTGACACGGCGCACATGGACCAAACCCGCGCGCTAACCACCGAGGGCCGCAACTTTTTCCACACGGCATTCGCCGCTATGGACCTCGAGTTCGTGCCCAGCCATGCCAACTTCGTTCTCGTCCGCGTCGGCAACGGTGATGCCGTGTTCAAGTCGCTGTTGAAAAATGGAATCATCGTCCGCGCCATGCGAAGTTATGGACTGCCCGAGTGGATCCGCGTCTCAGTCGGCACCATGCCGCAGAATCGCCGGTTCATCGAGGCATTGCCAGAAGCACTGGGCGCGATCCCATCAGCGTAGCAGACGACTCCTATCTGAGAGTCGCGGAAATTTCTCGCGATTGGCCTCGAAGTTGCTTTTGTGAGTTTGACTGATCACAACTCACGAACAAACGACTAGATTATGCCTACCCTCGCAACGACCGTCGATGGACTGAAATTTGCCAATCCCTTCGTGATCGGATCGGGCCCTCCCGGAACGAACATGAATGTGATCAATCGGGCATTCCGCGAGGGATGGGGCGGAGTGATCGCCAAAACCGTGAGCCTTGATGCCAGCAAAGTCGTCAACGTCACCCCGCGCTATGCCAAGTTGAAATCCAACGATGGAGCGGAGGTCATCGGATGGGAGAACATCGAGCTCATCAGCGATCGCCCGCTTGAAATCTGGCTCGAGGAGTTCAAACAGGTCAAAAACGCATTTCCCGACGGGATCCTGATCGCATCGATCATGGAGGAGTTTAACCGGGATGCATGGATCGAGATTGTGGAACGCTGCGAGGCGTCCGGCGTGGATGCGTTCGAGCTCAACTTTTCGTGTCCGCACGGCTTACCTGAACGCAAGATGGGAGCCGCCATGGGGCAGGATCCGGATGTATTGAACGAGGTTTGTTCATGGGTGATGTCCGCAGCAAAGGCTCCGGTGTGGGCAAAGATGACACCAAATATCACGCACATCGAAGACCCAAGCCGAGCCGCACTATCAGCCGGCTGCAACGGCATCAGCGCGATCAACACGATCCGCAGCGTCATGGGCGTGAACCTCGAAACCCTGCGTCCGGAACCCAGCGTGGAAGGATACACGACCCCGGGCGGCTACTCGTCGAAAGCGGTTCGTCCCATCGCCCTGCGTATGTGCATGGAAGTCGCCACGCTCATCGCAAAGGAGTTTCCGGGACGCACACTATCCGGCATGGGTGGTATCGAATCCGGAACGGACGCCGCGCAATTCATCCTGCTTGGCAGCGACACCGTCCAAGTTTGCACGGGTGTCATGAAAGAGGGCTACGGCTGCGTCAAACCGATGTGCAACGAACTCCTCGGGTTCATGGAAAAACACGGATTCGAAACACTTGCTGATTTCAAAGGGATGAGCTTGCCGTATTTCACGACCCACGCGGACCTCGTCCGCAGACAGCGCGAGCGCAAACACGCGGAAGCGGATGCCAAAGCGAAAAAAATGATCAAGGCCGACGGGGAATGGAGCGGCGATGATTTTGTCGCCCAGTCAGATGCTCTCGCCAGAGGGTAACTGTGCTGCTACATTCTGTGCATGAAAATATGCCCCCACTGGATCGGCGGTGAGCCCGTTTACGCAAGCCACGGCGACACCACGCCGGTCTTTAATCCAGCCGTGGGCGAGGTCATCGCATCGGTCCCGGTCGGAAGCCGCGACGATGTGGCGGCAGCGGTCGCGGCGGCGAGGGCATCATTTCCCGCATGGGCGGCCACTCCAGCGGTGGATCGGGCAGCGATTTTCTTTCGCTTCAAATCCTTGCTCGAGCAGGAATTTGAGTCGATCGCAACGATCATTTCGACCGAACACGGCAAGACCCGCGGCGAAGCACGCGGAGACCTGCGCCGGGGAATCCAAATGGTGGAATACTCGTGCGGTATCCCGACATTGCTCATGGGCGAAGCTCTGCCGGACATTGCGCGGGGGATAGATTGTGAAGCGATCCGACACCCGCTTGGCGTGTGCGCAGGAATCGTGCCGTTCAATTTTCCTGCCATGGTTCCGCTCTGGATGTTTCCAATCGCCATCGCGTGCGGAAATACGTTTGTCCTCAAACCCAGTGAGAAGGTTCCCCTCACCGCGATGCGGTTGGCGGAATTGCTGGATGAGGCAGGGCTTCCCGCAGGCGTCCTGAATCTGGTGCACGGCGACCGGGAAGTCGTGGACGCGCTCATTGAGCATCCCGACGTCCAAGCGCTGTCATTCGTCGGGTCCACACCGGTCGCCAGGAAAATCTACGAAACCGGCACGCGACTCGGGAAACGCGTCCAATCCGCAGGCGGCGCGAAAAATTTCATTCTAGTGATGCCGGATGCCGTCGTCTCGGAGTCCGTGCGTGGCCTCGTCGAGGCGGCATTCGGCTGTGCCGGCGAACGCTGCATGTCTGGCTCCACCGTGATCGCTATCGGCGATGCCGGAAACTCCGTCATCCCGGAGTTAGTCACCGCAGCACGCAACCTCCGGGTTGGTCCCGCGTATTGCGACCCTTCGGCCGACATGGGTCCGGTCATCAGCGCCCAACACCGGGACCGAGTGATCAGCCTGATCGATCAAGGCCTCGGAGAAGGTGCAAAAGTCCTCGCCGACGGACGAGGCGTTCGCGTGGATGCCGCACCGAACGGGTTTTATGTGGGTCCGACAATTCTGGATCATGTCGACCACGGCATGCCATTTGCCACGGAGGAAATCTTCGGTCCTGTCCTCAGTGTGATGCGTGCCGATAACTTGGAGGCCGCTATCGAATCCGCCAACCGATCTGCCTACGGCAACGGCGCTGCCATTTTTACCAGTTCCGGCCGATCCGCCCGCGAATTCAAACTCCGGATCAACGCGGGCATGGTCGGAATCAACGTTGCTGTGCCTGCACCGATGGCATTCTTTCCATTCAGCGGATGGAATGATTCATTCTTCGGCGACCTGCACATGCAGGGGCGCGAAGGGGTCGCATTTTACACCCGGCAAAAAGTTACGACGTCCCGCTGGTTCGCTCCCGGCGAGGGAGACGTGTGGGCGAAATGAGCACGCACTAAAATCCAAAGGGATTTGGCGTCGGTGTCGGAAAAGGCTCGGGCGTGGGCGTCACATCGGGATCAGGTATCGGTCCTGGCACCGGCGGCGGATTCGGCGTGTCGCCCCCTCCGCTTGAGATACCTGCATTGTCGTAAAATTCCGCGTACGCTGCGATAGCTTCCGATGCCGACTTGCCGTTGTCATTGAAGTTCTTTGTGTCGCTCTCAGCAAACCGAGCGTTTACCCTCGCCGTGCCTACATAGCCCAGCGACTCCTCACCGCCTTCATCCGGGTCGTCGCCCTCGGACTCGACCACGACCGCATCCGCGCCACTCATTAAGGCAAATCCTACCATCCTGCGCGCTGCATCCACATCACCGCCCCCGCCAATCTCCACGTCGGAACTTTTGCGCCCGCTCACCTGAAGTGCCGCCGAGTCGATGGCTCCTGCATTACCAGCTGAAACTACATCGCTCTCAGTTCCGCTGCCGCCACTGGTCACAGTGAAATACTGACCGGAAAAAAGCCCCGTCGTGTAGTATTGCTCCCCGGTGTCAGGATCATCAAGCAACACAATCGAATTTGCAGTCCCAGCTTCGATATCCACCACCAAATAGCCATCCTGCGGGTTCGGATAATTCACACTGCGCCCCGTGCGATTGAACTCCAAGCGGTAGGCAATGACGTCCGCCAACAACGACGAGTGCCCGAGAGCAATACCCAGCGCAACGCTGATTAACACACAACTTCTAGTAGGCATCGGCCTTAAGTTACAGCCGAAGAGCGCCGTTGTCCATTCCGGATTAGCGATCCCTCCGACAACCTGCTGCCGCAAAAGAGGAGACGGATCCGGGAGGAGATATGGGCTAAGGTTTCCGACCATGCGGTGCCGCCACCCAACGCGTTCCGCACGGCCGCTTGCAGGCCAACCAGATCGCTCGGAGCACTTCGCACTCTGCCTCACATTGAGGCAATTCGCGCCCATGAGCAAACGCAGCAGGGACTTGTCGGAGTAGGAATTGTGCGATAGTGTCGTTATCGAATGATGTCCTCTGAGCCTTACGACGACCGCACTCCACTCACGTGGTTTGGGAAGTTTCCCGTGTATCTAACGACGGTCTTGGTCGGGGTGCATGTGGCGGCGATGATTCTGGTCTCACTCCTTCTGGCATTGGGTCAGTCCGGTTTGTTGGACGCGATGGTTTACTCGAGCGAGGCGGTGGTTAGTCGTTTTGCGATCTGGGAGTTCGTCACGTATGTTTTCGTAAACAAGCCGTCCATCTGGTTTGTCATCGAGATGTATCTTCTGCTCGCTTTCGGCAGTGAGGTAGAAAAACGAATCGGCCGGCGAGGATTCGGTTGGATGTATTTGGCGCTGGTCATTGCGATTCCGACCGTGCTCACCGGGGTAGCCGCCTTGGGTGTCTCGTCGGTTTATGCGGGCAGTGGGGCGGTGCATTTTGCGGTCTTTATTGCATTCGTCGCTATTTACCCGACCGCGCAGATTTTCTTTGGGCTCCAAGCGCGATGGATCGGTCTCATTCTGCTTAGTATTAACTCCCTCCAATTGCTTGCAGGGCGGGATTGGGTGTCGCTCTCGATGTTATGGCTCGCGTCAGCATGTGCGGTCTTCATGTTGGTAAGGGCAGGAGTGGCGTCCAGTGCAGTGTTGGACGGTGTCTCCGAGGTGATCCCACGCCCTGCGAAGCAGCCTCGCAAGATTGCAAAATCCGACGACGCCAAGGCCGATTCATCGACAGACCCATACGAATCGATCGATCCGCTATTGGACAAAATCTCCAAAAATGGAATCCATAGCCTGACGAAAGCGGAGCGTCAGCGCTTGGAGAAGGCGCGTGCCTTGCTCATCGAGCGGGAGCGGCGTCGATGAATGACTCGGCCGATTCGGCAGTGATTCTTTTTGCCAGATATGATGCAGCGGCTTTTTGAAATTGTGACCCGCTTGCGTGCCCCGGACGGTTGTCCGTGGGATCGGGAGCAGACGCATGAGACGCTGCGGAGTGCATTGATTGAAGAATGCTACGAAGTTGTTGATGCGATCAACCGGAGTGATGATGCGAACCTGCGGGAGGAGCTCGGGGATTTGCTGCTGCATGTCGTGTTCCATGCGCAACTTGCGGAGGAGCGAGGTGCGTTTGTTTTTGATGAGGTGGCCGCTGAGATTTGCGAGAAGCTCATCCGACGTCATCCGCATGTGTTCGGCGATGACTCGGCCTCCGACTCGGAGGAGGTCCTTCGGCAATGGGAGCAAATCAAGCGCAAGGAGAAGGGTGAGGGAGCCTCGATCCTTGACGCCCGAGACACCGCTCAACCAGCCTTGATGCGCGCACAAAACGTCCAGAAAAAGGCAGCGCGAGTCGGCTTTGATTGGTCGCAGGCCGATGAAGTCTTCGCAAAGCTCGAAGAGGAGATTGCCGAGTTACGGGAGGCTTTGAAATTCGGTCGCACCGATGCCATCGAGGACGAAATGGGGGATATCCTCTTCACGATGGTGAATTTGTCGCGCAAGGTGAAGGTGGACGCGGAGACTGCGCTGGCCGGGGCATCGTCTAAGTTCGTACGCCGGTTTCAATGGATGGAATCCGATCTCGCCGCCGAGGGAAAACGCATCGAGCAAACCGATCTGGCTGAGTTAGAGGAGCGATGGAATCGCGCAAAGAAGGCTCTGAATCCGTGACCGCGCAATCTGTCCTGCCGTGGGTCGTGTTGAACGTGGATGGCCGGGATCCGGCGCTGGATTTTTCATCGGCAGGTTGTGATCCCAGCAGTTCCGTGCATCCGCCGGTGAACTATCATGCCTATGCCGCCTGCACAGCGGGTTCGTTTCAGAAATCCATCGCAGGTGTTCCCGCCGATGCAACGCGGGTGCTCGTGCTGCTGCGGAAGCGAAACCTCATGGCAGCCCGCGCCGCCGTCCGTCAGCTGCTCGACCGCTCCGTGGTCGTGTGGGTTTCGCTAAAGGAATCCGGAGGATTGCAGGTGGCGGATTTGATTTCAGACGCCCGGCGGTGGCAGGAATTCTGTGATGTGTGCTGCCTCGCGACTGGGTGTCTTTCCAGCACGCCCGACCTCGTGCCGCTCTATCGTGCGGCCGGAGCAAAGCAGGTTGAGTTTGTTCCGACGCCTTATCCGGTGGATCTAGCTTCCTGGGATTTCTCGCGCCCGATCAGCGAACGAAACGGGATTTTCATCGGAACCCGTGAGTTTGATATCGCGAGTCGCAGACACACGATGGCGGTGGTGATGGCCTGCGTGGCCGCTAAACACGCCGACGTCCGAGTGGTCGTGATCAACCCGGACGGGCGAGGTGGCGAGAAAATGTTGGAAAGCATTCGCACCTCGATGGGCCTTGGTGACCGTTTAGAGGTCGTGCCGGGTCCGCTAGCGTATCCCGATTATTTGCGGATCATCGCGTCGTGTCGCGTGGTGTGGCAACTCGATCGGAGCACAGTCCCAGGACAGGTAGCGGGCGACGCGTTGCTCGCGCGGGTGCCATGTGTCGGCGGTGATGGTGCAATCGACCAGCTCGGTCACCCGCAGACGCACGGAGATGGAAAAAGCACAGATGAGCTGCTCGCCCTGCTACAGCGCCTGCTCGGGGACGACGTGCTTTACGCAGGCGTCTGCGAGCAATCCGCGACCGCTGCGCGTAAGACGCTCAGTTTTTCCGTGATCGCAGAGCGATTATCTCAGCTCTCAGCGAGTCCCGAATAGCTCATTCTGCGCGGACGCCGGCGCTTCGAGGCCTAGTTTGCGGTAGGCGTTTTGCATGGCGACACGCCCTTGCGGACTGCGTTTCAGATACCCTTGCATGATCAAATACGGCTCGTGCACTTCTTCAAGGGTTCCGGGTTCCTCACCGACCGCAACGGCCAATGCGTTGACGCCAACCGGGCCGCCATCGAATTTCATGATGATTGCCTCGATGATCCGCTTGTCCATTTCGTCAAAGCCATCGGCGTCGACGTCGAGCATTTGCAGGGCGTCGGCTGCCACCGGTTGCGTAATGATGTTGCTCGCTCGCACCTGCGCAAAATCCCGGACCCAGCGAAGGTAGTTGTTTGCTATGCGTGGCGTCCCGCGTGAGCGTCTGGCAATCTCGAGCGCTCCGTCCGGCTCGGTTTGAATCCCGATCAGCCCCGCGCTTCGGAGGATGATTGTTTGGAGATCTTCTGCGCTGTAGTAGTCCAGCCGGCAATTCATCCCAAACCGTGACCGAAGCGGGGAACTGATCATTCCGGCCCGTGTGGTCGCGCCGATGAGCGTGAACTTTGCCAAATGCAGCTGGATGCTTCGCGCGCTCGGGCCTTGGTCGATCATGATATCGACCTTGAAGTCCTCCATTGCGGGGTAGAGGTATTCTTCGATGGACGGCTGGAGCCGATGAATTTCATCGATGAACAAAATGTCACCGCGTTGCAAATTGGTGAGGAGTCCTGCCAAATCGCCTGCCTTTTCCACCATCGGGCCACTGGTGGTTTTGACCTCGGCTCCGATCGCGTTTCCGACGATGTACGCGAGCGTCGTCTTGCCCAGACCTGGCGGGCCGCTGAGAAGGATGTGCTGCAACACGTCTCCGCGCTGTTGTGCGGCTTCAACCATCAATTTCAGACGATCCAGAGTCCCACGTTGGCCCGCAAACTCCTCGAACAGCGGGGGCCGCAACGATACGTCAAATGGTGTGTCTGGCGTTTCTGTGGGGTGTTTTGGGTCAGGAATCATTGGTTGCAGATGAGAAAATCTCGGCTTCAAACTCGTCGAGACAAGCCCTCACGCCCCTCGGGTCCCGCAACAACGAGGTCCCGACGAGGCCAGCTTGAAAATATTCGCGCACTTGTGCAATTCGCGAGGGCTCCAGTCCGCTCTCGGCCACGCGGATGCAGCCACCCGGCAGCTTCGCTGCAAGGTCAAATGTCCCGAAGTCCAAGCTGAAATCTTTTTCGGACTGACTGCCTGCCGCAAGAAATCCACTCTCCGACTTAAACTTTCTGCTATTGATTCCGACCACGGCGGCCCCCGGCGGGAGCATTTCGATTTCATCCTCGGTATGAACTTCAAACAAAACGCCCATTTTTAGTTCGCACGCAAGGTCGTGAAAGCCAGCTAGTCGAGGCGCGTCGAGGACGTTTGCCATCAGCAAAATCGCGTCCGCACCAAATGCCCTTGCCTCGCGGATCTGATACTCATCGATCATGAAATCCTTTCGCAACACGGGCTTCGTAACGGCGCTACGGATCAATGCCATGCGTTCGATGTTCATCCCAAAATGCTGCGCATTCGTCAGGATCGAGATCGCAGAGACCGCTCGGGATTCCTCGTAGGCGAATGGCGCATCGTCCACATTCTCAGCGCGCATCGGGCCGACACTCGGTGACTTTTCTTTGATCTCGGCAATCAACGAAAATGCGGAAACTCGCAGCGATTGCTCAAAACCACGAACGGGCGGCGCATCGGCCAAACGCGCACGAATGTCCGAGATCGGGCGTTTGGCCTTCGTCGAAAACAGCTCATCGGCGACATCGGCCAGAATACGGTCAAGAAATGTGCTCATCGGGATTCAGATTTGCAGGATTCGGAAATCCAGTTTTGGTAGGCGGTCGGTGCGGATTCCGGATGCAACACGACAAACTCCGGAACGTCATACGGGTGGGATTCGATCAATCGGCGCTCGAGCTCAGGCACACAGGCCGACGACGTTTTGAGTAAGACCTGAATTTCCTCAGAGTCGTGCAACTTGCCGTCCCACACATAGATGGAGCGACACGCTGGAAGCATGGTGCCACATGCGATGAGTTGATCTCGAAGCAGATCATGGATGATGCGCGAGCCCGTCGACTCATCCGGAAATGTGGTCAGAACGATCCGGATATCGACGCTATGCGGCATGCAGCACCACCGTTGCAGGTTGACGACAAATCCATCCGCCGCCGATCACGCGATCATCCTGATAAAATACAGCAGCCTGGCCCGGCGTGATTGCCCGCTGTGGCTCGTGGAGCCGCACGACGTAGCGATTTGATTCGATGCGGGAAACGGTCGCTCCTGCACCGGGATGAGCATAGCGGATTTTCACGGTGACATCGACCGGCTCGAACGGCTCGTCGATCAGCCAGTTCAGGTTGTCCACGACGAATTCTTCGCGTGTGAGTTCCTCATCCGTGCCAACAATCACCCGGGAGTGCTCAGGGTCGATATCAACGACATACATCGGCCTCGGCGACCCGCCCGGCAGGCCTTTCCGCTGGCCGATGGTGAACATCTCGATCCCCTCATGCTCTGCGATGAAATTCCCGCTCGTGTCGTAGATTCCACCCCGATGAAACTCTTGCTCTCCGAGATGTGACCGGAGGAATGCCTTGTAATCGTTGCCTGGGACGAAGCAGATTTCCTGACTATCCACTTTGTCGGCCACTTTCATCCCCATGTCGCGGGCGATGGCGCGGATCTCGGGTTTTGTCATTCCTCCGAGCGGAGTCACCGCGCGGCGGAGTTGCGCCTTTCGAAGACTGAATAAAAAATATGACTGGTCTTTGCGCGGATCAACCCCGCGCCGCAGGATCGCGTCATCACCGTGGTGCTCAATGATGGCGTAGTGCCCTGTCGCGATGTATTCTGCGCCCAGCGCCTGGGCTTTTTCCCACAGATTGCCAAATTTGAGCTTCTCGTTGCACATCACGCATGGGTTCGGCGTGCGGCCCGCTTTGTATTCGCTGGAGAAATAGTCAATGACCAGCTTCTCAAATTGATCCGCCTCATCGACCACGTAATGCGGGATTCCAAGGGAATGGGCCACCCCACGGGCGTCGGCGATCGCTGAGGGTCCGCAGCACTTGTCTTCGGCCCGCGAGATACAGTCCTGCGGCCACACCTTCATCGTGACACCGATCACGTCCCATCCGTCATTCTTAAGTAGATGCGCCGTCACGCTGGAGTCCACGCCTCCGCTCATCCCGACTAATACTCGCCGTCCCATGCCTTTCATCAGCCGATAATGATGCAGGCAATCTGCACATTCGTCAAACCCGACATCCATAAGGTCTCCATCACAAGCATCAAGATTGGCTACGACCTAGTCATCGCTCGCAGAATCCCGCGTACCGAGGCCAACGAACTCTGTGGTCGGGTCGGGGTGTGTTTCGGCTGGTCTGGGCCTGTGTCAGCGATGGTGGTCGGCTATTTGCTCCCAGAGTTTTTGTTCCTCGGGGGATAGGCTGGCAGGCACGGTGATCGTGACGGCAGCGATGAGGTTGCCTCGATCACCGGACTTTCCAGGCAGTCCCTTGCCGGACAAGCGGAACTTTCGACCGCTCTGCGTACCGGGCGGCAAGTGAAGTTTGGCGCGGCCTTCGAGCGTGCGTACCTCGACATCTCCGCCGAGCACGCATTTCCATGCGGGCACCTCCATTTCTGTAATGAGGTCTGTGCCGTCGATCTCGAAGTCAGCATGCTTTTGGAATTTCACGCGGAGGAACAAATCGCCTTGGCCGCCGCCGCTGACACCTTCGCCACCTTGTCCGGCGAGTCGGATGCGCTGGCCCTCTCGGACGCCTTTTGGAATTTTTACGGTGTATGTTTGCACTTGTTGGCTATTCCCTCGACGAAACGAAATCTGGCGTGTGGAGCCATGAAATGCCTCTTCCAGCGTCACCATAATGTCCGCCTCGACGTCGCCGCCGCGCTGCGGAACATTTGAAAAACCGGGGCCGCCGCGCATCCCGCCGCCGGATCGGCGGGCGCCGAACATCTGCTCGAAAAAGTCTGAGAACCCGGTGCCCCCGAATTCGAACTCCACGCCATCGCCGTAGTTGCCATACGCACCTCCGCCGGGGAAGCCACCGGCACCGGGGTGCGATTGGGCTCCTCCGTGTTGCCAGTTCGCGCCGTAGTCGTCGTATTTCTGGCGCTTCTCGCTATCGCTTAATACTTCGTACGCCTCGTTGATTTCTTTGAATTTCTCCTCGGCTGTTTTTTTGTCTTCGGCGGTGTCAGGGTGATACTTCCGCGCAAGTTTCCGGAATGCGGTGCGGATCTCATCGTGGGTCGCTGATTTCGACACTCCCAGGGTTTCGTAATAGTCGCGAAATTGAGCAGGCATAAAATTCGTTTGAAGATGGACTTGGGTTTAACGCAGTCTATATGGAGCGTGGTCTCGGCTGCAGGAATAATGTGCGGTTCCTGACAGTTCGTCCAGATGCTGCCAACGGTTTCTCATTAATCCAATCTTTCCATGTTAGACATTAGAATCATCCGCGAAAATCCGGATCAAATCAAAACCCGTCTCGCGACGCGTGCGGACTATGCCGATGCGATTGATGCCGTCTTGTTAATCGACGTCCAGCGCCGACAGGCTGAGACCCAGCACCAAAACCTGCTTGCCGAGCGCAAGCAACTCAGCAAACAAATCGGCGCGCTTAAATCGCGCGGAGAAGACTCCAGCGAACAGGAGAGCCGGGTGAAAGCGTTCGGGGACGCGTTGGATGCACTGGGCGCTGAGGCCACCGAATTAGACGAACGGCAGCGTGACATTCTTTTGCGCTTACCGAATCTGCCGCTGGCAGATGTCCCGATTGGCAGCGATGCCTCGCAGAACCCAGTGGTCCGAACATGGGGTGACTTGCCCGCTAATACGACTGGCGAGGACCATCTCGCGATTGCGGCACGCCTTGACCTGATGGATATCGACCGCGCGCGTAAAATCAGCGGCAGTGGATTCACTTGTTTTACTGGAGCGGGTGCGCGGCTGGAGCGCGCTCTGCTGAACTTCTTGCTCGATCTGCATACCGTGGAGGGTGGTTACACCGAGGTCAGTCCGCCATTTCTGGTTCGGCGGGAATGTATGATCGGCACTGGGCAGCTGCCGAAGTTCGAGGACGATATGTATGGAGTCGACGGTGGAGAGCTTTTTCTCGCGCCGACCGCAGAGGTGCCTGTCACGAATCTGCGACGGGATGAAATTATCCTGCTGACCGAGCTCCCGCTTTCTTTTGCTGCATACACTCCATGTTTTCGGCGGGAAGCCGGTTCGGCGGGACGTGACACGCGCGGAATTATCCGGATGCACCAGTTCGATAAAGTGGAACTGGTGAAAATCTGCCATCCTGACCACAGCAATGCTGAATTGGAGTCATTGACTGCCGACGCCGAACGGGTGTTACAACTCCTCGGGCTGCATTACCGGGTCATCGATCTTTGCACGGGGGACCTCGGATTCGGGTCTGCACGAACATACGACATTGAGGTATGGGCACCGGGTCAAAACGCCTACCTCGAAGTTTCAAGCTGCTCGACGTTTGCTGATTACCAAGCGCGCCGGATGAATCTGCGGTTTAAAGACGAGGATGGAAAAAACCGCTTTTGTCACACGCTAAATGGCTCCGGCACGGCCTTGGCTCGTCTTTACGTCGCACTGTTGGAGACTTATGCTCAGCCAGACGGCTCGGTTCATTTGCCGGAGGTATTGCGTCCGTATTTCGGGGATCCGGTGATTGCTCCGAAAGCTTGAGCGGAAGCGGTATGTCGGAACGCACGGACGCAGATTCCCTGATTGCTGCGGTGGCGCGCGGAATGCAGGGATTGCCATTGTCTCGCAAATGCCTCATCGGCGTGTCGGGCGGTCGTGATTCCGTGGCATTGCTCGACATACTGATTCGCAGTGGACGCAAAAACCTAGTCGTCGTTCATGTAAACCATCAGCTCCGGGGTCGTGCATCGGGCGGCGATGCAGCCTTCGTGCGAAGACTTGCGGCGAAGCATGGGCTTCCTATCCTAGTGGCCAAGGCGGACACGCAACTCTACGCCGACGCGCGCGGTGTTTCGCTCGAATTGGCGGCCCGGGAATTGCGGATCGCAACGTTTGGCGCAGCTTCTAAACGTTACCGCACGAAGCACCTGGTGACCGCACACCACGCGGAGGACCAAGCCGAGACGTGCCTCTTTAACTACGTGCGGGGCACGGGAGCAGCCGGTCTCGCCGGAATGCAGCAGGTCTCGCAATTTCAAGTCGCAGACCAGGAAATCACGATTCACCGTCCGATGTTGACGGTCCGTCGCCATGAGATCGACGGATACGTGCAGTCAGCGCGATTGAGGTTTCGTGAGGATTCATCCAATGGCTCGCCCGATTTTACAAGAAATCGGATTCGGCACGAAGTAATGCCTCTGCTGAGGGAAATCATGGGAGATCGGGTAACGGACGCGATTTTGCGGAACGCAGAAATTATGCGTGGTGAGCATGCGGTCCTAGGTGACTTGGTCGCGACTCACGCACTAGACGAGGTGTTGTCTGTCAATACGTTGCGATCATTGCCCCTCGCCATTCGGCGACGTATGGTACATGCATGGCTTGCACGGTTCGGGCCGGGTGTCTCGGGATTTACCGAGGTCGAGCAGGTGCTCTTGCTGGTTCCTGCGAGCTCCGAGGTGGCAAAAGTCAATTTGCCGGGCGGCTTTCACTGTCGCCGGACGGCAGGTCGGATTTTCCTGCAACCACCGGGCGAGTCCACTTCGCGAGCTAGGCAGCCACTAAGTCAAATATCGGGGGACTGATGTGAATGGCACAAACCAGTATGGAGCAGTCTGCAGTGGCTTTGAATCAAAAATCAAAGTTCTCGAACACCTCACGCATCGGAAGTTTCACATCCGATCTTTCATTTTATCACTTTCTCATGGCGCTCACAAGTTTCGCCACCCATTGGTTTGGGTAGCGGCGGGTGGGTGTGATGGCGAAAAATGTTTCTCGCAATTGAGGGATTCGGTGCGTGACAACCAGTTCGCCCCGAGCGATCTCGTCTCGCACCACAACGCGTGGGACTAGCGTGAGTGCGCCGCCTTCCAAGGCCAGTAGGCGAAGCATCGCCATGTCGTCGACCTCGGCCACAATGATTGGTCGGATTTTGGCCGAGTGCATGAGACGGTCGAAGTCCGCTCGGGTATTACTCTCCAACGAGGGTAGGACTATCGGCACGTCTTGAAACTGTTTCGGAAAACGAAGTTTCTTCGCTTTCCACTCCGGCGTTCCCACGAGAACTACTGGTTGTTCATCCAGTAGGTGGCTGTGCCATGGAGTGCGGGTGTCTTGACGCGCGGATTGGTTGGAAAGGACGACGTCGATCTGGTGGCTTTCCAGCTGGCCCAGCAACTCGCGCAAGGATCCCGAGCGGATCACGACCTCGACCTCAGAGCTGCGGAGCGCCGGTTGGAGAAACTGGAGTTGAAAGTTTCGTGAAAGGGTCGATACCGCTCCCACTCGTAGAACTTGAAGTCCTGCATGTGGGCGGTGTTCGAGAGCATCGACGAGCTCTTCCCCTGCGCTGCAGATAATCTCAGCGTAATCGAGTGCCACACGTCCAGTTTCGGTAAGTCGTAGTCCACGCCGCTCGCGCTCAAAGAGCTTGTGCCCGAGGCTTTTTTCTAACTGCTTGAGTTGAATGCTGAGTGCTGGTGAGGAGATGTTCAACTTCTGCGCAGCACGGGCGATGCTTGATTGCGCCGCGATTTCACGAAAGTAACGCAGGTGGTGGTAGTTCAGGAATGCCATTTACGAATTAAATAAAACCTAACGCTACGTTGCAATAGATATAGTTCCATTAATCCCCGTGAGTATGCACAATCCGGGTATGCACTATGTCTCGCTCTGGTTTTTGATTCTCATTCCTTGCTTTCCGTTCCTTGCGGCGCTTTTTTCCCTGGGAGGCTCTGCCAAATCGGCAGGTCGACTTGCCACCCTAGCGGCGGGCCTATCGCTGACGATCGCCGTGGTTGGAGCGGTTTTACTCGTTTCCTCCGGAGCAGGTCAGTGGCGGTGGAGTATGTTGAGCGAGAGTTCGCCGCTGGCGTTGACCGTTCGGTTGGACGCAGTGTCGATGACGATGGCACTGATGGTCTCATTTGTTGGTCTTGCGGTCGTTCGGTTCTCCAAAAACTACCTTGCGGGTGATCCCCGCCAGCGCCGGTTTTTTGGATGGCTTTCTGCCACATTAGCATCCGTCTTGATGCTGGTTGTTGCCGGTAACTTGCTGCTTCTTTGGGTGGCTTGGGTTGCGACCAGTCTGTGCTTGCACCAGTTACTTGTGTTTTACCCGGATCGGAGTGCTGCACTCTTTGCGGCTCGGAAGAAGTTCGTTTTTAGCCGGTTGGGCGACGTATGTCTGTTGGCTGCGCTTGGCGTGATCTATGCGCACTTCGGAACGTTCGAGATGGATCGTCTGTTTGTTGCGGCCGCTGAGGGTGAGCGGGGCGGGTTGGCCGTTGTTGGTTGGCTGCTGGTGGCTTGTGCAATGTTGAAGTCGGCGCAATTTCCATTTCACGGATGGCTCCCGGATACCATGGAGACACCGACGCCCGTCTCGGCGCTTATGCATGCGGGTATCATCAATGCGGGTGGATTTCTCCTGATCCGGCTCAGCCCATTGCTCGTGGGTGCTGCACCGTCGCTGTATTTCCTTGCGGGGGTTGGGGCCGTAACAGCTGCTTTTGGGGCGTTGGTAATGCTTGCGCAGCCAAGCGTGAAGCGGGCGCTGGCGTTTTCGACCATTGCGCAGATGGGTTTCATGTTGCTCCAGTGCGGGCTTGGGGCGTTTGGCTTGGCGCTTTTGCACATCGTGGCGCATTCGTTGTATAAAGCGCATGCGTTTTTGCGCTCAGGTTCTACGATTGGGGCCGTGCCTCGCGCGGCGGTGCCATTGCGCACCGTTCAACTTGGTCTTGGCATTTTTGTCGGTGTAGGTGCCACCTTGGGTGCGATGCTGGTCGCGAAGCAATGGCTCCCGCATGGCGCGCCGATGGTTCTAGCCGTAGTGACTGCTCTCGCATTGGCCTATGGAATCGCGAGGTTTTGCGCGAGTGGTATCGACGCCCTGCGCGTTGGTCTTGCATGTCTAGCGTCATTCTTAGCCGCCGGCTTGGTGTTTGGATTGCATGGCGTGGCGGGCGTCGTTTACGCAGAACTACCAATTATTCAGCCCCCGCTGTGGGTGTCCGTTTTTGTGGGACTGATCTTCGCGGGGTTGTTCATCGTGCAGTCGTATGTCTGGCGGGCCGGACGCACCGCGTTTGGCCGCAAGTTTTATGTTCACGCGCTCAATGGGTTTTACGTGGGCACGTGGGGCAACCGTCTGCTTGACCTGCTATGGCCGCCGCATCCGGTGGTTCCCATTATCGGCCTGCTCCCAAAACTGCCGCCCGACGTAGCTGCGACGCCATGCGACAAAGCCATCTAACTCTAACCACACTAATCGACTTCCTATGATTACTACCAAACCATCGACTGCATCGCATGTATCGAATGCTATTCAAACCGCGCTGGGTCGTATCGCGCCGCTCTGGCCGTTGCAGAGTTTCGTCGCAGTGAATCCCTTTCTGGGCTATACGGACATGCCATTCGAACTTGCTTGCGAAAAGCTGGGGCAAGCAACCGGAGAACTGCCACTGCTGCCGAGGAGTCAATACTGCAAGGCTTTTGAATCCGGAGAAATCCAACCGGATCACCTCGAACAGGTGGCCGATGATCTTTGGTCGGTGGAGCAGTTGATCGAGTTTATCCGGGACCCTGAGGCTGAGATGGGGTGCAGCACGATTCCTACAATCGCAGACCTTCTCGATCGGTCGCGTCCGCGGGCGCATTGGGTGGCTTTCATCGTGGATGAGATTTCGAAATGGTGTTCGGTGCATTTTGATAAGAATCAAACGACATGGAATTCCCCGTGGAGGGATTTTAGCCTCTACGAAGCATGGCGTGAAGCCGCACTGTTGGATAGAAATCCAGAGGCGTTCGGGCTGAGTGATTTTCGGAAATTTGTAGCCGAGCTTCCCGATAGTGCTGAAGAAACGATTGCTTGGTGCGTGGATTACCTGCCGATTCCGTCGAGCATCGATCTGGCCGACTTTTTGCAGCGGCACTTGATGACAATTTCGGGTTGGGCGGGATACGCGCAGTATTTGGCACGGGAAGATCGGATGCAGGGACAAGACAACCCCGTGTTGCGGGACCTGCTGGCTATTCGGTTGGCGTATGATGCTGCATTGTATTCCGCTTTTGATTCACGGATCGCATTGCGTGACGCAGCAATGTCATGGCAGGGCAATGCCGGCGAAGCAGCAGCCCAAGCCCTGTCGCGCTGGCAACGTGCCTATGAGATGAGCTATCAATATCGGTTGAGCATGCAGCTCACAGCGGCGGAGCCTCCGAGCTTGCCAGAGCGTCCGAGTTCGCAGGTGGTTTTTTGCATCGATGTCCGGTCGGAGATCTTCCGGAGACATTTGGAAGCGTCAGCCAGTGGTTGCCAAACCATCGGGTTTGCAGGCTTCTTCGGGTTTCCCGTTGCTTACCGCGATGCGGGCACAGAATCGGCGACGGCTCGCTGTCCCGTGTTGCTCTCGCCGATCGCAACAACAGCCGCATCTGGTTCGGTCCTCGAAAAACAAAGCCGTCGGGCGAGGAATGTGTTTGGGGGCGCATGGAAGGCGCTTCAGAATTCCGCAGCATCGTGTTTCACGTTTGTCGAAACCGCCGGAATCTTTTTCGGGCCAAGAATGGGTTTGCGGGGAGATTCGTCCTGTGGCTGCGGCCACGATGCATTACCTGTGCTCGAGGAAACGAATGCGGATAATCTCGAACTAAAGGTGACGCTCGCTCTCGGCGCTCTCAAAAACATGGGTCTTTCGAATTTCGCAAGATTAGTCCTCATCTGTGGCCACGGAAGTCAGAGCGCGAACAACCCTTATGCCTCGGCGCTCGATTGTGGTGCGTGTGGCGGGCATGCTGGCGACGTCAATGCGCGTCTCGCTGCTGCCACGCTGAATGATCCCGATGTGCGCCAGTCGCTTGCTGCCAAGGGAGTGGTGTTGCCGGAAGACACGGTCTTTCTCGCTGGTATTCACAACACCATGATCGATGAGGTTACGATTTTCGACCTTGAGGGACTGCCATCGAGTCATCAGTCTGACCTTTCGGATTTACGAGGGGCATTAGATCAAGCTGGCCGCCTGTGCAGCAGGGAGCGGGCGAAGCGCCTTGGCCTTGATCGCTTGGCGCAGGAGAAGATTCCACTGAGATTGGCGGATCGTTCCGGTGACATCTCGCAAACTCGCCCGGAATGGGGGCTGGCGAACAATGCTGCATTTGTTGCGGCCCCGCGCTGGCGAACGGCTGGACTAAAGTTGGACGGGCGGGTATTTCTTCACGACTACGACACCACACGCGATGTGGATAGTTCGGTGCTGACCTTAATTCTCTGCGCGCCGGTCGTCGTCGCGAGTTGGATTAATCTTCAATACTATGCGTCGCGGGTGAATCCCGGCGTCTACGGAAGTGGCAATAAGACATTGCACAACGTCACAGGGGGCCTCGGTGTTCTTGAGGGCAACGGTGGTGACTTGCGGGTCGGTCTGCCCATGCAATCGATCCATGACGGAACCCGCTTCGTTCACGAGCCACGGCGGCTGTCGGTTTTTGTCGAGGCACCAATGGCCTGCATCGACGCTGTGCTCGCGGCGCAGCCTGGAGTGTGCGATCTTTTCCGGAATACGTGGATTCATCTTTTCGCGCTCGACGCGGGTGGCATGTTCCGGTGGTCGCCAACAAGATGGAAAACGACGTAAGGTTCAAGCTTGGGTTGACAGCGAGTGGCGATCAACTGTTTGGCGCGGGGCCGATCAAAGATGAGCAATGAAAAACCCGTAGGAGCTGGTTTTATCTGCTTCTACGGGTCTTGAAAGTGGTTGCGGTGGTTGGACTTGAACCAACGGCCTTCAGGTTATGAGCCCCTGTAAGTTGCTGTTTCTCAGTTATTTAATGTCACAATATGCCAATTTTCTAGGGAAGTCAAGGTGTGCTATAAGTAGGATTTTATCCACCCATTCACGGTTCTTATTCACGAAGGTAATCTAGGAATGCCCCTTGTCGGGAGATCATGCACATGAAAAGAAATGCCCAAAGGATCACTTGGAGAGCGAAGTCTCCCGGCGCTTCTGCAGCGCTTCCACGCAGATCGAAAGGCCCCATAGCCCGAGGCCAACAATTCCTACTGTCAAACCCATAACAATCCGGATAATCCAAATGAGGACTTCTCCCGCTGATCGGGCGAGCCAAAGGACGACGAGTGCAATGATGCGTGTGTGCATCGTTATTCCGCAAACGGAAGCCCAATTTAGGCGGCAGTTGCCTTTAGCAATGTGTCGCCCTCTTGGTTATCTATTCCGGCACGACTGTGGAGCAATGCTGCAGTCGGCAGAAAGCGTTCGAAGAAGGCATGCATCTCCTTCGCATCCCAGGACACCTCGATGTCCTCACCGTGGCGGCGCACAAGCAAACTCGGCAGACACGAGAGGACGATGGCAAATAGGTCGGGTGTCCAGACCGAGCCTGCGAAGAACGAGAATTCCACTGGAAGGAGCGCCTCCTGCGAGGAGTTGCTCAGTTTTCGGAAGTGCTATTTCTGCTTTGCCGGCCGCGATGGGCATTTTTCGTGAGTTCATTTTGTTGTTCATGTGTGATGTGTTTTTCTTGGTTTAGGGTTGAGGTTCGATCTCTACTGCGTCCTTGAGCACGGCTAGCGCTGAGGTCACGCGTGTGAGTTGCTGGTGAATCGCGCTGGAAGGGACGCCCAGCCATTTTGCGGCTTCGTTGGGGGTAAGCTCATCCTCGAGGATTAGCCTCGCGACACGGACGTTATTTTCGGAAAGCTTGATTTCCTTTACAGCAAGTTGAAAGGCGGAGAATGCCAAGGATCTCTTTTCGTCGTAAGTGAGATCCGCATAGGTCTTGCATCGCGGGTGATTGACGGTGCCAAAGCGGGATTCATCGACCGCTGAAATTTGTCGCGAATTGGTCCTTTGACGGGCAATCCGGGAGATCGCATATCTGGCGCAAATTCTCACCGATTGAACCAGACTACGCACACCAAACAAATCCTCTGGCTCAGTGACCTTCACCTAGACCACGCTACCGCAGAGCGACGCGAATCACTCTAGGACCAGATTCGAACCGACACGGCCGATATAGTTCTGATTACCGGCGATATCTCGACATTGACGCACCTCCTGCTGCACCTTCGGGGACTGGCGGCGGCTGGATGGAGACACTTTTATTTTGTCCTACGAAATCATGATTTTTATGGATCCAGCTTCGCTGCCGTAGACAGCATGGTGGGCAGGGTCTGCCGTGCGCAAGTTAACCTTCGCCACTTGGGCTAGGGTGAAATCATCCCCCTTCCGTCCGGCCAGTCCACGCGAGATCCCGAGGGTGGGGTTGGAGGATGCGTTATTGGCCGCGCGGTGAATCTCCGCCATTCTCAAGAGTCACCGGGCCGAGCAAGCCGGAGGGAAGGAGCGGGGAGTCGGCGTCGTAGAACTTGTTCAGGATCCATGTCGTGCGGCCAACGGGGCTGCCTGTCCCCTCCCGCACCCATTCGGGAATATATTGTTGAGGGCCGACACCCCAGACTCCGCCGATGGTCGTGTGGTCAAGTGAGGGATCAGGGTGCAGTTTTTCGTCACCGATCAAGCGATTGGGCCAAAGGTTGGTGACTTGGACTTCGATTGTGTTTTTCCCTTCTTGGATGGTGCCGCCAACATGGACCTTGAAGGGCGGCTTCCAAAGGATGCCCAAGTCCTGGCCGTTTAAGACGACCCCGGCGACTTCCCGGACCTGGCCCAGATCGAGCAACGCTGCCGGCCCAAGGTTTGCGAATTGTTTGGCGTCGAGGTGGAATGTCTTTCTGTAGGTGGCTGTGCCGGAGAAGTACTTGACGCCAAGATCCGCATGCCGGGTCCAGCAAATCAACACGGGCAATTCAATGCTCGGGGGGGCCTGCCTGTTCGGCGGAAAGGTCACCTCCCAAGGTCCCTCAAGCGGGAGGATGCCGGGCGTCAAGGCAGGCGCATCCGCAGGGCGGCTTGGCCGCAGGCTTCCGGCAACGGCCGCTGAATCGAGTGCACGCCCCAATTGGACAAATCCTTCGGTCAGCCCATTGAATGGAGCCACCCGGCGGGAATGCTGAACGCCCATCGAGGGGTAAAGAGGACGCCCATCGGCATTTGCCGTCCCCACCAGTTCTCCTTCCAGGAAGAGAGAGGCCACTCCCTCCCGGGCCACAACAGCGACATTCGTCCATTCGGTGAGGTCGGCTTCGTGGACCAGCAACGGTGTGAAATAGCGCTCGCCATGGGCGATAAGTGCCAGCCCATTGCTCCCGGCAATGACGCCAAGACCCGCTGCCCCCGTGCCCCATACTTCATGCCCCGGAGCCGGATAAACGGCGTAGTTCAGGTCCGACATGCGCAATGGCACGCCCGCTACCGGCAATTCGATCTCCTGGTCGCTGCAAAGCCGGAGGGCCATCGTGAAGTTGTTGGCAACCGCCACTTCAATTCCATCCGCACTCCCCCCAGTGTCTTTGGGCCCGGAATCAGGAGTCTCCGGCGGTTGTGCTGCCTCGCGAAAAACAACGAACCACGACCCTGCCGGGTCAAAATGGACCGGAATCTCGGTGACGCCGCCGGATTCACTCCATGTGGGAATCTTGCGGATGCCCCCGGTGGAAGGGTCCCATAACTCAGGGCGTTTGCCTGACACCCGGAACCTTAGCACGGCATCGAACGCTTGGTCTCGGTTGCCATTGGCCACAAAATAGAAATCCCCCTCGTCGGTTTGCCGGTGGATATAGCGAACCACAGGACTGCCGGGAGCGGTGTAGTCGAAATCCGGAGGCACCATCGCCGCCAGCACCGATTCGAGGGATGGACCGTAGATCACTCTCCCTTTCCCGTGCCGGTTCTCCGTCACCCCGCGGCCATCCACCGCTCCCCAGACGCGGGCAGTGATGGCTGCAAGCTCGGCATCGTTTTCCTTCCAATCCTTGAGCCCGGGCGTCCGCAACGGTCTCGGGCCAACCACCGTGGCTCCGGCATGGACGAGGCGTTCCACCGTGCGGGCCGCTTCCAGCGTCATGTGCTCCCGATCCGGCAACAACAACACGCGGTAACGCATGCCGGAAGGCAGCGCGAGTCTCCCGTCCGGCTCCACGCTCAGGCGCCCGAGGATTTCCAAATTCGCGCCATCGAAGTCGTATCCCGGCGGGACCGGGTTCCAAAGCTCATCGCGGTGGCCGAGATAGTTGGGTGCGTCATGGCCGATGTAATGGATCACATCCGCCACAAAGTTGCCCGTCTGGAGAAGAGCCTGGCAGCGTGTGAGGTATTCGACCCATGCCTTGCCACCGTTTTCCCAAAAAGTCTGCGTGCGTTCGAAGTTGATTCCGTAAGGGCCGAACGTCATTCCCGGCTCAACATTGTTAAAAGGCTGCATGCAGTAGCGGTGGATGATGACCCGGTTGATGCCGACGGTGAAGGCATGGTCGCCCACCGGCTTCCAATCGAAAGGCGCATCACGCAATCCACCGCTTCCCGATGTCCAGGCTTCGGCAGCGGCAAATGGCAGTCCGTAGGTGTGAGCGGCGGAGGCAGCAATCTTGCAATCCACCCTGACATTGTCGGGCATCCAGAATTCCCCGACGTAGAAATCGGTGCGTGCGGCGTAGTTGAGCGGATCGTACATGAACATCTGGCGGCCCGCGGCTTCGCTCTGGAACAGGAGGCCGCTCTTGTTGGCAAGGCGTTTCATCTCACCGTAATAGTTTTCGGCTATCAGATCGGCCACCGTCCGGCGATAGTCCCACAGGAAGCGTTCGGATTCCTCTGCAGAGCCGACCAACATGCCGGTGGCCAATACCGGCAGCCACGGGGCGATTGGATAACCCCGCCGCGTCTCAAACTCCCGGTCAAAACCGGTACTCCATGTGTGCATCTGCGACTCCCAACTGTCGGTATGCACCGACCAGACCGGATTGCTGTTTGCCGTGGTGTTTTCGTCCACCATCCCCTTGCCGAAGGAATTCCAATGATGGCGGATCGCCTCAATATTCATTTTATCAGCCTCGAGTCCGGCGCCGGCGTGGGTCTGGGGAGCCACATGCTTGCCGGTGCTGGTCATGCCGGTGCGGACGATGCGCCAGCGACCCGCCGGTACCTGCCAATCGAGAGTCCCGTCGGCGGAGAGCCGCCCGGTGAGATCGATGATCCGGGCGGGGTCGGCCCCTTCGACTCCTTGGAGCCGGGGAGAGGCATCAATCAGGAAGGTTTCCCCACCGTGGTTGCGCTCGCGGGCAAGCGAGCTCTTCACTTCCCACAGATCCACGCACGGGGTCGTGCGCAGCTCGATCTCGGTGATTTTCACGGCCCGCTTGTTGTCCATGCGGATTCTAACCGCTTTCGCCCTCCGGGTCGGAAACGAAGCGGTGAGCGAGAAATGGTCGCCGTTGTCGATGGCCAGGTTGTAATCAAATTCCGACACCGTCTCGAATGTCGTCCCGTCACCGGAAACCTCAATCGTTGTGGGTGTCTGTGCGATGGCCTGCAGATGGTAGGGCCAACTGGTTTCGCGCGGGAAAACAACCGTCGAAATCTCGACTGGCTCGTCAAACTCGGCCAGAACGTCTATGGCCTTGTCCACCCCGGTACCCCAATCGCCGTCGAACAGGAGACCATTGGGCTCGCCGTTCACGGTGGTCCGAACCGGGCGGAGCAGGTCATCATCCGGCGCGGGAAAAGCAAGGACCGCAATGTCCTCGTAGAATTCTTCCCGGGTGAAGGGTTTCTCCAGCCGGATGGGAGCATCGGACGGGCCTTCGATGTCCATGGTTTTCCAGACCAGCATTTTCATGGACTGTTCGGGTGAGATCCACTGCCCCCCCGAAGTGGCCCAACCGTCGAGTGGATGCAGCGTGAGTTGCATGCCCAGCCGCACACACTCTGCGGCGGCATGCCGGTAAAGCGCCCGCCAGGACGGGGAGTTGAAATCGTGCGGTCCATGCGGCGTGCGCAGCCCGACATTCATCATCAGTGCGCCGCCAATCCCGATGCGCGCCATCGCCTCCAGATCGGCCGTGATCCCCTCCTCGGTCACGTTGCCGTTCATCCAAAACCAGTAAACCCACGGCTTGGCCGCCGCCGGCGGATTTAAAAAAACCTCTTCAAGTCCATGCGCCTTGCCGCCGGCGGGCAAGACCTCGCCCGATAAAACCGGCAAGCCTGTCGCAAACACCAAACCGAGCACCGCCATCACCCGCATTGTCATAATTTGTCAGCGGGAGATTTTACCAACAACACAATTCCCTGAAACCAACGCTCTGCCATTTGGTCGTAAAGATCGTTGGTTGGATGGTTGCGGCAACCAAGAGATTGTGGGAGGGCTTCTTCATGTGGGCTTTTGGGTTTGTGGGTTGGGAACGATGTTTCGCTCGGGATAAGGGCCGGCTCAGTGGCTCAATTTGCCTTGAGTGGGTCCGTGACGACCAAGAGCACCGGGCCGAGAAGGCCCGAGGGATGTTTCTCCAGATCGGAGAGCGGGATCGCTTTGCGTTGCTGCGTGTTGGCTACGGCATTTTCGGGAGGGGCTTGATCGTCGCCGATGAGACGGTTGACCCAGGTGTTGACCACTGCCACCTCAAGGTCATTGTTCCCGGGCTTAACCGCGCGCGAAATGTCAAGGCGGTAAGGAGGTTTCCAGAGTGTGCCGAAATCCTGGCCGTTCACCCGGACCCTCGCCACATCCCCTACCCCACCAAGATCCAACACCACGCGCATCTTCGAGGGGGCGGGATCGGTCGGAAACAAAAACGTCTTCCGGTAAGTTCCGTAGCCGGAAAAGAATTTTATCCCGGGCTGATCATGGCTGGTCCAAGAGCGCAACGTGTCGAAGGTGACCTGCCCGGGCGCGTCGCGATTCTCCTCGAAGGACACCTCCCATGGGCCATCCAGCGGGATCGTGCGAACCTCCCCGCCTCCGCCCATCTCCGCAGCCGGTGGCAGTGCGGCATCCGGCTCGCCGAAGACCACGAAGGACGACCCCCATGGCGGGAGCTTGAGCCTCACTCTCGCGCGACCGTTCTCCCGCGGCGTGTCAGGCAGGGCGGCTATGCTGCCGTCATCGGGTTGCCAGAGTTGAGCCTGGCCCTCCGGTGAGCGGAAAAGAACATCCGCGTCGAGGATCTTGTCGCTTTGGTTGGCAAGGAAATAGATATCGCGGCCGTCGGTCGTTCGGCGATGGAGCGACTTGAGGGACTCGTTGGCCGGCAGGACTTCCACTTGCGGGGGAATGCCCAATGTGCCGAAGACGGTGGCCAGATCGCGGCCCCAATGGACCGTGCCCTGACCGGTCATTTTCGAGCCGTCCGCCCCAGGATTTTCTCCCCAGAGTTCGTCGGCCAGTTCTTGCACCTTTCGATCCGCCTCAGGCTGTCCGGCCAGGCTGGGCGAACGAATTGGTTTGGAGCCGACCACCGTGGCACCCTCCCGCACAAGGCGGGCGATAACTTCGAGGGTTTCCGGCAGCATCGAGTCCACCGGCGGAAGCAAGAGCAGTTGATACGTCGAGCCATGGGGTACGGTGAGTATTCCGTCCTTCACTCCCACAAGTTCGCGCAAAGTCCGTGCGTCGGTCGCATCGTAATCGCGCCCGAGGGGAAGTGACGCCACCAACTCATCCCGCTTCGGCGTGATGTTGGGCATGCCGTCACCGTAAAAATAGAGGACATCCTTGGCCGCGACCCCGGTCTGCAAAAGGTATTGGCAGCGGCTGATGTAGTCGAAGAAGGCCCGCCCGTCCGGCATCCACGTGATGGAAGGGCCGACATGAATGCCCGCGCTCCACATGAGCCCCGGCGGCTTGTCGCCGGGATCTGGCTGGTGCCACAACCCATGCATAAACATCCGGCTGACGCCTTCCGCAAACCCCATGTCTCCCACTTTTTTCATGTCGTAAGGCGCGGGCCAGAAATTGGGGAAACGCCCCGAGGTGAAGGATTCGAAGAGGCCGTACGGTTTGCCGTAAAGGTTGACCGTTGAGGAGGCATCCTTGACCGAATTGCGCACATCGCGCATCGGAGAACCCCGCCCGAGAAACCAGAATTCCCCGCTCGGGTAGTCAACGCCAGAAAGGCAGGCGATCGCGTCCATATTGGCCTGGAAACCATGAGCCGCTTGGGCAGAGAGCTTGAGGCCATCGGCATGGCAAAGGTCGGCGAGTTTTTGAAAATGGTTCCGAATGTCGAGGTCTCCAATCGTTCGGCGATAGTCCCATAGAAATCGGTCCGACGTTTCCGCATCCCCCACGATCAAACCCTCGAGCACCGGCAGGTAGGGCCGTGGATCGTATCCGCGCAAGCGGGTGAAATCCTCCACAAAAGTCCCGGTCCAAAGATGGGTTTCCACTTCCCAACTGTCGATGTGGAAAAATCCAAGACCTTTGCGTCCATCCGGGCTGAGGCGATCAAGGATTTTCCGGGCCATCCCTTCGTAATGCAGGATGGTGGCCGCCGCACTCATCTTGTCAGATTCCAGTGCCCCCTCATTCCCCTCGCGCCCCTCGGCATTGTAGGTGCCGGATCCGGTGGGCACCATCCCGAAGCGCTGGATGACCCAGTCCCCCTCCGGAACATCCCATGCCAAACCACCGCCGGGTTGCAGCCGGTCGGTCAATAGAAGAATTTTGGACCGGTCAATCACCGGCAGGAACGGGTCGTTGCCCGTGGGAATCAGATGATCCATCGACAGGGAGTTCTCCCCCCGTCTTTTCACGAGGACGTTGCTTGTGATGTTTTTGGCACCAAGGTTTTTGATCGCCGGAAATCCGGCGGCCCAGCGGCCCGGCTCGAGAAACACCATCTTGCGGAGACGCATCTTGCCCGAGCGCGCGGAGTGTCGCTGAGCCTCCCTCACCGTGAGCCGGAAAGCCCCGGCGGTCACCGGCTCAAACTCCATGATGACCGGGGTGGTTCCGTCGCTGTCGAAGTTTCCCAATTTGCGCCATCCTCCATCAACCTGTGCCTCCAACTCCCCCGCTTTTAATCCGAAGCGCTGGTCCTCCTGCGCATAGAACCGGTCAATCGTCACTGGCTCACGGAAGAGAAACTCGATGACTGTCGGCACTTCCTTGGTCGGGTTTGGCAAGGAGAGGGGGCTTTGCCGGGTGCTGTCCATCAAAACTCCGGCCCCGTCGGGATTGAGGGCCTTGCCGTTGACATGGATCTCCGCCATCTTCTCCTGCATGAGGTGGGATTCATTTGCTGGTGAAGGGAACGCCAACACGGCCACATCCTTGTATCCGGGGTCTGTCGAGGGGACCGGCACATCCACCGGCCCCTTGATCGGCCCCGTCACACGAAGCAAACTCGAGGCCGTCCGTTGGTTGTTGTCCTTGGCCGTGATCCATGGGCCTCCCGTGTTCCATGCACTGCACAAGACAACGCCAAGATCCAGACCAAGCCGGTGAGATTCTTCCGCGGCAAAATTGACGAGAGCAAGCCATTCGTCGCTCATAAAGGCGACCGGCCCGGCCGGTGCCGAGACGGCGTAGTTCTCGCCGTGCAGGGCAGGAACATCAAAGACCAATCCGCCGCCGATCCCCACCGCCTTCATATGTTCCAAATCTCGGGTGATACCCTCGCGACTGATGTTTCCACTCACCCACATCCAGTAAACCATCGGCCGTGCAGCAAGGGGTGGCTGCAAAAACGAGGCGGCCAAACCTCCCGCCGCCACCGGGGGCTCAGAAGGGGGCTCAGCGGATTCTACCGCGAACGTGCAAAACGCAAAACCAAGAACCGCTGCGCTGATTCTCCAATCCCTGCCATATTCCCGGAGGATGGTTTTCCGTTTTCCCAGAATCCCGGAGAGGAGAGGAAACGGGCGACTGAGCGGGGCAGCACGTTTTCCAAGGGCGACATCCCCATCTCCGCTCGTTCGGATGGCTGACGGAATACCATGGCTTCGGAAATTGGAGGTGATCATAGGGGGGGATGTGATAAATAGTGCCAGTTTTCAGGGCGAGCAAGAGAATATGCGCATAGTTTCTCATTTCTTTACCATTATGTGCGCTTCGGATCGTTTTCTGACGGATTTGCGAGTGGCTTCCAATGCTTCTCTAATGAGCGCAACAACCCGAGCGACCAAGCTCGTGTATGACGACAAGAACACCGGCAATCGGACTCTATGGAGTCACTTTCAGCGACAGCTCATGAAATCTCACGCTGGCCGAGGCAAACTGCCCGATGCTGATGTAGGCGGTGCCTGCCACAAGCGACGGGTTCAGTTCCCGAACGGATTCCACCGGATCGCCGTCGATTAAAAAGTCGGCCGTCCATGGGATTTGGGTCGTGTCGATCTCAATCCCCCAACTGGCGGCCTCTTCAAAGGTGCCAGCCCCCATGTTTATCGGTCCACTGCCACCTCTGGTGGTCAGTTGCGCACCGCCGTTTCGCCGTATGATCAGTGACGCGAAATCGGCATCGCCTGCCAAAGTCCCATCAACCGATGACGTGCTACGGAACGCAATCCCTGCCCAGTGTGTTGCCGGCGTACTCCCATCGTTGAGCGGGTTGATTATGGTGGCATTGACAGTAAATGTATAGACTTTGCCGGATTCGAGACTAAACGGCAGCACACCGCTCACAAGGCCGCTGGCCCCTCCGCTTATCGACCCGTCGGCCCGCGGATCACGGATACTTATTGGATTCATTAACCTCGCAGCCCATTCTTCCGTGCCCGGACGGGTCGCCGGGCCACACCCGTTGAGGCTTGCCTCACGGGATCCGCCAAAGTCATCGGAGTAAATGATCCTCTGCGCCGACAGGGAGGTCAGGCCACCCATAACCAGAAAAGCCACTACGGGGAAAATCTTGCAGGATTTTTTTATCATAGCTGTTGGAGTTGATTTCGGCGTTGAGAGCAAAATATCTAATGTGACGTCAATATTTAACCATCTCTCCAGAAATCCTCAAACGACAAGCTTTCTTTGTCCCCTGGTTCCACAATCCTGTGGGGGAAACAGAGCCTCTGCAGCCGGGGGGATTCCACGGATGCGGAGATGGGTCGCAATGAAACGCACCCCCCCGAAAAATGCGATCACAATGATTGAATCAATGCAGAAATGAAGTGGATGAACCGGCACCGCGTCAACATTCCTGCGTGGTTCAAATTCCGGCTTTCCCGGAGGACCCCCGTTTTGTGATCCTTGGCCGGATAAAAATCACTGTCCCACCCTCAATCCTTGACGCCCCCCCGACCATTCACCAAGCGGTGGCGGTCATCGGCGTCGAGCCGCTTATTCAGTACCTGACACCCTCCCCCGGGGGACGTCTTCAGGTCTTCAATCCTGCCTGCGATCCCGCGCACAAAGATTGGTTTGCCGTATTCTCGGGTGAGGATCGCCAACCCCACGAATGGGGATTCTGGAAAAATCAGGGGATGAAGTGGAATTCGCAGTGCGCTGCCTGTCACATGACGTCCTTCGAGAAAAACTACGACCCCATCCTGGATGCCTATGCCTCAGCATGAAAAGGCATGGGCAGGTCCGGGATGAGAATTTTGAGGTGGCTTCGTATCTGGGCAGCAAGACGGGCCACGCACGTGTGCAATGCCTAGATTGCCACCACGCACATTCGGCAAAACTCCGGCTTCCGGTGGAAAACAATGCGATGTGCATGTCCTGCCACTGCCCCCTAGGAACTCAAGGGGCAGCCCCGATTCCTGACACCGCTGCGCACAGCCATCATGCTCCAAACGGTCCCGGCTCATCATGGCCGCCAGAAACGGAGACTCTTAGGTAACGGAACGGTTGGTGGCTTTTTTTGACAGGGAGCCAAATGAGGCGTGTCGGTCATCTCTTCTGCTAATGCTCAACGGACGTGACAGCACCCTTCCGTCAGGAAACTTCTTGACCGCTCTGCAGGAGGCGCAGTTGGCTTCGCTCGGGCTTCGTATAACCTTGGACTCGCCGAGGCCACCGGACATGCTTTCCAAAGGAGAATCCGTCTTCGCCATTGTAGGCCTTTCCCATTTGCTGTTATAAAAAGATAGAACATCCTCCAACTAAATGACTCCTCCCCTCCGCATCGGACTTTTTGGCATCGGGCTTGACGCATATTGGCCGCAGTTTGGCGGGCTCAAGGAACGCCTCGAAGGCTACCTCGAACGCGTCGCCAAAAAGCTGGGGCGACCGGGCATTGAGGTGGTGAACCTCGGGCTCGTGGACAATGCCGACCGGGCCTATGCCGCCGGACGGGAATTCCGCTGCGCGGATGTCGATTTGATTTTCCTGCATGTCACCACCTACGCGCTGTCATCCACTGTCCTGCCTGTCGTGCGCCGGGCGAAGGTCCCGGTGATCGTGCTGAACCTTGCTCCCGAGCCATCCATCGACTACGCCACCTTTAATGCGCTGGAGGACCGGACGAAGATGACCGGCGACTGGCTCGCCTATTGTTCCGCCTGTCCGGTGCCGGAGATTGCCAACGTGTTTCAGCGGTCCGGCATTCCCTTCCATCAGATCACCGGCGTGCTCGATGACGACCCGGTCTGCTGGAACGAGGTGGACGCCTGGGTCGAGGCCGCGCGGGTTGCCCATGGCATGGCCAACAACCGGCTCGGGCTCATGGGGCATTATTATGGTGGCATGCTCGACATCTATTCTGATGTGACCCTGCAATGCGCCACCTTCGGCACACATGTTGAGATTCTCGAAGTGGATGAATTAGCCGCGCGCCGCCGCGAGGTGACTGATTCTGATGTGCAGGAGAGGGTGGGGGAGTTCCACGACGTCTTTGCGATCCAACCCGACTGCCCGGCTGCAGATTTGGAAGAAGCCGCGCGCACGGCCGTTGCCTTGGACCGGCTTGTGGCCGATTATCGCCTTGGCTCGATGGCCTATTTTTACAAGGGCACGGGAGTCGCAGAGAATGAAACCACGCTGGCTTCAATCATCCTTGGCACCTCACAATTAACCGGTCGCGGCGTGCCGGTCGCCGGCGAGTACGAAGTGAAAAATGTGCAGGCCATGAAAATCATGGACCTCTTCGGCGCTGGCGGGTCGTTCACCGAATACTATGCAATGGATTTTGCGGACGATGTCGTGCTCATGGGCCACGACGGCCCTGGGCATCTTGCCATCGCGGAAGGCAAAACCAAGGTGCGTCCGCTCAAGGTGTATCATGGCAAAGTCGGCCGCGGTGTCTCGGTCGAGATGGCGGTGAAACACGGCCCGGTCACCCTCCTCTCGGTGATCGAAGGTCCCGCCGGCAAGCTCGCGCTGCTCTGCGCCGAGGCCGAATCCGTGCCCGGCCCGATTCTCGAAATCGGCAACACCAACAGCCGATACCGCTTCCCCTGCGGTGCCCGCGACTTCGTCAACCGCTGGAACGCCAACGGCCCTGCCCACCACTGCGCGGTCGGCGTCGGCCACATCGCCAATAAAATCACGAAGCTAGGTCAATTGCTGGGTCTGCAAACGATTCAGGTGTGCTGACCTCGCCATCCTACTAAAAGACAAAACCCTCTTTGTCACCGGTGTCTCGACCGTCATCGGTCTGGAGTGCGCAAAAGCATAGGCCGCAAGGATGAGGCAGCCGCCAACACCGCAGGGATGCCGGTCAGCAACCCTTGTGGATTCGATTCCCTTCACCCGCTGTTGATTTTGCGCGTTCGGGGACGCAAATGATTGCATCGGGCCGGATTCAGGCGGGCATTGCGTTAAATCGAGCGCGGGCAAGCTGTCAGCAATGTGGGCATTCGATCGGCGTGGAGGTTATTGGGATGGTTGTCCCGTGGTGTGTGGCGTGCACCTCCGGTCCGTCGAGAAGGAGGTAGCGGGTACGGTCATGTGTCATGACCACCTCGATGCGGGAGCCCCGCCAGAGCACACGAAATTCGCATCGTTCCCAGGCGGCTGGCAGACGGGGGGCAAAGTGGAGGCCATCGGGTTCGTCGCGCATACCGCCAAATCCATTAACGATGGCCATCCACGTTCCACCCATACATGCTGAGTGAAGTCCGCCGGCGACGTTGGACTTGAAGTCGTGGAGGTCCATGTGCGCGCTGAGGAGAAAGAACCGATACGCCTCTTCAACCCGACCGAGTTCGGCAGCGATCACAGCATGGATGCAGGCCGAGAGGGATGATCCGTGGTTGGTCCGCGCCTCATAGAATTCGTAATCGGCCTCCTTCACCTCGCGGGTGAACAGATGGCTCTGGACCAGCAGCAGTAGGACAATATCGGCCTGCTTGCAGACTTGGGTGCGCCAGAGTTTGAGCGGATGGAATTTTTCGCGAATGTCCGTGTGCATCGGAATGCGGGTCATGTCCACCGGCTCGAGATTCAGGAAATTGTCATCCTGAGGATGGATGCCGAGTTCCTCGTTCCATGGGATGAACATGGCTCCGGCGGCTCGCTGCCAGCCGTCCCGTTCCTTCTCGGAAAAACCGCAGCGGCCGACCAGCGCGGCAAACTTTTCCGGTGCCCCGGATCGCATGCGGTCGTAAACTTTTGCGGCGAAGTCGAGATGCCATTGGGCCATCACGTTGGTGTAGGTGTTGTTGTTGACGCCGCAGTTGTATTCATCGGGGCCGCAGACGGCATTGATGCAGAATTTGCCGCCGCGGAGCGGGACGTAACCGCCGAGGTCTTCGAGGAAGCGGGCTGTTTCAAACAAGATTTCCGCGCCGAAGTCCCAAAGAAAAGTTTCGTCGCCGGTGAGATCCACATAACGATGGATTGCCCATGCGACGGCGGAGACGAGGTGATATTCCGCGGTCGAGGCTTCGAATACCGTGGCACATTCCTCCCCGCTGATGGAATTCCATGAGAAGAGAGCTCCAGTGTTTCCGACCTCACGGGCCCGCTTGCGGGCTTTCTCAAGGAGTCCGTGGCGGTAGATGAGCAGCGGCTTGACGATCTGCGGGTCGCTGTACAATGCGGGCTGGGAGATATACATTTCGGTATCCCAGAAGACATGCCCGCAATACTTGTCGCCGGTGAGGAAGTTGGCACCGATGCTGAGCGAGGGATGCTCGGGAAAGCTCTGCCGGAGCTGGAACAGGTTGAACCGGACGGCCTGCTGGTCGACCGGGCAACCATCGATGGCGATGTCGGACATCGGCCACCATGCACGCCACCACTGGCGCTGCTCCTCAAGAAGCACGCCAAAGCCGTCTGCCGCATCGCGCCGGGCACCCGCCGAGGCCTGCTCCGCCACGTCTTCGCGCGGAGTGTCGATGGTGGTGAGAAGAAACAAATTCTTTTCCAGCACCAGGACATCTCCCGCCCTGAGTTCCACTTCAATCCGGCGGCTCACCGACCGTGCAGACTTGCGAACTTCTGCGGGCAGATGCGTGTTGCCGAGCAAAAATCTGCTGACCGTAACCGCAGCCGCGGAATAAGGTCCGTCGGCCGAGTCCAGAAGGAATGTTTCCTCGTCGTCCAGCGGGCATGATGCGTCCGCCACGACGACCGGTGCGCCTGGCAGATGCCAGTGGGAATCCGGGATGGACGTCTCCGTGGTGAGGGCAACACGGCACGAGGCCAGCGCCTCCACCTCGTAGCGGAGAGCCGCCGTGTTGCGGCGGTCCATGCTCACCATACGGGTGGTGCGGAAACGAACCCCCTCCCCGGCAGAGGGACGGAATTCGCCCTCACGGACAAGCGTGCCATCTGCCATGTCAAGACGCCTGTGATGGGTGCCGGGAACGGTTTTGTCGGCGTGCAGCGCTTCGCCATTCACTTCCAGCCCGACACATGTCCAGTTGACCAGTCCAATCATCATTTCAAGCCCTTCTGCGAAGCCGGGCAGTTTCCAGAGATGCTCGTACGGTTTGCGTGCGAACACCCCATTGTGGAATGTCGCGGGGTATTCCGTGTCGGGCCACATGGATTCCTCGAGCGATCCGCGCACACCAATGCGCCCATTGCTGAGTGCGAAGATCGATTCCCAGTAGTTTGCACGGGCTTTGCGGAAGGATGTCTGTGTGACTGTCCATGGTTCCGGGCTGATGCGGTGGAGCCTCCCTGTCGAGAGGATGGCATCGAGCTCGGCGTCGCAGAAATCCCTTAACACCTCCGCCGCATTGGGAAGAGCTTCCGGAGTACCGATGCCAATGGCCTTCATTCCGCCGCGCCTTGCGGCCTCGATCCCGGAGACCGCGTCCTCGAACACCATGCAATGAAACGGCGGCACACCGAGGCGCTCGGCGGCCATGGTGAAAACCTGGGGATCTGGCTTTGATCGCTCAAAATCCAGACCGCACACCACCACATCGAAGAGCGGCGCGATGCCAAGTGTGCCAAGCACGGCCGGGGCATTCTTGCTTGCTGAGCAGAGGGCAGTCTGCACCCCGGCCTCCCGCGCACGGCGAATAAAGTCAAGTGCGCCCGGCACCGTGTCATCGAGCGAGATCCCGACGATGGCATCCACGTAGATCTTGTTTTTCCGGTCGGCAAGCGCATGGCGTTCACCCATGGATTTTTCAACCCGGTTGTGGGCGAGGATGAGATCGAGCGACTCCATGCGGGAAATGCCGCGGAGGCTGTGCGCAAGTTCATCGGGAAAATCCCAGCCCTGCTCTCTGGCCAGCGTTTGCCAACCCAGATGGTGGAAGCGGTCGGTGAAAACGACGACCCCGTCGAGGTCGAAGAGAAATGCACGGATGAGTCGGTGGTCCATAAAGTTCAGATCGGAGCAGGAAAAAATTAGGTGAGCGGTGTGGCCGGTGCGGCTACCAGACGGTGGCTGAGATGCGGTGGCAAGACCTCCCCGCCGGCCAAACGCAGGCTGAAAGGCACTGCGGATTCGGCTTCGAATTCGAGTGTGTCTCCCGCCCTCTTCCATCGGACATCCACGGGAACACCATCGGGGCACGGGATCCGTCCGGAAACCTGTGTGAGCGACCCGGGGAAAACGCGGAGGTCAAACGTACGGGCAGCGATATCAAACCGGTTGTGAAGCCCCAGCAAATAGCGGCTGAGAATCCAGGTCGGGCAGCCGGACCATTGGTGGCAGTGGCTCCAGCGGGGATCAAAGACTTCATACCATGTTGTCGCCCCGCGCCCGAGCATCCAGCCCCAGCAAGTCCGCATCTGCCCGAGCACGAAGTCCATCCGCCCGTATTCAACCAAAACCGGCAGAGCGAAGTGCAAAAAGAACGGCGTGATCAGCCTAGCATCCTCGACACTTGTGCCCGCCAAACGCGGGGCGTCAGCGTCGTTGGGGAAGCAGGAAAGAATATGGCGGCAGACAGAATCCAAGGCATTTTGTACCCCGACCCCGTGGTAAAGCCCATGCTTCAGCCGCAGTACGGCTTCATGGAAGCCGACAGTATCGATGAAACCATCGCCGGGCAGCCGGAGTTCCCCGCGCAGTGCCAAGGCCGCCTTTCTCCAGACCATGGCATCCTCCGCCAGTCCGAGCCCGGACGCCCAAGCTTCGAGGGATTCCAACGCTCCCAAATAGAACAAGCTGAGAGCCGGATCAACCATTTCCTCGTCTGCCATCCCATCATGGAAAACCGTGGAAGCTCCCGTATAGCCCCAGTCCACAAAATTCCAATACCTCCGGTTGCGCTTCAATCCTCCCGGTGCCCGATCGCCCGCAAGTGCCCGGATGTTGCGCACGGCGGCAGGATAGAGTTCGGCGAGCAACCCACTGTCCCCGGATAACCGGTGAAACCGGAGGATTGCCGAAACCCATTGAATGGAAAAAGACGGCAAAAATTCGCGTGTTCCTGGGAAGATTGCCGGAATGAGTCCATCCGGCGCGGCACACTGAGCCGCCTGGCGCAGGCCCCGAACGAGTGGCCTCCAATCAGAATAAGCCACCGCCAGAATGTCCATCCCCGGACCCACGGCATCCCCGAGCCACTGGCCGCGCTCCCGGCTCGGGTTGTCTGTGATCGCATCCTCGGCGCAGCTCTGGAGGGTCTGGACGCCCACTTTCCAGATGCGGTCCAATAACTCGTCGCCGCAGTCAAATCGGCCTTCCGGCTCCTCCGGGTAGTAGCAACGCTCGCAGAACGAAGCGCCCAACAAACGGATTTTGCCGGGATCTGCAAGGATATGGAGCTCGATGAATCGCCCTCCCTTGGGGTGGAGAGGGGTGAATGTCTGCGGGCCGCCGCGGGCTATCCATGTATCCATCATGCAGGAAGTGTCCCCGCCGCCACTCTTCAAATACGGGCTCACCCGCCCATGGGTGAGGTCCTCCGCATAGGCAAGCTGCACCAGCGCGCCCGCAGGAAGATCCAAATGGATTTCCGGACGGCCCAGCCGGATTCGATCCAGCACAAATCGCCACCACCGGCCGTCGGGCGGTAGGTCGGCCGGGACAAGTTGTCGGGTGATAAAATTCATCGGGGGGTCGTGATGGACGATGCTCATGTTGACGAGCAACCCGCCCTCTGTGCTTTGGAGTGTCCAGCGGGGGCGTCGAAGTGTCCCTAGCTTGGCCGCCTTCCATCCGCTGGGTGAAGGAGTCATGTCGCAGGCCGCCGGCAAGACTGCGGGGTGATCCCACCCCCGGTCGTCGAACCCCGGCAATTCCCATCCTTCGGGAATGGCACGCGTGTCGCTCCATTCCGCCCACCCGAGCACGCAGCCCAGACGACGGCCGGTTTTCTGGTATCCCCCAAGCCTTGCACAGCGCCATTCGACAGGCACCTCCTTCCCATCGCGAAGAATTTTCACCGCAAGAAAGGGAGACACCGCTTCTTCGACAAGGCGGGTCGTGACGCCAAGCGCATGCAGGTGGATGGCAATCACATGCTCGCCGCCCTCCAGCGGCAGATGGAGGGCTTCAAATTCCAGTTGGCCAGAGGCAAAGCGAGGTGGTCCATCCGCAATAAACGATCCGTCCACCCATGCCACAAACCAACTGTATCCACACAATCGGACTTCAACAGTTCCACCCTGGTGCACCCGAAAACGCCCACGAAATGCAGCATGCACATCGATCCGATCAACGACCGGATTCGATTCTTGGGCCGGGAGCCAGATAGGCAGACAAGTTTCGAAGGGACCCACCTTGCTCACGGGGACGCCCGGTCCAAAGCAGCACTCCCCGGCCGCACTCTCAACGATGGGCAACTCGTCGATTGAGTGAATATTATTTGGTTGAGACACACCAAATGGTATTGCATAAATAAACAACCACTGCTACAAAAATATGCATAGAATCTCTATCCCCCGCATTAATACGATATCCTTGGCTTTTGGCCCTTCAATCTTGGGATGATCCAGAACATGCACTACAATGATGATTAGTTCACGTTGCGTTCTTCTGGTGTTTTCCTCCCACCTGGCACTTGGGCTTACTGCGATGGCGGCTCCCGCCGGTCAGAATGACTCCGGCAAGCCGAATATCCTGATGCTTTTTGTGGATGATCTCCGCCCCGAGATTGGTGCTTACGGCGTGCCACGGGCGCTGACCCCGGCGATTGATCATCTGGGAAAAAAATCGAGCGTCTTTACCCGAGCCTACTGCCAGTATCCGGTCTGCGGCCCCTCCCGTGCGAGTTTGCTCAGTGGCCTCGCCCCCGATCAGATCACAGTCTATGGGAACAACCGGGCAAAAATTCGCGGACGGGTTGCCGATTTTGTTTCGATGCCCCAGCTTTTCCAGCAGGCCGGATACGAAACGGTGAGCATCGGGAAAGTTTACGACAAGCGCGTGCGGGATGACAGGGGCTGGGATGCCGAGTTGCTTGTGGATAACAGTGAGAAGCTTTACGCGCATCCGGAGAATCAGCAACGGCACGAGGAAAACGCCACCGCGAAATTCCGGACCGCCTCCCGGCCATGGAAGGCCGGCCCGGTCACGGAAATCGGAGGCGAGGGGCGTGGCCAATACTTCGATGAGAAGATCGCAGAAACCGCCTGCGAGGAACTCGACCGCCTGAGCAAATCCGGGAAACCATTCTTCCTCGCTGTGGGGTTGCACCTTCCCCACCTGCCATTCGCCGCACCGAAGGCGTTCTGGGATCTCTACGACCGTTCCCAAATTGAGCTGCCAACGTTTGATGCGCCTCCGGATGGGCTTCCGGACGTCGCTTTCTGGCCGTGGCTTGAGCTGCGTGCTTACGAACCCATTCCCCAAGAGGGTCCCCTTGAGGAGGCAATGGCCCGCGAACTGATTCATGGCTACCTCGCGTCCACAAGTTTCGTTGATTCGCTGATCGGAACGATTCTCGCCCAGCTGAAAAGCGACGGGATGGAAGACAACACGATCGTCGTTCTTCTTGGAGACCATGGCTACCACTTGGGAGAACTCGGTCAGTGGGTCAAATACGTCAACACTGAACTGGCGTCCCGCGCCCCATTGATGATCAAAACCATCGGGGTCGCACCGCGCCGCGTGGAATCTCCGGTGGAGTTCATCGACATTTACCCGACCCTTGCAGCCATGGCCGGACTTGCGGCCCCGAAAGACCTGCCTGGCCGGGATCTGACTGCATTGATGCGAGGCGGCGACACGCCTGAGAGCCTCCAGCGCCCTGCCCTCACCCAGCTCCTGAGATTCGGGCGTGCCATGGGGCACAGCCTGCGGAAGGGAGACTTCCGCTACAACCTCTGGACACATCCCACATCGGGCAAGGTCATTGCCGAGGAGCTTTACGACTACCGCCCCGACGGGATCGAAACCACCAACCTGGCCACCGACAAAACCCACGCGGCCACCAAAGCGGCGCTGCGGAAAGAGCTAGAGTCCTTGAGCACCCAACGCGGGTGGTCGGGCCGCGTCGAGGGCGACGGCAACGATTGATATTTGCATCCGGGCGGCTAGGGCCCGGCGCTTTCCACCGCTTTTTTGATATCCTCGCGGACACCGGGGCCCGTGTAGGAATCCACATGGCCATCCGCGAAAAGAATGTTCATCCGTCGCCCTCCATGGATGAGTTCATAGTCTCCGGCCAGAGGGAAACGCGAGAGTGGAAGGATGAGGTTTCCCGCCGGAAGGTAGATTTTGGGTTCGATAAAACGTTCCCCGTCAATAAATGAAAACCAGTCATAGCTGCTTCCATTCGTGCTGAAACGGCTTTTGCCCTTGGCATCAGTCGGGCACTTCAGGGTCCGATCGCCAATACCATAAGGTGCAAGGGTTTCTTTCAAACTGAGGGCTCCGGCTTCCGGCGTGTAAACCGGATTGTCCGGGTATCCCTCGACATACGGATAAACACCATTGTTGTCCTGAACCCTCTGCATCACGGCAATCCCGATCTGGCGGAGGTTCGAGCCGCATACGGCGGACTCCGCATGCTGGCGGACCGTGTCGAGAACCGGCAAAATCAGGCCGACCAGCAAGGCCAGCAACGCCACAACCAGAAGAGTCTCCAGAAGTGTGAAGGCCCTATTCAGTCTGGCTCCTTCGCATTTTCGATTCCACATATTTTTTGAGAAGCTCCCGTCGCCGTTCCGGGGATGTTCCCGCAAGGATTTTCATCCTCTCCCCCGCCCAGTCAGCCTGAATGCCTGGATCATTCATCAGGGCTTGAATCCTTTCCTTGACGGCAATTTTCCGCTCAGCGGCGGGCAGCAACTGGACCTCCATAAAAAATTTGGATTCTTCCCGAAGACGGGCCTCGGACACCTTGCGCTGGTCGGGAGGCATGGTTGAGATGCGCTCCCGCCACTGCCGCTCCATGGCGAGGATATTCGAAGGGGTTGGCAGGATGTTCTTCGAATCCCATGTCTGGGCCCTCTCAATTTCCGTCTGCGTGGGGCGCCGGAAGTTCTCCCATGGAATCTGCCAGAGAATATTTGCGACGAGAGCCACCGACACGGCGGACAGAAGGATGTTACGGACGAATGAATTCATCGGGTTGGAGTGGATCCACCACGAAGTGCCGCGTATCCATGGTGGAAGGTTTGGCATTAGCCGGGGCCTCCGCGAAGATGGACAGAGTTGCCACGCCAGGATGAGGCAACCTGACCGGAGGCGAGGGGCGCTTCGTCATGTTATTAAAAACTTCATAAAAGGAATCCGATCAACCGTCAAGGACGCTTGGTCAATGATTGTTTGTTTTCTATTCAATGCTTCCGGTTTTTGAGGCCTTTGATTAGAATTCGCCGTAATGGGCTCAGGATTTCTCGTCAAGATCGAAATTGACAAAGTGCGCGGATGAGCTTGACAAAATGGAGGATCTTTTATAAAGTTGCAAATATTTTCTTCCCATTATGTCTTTTTCGCAAGGCATTCCGTCGTGATTAGATTAGGAGTCGACCGATTCCCGTGAAAAAACTTTTATATCCAATCCTTTTCCTTGCTTCGGCATTCCCGGCAATTGCCGCAGACCGGCCGAACATCGTGTTGATGATGGCTGATGATTTGGGTTGGGCGGATGTGGGCTACAACCAGACGGAGGATCTGAAAGCGGCCCGTGACGACCTGTCCTTGACGCCACAAATTGACCGGATCAGCGCGGAGGGTTTGCGCTTCAACCGCTTTTACACCCAGGCGATTTGCACGCCCACCCGCACGGCGCTGCTGACCGGGCGGTATCCGTGGCGGATGGGCATGGCCTCCGGCGTGGTTTTGAATCATCTGGAATACGGGCTGCCTTTGGATGAAACAACCATGGCCGAGGTGCTGCGCGATGCAGGTTATGCGACCTCCATTGTGGGCAAGTGGCATTTGGGGCACACGAGCCCGGAGCAACTGCCGACCGCCCGGGGTTTCGATTATCACTACGGACTCTACACGGCGATCGATCACTTCACAAGACACTGGCAGGGGGGCTTGGACTGGCACCGCAACCGCGAACCGGTGCGGGAAGAGGGATACGCCACGGACCTTCTGGCTGCGGACTGCGAGCGGATCATTGCTGCGCATGATTTCGGGAAAAAGCCTCTGTTCCTTTATCACGCGATGTTTGCTCCCCATGCGCACATGCAATCGACCGAGGAATACCAAGAGCCATTTGGCCATGTGAAAAACGCTGAGCGGCGAGGGTTACTCGGTTTGCTGGCGGCCATGGACAGCGCGTTTGCCCGCACCGTCGAAGCGATGAAGAAGGCCGGGCAACTGGATAACACACTCTTCATTTTTCTCTCCGACAATGGCGGGCCGGTGAGAAGCCAGGCGGTGAATTCCCCTCTGCGCGAGGGCAAGGGCACTTACTATGATGGGGGACTCCGTGTGCCCGCCTTTGCTTACTGGCCGGGCCGGATCAAGGCAGGAACCTCCAGCGACGCCCTTATTTACGTGGCCGATCTGTTTCCCACGTTTGCTGCCCTTGCCGGCGCCAGGTTGCCGGAGAAGCCGCTGGACGGCTTCGATTTGGCACCGGTTTTGTTTGATAACGCGGCAACCAGCGGCCGCAAGGAAATTGTTTTCCTCCTCGAAGACAGCGAGCGCGAACGGCGCGGGGCATTGATCGATTGGCCATGGAAGCTGCTGCGCAATGCAAAACCGGACGGGCCATGGCAGTACGAACTGTTTCAACTTGCCAAAGATCCTCTGGAGGAGAGCGACGGGACCGGAATGGCGCATTCCATGCCCGAAGTGACCGAGCGCCTCAGTCAGCGGTTAGATGCACTCAACGCCACGGCGCCCCCGGCCCTTTGGCGGCCGGGCGACGGACGCGCCCCGGCAAACTGGCAGGCACCAGCCATCATTGGGCCGAACCACTGACCTTGCCCCCCCACCGACCTGATCCCAACAACAACCAAGCCTATCCGTCGTCCTGCTCCGGGGGGTGCCGTCACACTCCACGCGGCAACGCCGGAGCAGTCCCGCGGCATCCTCATCCCCGGAAGTCAGGTTAAGGTTTGCCTCCGCTCTGCTCTGGATGAAGGAAGACTGATGAACCGGCATCGCGGGCAAAGTCGCTTTCCAATTGTTGCCAGCGGTTGGCCATGTCGCGAAGGCGGGTGGGTTGCGCGGTAGCAAGGTTGATTTGTTCGGCTCGGTCGGTGGCCACATTGTAAAGCTCCCAATCGTCGCCGTCGGTTTTGCTTGAGACAATTTTGTAGTCGCCCATTCGCAGGGCACGGTTGCCCGAATGGTTGAAGAACACTTCCTTGCGGATGATGGCACCATCTGTGGCCAGCGCCGGCACCAAGCTAATTCCCGGAAACGGAGGCATGTCCGATCCCCGAATCTCCGGCTGACCACCGGCGAGTTCAAGCAAGGTGGGAACCATATCCACCACATGGCCCACGTCGTGGCGGAGTTCCCCCTGCGCAGCAATGCCCTTTGGCCAGTGCACGATCAGCGGGGTGGAGATTCCTCCTTCGTGAACCCATACTTTGTGCCGTCGGAACGGGGAATTGGCGACGCTCGACCACCCGGGCCCTAGACAGAGGAAAGACCCTGCAGAGCCGGGCTCGGCTGACTGGTCATGACCGTCACCGCGCACAAGGATTTCCGAACTTGCGCCATTGTCCGAGAGGAAAAGAATGACGGTATTATCCCACGCGCCCATCGCCCGAATCTGATCCAACACCCGCCCGATTTCCTGATCCATGCGGTCAATCATGGCAGCGTGGATGGCCATCTTGGTTGCCTGAAACCGTTTCTGTTCTTCTGTCAGCTGCAACCACGGAACGGCAAATGCGATTTCGCCTGCGCCGAGGTTGTCCATGGTATCCGACGGGAGACCAATCGGCTTCAGTTGGGGTTCCATCTCTGAGAGACCACCGATCAGCATCCCCGATTCCTGTAACTTTTTCCAACGCTCCGCGCGCACTTCATCCCAACCCCGCAAATAGTTGTTGCGGTAGCGGGCAATGTCTTCCGGGGGGGCCTGCAGGGGAAAGTGCGGCGCGGTGAATGCCAGATAGCCGAAGAACGGCTGGTCCGGATGGAGATCCTGGTGTTCGTTGAGAAAGCCAATCATGGAGTCGGCCAAAGCGGTCGTGGAGTAATATCCACTGTTCTCCGGAACCGGCGGCAAAGGTTGCCCGTCTTGCAATCGCTTTTTCGGGTGGAAGTAACGGTTGGTATCTTCGAGGTGGTAGGAGCGGTTGAATCCTGCTGCCGCCACGGCATTATTCGCGCCCCGGATGTGCCATTTTCCTGAATGATAGCTGTGGTAGCCGAGCGGCTCGAGCAACTGGGGGAGGAAGCGGGTCCATCCCGAAATGTCCCCCTTGGGCGGGTCCATATGCATCTGCTGGGGATAGTAGCCGGTGAGCAACGCGCCGCGGGTGGGCCAGCATCGGGCGGTGTTATAAAACTGGGTGAATCGCAGCCCGTGTGTTGCCAGCGAATCGAGGTTCGGGGTCCGGATTTCCGATCCGTAGCAGCCCAGATCGGAAAAGCCTAGGTCGTCGGCGAGAATGACAAGGATATTGGGCTTGGCGGGCGGCGCGGCAACCGCGGCGCCGCCGAGACTGGCAAGCCCACAGATCAGGCAGATAATTGGTTTCATGGTGCGATGGGCTTTCTTGTTCAGGAGTGTGGTCGAAAAGATCCGCCAGCCATGAGAGAAATCATGGAAACGAGGGCGGCAGCGGTCAAAGGCAACCGGAGTGGGCATGGAGTCACGGGGACGAAGAGACAACGACCTTCAAGCGGGTAAACAGCCGACCGGTGGGGGCAAGGGATTTCGGGAGGATTACGCTGATGGTGTCCGGTGCGCCGGAGTGTTCGGTTACCGTGACCTCGACGCCGCCGGGCGAGGAGGAGCTGGTTGCTCCGATCAATACCTGGGTCCACCCGGAGGTGGCAAGTGTGGTCGAGTATTCCACAATGACCGTCGTGGCGCTTTCAGACTCGTCGGTCCGCTGGAAGGTGAACACAAAATTTGCGGCGTCGTATTCATCGAAGTGCGGGGCGACCGATGGGTTGTCGGAGGCGAGCGGATCGCCATCCAGCACCCATTCGATGCCGTTGGGCAGGCCATCGGCCTCGGGATCGTCGCCGACACCATTCTCCCGTCCGGGCTCGCCGGTGAGGCCCGATGCCATCGCCCAACCGGCAAATGGCACACCGGGCCCACTGGTAACTTCCAGAAGTCCGGTACCTGCCAGCGACGCACTTTGGAATCGGGCGGACGATCCGGGCGCTCCCCAGACACCCCGCCATTGCTGCACCCCGTCGATCCAGAGTTCGCCGATGGCGTCGATGCTTCCGTGATCCAATTGGATAACAGCTCCAGACGCGATAGACACTGAAGCGGTGTCGGCAAGGCCATGGTTTTTGACGATCAGGCGCCCTGCGCTCACGGTTGTGTTTCCAGCGTAGGAAAGATTGCCGGAGAGGGTCCAAACGCCGGTCCCCTCCTTCCTAATCGATTTGAGCCCGCCCGTGCCATTCGTGATGGCTCCCGCAAATTCTCCCGTGCCAGCAGTCGAGCCATTAAGGCGCAGGATGTAGCTTTGGCTATTGCTGTTGAAGGCGAGGTCTGAGGTGAACTTGAGCAGGCCGGAGCCGCTTTGCGTGAGTGTGTTTCCCGTGTCGTTCACCCCAACCAAGCGGATGGTGCGATCGGTGGTCTCCCCCTTTCCCGTATAAACAAGGCTAGCGAGCCGGACGCCTGTGCCCAACGAGATCGTGCCGTTGCCCGTGGTCGAGGGAGCACCAAGATTGCTCGACGTGGTGCCGCCGGCCACGCTGTTCAACGAGGCGACCGAGAGAGAGCCGAAAAGGACAGCCACCGGCCCGGCAAAGGTGCTGTTGCCGCTGAGGGTGAGAGTGCCTGCGGTATTGGCCTTGGTCACTCCGCCACACCCGGAGACTTCGCCGGCAAAAGCAAACGAGTCGCTGCGTCCGAAAACGAGCGCCCCGTTGTTGACCACGGGCCCGGCGAGCCAGCCCTCGGTGCCATTCCCAGCTTGGAGCGTGCCTCCCTCGATGGTCGTGCCGCCGGTGTGAGAATTCGTGCCTGTCAGAATCAGCGTGCCGGCCCCCGACTTCCGCAGACTGCCATTTCCCGAGATCGCTCCGGAGAAGGTGAACGAATCCGAGCGGTTGAAATGAAGTTCCCCGTCATTAACAACATTGCCGGGAATCAGGCCGGTGATCGAACCCGTCCCGACCTGCAGGGTGCCCCCGCGGATTTCCGTGCCACCGGAATAGGAAGGAGAATCGGCGATCACCAGCGTGCTGGCGCCGGACTTGATCAGCGGCCCGCTCCAGGTGACCTCGGTGCCGACACCTCCCTGCCCGAGGGTCGCAGTGCCGGAGGGATGCGCAAAATCATAAGCGCCGGAAGTGATTTGCCCTGCGCCGGTGATTGTGCCTGCGAGGATCCGGCGGAAGGTGCCGATGGTGTCGCTCTGGTTCACCTGCACCGTGCCGCCATTGAGGGCCAACGTCGAGGCGTCGCCGAGCGTTCCGCCCGCACGGTTGAGCACAAGGGAGCCTTGGCGGGCTTCCACTGTCCCCTCAAAGGTGTTGTCGGCCGAGAGTGTCACGGTTCCTTGACCGGACTTGACCAGCGCTGCTGAGTCCGCGCCGCCGATGACCCCGGAGAACGTGAGCGATGTGCCGGTGGCCGCTTCGAGTTGGGTGTTGGCGTCAATCTCGATCGGCACGGCGACCGTGTGGTTGCCGGTTCGGATGCCCACCAAACCGTCTCCGGTTGCCGGGCTCAGCCGCAAGGCCCCCGCGCCGCCCAGGGTGTAGTTGGCCGGGCCGAGGAAAGACAGTCCGGCCAGGCTCCGGCCATCCGAATCTGCCGGCACCGAAACGTAATCCACTTCGAAGGCAACCCCTTGATAGGTCGCACTGCTGAGCGGGTCCACGCGGATCCGGGTGATGGTGTTCCCGTCCCATTGCGCGTGGCCGGTCGGCTCGAAGACCAGCTCCTGAAACTGCCCTTTGCCGGTGTAGTTGAGATCCACGCGGCGCTCGAAGGCGAAAGAATTGTTCGTGATTGTCCCCCAATAAAATCGGACCTGAATGCTGTCGGGGGAGTCGATTTTGAGGCGCACGCGCACTTGGCGCACCTCGTTGCCGGGGAAGTTGAGATTGGCGCGGTTGAGGGTGACCCCGGTGCCGTTGGCGGAAAGATTGCCTTGGAGGACGCCGCCGCTGACCTGCATGTTTTCGCCCCCGGCGCCGACGGTCCAGTTCTCGAAATTGCCTGCGGTGTTAAAATCCCATCGGCGGGTGATGCTCGGGATGGTGATGGTGGCGTTGGCGGCGGTGACCGAGCTGCCGAAGACGGCTGTGTCCTCGCCTGTTCCGGGGCGGTTGAGATCGTGCCAGTTACGGGGTTCATCCCATGTGCCGTTGCCAACCGCCGCCCAGGTGGTGTGCCGGGCGGGAGGCTGCGGCAGGGCCATTTCGGTGGTCTGAAACGGTTCCGGCGAGGAGCCCACAACCTCAAGAAAATTCCCTGCGAGGTCGAACTTCAGGATGCGCCCGCCGGTTTCCCGCAGATAGACGTCGCCATCTGATTGGGCAAACCCGTTCAGGCCGGTGAGAGCAGCCCCTGCAAACGATGTGCCCAGCGCGAAATTCCCAAGGGGGGCGTCCCTGTGCTGCGTCTTCTCGTGGCGCTTGGCGACGCCGCTCTCCAGCTTGAGCACATGGTCGCGCGTCAGATTCCGGAAATCCGGGATGCGGTGAAACGTAAGTAGGTTTGTGTCATGGCCGCGCGGGGGTTTCCCGTTGCCCACATCAAAGGCCGTGCGCGACGCCACAACGATGTCGTCGCCATCAAAATCAAAATTGAAATACTGGAACCCCTCGTAGCTGACGTTCGGCGAGTAGAGGAAAATCTTCTCGACCCGCCAGTTGCGCAGATCCTTCGAGGAATAGACAGCCGCCGTATTGCGGACAAGATCGACCGCGATCCCCGAGCCCAGGTGCGCGGCCAGAATCGGGTTAGCCAACATGAAGTATTTGCCCGAGACCGCATCGTAACGCACCCCGAACTTCTTCTCCCCGCCGGGCATCGGCACAAAATCCCGATCGGGATCAAAGTGAACTGTCCCCGTGACCGGGTTCACGCTCGACACGGTGAAATACGGGAGCATGCGGACTTTGGCCAACGAGAATACGCCGGTGCCGGACACAGCCGTCTGCCCTTCGCCGATGAAATTGTCGTCCACGTTGAATCCCGTGCCGGGCAACCACGAACTCTGCGGCGTCGGGAACCCGCCGGTCACCGTCCAAGCGGAGGCGGAAAAAAGGTCGGATCCCGAAACCGGCGCGGAGACGCTCGAACGACTGCTGGTGAGCCAGTAGCGCCCGTTGAAAGGCACCACGTTGTCGGGAGTCGCGAACCCGCCCATCGGGCTGAACGACACCTTTGACCAACTGTTTCCGTTGTTCACCGACTTGAGCATTACGGCGGTCGATCCCGCTTCGTCATGGTTCGATCCCAGCATGTAAACCGCCCCCCCATGCTCAAACAGACTCCCGCGCAAAATGCCCGTGATGTCGTTCCCCCCGTTCACCTTCGTCCACGTCACCCCCTTATCGCTCGAACGAAAAATTTTTGTCCGACCGCTGGTGTCCGACCCGGATAAAGTTCCAAACTGAGCGTGCGAGGCGAGGTAGTCGCCGTTGGAAAGCACCAGAATGCAGGGATCCGATGTGTAAACAAGCCACGAGTCGATCTCGCTCAGAATCACCCCCGGACAGGCCGCGTAGCTCTGCGCGAAAGCCGGACACGAAAGCACCGGCATCGCCAGCACAACCAGAACCTTATAAAAATTTCTTAGCATGATAATCAAAACTCTAAGTCAGAAATGTGAACTATCAAAATTCATCTAATCAAATCGTCTTTGCAGCTCAGGAAAACCACGGATTCCAAAACCGAAACAGCCCCTAATGCCCGGTCGCAGGAGAGGTGTTATCGATGAGACTTCAGCTCAGCGGGTTGCCTGGAATGGGCGGATGATCTGAACAATTTGGAGGCTGCCGCTCAGGTCGGCGGGAAGGGTACCGGCCGCGGCCAGCGCATCGATTTTGGTGTTCCAGAAAGTAAAGAACGGGATCTCGCTGGCAGGCGGGGGTTTCAAACCGGCGACCACGGCAGCGAGTTTCCCGCGTTTGGTCAAGGCGCGCAGCGTTTCCGGGGAGCATTGCACCCAGCCGAGACGGACATAGCGGGAAGTGTCCGGGTCGAACTGGTGCTGAACCGCGCCCGAATCGTCCTGAAAGGTAAGGAAGAACGCGAGGACCCCATCGATCGGAGGGGCGTCCGTGGAACCGGAGCCGGAGAGGTCGGGAGGGGGTTGATCAAAGGGCGGAGAGTCGCTCCATCGGTAGCTCTGGCTCGCGCGGACCATCCTCGCTTTGTCTGCATCCCAGACGTATTCGACAAAGAGGAGCGGGCGGTCACCACTCGCGGCAGGGGACGCTGCCGCCGTATGGAAGGCAAGTTTCGAGCGCGCTCCGTCGGCGGTGTCTGGAAACGGCGCGAGCGCCCCGTTGGCAGTCACCATCTGTTCGAGGTCCATGAGGACAGTCTGGCTGAGCGGGCGGACGGATGCTGCGGCCTCGATCTTTTGTTTGCCCCGGCCCATGGTGGAAAGCGCGTTGGCAGCAAGGTTGCTCATCATCACGACAAGCACCGCGAGGATAGCCATCGCAACCAGCACCTCAAGAAGGCTGAAGGCCTGCCGCCCCGCGTTGCGGGAACCAGCGCGGGTTGGGGATGGGGGGTCAAGCCGGGATCTGAACGGGCTCATGGCAGAAGGACGGCGGAGGTGATACCGGTGGATTGCCTGGAATTCGTTGCGCCCTGCGGCGGCCAGGCAAGCTGCAAATGCACATAGAGGATGCGGGCACTGTCCACGTCGCGGGTGATGGTGTATTCTGCGGCAAACGCGGCATTTTCCGGACTGGCGGACACCAGCCCGTTCTCCGAGATGAACACACGATTCGTATTGGGGAGGACGAGGCTGTCGGAGGTCAGATCTGGCAGCGGGAAGTCGGACAGGAGTGTCTGATAATCAGGACGAGTGCGCAACGTGGAGATGAGGTCACGGGCCATCACGTCGGCCTGGAGAATACTTCCGGAGTGCCGGACGGAATTCAGCCCCAGCGGCAGAACGCCAATGATGGCAACCAGCGCAAAAGCCACAACTCCTAGGGCGATGGTAACCTCGATGAGGCTGAAGCCGCGATGTGACATGCGGTGGAAGCCGGGGTTGGGATGGCAAGCGTTCATCGGAATTCCTCAACAAATCCGGTATCCGCATGCACCCAGACAAGTGAAGGGGCGGAACTCCGGGGGGACAGGAAGACTTTAATCGCCGATGCGGCCGCGCCGCCAGGCACCCGGATTTGCCCTCGCGGGGTGATCTCGATCACACGATCGAAGAGGATCGTTTGGCCGCCGGAAGTCACCGAGAATTTGAGATTGGTATCGCTGGTTTTTCCGGCATCGTCGAGTTGCTGGTCGGTGGGGAGCGCCTCAAACCGCAAGAGGTCAGTCGGCATATCCCGGATGGCAGCACCCTCGACGCTAATCCGCTTGCCCACCCACTCAACATCCGTCGAGTTGGCAAGGGCATGGGTTCCAACCGGCAGCGGTCCGTTGAGCGACCGGAACGAAGCAATATCAAACGCGGGAGGATCGTCGGTGCTGTGCAGGCCCACATAATGATAGGTGCCGGTGGCCACCGCGGACTGGCGGGCCGATTCGATGGCACCACGCACCTGCGCTGAGGCCTCTGCCATGGCGCTGCTCGATGCCATCCCGCTGATCGACATCGACGCCAGCACCGCCAGCACGGCCACGATGGCAATCACGACCAGCAACTCGATCAGGCTGAACGCCCGAACCAAGCCGCTTCCCCCTCCGGCAGCAGCACGGCAGGCCGGCAACATCATGGCTTCCCTTTCGCTTTCACCATCACCCTGCGGACCGGATCTTTGAGGGACTCGGGCAGAAGGATTGGCGATTGGCTTTGTTTGTAATTGTAAAGATATTCCATGGAACCCTCGACAAATCGCCGGGGCAACCCGGATTCCGCATCGACTTCGAGGCGGCGGATGCCGTCTTCATAGATGTGAATCGGCTTCTTTCCCTCGGCAGTTTCGGGGGTGGCAATACGCCGCTCGGGCCATGCCCAAAAGAGCTCGGGGAACGTGTAGATATCCAGCGGGCAGTAGCTGCCATCGAGGGATGTGCGGCGGACGTTGATGCCCAGGCGGGGATGGTCAAACGCAGTCCAACCGCGCAGGTAATATCGCGTGGTTTCGGAACCACCCTCCGGGGTTGTGATTTCCATCACAAGTTGCTCGCGCACCCGCCGGATGATCTCACTGGCGAGCACATCGGGTTCACCGTCTTCGCCGGAGTTGGCCTCCCCCGTCTTTTTTTCTGAACCCACCCGACTCGTTCGGATGGTCATGTCGGTGCCGACCGGTGCGCGCATCCGGAATTTATAGACTTCAGGCGGCAGGGCCTCGCTGAAGGGATCTATCTGGGCCGGATGACGCTGGACCGGAAAGCTCTCCTCGTCGGGGCCGGACTCCTCCTGCACAGCGTTTTCGCTTCTGACTGCAGAGGCCAGCAGGAGAGTGGCGAGAACGACGCCTGCGGTGGTTGTTTTATTCATAAACGGGCTCCCAGTGTTGTGACACCACCTCGCCGGTGAAGCGGTCGATGGCAAAGGTGATCCAGTAGCGCCGTTGGCCTTCAACAAGGAAGCGGGTAGGGTCAAAGGCCACATCTCCCCCCGGCTGACGTCCGGCTTGTACGACCACATCAAGCATCAATTGCCAGTGCCGGGAGTCGAGCACGCCGGAGAGAGCGCGGGCGAAACTCTCCTTCTCATGCTTGAAACGCGAACTTCCTGTGGCCGGATTGGCACCGGTGTTCTCGGCAAGGTGATCCATCCATTGTTCGGCCTGGCCGACGTTGGCGGCCGTCATAAACTCTCCGGCCACCGAGTTTGATTCCGCCGCGAGAACGGACGCCGCGTTCATTCCGGAGGGATCAATCCCAACGCCGCCAAGCAGCGCCGCCACCACCTCCTCGCGCACACTCGCGGGATGCAACCGGCCCGCCACCATCTCCGCGTCCTCGATGGAAAAAACATCAAGCAAACGCCGGTCGCCGCTGTCCGGGCTGAACAAATCCAGCGACTTCCATGGCACGTCCCGGAAAACCACCCCCAGCTCTCCCACATTGCGGAAGGGCCGGTCAAGGATGACCGGTCGGGCTTTGGCCGCATTTGGAAACGACGCCAACGGCAGCGCGGGATGGGCGGCATTATCCACCCAACCAGCGTCCGCGCGCCGCGACACGTTGTCGAAGTCGGTGTAGTAATAGTCGGAGGCATACGGATTGCCGGAATAATTCATCGCTAGGGCGGCGGGGACGCCTATTCCCTGGGCCTCTTTTTGCAGCGACCAGTGCAGAATGGGTTCGCTGTTGACCTCATCGGGGTCGGCCTTTCCCGCGGAGCCATACAGGCTGTAGACCATGTTGAAGGAGGTCTGCCAGGCTGCCACTCCGGAGTAGGCTGCCGCCACATTTGTGATTCCGACCCCGGGCGTGGCGATCATTTGTTCGTTGAGCCCGAACCGCTCGGTGCGGGCATCCACCATGAAATAGCCCCGGCGAATGGTGTATTCCTGCCAGTTGGCAAAGCAGCTGCCCGGATCGTAGGTTGGATCGTTCACCCAGCGATCGAACACGTTATTCCCTGCTCCACCTCCCACTTCGAATGTTTCATCCTCGTCGCTTACGATCATATGGGGAAAGTTGGCATCGGAATGCTGGCCAAGCGCTAGGTTGTGATACCGGTGGGCGGGGAACCGATTGCCAGCACTGTCCTCCACCTCGACCAGAAAGTCGACCGGGTCGGTGGCAACGCCTAAAAGCGTTGAGCCATCGGAATAGAAGATCAATCCGTTGAAGGCTTTGGCGCCTCCGGGCTTGAAAAAATTGTGGGTCGGAGAGACCGTAGTGGTGCCCCATTTGGCACCGGTGATAGTTCCATTTGCGCCGTAAGTTATGTATTCCGGGTAGATATCAGCCAGGCTCTTTCCGCTGAGTGTGGGAGGATCCGAAGGAGATGTGGCAACCAGGATGGCATTCACACCATCCGCCGGCGCATCCCCGATCCGCAGCTCCGGACGCTCAGATCGTTTCGTGTCCCGTAGAGGATTGTTGGTAGCCGGACCAGACGCGGAGAAGAGGTATGGCTCCGAAAAATCTCCGGCGGAAATCGGCGTGGAGAGGAAATTCTCGGCAAGGGGTTGCACCACAAAGTCGGTGGCGCCCAATCCATCCAGCGATTCTTCTGCGATTTTGTTGTACGACTGCCAGCTGGGGTTATTCGGCGTTTCAAGTGCTGCCCTCCTCCTGCAGACCGTGTAGGGCTCCATAAAAATGCTTCCCTTGGCGGTTCCCACGCGGAGGTTGCGGAGCGGATTGCCCGCAAAGTCGCGCGGGACATGGGTGGGCGCGTTGCGGTTTGGATTCCACATTTCGAATTGAAGGTATCCCTCAAGCCGGGAGCTCTTTCGCGAGGCGGTGGCAATCACTTCGTTCAAATAGGGAAGATTTTCCTGGCCGAAGGAATCAAACGGCGAGGGTGTAACGCCCGCGAACTCCGAGCGTGCACCGGTGGGGATGCTGTCGGGGTCCGCCTGGTCAATGATGTTCAGTCCGATGCGCAGGAGGTGGAGGTCTTTCGAGGTTTCCCAGTCAGCATTGTCCCGATAAGTTTGGCCGCCGGTCTGGCCGAGTGAGTTCGGGTTGATCGCGGACCTCAGCCACTCAAAAAAGTCTGGCTCGCGCGCGGGCAGCGGGCCCCCGCCATTGATCTGCGTGGCAAGCTGAACAAGCGTCTTGATTGAGGTGGCGGCAGTATTCGAGTCCGGCGACGTGTAGATAAACATCTTGTTGGGAGCATCCCATGTGAGCCCGAAGTGGCGTTTGATTTCGTCCTGCCTCAGCGGGGTGCCATCGGTGTCGCGTTCGCCAAACCAGCGGAGCCGCGACAAGGGGAAACGGGACTGCGGGAGCGGGGAGTCCTTTGCCACCGTGTAGGTTTCCTCGGTTCCATCCAGCCGGTAAATGGTTATGTCGGTGTCAGCCGTGGCAGCCAGACTGGGATCGGCCAGATCGACCGGGGTGGCGGTGCCGCCGGCAAAGAGGTCCTGTATGCCGACCCGGTTGCCGACTTTCGACCCGACACGCAGGGAGGGAAGCAACGCCGGTGCCATACCGCCTTCGCCACCTGCGGCAGCGGCAATCAACTCGGCGCGGCTGAACATACGGTTGCCGCCGGGTGGGATTGCCCCATCACCCCGCTCGATCCATCCGGCCTCGTCGCCACCCCCCGCTCCGCCGTAGTAGCTCTCCCTCACGCCCTCGCGGACCGGGGCTGAGGGATTCTTCCACGAAAGAAAATCCCCGGACGTTCCAGCTCCCAGAGCCGCCATCAAGGCCCCGACATCTGCAAAAACCATTGAGCCCTTGTCCGCAAGTTCCGCCACATTGTCCGAATACCCCAGCTCGTTCACATCCGCCAACCCACCCACATCATAGAGAATGTAGGAGAAACGACCCTCGACCGCCTCCGCATTGGCGGGCGATTTCTTAGGCCCCTCTGCGGTCAGGTAAATCCACTGCGGCTCGCCAAATCCATCGAATTCTTTATCTGCACTCATCAGGCGCGGCGCGTTCCAGCGCGGCTTCACAAAGCGCGGACCCGAATGCGGTGCCACCGACGCAGCCTGCCCGTAGGCATGGTTGGTGAATGGCACACCCGAAAACCCCGCTGCTGAGAAGGAGGTCGCAAGCTCGGCGTCATCCCCGAGACTTCGCCGCACCAGGGTCGAAACGCGGGGGTCTGCATCGATCTCCCCGAAGCGCACCGGCAAGACCCCGTCGAGATTCTGCTCGCGCGCAGCCTCAACCTCCGCCTGCAACTCGCCGAGCACCCTCCCGAAGGCCGCAAACGCCAAATGCCCGGCAGCATTCCCTCCTGCGTCGGTGTTTGCCGCCCGCACCGCCTGCCCGCCGCGCAACAGCAGCACAACCGTCACACCAGTCAACAACACCAAGAACAACAGCACCACAACCAAGGCCGAGGCGCGTTGCCGCAGCTTCAAGCGGTGATAATATCGTGGCATAGGGGAGATTTCTTGGATCAGATTCAACGTATTCGATTTATACGAATTGTCAATAGAAAGGTAATTCTTCTACACTCAATCTCTGCCATTCATCCCGATTTGGAAGATGCGGCTAGTAATAATGCAAAAGGTTACATGAAATCCTAGCCTGATTCTCTCGATAACCGCTCCCATTCTTTTGCTGGAACGATGGAAGATATCCAAAGCCTCTGTGACTGGGGAACAAGGCAGCCGGGGGGCGGGAGAGCAGGCGGGATGGCCACTACTATTGAGTTCCGGCGGCTAGACCACCGGGGTTGGCTACATCGCCATCCTTCGAAACATTCTCCTTTTTCAGGTAGGCCAGAACGCTCTTGCGATACTCGACGGCGCTCATTCCGGCATTGGTCGAAAAGGCGCGGCTGAAGCTGATCGGGCTAGTGAACCCACAGCGCCGCCCGATTTCGGAAACCTGCAAACGCGTTCCAGCCAGCATTTCTTTAGCCTTGATGATGCGGATGCGCATCAATTCGCGAGCCATCGGGCGCCCGACCTCCTGGATGAACAACCCGTAAAGCGCCGAGCGCGAAATCGGAACCAATTCGGTCAGCTTCTCAACATTCAGCGGCTGGTCGCACTTTTCCCAAATCTCGCGGAGTACCCGTCGGACATGGGGGTTCGAGACCGCCAAAAAGTTGGTCGACTGCCTGGCGTGAATACGCCCGGGCAGCACACGCACCGGGGTCTTCCGTGGGGCGTGTCCCTTCAAAATGCGGTCCAATTCGACGCACAGGCGGTTGGCCAACCCGCGGAGGTTGCTCCCGATACTTGAAAGTTGAATCGGCTGAAAATTGCACACGAGGTCGGAGTTGCCGGCACCGAGGATGGCGACCTCCTCGGGCACGTGATACCCCTCCTCGACAATGGCGCTCAAGATCAGGGCCGCTGTGTCATCATTCTGACAGAAAACCGCCAGCGGGCGCGGCAAATCCTTGACCTGCTGCTTGACCCATGTCTGGACAGCCTGGTAATCGATCACATTTTCTTGATCGCCCTGCTTGTCATGCCAGTATCTTGATTCGCATGTGTTCCCCGTGATTTCCAGCGTGCTCGAAAAGCCCCCAAAAATCTCCCGCTCCAAGCGGCTGGATTGGATGTGAAAAAAGGCAAAGTTCTTGTGGTTCCGCTCCAAAAAATGTTCGGCCGCCAGTTGACCGACCCGGTAGTTGTCGCAGAGAATCTGCGGAAATTCCGGGTAATGCCCCCCCATGTCCACCGTTGGCAAATCGAGGCTTTTCACAAAGTCCCGAGTCGCATCGTTGTTGATTAAGCCAAGCACACCATCGCCGCGCCACCCCACGGGGAACTGCTGGGTGCGGGTCATGTGCGTGTTCAAAATCCACCCGCGCTCGAGCGCATATCCTGCAACCCCCTCGTGAAGCTTCGGGTCATACCAGTCGAATGCCATCAGAACACGCTTTCGGGACGGAGGTTTACTCATATTGTTAAGTCTAGGCAAATTTGGTCATATTGTAAATCCCCTTATCTCATTATTCTATCTGTGATCGTTGAATGCCCGCAGTTTCCGGGGCAAAAGTGGATCATCCGGTTTCCCCGTGATGCAGAAGCCTAAAATCCGAGTTGGAACCATAGATTTACGCACAGACACGGATAAGATTCTGGAAACAAGTGCGTTAGAAATTGACTACCGCGCTCGAGTGATTCGCGCAATGAGTGTGGCGACAGCGAGGCCAGCCGAGGTAAAGAGCCGCGAAATCACGCTCAACGACAAAGCGGCTCGCTCTGTCTCACACGCTACGCAGACGGCAAGAGCGTGGCGCACTATAATATCTTTGCAGAAGAGCGCCTCAATTGAGGAATTCTAGTTGCCCATTGCTGCTTCAACTCAATTAGCGGAGTTCCATCGGAATTGGGGGCATTGGTGCGCTGATCACCGCACTGTCCGGGGACGCAGGCGCAAGATCCACAGCTCGCTCGGCGAGCAACTGCAAGTCGAGCTCGGCTATTGCACCGTCATTCACTCCCTCCACGAACTCGATTTCAATCCGTGAGTGCCCTGCCCTTGGCCGGATTCACCGCATCAGGCGCAGGGTGAAGCCAATTTCTAGCGTCCATATTCTTGGTAAGACGATTCCTCAATATGGCTTCACACAACGTGGAGGAATGCATTGTCGATAAGCAGACGAAAAAACGTCTCCGCCTGATATTACTCAAGCGGAGACGTTTAAAGCGATACTGGCTGCTAGGGGAGGAATGCGACTAGATCGCATCCTCCCCAGCTCCCCCAAATTTTCTACGCCGAGCGAGTCTTGCGGAAGCGATGCAGGCCCAAGCACACAACCAACAGCGCGAGCACCGCAATCGTCGATGGCTCCGGCACCACGGTCAGGATGACCAAGTCGTTACCGCCCGTGAAGCTGTTGGTTCCAAGGTCACCGATGTAGCTGATCTCGAACACGCTACCGCCAACATTGAACTGTGAGCCTTGGGTTAGGGTGGTTGTGACCCCATTCAACTGCTCAAACACGCCGCTGATCGCGCTGCTTCCTTGGTTGTCGACAAGGAAGAACATGTTGTTGATCGCAGGTGTGAACCCGAGGCTCAAGGTCAGGTTGTTGATTCCTGTCAGTGCCAACACCGAACTCGCACCAGTCATCGTAATCCGGTCATACTGGGTTCCGACTGTGGTTCCGTTCAACTCGAAGGCAACCGTGCTGGTGTCCTCGAGCGTGATGTTATTGTTCACTGTGAGGTTAGCTGGCGAGTTGCCCGGGGCCAACGTGCCCGAGACGCTCAGCGCTCCACCGATCGTGCCGCTACCGCCGAGTGTTGCGCCAGTGGAGACGGTGACAGTTCCCGTGGCTAGTGTGCTGTCACCATTAATAAGCAGAGTCCCCGCACTCACCGTGGTAGTGCCACTATAATTGTTTGTTCCGCCGAGAGTCAGCGTGCCCGCCCCATCCTTGACGAGGGCACCATTAAGACCGCCCGTTACGTCGCCGGTTACTTCCATGTCTGCCGTTGTCCTGATCGTCGAGTTGCCGGTGAAGGCGAGCGTGCCGCCAAGATCAATGTCTTGAGTGATCGCGTTCACGCCCGTCAAAGCAACCTGCGATTCCAGAGTTCCCCGAGCGACATTCGAAGCGGCATTAGTGTTGAAGGTGATCGTTGTGCCCGATCCTATCGCGTCGATGTGATTGAGTTGCAGGATGATCGGTCCGTTAAATTTGAAACTTCCGGTCCATCCCGAATTATCCCCCGAGAACCGGACGGTGCTGTTCTCAAATCCGTTCACGCCCAAGTTGCCTGAGCCGCTCGACTGGCCGGTAAAGTTGGTGACGTTGACCGCTTGGTTGTTATTGGACCCTGTGTTGGCGGCGGCGTAGATGATGTTATTGGCAATCGTGCGATTAGTGCCAGAAGCAGCCCATGATCCCCCATTGAAGGTCACTGTTCCTGTGCCGTAGGCATTGTCATTCCCAGCTCTCACCGAGCCCCCGGTTACAGTCGTATTGCCAGTGAAGCTGTTGCTCCCTGCAAGATTCCAGTTGCCACCGGTGATCGCAACGGCGGTGGGATTGGAACCGCTGTTGTCTGAGATCACAGCGTTGACCACGTTCAGACCGGAGGAAGATCCGTTCAAAGTGAGGACTTTGCTCCCTGCTCCTGAAGAACTGATGGTGCCATTGATGGTCAGGATATTAGTTCCGCTATTGTTTGTGATGATGCCGCCCCCGGTCGTCCCGGCGAGGTCGAAGTTGCGGGTGACTGTTTCGTTACTCGATCCCGTAAAGATCAGAGCGCCGGTGGTGGTCGTGTCCCCAAGCCTGATCGCGCCGGTTCCTCCAAGGTTCGTGTTGATTGAGGCGACACTGACCGAGCCGTTTTGTATCCAAGCCGCTCCGGTGTAGGTGTTGGCTCCGTTCAAGGCCAAGATGCCCGCGCCAGCTTTGGTCAGGCTGTATCCGCTGCCGCCGTCGCCGATTGCGCCACCAACCGTCATGGTGCTGGCGTTCACAGTCACTGTTCGGCTGCCATTCATGGTCACCGCGCCCGTGCCGGTGTTCCAGGTATTCGTCCCGCCGAACGCGAAGTTTCCGTTCCAGTTCTGGGCGTTGTTGTTCGTCGTGGTCCGGGTTGCTGTGACGTCCACCGTGCCACCGTTGATCGTCAAAACACTGGCTGCAGCGCCGAGTGCGGCATCGTTGCCGAGATTCAGCGTGCCCGCGTTGAGTGTTGTCACACCTTCGAATGTGTTGGCTCCGCTGAGATTCAGGATGCCGGAACCACTCTTTGACAGCGCACCCGAGCCGCTGAGGCCGCCAGCAACCGTCGCAGTCCCGTTGCCGGTGAAGTCCGCGGTATGGGCGCCGACATTCAAGCTCGTGAGGTTGATCACGTTTGTGTTTGCCCCCGCATTGACCACATTGAACGTGCCGTTGCCGGTGAGCGTGGTGGCCCCGAAGACCAGCGTCGAGCCGCTTGTGGGCAGGAACCCGGTCACGCCGTTCCCCGAGTCGTCTTGGGTGAATGTCAGGATGCTGCCGCCGCCGATCGAAAGCGGGCCGAAGGTTTGGGAGTTGCCGACGCCATCTGACTGCCGGGTGTGAACGATGCTGGAACTCGCCGAGACGATCACATTGCCCACTGTGTAGGTGCGGTTATTATCTTGACTGAGGCGCACTTGGCCACCATTCAGTTGCAGCGTGGCCGACGCATTGCCGAACGCACCGACTGCGGCGTTATTGTTTGGAACCCGCAAGACACCCGCGTCCACGCGCATCGTGCCGGTCCATGTATTATTGGCCGTTGAAAAGTTGTTATTCAAAGCAAGCAGGCCGGCGCCGGTCTTGATCAGTGTGCCATTGCCCCCCAGAGACTCCCCGCCTGCTTTGGCGAAGGAGGAGTTGGCCGCGATATTCCAGGTGCTGGTTCCGTTGATTTGAAGGAAGGCGGAGCCCGTGTGGTTGCCGCTGGTGACAGTCAAATTCCCTTGCAGGAACGCCGGGGCCAAAGCGGTGTTGGCGGCTTGGCTGTTCACGGCTAAGCTGGTCGTCGTCCCGTTAAATGAGATGTTACCAATGTTCGCACTGGCCACGGCGAGTTGGCTTGCCGTTCTGTTCGCACCGGTGAGATTGGCTGTGTCGAAGACATAATCGGTCAGCGTTGCGTTAGCGGCAACTCCATCCAACCAGTTTGCCCCTGTGGACCAGTTGTTGTTGCCTCCGTTGCCGATCCAAATTTTCTGGGCGGCGGCGGGTTGGGTCGATGCGGCGAGTAGCGCGAGTGCGACGGCTGCGATGGATAGCGAATGAGTTTTCATGGGATTAACGGAGGTGGCGGACGGATAGGTTCTCGGGAAGTGTTGATTAGGTGATGCAGGGTGCATGGATCACTGTGAGTGAGGTCTATGCAATCTAAACTGCGAAGTCAATCTTTTTTTATCGAATTATCGAAAAGTTTATTTGTTAAGTGGAGAGCCTCTCTCGGATTTTCGCTGGAGAGTGGTTTTCTGGAGTTGATGGCAAGCGGTGTGGGGTGGCGGGAAAACACGTCCGGGAGGGATTCGCGGAGCGGGGCCCGGCGAGGCGCATGGGGAAAATGCGGTCAGGGTGCATATTCTTGCACGGAAGTTGTCGGCGATTGGCATTGCATTTGAGCTTCTGAGAATACGCGCTCTAACCTCATTTCGCCGGTCTTCGCACAAACCTCCGCTAAACAAACCGAAAAGAACCGCCGGTCGTCATCATCGAGAAATATCGGCCCCTGTCGATTTCCGCGAGCCATCACATGGTAGCTCGCTCCTGCATATTCAAGCCGAATGCTCCTCGCCGTCGCCTCAAAATGCTGTCGTGCCAGCCGACACCTCAAGCCGCAAATGCAAGAATATGCACCCTGCCCCCCATTTCCCGTTTCACTGACCCCATTTTCCGTTGCGATTTCAATCCGTGAGTGCCCTGCCCTTGGCCGGATTCACCGCATCAGGCGCAGGGTGAAGCCAATTTCTAGCGTCCATATTCTTGGTAAGACGATTCCTCAATATGGCTTCACACAACGTGGAGG